>Ga0182745_1000089_pt1 | contig 134108 bp, 101 predicted proteins | sample eDN3rd30CKraftBY_FD_128523 | JGI IMG/M metagenome (GOLD analysis project Ga0182745, IMG submission 128523) | Enriched backyard soil microbial communities from Emeryville, California, USA - eDNA 3rd pass 30_C Kraft BY (version 2) (version 2) | ecosystem: Environmental > Terrestrial > Soil >...
GGCTCCCAATGGTATGGAAGCACGGAGCAATCAACAACTCGGGATTGGCTGGAAAACGATAAATTCTGGGGTCGCAGGGGCAGAGCCCCTGCTTAGCAGGCCACTAGAATGCCGGAAGAGCCCATTTTTGACCCTCTACGGTACCGGTATTCGCCATGCTGTAGACCGTGTGACAGCACGCATCGGATCTATTCCCGCCGAGGTGGTCTACTTTGGAGCTCATGCGGATTTCGTGGGCCTTGACCAGGTGAATGTGCGTGTTCCAAAAACAGTCGGCGGGTCGGGTCTCCAAGATGTAGTGATAGCTGTCGATGGTGTATTGTCTAACCCTATACGGATTTCGTTCTAGTAACTTCAATCAGAAAGTTAAAGGTGAAATATTATCAATAATGATAGCTTGATGGATTGTTGACGAATAGAGACAAAGAATAGTGTCTATATGTCATCCAAATAGCCATGCTCCTAGTCATTAGGCCATGCGCAGTAATGCCGACCTGCCCTATAGCGGCAGATCGGCATTCTGAATGAGGACTTTGGGATAGGAGATAGAATCACTCATTACTGCAGATGTCTAGAACACGTACTTCAGCGCGAACTGAATACGGCGTGGGTCCGCGGCGTCGGTGATGAAGCCGGCGGCAGGCGTTCCCACTGCAGTGTTTGGTCGCCCGAAGTTGGCGGTGTTTGTGAAGTTGAAGCTCTCAAAGCGGAACTGCAATTCCTGGCCCTCAAAAGGCATGCGGAAGTTGCGCGCTACCATCACGTCCAGGTTCTTCATGCCCGGGCTGATGATCAGGTTGCGGCCAGCGTTGGATAGAACACCAGGCGCGGAAGCGGTAACGAAGCCAGTGTCGAACCACCGGTCAATGTTTCGTTCGCTGCTCGGCAGATTCGGGTTGCGTAGGTAGTCGCCGCGCACGGCTCCGCCGAGGTTCTGGTTGTTCACGTTGAAGGTGTGCGGGATGGGGAACCCGGAATACAGGCTCACAATGCCGCCAATCTGCCAGCCACCCAGCACCCAGGATCCCGGCCCGGATTGCAAGTAGGACCGGCCTTTCCCAAAGGGAAGCTCATAAACCACGGAACTGATGAAGCCGAAAGTGCGGTCCATGTTGGAACGGGCGCGCTCGATGCTCAGATCATACGGCGTTGCTGAGCCTTGTCCGCCGTCGAAGAGGCTTTCATTGCTTTGGTCAATGTTCTTCGAATAGGTGAACGATGCCAGATAAGTGATTCCCTTTGAAAAACGCTTTTCGGCCTTCGCCGTCAAGGCGTTGTAGTTGGCTTGTAGAGAGTTTTCGGATAACGTCACCCCACTGAACTGAGGCCGAATGCGGCGTTGGTTTGCCGGTACGGTAGCGCTCGGTGTAAGAGGCTGGTTGATGTTCCGGCCAACGTAGATATTCTGCGTCTTGGTGCCCGCATAGCCCACGGTCAGCAATGTATCGCCGGGCAGAGTCCGCTGCAAATCAAAGAACCACTGGTAGGCCATCAGGTTAGGCCGATAGTCCGGCGCTGCGTTCACGCTGACATCCGGACGGATGGTGCTGTTGTCGAAGACCGGAAAGCCATCCTGCACCCGGTAGGGCGTGTTGACGAAGTTGGTCTGCAGGGTGATCTCGGTATGTCGTGGCGCACCGGCGGCAAAGTTCGCGCCATCGGTGGATAGAGAGTTTGGTTCACCGTAGAAGATGCCGCCACCGGTGCGGATGACCGTCTTGTCGTTTACGCTCCAGGCCAGGCCCATGCGTGGGGCGAAGTTGTTTTTGTCATTGCGTCCACCGGCGTCTGACGAAGACGTGGGAAACACCATCTGTTCATCCGCCAGAGTGGGCACGTTGATGCCCGCCAGCAGCCAGCGGGAGACCATCTGGTTGTCGGGATCCGGGAAGGTGGCCAAGTGGAACATTTCCCAGCGGAGGCCAACGTTGAGCGTCAGTCGGTTGGTTAGTCGAATGTCGTCCTGCAGGTAGAAACCATAGTAAGGCGCCAGCAGGTCTTCACCTTGGTTGTTTCCGTAGTTGCCACCACTTACCAGACCCAGTAGCATGTCCGCTGCTCCGTTGCCGCTGTTGGCGCGGGAAGTTCCAACATTGGGGAACTGCGCGGTGTAAGTGCCGGAGAACGCGAACTGGCCGCGTCGAAAACGAGCCGCATTGCGGAACACATTCTGATGTCGATATTCTCCACCAAACTTCAGCGTGTGTTTACCAGCCTGCACGGTCAGCGAGTCGGTGAACATGTAGTTGTGCAAGTTGTTGCGGTTGGGCCAGAAACTACGGGAGCCGACCTCCACAAAACCGGAAGGTGAGAAGCGCGTCATGCCGTAGTCTTCGCCGTCTCCGAAGGAATCGCCAGGGGCATTCTTGATGCCGAATTGGGCATTCAGATTTTCGGTATAGAGGATGTCGAAGACCGTGTCGAAGCGCGAGAGGCCGAAGCGGAACTCATGCAGGATGGTCGGCGTGAAGGAACTGGTAAGCGCCGCAGAAATGTTGTGCGCCTTGATGTCGAGATTCTGGCCCTGACCACCGGTTGCAGGGTAGGGAAGCAGACCGGGCTCCGTGCGGAATTGATCGCGTAGCGAGTAGCGCACGAAGAAACGGTGGTTGTCGTTCAGGTTATGGTCGCCGCGGAAGTCGAACTGCTCGGCATTGTCGGAGTCAGAAGGCGAGAAGAAGTAGTTATTCGGAAGGTTGTCGCGTCCGCCGATGTTGGCGGTCGGGTAGAGGGCCATCACTCGCGCGCTCACCGGATCAATACGGCTTAGCGGGATGGTGGCGTTTGCGAAAGGCAGGCGAACAGCGGCTGCGCCGGTTCCCGTAACGGTGTCGGGGTCATAAATCGTATTGCGGATGGCGGGCTGCTGTGAAAAGTTGAAGCGTTCGACGATGTCCCGCGAAGGAACGCTGTTCGTATAGCTGCGCCCGTTGCGAATGCGCGTCCCCTGGTAGGAGCCGAAGAAGAATGTGCGATTGCGACCGTCATAGAACTTAGGAATAAAGAGGGGTCCGCCGAGCGAGGCGCCGAACTGATTCTGCCGATACTTTGGCTTGGCGTTGCCAGCGCGATTGGCAAAGAAGTTCGTGCCGTCCAGTTTTTCATTGCGCAAGAATTCATACAGCGAACCATGCAGTTGATTGGTGCCAGATTTGGACGTGACGAGCACCTTGGCGCCAGCGCGGTATCCATACTCGGCGCTCATGTTGTTGGTCACCACCTTGAATTCAGCGACAGCATCTACGGGCGGTTTTACCTGCTGTGCCTCAAAGCCCAACGGACCGCCAGAGGTACGGGAGGAATTATCATTGCCATCCAGCAGCACGTTGTTTTGGGCCATCTGCATGCCGACCGCAGCGAATTGTCCCTCGTTGCGTCCTCGGGCGCCTGTGCCTTCACCACCACCTGGCAGAGCGCCAGCCGTGAATTGCGCAAGCTGCAGATAATTCCGACCATTCAGAGGCATCTCCAGAATCCGTTTGGAATCGATAACCTGCCCCACTTCTGTTGTTTCTGAGTTGATCAGCACGGATGCCGCGGAAACCTGGATGGATTCGGTCACCGTGCCCGGACGTAGTTCAAAATCCAACCTGGCCGTTTGGCTAACCTCTAGACGGAACTCCGTTAACTGTTGGGTGGCAAAGCCGGAGGCTGAGCACTCCATGCGGTAGCGTCCCGGAATCAGACTCGGGAAGGTGTAACGACCCTCCTGGCTAGTGCTGCTGTGCGCCGCAACGCCGGTCTCGACGTTGGTGATGGAAACCGAAGCTCCCGGCACCGCAGCTTTGGATGCGTCCGTGACTACCCCCTGAACACTGGCATTCTGCGCCAACAGACAAGACGCGGAGAGAAGTAGCAGCAAGATCAAACGTGGGTACGACATAGAATTCCCTTTCACCCATTCACGCGAGGTAGCGGCAAGTATATAAACCCTTTCATTGCCACGCAATCGAAAGTTAACAAACTGGGGAAACTCCAATACCGGATTACGTTTAACAGAAAGCTGGAAGAAACGAATGAAAAATAGAGGGTTAACGGGCAGAGTAAGCCGAGGCGCCGATAGTCAAGCGTCCACTCTTGCGAATTGGTTGAACTGGCAGAGGAATCCGCCTGGAAAAATTAACAATTCCATGGTTCCTACCTCAGGGGAGTCGGCGAGCTTTGTGACGAACTGATTTCATGTCCTTTCGATGGACTCGTAGCAATCCCCTGGTCCTTTCCCTGAGGTGTCCGCAACCTGGGGCCTAGACCTCGACGACTGGCAAGCGGCTTAGTTCCCGAAGGAACAGGAATGTGCCCCTCCAGAAGTCTATTGAAAAGATGGGATAAGTATACAATGAACTTGATCGCAAGAAAGTGGACTGGAAAAATCGATATCTAGAATTTCAGAGAGGATCGGAAGGCGGCTCCAACATAGAAGCCACCTTGCTCAAGGCAGAGATTCAGAATCATCAGGAATCAGAATGCAATTCCCACCAGGAAGTACATCTGATCGCGAGGAATATTCGAATCCGAGTAGAGTCCATTCGCCGCCCACCGTGTGTAGCGGATTTGGGGACTGACCTTGAATCGATAAACCGGAATCTCCACGCCGATGCCGGCGCCAATGCCTACTTTGGAAAGGTCCGGATTCGACGACCCTTTGGGCAATCGGAATGCGGGTCCGCCGGCGACGAAGGGACGAATCGTTCCTGTGGCGAAGCGGTACTTTGCCAGAACTGGGAATTCCCAGGGTGCTGACCAGGTAGACCGATCGGTGCGGTCGCTCGTGTTGCCTTCGTCTCTTGTGACCCGGGTTCTTGTGGTGTGGTGAAGGCCCCTGGATATGGCACTGGCCTCCACGGAGATTCGGTCCGTAAAGCTGTACTCCAGCGTAGGCCCGATGGCAAATCGGCGTGGACCAAGGCTACCTTCTGAACTCACTGTGTAGCCGCCCACCGGTTCGGTGTAGTTGTAACTATAAGTCGTAGTCCTACCTGAGAGATAGGCTCCCATCACTGCCCCGACAGAAAATCGTTTTCCCAGGGGCCTGAAGCTGGAATCCGGCTGGTAACGAAATGCGGCAAGAAACTCTATCTGGTCAGAATGCGTGCGCACGTCAGCACGTGATGAATCAGCCTTCCATCTGGTGTAGCGAACACGAGGTTCAATAGAGAACTTTTTCCAAGGGAATGCTACACCGAGACCAACTGTCGCCCCAACTGAGGATGGGCGGGCGGAGTTCAGGTTGCCGGAGCTACGAAAGGATGGGCCGCCTTCCACGAAAGGACGCCAGTTCCCGGAACCAAACTGATAGTTAGCAAGCACGGGGAACTGCCAAGTTACCACGGTGTTCGGAGCATAACCGACGAGGGAACCTTCGTAGTATGTGGCGGCATCTCGATAGGAAAGCGGTTTGTAGAGAGCGTCGAGTGTAAGAGACAAACGTTCCTGTATTTTGGCTGAGACCGTAACGCCGACGATGTATCCTCCCTTGTCGGATTCTGAAATCAACGGCCAAGTATAGGGGTTTGATTGGAAACGATATTGGAAGTCTGGTCCGGCGTAACCACCGCCCATGACACCTAAAGAAACGCGTTGAGCATGGGCGGAAAGACAACCGCCAAATGTAAGAGCGAACATCCACGAAAGCACCTGGATGCGCCCGCGACTAAAATCTAGCATTGCTGCCCAGGACGCCTTCAAGATGGAGCCAGTTTCACGATAAATTCAAGAATGTGAAATCTTTCTGTATGGCTTAGAACACTTTGAAAAGCACGCAGGCCTTCACCCATGGTCTGGCATCGTCTGCGAAAATAAAGGCCAGTGGTAGATGTCTGGCCATTTCGGTTTGTCGATGACCTCGATTCGTTTACGAGCATCCTGAGCGAAGAGGAACAGCAGCGGGCAGAGCGCTTTCTAAAGACTGCTGCTCGCGTCCGTTACGTTCAGACGCGCGCTATCCTTCGGCTTCTGACTTCTCGCCTTTCGCAACTCTCTCCAGACGAGTTGACCATTCAACAGATGCCTTCCGGCAAGCCTTTCCTGCCCGGTTCCAAGTTGCGCGTGAGCGTAGCGCATTCGGCGCGTATAGGGATTTGCGCCATCAGTGACCGTGCGCCCATTGGCGTGGATGTGGAACAGGTGCGTCCGTTGCCGGAGATGCAATCGATTGCGCGCGAGAGTTTTTCCAAAGATGATCGCGAACGTTTGCACCGGTTGAAGGGCGATGCCTCCGTCGCCTGGTTTTTCCAGTGTTGGACGCGTCGGGAAGCTTACGTGAAGGCGCTCGGTTCTGGCCTCACGCGTTCGACATCTTCCATCCGTTTTGGGAGCTCGGCAAAGCCTGGCGAGGCCGTCTCCGTCATTGATGCACAGTCCCCTAGTTGGCAGTCGTGGTACGCGCTGGATCTGCACCTCTGCGAAGGTTACGCGGGTGCGCTGTGCTTCCAGGACGCGGGCGAGGTTGTGAATGTGCATGACGTAGTTGACGCCGATGCTCTGTTTACCCTAGAGAATAGGAATGCCTTCCGCGAAGCCAGCAGCACAGGAATCCGTTAAAGCTCGATGGGATGACCTTGTATCTCTCAGCGAGCGTATCCATGCGACTCCCGAGCTGGGCTTTGAAGAAGAGAAAGCGTCGACCTGGGTATCGGAGTTGCTCGACGCGAACGGCTTTCGAGTGGAGCACGGCGTTTACGGGATGCCGACTGCATTGGTTGCCCGCGCCGGTTCCGGACCCCTGCACATTGCACTTTGCGCGGAATACGACAGCCTGCCCGGTATGGGCCATGCCTGCGGACACAATCTGATTTCAGCCATGTCTGTGGGCGCTGCCATCGCGGCCGCGCGCTTGGCGGATGACCTGGGCATCACCGTTACTGTGTTTGGTACGCCTGCGGAAGAAGTTGGCGATTCGGGTGGAAAGATTCAAATGCTGGAGCAGGACGCCTTCGCGGGGATGCACGCCGCGATGATGGTGCACCCCGCGCCCTTTGATGCCGTGCAGCCACGCATCATCGCGTCATCCATGTTTGAGGTGGAATACACCGGTAAACCTGCGCACGCCGCGGCCTTTCCTGAGGAGGGCATCAACGCGCTGGATGCCATGACCATCGCGCAAACGGCCATCGGTTTGATACGCCAGCACATCTGCCCCACCGATCATGTCCACGGCATCTGCACGCACGGTGGGGATGCGCCAAACATCATTCCTGCACGCACGCGAGCTCGCTATATGATTCGTTCCGACAAACTGGAAGAGTTGCAGAGGCTTCGCGATAAGGTGCACCGCTGCTTCCATGCAGGTGCGGTGGGCACGGGCTGCAAGGTGGAATTCATCGGGGGCACGAAGCCCTACGCCGACATGGTGCACGACCTGCAGTTGGGTTCGTTGTATGAGCGCAATGCGATGGAGTTGGGGCGTGATTTCACACACGCGCTGCCGATGATGAAGAAGTTTGCGGCGTCCACGGATATGGGTAACGTCTCGCAGGTGCTGCCTTCCATCCATCCGCTGATCTCGATTGATTCTTTACCCGCAACCAACCATCAGCCCGAATTTGCGGCGCATTGTGTGACGCCATCCGCGCAGAAGGCACTCTACGATGGAGCCATTGCCATGGCCTGGACCATCGTCGATATGGCGACGAACGCAGATGTGCGAAACCGCCTTTTACAGGCTCAGAAGTAGCGCTTCAGTACTTCCGCGATATGTTCGGAAGCGTCTGGGCCGGTCATGTGGGCATGCAGAGAATGCACGGGAATCGACTCAATCTTGCCATCCACATAAGGCTGCCACTGCGTAGCGTGCAGGTTGCGTCCCTGATGATCGAGAGCCGCGCCAAAGTGCAGCACCGTACCACGATAGACGCGGTGATAGTGGCTACGCACGAGCTTGTTATTGGACGCCACGACACGCATGACGGCCGCCAAGGCCTCATCGGAAAGGGCTCCCAGTGGATGGCCAGACAGGCGCAAGAACTGAATAACAGATTCCCGCGTCATCGCGATAGTAACGGTCTTGGGATCATGCCCCGCGATATGCAGCAAGGCTTTCAGCAAAGCGGCTTCATCGGCGGGAGCCTCCGCACGCCAGCAATCACTGGGGTAGGCATCCAACATCGCTACCACACCGACATCCCGACCACGTTCCTGCAAGTGCACAGCCATGGTGTGGGCCACAATGCCGCCAACAGACCAGCCGAGCAGATGATATGGACCTTCCGGCTGCAAACGCAGAAGCTCATCCACGTATTCCGCTGCCATCTCATCCATGCTCTGCGGCAGGTTGTTTTCACGCAGACCGCGAGCTTGCACGCCATAAACGGGCCGCATGGGGTCCAGCATGCGCGCCAAGCCTGCATAACACCAGGAGACGCCACCAGCGGGGTGTAGACAGAAAAGGGCTGGGAGTGCTGCGCTACTGCGCAGCAGCGGAATCAGCGGCCCCAGGCCTTCGTCAGCAGGCCGTTGATTGTCGAGATCATCCAACGCAACCGCCAACCGTGCGACGGTGGGGTTCGTGAACATCACACCCAAACCCAGTTCGCACTGCCAGTGTTCGCGCACTCGCGCCATTACTCGCGCCGCCAGCAGTGAGTGCCCGCCAAGGTTGAAGAAATCATCCTCGGCGCCTACGCGATCGACCCCAAGCACCTCGGCAAACAGGTTGGCGAGCCAGATCTCAGTCGGAGTTTCCGGAGCACGCCCTGCGGGTTCCGCAGATAACTCGGGCGCTGGCAGAGCCGCACGATTGAGCTTGCCATTACGGCTGAGCGGAAGCTCCGGTAAAACCTGGAACGACGACGGCGCCATATAGTCCGGCAGTAAGGCTCCGAGGTGTTTGCGAATGGCGCTGACGTTTGGTTCTGCTCCTGCGGAAACCGGGGTCAGATAGGCGGCCAAGCGTTGATCGCCAGGGCGATCTTCACGCGCGATCACCACCACCTGATCGACCTCGCCAGAACTGAGGATGGCTTGTTCAATCTCACCCAGCTCCACGCGCAACCCGCGTATCTTCACCTGATGATCAGAGCGACCGGCAAAGACGATGGCGCCATCGCGACGGCGATAGGCAAGGTCTCCCGTGTGATAGATGCGGCCAACTCCCTTCTGGAAGGGATCGGAAAGAAAACGTTCCGCTGTCAGCTCTGGCTGGCCCAGATAGCCACGAGCCACCTGTACCCCACCGATATACAGGTTACCGATCACGTTCGGCGGAAGCGGTCGCATGCGGCTATCCACCACGTGCATGCTGGTGTTCCACACAGGGAAACCGATGGGGACGGATGCGGACTTATCCTGTGGTGTCGCTGGCCAATAGGTAACATCGACAGCTGCTTCTGTGGGGCCGTAGAGATTGTGTAACTCCGCCTTCACCACCTCGTGAAAGCGGTCGCGCAGACGAGCAGGCAACTCTTCGCCGCTACAGAACACACGACGCAGAGCGATGCCTTCCGCACTGGGCTCCGCCAGGAATGCAGCCAGCATAGATGGGACAAAGTGCGCGGTGGTAATGCGCTCTTCCCGGAAGATGCGCGCCAACCATGCAGGGTCTTTGTGTGACTCCGGCGGAGCCACCACCAGCGTCGCTCCACTGATGAAGGCCAGAAAGAACTCCCAGACCGAGACGTCGAAGGTTGCTGGGGTTTTCTGCAGAATACGGTCATCCGGCTGAATGCCATAGTGCATGCGCATCCACTCCAACCGGTTCACGATGCCTCGGTGCTCGTTCACCACCCCCTTGGGTGTTCCCGTGGAGCCAGAGGTGTAAATCACATACGCGGCATCGTCGAGGCTTGGTCCCGCCGGAAGTGGCTTCGGCTCCCACTGTAACGCTTCATCCAGAAGTAGAGGTTCTACTGCATCGGGCAGGCGGGCCGCATGTTCTGCGAACGTCAATACCGCAGCCGGCTTGGCGGAACCGAGCATCACGCTGATGCGATCTCGTGGATGATCGATATCCAGCGGTAGATACGCGGCTCCAAGACGTAGAATGCCAACCAGCGCGACCACCAGTTCCAGGGATCGTGGCGCAAACACGGCAACCACATCGCCACGCGTCACGCCCTGCGAAGCAAGTTTGGTCGCCATCGCAGCGGTTGCTCTGTCCAACTCACTATAAAGCAGGGTGCGGCCCTGGAAAGAGAGGGCAGGGGCTGCCGCGTGTTCGACCATCGCGCGTTCCAGCAGCGTGGTCAGCGTCACCTCTTCCACAGGATGCGCTGTATCATTGACGGTCACGGACCAACGCCGGTGCTCTTCGGGTGTCAGCGTGGGAACCTGCGCCAACGTCTCGGCTTCCAGTGCAGCCCTAAGAAAGACCGCATAGCGCTCCGCCAGATCGTTTGTGTCTTCCTGCGTGTACAGGCTGGGGTTGGCGTCCAATTCCAGATGGATTTCCGTAGCCAGCGCATTGGCGCGCATCGTGAAGGTAAGGTCGTCCACGGCGCCGGTGCCCAATATCTCCAGACGCGTCTCGCAGTTGAGTAGCGCGGGTTTCTCTTCAAAAGGAAGAATATTGATCAGCGGCCCATGCAGACGCCGCTCACCACCCAGCAGACCCAGGTCCCGCCGCAACTGTTCACTGCGATACTTGCCGTGGCGCCGTATCTGCCGCAGCTTCTTCGCGACCGTAACCAGCCACTCGTTCAAAGGCGTATCTTCATCAATGGCGATGCGCCCTGGCAGCACATTCATCACCATGGCGGGAACACGGGCGCTTACCGAGCCCAAGCGGTTCATGGTGGGCACCCCCGCCACCACTTCGTCGCCGCCCGTGTGGCGCTGCAAAAAGGCCGCAGTCAAGGCGGTAAGAACATCCGGCCAAGCGACAGCGCTCTCTTCTGCGCGCCGCGAGAGCGCTTCTCCAAAGGAGGACGGAAACGGAACACAGCACCGGAAATAGTGACGCGCGGTTACAGGGACGCCACGGGCGATACTTGTCACCACCGGGTGGTCAGCAAACTCGCTTCGCCAGAACTCCCGATCCTTCACCCACTTGGCGGAACCCCTATAGGCATCTTCTTCTGCAAGCACAGCCTCATAGCTGCCAAGTGCGGAGGACTTTGGCGTCCCCGCCACCCGGTGCGCATAAAGATCCCCAATCCGCTTGTTCAGCAGATTGACACCATAACCATCAATCACCAGGTGGTGGATGCGTTGATACCACGCGTAGTGGTCCGTACCCAACACAAACAAATGCTCCGCAACCAAGTCATCGCGGGTTGGGTCGAGCGGCGTCTTGGTATCCGCATCCATGCGGCGCCTTGCTTCCGCGAGGGCATCGGACAAATGGGATAGATCAGATACGCTTAGTCGGACACTCCCCGCACGCATCTGTTTTGGGCCATCCTGGTCTTCCACGACGCGGATGGAAAGAGCAGGGGACTCGGCCAGTGCTTCGTCGACAGCAGCGCGGAAGGCTTCCACATCCAGGGCCCCATGGATTTCCACCAACTGCCCTGTGTTGTAAATGGGGTTATCGGGATCGAGCCGCTGCGCAAACCACAGCCCACTCTGTGCTTCCGACAGCGGACGGGCATCACCAGTCACGGCGGGTTCCTTCATCAAAGTAGAGGAAGAAGCCGTTTCTCGCGGTAGGGCGGTACTTGGTGAACGGGCGACATCTGGTGAGTTGGCGGCGGGATGCGGTGTCTTCATGAGATCGGCTTAGCCATCCAAACGGCTCGAAACAAGTTCCCACCATGCAGCGAGTTCGGGCTTCTCGGCGAATTCGGAGAACTCCACACGTGCGCCAGCCTGAATCCAGCGTTGCACGAGGGCCATGGCGCGAATGGAATCGAGTCCCAAGTCGATGAGGTTATCGTCGTCTGCAATGGCTTCCGGCTCTTCATGCAACATGCCTGCGATATCAGCACGCATCGTTTCCAGGGTGATGGCCGCTTTGGGCTGTTCTGCCATTTGCTTGCTCCTCAATCTGCGTGCTGCAACGCGGCCAGCACGGCCTCTGTGGAAAGTGCCCACGCAAAGGACGCCGTCGCGCATGTCAGCGCAAGGTCATGTTTTTCTCTTGAATACGATGCCATTGCATCCGCAATCAAAAAGGGTTGAATGTCTTGGTTGAAAGCCTCGGAGGCGGTGGAAAGGCACCCGATGTGCGCGTAGACGCCGACAATCATCAACTGATCGCGCCCGCGTGCCCGCATCAACCTTTCCAGGTTACTGCGTTGGAAGGCACTATACCGGAACTTCTCCAGCACGATGTCGCCGGGCTCCACCGCCAGTGAGTCAATGATTGATTCATGCTCTGGAATGGCCTTCATGCCGGGGCCCCAGAAATCGGCCTGCAGGCCGCGATCCGGCAGAAACTGATTTCCCTTCTGCGCGGTGTAGAACACGGGTACACCCAAGGTCCGACATACCCCTTTGATCGCCGCAATATTCGCGATCACCTGTGGTATCGGCGATGCATCTGCCGCAAACGGACTCACGAAATACTGCTGCATGTCGTGAATGAGCAGAGCGCTTCGCTTGGCCTCTAGACGCCACGGCGTCTTGCACGCGGGAATCTCGTCCTCGAGCGGCAATGGGTAACTGGGTATGGGCGGTAGAGCCATGGAACTAGTCTCCTTCCTGTACGTCCAGTTGTTCGCGCAGCGCCTGGCGCAATTCCCGACGACTTACCTTACCAACACCAGTGGAAGGGAAAGATTCCACGAGCACAATCTGATCGGGCACCTTGTACGCAGCCAAGCCCCGTTCGCGCACCCACGCCTTCAGACTCGCCTTGAACTTGATCTCTCGACCAATGTCGCCACGCGGGATCACAAAGGCGCAACTGCGCTCGCCCAGATATTCATCGGGCACTGCAACCAATGCGGCATCGTGGACCTGAGGGTGAGAAAGTAGATGGTCTTCTACCTCTTCTGCAGATACCTTTTCACCACCACGGTTGATCTGGTCCGTGCTGCGTCCCATCACTACCAGGTACCCTTCGGGCGTACGCATCACTACATCGCCCGTGCGGTAGTAGCCATCTGCCGTGAATGCGCGCGCATTGGCCTCTGGCGCATTATGGTAACCACGAATGGTGTAGGGGCCACGAGTCAGTAAATGACCGGGTGTTCCGTCTGGAACAGGGTTGCCGTCGTCATCGACGATCAGCACCTCGTCATCTTTGCTAATGGGGCATCCCTGGGTGTTGACGATACGGTCTTCAGGGTCGTCCAGGCGGGTATAGTTCACCAGCCCTTCCGCCATGCCAAAGACCTGTTGCAGCATGGTCCCCATGGTGGGACGCACGCGTTGCGCCACTGCTGGTGTGAACTTGGCCCCCCCCACTTGGAAAAGCTTCAGGCTGGAAAGATCGTGGGCGGTATTTGCTGCGGCATCCAACCAGATCAGCGCGAGTGGGGGGACCACGCCCGTGATGGTGACGCGTTCTTTCTCGATCAGCGGGAACGCAATCTCTGGCGACGGGGAAGGGCACAGCACCACCGTGGCGCCAGCATAGAAAGCTCCGAATGTGCCGGGCGAACTCATCGGGAAGTTGTGCGCAATGGGAAGCACGCCCAGGTAGACGCTGCTGGCATCCATGCCGCAGATTTCCGCGCTCGCACGGAAGCTGTAGATATAGTCGTCGTGGGTTCGTGGGATGAGCTTGGAAAGGCCGGTGCTGCCGCCGGAAAGCTGCATCATGAAGACTTCCGATGGCTCGGCCTCATGGAAACGGATACCTGTCGGATCAGCGCTAGAAACATCGTCCAGGGCCACAAACGCGCCAGCATCGCCCACGACGATCACGTGGCGAATGCCCGGCGCTCGTTGTTGCAGATCCGTGGCCAGGTTGCGGTAATCGAAACCCTCATGCAACGCCGGAATTACGTACGCGCTTGCCTCTGACTGTTCGGCAAAGTGCGTGAGTTCGGTAATACGATGTGCGGGCAGAGTGAAGACGGGAACAAGACCCGCGCGTATACAGCCAAAGGTGACGCTGAAGAACTCAGCGATATTCGGCAATTGGATGATTACCCGTTCGCCCGCCTGCAAACCTAGGCGCAGAAGTCCCGCAGCCACACGCAGGCTGCGTTCATGCAGTTCCCGATAGGTCCAACGCCGTTCTCCGTCTACAACGGCGGTCAGGTCGCCGAAACGCTCCGCACGCTCCTGCAACATGCCAAGCATGGTCTCGCCGCGCCAGTAACCCTTCTCTCGATACTGCGCTGCTAGTTCCGGGGGCCATTCCTGAATCAGTGCTTTCACGCTGCGGCCTCGTCGCGTATGCGTCCTTTCTCATCAATGCCCAGGGCACGCAGCATCGTCTGAAACTTTGCGGCAGTTTCCGCAGCTTCCGCTGCGGGGTCAGAACCAGCTACGATCCCAGCGCCCGCGTACAAACACGCATCGCGGCCAGCGATTTCGGCGCAACGAATGGTTACCATCCAACGCCCATCTCCCGCCGCATTGCACCATCCCACCGCTCCCGTAAAAAAGCCGCGGCCAAAGGGTTCCAATTCCTGGATGGCTGCTGCTGCTTGCTCTCGCGGATTGCCGCACACGGCTGCGGTTGGATGCAGGGCTACTGCTAAGTCTACCGAGGAAACGGCTTCCGTACGAACTTCGCCCGTCAAGCGAGTCCCCAAATGCCACATGGTGGCGGTAGATACCAGAATGGGTTCCGGATCGATCTGGATGTTGCGCGCAAAGGGGGCTAGCCGCTCCAGCATCGTGTCCACCACAGCGCTATGTTCACGAAGATCCTTTTCGGATCGCAGCAAACCTTCGGCAGCGGCATGGTCTTGTGCGGGAACACTGCTACGTCTGGCGGAACCAGCCAAGGGAAGGGAACGAAACTGTCTGCCGGTCTTTTCCAACAGCAGTTCCGGCGTTGCACCAACCAGCGTTACAGGTTCCGTGGCGTGGTTCAGTCCGCTACGCTCTGCGGGGATTTGGACCGCAAATGCAGAGGCTTCGGGATCTTCCGCCAAGCGTCGCAGCACCATGCGCAGGTCGATGCGATGTTCCGCATGCAGACGCAACGTCCGCGAAAGCACAATCTTGGTTAGCGCGTCTGAAGCCTGCATCTGTACCAGGGCGCGGCGCACCATATCTTCGTAGACTTCGCGTGTCGGTTCTTCCTGAATAGCGCAACGCCCCGTGGCATGTGCTGTCGGCTTGGCCGTATAGCCAAGGTGCGGCGTTTGCTTCAAATGCTGGACGCGGTTGGGGCTGAACAAGTAAGGCGCTGCATCCCGCATAAATGGCAATACACCCACCACCATCGTTTCAGCTGCTTTGCCATGCTTTGTCGCGAAGTGCTGATGCAACACCTCAGGCAACGTTTCGACATCCGATGACGCGATGACTTCATGTACACCCTCGGCCACTAAAGTCCCATCGTCGGAGGTCAACAGAAACGACGGAGCCTCGCCCAAATCTCCGTTCTGGCCGGGCTGCGGATGGAAAGCGTCAAAGCTCGTACGGCGGAACATAACAGGCTCAGGCACGGAGCGTGGCGCCTCCATCAACGTAGAGGTCCGTCATGGTGATGTGCTTGGAAAGATCAGATACCAGAAACAGCACGGCGTCCGCGATGTCTTCGGGGTCTGCAATCCGCTGCAGGGGAATGCCTGTGCGAAACCGTTCCAGGGACCCCTGAATCACGGCTTCCGGACCTACGCCGTCCGCCCACATCGCTTCCTGCATCGGGGTACGCGTTGAACCCGGTGCGACGATATTGCAACGGATGCCATATTCGCCCAACTCCAGGCCCAGACAGCGCATGAACATGGTGGAGGCTGCCTTCGACGCTGCGTAGGCTGCCATGCTGTGGCGAGGGATGCCCGCGGCGTTGGAACTGACGGTGACAATTTTGCCGCTGCGGCGATCCTTCATTTTCCGTGCCAGTGCGCGGCAGACATGAAAGACGCCTTTCACATTGACGTCAAATACGCGGTCCCAGTCTTCATCGCTGGTATCCACTACCGTCGTGGTGCTCAGCACGCCTGCGACGTTGACTCCAATCTCGATGGGGCCCCAATCGCGTTCAATCCCCGCAACTAGATCATCCACGGCATTCGAATCGCGAACATCCAGAATCGCAGCGCGTAATTGCGAATCGTCGGCCTCCACAGACTGGACAAGGGAATGAAGGGGCGCATCGTTCAGGTCTGTGGCCACAACACGAGCGCCTTCAGCAAGCAGTGCTCGCACGACAGCAGCGCCAATGCCCTGTGCTCCGCCTGTGATCAAACAGATCTTTCCGGAGATACCTAGCGATCGCATACGTAGATTAAAAGCGGCGAATCTGGCTGTGGTGGGGGTGCAAGCCACTTGCAATTTTACCGAAGCATCTATGACCGATCAAGCATTGCCAGTCGCTGCATGAATGAAATTGGATCAAACTGGTCCGTAACTATCGGATAGAAAGGCACTTATAATTTTCAACGACTTGAGGGGAAATCGTCCTACCGTTCGGCAAAACTGCGCAATCCCACGCGGTCCAGCAGACTTCGGTATCGGCGGTCGCTACGAAGGGGATCGAAGCGAGGGTCCATCTGCAGAGATACCAGTTCGTAACATCGGATCTGATACCCCTGCTCCAGGCATTCGAAGGCCGTATCAAAGTCGTCCAGGCCAATGTGGATCAGGGCCGATTCAAAAGGATTGACATAGCGAACGCGCATCAATTCCTCCATGCGGGCCAGCACTTGTCTTGCCTCTTCCACGCGTCCCTGCTGTGCATAGCCGTGCCCCAGCGCCCCTAGAAAGCGGGGATAGTGTGCATCCAGTTCCAAGGCGTGTTGAAACGCATCAACGGCGCGATCATGGTCTCCAAGTTGCTGGTAAGCCTGCCCCAGAATCCAAAAGCCGCCGGGGAAACAGGGGTCCAGTGCGATGGTGTGCTCGCTTTGTTCCAGCGCCAAGTCAAAACGCCTCCGGAACAAATGCAAAATCGCCAGATCCCGGTTGATGCTCAGGGACACCGGGTCTAGCCGATGCGCGCGTTGCATCTCAAAGATGGCTTCTTCCAGGCGTCCCAAAGGACCCAGAAGTGTGATCGCGTACCAATGGTGCGCCGTGGCGTAGCCAGCGTCCATGCCAATTGCTCGTTCGTACGCCGCTTCCGCCGCATCCCAATCCCAGGCATAGGTCGCCAGCACATGCGCAAGGGAAGTGTGCGCTTCCACCAGTTTGGGTGCGATGGCGATGGCCCGCAGAGCAGCTTCGCGCGCTTGACCTCTGACCTCATTCGGCGGAGTGGCTCCATAGTTAGCCAGCAGGGTGTAGGAATCCGCCAGCCCTGTGTAGGCCAGGGCATAGTGGTCGTCAACCGATACCGATTGCTGAAAGAAATTCACACCTTTCCACAGCGCCTGTTCGGTGCGCAGATTCCAGAAATAGCGCCCCTTCATGTAGAGGTTATAAGCCTTCGGACTCGCCGTTTCATGGCGTATCTGCGCGGCGCCCGTCTCTGGAAAGTTCACCCGCAACGCACTCACAATCGCCCGTGCAATCTCTTCCTGCAAGCGCAACACATCCGTGGATTCCCGTTCAAAGGTCTCTGACCACGAGTATGCGCCTATCGACACTTTTACCAGTTGTGCGCATACACGAACCCGGGACTCCACACGTCGCACGCTGCCCGTCAATACGTATTCTGCCCCCAACGTTTTCGCCAACTCACGCAATGCATCGTCTGACTGCGACGCGCTGACGCTTGATTGCGCATAGACCCGCAGCACCGGCACCTTGGTTAGTGCATGCACCAGTTCCTCGCGCAATCCATGACACAAGTAGGCTTGGTCGTGCGAGGGGCTAAGATCCGTAAAGGCGGGAAGCAGAATGCCCGCCACAGCCGCATCTGATTCCGACGAGGCATCTCCCCCGCTATCTCGCGTCTCCGTCACAGGTCCGTTGACACTGGGAAGGTAGCCACCCTTTGGCAGATCGAGTTGCAGCGGATCTTCCGCACCCACCGTGGCGTAGTAGCGTTTCAAACGAAGACGTAGACGGCCTGCCTCCACGCGGACGATTGGGTCCAGCCGGGAGTCGAAATCTTGCTCGCGTCCGAACACTGCCAGCGCAATGCTGTATTCTTTCAACTCATCGCCGTTGCCTTTAACCCATTGCTCCACGATGTAGCGGAGGAACGAACTCAAACGTTCGGTGCTTTGAAAGAGCTTGGAAGCGAGTACCTTATCCAGCGCCCGTAGCACTTCCGCACGTGCCTGTTCTGTCACAAGCGTTTCATGCGCGATCTCTGGTGATGTAGTCATCGGGGTGGGGAGCCGTTTATCCCAGGTATCCACACTACTACTCCTGCCCGCCTTGTGGTCACAACTGCCGCCTTGCGGCGCGCCGACTGGGCCTTCACACATCAGGTAACACGCTGGAAGTTACCGTAACACGACTCGCTGTTACTTGTTGCCTCAGACCTCGGTCGATAGACTCGCTCCTGACGTGCACGCTGATTGCGTCTCAAATTGTGAGCAAGCCATCATCTCACATGCAATCTCAGCCGATCGAATAGCGCATGTCTGCTCGTTTCACCCTGTTTCGGCAGTTGTCTTCAGCGCAGTTCGGCAATCGCCGTTTCTGTCGTCGCGACAAGCTGCCGCGGAACAGTCGTTTCATCAGAAAGGACCATGCTCGTGCCTCTGCCTGCTCTTCGATCTTCCCCCCCCGGCCTCCGCCGTATATCTTCATCGTGGGGTCTGTTCCTGCTTTTCATATTGAGCATGACAGCCCTGGGGCAGGAGGCCCGTCTGAATGGCACCGTCGCCGATTCCACCGGAGCCGTCATCCATGGAGCCAAGGTGCGGACCACCCTCACTAGCCGGAACCTCAACTTTGAGACGACCACCACGCAAGACGGGCGTTATCTTTTTCCGCGTCTGCCCATTGGACAGTATCAGTTGACGGTGGAGGCCGACGGTTTCAAGCAGTATGTGCAGAGCGACATTTTACTGACCACCAATGCTGATCTTCTGCTGAATGTGCAGATGCAGCTAGGCAGCATTAGCGAACAGGTGACCGTATCCGCCGAGGCCAGCCGTATCAGCACGGAAACTAGCACCATTCAGCAGTTGGTAGATACCAAACGCATCGCTGACTTGCCGCTAAACGGAAGGAACGTCTATCAACTCGCCACCCTTGTTCCTGGCGTTGGTGAAAGCGGAACGCAGATTGGCGGAGGTCGCTCCGGGTCCCAGAACAGCACCATGGTGAATGTCCGTGTGGATGGCGTTCTGAATGTCGACAACGCGTTGGCGCAGATTCTGCCAAGCCCCAGCCCGGATGCCGTGCAGGAATTCACGATCCAGACCAGCGTGCCTTCCGCGAAGTACGGCTTTGCCTCTGGTGTGATTGAGGTTTCCACGCGTAGCGGCACCAACGAATTGCACGGCACGCTCTATGAGTTCTTCCGCAATGACAAACTCGATGCCCGCAACTTCTTTCTTGCTGGCAAAACGCGGCGCAAGCGCAATCAGTATGGCTTCGCCGGTGGCGGGCCGGTGTTCATTCCGAAGCTCTATGACGGGCGCAATCGTACGTTCTGGTTTGCCAACTTCGAACAGCAGAAAGAACCACTTGGTGCGCCGGTCACCATCTTTGTGCCAACTGCCGCCAACCTCCGCGGAGACTTCTCCGGAACCAATCGCATCGTTCGCGACCCCCTTACCAATCAGGCCTTTTCGAACAACCAAATTCCCTTATCGCGCCTAGACCCATTGGCGCTGAACTTCGCCAACCAATATCTGCCGCAACCGCAGGATGAAAGCGGCGCTTATCGATACCAGAGGGCTGACGATAACAACCCAACGCAGTTGCTCCTACGTGGCGATCAGATTCTTGGCGGGGGAAATCATCAACTGAGCGGACGCATGTTCATTACACGTCGGGTCGGCCCGGCGGCTAGCGGCAACGTGCCTCTTTTCACTACGGGAACGCAGCGGCAGGATACGGACCTGTGGGGAGCCACCCACACCTGGACCGTTTCTCCAAACAAGATCAACACCGCGCGCGTTGGCTTCAACGGTTTCTACAGCGATCCCAACTATCTGCCTCAGATCGAACTCGATGGTTTGCGGCAACTGGGTTTTTCGCAGAACTACTACACCTACACGCCGAACTTTCCGCTCTTCAACGTATCCGGCTTCTTCCAGTCGAGTATCGAACAGATTCGTATCACTCGGGACTTCGGTACCTTTACCTTCGCCGACGATTTTTCCTGGATCAAGGGGCGGCACAACATCCAGTTCGGCTTCGACGGACTACGCACCATCCAGAACACGGCGAACCTTTCGCGGACAAACGGCTCCTTCACCTACAACGGGAACTTCACGGGCTTGGCGCTTACGGACTTTCTCATGGGTCGTCCTTCGCTGTTCCGGCAGGGAAGCCCGGCCCCGGATAGCCTGCGAGGCCTGCACCTGAACTGGTACGTGCAGGATGACTTCAAGGTCAACCAGCGCCTGACGCTCAACATCGGTCTGCGCTACGAACTGCCATTTGCGCCGATACCTGGCAACGGTGCCGCCATCATTGCAAGGGAAGGCGCCAAATCCACTGTGTTTCCGAATGCCCCTGTAGGGTTGCTGTTCCCCGGAGATCCCGACACGCCGAAGGGCGGTCGCCGGACGGTGAAGACTTCATTCGCACCGCGTTTCGGCTTTGCTTGGTCCGCTACCAGTGACCAGAAGACCGTAGTGCGCGGCGGTTACGGAGTCTACTACAACCCATCCTGGACCAACCTCGAAGGACAGTTTGCGATCTTGCAACCCTTCACGCGCATCCTCGATCTGGTAGCGCCACCGTCCACCAGTGATCCCTGGGCAAACTATCCCGGTGGCAACCCCCACCCCTATACGCCCAATGCAAATTCGCCCTTTGACAACGAAATCAACACGCTCGTCTACGGTCCGAATTTTCGGGAACCCATGATGCAGCAATGGAACCTCAACATACAGAGAGAAGTGACGGCGAATACCGTTGTCACCGTCGGTTATGCGGGAACGCGCGGCACACGCATTCCCTATGTTCGCGATTCCAATGCGCCGGTATACATCCCTGGCGCCTCTACTGTGGCGAACACAAACTCACGGCGTCCGTTGTATCCGCAGTTCGCACGCTTCAATGTGCTCGAATCCGGCATCAATTCCAGCTACAACTCGCTGCAGGCATCGCTTGATCGTCGTCTCAGCAAGGGCGTTTCGGTTTTAGTTGCATATACCTTTTCCAAAGCGCTCACAGATCTGAATACGGTGCTGACAGGAGGCTCCGGCGCTTCCCAGGACCCGAACAATCGGGCTCCGGAATGGGGACCGGCGGATCTCGACCGCACTCACGCGTTGGTCAGTTCCTGGGTGTGGCAGGTGCCCTCCGGCCCCTTCCAGCGTGGCTTTGCGGGAGCAGTATTGGGCAACTGGGAAGTTAACGGCATTCTGTCCCTTTATTCAGGTTCACCGCTCAGCATCACCACATCGCAGGACCGTTCCTTGCGTGCACATCCCAACCGGCCAGATCGACTGTTCGATGCGCGCCTCTCCAGCGACCGCTCGCGTCACGAACGCATCACGCGTTACTTCGATCCTAGTGCCTACACGCTGAATGCAATCGGGACCTTTGGTTCTGCTCCACGTGCCGAGGGACAGTTGCGGGGGCCAGGAGAAGCCAATCTCTCGGTCGGCATCATGAAGCGTTTCCCTGGTTTCTGGGAAGGCCACAACCTGCAGTTCCGCGGCGAGTTGTTCAACGCTTTGAATCGCGCGAACTTCAATAACCCCGGTACAAACATCGATCAACCCGCCAGCTTTGGTGTCATCACCTCGGCAGGTGACGGACGCATCGTGCAGCTGGCTTTGAAATATATCTTCTAAAGGACTCGTAGCATGTCTCCCCTATCTCGACGTCAAGCCCTATCGATTCTTGCAGCGAGCCCGGCTCTGTATGCCGCTGCTGATGGTAAATTGCCGCCCGTACGGGCTATCACCAAAGGTCCCAAGTTCCATTGGTTCGCCTACTACGACAAGCTGCAGTTTGACCCCACCAGTCGCTATGCACTTGGCAATGAAGTCGATTTTGAACACCGTTCCCCCACGCCGGAAGACACAATCCGGGTGGGTGTCATCGATACCGAAGACGGAGATCGCTGGACGGAATTAGGTGTTACGAAAGCGTGGAATTGGCAGCAGGGCTGTATGCTGCAGTGGCTACCCGGATCCAAAGAAGAAGTCATCTGGAACGACCGTCAGGATGGTCAGTTCGTCAGCGTCGTCTGTAATGTGAAATCCGGCAAGAAACGTGTCATCCCTGCTCCGGTATATGCACTTTCCGCCGATGGACGCTGGGCTGTCTATCCGGATTTCCGCCGTCTCAATGATTGTCGTCCAGGATACGGATACTGTGGTCTGCCTGATCCGAATTTCAGCCAACCGACCCCGAATGATGCGGGCATCTGGAAGGTTGATCTGAAGACAGGTAAGTCATCGCTGATCGTCTCTCTCCTGGAGGCGTCTAAAGTCCCCAATCCCTTTAACGACACCACGGGAGCCAAACACTGGTTCAATCACCTTCTGGTGAACCCCGATAGTTCCCGGTTTATCTTCCTACACCGTTGGCGCGGCAAGAAAGAGGGGAATTCCTTCGGCACCAGGATGTTCACCGCAGACGAGAACGGAAAGAAACTCTACGTTCTGGATCCCTATGGGCGAACCTCACACTTCATCTGGCGGGATCCGCAGCACGTGCTTGCTTGGGCGGGACACCCCAGCTATAAGGAAGACAAATTCTTTCTCTACAAAGACCAGACCGACAAGGTGGAAGCCATAGGTCCGGACGTAATGACGCGCAATGGTCACTGCACCTATCTGCCCGGGAACAAGTGGATACTCAACGACACCTATCCGGATAAAGATCGATTGCAGCACCCGTATCTCTACGAGGTCTCAACCGGGAAGCGAATTCCGCTCGGCCACTTCCTGACTCCGAAAGAGTACACAGGCGAGTGGCGTTGCGACACCCATCCGCGCTTCAGTCCGAATGGCAAAAAAGTCACCGTTGATTCACCCCACGGTGGCAATGGGCGCCAGATTTACCTCATCGATATCAGTGGTATTGTTTCCTAGGAATGGAAGAACCAACCCGCTTGCAAAACATTGCGCGCATCCTGTGTCGCTTGTCCGCACTGCTGTCGCTCGTCCTGGCGCTGTCGTGCGGACAAACGCCCCTGGTCTCCTCGGTCGATGAAGAGTCAATCTTCAACGGAAAAGATCTTTCAGGTTGGAGTGGTGACCCCAAACTGTGGAGCGTGCGGGATGGGATGCTCGTCGGTTCCACCGAAGGGCACGAGTTGAAAGCCAACACCTTTCTGATCCACCAGGGAACCTATTCTGACTTCCATCTGAGCGCCGACGTACGCTTGCGCAACGGCAACAGCGGTATCCAATTCCGTAGCCAGCGCCTTCCCTTGGAAGGTTGGGTGATGGCGGGTTATCAGTCCGATTTTTCTGATGACGGGCCACGCTCCGGGTGGGGCAATCTCTATGAAGAACGTGGCCGCGCCCGCGGTCTGATGGCAAACGAATACGAAGGCTGGAATGCCGCAAAATCGCATGTTCGTGTCGGAGATTGGAATCGCATCGAAGTTCGCTGTCAGGGCAGCGAGATTCAACTCTGGCTGAATGGTGTTTCCACCATACTGGCTCGTGATGAAGCGGCAAGCGATGGACGTATCGGGTTACAACTCCACGTCGGTAAGCCGATGCAGGTGGAGTTCCGTAATCTGCGTGTTCGTCGGCTGTCGCCATCACAACGGGTGTCTGCTGTCGGGCGCGTCATCGACAAGAGCGAGGTAGGAACTCACCCGTCGGGGAAGAAAACTCCATGAAACAAGGACTCACAGCCTGTCGCGTTGTCGATTTTTCAGACATCCCGTCCGTTCCCTGTCCCTGCGGCGACGCCCGGCGGGCTTTCGCGGACCTGCCGTCGTTTCCGGGTACGCTCCACGTCACGGACGTCAAGGTCGATGCCGAGTTGCACTATCACAAGGCAATCAGCGAGACCTATTACTTCTTGCAGTGTGAAGCCGACGCTCGCATGCAACTCGATGACGACATCATTCCCGTGCGGGTCGGCATGGCCATCCACATTCCCTGTGGAGTCCGTCACAGAGCAATCGGACGCATGCGTGTTCTGATTCTTGCGCTGCCTAAGTTTGACGCCGCCGACGAATGGCTAGATTAGCCCAGTCACTCTTTCGCTCGCACTGAGCCCACAAGGGCTTCTTTGCGCAAGGGGAGCTGTCCCAGAAAATTCCTCACCTTCCTCATGAAAAAAACGTGGACTATTCTAGTCGTGTATGATACTTTCGAGCTAGTGATGCAATTCAGTTGCGAGTGAATCTGGTCTCCATGCTTGCTCCCTGTCGCTCGCTGAGAAAGGAGAGTCGCCCGATGAATACCCGTTCCGTACGCAGATACGTTTATCTGAACTGCGGTCTGGCGGCGATGTATCTGGCCCTTCTAGCCTGGATTGCGGTGGGCACACGTCCCTGGATGTAGCCAGTGGGCGATGCTCTCAGGGCCGAAGTTGGTTTACGCCCTGTTATCTTCTCGGTTTGCGCAGGATCGGCTGACTGCTGTCCTTGCGCGCACAGTTCGCGGGAGCAGTTTCGCGCGCGGTGACTAGACTGGTATGCCGTCCCGTCTAGGGAACCCGTGAAACCGCCGGGTCCATCCTGATCGAGCCACAGGAATCCCAATGCTCCCGCGATCCGGTTCTTCTTTCCGTCGGCTCTCCGTCGTCGCTCGCTTAGTAGCTTCTCTCGCAAAATCCAAGCCTCTATCCGCAGACTTTGCGCTTTTCCTTTTGGGTCTATCGGGGCGCCCAACCTAGCCCCTTTTGCCTTCCGTCTTATGCGGGAGGCTACGACTCAAGGGGTAATATTGATGAATTTGTCTAGAAACAACATCGCCGGAATCTTGTTACTGGCAGTAATTCTCGGCTGGGGTTCCGTGGCCGTGGCGCAGGACCTTCGTTACCAATACAAGCTGCTGGCGACTACGAAGACTTCCACGATGGAAAAGGAATTGAACCAGGCTGCTGAAAGCGGTTTTGTGTTTTCCGCAACCATGGGTGGAGAAACGGCCTTCGGCGGCAACGAAGCCGTGGTCCTCATGGTGCGGTCTGATGAGAAGGCTCGGAGGCGCTACAAACTGCTCGCGACGAACAAGACCTCCACGATGCAGAAGGAAATGCGGGCAGCGGGCGACGAAGGCTTCCGATACTGCGGGCAGACGGTTTTCAATTCCACCTTCGGGGGAAAGGAAGTTGCCGTGATTCTGGAACTGAACATGGATGAGCCGGCCAAGCGTTACGAGTATCAGCTACTAGCTACCTCCAAGACCTCGACCATGCAAAAAGAACTGAATGAGGCTGGCGCCGAGGGCTATTTACTGCAAGGTGTGACGGTGGCCAAGACCGCTTTTGGTGGGGCGGAACTCGTCGGCATCCTCTCTCGGATCGTCGAATAGCCGTCGTGCCTGTAAATTAGTACTAAATCGTCCACGTGAAAATTCTGAATAAATTCGAAAGCCACTGTCGATTTCTCTCAACCTAATTCGACTAGAAAACACAGCCGAGGGGAAATCGAGCGGGGCGTAGACGCTCTCCGACCTCAAAGGGCTTGTCCGGGAAGATCGGTTTCCGCCTTGCCGGGCAAATATTTCATCTGAACAAGGGACAACCAACATGCGATTTTTGAGCGTTTACTCCCATGAAGAAAGAAACACCATGCCTTGCCAGGAAGAAATGGAGCGCATGGGAAAGCTAGTGGAAGAGGGGATGAAAGCAGGTTTTCTGCTGGCGGTGGAAGGTTGCCTTCCCAGCGAGATGGGAGCCCGTGTTCGTCGTCAAGACGAGTCCTTTTCCGTGACCGATGGTCCCTTCCTGGAATCCAAGGAACTCATCGGGGGGCTCGCCATCATCAAGGCTGACTCCAAAGAGCACGCGATCCAAATTGCCAAGGACTTTCTTGGAGCAGCCGGGAATGGAGTATGCGAACTTCGGCAACTCTATGATGCGGATTGTTGCTCCGACGCGCCTACCGATAAGGCTTAGGTTATTCACTCTTTCGGACAAGCTGCTCTCTGCCGATCCCCGTTAGTTTTGATCGGCAGGGAGCTCCCCCTTGGATTTGCCGCGTCGGATATGACGCTGAGAGTTGACCACCAGATGGGGGGCGTCCTCCCTGGTGCTCTCCTCAATGTGCAGCGCAACGCATGCTGACTAAGTGCGGCAATGCCCGCCCAGGTCACCCGTCCCCCACTGCGTTCTGCCAGTTGCAATGCCCTCTGTTTTCCAGTCCAATAAATAAGAAGTTACTATCATTTTCGTGGCTGTCGCTTGGTCTCATCCAAGGGACGGCTTTCCTGGGAGCCGCGCTGCTCCTTTCCGACAGTAGGTTTGCATCACCGGATGCCCAGGAGACGGCGTGTCATCGACATGCCTTAATTGCTGTCAAATCCTCTCCTGTTCGTGACCGCCCTCTTTGGTATGAAGCGCCAAGCTGTTCTCATGCCAAAGGAATCGGCGTCTCGCCATCGGTCCGGTGGGAATGGGGATTTATATGGAATCGACTCGTCGTACTTGGATGAAAAACGCTGCCTGTGGGGCTTCCGCCCTCGCCACGTTCACCGCCTCGGTCCAGCAATTGCATGGCGCTCCCATTGACCGTGCCGCTTCAGACGAATCTGCATGGCATGGCATTCAGCAGAGCTTCCCTGTGGATCGCAGCATCGTCAATCTGAATCACGCCGGTGTGGGCACTACGCCTCGTGTTGTCGCCGATGCGGTTGTCCACCGCACCTGGGAAGGGGAAAAGACGGCGCCCGGAACCATCTTTAGCTATGGGCCTCAGTTGGAACCCATCCGCCAGGGCCTTGCCACTCTATTTGGCGCCGACCCCGAGGAAATCGCCATCACGCGCAACGCCACGGAATCGTTGCATGCTGTCCTGCTAGGCATTCCGCTTGCCAAGGGTGACGAGGTGCTCGCCACCACTCTGGACTACTGGGCCATGCTCGACGCGCTGCAACAGCGGGAAGAGCGGGAAGGTGTGGTGGTAAAGAAGCTGAAAGTGCCCACGCCTTGCACAGACCTCAACGAAATTGTGCGTATCTTTGAAGCGGCCATCACGCCTCGTACCAAGCTCATTCTGGTGTCGCACCCCATCAACCTGAACGGTCAACTCTTCCCCATCGGCGCTCTCAGCGATATGGCTCACAAACACGGCGTGGACGTGGTGGTGGACGCCGCCCAAAGCTTCTGCCTAGCCGACTACAAATGGACTGATCTGCGCTGCGACTACCTGGGAACCAGCCTGCACAAATGGCTGCAAGCGCCAAAGGGAACCGGGATGCTGTATGTGAAGAAGCAGAAGATCGCCAAGATCTGGCCGCTCTTCTCTGCTGGCTCCACACGTCCCAAAGCGGACATTCGCAAGTTCGAACTCTACGGTACCTGGCCGGAGACCATTCTGGCCATCGACGATGCCATTGCCTTTCACAACGCCATCGGTTCCGAGCGCAAGGAAGCGCGTCTACGCTACCTCACCGACTATTGGGCAAAGGGTGTCCGCGACATCCCGGGCCTTCGTTTCCATACGGCATTTGGCAAAGAAACCAGTTGTGGTATCTCTTGCGTGCAACTGGAAGGCGTTGACGTCACCAAGCTGAAAGACTGGCTGCTCGAAGACCGGAGAATTCTCACCATGGATGTCACACGACGTACAAAGGAGTTCGCTGGCATTCGCGTTTCCCCGGGACTTTCCACCACCATTGAGGAACTGGATCGTTTCATTGACGCCCTGAGGATAGCGCGCGCGAAGTTCAACGGCTGATCGTTTGACGTCTCCGTTCTTCATTCCGCTTGTGCGGGTCGACTATCGTCACAGGCCGTATGGCGTGGTGTCTGCGCACATCAGATCGACTTCGCGAACACCCCGAGCCACATCACTTTCCCGGAGGCCGCCGGTTGGCGCCTTTCTTCGATTAGGCGGAATCCGCTCTGCGCCAACCGTCGCTCGAAGTTTTCGATATTGATGAGTGAGAAGTCCCGTTTGAGCACTTGGATGGAATCGTAACCCGTGGGCGCCACGCCATCTTGCTGATCTGTGGGGAGCTGTAGCACCACGGAAAAATGACCACCAGGCTTCACCAAAGCGAGAGCATTTTCCAGCGCGAGTCCCAGTCCGGCATGCTCGAAAATCAGCGCCGCATGTACCAGAACCACTGGCGGAACATCCAACTGCTGTTCCGTGAGGTTGCAGAGCCGGAGTTCCAGCCCAGCCAACCTGCCCTTGCCAAAACGCCGGTCTACTTCCGCTAGATAGCTCTCGTTGATGTCCACGCCAACGACGCGTTTGGTCACCGAGCCATCAATTTCGTCCAACCCATTTCCACCAGCTACACCAAGAACGGCCACGGATTCGGGCTTACAACGGTCCAGCGCAAGGCGAAACAGCGCCGCGAGCACAGGTAGTTGCTGCACACTGGGCGCGGACATGTGCCCTTCGTAGTCTTCGAGCGGAATGGAACACCAGAGTTCGGACATCCTTCCATTCTAGAGGGGGCCAAGCCGGATAAGTTGCATAGGAGCGGATCGCATCGCTCAAGGTCAGCATCCGGCTCTGCATCCTAGATGCTCAAGTTGTTGTAGTGCAAAAGTTTGTGGCAGCGAAAACTACACGGTGGCAGGGACCGTGGCAGATTTTGAATCAGACAGCGTGATTTCCTGTGAATATGGGTGAACTGGGTGGGGCTGGACGCGACAAGCGGAGACCCGCCATTCGAGTATCTAGGGTATTGTTTTCAGGAGCTTACGTAAGGAAGGGATGGAGGCACGGGCCGGAATCGAACCGGCGTACGAGGTTTTGCAGACCTCTGCATGACCACTCTGCCACCGCGCCACGGAGGCTCAGTCCCCACAGGGACCATTTATTAGATTAGCGGCCGCGCCCCATCTGAGTCAATGGAAACTAGGCGGGTTTTCGCCAATTTCGCGATTACCCGCCCGACGGTCCCCCAGTATGGCGCCGTACCTTCTCAGTCGTTTATGGTTGAAATGGCCATATGCCCGTGGTGTTCTGTCCACCGTCCACAAAGATGGTTTGCCCGGTAATGTAAGCCGCTCCGTCACTCGCCAGATATACCGCGAGCGATGCGACCTCATCGGTAGTTCCCATGCGCGGGATGGCCTGAGAGGTGGGAAGCCAAGCCCGCAAGGTGGGGGCTTGCCACATCTCCCGGTTGATATCGGTCTCGACGAAGCCCGGGGCCACGCAGTTTACCGTAATTCCGTGCTTTCCCCACTCAGCCGCCAGACTCCGCGTCAGACCGCCCAATGCGCTCTTTGTCATGGAGTACACCGTCACATAGGGCAATCCGTAGCCGCTGAGTAGGCTGCCTATCGAGATCACGCGCCCGCCGTTGCCGCGAGCAACCATCCTTGCCCCCACCAACTGTGTAAGGTGTACGAAACCATGAAGGTTGGTTTCCATCAGATGGTCATATTCCGCCCGGCTGTAGGTCTCGAAGGCCTTTCTCTGATTGATGCCGGAGACGTTCAGCAGAATATCCACGTCCGGATATTTCGACGCCAGTGCTTCTATCGATGCGGAGTCCGTTACGTCGAACGTTGCAAATTCGGCGGAGCCGCCCTCGTTGAGGATTCGGTCTGTTTCTTTCCCTAGTACTTCAGCGGAACGGGAAGCAAGGATGACGTGGGCTCCCGCTGCTGCAACGCCTCGCGCAATGGCGAGTCCAATGCCACGGCTGGCTCCAGCAACAAGCGCGGTCTTTCCCTGGAGTGAAAACGGATGGGTCAGTGCCATAGGCACTGTTTTACCAGATCTACGAGCCGGTGCAGATTGATGCCCGGTCACAAATTGTATAGATCAGCGACCGGGCCGTGCCGGTGTATATCAGAGCAAGACGGCGATTCGCGCTGGTCAGTACCACTCTCGCTACCCAGTCACCGCGCGGCGCGGGAAGGTCTGGCTATCGAAGATACGTTCCCGGGTGATGCGTTGCGCTGGCCATTCCAGACGCATATCCGTGGTCACCTCATCCAGCATTTCCAGCGTTACCACCTTCTGGGACATGGCGAACGCGCACAGCAACAGGTTATCCGCAACCGCGTTGATGATGCGGGGGATACCCTGGGTGCGCACGTGGATTTCCGCCACCACAGCTTCGGGAAAGAGCAACTGCGGCTCTTCGTGGCCAGCCTTGCCCAGGCGGGAATAGATATAGCGGGCCGTATCTGCTTCCTCAAAGGGCTTGAGCGTGCAGCGGAGCGCCACGCGCTGTTTCAGCTGGCGATAGGTCGGATCGTCCAGAACACGGTCAAATTCCGGCTGTCCCGCCATGATGATCTGGATCAGTTTTCCGGCGCGATTTTCCAGATTGCCCAACAGCCGGATCTCTTCCAGCACTTCCCAACTCAAGTTCTGGGATTCATCCACAATCAGAACCGTTGTGCGGCCTTCGCGGGTATTCTGCAGCAATAGCTCATTCAGCGCCAACAGCACCTGGGTCTTGGTCGGTGGGTTGCACCGCAGATCCAGGTCATAGTTGATCATTTCGAAAAACTCGGCTGGGCTAAGACGAGAGTTGAACAGTGTGGCGAAATCGATGCGATGCTGCACCAGGAAGTCGCGCAGACACTCCAAAATAGTGGTCTTTCCTGTGCCCACCTCACCGGTAAGCGCAATGAAGCCTTTGCGGCTCTGCACGCCATAAATCAGGTTGGCTAGCGCTTCTTCATGCTGACGGCTGCGGTAGAGGAATACCGGATCCGGTGTCAGATTGAAGGGATTCTCATGGAATCCAAAGAACGCGTTGTACAGGCTGCTCATAATGAATGTTTTGGGTGGTCGTAGACTCGTGGCCAATCAGCGCTTGGGGCCACACAGTGTGATCTCCAAGAAGTCGTTCTTGCAGCGACAGCTTGGCCGCTGCCTAAACGAAGATCTGCTTCGCTGAACGAGACTCTGCCAGGATGAGCCCCACTTATAGGATAGCGGGAAATCTCTGCGACGTAGCTAAGCAAATTCCAGCAGGGATGCCGGTGTCGTACTGCGACCTTCGTTCAAGGGGTACTGGGGGCGTTTGCGCCTAAATGTTTCCATTTGTAACTCGTTAACTGATTTACGCGTCCAGTAGTGCTTTGATTGGCTTATTTTCCATAAGCCAGTTTGGTTTTTTGATAGCATCACAATCCAATGCCCATGGGAGGCAAACCCTCACCTCTATTGAGCTAATCCCTATATCCGCGTTCTGAAGAGAGAAAGGAGCCTATATTCATGTCTGAACAGAAGCCCGAATCCGCTGGCCGGAGCATCCAGACTTCTCCGGAGGAACCCAAAACTCCAGGAGCCCGCCGGGACTTCCTCCGTCGCGCCGCGCAGGTCGCTGGCATCGCCGGAGCCACGATCGGTGCGGGAACAACGGCCCCACAGGCCATGGCGCAGGTAGCCTCGGCGGGCTCCGCAGCCGCCATTCTTCCTTCCTACGCGCGCAAGCTCAACTACCGTTCCTTGAAGCAATCCAGTTATGACCGCACGGGCGGCAACGCCGACCGCTACGAGGTCGAGGCCGGAGCTGCCCAGGTCCTTTTTGAATCCAATTCCCCCGGCGTCATCACCCACATTTGGTTCACCATTGCTTCGCCCACACTCTTCCATCTGAAGGAATTGGTGCTCCGCATGTATTGGGATGGGAACGCCAAACCAAGTGTGGAAGTGCCGGTGGGTGATTTCTTTGGGCTGAATCTGGCGGATTACGTCGTATATGAATCAGAATTCCTGGCGTGCTCGCCGGGGCGTTCGTTGAACTGCTATTTCGCCATGCCCTACAAAAAGAGCGCTCGCATGACCATCACGAACGAAGGTTCGCAGAAGGTGGGGGCCTTTTATTCCAACATCGATTATCTGGAAGTCCCCAGCCTTCCAGAGGACACCGTATACTTCCACGCCCAGTATCGGCAGGCCGCACCCGCCAAACCATCGACGCTCGATTGGAATCACAATGGCGATGCCAACCGCTTGAAGAATGAAGCCGGCAAAGACAATTTTGTGTTTGTGGAAACCCGTGGCCAGGGGCACCTGATGGGTGTGACCCTAGGCGTCTTGCAGAACCAGGAACACTGGATGGGTGAAGGCGATGACATGACCTTCATTGATGACGAAACGAAGCCACTCATCATCGGCACTGGTTCCGAAGACTACTTCCTGGGGAGCTGGAATTTCGGAGGCCGCATGGGCGCCCAGCCGTTTGCACATCGCCAATATGGAGCCCAGTTCATCGAACTCGCCGAACGCCCCGGCGGACGCTATCTCTGCTACCGCTGGCACGGCGACAACCCCATCACCTTTACCCGCTACTTGAAGCACACCATGGAACACGGCCACGCCAACCACCGCGCCGATAGCTGGTATTCCTGTTGTTACTGGTATCAAACACAACCGGTGACGGACTTCCCCCTGCTGCCCTCAGTCGCCGATCGCACCCCGACCCTGTTTGCCACTGGTGGGCCGGGAAGCCCGAAGGGCTGAGACTCGTTCGCGAATGATCTTGGTTAGTTGGACTAGAAAGGGCAGTGAGATCGTCCTGCCCTTTCTGTGTTCGCACCGAAGCGTTCGGCATATGCTGCTCTGCGCGTTCAATTGCGATCCGTGATCGTCAAAGCTGTGCGATCCCGTAGATTTTTAGCGTGGCACCGCAAGTAGGATAGGACAATGTCACGTTCCCCCAGACCCCGAGGAATGTCCAACTGGCGGCGATTGCGGAACTGGATGTTGAGAGCCCCCAGTCTGTTGCCTACCTGCACGATGTCGCTATAGCGTTCTTCGTGAGTGCCCAAAAGGCTGACACTAACAATACTTTCTGCATGGAAGTACACTCGACGGGAATGGTAGTAGATGACGAGTCCGATTGCTCCGCAAAGCATGGAGGACGAACAGACAAAAAGTGGATAGTGGACCGTTGCCCGTGCGAGTGAAAATGCGCCGAAGAACGCAAAGAAAATAGCAAGGGTAAGCACCGTAGTTTTATCGCCTCGCGAGTACCGGGCGACGTAGGTCGAAGTCGTGTCGATGACGTAGTGCTTTCTGCTCCGCGCCCATCGACCACTCGGAAGAAAGGCCACATAAACACGCGCGCTCAAGCACAGCAAGCCACTCATCCAGAAGGTGAGTGTGGCGATGGCGAAGAAGGCGTCGATATTTAAGCCATTTTCCCTTGCGTAGACCATGCCGAACGCGCTTATCCCTGCACAAATGATTAGTAACAGTCCCCACCGGACGAGGCTCATTTGCAACCTACTCCTTCCGTAGCTCGTTGCTTTGTGTTGCGCTCCGCCGTACCACGGTATAGGCCCCTCTTCATATCAGGTTCAAAGCAGACCTCAGCGCCACGATTATCAGGATTAGACGCAGAGTCAATAGTAACGACAGTAGTAAAAGATCAATTTCAGGTTCAGTCCTGCACTGGGGTCCCCAGGATACCACGCCAGATTTTGCGCTGTTCCCAACGAAAAAAAGGGGGACAGCGCCTACGCGCTGTCCCCACATGAGTAAGGTACGTGCCAGTTCGTTTGCTAGAAAACTAGCCGCAGACCAAGCTGGATGCGGCGAGCGTAGTTGTAGACACTCGTCACCCGGCCGAAGGTGGCGCTAGTCTGCACAATATCGACGTTTCCGAAGTTCGGCGAGTTGAAGGCGTTCAAGGCCTCAGCGCGCAGCTGCACGTTGACGCCTTCCCGAATGTTCGTGCTCTTGATCACCGAAAGATCCACATTGTTCAGCGCATCATGCCGCAGGTTCGAAAAGCGCAATGGGAAGGTGCGGACATTGCTCAGCAATTGCTGATTCGCCACCGTGTTGAATCCTGCGGTGTTGAACCAGTTCTCCACGGTGGAGTTGCTAATATCCATATCGTTGAAATTGCCGCCGAAGATGACTCCACTGTTGGCGCTGTTCGTGAAGCTGATCGGGCGTCCACTCTGGTAGGTGTAGATACCCTGGATCTGCCAGCCACCAATCAAGCGCGATACGAATGGGCCTGTGTTCGCCCCGAATTTCTGACCACGGCCAAACGGCAGTTCAAAAATGCTGCTGATGGAAAGGCGATGCGGGGTGTCCGCATCAGAAATCACTTCCGTCGGCATGTAATCGCCGGCATTCAGATACTCCGTGGCTTGCATGAACTTCGACCACGTATAACTCAACAGCACTGTGTAGTTGTTGGCGAAGCGCTTCTGCGCGTTAGCCTGCAGGGAGTGGTACCACGTGTAGCCCTGGTTGGTCGTTGTGTTCAGGTCGCCGTATAGCGGGAACGGCCGCAACAATTGCCTTCGCTGGACATTTGCGTTATTCAATGTGGTGCCCGGAATCAAGCCAGCAAGCGGATTCGGAACATTTGCATTGAGGTAGGTGTTCGTCGTGTTGTCTCGCACCGGGCTGGTGCTCAGGAATTCGTTGGAAAGCGCATTGATGTTCCGGGTGATTTCAATGCGGGTGCCGCGGTTTCCTACGTAGCCTGCTTCCACTACCCAGCCAGCGCCGAGTTCACGTTGCAGGTTCAATTGCCACCGCTGCTGTTGGCTGGTCTTCGGATCTTCATTGAAGAAGGTGAAGCCGGTGCCCATCAGCACGCCTGGAATTTCGGAAGGCGGCCGCTGATCCAGAATCGGTGAGGTGAATACATTCGACAGAGTATTCACGAAGTCGATGCCATTCGAGGTCGCATTGTAGGTGGTCGCGCGGCTGAAGCCGCTCTGAATCACATCGCTGCGGCGTTGGCCCAGAAATCCGTAGTAAATGCCGTAGCCGCCACGCATCACCGTCTTGTTGTTCAGCTTGTAGGCAAAACCAAAACGGGGCAGAATGTTGGCCTTGGGCGTGTTGTAGAGTCCGCTTGGGTTGCCATCAATGCCAGGCATGGTGACCAGACCTTGATAGGTGTTGCCGCCTAACGTAACCGTCGCGTTCGGGTCAAAACCGCGAATGCTGCGGTTGTACCGTTCACGCAGCGCGCCTTCCACTTCGTACCGGACCCCGATGTTGAGGGTCAGGCGATCATTCACGCGCCAGTCATCGTGGACAAACACGCCATAGGTTGTGGACTGTTCGGCGTAACTCGCCACCCGGTTGACGCTGGAGGTTGAAGGTAGGCCCAACAGGAAAGCGGCTGCGGACTGGCCAAGATTATTTGGTGATGCTTGGTCAGTGTTCAGAGGACCGCGTGTGTAGTCTGTATTGAACTGAAAGCGTCCTACTGCATCATTGCCGCTGAATACCGCGTTTTCACGATAGGAACGGAATTCGAAGCCATACTTCACGGCGTGTCGTCCCATCGTCTGGTTGAGAGTTGTGATGAACGAATGTGTGTCATTCGGACGATACTCAGCTCCTGCGTTTGTGCCCTGATATCCCTGGATGTCGATGCCAGGGAAAGATCGCATCCCTTCAGGAATTTGGTTGGCATAGGCGGACGAGAAGCCCACAGAAGTGAGGTCGAAGCCCCGTGCCGCCGGATTTACGTCGGTGACGCGGATAAAGCGGTTGTAGCCATATCGTGCGTTCCAAACCAGTGTTGGGCTGATGATTTTCACATAGTCAGCCGCAGCCTGCCGGGAGAAGAATTGGAACCACTGCCCAGTAGCCAGGTTGTCGAAGTAGTTGTTGTAGTTGCTATCTCGGTCATAGTAGCTTACGCGCATCGAAAGGCGGTCGTTTTCCGAGATGTTGTGGTCCACGCGAACCGTGTGGTTGAAGTAGTCGATTACTTCAAGCAGGTTAGCTTCGTTTAGGTTCTGCCGACCGTCTGGCAGTCCGGGGCCGAGAGGACTGGGCCAGTATTGGAGCAGGGACCGCGACACTGGGTTGATCAGCGCCTGCGGGATGACGTTGTTGGGGAAGGGGTCTGCCCGGAACACGCCTGGCGTGACCTCCCGGCGTGTAAAAGGGTTGTAGATCTGATAGCTGCTGTTCAGGGCGAGCAGGCCAGAGAAGTCTCCGGTCTTGTTCGCGTCCGTCAAAGTCGTCAGCACGCCGTTGTTGCGTGGGCGGCTTTCAGAGAACTGCTCGTAGCCCCACATGAAGAAGGTGCGGTTGCGTCCGTCGTAAAACTTCGGAATGAATACGGGTCCGCCAGCAGAGCCACCCCAGCGGTCATAGTTGAAGTTCGTCCGCGCCTGATTCTGCGCATTGGCAAACCAATTGTTCGCGAACAGCTCGGGAGCCATCTTGTAGTAGTAAGCCGAGCCATGCAGTTCGTTCGTTCCCGACTTGATGCTGATGTTTGTTACGCCGCCCTCGGTATTTCCGAACTGAGCGTCGAAGGTAGCGCTCTGTACCTTGAACTCCTGGACGATGTCTGCAGGTGGCACGTAGGAAGCCGTCACTTCGTTGGCGTTTGCTGTCGCTGTGCTCGGGATACCGTCAATGGTGATGTCGCTACGGTTCTGGCGTGTGCCGTTGATGGCGTAGCCGATGATGTGTGTTGGTTCAAAAGGGCGATCAAGGGTCGCCGATGTGTTGTTCTGGCTAACGCCAGCGGCAAGCCCGATCAGCGCAAAGGGTTGCCCATGCGCGATGGGAAGTTCGGTGATGCGCTTGGAATCGATCACCTGGCCCACCGAGCCTGTGGCGGATTCCAATAGCGGACTCTCCGCTGTCACCGTAACACTTTGTTCTGTTAGACCCACTTCCAGCGTCAAATCGACGCTTACCCTGTCTCCTACCTGAACGTCCACCGAGGGACGAACGGCTCGTTTGAAGCCTTCCAATGTAGCTGATACTTCATATTCTCCAGGGATCAGAAACGGAGCTTGAAAGACCCCCGCCTGGTTCGTACGAAATGTTTGTTTTACACCTTGTGACCGATGTATGACCTCCACGGTGGCGCCGGAAACCGCGGCGCCGGACTGATCAGAAACTTTGCCAATGATCGTTCCACGGGACTCTTGTCCCCATGCTGGAGCCATGACCCCAATCAGGATCAGCATGAGAGCGCAAAACATTGCAACTGTATTTTTATCTGCCTGCGTATGCAACATGGCAGTTACTCCTTTACATCCAAAGCGTTGGGAAAAGTAGTGCGAAAGCGAACGAAGCCTTAGGCAGACCTTATTGGGTCGATAAGCGAAGAGCAAGTAGTCAACGGAAGGAAACAGGTTAATAACAGGTTACCTTCCAATTATGAATGACATAGACTAGCTGCATGCAGTCTGTGAGAGACGAGGGAACGGCGTTTGAGGCAGAGTTAACCCGGTTACTTGGGAGCGAAGTGCTCCGTAACTCGGACTCTCTGCGACGCCTGCTCGCCTATTTGGGGAAAGCTCATCAAGAGGGTCGTGCGCGAGACCTGAAGGAATACGCCATCGGTCGCGACGTGATGAGCAAACCGGAGGACTACGACCCACGCATCGACGCATCCGTGCGTGTACAAATCTCAAAACTCCGTCAGCGCATGGAGCAATACTATGCCACCGAAGGACGAGAGTCCCCGGTGCGTTTGTTACTTCCGAAGGGGCACTTTGAGCTGGTGCTGGAATCTACCCCGACCATTGGGCCGATGGAGAATGAAGTCTTGGCGCCAGCCTCCAACTGGATCTGGCGCTTGTCCACCGTCGTCTTCGGCGTGTGCAGTTTACTGCTGTTGCTGGTCTGTTTCGCGCTTTGGACAACCGCCAAGAGAGCGCCCGTGCCCTTGGATACCTTGGCGTCACCGGAGATGCGAGCCTTCTGGGGACCCTTCGTCCATGGCGGTCGTCCTCTGACCGTGGTTCTGGGGAGTCCGCTGTTCTTGCGTTTTCACAGCGCCTACTACCGGGATCCCTGGGTGAATAGCTGGGACGAAGCGAAAGAGAAGTTGCCGCTTGCCGAGATGCAAAAGGCCTTGAACTCCCCCTCGCCAGCCGCGGAAACCCATCGTTGGGCTCCCTTTGGCGAAGCGGTGGCTTCGTTTCGTCTGGCGCAGTTGTTAGGTCCAATTCGCGCTGACCTCCAGATCCGTCGCAGCAGCGTCCTTTCCTGGGAACATATGCGCTCGGCAGATCTTATTTTTGTCGGTCCGCGAAAGTTCAACCCGCAATTGCGGAACCTGCCCGTCGATCAGGATTTCGTCATCGAGAATGGCGAGGTACAGAATCTGCGTCCGCAGAAGGGCGAATTGCCCATCTATCGAAGACAGGTCTCCCCGGAGACGGAGGATATTCCTTCTGACTACGCGGTGATCACGAGGATTCATGGTGCGAAGGGCTGGGGTGAGATTCTGGTGCTGGCATCCACAACCACGGAGGGGACCTGGGCTGCCGCCGAATATGTGTCGAATCCCACGCACTTGGCGGAGATGCTTAGCAAAATCAGCCCAGACTTGAACTCTCTACCGGAACGGTATCAGGTGGTGATTCACTGCCTATTTAAGAATCAGGTTCCCTTGCAGAGCCAATATGTAACACACCATATTCTGAAGGAGCGTACACACGAGGAGAGCGCACCCGCAACTGCAACAACGCCCGCAAACGGTAGCGCTGCCAAATAGCAACGCTGCTCCGTCCACGGGCGTGTGTTTTACCTGAGCAGGGCTTAGTGGCTGGTCGCTTTTTCCGCGCCCAATCCCGTGTTGGCCCGCACCAGTAATTCGGTGTAGAGCTTTTCTGCCTCGGTATCACGGCTGAGCAGCGTTCCGATTACGGCGGCAAGAAATCCGGCCGGGATGCTGACTATCCCTGGGTTTTCCAGCGGGAACCAGGCATCGGCTCCCATGAAACTGGGGCTGATGCCAATCAGCACAATGCTGGCAAGCAGGCCAACCCCCATGCCGCTGACGGCGCCCACTGTATTGAAGCGACGCCAGAAAAGCGAAAGCACAATCACAGGTAGGTTGGCTGAGGCTGCAACGGCAAAGGCCAGCCCAACCAGAAAAGCCACGTTGGCCGAGGGTCCAATCAGAATGGCCAGGCCCACCGCCCCCGCCCCCATGGCGACCGCCGTAATGCGAGCTACCGTTACTTCCTCCCGAGGGGTCGTCTGTTTTCCGGCCCGAACGACATTGCTGTAAAAATCGTGGGCTACGGACGTAGATGCGCTGATCGTCAGCCCGGCGACCACTGCCAGAATGGTGGCAAAGGTAACCGCTGCGATAAATGCCAGAAACAGCTCACCGCCTACCGCATCCGCCAGTAGCGGTGCGCTCATGTTGATGCCGCCCTGGGTGGCGATGGTATCCCTACCCACCAGCAGCGCGGCGCCTAGCCCCAGCAGGGTGGTTAGCAGATAGAACACGCCAATAATCCCCATGGCCCACACCACGCTTTTTCGCGCGGTAGGCGCGTCGGGCACTGTATAGAAGCGCACCAGAATGTGGGGCAGTCCGGCCGTACCCAGAATCAGCGCCATGGAAAGGGAAATCAGATTTAGGGGGCCGTAGGGGGGCTTGTAATAGAGGCCCGGCTGTAGGAAGTCCCGCTGCACGGCAGCGCCGTTTTCCGTATACCCGACCTGTGTCGCTGCTTCGAAAAGAGCACCGAAGCTATAGCCGAATTGCGACATCACCATCACGGAAAGCAGAATCACCCCGGCCATCAGCAAAATCGCCTTCACGATCTGCACCCAAGTGGTCGCCAGCATGCCGCCGAATACCACGTACACCGTCATCAGCAGGCCCACCGATACCACCGACATGCTGAAATCAATGCCGGTATCTCGCATCAGCAAGCTCACCATTGCCCCGGCGCCCACCATCTGGGCAATCATGTAGAGGCCGCTAATGGTCAGCGTGCTCAGTGAGGCGATGGCGCGCACGGGTCTGGGACTCAGGCGGAACGCCAGTACGTCGGCCATGGTGTATTTACCGGTATTGCGGAGCGGTTCCGCCACCACCAGCAGGACAGTCAAATAAGCGACCAGGAAGCCCACGGAGTACAGAAATCCGTCGTACCCGTAGTAGGCAATCAACCCGGTGATTCCAAGAAAGGACGCGGCGCTCATATAGTCGCCAGCCACGGCCAAGCCGTTTTGCCATGCCGTGATGTTGCGCCCTGCCGCAAAAAAGGAGGATGCGCCTGTGGAACGGCGGGAAGCCCAAGCCGTAATGCCCAGCGTGGCAACCACGAAGGCGAGCGTCATGAGAATGGCTGTCATTGGCTGGACTCCCCTGTCAGCAAATCATCCGCGTGTGCGGCGGTTCCGCCACGTACGACCGAATCCGGTCCATATTCCCGCACCACCGCAGCGGCCTGACGGTCGAATTTTGCGGCAACCCGTAGATAGATCGCCGCCACAATCCAAGCCATGGGGAATTGAGAGAACGCGAAGACGTAGGCGAGGCTGAACTCGCCCAATACTTTGCGGCCCATCAAATCAGGCCAGTAGCCGGAAAGAATAGGCAAAGCGAAGTAGTAGGTAAGAAAGAAAACGGTCGCTACACCAATGAAGCGGATCTTGGAACGCAGTAGATCCTGAAAGGCGGGGCTAGAGGCCATGCCCTCCCAGTCTGGACGCGGCGTGGCCATGGCAGACGGCGTCTGACCAGGGCGTTTCGGGTACTTTGGGTCGCTCATACACGGAATTTAGCCAGAAGGCAGTGGATGCAAGCCTATCATGCTTCCTGCCATCTACAGGCCTCGGCATGGAAACTTTTGTACACATTCGCCCTCAGTGCTCCTGCTTCACCGCCTTTGGTTTGGGCGGTTCCATTTGGGTTTGGTTGTGAGTCTACTCCAAGGCCATTGCGGCAAGGGGTATCATCAGTGGGGCCCTGCAGATTTGTTACGGAATCGCGTTCCTGCCGACGGTTTGGCGGAAATCTGTTTTCAAGCGATGACGGTTTCCGTCGCGATGCGTCCTACGGGTTGCAGGCAGGTCCTGAGGTAAAATTAAGAACTTATGGCAAAACTACTCGAAGGCCAGCGCGCAGTCATTCTGGGGCTCGCCAATCGTTGGAGCATCGCGGCGGGTATCGCCCAGTCTTTCGCCCGTGAAGGCGCCGAACTCGTGCTGACCTATCAGAGCGAGCGGCAACTGAAAGCCGTGGAAGACTTCGCCGCCGAATTGGGCGTCGCACGTCTATTGCAGTGCGACGTGACAAAAGAAGACGAGATGGCGGCCTTGGTGGAAACCTTGAAGGCAGATGGCAAGCCCGTCCACACGCTGGTGCACTCCATTGCTTTTGCTAATCGGGAAGACCTCAACCGTCCCTTCACGGAAACGTCGCGAGATGGCTTCCTGTTGGCCCAGGAGGTTTCCGTCTACTCGTTGATTTCCACGGCGCGCGCCATCTGCCCGCTGATGACGGATGGCGGAACCGTGCTGACGCTGACCTATTTGGGAGCCGTCCGTGCTGTGCCAAATTACAACGTGATGGGTGTGGCCAAGGCTGCTCTGGAAGGCACAGTTCGTTACCTGGCTGGCGAGCTGGGCGAAAAGAACATTCGCGTGAACGGGATTAGCGCGGGTCCCATCAAGACGGCAGCAGCGCGCGCGGTTGGCGACCTGTCGAAGATGTTGGAGCATGTGGCCTCCCGTTCTCCCCTGCGGCGCAATACCAACCAGGACGAGGTCGGCGACACTGCAGCCATGTTGGCAAGTGATCTTGCGCGCGGCGTCACCGGCAATATCATCTACGTGGATGGCGGCTACCAGATCGTGGGCTTCTAGCGGATGTCAGCTCTATCGAGGGCTGAGCATTGTCCTACAGAGCCCATCGTCATACCAGATCCCATTGATAGCGGGTCAATTTCTCCATGATTGATGTTCAGAATCTCAGCAAACGCTACGGCGGATTTACCGCCGTCGACAGCATCAGCTTCCATGTAGCGCCGGGCAAAATCGTGGGCTTCCTTGGTCCGAACGGGGCAGGGAAGACCACCACCATGCGCATGCTCACCTGCTTCCTGCCACCCAGTGCCGGTTCGGCGCGCATCGCGGGCTTTGACGTGCTGGAATCTCCCATGGACGTAAAGCGCCGTGTGGGCTACCTTCCGGAAACGCCGCCGCTCTACACCGACATGGCTGTGGAAGACTATCTGCGTTTTGTTGCGCAGATCAAGGGAATCGCTTCGGCGAACATCGCGGGGCGCGTAGAGCATTCCATGAAGCGCTGCGCGTTGCTGGATGTTCGCAGCAAGCTGATTCACAAATTGTCGAAGGGCTACCGACAGCGTGTCGGCCTTGCCCAGGCATTGCTGCACGATCCCGAATTGTTGATTTTGGACGAGCCGACCTCCGGTCTGGACCCCAAACAAATTCTGGAGACCCGCGATCTCATTCGCGATCTAGCTGGTAGCCACACCATCATTCTTAGCACCCACATCCTGCCAGAGGTTGAGCAGACCTGCGAAGAAGTAGTCATCATCAACAAGGGCAAGTTGGTGGCGACAGATACCGTCAATAACCTGCGCAGCCGCATCCGTGGCGTTGACACCACTTCGGTGCAGATCGGGTTTTCCGGCGCATCCTTGCCGCCTTCTGAAGTCGAGTCGGCCTTGGCATCGCTGCCGGGCGCGCTAGGCGCTACCTTGCGTGAGCAGTACAGTGGCCGGTTCTCTTTTGATGTCGAAAGCCAGCCAGACGCCAACCTTCGCCCCTCCCTTGCCGCTGCCATTGTCAGCAAGGGCTGGCAACTTTACGAAATGAAATCGGTGTCCTATAGCCTGGAAGACGTCTTCCTGCAGGTGACGCAAGCGGAAGCTCCGGCTTCTTCCGAAGAAGAGGCGCCCACGGCAGCCGCCGACGGGGAGGTGGAGGCATGAGAAACATCCTTACGATTGCGGCGAAAGAACTTCGCAGCTATTTTTCATCGCCGGTTGCCTACATCATTCTGGGTGTCTTCGCGTTGGTCTTCGGCATCCTGTTTGGCCTGGGCGTCGAAACTTACATTCGCATCTTTCTTGCCCGCAGTCAGGGCGGCGCGAATATGCCTCTCGATCATCACGAGGCGTTGCTGCGTCCCATGCTGGGCACCATCAGCACGATCGGTCTCTTCCTGGTGCCCATGATCACCATGCGCCTCTTCGCTGAAGAGAAGCGTAGTGGCACCATCGAACTTCTGCTTACCTCACCCATCCGGGACTACGAAATCGTGCTCGGCAAGTGGCTGGCAGCCATGGCGCTTTACTCGTCTTTGCTGCTGATTTCCATGTTTGATTTCGCCATTCTGCTCTTTATGAGCACGCCTGAATGGAAGCCCATTGCCACCGCGTATCTGGGCCTTTTTCTGCAAGGCGGCGCGCTGATTTCACTTGGCCTCTTTCTTTCGTCCGTCACCAAGAACCAGATCATTGCCGTGGCGGTCACTTTCTTTGCCAGCCTGGGGCTTTGGATCGCCGACGCTATCAGCGTTTACAACACGGCGGCTTGGGCACGGGCGATTGGCTACCTGTCGCTGGTCAGCCACTTTGAACCCTTTGCCCGCGGTCTGGTGCAAAGCCGCGATGTCGTGTTCTTTGTCACCTTCACCTTCTTCTGGTTGTTTCTGACGGTACGTTCGCTTGAATCCCTGAGGTGGAGGTCCTAATGGCACAAGATTCCAAAGGCTTCCTCGATAAGTATTGGCGAGAAAGCCGCCAGAACCGCTACGGTGTGTATCTCGCGGTCTATCTAACCATTGTTGTGGCGCTGCTCGGCGGCTTCAACTACCTGGCCGATCGCTTCAACAAGACGTATGATGCAACCACCAATCAGCGGTATACCCTTTCTGACCAGACCCGGAAAATCGCCGCAGGCTTGAAGGAAGACGTTGTGCTGCGTTATTTCGACGCCAGTACGGGTTTTGGCGCCGCGAAGGAACTGCTCTCCCGTTACGACGAGCTCTCTCCGCGTCTGCGCGTGGAGTATGTAGATATTGACCAAAAGCCCAACGAGGCAAGAGCCGCTGGCATCACCACGCGTGGTGAAACGGTGCTGAACCGGGGTGAGCGCTTCGAACGCGCCAGCCTTCTGACGGAAGAAGAAGTGACCCGTGCTTTGGTGCGATTGGTGCGCGAAGGCGGACGTAAGGCTTGCATTCTACAGGGCAGTGGCGAGCCGGATCTGGCCAGCCAGGAACCCACGGGCGGCAGCAACCTGGCCGTCTTGTTGCAGGCTTCTGACTATCAGGTGCAGCCGGTCAATCCCCTCAGCGGGCAGCAGTTAGACTCCACCTGCACCGTTGCTATTGTTCCTGGCCCCCGATCCAACTACCCCGAAGCCGTAGCCACTGCGCTCGATAATTTCGTGAAGCAGGGCGGCGGTGTGCTGCTGATGATTGATCCCGCTGGGGAACTGGAGGGCTTGCGTACTGAGGAGAGCACGTCTCTGATTTCGTTGGCTTCTCGTTGGGGCGTGGACGTCAAGAACCAATGGCTTCTGGGCGAACTCGGCAGCCAGACTGCGCGCCTGCTTGGCCCCTTCACGTTGGTTGTGAACCGCTATGAACCGCATCCCATCAACAGTACGTTGGGTGATGGTTTGACGCTCTTTCCGGAAGCGCGTCCGCTTGCCATTCGTCCGGATGCCGCAGAGCGTGTGACGCCTCTGATTTCTTCTCTGCCGGGCAGTTACGCCGCGAACGATCTGAAAGTGCTTAGTCAGGAAATTGACCTGAGCAAATTGGAACGTGGGCCCTTTCTTCTGGCGGCTGTAGGTAGTCTACCTGGTGCGGCCCCGGCGCAACCTGCTGGTGCTGCGGAAACTCCGGCTGAGGCCTCCGATGCCTCCAAACCTGGGCGCTTCGTTGTGGTCGGAACCAGCAAGTGGGCGAGCAATGGCACGGTGGGTCGTTATGAAAATCGCTATCTGTTCACGAATATGGTGAACTGGCTGGCCTCCGATGAAGATCTCATCTCCATTCCGCCAAAGGCTGAAAGTGATGCCACGTTGGTGCTCAGCCCAGATCAACTGCGTATCGTCAATCTGACGGCGATCTTTGGGATCCCTCTCTTTGTGATCGCGTTGGGCGTTATGGTGTGGTTGCGTCGCAGATAGTGTTTCGGAGATTTCGCAGATGCCGAAAGGTGGAATTTGGATCGCTCTATTGCTGCTTGCCCTTGTCGGCGGAGGCATTGGCTATTTGGTCTATCAGGACGAGCAGAAGCCTGCTGAAACTCCTGCCGCCAACAGCACCAGGGTTTTCCCCGATGGGCTGAAAGAGCTCTCGACTCTTCGTCTGGAACGTCCGACGGGCGTTACCATCGTGCTGCAGGCCAAGGGGCCAGACGTCTGGGAAATCATCGAGCCAGCGCGGCATCTCGCCGACCTTGCCATGGCTGGTGAGTTGGTTGGCAATCTGCAATCGATGAATGCGGAACGTGTCATCGATATGGGCGCCGAAGATCCGCGGAACTTCGGTCTGCATGCCCCTATGATGCGCATCACCGCGCATGAAGGCGAGAAAACACGGACTCTTGAGGTTGGTGGCATGAATCCGACCGGCGATTTCCGTTATGCCCGTCTTGTCGGGGATAACCGTCTCTTTCTTGTCGGTATGGCCACTGTCGGCGCGTTGAATAAGTCGCTTGGCGAACTGCGCGATGGGCGTGTTTTTCCCACGAATGACTTCAGCGTGCAAAAAGTATCCGTGGATGGCCCCGCGGGCAAGCGCAATTTGTTGCGCCGCGACAACCGGGACTGGACCTTTCAGGAACCTGCCGATTTCTTCGCAAACCAGAGCATGATCTCGGAGTTTGTGAATAGCGTGGTGCGGCTCAGAGCTGATGCGGAGGTCCTGAACGCTGAACCTCTTCCCAATGCGAAGTTCCGGTCTCTTCCGCTTTACGCTTCGGTGAAGGTGACAACCGAATCTGCGGAGCTTTCGGCAGAACTGCGCGGCGTCGCGGGCAAGGTTTATGCGAAAAGCAACAACTTGGATGGCGCCTACCCGGTTCCCGCCGACTTTGAAAGTTACCTCCGCAAACCCATCTCTGAATATCGTGATCTGCGTGTCTTCCGTTTCGGCTTCCAGGATGTCTTCCGCATCAGCTATGAAGGCCAGGGGAAGACCTTTACCATCGAAAAGCCAAACGAAGGCTGGCGCAAAGATGGGAAGAATGTGGATCCCGCTCTGGCGAATACGTTGCTCGACGAACTGCGTGGTTTGAACGCTACGGCCTATCTGGAAGGCTCCGCGCCTGGCGAACGCACCCACGCCATCCGCGTGCAGACCTCCGATGGCCGCGAAGAAGCTGTCCAGTTCCTCAAGAGCGGTGACGATCTTTTTGCGGTACGCGCAGAGGAAAAGGGATACTACAAAATACCAGCGAGCTTCCTGAAAGGTATCGACTCCGCCGCCGGCGGCATCGCTCCCTAAGCTTCAGAGCGGCTTTGCCACGTTTACGCCACGAAAGCCGGAGCAACGGATGAACGCACTCCTTACCGACCTCTACGAACTCACCATGGGCGCGGGATATGTGCTTGCCGGCAAGCAACATGAGGTGGCGACCTTCGATCTCATCCTGCGCAGCCTTCCCGCCAATCGGGGATATGCCATTGCCGCTGGTTTGGAACAGGCTCTCGACTACCTGCGCAACCTTCGTTTTGCCGGTGAAGAGATCGAGTATCTTCGTTCCCTGCCGCAATTCCAGCACGCTCCTGAAAGCTACTTCCAATATCTGCAGGACTTCCGCTTTCGCGGTGATGTCTTCGCGTTGCCGGAAGGCGCTCTAGTGTTTGCGGGCGAGCCTATCCTTACCGTGCGAGCGCCCATCGTGGAAGCCCAGTTGGTGGAAACGTATCTTCTTTCCACCATTGGCTACCAAACCATGATCGCCACCAAGGCTAGTCGCATGGTGCGGGCTGCGGACGGACGTTCTGTTGTGGAATTCGGTACGCGTCGCGCCTATTCACCGGAGGCTGGCGTCTTAGCTGGACGTGCCGCCTATCTTGGCGGATGCACAGGCACCAGTAACACGCTTACCGGCATGCGTTACGGCATTCCTGTCTTCGGCACCGCCGCCCATTCCTGGGTGCAAAGCTTCACCACGGAAACCGAGTCCTTCGAAGTCCTGCAGCGATTGCTTCGAGAGGAGACCGTCTACCTCATCGATACCTACGACACTTTGGAGGCCGCCCAAGCCGTCGTCAACCTTGGCAAGCCGGTTCTAGGTGTCCGTCTGGATAGTGGAGATCTGGTCCAGCTCTCGCAGGACATTCGCCGTATTCTGAACCGTGCGGGCCTGGAAGACTGCCGCATCATGGCCACGGGCAATCTGAACGAATATCGCATCCGCGACCTGATTGCCTCCGGCGCGGTCATCGATAGCTTTGGTGTTGGCACTGATCTGGTCACCTCCCCCGATGCGCCTGCTCTCAGTGTGGTCTACAAACTCTCCGAACTCAGCACGGCGGCCGGCAAGCGCTACACCATGAAGCTGAGCGAAGACAAAGCCACCTTGGCCGGCGCCAAGCAGTTGTTTCGCTTCGACGACTACGATCTGGTCGGCTGTGCTTCGGAATGCCAGTCCAGCGAGGCGATAGCCATGATGGAACCCGTCATGATCGAAGGGGAACCGACCGGCCCCTTGCCCGCCGCTTCCAAGGTCCGCAACTATGTCACGCGGCAACTGAAGCGGTTGCCACCTGAGTATCAGGATTTGGAGCATCCGGCTGTCTACCCAGTGCGCCTTAGCGAAGCACTGCGGAGTTTGCAAGAGAGTGCGCGTCAGGAACTCAGGGAGAATCTCGCCTCATGAGTTACGTATTTGTCGACGTCGATACGCAGATTGATTTTCTTTACCCGACGGGCGCCCTCACCGTTCCCGGTTCCACGGCCATTCTGCCACGGTTGGCCGCGCTCACCCGCTATGCCTCGCAGCAGAAACTCCCCATCCTCAGTACGGCCGATGCCCATCTGGAAAACGATATCGAGTTCAAGGCCTATCCCGCCCACTGTGTAAAGGGGACATGGGGAGCCGCCAGGGTCCCGGAAACGCTTACCGCCAAGCCGATCCTCTGCGAGTACGGACAAGCGTTACCGATGCCTGCAGGCGGAACCTTGCCCGCTAACCAATGGATACTGGAAAAGCGCACCCTCGATATCTTTGAGGCTCCTGGAACCAAAGAATTGTTTGCAGCGCTTCAGCCCCAGGCTTTCGTTGTCTACGGCGTGGTCACCGAGATCTGCGTGGCGCGTGTGGTGCGGGGCTTGCTATCCCTGGAGAAACCCGTTGTTCTGGTGTCCGATGCGGTTTTTGCGCTCGAAGATTCCAAAGCACACGATGAAATCGGGCATTGGCGCCTGGCAGGCTGTAAGGTGACCACCACAGCCTCGATCACGGCATCCTAGCTTTTCCTGTTCTGTGTGGATGGCGTTCCGCGGAACGCCATCGGCGATAGCGCCCGTCAGTAGCTAGGGCCCATCGCGAAAGTCACGCTGGCCCAACTGCTTTCCCAATCGGCCTTGCTCGTGTCTGCCTTTCGCTGCATCACAATGCAATGCAGCTTCCAGAACCCTAGCGCTTCTACCGGAATCAGCAGCTTACCTTCCTGGTCTGTCGGGCCTACCCAGGTGTGTTCTTTACGCTTGCGTGGCGTCCAGGAAACCTCCACCATCAGGGCTGTAGCGGGTCTTCCATCGAACAGAACCTGCACTGGCAGTTGATCTCCTACCTTCAGCTTGCTGGGGTTCTTCAGCAGCACAATCTCCACGGGCAGGCCGACGGGGCGCAAGGCAAAGTCATCTTCATCGAGATTCATCAAGGCTTTGGCGTTCTTGCTGTAGAATTCGCGGCTCTTCTTTTGTGACTCTCCATTCTGGGCCCGCCACTGTATGACGTGCTTTAGGTTTTCGTGCTCCAGATAGCTCTCGAAACTCTTTGGGTCCAGCTCAAGAAGATTTGGAATTGTCCGTGCGGTCACCACAAAGCTACCCTTAGGCGCTTCGTAGTCGGCCATACCGGCCTTGCCTTCCACCCGCACTCGTTGCAACTCTTTCTTGCCGCCTGCGGATATGACAGCCATATCTCGCAACCGGGCCAGCACTGGTGGTCCGTCGCTGCTGGGGAAGGAGTCGCCGTTGTGCATCGCAATCGATTGCGGGCTACCCGCAGGAACTTTGGTTACGGGCGGGCGGAAGTAAAGATCGTGCCCCCACATCGTGCTCGTCATCAGCCCGAATAGTGCCCAGGCGAGGAGAATTTTCCGATACTTCGTGCGCATGCAATACTCTTTTCTGGCGGGTCGTGACGCCCGAAAAAATGGGAGCCTAAAACAAACCGACAGTGTAGCACTCGGTAGCACGAAAATTGCCTTCGTGTTACTTCCTTGGGCCATCAGCGACTTGAAGATGTTTTGCTAATCGGCCTAAATGTAAAGGGTTACGCTGCTGATTCCCGGTGCTTGCTGGAACGCTAACTGGTTCCGGTAAACCTCTAATAGTCCTAGAACGCAGCCAACGCCAGAGCAAGTGCTGTATTATCGGTAACTGAAATAGAGGCGCGCGCCGTCTCAGGTTTTTTGTACGGTTCGGTTTATACCTCCGCTAGGTAGATATCGGCGGTCGTCAGCCAAGTCAAGTACATCGCACGCTGGCAGTTCCCTCGTCGGGGAGCCGTCTGTATGATCCAAATATCCACATAGTCCCGCTAGGTTCAAGAGAATGCGTCTTTTTCATTGCTTGCGTCTAGGTTCGCTTGCCCTTCTGGCCTGTTTTTCCGCATTTGCCCAAACGCCCACCTCCTACGCCTTTGCCTTTGGCACCAACGGAGAGGAAGTCGTCCGGGATTCCTGTGCGGATTCCGGGGGCAGCTACATAACTGCGTTCACATTTCAAAACACCATCACCTTCCCTGGGGGCGGCAACCTAAGCCAAACCCTCTCGTCGAACGGTTTGGCGGATAACGGCCTCATCCGGTATGACTTTCTAGGGAATTTGCAGTGGGCCATGAGCTGGGGCAATCAGTCGGGCGTTGATCGCCCGGTTTCGGTGCTGTGTTCTCGCGATGGTCACATTTACGTGACGGGCGTTTTCGAAGGCGCGATGGATGCGAACCCCCGGGTGGGCACGAACACGGTCACCAGCAATGGTTCCACTGATGTCTACGTCATCAAACTCACTAACTCGGGCAACTTTGTTTGGGCACGCACGTTTGGCGGTCCGCAGGCGGATGCACCTACGTCCATCAGCATCAGCCCACAGGGTGACGTCGTACTCTCCATGACCTATCGCGGAAATATGGATGCCAATCCTAGCGCCACGGAGACAAGAATGATCGGCTCCGTTGGTGGGCAGGATATTGCAGTCATTCGCCTTACTGCGGCAGGCGCTTTCAAATCGGTGCTTTCCATCGGGGGCACGGGTGACGACGGCGCAAATGGCGTTTCTGCCCTCGTGAATAACGCGGGCGATACCATTGTCGCTGGCACCTTTGCGGGGGCCATTGATGTAGATCCGTCCGTTGGTTCTTCGGAGTTCATCAGCGAAGGGGGAACGAATGCCTTCATCGGGTTCTACACCGAAGCTGGCGCGCTGATCACCGCGCGAGGCATTCTCGGAACGGGTGATGTGCGCCTGTTGCCTACCTCTCTGCAATTGGACGCTCTTGAGAATTACTACCTCGTTGGAAGCTTCCGGCAGACCATTGATATCGACACTTCTGGCTCCGTGCGCAACCTGGTCTCGCAGTCCGGCAACTACGATTTGTTCGCTGCCAGCTACAGTAAGATCCACGGCTTGAACTGGTCCTGGCGCGTCGGTGGCATCCTTGATGAAACTCCCAGCAACGTATTTTTTGATCGCAATGGAATGATGGTGATCGGCGGTAAGTTCCGTGGCACCTTCAACGCCAACCCTGGTCTCGGCTCTCCCTACTCCATGCTGGCAAAGGCTGTCAGTGGCGCGACCGATGCCTTCGCTCTCAAGTACCGCATTACGGATGGATCTTTCATTTCCGCCATGTCCTTGGGGAACTCGGTCTCTGGAAGTGCGAACCAGAATGGTATTGCTGCGGCCTATACAGACACCATGGGGAACCTGGTGGTAGCTGGCAATTTCTTCGGCAACGCCATGGATTTCGATCCTTCGGAGAATTCACAACAGCTTCGTTCCAGCGCAGGCTCGTCTGATATGTTCCTTGCTTCCTACTCATGGCGCGGGACATTGCATAACCCGTCTGCTTTGGTGGGAACACCTCTGCTGCGCGCTAACACCAACGCTGCTTCCTTTCTGCCCGGCCCCGTCGTTCCTGGCGGGTTGGCCACCATCTTTGGCATGAACATCACCACGAAACTTCCCGGCATCATTACTCCGGATATCGCGCGTGTCACTCCTATCCCTACTAAACTCTGCAATACCGAGGTGATCTTCCGGGATCCGGTGAGCTCCCGCACCTGGAAGGCGCCCATTCTTTTCTGCGGAGCCTCTCAAATCAATTACCAGGTGCCTGCTGAGCTTCCCATGGGTTTTGTGGAGTTGCAATTGATGGTGGATAACGTTGCTAGCAACGATATGCAGGTGCTGGTGCAGGAGGACGAAATTGGCCTGTTTATGGAGAATGCGCAGACCGGTGTAGGCGCGTTGGTTTTTGCTGTTGGACAGCGGCAGGGGCAGAAGGTCACCCCCACCAACACGTTGACTGCTTGCGATGTAGTCGAGATTTACACCACTGGTCTGGGCACTGTCTCTCCGTCACTTCCTGCCGATGGCGTCCCCGCTGGCTCGGCCAGATCGACGCCCGGAAATGCGAAGGTGCTTATCTTCGACGATGGAACGCAGGGGCGTCTAATCCCAGTGGCTCCGCGCATTGTCGAGTTGAAGCGGGAAGATGGCAACATCCTCTACACGGGGCTCTCACCGCAGTTTGTGGGACTTTATCAGATCAACATGATGGTCCCCGATCCCCGTCGGCAGGATATCCCGGTGCAGTTGCTATTGCAGCAGGGCACCTACCCGGCGCAGGTAGAATACCGCGGCCGCCGCTCTGAGCGCTTCAATATCACCATCGACTACTCCTCCGTCAATCCCAGTCGCTGCGGCAACTAGCCGCCCTTGGCTTCGTCTTAATCGTCCGGATGAACGTCGGTCTGCAGAGCCTGCTGCAACACCTCGTTCATCCGGAGGGAAAACGCCGAGCGTGGCAGCACCGTGCCACATCCCGCTTCCACTGCCGCCCGCTTCAAGTCTTCCCGCACGTGTGGCAAGAACCCCAGAGTCTTCAACCCCTCATATTGGCTATCCGCTTGCATCGTTCGTAGCACATCGAGTGGCTGCATCCTGTCGAACGTTAGGTCAAACACGACCAGGGCTGGCTTGCTCTGAATGCGCTGCCACATGGCCTCCGGGGTGGTTGCAAAAATGATCTTCCCGCCCGCGCGTTTGGCTGCATCTGCGATCTTCGTTCCAAAGAAAAGGTCTTCCACCACGGCCAACACTAAGGGTGTATCTGTTGCTTCGGTTGTCGTCAAAATATTGTTGTCCACGACATACCCAGATGCTGGCAAGCCGCTTTCGATACAGGAATATGAAGTAGCCTCCATGAACCGTCCACCTAACGCAGCCGAATTCTGTCTTTCACGACAAATAGAGTCCGACTTCGCGTGGTAAGTTTGAGCTATGGCGGATGCAAACCCCTTTGGGGATGTGCTGCAAGATGTTCGCAGCGTCCCTCCAAGCGTACTGGTCATCTTCGGAGCCAGTGGTGACTTAACTCGCAGGAAGCTGATTCCTGCGCTGTACCGGCTTTTCCACGATGGACGGCTCCCGCAGTCCTTCTACGTCATCGGGAATTCAAGAACCGATTTCAGCGATGACGCCTTCCGTGAAAAGCAGAAGGAAGACTTGCGTGAGTTCCTGAAAGACACCCCCCTCCACGACGAGGAATGGGAACGCTTTGCGAAGCGCCTCTTTTATATCCCTGGCGATATGAAGGACCCGCAACTCTACCAGCGTATCTCAGGAAAAATCGATGAACTGAGCGCAGACGTCCCCCATGAAGTGGTCTTCTATCTCAGCACGCAACCGAGCTTCTATCCACTTGCTGTCGACATGCTCCGCGAAAGTGGCTTGAACAAGAGTAAGAATGATGCGCCCCGCCGCGTCGTCGTCGAAAAGCCCATCGGTCACGATTTGGAGTCGGCTCGCGATCTGGAACGCCATCTCACCGCCGCCTTCGACGAATCGGATACCTACCGTATCGATCACTATCTGGGTAAAGAGACCGTCCAGAACATCCTGGCATTTCGCTTCGCCAACGGTATTTTTGAGCCGCTCTGGAATCGTCGCTACATCGACCATATCCAGATCACCGGAGCCGAGAGCATTGGTGTCGAAGGCCGTGGCGCCTACTACCAGGAAGCCGGAGCCTTGCGCGACATGGTGCAGAACCATTTGCTGCAGGTGATGGCGACCGTCATGATGGAGCCCTACACTCGCTTTGCGCCGGGGCCTGTCCGTGATGAACGCGCCAAGCTACTTCGGTCCATCCGCATCTATGACCATGACGAAGTGCTGTCCCATAGTGTCCCCGGCCAATATGGACCCGCTAGCGTAGGCGGTCAGGACCTGCCTGGCTTCCGTCAGGAACCGGGCGTGAAGCCTGACGCCCAGACCGACACCTACGCAGCCGTGAAGCTCTTTGTCGATAACTGGCGCTGGTCTGGCGTCCCGGTCTACATACGTACGGGCAAGCGCCTGCCCAAGCGAGTCACCGACGTTGCCATTCAGTTCCGAGCGGCTCCTAAGAACATGTTCGCCATGCCCGGCGGCGCGAAAGATGTGGAGCCCAACCTGATGATTCTCCGCATTCAGCCGGACGAAGGCATCTCCCTGCGCTTCCAGTCCAAACGTCCCGGCAGCGGCAATCAGTTGCGCCCGGTTGGCATGGATTTCAACTACGGCAGCAGCTTCGGCACCCGTACCCCGGAAGCCTACGAAACCCTGCTGTTGGACGCCCTCGCTGGTGATCCCACACTCTACATCCGCCAGGACATGGTGGAAGCCAGTTGGCAGGTCGTGATGCCCATTCTTGAGGTTTGGGGCAACACGAAGTTCGACTTCCCCAACTATGCCTCGGGCACCTGGGGACCGGAAGCTAGCGACGAGATGCTGGCTCGGGGCGGTCATGTCTGGAGGCGTCCATGACCCTCCAGAATCGCAACGGGGAATTACGTCAGACCGTCAATCCCGAAGCTCTGCTTTCTGACCTCAACCGGCTCTGGGCGGAGTTCGGGAAAGGCGCCGCCGATAACACCCAAGGCGGCGTTGTGAGAGCCTGCTCTCTTACCTGGATTACGGTTGTCGAAGGTGATGGCGCCAACGTGCGCCAAGTGGATGAAATGCTTGCGGAGGTCATGCGCGTGCATCCCAGCCGGGCTATTGTCGTGCTGGTACGCGATGGCGAGGAACGCAGCCTCAAAGGTTCCGTCTCCGCGCAGTGCTGGCGGCCTTTCGGTAGCAAACAGCAGGTGTGTATTGAGCGCATTCTGCTCGAAACCACTCGCGCGGGCGCTTGCGATGTCCCGGCCGTTTTACGCGCCCTGCTCGTGGCAGATCTGCCTGTCGTGCTCTTTTGTCCGAATACGCATCTGCTCGGGCTGGATGGCATTCGCGAAAGCAGCAAGATGGCAGACCGCGTTGTCGTTGACATGGCTTTCCATGAAAGCCAATGTCTTGATCGCTGGCCGCGCCTGCCGGAGCTGGGGCGTTTTGTGTCCGATCTCGCATGGGATCGCATCATCCGCTTCCGCCGCGCCATTGCTGCGCATTTCAATACCGTCACAGCTCGTGCTCTGCTCGATAATCTAGAGAGCCTCCGCGTCGGTACTCGCGACGGTTCCCCGGCTCCCGAGGCTGCCTATCTCCTCAGTTGGATCCTCCATTCGCTGGGATATACTGGCGAAGGCGATACCTGGGCCAAGGGCGATCATCGCATCGCAGCTGGTTTTGCAGCGGGCGGTGAAGTCTCCTGTCCTGTGGCCTTTGTAGAATTCCAGGGAGCTAATCAGAACATCCGTTTCGTCGTCGGGGGCAAGAATGGCTCACACGGCAAGACGGTCGTCATTCCGCTTGGCGATACGCCCAGCGATACCGAGCTCCTTTCCGACGAGATGGTTGTGGAATATCGCCGTCGCTCCTTTGAGCAGTTCCTGCCCACCACCATCAGCCTGTTTACTGAACGGAGATATCTTGCTGACGAATAGCTTTTTCCACATCGCAGACACCACCGATGCCGCCGCCAAGGATTGCGCCGTCCTGATTGTGGAGCGTCTGAAGCTGGCTGTAGCCGAGCGTGGGAAAGCCTTCCTGGCCCTTTCCGGTGGCAATACCCCGGCGAAGATGTTCCCGCATTTTGTCGCGGCAGATCTCGATTGGAGCAAGGTGCATATCTTCTTCGTGGACGAACGCATGGTTCCGCCCACGGACGAAGCCAGCAACTACCGTCTGGCGAACAATCTCTTCTTCTCGCTCGCTTCCATCCCCGCAGCGAATGTCCATCGCATCCACGGCGAAGACGATCCCGAACAGGCCGCGGCAGCCTACGAGGCAGAAATCGCGGAAGTCTTCGAACTGGATGAAGAAGAGGAAGAAGTCCCAGCCTTTGACGTGCTGCATCTGGGGATGGGGGACGACGCTCATACAGCCAGCCTCTTTCCTGGTGAGGCCGCCATTGATGACCTGGATGGTGTCACTGCCGCGCTCTACGTGGAAAAGCTGAAGGCGTGGCGGGTATCCCTGCTGCCCGCCGTGCTGCAGGCTGCCCACTGCACGATTTTCCTGGTATCCGGACCCGGCAAGGCCTCGCCCCTGCAAAAGGTGCTGGGGGAGCCCTATAATCCGCGGGAATATCCTGCCCAGTTGGTGCGTCACAACCTCGAGGTCCACTGGTTCCTGGATCAGACCGCAAAACCGGAGAATGGCGCGGCGTAAGCGCCGCGCCATTCTCCAGTTTCCAACTTTCCAACAACCATCTCTCGGCCACGCACCCGTTCATCACACGCAAACCGAAGCGGTGTTCCATCGGCTATTCAGCCGTTCGTACGAATATCAATTCTTCGGACTCCAATCGGGTTTTCTTCTGCGTCCGCGTGTTGATCACCTCGACGGCGACGCGAACCCGGTACCGACCTGGTTCGTCAAGCTCGAAGTAATGGGATAGCGGGATGCTAGCGTGTGACTCTGCCCCGCTCGGGAAAGTCTTGCCCCCCATGCCTCTTCGAATAGATGGTATATGCGGGTTGCCGTTAAGTTCCCGTCGTTCTGCTATCTCCGTAGCCTTGCCGGAGGATGTAATTCTGAAGATCCTGATGTCATAGATTTTGAGAAGGGACGGCCCCTGTATCCGCACTGGGTCGGTGCTTTCATTCTTGATTTGCACGATCAGTTCGATCGCCTCACGAGGCGTGTACGACTGCTGGCTCAGTCGCATGTGGCTCGATGCATCGCGACTCTCTGTCTTGTCCTGCGCGCCAGCTAACCGGGCGGCAACAGGCAAAGCTGTGGCGTGGATAAAGTGCCGACGATTCATCTTTCTGTTCTCTGTCGCGGTGGATCAGGATGGATGACTGCATACATCCTATAGCAAAATCCCAAAGTGAGCGGCGTCCGTGTCACACCATTCGTCTCTGGTCGGCTCTGGTTTCCGAACCTAGACAATATCCGGCCTCCAGCGAGCCATGAGTCTCGAGCCCTATCCCCCGCATCCAACCACTAGCGTTCAACGTGGATGGGAGTTTCTTCATGGCAAGTATCGTCATTGACGTGTTTTCTGACGCCGTCTGTCCCTGGTGTTATGTCGGCAAGCGGCGTCTGGAAAAGGCCTTGCAAAGTCTCGAAGAGCAGCAAATTCTGAACCGGCAGGACGTCAGCGTCCATTGGCATCCCTTCGAGCTGCACCCTCATATGGACGAAAAGGGCATTGATTGGGCAGAATTCCGCATCCAGAAGTTCGGTAGTGCGGCAGTCGCCCAACGTTTGATGTCCCAGGTCGTCAATGCTGCTGCGGGTGAAGGGCTGACTTTCCATTTCGATCAGATTCAGCGTCTTCCGAACACGGCAGCTGCCCATCGGCTGATCGCCTTCGCGCAGCAGCAAGCAAGCGAAACAAATAGCCAAGTGGAAGACGCTGTCGTCGAAACGCTGTTCCGGGCCTATTTTGTGGAAGGCCGCAACATTGGCGAATTGCAGACTCTGCGTGATGTTGCCGTCAGTGTTGGTCTGGACGGAGACGCAGCCATCGCCTATATCCAGAACCCCACAGCGATTGCAGATCACCAAGCTGCCGAAGCACAAGCACGCGCCATGGGAATCCAGGGCGTGCCTCTCTTCGTCATCAATGGAACGCAGACCGTTTCAGGGGCCCAGCGGCCAGAGACCTTCGTGGGCCTGATCCAACAAGCCCTTAATCAGCAACAGTTGACGGATTCCGCCGACGGAGTTGCCTGCGCCATAGATGGCAGCAACTGCTGACGCCGTACGGTCCGCGCAACGCAACGCGGTTCCATCCAACTTCCCATCTGTGCAAATCCCGGGGAATGCGCGAGGGTTGTACTTCCGCATTCCTGCGACATCGCCCCGGGTTTCGCCGGATACAATCGTTCCATGGCCACCACCGTTAAACGTTCTGCAAAATCTGTTCGTTCTCTTTACGAGATCCCTCTCTTTGCGGTGGTCATCATTTGGGCGATCTTCATCGTTGGCGCCGTCATTCCCTCACTGCACTTGCAGAGCTACGGCATCCACCCCCGCAGTATCGATGGCCTTATCGGCATTCTCTTCGCTCCATTGCTTCACGCTTCGCTTTACCACGCTGCAGCCAATACCGTTCCTCTCTTCGTCCTGCTCATGCTGTTGCTGGTACAGGCAGGCTCTCGCTGGGTCGGCATTCTGGCCGTCATCTGGTTGGGGACCGGAATCGGGACCTGGGCCATGGGACGCGCTGGCGCTGTCCATATCGGAGCCAGTGGCATCATCTACGGTCTGCTCACCTATCTCATCACCGCTGGTTTTTACCAGCGGGATTGGAAGTCGATTGTCATCGGCCTCGCCGTGCTGATTGGTTATGGCGGATTGTTGATCGGTGTCGTTCCAGGTCACTGGTACATTTCCTGGGAGAGCCACCTATGCGGAGCCATCTCGGGTGTCCTTGTCGCCTCATCGACGCGAAAACGTTCTCGCTAAACGGAAGAATGGCTGGCTTTGGCGTTCAGATACTCCATTTTACCGATGGGGATCGGGGTGATTGGATTGCCAACCGGCGCAATCCGGTTTAAACTCAGTAATGTCGATCAAGATATCGGCTTTTGCTCTCCATGTCTTCTCCCCACACTGTTTCGTTAGCATCTCCGGAAGGCGACAGTCTTCCGGCATCCGCATTGCTCCATTCCCGCTTGCGTCTTAGCCACCTGCGGGCCTTGGAAGCCGAAAGCATCCATATCCTTCGGGAAGTTGCCGCCCAGTTCGCCAAGCCGGTGCTGCTCTACTCCATCGGTAAAGACTCCTCGGTCATGCTGCATCTGGCGCGGAAGGCCTTCTTTCCCGGAAAGATTCCCTTTCCTCTGTTGCATATTGATACCACCTACGAATACCCGGAAATGATCGAATTTCGGGATCGTTTCACGGCGGAAATCGGCGCGGAACTTCGGGTCTACACGAATTGGACCGCCATCAATGAAGGCGCCAATCCCTATGACCTTGGCACCTCAAAATGCTGCAGCCTGCTGCGCACCAAGGCCGTCGTCGCGGGATTGAAGGAAGGCGGCTATGATGCCGCTCTCGGGGGAGCCCGTCGGGACGAAGAGCGCTCGCGCGCCAAAGAGCGCGTGTTCAGCTTCCGCGATGCGCACGGTCAGTGGGACCCCAAGAACCAGCGGCCCGAGCTCTGGAACATCTACAACGGGCGAGTGGACAAGGGCGAGAGCATCCGTGTGTTCCCGCTTTCCAACTGGACCGAAATGGACGTTTGGCAGTACATCGCGTTGGAAAACATTCCCATCGTGCCCCTGTACTTCGCCAAAGATCGTGAAGTGCTGGTTCGGGGTGAGACGCTTATCCCCTTGGAATCAAACGTAAAACAGCTTCCCGGTGAGAAGCCGCAGATTGTTCGTTGCCGCATGCGCTCCCTTGGCTGCACGCCTTGCAGCGGAGCCATCCGTAGCGATGCCGATACGCTCCCATTGATCATTGAGGAGTTGTTTGCCTTCCGTCGTAGTGAGCGCGAAAACCGCGTCATCGATCACGATCAGGATGGCTCCATGGAACTGAAGAAGCGCGAGGGGTATTTCTAGACATGTCTTCGATTGCGGAAACCCCACTCCTCTCGCTGGATGCCTACCTGGCTGGCGAAGGCGAAAAAGACCTGTTGCGCTTCAGCACCGCGGGTAGCGTGGATGACGGCAAGAGCACGCTCATCGGTCGTCTGCTGCACGATACCAACGGTGCTTATGAAGATCAGATTGCAGCCGTCAAGGCCAGTAAGGTCAATCGCTCCACGGGCTCTTTTGATTTCTCGTTGCTCACCGACGGGTTGAAGGCCGAGCGCGAGCAAGGCATCACCATCGATGTTGCCTACCGTTACTTTGCTACGGCGCGTCGCAAGTTCATCATTGCGGATACGCCTGGCCACGTGCAGTACACGCGTAACATGGCCACCGGCGCCAGCACGGCCGATCTTGCCATCATTCTGGTCGACGCCCGCAATGGCGTGTTGCCCCAGACCCGCCGTCACGCTTACATCTCCTGGCTTCTGGGTATCGAACATCTGGTGGTCACCATCAACAAGATGGACCTCGTGGACTATTCGAAGGCCCGCTTCGACGAGATTCGTGAGGAGTTCGAAAAGCTCTGCGTTGAGTTCCCGGGCGCCAAGATTCACTACATCCCGGTGAGTGCGCTTGAAGGTGACAACGTCGTTGAGGCTTCGCCGAATACCCCCTGGTATGGCGGACCGACGCTGCTCGAGTTGCTCGAAACCGTTGACATCGCCCGCGAGGCCACCGAACGTCCCTTCCGGCTTCCGGTGCAGTACGTCATCCGGCCACATTTGAATTTCCGCGGCTTTGCCGGGCAGATCGCATCCGGAACCGTGCGCCCCGGTGATACCGTGATGTCGCTTCCTTCGGGTCAGCAGGCGGTCATCAGCCGCATTGTTGCTTTTGAAGGAGACCTCGCGGAAGCCTTCGCGCCCATGTCTGTGAACCTGGTGCTCGATCGGGAGATCGATGTCAGCCGTGGCGACATGCTGGTTGCCCCACAGGCCGTTCCCACCATCAGTCGCCATCTGGAAACCATGCTCGTGTGGATGAGCCCGGATGAGCTACAGCTCGACCGCACCTATCTGCTGCGCCACGGTTCTCGCGAGGTTAGCGCCCGTGTCACCGGCATTGCGCACCGCATGGATATCGATACCTTCCATCGCCAACCGGCCTCTGGTCTGGCGATGAATGAGATCGCCTGGGTCAGCATCGAAACGGCGTCGCCGCTCTTTGTGGATCCCTATCTCACTAACCGCCAGACCGGTGCTTTGACATTGGTGGATCCCATCGGCAATAACACCGTGGCTGCCGGCATGATCCAGCAGGCCAGGGTGGATGACGCTGCCGAACGTCGCCGTCGCGAACTGCGCAAGCAGGCCTTCCGTACGGAAGCTGTTAGCCCTCTCGAACGGCAGCACCGCTTCGGCCACCGGCCCGCGCTGTTGTTAGTCGAAACCGAAGGCGACGCTGAGATTCTGGAACGAGCTTTCTTTGACCACGGCTGGCAATCCGTTTGGGTCCATGGGGCGGACCTCAACGTGTCGGTTTCCCCGGCATGGTTGAATGGAGTCTTGCGAGCAGGCAATCTGGTCTTGTTGACGGGTGCAGGCTTGGCTAGTGTGTCGGATTGGGCGCCATTGCCAGATCAGACTCCGGTGTTGTCGGTCTTTACCCTAACCAGAAATGGCGCCACGGCGGAATCCGGCGTAAAGCGTGTCATCACACAGCTGGCTGCGCTTGGTGTTGTTCCTGACGATTCCCAAGCTGGGGACGGCGAGGGCATCTAGCGGCAAGGGCAGGGAAGTGCCTGCCCTTGCCGTTTCTATCTTTCGGGTGCGGCAGATCGCTGGCATCAGGTCTCTGGGAATAGGCCATGGCTCACTACTATCCGGTATTGCTGAATCTGGAAGGCCGCCGCTGCCTCGTGGTGGGCGGCAACGCCATGGCTGCGGAAAAAGCGCTGTCGCTTCGCGAAGCGGGTGCGGTGGTCACTGTACAGGCGCAGGTATTGGTAGATTCCCTGACGCAAGCGGTGCTGGAAGGCAAGCTCGAATGGCGGCCTCGTGCTTGGGAGCCCGGTGATCTGGAAGGCTTCTTTCTGGTCGTCGCCGCTCCGAGTGATCGCAGCATCAATACCCAGATCAGGATGGAAGCCGAAGAGCGCCGCGTGCTCATCAATGCCCTTGATGATCCGCCAAACTGCGGCTTCATCTTCCCCTCCGTGCATCGTCAGGGTGACTTGATCGTTTCGGTAAGCACCAGCGGAACCGCCCCGGCTCTGGCGGTGCGCATTCGCGAGAAAATGGGGGCCGAACTCGGCCCCGAATATGCAGAGTTTTTGAACATGGCTCGGGAGTACAGGGATGCGATCACCACGCAACTCGCAGCTTTCCCTCCTCGCCGCGCCCTTTGGTATCGCATTGTGGATTCCGACATCCTACCCCTACTGAAGCGAGGCGAACCAGACTTGGCTCGAAGTCTGTTCGAACTGCTCCTCGCCGAAGCCGGAGTCGTCGTCGAGACATCCCATAAGCAGCCATCGTCTCAGAAAGGAGATGCTGATGAGCGAGCAGCTTAATCTATCGGAATGGGACGGCTATTCCGCCGAAGAGATTGTCGCGCATGCGCTGAAAGAATTGCCCGGCCCGGCCTGCTTTACCTGCAGCTTCCAGGTGGAAGATATGGCGGTTCTGCACCTGTTGCGCCAGGTGGACCCCAACATTGCGGTCCTGTTCCTGGAAACTGGATATCACTTCCCGGAAACCGTGGCCTACCGCGACAAAATGGCCAAGCTCTGGAATCTCAACCTCATCAATCTGGAGGCTGAGATGTCCGTGGCGGAGCAGGAAAGCCAGTTCGGCATCCTGAACCAGACGGAACCCACCCGTTGCTGCGATATCCGCAAGGTGGGGCCGCTGTGGGCAGGTCTGCGCAATTACAAAACCTGGTTCACTGGCCTGCGTCGCGAACAATCTCCCACCCGCGCCAACATGAAGGTGGCGGAGCGCCACGTGTTGCCCACCGGCGAAGAATTATTCAAGGTCAGCCCGGTCGCTTCCTGGAAGTGGAACGAGGTCTGGGCCTACAACACCATCAACGAAATTGAGCCGTTGTCGCTTTACGAGCAGGGCTACACCAGCATCGGTTGCGAACCTTGCACAGCAAAGCCCACCGGTGACAACCTTCGCAGCGGACGCTGGGGCGGGCGCAAGTTGGAATGTGGCATCCATACCTTCACGGAGGCTCGCTCCTAGTTCACGGTCTTCGTCCGACAGTAAGTGGTGTAAGGTCAGCCGGGTTCGTCTGTAGGGCGAACCCGGCCAGAAAGTGATGATCGCGAGTGTTTATGGCAAAGGTATATCTGATTGGCGCCGGCCCCGGAGATCCGGAACTGCTCACGGTGAAAGCCGCGCGCCTGTTAGGCGCTGCCGATGTCATTCTGTACGACCGTCTGGTCAACCCCGCCATTCTCGCGCTTGCCCGTCCCGGGGCTGAACTTTTGTATGTCGGTAAAGAGGATGGCTGCGCACAGGAAACCCAACAGCGCATCTTTTCCGAACTTGCCCTAAACGCGCTTCGTGGCCGCATGGTCATCCGCTTGAAGGGTGGCGACCCCATGGTCTTTGGCCGTGGCGCCGAAGAGTGGGCTTATCTAACGCAACTCGGCGTGGGCGTCGAAGTTGTGCCCGGCATCAGTTCCGCCGTGGCCGTTCCCGCCCTTGCTTCCATCCCTCTTACCGCTCGTGGCATCGCTCGCAGCTTTGCGGTCGCCACCGGGCATGCCCGCGATGGCGAACCGCAGGATTGGTCCAGCTTCGGCGGCGTTGACACTCTCGTAATCCTCATGGGCATCAAGCACCGTCACTCCATCGCCAAAGCTCTGTTGGACGCCGGTCGCAGTGCCGATGAGCCCTGTGCCTTCATCCAGAACGGTTCTACGGAAAGCGAAAAGATCACCATCGCGACTTTGCGTGCCGTCGCCGAAGGTACGGTGGATGTCGCTTCGCCCGCCGTGTGGGTATGCGGCCAGGTCGTCGCTCTGCGTGAGCAATTGCAAGGCGCCGTTACAGATGAGCAACAGGCAAACCAATCCGCCAAGCCCTGGTTGGATGTCCCCGCAGCATTCCGATACGATGTATTCTAGCGTCGGCTTATTCCGCCGACTGCAGACGCCACACCGAATCTGACTACGTAGATAACTTCCTACAAGCACTCAGGCTAGGCTTTGCGCATACCCATTCAGTACGAAAGAGTGTGATGGAAGATCTCATTCAGCTTGTCCGAACCCTGTTGCATCCGGAGAGCTTAAAGACCATGCTGACCACCACCCTAAGTGGTTGGCCTGCCTACGTGGTGCTGTTTATCATCGTTTTTGCGGAAACCGGCCTGCTTATTGGCTTCTTCCTGCCTGGCGACAGCTTGCTCTTCATCGTGGGTGTGGTTGCGGGTCTGGGTGGTTTGAACGTGTGGGCCATCATCGCCTTGCTCTGCGTCGCGGCGATTATCGGCGACGCTGTGGGCTACTGGCTTGGGCACAAAGCCGGTCCCGCCATTTTTGAGCGCCCCAACTCGCGCTTCATCAAGCGTGAGCATCTGCTGAAGACGAAGGCTTTCTATGAAAAGCACGGCGGCAAAACCATCATCTACGCACGGTTTATTCCCATCGTGCGCACCTTTGCTCCTTTCGTTGCTGGCGTCGCGCAGATGAGTTATCCCCGCTTTGCGATGTTCAACATCTTTGGCGGGATCGGCTGGGTGACTTCCATGACCCTATTGGGCTATTTCGTCGGCGACCATCCCATTGTGCAGAAAAACCTGGAAGTCGCCATCATCGCCATCATTGCCATCTCAGTTTCGCCTGTTCTGATTGAGGCTCTGAAGCACCACCTGGACGAACGCAAACAGCAGAAACGCTTCGCTGCGGGTGACGGCGTCTAGCGGGCAGGTCCCTTTTATTCTCGAGTTATCCCTTGCCTAGCCTCGCGCCTGATTATTTTGCCTCGCCGACTAGCCGGATCTTGTTGCGAACCAGTCGGCTCCACATGGCCAGCTCCCGACCGGGAATCTCATCCCAAACGCAGTGCAGCCCCACCCGCCAGGGTAGGGCTGCAGCGATTCTTTGTTATATGCGACGGAAAGGTCTGGCCGAAGGGGCACACGCAGCGTGGTGGCACACCGTGGCTCGGCGGTGATACGGGCCAACGACCAACTCCGAACTCTCCCCAGACGGGCGGGCAAGCAGCAGCAAGCCAATCATCAGGTCTAGAACGGCATCAGTTCGATCACCAGCATCGAGAGAGCGCCGACCGCAGCCGATGCAGGAATCGTCATCACCCACGCCACCAGAATCTCCTGAGTCAGCGCCCATCGCACGGCTTTACGGCGCTGTAAGGAACCAACACCGACAATTGCTCCGGCGATGGTGTGGGTCGTCGACACGGGCATGCCCAGTTCTGTGGAAAACAGAATCGAGGTTGCGGCGGCCGTTTCAGCGGCAAAGCCTCCCGGTGGTTTCAGCTTGGTCAGCCGACCACCCATCGTGTGGATAATCTTCCATCCCCCACTCAGCGTCCCTAGTCCGATCGCGGCGTGAGCGGCAAAAATCACGAGAAGCGGCACCTCGAAGGTCGCTAAGTAGCCCGCTGTCACCAACACGCCCGTAATGATGCCCGCCGTCTTCATTGCGTCATTCGCACCATGCGAATAGCTGAAGATGGCCGCGGAGAGCAGTTGCAGCCTGCGGAAATGGTGCTGCGTCTTCGTTGGGTCCCACTTCCGTGCTACCCAGAACACTAAATACATGTAGAGCTGGCCCAGCCCCAGGCCCAGCACTGGTGCAATGAAGATGAAGGCAATCGTCGAAATCCAGCCCGTCGGATAGGGATTGCTCAACGTCGGCATCTGCCCGAGGATGATCGGAGCAAACCACTCGCTCACACCACCCTGAATCACGGCATTGGCCATCGCCGCTCCGGCGTAACCGCCGAAAAGCGCGTGGGTCGAACTGCTGGGCATGCCTTTCCACCACGTCAGCAAGTTCCAGGCGATTGCGCCGATTAGACCTGCCAGAATCACGTGGGGGTTAACATACTTCAGATCAACGAGGCCGCTTCCCACGGTCTTGGCTACTTTGGTGCCAATGAAAACCGCACTCAGTGCCGCTATGAAATTCCAAAATGCGGCCCAAAGGACTGCACGGAAAGGAGTTAATACTTGAGTGGCTACGATAGTGGCAACGGAATTGGCTGCGTCATGGAAGCCATTGATGTAGTCGAAAATCAGCGCAACGGTGATTACAATCACCACGAGCAGGAGCCCTGAATCCATGGTTGAACGACAAAATCCCTTCTCAGGGCCGAACAGTTGCCGGAATCGGCGCCCAAGACGCGAGGTTAACGCGCAGGGGGGCTAACGTCAAGCTTGCCCCCTCACGCCGAAGTCATTCTGTAACACGATGTTTGCTTTAGGGGACCCGTCTGATAAATTAGTCTGTTCGTCGGCAACCGCTGCAACCCGTCTGAGTCCGTTCTGAGGCATCCCGTCGGTATTCTTCGTTCCGGAGCTAGAGGCAAGGCACGGAGCTGATTATCTCCGACGACGATGGGAGCTCAGCTATGGGCGCTTCAGTGCATCCGAATTACAAGTGGCATGTCGTGGGAATGCTCTGGTGCATTTCCTTTTTTAACTACGCCGACCGCCAAGCCGTCTTTTCCGTATTTCCCCTGCTTGAGAAAGAACTGGGGCTTACTACGCTGGAACTTGGCCTGCTTGGTTCGTCCTTCGCCTGGGTCTATGGCCTTTCCGCTCCGTTTGCGGGAGCCATCGTCGACCGAATCAAACGTTCAACCGCTATTCTTTGGGGCCTGCAGGTCTGGAGCATCATTTGTGTGGCTACCGCCAGTGCCCGCACCTTTCCTGCTTTGGTGTTCTGGCGCGCTGCAGAAGGTTTGGGCGAATCCATGTACTATCCCGCGTCCATGTCGCTCGTCAGTGACTACCACGACAAGACTACCCGGTCGCGGGCAATGGGCATCCATCAAACCAGCGTTTATATCGGCACCATCGCGGGTGGCTTTTTTGCCGGTTTGATCGGCCAATACTACGGTTGGCGCTGGTCTTTCGTCGTCTTTGGTGGGCTGGGTATCATCCTAGGCCTTCTCCTGCGCAAACTGTTGATCGAGCCCGAACGCGGCGCCACCGAAGAGGCTCCCATCCCACAGCGAAAATTATCTGCGGGTGAAGCCTTGCGCACTATCTTTGGCAAACCCACGGTCATCTGCCTGATGTTGGCCTTCCTCTCGGCGAACTTCGTCGCGGTGGTCTTGCTGGCTTGGATGCCCAAGTTCCTCTACGACAAGTTCGGTATGAACCTGGCCACCGCTGGCCTTACCGCAACCCTCTTCGTCCAACTCGCCAGCATGGCGGGAGCCCCTGTCGGTGGATGGCTTGCTGACTTCATGCGGCGCAAGTTCAATGGTGGCCGCTTAATGGTGCAGGCTCTCGGAGTGTTCTGCGGCGCTCCGTTTGTCGTGCTTTGCGGATTAACTGATTCCACCGCGATGCTGATCTTCGCGCTTACCGCCTGGGGCTTCTTCAAGGGCCTCTACGATGCGAATATCTTTGCTTCCTTGTTTGACGTCGTACCGCCGGAAACACGCGGAAGCGCAGCAGGCTGGATGAATACCGTCGGATGGCTTGGTGGTGGTGGCACGGCGCCAATCGTCATCGGCTGGATCGCGCAGGATACCGGACTCGGCGTCGCCATCGCACTCGCGGCTGGCGTCTACGTGTTTGCCGGATTGGCTTTGGTCGTGGGCTTCAGCGTCTTTGCCCGCCGGGATGTTCTCTCGCCGGTTTAGTCCTAACCCTCGACGCCATCCCGCGTGGTGAGACTCACGAAAAGGCCCGGAGATCCCAGTGATCTCCGGGCCTCTTCCGTTTCACGCCACGGCGCCTCTCCGCGATAGACGCTAGCCGCCGCTCCTGGAACGGCTAGGATCACCATTCACACCCTGCGCCATGTGCGCACCGGCAATAGGGGACGCCATCGAACTACGGTAAGCGAGAGCCAACGGAATAGAGGGGCCAAGGAACGCGAGGGTCGCATCTTTCCGCTACGAGCGTTCCCGCTTCGGGGCCGCCCTGGTTCCGCACCAATCCGAAACCCGGTTTTCCCAGGACTCTGGGCGCACCATCAGGACCGGTAACGACTGCATCGCTAAAACGCGAAGAGGGCAACCCGCACGGGTTGCCCTCTTCCTCTATCTACTTAACAGCATTTGGCGTTGGAATACTTCCGCCGCAAATGATGGTCCATGAAATGTTTCCACTCCTTCGGGCTGTGCTTCTTCGAATGCCACAGCAGGTGGCGGGCGTAGGCGGCCTCACTGGAAATCTCCCGCAGGAAGGCATACAGCGAACCGCGCAGCGAGCTGCTGCCGCCACCAACCGGCGCGGGCCGCAGATCTGGCAACACGGGAGACGGGTGCATCGGAGTCCGCAGATACCGCACCCAAACGCGCATGGACTCCACAAGGATGATCGTCACTAGCACCAGGAACAATCCGCAGATAGCCGCATCCAGGCGATTGTTGAAGATCTGTGCCTGCACCGCCGCCATCTGTCCGGCTGCTACGGTGCCAGACTCAATCTGCGATTCCAGCAATCTTGCTTGCGCCAGAAATCCCACGCGCGGTAGATCGCTGAATATCTTGGTTAGCGCCGCCGTATAGCAGACCACCACCAGCCAGGCGAGTGGGATACACGTGATCCACATATACTTTGCCCGGTGCATTTTTACCAACAACGTCGTGCCCACGCACAGCGCAATCGAGGCCAGCAACTGGTTCGCGATGCCGAACAGGGGCCATAACGAATTGATGCCGCCCAGCGGATCTTTCACGCCCTGAATCAGAAAGTAGCCCCAAGCCCCGACAATCGCGATGCTTGTGCCGATCACGCCGGGTGTCCAACTGATCTGTCCCATCTTCGGATGCACGTTGCTCAGCAGATCCTGCAGCATGAACCGGCCAACACGCGTCCCTGCGTCAATAATCGTCAGAATGAACAGGGCCTCGAACATGATGGCGAAGTGGTACCAGAAACCGAGAACAGCCCGGCTTCCTCCCCCGCTCGACGCGAAGATGTGCGCCATGCCCAGCGCCAGAGACGGTGCACCTCCCGTCCGGTAGAACAAGCTCTCCTCACCGACATCGCTTGCGAGCGCCGCCATCGCTTCCGGTGTCACAGGAAAGCCCCAACTGGAAATGGTCGCGGAAGCAAGTTCTGGGGTGGCGCCCACAACGCCTGCCGGAGAATTCACCGCGAAGAATACGCCTGGTTCCAATACGCATGCGGCGATCACCGCCATGATGGCGACAAACGACTCCAACGCCATGGCCCCGTAGCCAATCGGCCACGAATGCCATTCTTTTTCCACCAGTTTCGGGGTAGTGCCGCTCGAAATCAGCGCGTGGAACCCGCTGATGGCTCCGCACGCGATCGTGATAAAGCAGAACGGGAAGATATTCCCGGCAAAAATGGGGCCTGTGCCATCAATGAACTGTGTCAACGGCGGCATCTGTAATTCCGGCCGCACGAAGATGATGCCAACGGCCAGCAGCAGAATCACGCCCAGCTTCACAAAGGTGGAAAGGTAATCCCGAGGCGCCAGCAACAGCCATACCGGCAGAGCGCTTGCGAAGAATCCATACGAGATCACCATCCACGCCAACGCTTCGCCGCCGAAGGTAAACCACGGAGCGATCATCGGGCTTTCGGCCACCCACTGTCCGGCGAAGATGCTCAGCAGCACCAGCCCAAAGCCAATGCAGGAAATCTCCAGCACCTTGCCAGGACGCAAATACCGCAGGTACAGCCCCATGAACACGGCAATTGGCATCGTCGCCGCAATCGTGAAAGTGCCCCAAGCCGAGTGCTTCAGCGCGTTTACTACCACGAGTGCAATCACGGCCAGCAGAATGATCATGATCAGCAGCACCGTAATCAGCGCCGTGAACCCGCCTACCCGGCCGATTTCTTCGCGCGCCATCTGCCCCAGTGACTTTCCGTCCTTACGTATGGAGCCCACAAGAATAATGAAGTCCTGTACACATCCACCCAGCACCGCGCCTACCAGAATCCAGATGGTTCCCGGCAGATAGCCAAACTGTGCCGCCAGCGTCGGCCCCACCAGAGGTCCGGGGCCTGCAATCGCGGCGAAGTGGTGACCGAATACGATCCATTTATTCGTCGGTTCAAAGTCGTGCCCGTCCCGTAATCGCACGGCGGGGGTCTCGCGTTCATCATCTAACAACAGCACCTTGGCCGCGATGAACTTCGCATAGAAACGGAACCCGATCAGATAGATACAAACGGAAGCAATGATCAGCCAGACCGAGTTGACTGATTCTCCCTGGTTCAGGGCAATATCGCCGAAGGCATAGGCGCCAAGCGCGGCAACCCCGAACCACATTAACTGGATGAGTGACTTCCTCATGCGACAACCTCAGGAGCCGCCAGGCGGGCGGACGATCTTACGTGGAGGATTCCGTTGAACCTAAACATCCGTGGGCTTTACGAAATCAAACTCAAAGCATATAGCGAACCACCCCCAACCCGCCAACGCAAAACGCAGAAAACACGGACTTCCTCTGCACTCGCCCGTAAAGTGCAAATGGATATTCGCAAGTACAGAATGCTTCCGAGTCGGGAATGTCGTATGTCGGCCGCCGTTTCTGGTCCCACCTTAGCCCCAAGACGCCTTCACTCTCACGGTTATTGTTCCGTTTTGTCCCACTGTCCCTGTTTCAGCCAGATTTCATCGCCGACCTGCCGCACCGCCAACATGAACGTCACTCCACTATTCCTATGTTTCCCTTGCTAGGATAAATACTTGTGGCTACGTGGACCCCAGAGCGCATGAAACGACTGCGGGCGGAGTTAATCCTCCTCCTGCTGTCCGTGGCGTTGCTGCATCTGCTGTACCCGAAGGTGCCCGTTGCCGAATTCGGCGCCCGCACTGGCCAGGCCCAGCAAGGCGGAATGTCCGCGCCGCGGCAGGCCAACGTCGAGCTTCGCGGCTATGATGGCTCTCTCCGCTTCAGCAGTGAAAAGCGGAACGCCTTTGACCAAAGCGCTTTCCACACCCACCACAATCGACTCAGCGTCCTGCCCCTCTGTCTGGGACGCATCGAGTTGGCTCAATCTCCCCGGACCCGCTCCACAACGACCCTGCGGGCTTCCGGGCGCGCTCCGCCCGCTTTCCTCTCCTAAGTTCTCTCGTGTTCCTCCTGCGCAAGCGACTCTTGCCTCTGTCCGTTGCGAACGGCGACTGGTCTGACTTGCCGGATACACATCAAGACAATCGTGCGAACGGTCATTCCGTTCGCAGCCCAGGACAACGCATCCTATCCTGCTGTGTCAGGTCTGAGCTTCCCGCGCCAGACATCCACGCAGAGCTGTGTTGCTCCGCCCCTAGGACCTGGACCGCCCTTCGTGCGTCCTTCGTCCCCTGATCCGTACCCTAAGGGAGTTATCGAACATGTCCAGCAGCTTGCGTTGGCGATGGATAGTCATCGCCGCAGTTGTCCTGCTCTGCATCTTCGGAGTCGTCAATCTTCCGACCTCCGTGGATGAACTCAAAGCCAATTGGAACAAGAACATTCGTCTCGGCCTCGATCTCAAGGGCGGTAGCCACATTGTGATGCAGGTCCAGATTCAGGATGCCTTCAAATCCGAAGCAGACCTCCTTATCGAACGGCTGCGCACCGAGCTCCGTAGCGCTGGTGTCGCCGTTGGCGGCATTGACCGCAACGAGCCCGCCACGCTCGATGAAGCCGATTCCATTCAGGTCAACGTCCGTGGCGTCGCTGCCGACCGGGAAGCCGATTTCCGCCGCATCGCCAATAGCGCTCTCGGTTCTGATTGGGTCCTTGGCGCGGAAGGCTCTTCCAACTACAAAATCACTCTCCGCAAGGAAGCGTCGCTCCGCCTCCGCCAAGCCACCATGGTGCAGACCATCAACACCCTCGACAAGAAGGTGAACGGTTTGGGCGTGGCCGAAGCGACTGTGCAGCAGCGTGGCGGCAGCGCCAACGACGCGGACGTCTTGGTGCAACTCCCCGGCGTGGATGATCCGGGCCGCGTGAAGTCCATTCTCCAAACGGCCGCCATGCTCGAACTCATGGAAGTGAAAGACGGTCCCTATCCCACCCGCGGTGCTGCCCTTGGACAGAGCGGTGGTGTGGTTCCCCTCGGTAGCCGACTGGTTCGCGGCGATTCCCGCGCTGGCGGTGGAGCCGAGTCCTGGTGGCTGCTGTCCTCTTCCCCCGTCGTCACCGGTCGTGATTTGCGTGACGCTAGCGCCGCTCCCGGCCAGATGCCTGGCCAGTGGGAAACCAACTTCATCCTCACCCAGGACGCCGCCCGCCGCTTCGAACGGTTTACCGGCGCGAATGTCGGACGTCGCCTCGCCATCGTTCTCGACGGTGTGGTGCTCAGCGCTCCCGAAATTCAGAGCGCCATTTCCGATCAGGGCCGTATCACCGGCGCCGCCAACCAGCAGGAAGCGGCTGACCTTGCTCTCAACCTCCGTTCCGGCTCTCTGCCTGCGGGCGTGAAGGTCATCGAAGAACGTACCGTCGGTCCCTCTCTCGGCGCTGATTCTATCCGCCAGGGTCTTACCTCCGGCATCGTCGGTCTTCTGCTCGTCATCGCCTCCATGGTTCTCTACTACCGAGGCGCTGGCTGGAACTCGGTGCTCGCTCTGTTGCTGAACACCATCATCACCATCGCGGCCCTCAGCTACATCGATGCGACCTGGACCCTGCCTGGCATCGCCGGTCTCGTCCTATCCATTGGTATGGCGGTCGACTCGAACGTGCTGATCTTTGAGCGCATTAAAGAAGAAATGCGCGCGGGTAAGGCGATTCCAGTCGCTATCGGCGCCGGTTTTGACCGCGCCTTGGTTACCATCATCGATACCCACGTCACCACCGTCGTGGCCAGCGCCTTCCTCTTCATGTTTGGCACCGGTCCCGTTCGTGGTTTCGCGGTTACCCTCGTCATCGGCTTGGTGGCTAACCTGTTCACTGCTGTTTTTGTTTCCCGCGCGATCTTCGATGTCATTACGCATCGCAACCCACGGCTCTCCCGCTTGAGCATCGGTACGGAACTCTTCAAGCAGCAGAACATCGATTTCCTCTCCCGCCGCACCATTACCCTCGGCATTTCCGTGCTCGCCATCGCCATTAGCATTGGTAGCTTGGTCGTCAAGGGTGGCCCGAAATACGGCCTCGATTTCCGCGGCGGCACCTTGCTCGAAGTCCGCTTCGATCCCATTCCTCCCATCGACGAAGTCCGCAACGTGCTCACCTCCAAGCTCAGCGGTGAAGTTTCCGTGCAGCAGACGCAGGGAACCGGCGAGTTCATCATCGGTACCGAACTGGCCGACGATGCCGAGCTCGAAAAAGCCCGTCAGGGTGTCGAATCGACGCTTCGAGAAAAGTATGGCAACGTTGGCGCGGGTAAGCTCGATATCAACACTGCCAGTCAGGCTTCGCTCAGCGAGTTGCTCCGCAACAAGCTGCCCGGTGCGGGCGCTGCGCTCAATGACGATCAGATCAACGAACTCACCGCACGCATCCTCGCCTACCGCGACCGCGATAAGAGCGGTATCGTGAAGCAGCTCGATGAACTCTCGGCTGTACAGGGCGTCGATGCCACGGTGCTCAACGTCCTCAAACAGGACGTCGGCGCTGGCTCGTTCTCCATCCGTTCGGCCGAAATCGTCGGACCCAAGGCTGGTGAACACCTCCGCCGTCAGGCCCTCTTCGCCACCTTCGGCGCTTTGGGCGGCATGCTGGTCTATATCGCCTTCCGCTTCCAGTTGATCTCCGGTGTTGCTGCCGTCATCGCCACCATGCATGACGTCATCATTACCCTGGGGCTCTTCTCCCTCACGGATCGCGAGATCAACCTCAATATCATCGCAGCGCTACTGACCCTCATTGGTTACTCGATGAACGATAAGATCGTCGTCTTCGACCGCGTTCGCGAGAACATGTTCGCTCGTAAGATCAAGGGCTCCTTCCTCGATCTGGTGAACGAATCCATCAACCAGACCCTGAGCCGCACCATCCTGACCGCAGGTCCCACCCTGTTGGCCTGTATGGCGCTCTATTTCCTGGGCGGTGACGTGCTCAACGGCATCGCGTTTGCGTTGTTCGTCGGCATCATCGTCGGCACTTACTCCTCCATCTTCGTTGCCAGCGCGATTCTCGTGATGTGGCAGGACTATCGGAGCAAGTCCAACACTGGCAAACCCGCAAAGTTCTAGCCATATCGGCTAGCCAACCAATTGAGCCGGTTCGGAATCCGCGAAAGCGTTCCGGACCGGCTCTTTTATCGTTTGACTGACGTCCGTTGCCGCTTCTATATAGTTCCGGTGGCGTCGAGGTCTACGAACTCTCCGCTCCAACCCACTCATAGGCGCCGCATCTCTGCCAACCTTCAGAGCGGGCGTAGTCCTGCAATGGACCGCATTGTTTCACTTTCAAGAACGCATATCAGAAATTGGAGCAACGTGGATCCCCCTTCCTGTGCACGTCTCTCTCTCCTGTCCAGCACTCTGGACAAAGCCGATTTTATCGGTCCCATTAGCACCCAACCCAACGGTACAGTTCAGAGAATTTATGGAAAGATCTATTGAAATCGCAATTGATATTATTGGGCACTGCGAAGTGATCCTTTAGAATGAAATATTTAGCCGCTATTTGATATGGAATTCCATAGTGGAATTCCATATATCATATTCTGTATTCGATAATTTTATGGGATGGTTTCAATTTTCCGACTTGTAACCAAAACTCCTGATATGCTGTATATTCACTCCAGAACGTCGTTCGCCTCCATGGCGAAAGCGAATGAGGATCTTAATGAGTACCACCAAAACTAAAACATCGGCCAAGCGGGCCTGTTGGTTGCTCTTACTCATGGCGGTCATGAGCGTACAGTCGCTCTGGTCGCAGGAAGTTCGAGCAAGCATCACTGGCGTCGTTTCCGACGCATCGGGCGCCGCAGTTGCCGGAGCCACCGTCACCGTATCGCGTGTGGACCGCAACGCTCCCATTGAAACCAAAACCAACGAAGGCGGTAACTACACCACACCGCCCCTCGATCCTGGCGTTTACCGGCTTACCGTTCAGTTCCCGGGATTCCGTCAGTATGTCCGCGAGAACATCGTTCTTGAAACGCAAGATCGCGCACGTATCGACGTCGCCCTGGCTATCGGTGAAGTCACGGACACCGTGACCGTTTCTGACTCTGTCTCCTTGTTGCAGACTGAAACCGCGACCCGTTCGCAGGTCATCGCCAACAAGCTCATTGAGGAAGTCCCCACCCAGGGACGTAACCCATTCCAGCTCGCCTGGTCGGCTGCCGGCGTCATCAAATCCGGCGACTTCCGCTACCTCCGCTCTTTTGATACCGGCGGAACTTCCGGTATGTCCATCAACGGTGGCGTGAACAAGGAAAATGAAATCCTTGTCGACGGCATCACCAACGTCCGTCCGGACCGCAGCGTGGTGCACGTTCCCACCATGGAGCAGGTGCAGGAATTCAAAGTCCTCACCAACACCTACGACGCGCAGTACGGCCGCACCGGCGGTGGTACCGTTAGCATCGTTACCAAGGGTGGCGATAACCAGCTCCGCGGAACTCTCTTCCACTACTTCCAGGCGGAAGAGCTAAACGCCAACCAGTCGGAATTGAATCGCGCTGGCACCCCGAAGCCTCCCATGACCATCAACGTTTTTGGCTTCCAGACCAGCGGTCCGGTCTTCATTCCCAAATTCTTCGACGGTCGTAACAAGCTGTTCTGGACCTTGTCCTATGAAGCCCTCCGTCAGCGTTCCGCCGACCCCGGCGTGGCAACCTTCCCGCTCGATGCATGGCGCAGCGGCAACTTCTCCAACCTTGAGACCGTTGTCGGTGGTGCCACCGTTCCGGTAACGATTTATGATCCGCTGACCACCACTGCCGCTGGCACGCGTACTGCGTTTGCCAACAACATGATTCCGACGGCGCGTATCAACTCTGTGGCTGCGAACGTTCTCGGCTACTATCCCTCGCCGAACGGCCCCGGACAGACCCAGAACTACACCTACCCCTCCAGCTGGATCGCGAACATGAATCAGTGGAGCGGACGTTTGGACTACGCGATCAACTCCAATCACCGCGTATTCTTCAAGTACGCGCAGAACCCTTTCGACGAAACTCGTAGTCTCGTTTGGGGCGGCAGCAATGCGGCCGAGCCTTCCGGCAACGCTCCTTTGCTTCGCAACGGACGTAACTGGGCGATGGATTGGACGGGAACCATTTCCCCGACCATGTTCTTCAACCTACGTGCCGGTCTCTCCCGTTGGGAAACCTCTTCGGGTAGCCGCTACGGCGCTGGATTCAACCCGGCCACTCTTGGCTTCTCCCAGTCCCTGGTTAACCAGTTCACACGCTTCCAGTTCCCCCGCTTCGACCTCGGCGCCTACCAGGCTGTCGGCAATGGAACCAGCGTGTATCAGAGCTCCCCGGACGACACTTACTCTTTGCAGCCCAACCTCAATGTAATGCGCGGTGCGCACTTCCTGAAGATGGGTGCTGAGTTCCGTCGTTATAACTCGAACTCCGATAACCCCGGCACCGCATCCGGCAACTACCAGTTCGGACGCAACTGGACTCAGGCGCTCGCCAACCAGGGTAGTGCCACCTCCGGTAACGAAATTGCTACCTTCCTGCTGGGCTATCCGACCACCGGTTACGTTGACGTCAACATGGCGCCAGCCTATCGCAACCACTACTATGCTTTCTATTTCAATGATGACTGGAAGGTCACCAATCGTCTCACCGTTAACCTCGGTCTGCGTTGGGACTATGAGACCCCAGTGGTGGAACGCTACAACCGTCAGCTTCGTGGTCTAGACTACGATGCACCCAGCCCAATTCTTGGCTATCCCGGTGTCGTTCAGTATGCAGGTGTAAACGGTAATCCTAATACCGCTTTCAATCCTGACCGCAACAACATCCAGCCACGCGTTGGCGCAGCCTTCCGTGTCAATGACAAGACTGTGGTTCGTGGCGGCTTCGGTATCTACTACCTCGGCCAGCACGCACGTGGCGCCGCCAATGGCTTTAGCCAGCGCACCAACATCGTCGCTTCCACCGACGGTCTTACGCCTGCTGTGACGTTGAACAGCCCCTTTGCAAACTATCCCAACGGCATGCTGCTGCAGCCGGTTGGCACCAGCCAGGGCGATTCCAGCCTGATCGGCCAGAACATCACTGTCAATTACATCGATCGTCCGCTGCCTTACTCAAAGCAGTTCTCGTTCGACATCCAGAGGGAACTCCCTGGGAACATGCTGTTTGAAATCGGCTACACCGGTAACATCACCAGCAAGCTCCCCGTCCAGGTGGATAACCTCAATGTCATTCCTGCTCAGTTCATGGGACGTCGCAACGCCAGTGGCGCTATCGACACCGCATGGTACAACGAGCGGATTCCCAACCCGATGGCGGGTCTCATTCCGAACAATGCCAGCCTGAACGGTGCAACTATCCAGCGTCGTCTTACCCTGGTTCCGTTCCCGCAATTTGGAAGCGTTCAGTTGCAGAATGTGCCGATCGGCAGCCAGAGCTACCACGGCATGCAGTTGAAGGTTACCAAGCGCTTCTCGCAGGGTCTGTCCTTCATCGCTAACTACGGAGTGGGCAAGACTCTTGAGCAGGTCTCTTTCCGAAACAACCAGGACTTCAACCTGTCCGATCCGGAAAGCAGCAACCTCGAAAAGCGTTCTGCTGAAAACATCGATATCCCGCAACGCTTGGTTATCACCGGCGTTTGGGAAATTCCTGTCGGCCGTGGCCGCGCTTTCGGCAACGACATGCATAAGGTCGCCAACTTCGTTATCGGCGGCTGGTCCCTCAATGCAAACTACATTGCATCCAAGGGCTGGGCACTCAACTACCCGAACGCCAACCAGTTGCGTCCAGGTAGCGCTGCACTCAGCAACCAGACCGACACGATGCGCGCCTTCGATACTTCCCTCTGGGGCAGCCAGACTCTTAATGAGTTTGAACTGCGGACCTTCCCGACCCGCTTCGGCGATGTGCGTGCCCCTGGCAACGTGAACGTCGATGCGTCGCTCGCGAAGAACTTCCCGATTACCGAACGCGTTCGCGCACAGTTCCGCTTTGAAGCCATCAACGCGCTGAACCGTCCCTGGTTCTCCCGCGTGATTTCGACCGACGTCAACAACCCCAACTTTGGTGCTCTTGACCAGGTCCAGCGCAACTTGCCCCGCTTCTTGAAGCTGGGTCTTGTCCTCAGCTGGTAGTTCTCTGTTCTACCCAATACTTCCGGGGAGAGGCGAAAGCTTCTCCCCGGTTCTCTTTTTGTGCCCTTCCACACTCCTTCGCAACAGTACTTCATAGGAAACTCTCTCGTTTTCAAAAAGGTACTATTTCCCGTCTTGCCTGCCTACTTTGGGGAGTGAAGATGGCAACCTAGTAAGTAACGTGGGCAGCCCTCGGATCACCCCGGTTAGGTTCGTCTTACGACGTATCCTTCATTCCCCGCTTCACCTTACCGTTGCAAGCGCTGCTTACCTTGCCGTCGTTTTTCTTGCCGCGTCCTTCGAGTATCCCGGTGTGGACCTCATTTCCACGCTATTCCTTGTTGGTCCTTGTCTGCTTGCTGCCCTCACCTGTTTCCACGTCGCCTCCCGAGTGTCAGTCGAATTTGTCTGGCATTGGCGGACCCTTGGGCTCGGACTCGGTTGCTGGACACTTGGCATGGCCATGGCCTGCTGGACCGAGATGGTGGACCACGCCCCGACGGAGATCGTCTTCCTCTGCGACTTCGTGTTCTATTTCTATGGCGTCATCGTCCTTATCGCTCTCGCAATGCCCAGGGATGCTCGTCAGCCCCAGGTTTTCTTTTGGCTTGACGGCATACAGGCTCTCTGCGCCGGGCTTCTGCTTTATATTCACTTCTTCTCTGTTCTGCCCTTCTTCGGGGGCCAACCGACCCCCATTCCCGCCGACACCATAACGAGTCTCTACAACGCAGAAAACATCATCCTTGCGGTCGTTGCCGCCCTTCGTTGGTATGGGTCCCTACCAAACACGGAAGAACGTCAGTTCTATTCCATTACCCTTGCTTACCTTCTCGTCTACGCGTTGGTTGCGGGCTTTCACAACCATATGGTGCTGCTCGGTGTCATGGCCAGCCCGTACAGTGAAATGTTGGGCGCGTCCCCGTTCGCGCTCCTCATTGTGTTGTCGTTGCGGGCTGTGGAGCGTGGAAAACACCGACAACCGGCTCCACAGAGTCGTCTATCCCGCATTCTCGAAACCTCCAGTCCTGTTCTCACCACACTGGTTGTCCTGGCGCTTGGGGCCACAGTATCTCGTAAGTATTTCGATATTGGCATCGGAGCCATCCTTGTCGCCGTGGCGTGCCACTGGGTTCGTTCCGTTCTGCTGCAAAGCCGCTACCGCACCTTAGTCGAGGAACTGAAGACGGCCAACGTGAAGGCCGAAGCCGCAAACGTTGCGAAAAGTGAATTTCTTGCCACCATGAGCCATGAGATTCGGACTCCGCTCAATGGCGTTATCGGTATGGCCTCTCTGCTCTCTTCCACGTCTCTTACCTCCACGCAACAGGAATATGTGGACACCATTTCCAGTGCGGGGGACGCTTTGCTTGGGGTAATCAACGATATTCTCGATATCTCCAAAATTGAGGCAGGCCATCACGACTTCCGTCCCGCCGCCTTCTCGCTTCGAACTATGGTTGAGAGTTCGGTTGAGGTCGTCTCGGGTCTGGCGCAGAGACGTGGTCTTGAACTAAGTACACTGATTGTTGATAACGAGCACGATTGCCTAATCGGCGACGTCGGACGCCTCCGTCAGATTCTTCTCAACTTTCTTTCGAATGCTGTGAAGTTCACCCCAAAAGGCTCCATTACCGTCCACGTCACGGCGGTTCCACAACCCAATGGGAACATCCTTGTTCGCTTCTCCGTCACTGACACTGGCATCGGACTCAGCGAGGCAGACCGGCTCCGTCTCTTCCAGAGTTTTACTCAACTGGACTCTTCTCCTGCTAGGCGCTACAGCGGAAGTGGGCTCGGCTTGTTTATCTCCAAACGGTTGGCCGAACTAATGGGGGGCTCCGTCGGATGCGAAAGTACACTGGGGAAGGGAAGCACCTTCTGGTGTGAGATTCCGCTTTCTGCTGCTCCGGAATCCATGGATGCGGAGCCGATTCTAGGGGAACTCTCGCGAGCTCACGCCTATATTTTTCAGCCTGATTCCTTACTGCGGCAAATCGTTACGGGATATCTAGACACTGCGGGAGTTGGCTACACGCTCGTCTCGAATCAGCAAGTACTCCAACAGCACGGTGACCTGGCGCAGTCTGCGGATGAGGTGTTGATCTATGCTGTGTCTGCATTCGGTGGAACTATGGAGGAAGCGCAGAGAAATCTCCTGAGCATCGCGGCCCACCCTGGTCCTCCTATCTTGCTGCTGACCTCTCTCTCGGAGCTTCGGACTCTGAGACTGCCCGAATCGTCCCGTCGTGTAGTCGCGATCACGCGCCCGTGGAGACAATCAAGCTTTTTGACGATCCTTGCGCAAACTCTCAGATCCCCTAAGGCTGTTGACGTCAACGCGGAGGCTCCGCAGGAAATGCAGTGGACCAACAGTCGCGTGCTCGTTGTCGAAGACAACATTGTGAATCAGCGTGTCGCTCAAGGGCTGCTCGCGCGCTTTGGCGTTACCGTTGAAGTTGCCTCTAACGGGTTGGAAGCTCTTGAAGCCATGGAGCGAACCGAGTTCGATCTCATTTTTATGGATTGCCAGATGCCGGAAATGAACGGGTTCGACACTACTCGAGCCATCCGTCAGAAGGAACAGGCCGGTGGTCATGTTCCTATAGTCGCGCTCACCGCCAATGCGCTCGACGGAGAACGGCAGCATTGTATCGACGCCGGCATGGATGATTTCCTCTCCAAGCCCATCCGCTCTGAAAAGCTCAAAGAAAAGCTCGTCCACTGGCTGCGCTAGGTTCCGAAGCGCCTTGGATTCCCTCCCAGGGGCAGCATAAACGCAAAGATCCCGGAAACATCCGATGTTTCCGGGATCTTTGACAGCACACCAGGCAATGAGTCTACGACTATTTCTTTGGCCGGTTAATGGCCGTTTCCACCGCAATGATGCTGTTGTGGGCTCCCAATCGTATCGGCTTGGGAATATCAGACTGGGTCAGCCGCCCGTACACTTCCAACGCCTTATTCCGGTCTCCCTTGGCGATCCAACTCTCGGCGCTCACCAGATAGGCATTCGCTGCCGCAGCATGCAGTTTGCCCTGGGTCTTACCGAGTGCACTCAGCAATGCCGCATCTGCCGGGGCCCCAATCAGGCCCAGCGAGGTGATCGCAGCCAAAGCCACTTCCGGGTCTGCATTCTGCACCAGTCCGGAAAGCGCATCCACCGCCTTTGCGTCCTTGCGTTGCCCAATGGCATCAATGACGTTGACCAACAGCGCGCCTTTCACCTTCGGGAGCGTCGCGCGCAGGGCGTCGTCTACCGAAGCGTCGGTAATCGGAACCAAGCCGAACCGCGCATAGTGCGCCATCTTGGGGTCGGTCAACATCGCCGCCAGCGGCCCCACCGCACTTTTCGTTCCCACGACGGCCAACTGCATGCACGCCTTGGATTTCTGAAATTCCGTCGATTTGGGATCTTGCAGCATCTTCACCAGTTCGTCGGCTGGCAACTTCATAATCGCCGCAGCCTGATACTCTGGCGGCACCGGTGGATCTTTCGGACGTTGGGGTTTCGGGGCAGCTGGCTTTGCCGGGGCGGGAGTCGCCGTTTGCGTATTCGATTGACTCATGACGTTTTCCTCTCCTCCTCCGCCTTACACCAGCTTCCACGGCGCACGCATCTCGCGGCTCCGCATCCGGTTTGCCTCCGGATCATTCACGAATTCCTGCTTTGCCGGATTCCAGGTGAGTTTCCGGCCCAACTGATAGGCGATGTACGCTGCGTGGCAACCAATATGTGTATTGGCCGCAGAGCGCGCGTTCGATTTGGGCTGCGAGCGTGTCTTGATGCACTCGATGAAATCACGCCAGTGATAGTGGAGCGTCAGGTTGAAGGCATTGCCTTCCTCTGCGGGCGGCAATTCCTTCTGTAGATTCTCTGACACCATGATCTTGCCGGTGTCGCCCGTCTCAATCCAACCGTTGTCGCCCTCGAAGCGCACGCTGCACGTTCCCATCCCCAACCAGTAAGCATCGCGGTGAATCAGCTTCACGCCGTTTTCGTACTTGCAATGGACAAAATACGGCGTGGTGTTCCCACCCATCGGTTCGTATTCAATGGGCTGCGTGTGGTCGGAATCGTTGGCGTACTGGCACAGGTCCGCGGTGTGCGATCCCCACTCCAGAATGCCACCGCCGTGGAAGTCAAAGTAGCCGCGCCACCGCCCCTGTACATAAGCGGGGTTGTATGGGCGCCAGGGGCTTGGGCCCAGCCAGCGATCCCAATCCACTACTTCTTTCGCAGGCTCTTTCTCTGCAGGTAGCCAGTCGTGCGTGGTCAGCGGGGGCCAGGATGTGCCGGTACCGGCGTTGCAGTGTAGCGTGGTCAGCTTGCCCAGCTTTCCTTCACGAGCCCAATTCATGGCGATCATGAAGTTCTTGCCGTTACGGCGCTGGCAACCCGCCTGGTAGAGAACGCCATAACGATCCACCGCGTCAGCCAGGGCTTGGCTTTCCTCGATGGTCATTGAGCAGGGTTTTTCGCAGTAGATATGCTTGCCAGCTTTGGCCGCCAGAATCGACATGGGCGTGTGCCAGCGGTCCCCGGTCGCAATCAGCACGCCATCAATATCATCGCGATCCAGCAACTCTTCATGGCTGGAATACATCTTGCAGTCGTTATTCTGATAACGCTGGTCCGCCATGCTCTTAATCGCCTCTCGGCGGTCATTGCGCACGTCGGCCACGGCCACGAACTGCGCATCGCGATAGCTGAGGATTGCTCTCACAGACGAGGTGCCACGGCTGCCAATGCCGATACCTCCGAACGCGATCTTATCGCTTGGCGCGACAAACCCTGCACGCTGACCCAAGACATGGCTGGGTACAATCATTGGCGCGGCAGCCAACGCACCAGCCATGGCGAATTGTCGCCTGGAAAGGGTCTTCCCCTTTTCGCTCATGCTTCTTCCTCCCGGGCAATCGTAACCACGAACCCTAGTGCATACTCTATGCACTGGCGGCCCGCTTGTCCAGAGAAAGACCGTACCAAAACGGATTATCAGTCCGCAATTTTCGCATTCGTAAAACTAGCCATAGTCAGTCCGGATTGCGCGCCGGATTCGTTGCGCCCCTTACACGGAAGGTTCGCCTCCCAGGCTATGAATTGGAGGTTTAGGCATGATGGCTAGAGTCCGCTAAACGTATTGCATGCCGCAGGGTTGCCAGATTCCATTCCCTTACGGAACCACTCCATCCGTTGGGCCGAAGTGCCATGCGTAAAGGACTCTGGGCTCACTCGGCCCCGAGACATCTTTTGTATATGGTCATCGCCGACGGCCGCCGCAGCGCGTAACGCCTCTTCCACGTCGCCTGCTTCCAGAAGATTTCGCTGCGCGGTGGAATGCGCCCATACCCCTGCAAAGCAATCTGCCTGCAACTCCATCCGAACCGAAAGGGCATTTTGTGAGGACGGATTCTGACGCTGCATCTGTCTTACTTGGCGTTCAACGCCCAATAGGTTCTGCACGTGGTGGCCGATTTCGTGCGCCAGCACATAGGCCTGCGCAAAGTCGCCAGGAGCCCCAAACCGGCGCTTCAATTCATCAAAAAAGCTCAGATCCACGTATGCCTTCTGGTCACCCGGGCAATAGAACGGCCCTGTCGCGGCATCCGCGAACCCACAGGCCGAATTCACGGCATCCCGAAATAGCACCAGCTTTGGAGCCGCATACCGGCTTCCATCATTCGCGAACACCTGACGCCACACGGCTTCCGTGTCATCCAAGACAAAAGAGACGAATTCCACCTGACGTTCTTCTGCTGGGTCCTGAATCGCAGTCCCACCGCTATCCGCAACGGGCGCGCCGCCTCCGCCCAGAAACGGAGTGATCAGATCTTGGCGAAATACCAGACTGAGCACCCCAAGCAGTAGGATGCCCCCAATGCCCAGCCCGCCACCGCGCATCATCGGACCGGACATGCGGCCACCACCGCGGCGGTCCTCCAGATTCTCGCTACGCCCACCAGAAGTCCAGCGCATCCGGTCTACCTCCCAAGCCTAAACTGGCCCGAATTGTCTAGCATGCCTGTGTCCTAGGCGATTGCTTGCTGACCTACTCACATCCCCAATTATGCGTGTTTTCTGTGGCGAAGTTTTTCCGAGTTTCTGCAATCCAGAAATCAAATATTGAGTTCGCTGGTTGATTGAATACCAGGGACTTAGGGCGCCATTGTTTCGGTTCGGCGTTCCACTAGGTCGGCTATACTGGACTGTAGCAAAACGTCCTAAGCATGCTCATTAGTCTCTAAGGGTTTCGTAGTTCCAAGTACGCCTCATCGCTTTCCCAAAGAGTCGAATGCCGCCTGGTCTGCGTCATTCAAGGAAAGGTGCATGTCCCATTTTTTAGGTTGGATTTCTCTCAACCAGTCGGAATTCATCAATGAAAAGGTTCAGTCTGCACTGGCTAGCCGTTTCAGCCTCCTCGGTGGATTCGTGTCCAACTACGTAACGCCGCCTTTTGCATTGTTTCATGCAGATTACATATCGAATCGAGAGACGGGCTGGCTCCATATCGAATCATCCACCGTCGCAGCACTTGCTGGTGACCTCATTCTTGCTGATGGAAACAGTCAGAGGCACAGTGAGTTATCCCAACTGTCCGCAGCGCTATCGTCGAGTGGTATCGAATCTGTTCTACAAACTGCCAACGGCACTTTTGCTCTTTGTCATTACAATATCCAGACATCTCGATTAGTTGTTGCTACCGATAGCTTGGGTGCTCGGCCTATGTATTGGTATAAAACGGATGGGTACCTGGCATTTTCAACATCTTTCAACTTGTTGGCTGGTATGCCAGGCGCGCCCTCAGGGTTGGATTGGCAGGGAATTACGGAGCAGGCCGCCTTCTGTTATCCGCTTTCGGACCGCACCTTGGTGAAAGGGATTCAAGTTCTTCGTGACGGAGAATCTTTAGTCGTTCAAGGGGAAGTGGTTAGCCTGATTCGATATCACCGATGGGAGGACTGTCCGGTTCAGGAACTTCCGGCATCTCAGTACCCACAGATGTTCTATGATGCCTTCCTTGCCTGCCTATCCGATAGACGCTCCCATGGTTCTTCGGAGTCCGCAATGCTTAGTGGTGGACTGGACTCCCGCTGTATCGTTGGGGGCCTGCTCGATTTGGGCCTCAACGTTCAGGGGTTCAACTGTTCCAAGGATGGCTGGCAAGACCGTGTTTTTGCAGAGAAGTTTGCAAAGCGAGTGAACGTGCCAATGACGATCACGGATTGGACACCAGACCTCATTGGTTTGACGGCGGGTGAGTCAACCGCGAACATCCTTCTGAAAGTGTCTGCGCTAGCTTCGGGTCCGTCAATCTTTTCCGGTGATGGCGGAGGGGAAACGCTTGGTTTCTTGATGATGCAGCCAGATCTCATGCAGCTTTTGAACGATGGGCATCTGGAGAAGGTTTTTGATCAGTACGCGCCGAGTCCCACTCTTTCTCCTTGGGTGCTTGAGTCTGATACTTTCCGGTCAACTGCTTCGAGTGCCCGGCTTGGAATGAAAGAAGAATTCGAGCGCGTAGGCCCCTTGGCTCCGCAGAAGAAAATGCAACACTTCCTTCTGCGAAACGATCTGCGCAGGCATCTTCATGAGTACTTTGAGCGCAGCCATCTGCACCGGTCGGAACTCATGCTGCCGTTCTACGATAAGCGAATACTTCAACTCACTTTGTCTATTCCTGCACCTCTGGATGGCTTTCTGGGGCACAAGTTTTACTACCTATGGCTGTCGGTGTTTCGAGCCCCAGTCGCCGAAGTGCCTTGGCAAGCCTACCCGGGTCATCAGCCGTGCCCCCTTCCCGTCAAACAGCAAACGACCACGCAATGGGAGGGTGTTTCTACCGTTTACAAGACTCGCATTAGTCCGCTCCGGCAACAGGCGATCAAACGGGCGTTGCAGCAGATCTTTGCGTCCGACGCTGGAGTGTCAGCCCCTCGCATCCTAATAGCGGCACTGGCTTCCAAAGTGGGGCTCACTCAATCTGATCATTTTTTTCAACAGTATCTGTGGATTACAGACATCAAAGCTCGCTCTCGAGGACTAGCAGATACGTAGATGGGAGTTACTCTTGAACTGGGCGTCACAACAGGCCAAACTTATCTACTACAGCAACCGTCTTGGGCTTGCTCCGCGCCGCCGGTCCGTGCACTTCTATGAGGCTCAGACAGACGCTTTCCCGGAGTTCGCTATCCCTGACGTCCGTTTTGGCGCCTTATCGGCTGACGAACTATCTCGCTTGGAGTATTGCGGCGGCTGGCTCTCCTTGCGCGAGTCCCTTGCCAAACTAAAAAATCCCGGTTGGCTGATCGGTGCTGTCAGGGGGGGGGGGCTTCTTGGGTACGCCTGGGGCGAAACCGAGGTTGCCGACTTCGAGTTCTTTGACCTCAATATATCTCTCCAATCAGATACTGCGTACATGTCCAGAGTGTTCGTCAGCAATGCAGCCCGAGGGCTCGGATTAGGAAAAGCGTTGCAATGTGAGTTTGCTCGGCATGGGTTGCGGCAGGGCTATCGTCGCATTTTCTTTTGCGCGGATGTGAAGAACGCTGCCATGTCGAGGATTCAGGAATCACTTAGGGTGCGTCGCTATGTCACTGCCGACTACTTAAGGCTCCTCAACTTTCGTCGCTACCAGTTCCATGCCTGTTCTTCCGCGGACGTGTTAGTTACCCGGCGCCCCGAGGTCGCCGCAAACGCAGCCTTAACTCTAGGGTCTGCGCTACATCGTTAGCTGCCTTGACTGTCTGGGATCACCAGGCCTTTACTTGCAAACGTTAGGCCTGGGAATTTAACACCAGGACAGGACTGGACGCTAACACGAAATATCTCGCGCAGCTCAGGGGATGGAATGTACGTCCTTCCCATATGCTAGGCTGATCGATGTTTGAGTGCTGGAACTCTCACCTTTGTCCGATTTGGTTCACCCAAGCCTGTCGGAATTTGGATCTTCCTAACGTAACTTATGTCAAAGACTGTTGCGGTGGTGGCCTACCACTATCCTCCTGAACCTGTTATTGGGTCTGCACGGCCTGCTCGGTTCACGAAGTATCTCCCTCAATTCGGCTGGGATCCCCAGGTTGTCACCGCAGCCGATTCCTCTGAGCAAGGGCCCGGTGTCTTGGTCCACTCCGTCCCTGACCACACTCGTTCACAATGGGAACTGGGGAAACGAGATCCCCAAACCTCTGGCATCGAGTTGTTTGCTGAGAAGCTGATGCGGCGGTTTGTTTTTCCGGGGGCCATTGCTTTGAGCTGGTCGTTAACCACTCCGCGCATTGCTGAAAGCGCTATTCGGTCGTCCGGGTTTCTTCCCTCCCTCGTATTCTCTACCTTTCCCCCTCTCGCCTGCTTCTCGGTAGGCGCTACCCTCGCACGTCGTTTTGGCGTTCCCTGGATTGCAGACCTCCGTGATCCCTACGTCTTCTCTCCCCAAACGGTGGAGGGTTTCATTCCTCAGCGGGCGCAGCGGTTTTTAGAAAATTACTACCTATCATTGTCCGATGCAATCATCGTTAATACCGAATCCAGCGAGCAGATGTACAGGGATCGTTACCCCAAAATGGCCCACAGAGTTTGTACGATTCCCAACGGATTTGACCCGGAAGATCGCCTTGGCGCATGTCCAATCCCACCGGCAGCCAACCGCACGCTGCGTCATGTCGGTGTGCTCTATGCAGGGCGCAGTCCACATGCGATTTTGGCCTCCGTAACCCGATTGCGAGATCGGGGCGTCGCTCTCGTCAACGATCTCGAAGTTGGTCTGATTGGTCCCTGCCACGTCGATGAGGCGGACTCGCGTTTCATGGCGTCGGCGGCTGCCGACGGATGGCTGGATCTTCGGGAACACACTGTTCCGAAAGACGAGGCCCTACGACTCATTCAGGAATCGCACGGTCTCCTTCTGTTACAGAATCAATCGGCGGTACAGATTCCTGGTAAGCTCTACGAATACATTCGTATCGGTCGGCCAATCCTCGCGCTTTCCCCTCGCGGTTCGGCCGTGGAGTGGATGCTCAGCCAGTGTGGCATTCCTTACGTGAATATCTATCCGGATGACTCCCCAGACGCCGTCGATCAGAAACTCCTCCAATTTCTGGAGTTTCCAAGCACTCCCGTTGCTGCTTCTTCCTGGTTCCAGAATCGTTTCAACGCGAAGGCGCAGACGCAGCAATTGGCGGAACTCTTTGATCGTGTCCTTGCGGAATCAAAGAAACGGTCGTCTTAGCCATTGACCCCCAATGGTCTAGGCTTGCTTCGTCATAAGCAACTGACGCTTCGTTCTCGCCGCTCCAAACATCTGATATGCTGACCTGGATTTCCCCGCGCGTTGGAGGTTTTTCATGTCCATGAATCGACGAGAGTTGCTGCGTGCCGGTTCTGCCCTCGCACTCGGCTCCCAGGCTCTTTTGGCGGCGCAGCAGCGCCCCTTGCGTCTGGCGATTGCCGGTCTAGTGCACGGCCACGCCGGTGGCTTTCTGCGGGCGATGCAGGGGCGTACGGACGTGGAGCTTGTCGGGGTATCGGAGCCTGCCTCTGACGTTCTTGCTCGTTATGCCGAGCGTTTCTCGATTCCCGCAGACCGTCGCTTCCGTGACACGGCAGAGATGATCGACAAAGCAAAGCCAGAAGCGGTTGCTGCCTTCGGAACTACCTATGACCATCCCGCCGTCGTCGAGGCCTGCGCTGCCCGAAAGATTCCAATGATGATGGAAAAGCCTCTGGCCGTCAGCAATGAACACGCGGAACGGATTCGCAAGGCTGCAGCCTCCAGTGGCATCGCCGTTCTGGTGAACTATGAAACCACCTGGTATCGCTCGCACGGCCAAATCTGGAAGCTCGTGAAGGAGCAACAGGCCGTCGGTGGGATTCGCAAGATGGTCGCCATGGATGGCCACTTGGGGCCCCGGGAAATCGGTACCGGCAACGAATTTTTCGAATGGCTTACTGACCCGGTGCGTAATGGAGCCGGGGCGCTCTTCGACTTTGGCTGCTACGGAGCCAATCTCATGACGTGGCTGATGGATAACAAGAAGCCTCTCGCCGTCACCGCCCGCACTCTCACCGTGAAGCCCCACATCTATTCCAAGGTTGATGACGAGGCCACCATCATCCTGGACTATCCCAAGGCCCAGGGCATCATCCAGGCCAGTTGGAATTGGCCGTTCAATCGCAAAGATTTCGAGGTCTACGGCGCCACAGGCTACACCCACGCTATCGGAGGCAACACTCTGCGCGTCCGCCTGCCAGGTGAGAAGGTGGAGTCCACGCCGACACTGCCCGAGCTTCCCGTCGACGAACGCGACTCCGTGTCCTACCTAGCCGCCGTTGCCAGGGGGAAGAAGCCCGGCGGGCTCTCCTCTCTGGAGAACAACCTGATCGCGACGGAGATCCTGGTTGCTGCTCGCGAATCCGCTGCATCCGGGCGGACCGTAAAGCTCTCCTAGATCGGGTCCTTCTGTCCAATGAGTCTGGACTTCGAGGAGGCTGTGGTGGCCGTTCCGCTTCGCCGCTGCCTCCTCCCCGTCTATCCGTGCTCGCTTGTGGTCGTCATAGTACCCCTGCAACGCCCTTGGCCTGTTCTTCGCTGGACACCTTCTATCGAATCTCTAGAGAATGGAGGCACACGTTTACGAAACGGACCTCAATCCCCATGTCGTTTGAATCACTCGCTTCCCTGAGTGAGGACCTGCTTCACCGGGAGCAAAAGCGTCGCGTGTGGGTTGCCGTTCTCCTGTTGGTCGGCATCCTGATCGCAGCGGTTTTGGGTATTCGCTCTTCGCTACAGTTCGACTCCGGTCTCTACGGGTACGTCGTTGTTCTCGGGACGCTCGTCCTTGGAATGTTCGTCGCGTTGGTGTTGCTCTACTGGTCTACACGACCGCTCTATGAGCGTTCGCGCCGTCGCCGTTTGATTATCCGGCAGGCCATGGGGGTCTTTCCCAGTGAGGAAGATGTCTCCTGACGCCGTGCCCGCGTCCTTCCTATCGTCTTGCCACCGCTTCTAATACAAAAAACAGAAAACGGCGGAGTCTCGAAGGACCCCGCCGTTTTCTGTTCTTTGTATCCGTGCTTATCGGGATCGCTTTAGGCGCGCATGGCCCGAATGTTCTTCAGGCACTTTTCCACCGCTACAATCGACGGATCGCTATGGCCTTCCTGTTCAATCAAGTAGCCTTCCACGCCACCCACGGATTCCGCAGCGGCAAAAATGGCTTTCCAGGGCGAGTCGCCTTCACCAAACAGCACCTTGTAGCCGTTGGTTTTCGACCATTCCTTACAGTGGATAGATTTGATCCGTCCGGGGTTCTGTTTGATCCATGCCACGGGATCGTTACCGGATTCCACACAGGTGCCGACGTCCAATTGCAGGACCACGTGCTTCGGGGTGTTCTTTGCCAATACATCCAACGGACGCTGACCTTCCACCAGCCGGAACTCGGTGGCATGGTTGTGGAAGCCACCGGCCATACCGGCCTTTTTCAGGATCTCCGATCCCTTGGTGAGCTTCTCAGCGACCTTCTTCCAGCCGTCGATACCTTCCACCTTGCCCGCGCTAGCCATCACCACCAGCTTGCTGCCGATGATGTTGTTGATTTCAATGGCTTTGCCAACATTCGCCGGCTCGAAGACCTGGTTCCCGTTGTGGGTTGACTTGCACGGTAACCCCAAATCATCCAGCACCTTACGGACTTCCTTCGCGTGCGCGACCGTCCAGTCCACGTAAGACCCGTAAAACTCCACGTAGTCGTAACCGAGTTTGCCCACAGCTTTAATCGTGGCAATCTCGTCATTCTTCATCATGTCGCGAACAGAGTAGAGCTCCAGACCAATGGGGACCTTTTTGAAGGCGGCATTGGCGAGCACCGGAGCTGCGGCAAGTGCTGCCATAAAGCTGCGGCGAGAGATCGAATTTATAGGCATTAGCAGTACACCTCGTGCGTAAGCAAAAGATATCACATTGACGTGTCCAAAGCTGACTTGGCTTCGCAGAATCAGCAGTCGTTGCTATGCCATATTCAGGGTTTCAGGATGCGCTAATGACGCCAATGGTTGGCGTCTCTCCTTTTTGCTTGGGGCGAGCCTCTACGGATGGGTCGACTGGCCAACTGTGTTCCAGTTTCGTCCCGTTTGCCTTGATGTGCCCCCGTTGTGTAAGCTCCGCAATCAGCGCGTCCAGTTGGTTTGGCTGCAGCGTGTCCCTGAATATTTTCGCGACCAAGTTTCGAAATGTCGTTTGAGTACGTGGCTTCGTCGCCGTCGGAGTTTTGAAGTAGGCGATTACCTCCGCTACTCGTTCTTTCAACGAGTCTGGCATCTTCCGTAATGCCGGGATTCCCGCAATATTGGGGTGGCGATATGCCGGGATCTTCCTCGTTTTGTGGACATATTCCAACAAGGGGTCGAAGTCGCCATCCTTCGAAATCACGTGCAGGCAAACATCCCGACTTGTGCCCACGATTTCGCCCAACTGGAACGCAAGTAAGAAATCCAAAGCATTCTTTCGCACCGTGGGGCACTGTATCCACTGCGCCTGTATTCCTTTGGCCTGCAGCTTCAACAACAATTCAGTCGGGACGTGTTTCTGCAATGCGCCGAGCAGAAAGGTGATCCGGAAGACTTCCGGATCAATCGGTCCCTCAATCTCCGGTTGCACATTCTCGTAGTCGATTAAGACGTGATTGATACGCATAGAGGTTTGGGTAGTAGTTCACCCCATACTACGCATCGACCAGAAAAATCATTGTGCCTTCTGCAAATGTTCCACCAGCGCCACCGTCGCGGTTTCCACCAACTTCTCACCGCTTCCGGGGGCGAACCGGGAGCTGACCGCTTCGTAGGCTCCCTGCGCGTGTGCTTTTCGATCCGGAATATACCCAAAACTCTCGTTCGCCTGGGTCACCACGCTCGTCCAGGTGAACGGCGACCCGAGTTTGATCGCCAGGCCGAGTTCCGTGAACACCTCGCCGGGTAGCGATACCCATGCCACACTTCGGCCAACGCTTAGCACTTGCACTTCAGCCGAAATCGGCTGACCGTTCTCCGCAGCAATGGCCAGTATCCGCCCTGCTTTTACCAACCGAAGAAAGGGAGCCTGATCCTTACGCCCGAAGGTCACCGCATCGGCCTTTGCTGCGGTGAGTTCTTCCTGAGTAAACGGAGAGGTTTCCAGCTTTGCCATTCGCGTGCTTGCCGCCAACGGACCCTCCGGCACTTCTTCCATGGTTCCCAGCGCTTTCAGTACAGCCGCGGCTAGCACCGTGCCGATGCGTGCTGCTTCCCCATGGCCACTTTGCGGCAGACTGCTGCGTACGTTCACGTGGTTTAGGTTTCCAGCCGCGCCCAACGTGAAAAGGGTGATTAGTGGATCCCCTTTGGCCGCCGCCAACGCCTTGCTCAGGGCATAGGGATAGTCCGCTGTGTATTGCGATCCCCCAACCGTGTCCAAGTGCAGCGCATAGTTCACATAAACCCCCAGTGGCTTGCCCTCTGCACTTTCCACATACAGCACCGGAACCTCGGCATCGATAGGTCCAGCCTCACGTACAATCTTGGGATTCTTCTTGCCCGGGTTCCACCCCACCGAACCATCCTCCATCCAGAAGCGCCGGTTGAAGGTCAACGAATCCTCGTGGCCCCGAGCCAGATACAGCGTCGCGGATTGCGTCTGGTCTGCCGCCGCCTTTACCGCCTCAAATAGTTTCTCGGGCAGCGTCTGCGTATACACCTCGGCCAACCGCAGCATCTCGCCATCCAGGTTGTAGCGCAGTTGTCCGCCAATCAACACAGGCCCCATGTGGGTGTGGGTCGCACTTACCATCACATGACTTGCAGGAATTTGGAGCCTTTCCTGAATCAAGGTTCTGGCTTTCCTGGCGATGTGCCCCGGCATCGAGAGCAGGTCGCAGGACACCATCGCGATCCGTACGCCCTCCCGCTCAATCACCATCGCCTTAGCATGCAGTGGGTCATGTGTCCCCTTTGCCGGGCGATTGGAGTAGTAACCCGCCATGGGCGTTCCCAACGGAGGCGTAATGTCCACCTGGGCCACGCCCACCCGAAATTCCGCACTGGCCATCATCGCCAGCGCCGCCAGAGCAAAAATCAGCCGCATGCATCCCTCCAAACACGATCTTCCGTTACTACCCGGAGATCGGCTCCAGATAGCTTTTCAGCGCATTCCATCTGGCGTCAACCGGTTTTTTAGGACTCCACCACCGTCGTCGGCTCTTGGGATTCCGTTGCCGCTGGCTCTGCGAAGAAGGTTCCGCGAAGCTACTACCATCGCAGGGACATTTCCATATAATGACCAGAGCACAATGGCCGTAACATAGCGGCCAGAACATAGCGGATAGACATTCCTGCATCCACGCGGGAAACCCTTCGGAGGTTGCGATGAGTTTCGGTGTTTCGCGGCGCTACTTTTTCTTTGGCTCTCTGCTTGCCGGAGCCATCCCCTCGGCTGGCTTTGGCAGCGTAAAGAGTTTGCGTGCCCTGGGCTACAAACCTTACTACAACAAGATGAACGTTGCCGTCATTGGCTGTGGTGGCCGTGGCGAAGCGTTATTGAAGGAGGTGGCCCAAACCGAGAACATTGCTGCTCTTTGTGATGTGGATATCGATCGGGCAGCGCCCGCCATCCGGGACTACAACAAGGTCCCGCTGTATCGGGATTTCCGCGAACTCCTCGACAAAGAAGCGAACAACATCGACGCATGTACCATCGCTGCGCCGGATTTCATGCATGCGCCCATCGGCCTTGCCTGTATGCAACTGGGCAAGCATGTCTATATCGAGAAGCCTTTGACTCGTACCCCTTGGGAAGCTCGTTTGCTCATGCAGGCGGCGGCCAAGTACAAAGTGGCTACCCAGATGGGCAATCAGGGGTTTTCCCACGAATGCCAGCGTGTGGCCGCCGAAATCATCTGGAGCGGTGAAATCGGTGACGTTACCGAAGCGCACATTTCCTCGACGCCGGGAACGCACCCCACGGGATTGCAGGAGCCCCCACCCGAAGCATCTGTGCCAGCGGGGCTCAATTGGGAAGCTTGGCTCGGCCCGAATCCCATGCGGGCCTTCAGCCCCTGGTATGTGCCTTACAACTGGCGTGGTTTCTATGATTTCGGTACCGGGCAAATCGGCAATTGGGCCACCCACTCTGCCGGGCCAGTTCACCACGCACTACAGCTTGGCGCGCCGCTTTCTCTCGAACGTGTCAGTGTGGGCGGCGAAAGTAAAATTACCTTCCCCGACCGGGCCACTGTGCGCCTTCGTTTCCCCGAACGCGGCGGCTTGAAGGCTGTCGATGTTTACTATCACGACTCCGCGCGAACGACTGATCCGGACGTCTATCGCGTGCCTGGCATGGAAAACGAAGTCATTCTGCCACCCACCGACAACCTTGCGGACAAAGGGCGTCCCACGGATCGCCGTCTGTCTCGGGGGCCGCAGCCTCCTGCCGCCAAGCCCTCACAACCCGCAGCCCGTCCGGCCAAGCCGACGCAGCGTTGGGGAGCCGGCGGTCCCGGCGTGAAGGTATTTGGGCCTGATCGTGGTGGCCCTGCGAAGGGTTTGCTCACCGGCAATGGATCGGTCTTCATTGGCACGAAGGGCATTCTGGCCACATCTAGCCGGGGTGAAGGTGTTTGGCTTCTTCCGGCCGCGCGATGGGCGGAGTATGTTCTCCCCGCTCCGCTGCTGACTCGTTCTCCCGGTCACATGCAGGATTGGATTCGATCCTGCAAAGGTGGCGATCATTCCTGTTCCGATTTCTCCATTGCGGCGCCCTACGCCGAGTGGCTTGCCCTCACCGCCATTTCGATGCGTGTGGGTGGGAAGTTGGACTGGGATGCAGCCAATATGCGCTTTACGAACAACGAGGAAGCCAATCGCTACGTGAAGCCGGAGTTCAAGTCCGGTTGGGAACTGAAGCTGTAAGGTTTCTAGACTCCTCACCCGAGAGCGTGGGCGAGGACATCGATCAATAAAACACCGCCACAACGAAACGAAGCCAGATGGGAGGGAGCCCTCCCATCTGGCTTCGTTTCGTAAAATGCGCTCTGTCTTCGCCTCAGTGGCCTTTGAACGTTTCACAACGGAACGGACGCAATATCAATCCGCGAGCAATCCGGGAGCGGGGATGGGCAGATCTGTGCGGATCTCCCGCAGGCGCCGGGTGCGCATGTCGCCCAGCCACTCATCGTTGTACTTCTTGCTCAGGTCGATGGTTGCCGTTGCCACCGTACCGTTCTTTTCCGCGCGGGCGATGAACTCACCGTTGGGATCCATGATATAGGTCGGGTGCCCATAGCCAGAAGACATCAGGAATACGCCGTTTTCCAGGGCTCGCGCGACCGCGAGCTTTTCCGGGCCATCCCAAATTGGCAGCAGAATCAGTTCCGCCCCTTGGGTGGCTAAGGCTCTCGCGGGGTCTGGAAAGAACAGGTCGTAACAGACCATGATGCCGATGCGGCCAAAGTCGGTATCGAAGACCGGGTAGCTATCACCGGGAGTGATGCCGCCTTCCAGTTCTTCACGTGGCAGATAAACCTTGCGGTACTTTCCCAGGTATTTGCCGTCACGCCCAATCAGAACGGTGGTGTTGTAGAGCGCTTTGCCTTCCCGTTCCATCAGCCCTGCAACGATGTATGCTTTCTTCTCTTTTGCCAGTTCCGCAAGAAAGGCGGTGTCCGGCCCGGGAACTGCCGCCGCTACATCGCCATACTTCAGACCGGTGCCTACCAGGGAGATCCCTTCAGGCAGAAGAATCAGGTCCGTCCCGGCTGGGACCTCGCTACGCACCAGGGACGCAAACTTATCGAGGCTTGCTGCCTTGGCCCCCGTCTTCTGCGGGTGCAGATTGACGGTGGCCACCTTCACCTGGCGTGTGGCCGGGGAGGCAACCTCCGTAAACTTAACCTCATCCCACCAAACCGATGCGTCCGGCGCATGAAGTAGAAAAAGCTGTAATCGTGCGCTGGTGGCGTCTTTGGGAGCCTGAATCGTGGCTCGCAATTTGGTCCAATCCCCTTGGCGCGTGGCCCATGCCGCATATTCTGGCTGTCCACGCCGTTTTCCCTCGGCATTGCGCCAGTCGACGCGCGCCACCACCTGCCAGTTCTCTGCGAGTTTTCCTTCAGTCCGATAGCTCGTTTCAAATTGATACCAGTTGCCAGGGCTGATGGAGCTTAGCTCGCGTTCCCAGCCTCCATAGGAAGCCGTATTGCCGTCGCCAGACACCGCCAGCGAGCCCGGCTGTCCCAGATTTACCTTGGTATCGACGAACACGCGCGGTAGCGTTTCCGGTCGCTGGCTCCAGGTTCGCCAGCCTTCCGGGTACTCGCCTTTCGTCTCAAAACCGGACTGCTGGTATCGCAGTGGCTCTCCGAAAACTAGCGCGGAACTGGCGCACAGCAATACGCCAAGCGCCATCATCACCATTCCAGTTCGCATGGTTCCTCTTTCTCCGTAGCGGTTTGGGGTTCCTCCCCGCCTGCCTCATTTGAGGCATTGTCTCGCATTCCTTGCGTATTTTGGGAGCCAACGGTCACGCCGTCCCTTGCTTGCATCTGCTACTCTGGTAGTTTGGTTTAACTTCATGCGAACAACCGACTTAATCCACCGTAAGCGCGAAGGCGAGGAACTTTCAGCTGAGGAAATCGTGTTCATGGTCGATGGCTATAGCCGCGGCGAGATCCCCGATTTCCAGATGGCTGCCTTCCTGATGGCCGTTTACTTCAGCGGCATGAGTGAAGACGAGGCCACCGCCATGACGGATTATCTGGTCCGCAGTGGCGATTCCATCGACCTCTCCAGCATTCCCGGAGTGAAGGTGGACAAGCACTCCACCGGTGGGGTCGGTGACAAAACCAGCCTCATTGCTGCTCCCATCGCGGCCGCAGCCGGCGTCATTGTCCCGATGATTTCTTCGAAAACTTCGGGCTTCACCGGCAACACACTCGACAAACTGGAATCCATTCCTGGCTTCCGCACCGACCTGAGCGCTGACGAGTTCCGCACCATCCTTGCGGCGCACGGCTTGGCGTTCATGCAGCAGAACCAGGATATCGCCCCTGCAGATGAGCGCGTTTACGCACTGCGCGACCTTACCGCAACGGTGGAATCCATTCCGCTGCTTGCTTCCTCCATCATGTCGAAGAAGCTGGCTGCTGGTGTCGACGCGGTTATCTTCGACGTGAAGGTTGGCGCGGGCGCACACATGAAGAAGCAGTTGGATGCCCGCCGTCTGGCTCAGATGATGATCACCATTGGTCGCCGCGCCGACAAGCGCATTCAGGCCATGATCACCGACATGAACCAGCCGCTCGGCTTCGCTGTTGGTAACGCCCTCGAGATCATGGAAGTCTCCCAGACTCTCCAGAACATGGGCCCCACCGATCTCACCCGCATCTCCCTCGAACTAGCCGCTCGCATGATCTTCCTGGGCAAAGCCGCCAAGTCCCTGGACGAAGCCCGCGAAATTGCCCAGACCAAGCTCATCGATCTTTCCGGCTACCGCAAGTTCAAAGAAGTCATCACCGCGCAGGGTGGCAACGCCCAGGTGTTGGACCGCTTCGAATTGCTGCCCAACGCCATGGGTGCTCGCGAAATCGCCAGCCCGCGTGGCGGCTTCGTTTCCGCCATTAACGCAGAAGATATCGGTCGCGCTGCTGCAATGATCGGTGCTGGCCGCGAGATCTTCTCCGATGCCATTGATCCGGCGGTCGGCGTGATTCTCGAAGTGAAAATCGGCGCGAAGGTGGAAAGCGGAGCAGTGCTGGCACGGCTCTATTACACCAACGAAGACCGTGTGGAAGAAGCGGCGGAAATGGTGGAAGATGCCTTCCGCATTTCCAACACGGAACCCGAGTCCCGTGAACTGATTCTTGAGATGGTCGGTTAGCATCTGACGCGATGACAGGCTCGATGGAGACCAGGGAGGCCTAAAGATGGAGCGCTTCACTGGACTGTTGGGCCTGTTCGCGATTCTTGGGGTGGCTTGGGCCTTCTCGCGAGATCGCAAGAGCATCCGCCCTTCGCTGCTGCTGTGGGGGCTGGGCCTGCAAGTTGCCTTTGCCCTGCTGGTTCTAAAAACCAGCGTAGGTTCTTTGTTCCAATACGCCACTGTCGGTGTCAACGCGCTCTTTGAGTACGTGGAGGCTGGCAGTGGTTTTGTTTTTGGTGAAGCTCTCGGCACCAAGGCCGGACCCTATGGCGTGCTGATCGCCTTCCAGGTTCTGCCCATCATCATCTTCATCGCCAGCTTCTTTTCGATCCTCTATTACTTCGGCGTCATGCAAGTGCTGGTGCGCGCCATGGCTCGCGTGATGCAGAAGGTGATGGGCGCTAGCGGCGCCGAAAGCACCAATGTCGCCGCCAGCATCTTCATGGGGCAGACCGAGGCTCCACTCACCATCCGTCCCTTTCTGCCTAGGCTCACGGAGAGTGAGCTCTTCACGGTGATGACCTGCGGCATGGCCCACGTATCCGGCGCTGTCATGGCGGCTTACGTGAAGCTGGCCGGTGTCGAAGTGCAGCACCTGCTGACCGCTGTCATCATGACCGCGCCTGCTACCATCCTGATTGCCAAGATGCTGGTGCCCGAAACGGGGCATCCCGAAACCTTGGGACGCGTGGATATCGAAATCGAAAAGCCGGGCGTAAACGTGATCGATGCGGCGGCGCGCGGAGCCGGAGATGGTCTACAGCTTAGCCTCAATATTGCGGCCATGCTGATCGCCTTTCTGGCGTTGATCGCGATGGTCAACGGTATCTTCGCGGGCATTCACGGTATCGATGGTTTCGGCTGGTTCCCGGAAAGTCTGCAGGCGCTGTTCGGCATGTTATTTGCGCCCGTTGCCTGGCTGTTGGGTGTGCCCTGGAAGGATGCGCCTTCCATTGGGAATCTGCTGGGGACGCGCTTGGTCTTGAACGAATTCGTGGCCTTCCTGCAGCTTGGCCCGATGAGAGAGACCCTTGATCCACGTTCCTTCACCATCGCCACGTATGCGCTTTGCGGCTTTGCCAATATTGCTTCCATCGCCATTCAGGTAGGCGGCATCGGTGCGCTGGCTCCATCCCGTAAGTCAGACGTTGCCCGCCTGGGCATGCGCGCGGTCGCCGCTGGCACCATGGCGAACTTTATGTCTGCCTGCATCGTCGGCATGATGATCTAGCGCTGGCTGTGATCCGCGGCCTTCCACGTCTCCTGCTGCTCATGCCGTCCCCTTGCGGGCGATAATCAAAAGCAGCATATCCGAGGAGTTCCCATGGACCTGTTGACCCGTCTGAATCTTGCGCGTGATTTGGTGCGTGCGCGCACCGCAATTATCCCCAAGGCTGGAATCGTACTGGGTAGCGGTTTAGGCAGCTTTGCCGCGCGTATGGAAGACGCCGTGCGCATCCCTTATGCAGAGATTCCCGGTATGTTTGCACCCACGGCGGAAGGGCACGCTGGGGAACTGGTGTTGGGAACGATTCAGGGCAAACCGGTAGCCTGCCTGGCAGGACGCTCGCATCAGTACGAGGGGCACTCCGCGCAGGAGGTCGTCTTCGGCGTGCGCTTGCTGGCTCGACTGGGCGTAGAAAACCTCGTATTGACCAATGCCGCAGGCGGCATCCGCACGGAATACGAACAGGGTGCGCTGGTTCTCATCACGGACCACATCAATTTTCAGGGAACGAACCCGCTCATCGGCGCCAATATTTCCGAGCTGGGTCCGCGCTTTCCCGATATGACGGAAGCTTATGCCCAGGATCTGCAAAAGCTGGCCAAACAGGCGGCTGCCGCCACAGGCGTCAAACTGCATGAAGGCATTTATGTCGCCTTGCTCGGGCCAAGCTTTGAGACTCCAGCCGAAATCCATGCCTTCCGTACAATGGGAGCTGATCTGGTGGGCATGTCCACCGTGCCCGAAGTGATTGCAGCCAGCCATATGGGCCTGCGTTGTCTGGGGATTTCCTGCGTCACCAATCTGGCGTCAGGCATCTCGCCGAACAAGCTCAGCCACCAGGAAGTGCTCGATACGGGAGAGATGGTGCGTGAGAAATTCGAACGTCTGCTAGTAGAGCTTCTACCTCTGCTTGCCGCATAGCCCAATCGTGCCCAGCCCCTTGGAGACACAAACGATGCATCCAGTCCGAACTATCTTCGCTCTTCTTCTGGCGGCAGTGCTTCTGACGTCCGGTCTCCGTGCCGCCGACCTCATTGTGCGCGCGAAACAGATCGTGACCATGGATGCCGAAAAGCGCGTGATTGAGGACGGCGCCGTGGCCATTGAGGGCGACCGCATCGTGGCCGTGGGACCGAGGTCGGAAGTGGAAGCGTCGCATGCTGCTGCGCGCACTTTGGACTATCCTAACGGCATTCTGATGCCGGGTTTGCTGAATACCCACACCCATGCGGCCATGAGTCTGTTCCGAGGCATCGCCAATGACCGCACACTCGATGACTGGCTGACCAACTTCATCTTTCCGGCGGAAGCGAAAAACGTCACAGCGGATTTCGTGTATTGGGGTACGCGACTGGCTGCGGCGGAAATGTTGCTGGGGGGCACCACCCTCTTCGTCGACATGTACTACTTTGAGGAGGAAGTGGGCCGGGCCGCCGCTGACGCGGGCATCCGTACCGTTGCAGGCCAGTGTGTGATTCAGTTTCCTGTTCCCGATGCGCCAACACCCGCGGACGGCCTGAAACGCACAGAAGCCTTTCTGCAGCGCTTTGACGGGCATCCTCTGGTGCAGGCAGCTGTCGCTCCCCATGCGCTCTACACCAATGACCGTAAGACACTCGAAGCCTGCCGCAAGCTTGCCGACAAATACAAGGCTCCTCTGCTGATTCACTTGTCCGAGACCAAGAAAGAACAGCAGGACATGCAGAAGCTCTATGGCAAGTCGCCCGCTGCGGTTCTGACGGAATGGGGCGTCTTCGATGGCCCCAGCATCGCCGCGCATGGCGTGTGGCTTTCCAATGATGACCTGGACCTGCTGCGTTCCCGCAAGGTCGGCGTTGCGCACAATCCATCCAGCAACATGATGCTGTCGAGTGGTGTGGCGCCTATCGGCGAAATCCGTAAGCGCGGTATCCCGGTGGGTCTGGGGACCGATGGCCCGGCGGGCAGCAACAACGACTTCAACCTGTTCGAGGAAATGGATCTTGCTGCCAAGCTACAGAAGGTTCATACGATGGACCCGACGGCGCTTAGCGCCGAGACCGTGGTTGCCATGGCCACCATCGAAGGCGCCCGCAGCATCCAGCGTCAGCAGGATCTCGGTTCTCTGGAGCCGGGGAAACGCGCTGACTGGCTGGTGTTGGATGGAACAGTCCTGAACGCTCTGCCGTCTTATGATGTGTACTCGCAGATCGTCTATGCCTTCAAAGCCAACAACGTTTTGGATGTGATGGTGAACGGTGTGCTTCGGGTGAAGAACGGGGAACTGGTATACGGAGATTTGAGCGAATTGCGCCAGAAGACCCGCGAGTATCGGAACAAGATTGTGGATTCTCTTCGCAAGCCCTAGGGTCTGGTTTTCGTCGCCGCTTCGTCCGCATACTTCGGGAATGCTTCGAGGGCGCGGTAAAGGTTGCTGTCGTATTTCAATCTCATGACAGATCCTAGTAATTGTGTTGTGAAAGTGCTACAAGAAAGGCAGAGCTATGCGCCCCTACTTATCTGCGAAATTCCTCCGTGTGGGTAACCACCTCATCAATCTGGAGTTGATCCAGCAAGTGGAGTTGCGCAAAGACAATAGCGCGATTATCACCGTTCCCGGTCCGCGCAAGTCTTTCCGCATGATTGAGGTGCCGGATCCGGCCGGTCGCCAGCTTTGGGACTTCTTCTCAGAGAATCTGGTGGTGATTGATTTCGATCAGGAAAGCACTCAGCCAACCGAGATTAAGCAAAAGAGCAAAGCGCCGGGGAAAGAGAAAGCCTCCCCCAGCCCCAAGGCCTCTTCGAAGAAGAAGGAAGCGGCAAAGGGGAAAGCGGCTGACCCGCTGACTCCGCTGGTGGTAGAACCTACTTCATTGGACGTGAAACCCAAAGCCGGGCCAAAGAAATCCGCCAAAAAGAGTGCGAGTAAGCCGTAAAGGCCATCGGTCCACTACGCACTGCTTTACGAAAGCGGGCGTAGCCGGATGTTCCGAAACTGAACCTCGATGCCCGGGCCGGAATGCACTTGCAGGGCGATAATGCCACGGCCCGGGATTTCTCTGTCCGCTTCCACGAAGGTCACCGTGCGCATGCCGTCCAAGGTAAGCGCAATGTAATTGCCGTTTGCGTGGATCTGGTAGCGGTGCCAGCCCTTGAGATCCAGCTTGCTAGTCGCTTCCAGCGGAGCCTGCACCAGCACTTTGTTGCGCCGGGATTCGTCGTAGAGACAACCCCAATACTTCTCGCCGATATCTGCCTGGTACCCAACCAACTCATGTTCCTGCGCGGCGATATCACTGCGGAACTGAATACCGCTGTTTCCCTTACCGTCCACTAGACGAAATTCCAGATCGAGTTCAAAGTCGTCGAATTGTTCTTTGGTGCGCAGGAAGTCGTTCCATTTCTGGCCATTGTGCTTGCCCACGATCATGCCATTGCGGACGCTCCACACGTTCGGCGTGTCCTGCACCCAACCATCCAGCGTCTTGCCATCGAAGAGATGCTTCCAGGGCCGGGAGAGCTGATTAGGGATGATGCGTTTGCCGGAACGTAGCGCTTCGTTGCCCCAGTGGGCGGCATTGGCGGAATCGACGCTCGAGCGTACAGGTGCACTGGGCTGTTTGCGGCTGCGGATGCAATCCAACCAGTTCTGAACGTGGTCTGCAGTGCCATCGCCTGTCGACGGGACCTGCAGGGAAGGCTTGGAGATCCAGGTGACTTTGTCGTAGGTTCCTTCTTCCGGATAGACCTCCAGCATGGGGCGCGTCAGACGCATGCTGCCTTTGGTTCCACGGAAAAGCATGCCGCCATCTTCCATGCGCGTGGCCATGGTGCTTTGGTAAGTGATCTGGAAGTTGCCCGGATAAAGCGACGAGAGGTTAACGGTATCCGGAGCTTCCAGCCAATCAAGCACGTATTTCTGCGACTGCCCCTGGGTTTCGAGCGGGACCGAATGGCCCATGATCCAGTGCACGGCATCCACCCAATGCGAATAAAGATCGGTGAGCGTGCCTCCGCCGTAATCCCAGAACCAGCGCCAATAGCGGTAACGGTGGGCATTGAAAGGACGCGGACAGGCCGTGCCCAGAAAGGCTTGCCAGTCGATGGATGCTGCATCCAGTTCGGGTGTCTGCTGCGTCCCCAAGTAGCTCTGGTTCCACCATGTCAGCACCTGGGTCACTTGGCCGATGCCGCCGCTTTGCATCAACTCCCGCGCCTGAATCATATGCGGGTAGCTACGCTGCTGATAGCCCACCTGCACGATGCGGTCAGAGGCTTCCACTACCTGGATGACCTGTTCCCCTTCGGCGACGTTGTGCGTGAGGGGCTTTTCAACGTAGACATCCTTGCCAGCCTGTACTGCGGCAATGGTCATGGGAACGTGCCAGTGGTCCGGTGAGCCGATCACGACGGCGTCGATATCTTTGCGGTCGAGCAGCGCGCGGAAGTCCCGATATTCGGTGGGCGCGGGCTGGTTGCTCTCATCCAGTCCAATATTCTTGCGGGCGACCGCAAAACGGGCGGGGTTCACATCGGCAAGGGCCACAATGGCGGCGTTGCCCTGTGCGTGGACCCGGCGTGTGACATGGCTTCCGCGACCTCCCGAACCCATCAGACCAACGTGCAAACGGTCGTTGGCCCCCATGACGCGCGTTGCAGCCATGGCCGTCGTCGCGCCTAGAAAGAATCGCCGGGAGATGCTGGTAGGGAGCATAGCCCATACACAATATCAAAGATGGCTCTCACGGAGCTTCGGTGCTGGGCGGTCTTTTGATGATGCTGTTCAGAAGGAGTATGGGCGCAAGACGCCTCGACTTGCATTCGTTGCCACCCTGAGATCACCGCCCCTTTGTCACCCTGCTATAGAGGTGAGGCTGCCTGTGATCGTCGGGAACGCCACACTACTCCAAAAGATGCTGTAAGGCGTTTATAAACACCCACGCTAGCTGCAATCCGATGCGGGGCAGCGCCAGCAGCATGGGAATGGTCGTACTCCATCGGCGATGCTGCAAGCCCCACAGCGCTAGGGCGACGGCAGTGGGGCCGCCCGTGCGCACATAACTGTAGGCTTCACCCCACATGTCTTCCTTCGCGAAGAGAGAAATGCCGATGGTGTAAAGCAATCCAAAGAGCAGCGCCAATGATCGTTCACCTCGCGCGTGAAGCCAGATTACCCAGACGAAGGCAATCAGGATTCCGAGCGCGCCCAGGTACTCCAAAAATAGGGCAACCTGGAAGCCCAGGTGTGGAGCCGGATAGAGGAAGTAGGTACTGAGACGTGTAAGGATTCCTTCGAAGGGCCAGCCCCACCAGGCGACCTGGTCGGAACCGAAATGCTGATGAACCCAGACTGCCCAAAGTACTGTGGGTACAGCAGCGACAGCACCCATGGCCGCTGCTCGCCACTGTCTGCGGAAGGCCTGCCACAGGACCCAAGCTCCTACCAGAGCGAGCCCGGTTTCCCGCGCGAGGGGAACCAGCATCAAGGCAACGAAGGCACATGTGCTTTGTTTCCGTTCCACGGCCCATAGCAGCGCTACCAAAGCCAAGGGGATGCCGACGTCGGTCATCATCCGGTCAAAGCTAACGATGGTGGCGGGGATCAGCAGGAAGGCCATGCCCAGCGCGGTGGGCAATCCCCAAACGAGGCAGAGGTCAGCTAACAAATAGACGCCCAGGCTGGCGGCAAGCCACATCACCACGATGTAGGAATAGGTTGGCCATGTGGGCTGCCCGAAGCTGAGTGTCCAAGCAAGGGCAGGGAAGAGAATCCGGCGGTAGCGCATCGCCGGATTGTCGACGTAGCGCGCGTAGTCCTGATGGTTCCACGGATCATGGGCAATGTAGAGGTAGAACTGCCCGTCAAAACCAGGGGTGTTTGGATACTGGTATACCTGCGTCGCCAAGTGTGGCGGGGGTGGGTATTTGTCACCGGCGAAGAAAAGAGACGTGGGATTCCACGAGTGCCCCGCAATCACGAGAAGGTGCCATAACGCTACGGCGAGTAGCCCGAGCAGAGCGTAATGGACGGGGCGCTTTGGCATTCGAAAGCAGGTTCCTTCAAAGGAGAAAAAAAGGAGCGGTCTCCTGTGGAGCCGCCCCTTCTTTTGTTTCGAATTGTCGTGCGAAGCCGTTGCCTAAGCGGCGGCTTCCGCCTTCTTCTTGGCAATGGCCGCCTGTGCTGCCGCCAAACGGGCGATCGGCACACGATACGGGGAGCAGGACACGTAGTCCATACCCACGCGGTAGCAGAAGGCCACGCTGGAGGGTTCGCCGCCATGCTCGCCGCAGATACCCACTTCCAGGTCAGGACGGGCTTCACGGCCCAACTTCACAGCCTGTTCGATCAGCTTGCCAACGCCGGTCTGATCGAGCACCGCGAAGGGATCTGCCGTAAAGATTTTCAAGTCTTCATAGTGGCTGGAGAACTTGATGTAATCGTCACGGGAAATGCCCAGCGTGGTCTGCGTCAGATCGTTGGTGCCGAAGCTGAAGAACTCGGCTTCCTTGGCCACCTGATCGGCGGTGAGGGCTGCGCGCGGAATCTCAATCATGGTTCCCACCATGTACTTGAGTTCGCCAGTGAGGCCGGCCTTCGCCAGCACTTCTTCGGCAACCGCAACAACCAAAGCCTTCTGGTTCTCGAGTTCCTTCACGTTACCGACGAGAGGAATCATCACCTCGGGGATAACGGTCTTGCCCTTCTTGTGGACCTTCACGGCTGCTTCGAAGATGGCGCGGGCCTGCATTTCGGTGATCTCCGGATAGGTGATACCGAGACGGCAACCACGGTGACCAAGCATCGGGTTGAACTCATGCAGTTCTTCCACGCGGTGCAACAAGGTCGGCAGGTAGGTCTTCAGTTCGCGAACGGTGATGCCGTAGGTGGCGGCCATTTCCTTTTTGGCCTTGGCATCGGCTGAGGGCAGCTTCGCCAGGTCGACCATCAGGTTTTCGCGCTTCGGCAGGAACTCATGGAGCGGCGGATCCAGGGTGCGGATGACCACGGGGTAGCCGGCCATGGTGGTGAAGAGCTGTTCAAAGTCCTTGCGCTGCATGGGCAGGAGCTTCGCGAGCGCCTTACGGCGTTCCTTTTCGTCGTTGGCCAGAATCATGGCCTGGACGTGCTCCACACGGCCTTCTTCGAAGAACATGTGCTCGGTACGGCACAGGCCGATGCCTTCCGCGCCGAATTCGCGGGCCTTCTTGGCGTCGCGTGGGGTTTCGGCATTGGTGCGTACGTTGAAGTCGCCGCGGGATTCGTCTACCCATTCCATGAAGCGGGCGAGGAAGCCGCTCTTGGTATCGGGATCAACGGTTGCCGCCTGGCCCACAAAGATTTCACCAGTGGTGCCATCGATCGAGACCCAGTCGCCTTCCTTCACGGTCAGGGTCTTGCCGTTGACGACAACGGTGAACAGGCCCTTCTTCTCGTCGACCTTTACGCTGCCGGCGCCCACGATGCAGGGCTTGCCCATGCCGCGCGCCACAACAGCGGCGTGGCTGGTGAGGCCGCCAACCATGGTGATGATGCCCTTGGAGACGTCCATGCCATGGATGTCGTCCGGCGACGTTTCCTTGCGCACCAGAATGGCGGGCTGGTCGGCGCTGAGCTTCATGGCCTTGTCGGAATCGAACACGGCCTTACCCACAGCGGCGCCAGGGGAGGCGGCCAAGCCCTTACCCACCAGGGTGAGGTTCTTGAGGGAGGTCTTATCGAGCAGCGGGTGCAGCAACTGGTCGAGCTGTTCCGGCGCAACGCGCAGAACGGCTTCTTCCTTCGTGATCATGCCCTCTTCGCACATTTCCACGGCGACGCGGACAGCGGCCGGGCCGGTGCGCTTACCGCTGCGGGTCTGCAGCATGTAGAGCTTCTCTTCCTGCACCGTAAACTCGAAGTCCTGCATGTCGCGGTAGTACTTCTCGAGCGTCGTGGTGATGGAAACCAACTCGTCGTAAGCGGCGGGCAGTACTTCTTTCAACTGCGCGATAGGCTGCGGGGTGCGGATACCGGCCACCACGTCTTCGCCCTGGGCGTTGATGAGGAACTCACCGTAAAAGACCTTCTCGCCGGTGGCGGGGTTGCGGGTGAAGCCAACGCCCGTGCCGGAGGTATCACCGATATTGCCAAACACCATCGCCTGGATGTTCACAGCGGTGCCCATATCATCGGACAGCTTGTTCATCTTGCGGTAGTAGATGGCCTTCGGCGTGAAGAAGCTTTCGAACACGGCATCGCGCGAACGAAGCAACTGCTCCATGGGATCCTGCGGGAAGTCCTTGCCAATCTCTTTCTTGAAGAGCTTCTTGTAATCGGCAACAATCTGGCGCAGGTCGGCTTCGGACAGGTCGGTGTCCAGCTTGGTCTTCGCCTTCTTCTTCTGTTCGTCGAAGATGTGGTCAAACTTTTCCATATCGATATGGAAGGCGACCTCACCGAACATCTGGATGAAGCGGCGGTAGCAATCGTAGGCGAAGCGGCCATTGCCACTCTTGGCAGCCAGACCTTCGGTGGTTTCGTCGTTCAGGCCGAGGTTCAGAATGGTGTTCATCATGCCGGGCATGGAAACAACCGCGCCGGAACGGACACTCAGAAGAAGGGGGTTCTTCTTGTCACCGAGCTTCTGCCCGATTTCATTTTCGAGGGCCTTCAGCTTGTCCTTAAGCTGCTTATCGACTTCAGCAGGGACCTTCTTGTTATTCTGAAAGTAAAGGTTGCAGACATCCGTGGATACGGTGAAGCCCGGCGGTACCGGCATGTTTGCCAGCGCCATCTCGGCGAGGCCCGCTCCCTTCCCGCCAAGGACGTTCTTCATCTTGCCGTTACCATCGGTCGTTTTGCCGAAGGAATAGACATATTGCTTCATTGCGAATCGATCTCCTTACTGAAAAGAGCGAACATCAGCCAATCCCCAACGCGGGGATTCGGTTCTATCGGTCATCGAGTAACGATTTCGGAGAAGTCGGCGATGGCCGATAGCTCCGTCAGCAACTGGTGCAGAAGGCCAAGACGGTTCAGTCTTACATTCTGGTCCTCGGCATTCACCAGCACCTTGTCAAAAAACGCGTCTACCGCGGGGCGCAGACTGGCAATGGCCGTCAACGCTCCTTTGTAGTCGTCGGAAATACGCAACTGCTTCACGCGGTCGCGCACCTGAATAAATTCCTGATAGAGCGCCTGCTCGGCGTCTTCGGTCAACAGTTCCTGCCGTACCGCGCCGGAGCTAACCTCGGCCTGCCGCAGGATATTCTTGATGCGTTTGAAGCTAGCCGCTAGCGGTTCAAAATCTGCCGTGGGGCGTACTTCCCGTAGCGCCTCCAAGCGTTGCAGCGCATCCTTCAAATCAGCGAAGCCAGCGGCCATCACGGCGTTGACTTCGTCATAGGCAAAGCCTCGTACTTCACGGAAGTAATAGCGGATTCGATCTGTGAAGAATTCGCGCAACGCGGCATTCCCGCCGTCAAAGGCTTCCAGGTTCAGCTTGGCTTCGCCTTCCACCAGAATGCGCACAATGCCTTGTGCGGCCCTACGCAGGGCAAAGGGGTCGCTGGAACCTTTGGGAATCAACCCGATGGAGAAGCAACTGGAAAGCGTGTCGCCCTTGTCCGCCAAGGAGAGCAGTTGTCCCAACAGCGTGGCCGGAATATCACCATCCATGCTGGTTGGTTTGTACTGGTCGTAGATCGCCGCTGCTACTGTTTCGAGCTCGCCTTGGAAACGGGCGTAGAGTCCACCAACCACACCTTGCAGTTCCGTGAACTCTTTCACCAATTCCGTCGTGAGGTCGCACTTGGCGAGTTCCGCAGCACGTTCGGCGTGGGCCTTGTCCGCACCCGCCAACTCGGCCAGTTTGCCGACAAGCGAGCGATTGCGGTTGGTCTTCTCCAGGTAGTTGCCGAGCTTGGCGTGGAAGGTGACATTGCCCAGTGACTCCACACGGTCTGCCAGCGTCTTCTTCTGATCAACATCCCAGAAGAATCGCGCGTCGTTGAAGCGGGCGCGCAACACGCGTTGGTTGCCGTTTACCACCAGCCCCTCGGGGTCAGCGGCAGTGTTCATCACGGCGACGAAGTGCGGAGCAAGGGAGCCATCCATGCGATGCACGGCGAAGTATTTCTGGTGATGCTTCATCACCGTAATCAGCACTTCCTGCGGAAGAGTCAGATACTCATCCGCAAAGGTTCCAAGAATCGGGGTAGGGAATTCAGTGATGTAGACCAGCGTTTCCAGCAGATCCGCATCCAGCGAAACTTTCACGCCTTTGGCGACCGCCAGGGCTTCTGAACCTTCCACGATGCGCTTGCGGCGCTCATCCGCAGAGAGAATGACGCCGTTGTCGCGCAACGCCTGTTCATAGGTGGCGTAGGTGACAGGCACGCTGTTCTTGCCCAGACGGCGGTGGCCAGCAGTAGTGTTGCTGGAGGATACGCCTTCAATGGAAAACGGAACAACGGTATCGCCCAGTAGCGCGACCAGCCAGCGAATGGGACGAATGAAGCGGCTGGTTCCTTTGCCCGCCCATACCATGTTCTTCGGGAAGTGGATGCTTAGCACCAGTTCCGCCAGGCTCTCAGACAGAATCGCGGCGGTCGGGCGACCCTCCACCTTCTGCTGGAACGCGAGATATTCGCCCTTCGGCGTAGCAACGCGCTGGATATTTTCCAGCGCCGTGTTCATCTTCTTGGCAAAGGCGTGTGCGGCGGGGGTGGGCTGATCGTTCTTGAAGGCGGCGGAGACAGGGGGGCCAGTGACCAGGCTTTCGGTGCTTTCCTGCGCTTCCTGCACGCCCGAACAGCGCAACACCAAGCGGCGGGGCGTTGCATCCAACTGCAGAGCTTCGTGCTGCAAGCGATGCTTCGTGAGCAGCTCCGTGAACAGGTTCTGCAGATTTTCAAGAGCCCCGGGAATCATCCAATCGGGGATTTCTTCGGTGCCAATTTCCAGAATAAAGGGCAGCATTAGGCAGCCACCTCCTCGGCGGCGCCAAATTGCTGGGCCATCCACAACTTCGCGACCCCAACGGCCACTTTACGCACGCGGCCAATGACGGCCACTCGTTCGGTGACGCTGATGGCGCCACGCGCATCCAGCAGGTTGAAGAGGTTCGAACACTTCAAGACCTGTTCATAGGCGCTCAACACCGGGAAACGTTTGGGCTCCGGGTAATCGGCAAAGGCATCGATCAGGCGTTGCGCTTCAGCTTCGTGAATCTCAAACAGCTTCCACAAGGCTCCGATGTCAGCGAGCTCAAAGTTATAAACCGAACTCTGCAACTCATCGGCATGGCGCACGGTGCGGTAGCTGAAACCCGGTGTCCATTCGATGTCGTAGACGCTCTCTACACCCTGCAGGAATGCGGTCAGGCGTTCCAATCCATAGGTGATTTCGGCGGGAACCAGATCGAGATCGAAACCGCCGCATTGCTGGAAGTAGGTGAACTGGGTAATCTCCAGACCGTCCAGCATAACCTGCCAGCCGATGCCCCAGGCTCCCAGGGTGGGCGATTCCCAATTGTCTTCTTCAAACTTGATGTCGTGCTTGGAAAGATCGATGCCAATCGCTTCCAAACTCTGCAGATAGAGTTCGATGATGTTGGCCGGCGTAGGCTTGGCAATCACCTGAAACTGCATGTGCTTGTACAGGCGATTGGGGTTGTCGCCGTACCGTCCATCCGCGGGGCGGCGGCTGGGTTGCACATAGGCGACGCGATAGGGGTTTGGCCCCAGCACGCGCAGAAATGTCTCCGGACACATCGTGCCGGCGCCGACCTCCAGGTCGTAAGGCTCCTGGATGATGCAACCGTTTTCCGCCCAGAAACGCTTCAGGCGAAAGATTAGATCCTGGTATGAAATGGGATGTGGGTGAGACATATCAGAGGGCTTCAAGCAGGGGCACAGTCAGCAAGCGGCGTTCCGCGTGAAGTTCGATCTCCCGAATAAGGAAACGTCGTAAATCCGAGTGTGCCGATTTCTCCCAGCCTTGCGGCGAAACTTCGCTGATTGGTTTGGCCGCGATTTCTTTTGCCATTGCAACCGACGCATCGGAAACGCGTAGCTCTGGCAGAAAGCCAGATAAGCGCACAGCCCAAAAGGCGAAGTAGGTGAGCGATCGCCAAAGGGCTAATTCTCCGCCTGCTTCCAGGTGACGGGTCACCGTCAGGATCAGGCGATAAAAACGTTCGTCCGGCATAGCCATCGGTAGCAGAAGTTCGGCTACCTCCGCGATGAAATCCAATCCCAAAGCCGCCGCGTAGTTGTTCGCGATGGCGAAGGGTGACTGGATGATTTCACACCCGTTCAGCGTCACCAGTTCCCGGTTCTCCCGCTGGTAGTAGGTGACCCGTGAGCAGCATAACCGTTCCAGGGCCGCACCAAAAGGGCTTCGCGGCTTTCTCGCCCGCTTGGCGACGCCTCGAAGCTTTCCTTTGTCACGCGTGAAGAGACTAACGACGAGATCAGCTTCGCCGAATGGATACGTTCGAAGCGTGATCGATTCGCTCACAATGGCCGCCATACCGGCTTTAGACGCAAAGACTAAGATAACACATTCACTGCGTTGGAGATAGCGGCGTTGCACCGTGTTTCTTATGCCTGAGAGTGAGCAAACGCCAGCATCCGGAAGGCCCGCCGCGCCTCTGTGATCCCTTGGCCAAAACCTCATCCCGCAGAGGCGTAGTAGGATGTAGCCAGCCATGCCTGTTTCCACCTTTCCTCTCGGTCTTACCATGCAGACCATCGCCTTTGCCGCCGCGAAACACCGCAACCAGCGGCGTAAAGATGCCGAGGCTTCCCCCTACATCAATCACCCGATCGACGTCGCCAACATCCTGGTAAATGAAGGTGGCATCGACGACGTTACCGTGCTGCATGCCGCGCTTTTGCATGACACGGTGGAAGACACGGAGACCTCGGCCGATGAACTGCGGGAGCTTGTGGGAGAGGCTGCAACCTCGATTGTTCTTGAGGTCACCGACGATAAGTCCTTGGATAAAAAGACACGCAAACGCTTGCAGGTGGAGCATGCCAGTCATCTGAGCGAAGGGGCCAAGTTGGTAAAGCTGGCGGATAAGATCTCTAATCTTCGCGACGTGCTGGCTTTCCCGCCACCAGGTTGGTCCAGGGAAGACAAGCTTGCTTACTTTGACTGGGGCGCCGAGGTCGTGGATCGTCTGCGCGGAATTAACCCTAAACTGGAATCAGCCTTTGACGCAGTGTATCGCCGCCGCGAGGAAGCGCTCTGAGCACTTCATTCTGAGCAATTCATTAGGTGGCTTGGCAGGGTTCGGACGATGCGCTATTTGCTGAGCTTGCGAAGTTCCAACTGATCGCCAACTACCGTGCCCGTTTGCTGCGCGGCGCCCGCTGGCAGTTCCAGGACGATCTCCGAACTGAAGCAGAACCCGATGCGATTCCGCGGTACGGCATGCATCAGCTTGCGCACTTTGCGGTCCTTCCCAATGAATACTACGTCGATGGCAAACTTCATGCCGAAGGTGTGGATTGCCTCGCAAGGGGTGATGAGCAGGCCCTCACCCGGTTCCAGTCCACTTCGCTTCAGTAGCCCTTCGCGTCGTGTACGACTCTCATTAGCCAGCAGCGCCTGCGTGGCCAACGGCTGTTGGCGGGTCAGGTTCTCGACATGATAAATGCTATCGGTTGCCATGGTTGTTGATGTCGATTCCGTTACGTCTTGCCTGCGTTTTTTTTCTGGGTCAGAGTCTTTTACTTCGAAAGCTCGAAAAGCCGGAATCCAAACTGATCCCAAGCCACCAACAGCGCCATCCAGGCTAGAGCAATTACCGAACCATGCGGCAGACTGAGGCTTTTGTTGCTCCGGAAATCAAGGGTTTCATCCACCGAGGCCGGAGACTGGAAACTGGCCAAGGATCGAAGGACCAGCACAGAACGCTGCAGGGTATGTCGAAACTGTCCCTTGGCCATGGTGAAGACCACGGCTACCACCCCTCCTAACAACGATGCGGCAAAGAACAGGTGAAGCCACATGGACCAACCAATGAAGGTGGAGACGGCGGCCATCAGCTTCCCATCACCGGCGCCCATTGCCCTAAGCGCGTAAAGGGGCAAATAGATGACCAGGGCCAGAACAAGTCCCACGACCGATGCGAGCAGACCTGTAGAGCCTTCCAATATGTAACTGAGAACGAATCCCACCGGGATTGCGGGCAAGGTAAGCACATTGGGAATCCGCCTGGTGCGAAGATCCGTGATGGCCGCCACCAGGATGATGGCGCTTGCGGCAAGCAATAGAAACCAGTGCGGATTGTTGGGCATAGGGTGGTCCAGTTAAGAATCTTTACGGGGCGATATCAACCAGTTACCTTCGCGCATCAGCGGTCATATTGCAACTGGAGGAATCAGCAACAGGATTTCGACAAGAACGGGTTCCCCGCTGCGGGATGCCGGTCGGAATCGCCACTTGTTCAGGCTGGGACGCAACATCGGCATCAGGCTACGGAAGCGTGTTCCCACCACTTCCAACTTGTCGAATTGCCCATCCGTCGTAATGAAGCCGTGCAGCATGATATAGCTGGCCTTGGGCATGATGGGCGAGGGCGGACGCACGGTGACAGCCGGATAGGGCGCGGCGAGTAGGGGCGGCGTTTCCTCAATGACAATGACACTGCCGTTCTGTGGAACACGAGGGGCAGGTGGGCCTGTCAGCGGCTCACAGTATTGCAGTATCCACTCTTTGGATGAGCCTACTTGAATGTAGACGGTCTCGATATTGGCGCCACGCAAAACGCCGCGCGCTCCGCTGAACACGTCGGACAGGGACGTTTGGGTGACTACCAGATCAAAGGCTCCATCCTCAGGGTGAACGATGGTGCGCCCCTGCTCCGGCTCCTTCAAGTTGAGCGCGGCAAGAAGGTCAGCGATCGATGGCTGGGCTCCTGCATCATTGCCACCGAGACTTCCGCGGCCCACACCGTCGCCAGTGCCGCTGCCGAATCCGCCTGACCCTTGCCCACTGCCTCCGTATTGACCGGATAGATTACGTGGGCGCTGTTCACCTTCCACGATGAAGTCGCCAGCCGTAAAGGTTTTTCCGCCCGTTTCCCCAGGCTTTTCTGTCACGGAGTGTAGCTGGCCCGCTGGGATGATCTGCAAAAAATCACGCAGGCTCTGGCTTTGATTAGAGGTGAGCAGGCGGATGCCCTCTTCAGACTGATTTCCTGTTCCTGTTGATGGGGCAAGGTCGATGTTCCGGCGGCGCGTCTCGGCATCCGAACGAACTACGTCTGCCTTTTCCAGTTCGGCATCCTTGGGTGCGACCAGGGGTAATGCCGCGTGAAGGGTGAGTTTGGGGTTTAAATTGGTGCGTTGCGGAGATAGCCTAGCCAGCAACTCAGGGCTGATCTCCGGCGGCGGTGGTGCCTTGATGGCAGTGGCTGCCATTGATTCCGGAGCCTGGTTGGGTTTCAGTTTGTCGGTCCATAACAGGATCGGCGGAAGCTCTGCCTGTTGGTTTGCCACCTGAAGATCGGCAATCACCGTATTCTGCTTGCTGCCGACGTCTTTGGCTTCCTTTTCGGCTTTCAACGAGGGCTTCGGCGTTTCGACACCTCGATCCGCGAGCTTAAGCGCGGAGTCGCTTCCGGCATCTGGCTTGCGTTCCTTGCCAACACCATCTACCTGCTCTTTGTCCTTGCTTTCACCCGACCCGGTGGGCAGCGTGATTTTCTTCGGAAGTTTCACGAGTATCGGCTGGATGATCGGCGCGCGCAAACGGGTGTGTGGTGGTTGCAAGGACGCGACGAGATCAAAGAAGGGAATAAGCGCGAGGGCTCCAGCTAGGTGGATTGCGACACTGCCGATGAAGCTCAACGACAACCGGCCGGTATCGCGGTGCGCTTCTTCGGTAAGAGGATCATCGAAACGTCGCCGATACTGGTCCCACAGTTGCTTGCCGCCATGCCGATGCACGATGGTGCAGAAACAGTAGAGCGCTACAGGGAACACGTACTCCATGAACGGGTCGTGTTTCGGGATGAGTGACTTACGAAAAAGGAAATCGGCGGGAGGGGATTGTTCCTCCCGCCGTTGCTCTTGAGGGCTAACCTTAAGTCGAATCCGCATCGCAAAAGGAGTCGGCGTCTACAGGGCGAGACGCAGAATCTCACTGGCGATGCGTTGGAATGCTTCCTGAAGGCCTGTTGATTGCTGATTGAGTGGCACGTGAATGAACAGACCTTCCAACTGCCCCGAGTTGTATTGTGAACTATCAGAGGTGTTTGCTAAACGTTTGAAAAGATTGACGTCCAAGGCGTCGCTGCCAGTCAGATTTCCCAGCCCAATTGCGTAGATCACCGGCTTCAGAGAGTTGTTTGCGCGTGCCGTGTTGGCTTGATCAATCAATGTATTCATGGAAGCGTTGGCCAACATCTGAGAATTCCGCATCGCCGTCGGTGTCACTGAGTAAGCTCCACTGAAGTTCCTGGTGCGATTGTTCCAGATATCCCGATCAGGGATGCGGGCCACATCCTTGTACATGTCAGAGAGTGAACTCCGGAAATAGCACCCGTTGCTATTCGTGATCGCATTGCCGCCGTTGGTGACCACGCTTGTGATGCTCGTGCTCGTATGCTGATAGATTCCCCAACTGCTGCCGTTGTTATTGTTCGACGGGTTGCCACCGTAAGCGATAAGCCCAATGCGATCACTCGTCTTGTTCGTGCATGTCGAACTGCTCAACAGAAGATCGCTCTCTCCGTTCTCTCTCCGATTGTTGAAGTTTCCGGCGATCCCATTGGGAATGCCATCCGTGAAGAACACAATGGCGTTGACAGCTCCCGGCTCGTTTAGCGCCACAATCATGTCGTAGGCAGATTTCATGCCCCCCGTTGCATTGGTGCCGCCATCAGCCACTATGCTGTTGATTCTGGTGGTGATAGACGGACTTGTTGACAAGAAATACTGTGTAGGCTGCAGGGAGTTTGTTACGGCGGTATTGAACACCACGAGACCCATACGATCTTTGCCATTCGCAAATTGTTGCGCGAAGCTAATGGCCGCGCTCTTCATGGGGGCCACGGAGGCTCTATCAGACATTGATTTAGAGCGATCAAGCACGAGAATGACGTTCGAATCTCGCCGGTTTGCCTGCCCCACTACACCAACGTCGGCGTAGTGTTCTCCCAGGATAGGAAGGAAGTACAGTGGCGCGCGGCGTACGGCATTTACGGTAACGGTCCTCATCCGGGTGCCGGTTTCCTGAATCACCACGACCGGGTCGGCGCCGGTCGTACGCCAGTCGCCTGTCGGGAAGTTCGCATAGAAGTAGCGCAACGCCGTGGCGCGTGCCGACGCCTCCTGAGAGGCCAAGTCCAAGCCGCGGCTCAGCGAACGGGCAGCCGCCAAGCATGCGCTATCAACCGCGATAGACAGTCTGGTTTTGATTACGAAGGCAATGCCGGAATCGATAGCTAGTCCAACAAACGGAATGAGGAAGGCCAGGGTCATCGTTGCATATACCAATGCCATGCCCCGTTCTCGCGGGCGGTGGGCGCGCACAGGGCGAACCAATCGCCTTTTTTTGCCCATGGGGGAATGCTGGCAGTCAGTCGCACTGCTGTCTATTTCTGTATGGAATGTATCCGGTTGTTGCATCGCCCTCTACCCTTCTGCCTAAGTTCTGGTTTGCCAATTCAGCCCGAAACTAGAGCGCCCGTTCCCTAGAAAATGGCCCAAGACGTAACCTCCGCCCTCGCATTAACTTCTGGAAAGGCGATGGAGGGAGTCCGCATATAGCCCTCGGCCACAAAAGCTTCGTCACCCGCCTGCATCCCATTCAGAACTGTGGTAAATCCAGTAGCCCTTGCCGATGCGTCGCTCGTCCAGTTGGGAACTCGACCGTCATTGCCTACCGTGCTGGGAGTGCCAAAACGGCTGCCATATAGCGTGGGGTTTCCGAGCACCGTGCGAAATGTCACTACGGGCTGTCCAACGTTCGAGCAATTATTGCAATCTGAAGCCGACACCATGCGTATCGTCGAGATGATGACTGTTCCGTTGTAGGTCGGAGGAGTGGTGTCCACTTGGAACGGGCTCCCTTTTGTCAGCATGATGAAGAGCTGATAGCCTTTCGCGGTGGAAAAATCCATGCCGCGTGCGTGCATGATGCCCACGTCCCGCACAAGCTGGTCCAACTGGAGCCGGTTGATTGTGGAAATACCGATAACCGCAAGGCCGATAAGCAGAGGCACGTAGAGAAACGACGAGACGAGTGCGGCTTCCACGAGCGCGCCGCCTTTTTGGCGACGACGGCGTGAAGTTGTACACCCTTGTAAGCGGGATACTCGTTCTGCGATCTGTCCGCTGGCAGGATCTTTCTGGTATTCGCGCATCCTATCCTCAACTTCCCGCGCTTGGGCCGCTTGTCCTGTGTCGCATGCTTTCATTTCTTTATTCCTGCCTAGGCTCCCAAGCGTGCGCTAGAGGGGGGCGCAAGTTCCCATCGGGCAACTTTCCATTTGATCCGCCGCGTGCACAGTGATCACAATCGCTGGGTTCCGGCGAACTTCGGTTTTCCACCAGCCCTCAATCAGACCTAAAGAAAGTATCGGATTGTACTGATAACCTTCGACGCTGACCATCACGACATTTCTGCCGCGATTGCGGGTCGCCCCCGTGTCCGGATTTAGCGTCGTTCCGTCGAAGAACTCCACTTTGATCTTGTCTTCCTGTCCGCGGAGAATGTTCCCGGCGTAACGGGTCACCACACCCTTAATGGAGTCGATATGGCCTAGATTCCCGCCTCCGCTTGCGGCTGAGACTTGGCTAGTGACGGCGAACCGTACGCCTTCCCGCACCGCGTGTTGCAGACTCACTTTGATGAACACGCCCCATGAGATATCGATGATGACCACGAAGAACGGAATAAGAATCAGCAGAGCGAGCAGGCCGGCTAGCAACTCCGATCCGCGCTGACTATTTCGTCGTCGATTGTGCCGTTTATTTGCAGACTCCATGAAGTCCCTACCCTCGCAACGGTCCGCCTAAGTTCCGGGGACGATGCTCTTCCAATGTTGACGCTGATTCCCCAGAGCATCGTAAGCGTCTAGGCCGATAGTCCACGGAAAAGGCGCGGTAACGTCCAAACGGTCCGTCTGGAATCACAATTGGCCTGCTGCTGGCTTTTGCCTGATGCTTTTCTTCAAATTGATTATGCAGCACTCACGGATTGAAGAAAATGGTGCTCCATCGAGAAACAGATCTAGTACGTTTCGTCAAATAACCGCAAAAGGCGAACAACAGGGGATAGTGATTCGCAAATGTATAGGAATTTCGATGTGAGTTCTCCAGGCGCTCTTCTTCACGGCCATTGAGGGTAGTACTGATAACTCCAACGGTCGCTCTTTCGAGCCTCAATTCCATCATTTCTTTAGAGATTTTGAAGAAAATTGCGTTGTCCTACAGTGCTTTTCTCTTCATTGCCTTAACGAAAGACGCAGAAGTTCGGAATTCTTATTGATTCGTAACGATCACTTGTAAAGGATTTTAAAGACACAGACGGTCGATGTAGTTTGTCGATTGACGGCTTTGTGGGGGAATATTGCAATTATTATCAGTGACTTGAGTGGATATTTTGATTTTTCCTTGACAAAAGTAACTTACAGGCGAAAAGTAGTACTTAAGCCAGCTTCTCCAGCTTACTTTGATCGCTTTCGGCGGCGTGAGTCGACGGCGATGCCATGTCTCGCGACTTCGGAGCATGTCCATCTGGCATGGGTAGCGAGTGCAAATTGTAGGAGGCCAAATTAGAAACTGGGCTTATTCCAGTTGCATTCTTCTCCGTCCGATTCCTTGGGAGCGATAGCGGCCTTGGGACTAGGCAGTACCAGTTCCTGGTCGGCGTTTCTTTCGTCTACGCGGTATCGGGGTACTACCGTTAGGCCGAGGTACTAGCATTCCTTCGCCTAACAAAAATTCCGAAGCTCAAGTAGACTTTCGATGTCGGGCCACGGAGAGTTTATTCCGAGAGGCTGGACGCGCGACGACTTGCTGACGTTGTTTGGTTGACTCGATAACGACCGAGCATGAAAGAACGGCGCAGGAAAACGCGATGCGGGATTGCTCCAAATTTCGATCTAAAACTTTGCGAGGAAAATGAACATGCTGAATTTCTTGAAGAACTTTGTCCGTGAAGAAGAAGGCCAGGATCTGGTTGAATACGCGCTTCTTCTCGCCCTGATTACTCTTGCTGTGGCTGTGGCGCTGCCTGGTGTTGCCACCGCGATCACCGGCACGTGGAATAGCGTTGCTGGCCAGTTGGGCAGCTAGTTTACGCCTTCACCGCACTCTTTCATGGTTGGGGCTGATTGGATGGCGAGAAGCCAGAAAATCAGTGCTAAGTGATGGAATCGTACTTTTGAGCGGGTAATCCAAGTGTGGATTGCCCGCTCTCGTTGTCAGGATGTGCCAACAGCCTTGCTGATCTCTGGCGAAGATGGGCCTTATTTGCAGAACATTAGGCGATATTCCATTCAGTTGAAAGAGGCGTCGCCGATTTCTGGATAGACATCCTATCGCTTCTCGCTACGTATGCCGATAATCTCGATGTGCGAGACAACTCGATATTCCTTTTGTCGGCCCGTGTTGTTTTGTGATGAGTTCTTTGGTGTGGCGGAACGACATGCTCGTTTCCTTCCTGACGATATCCTGCGGGTTGATCATGAGATTTCTGTTGTGGCCGAGCGGTAGCGCGGACAACAATAGAGGTCTCGCGCAGATATAAATTGTTGCTGGTTTGCGTTTCACTGGTTCCTGCGGCGTGCAGGGCATGCGTCTCGGCTGAGAAGAGGTCCGTCTGAACAATGACCCCCGGCTGTACGCGGACAGTGCTGGAGCGGGGATTGCCGAATGAACAAACGATTCTTGTCCGTCCTGGTGTTTGCAGTCGTCGTGGCAGGGCTTGCAAGTCTGGTGCTTTACCTCCAGATCCGAAGCCGACTGAACCTGAACGAAGCCAAACCCACAAACCAAATCGTCGTCGCGACGCGCCAACTCGAAATTGGCTCTGTCATCAAGGAAGGTGACATCAAGGCCGTTCCGTGGGTTGGCGAGCTACCCAAAGGCTCTACCGCCGACCCCTCCCTCCTCGTCAAGCGTGGAGTCATCTCCACGATTTATGCCAGTGAACCCATACTTGATAACAGGCTTGCGCCTGAGGGCGCCGGTGGTGGACTCGCGGCCACGATTCCCAAAGGAATGCGTGCTGTTGCTGTCAAAGTCGATCAAGTGATTGGCGTTGCGGGATTTGTCCTGCCTGGTATGCGCGTGGATGTCATCGTTGCGGGGAGCCCCGGTGGGGAGTACACAGAGCGCGGCATGATGTCCAAGTTGCTTCTGCAGAATATAGAAGTGCTGTCTGCGGGTCAGAACATACAGCGCGATGCGGAAGGCAAGCCCATCCAGGTACAGGTCGTCAATCTGCTGGTTTCCCCCGAACAGGCAGAGAAACTAACACTAGCCAGCTCCGAAGCACGCCTGCAGTTGGTGCTCCGAAATCCTCTGGATACTGAAGAGATCACTACTTCGGGCGCCGAATATCCCACTTTGTTTACCGGGGTAGCCCGACCCATCAAAGCGCCTACTCCTCCAGCGCCCGCTCGTGCTGCTGCTCCTCGTCAACAGCCTGTGAGTCTTCCCCCTCCTCCTGTTGTGAGGCCCACCGTGGAAGTGATTCATGGCTTGGAGCGTAGTGAAAAGACGATCGATTCGAATCCGGGAGGCGGACGCTAATGGCTAGCTACAAAGTGTTTCGTTGGTTGCGTCAGACGATGGCGGCGCAACGTTTGTTGGGTGTGGGCGCCATTTGTGCCCTGATGTCCGTGTCCGGCTTTGGTGCGGAAGGTTCCGGCTCTGGCTCCGCTGCCGCCCAGGCTGATGGACGCAGCGCTCCCCGCGACCTCTTTGTGATGGCCGGGAAGTCAATTGTTGTGCAGACTCCATCGCCCATCCAGCGCGTGGTAATTAGTGACCCGAAAATTGCGGAGGCTCTGCCGGTTACGCAACAGGAACTGATTCTCCACGGGCGCGCTGAGGGTGAGACAAGTTTGATTCTTTGGACCGCAGGCGGCGGACGTGTCCTGTTTGATTTGAAGGTGCAGGGCAACAAAACAAAGTGGCAGGAGATGACGGATAACGTCCGTCAGGAACTCGCGGCGGAATTCCCAGATTCCGATATTGAGGTACGGCTGGAAGGCGAAGATCCCGATCCGGAGAAGCGCCGTGTATTTATCCGTGGGACCGTCCCGGATATGGTGGGAGCTCAACGCGCTCAAGCGATTGTATCCGTAATCGGCAAGCCGGTCAGCCTGCTCCGCGTTTTGTCCCCGGAAGCCGAGCCCCAGATCCTCTTGAAAGTTCGTTTTGCAAACTTGGAGCGCGCTGCTCTCAGTGAACTCGGTGCCAATATCTTCAGCACTGGTGCATTAAACACGATCGGGAGAACTAGCACTGGACAGTTCAATGCGCCTGATATGACCGTGACTCCTGACGGCACGGAGGTTACTTGGTCAGATGCTCTGAATGTTTTCTTGTTTCGTCCGGATTTGAATCTTGGCGCTACAGTGAAGTTGCTCCAACAACGCCGTCTGGCCGAGATGTTGGCTGAGCCGAATTTGCTCGCTATTAACGGAAAGCCTGCGAGTTTTCTGGCGGGTGGTGAGTTCCCGTATCCCATTCTCCAAGGTGGTGGTGGCGGTCTAGGACAGGTTACGATTCGATTTCGCGAGTTTGGAATTCGTCTCAAGTTCGTTCCAACGATTACCTCAAGAGGCACGATTCGATTAGCAGTTGAACCGGAAGTCAGTTCATTGGACTATGCGAACGGATTGACCATGCAAGGAGTGCAGATTCCGGCCCTAGCAACTCGCCGGGTGCATACCGAGGTCGAGCTTGAGGATGGACAGAGCTTTGTGATTGCTGGGCTCTTGGACAATCGGGTGTCGGAAACCTTATCCAAAATTCCGGGGCTTGGCGATATTCCTGTCCTGGGGAAACTCTTCCAATCGCGTGCGAAGAACAAGAGCAATAGTGAGCTCCTTGTTTTAGTCACGCCTCAATTGGTTCGCCCGATCGCGAAGGGCGGGAAGGTGCCTGACATTGATATGCCTGAGGCTTTTCTTGAAGGAACATCTGGTGTTGCCCCTTCACACCCCTCGATCGATGAAACAGGGCCCATGCCACTCAGTCGGCCCCGGCAATCCCTGCCTGTAGAAACAATAGTGGAAGAATACGAAAAGCTTTCCAAACAGAATGTCGGCGAAGGCGAGCAGCAACAAAACGTGCTGCAGTTTGTGCCAGCGGTTCCTGTTGCGCCCAGTGGCGCTGCCCCTGCTGCTCCCTCTGGTGGAACCGGAGGCGGTGGTGGAAATTAGCTGAGGTCGCAATGACCATAGTGTTCCTGGAGAGTGGGAGTACCCCTTCCATTTCCCGGCATAGGACAATGGGATACAAATGGAACTGATCACCCTGGGCCTCATCATCCGGAAGAACCTGCTCCGCGGCGAAGTGCAATCGTTGCTGGAGCGGGTATCCGCACGGGTTGTTCTTGAAGTTCCCGAAGTGAGCAACCTGAACGATCTCATCATGCAGGTGGAGCGCGCAGCTCCGGATGTGATTCTTCTGGATGTATCGGCGGTTGATGACTCGCTGTCGGAAGCAGTCCGCCGGATTCGTGCAACCTCGGCTTCTCCGCTTGTGGTTGCGCTCCACACCAGTTCTGACACACAGATTATTTTGGACGCCATGCGCGCCGGGGCAAGTGAGTTTTTGTTCCCGCCTCTGGAGTCGTCCCTGCAGCCGGCGCTCCAGCGTTTGGGGGCGGAACGCGTACAGCAACGCAACCCGGAACAGGTGGATGGCAAGGTTCTGGCCTTTCTTTCTGTGAAGGGTGGCTGCGGATCTACGACGCTGGCCTGCCACGTTGGTGTGGAGTTACATCGAGCCTGCATGGCCCCCACGCTGCTTGCGGACTTTGATCTCGATGCCGGAATTATCGGCTTCCTGATGAAGGTGCAATCCCGGTACACCCTGCTGGATGCCGCCAAGAATGTGTATCGCCTTGACCCTAGCTTTTGGAAGGCGATGGTCTTCAAGCACCGCATGGGCGTGGAGGTTCTGAAGGCGCCACCCCCGGCGTTAACACATACGGTTCCGAACCAGGACGAGGTGCGTGCGATTCTTCGTCTTGCGCGGTCGATGTATAACTACACCGTTCTGGACCTTGGGCGAGGACTGAATCGGCTGACCCTGAGCACGCTTGAGCTGGTGGATACGGCCTACCTGGTGACTGTTCCTGATGTGCCCAGCCTGCACCAAGCCAAGCTCATCATTGCCGCACTCCGTGACTACGGGTTTGGACAGGGTAAGTTGCAACTTCTGCTGAACCGTATGCAGAAGACGCCAGAGGTGACGCCTGCGGAACTGGAACGGGCAATGGGCTTGCCCGTATTCGGCACAATTCCCAACGACTACTTCCCGCTCTACGAAGCCTATGCCGAAGGCGGTCTTCTGCCGGCAAAGAGTAAACTATTGCGGAACTACGAAAATTTGGCAAGGCGTATTGCTGGCATCCCTGAAGAAAAAAAGCCAGCCAGGACGGGATTCTTCTCCCAGGTGTTTAACGGAGCATAAAGAGCATGGCTGTTGGACTGCCGGGCAGCATGCCCAGAACAAATCCGAACGAGGCGAACTGGGTTAATCGGCTATTTCAGGCCAGCGAGACCCTGGAGCACCAGGAGTTGAAGTTCACGCTTCACCGCAAACTGCTGGAGCGCGTCAATCTGGAACTGCTCGCCACCATTGATACGGATAGCGCGCGTGAGGATCTCCGCGTCATCCTCAGTCGGCTGGTGGACGAGGAAAAGACCCCGCTCAGCATGATGGAGAAGGAGCGGGTTACCCAGGAGGTGCTCGACGAAGTCTTTGGACTCGGCCCTCTGGAACCGCTTCTGCAGGACCGCACCATTTCCGATATTCTGGTCACCACGCCGTACCTGGTCGTGGTGGAGCGCTCGGGGCGCCTGGAACGCACGTCTGTGCAGTTCAAAGACAACGCCCACTTACTGCGCATTATTGAAAAGATCGTATCCCGGGTCGGTCGCCGTGTCGATGAATCATCTCCCATGGTGGATGCCCGTTTGCCCGACGGGAGCCGTGTCAACGCCATCATTCCACCTCTCGCCGTGGATGGCCCGCTGCTCTCGATCCGCCGTTTTGGCCGTTCTCCCCTTACTCCGGATAAGTTGGTCGCGAACAACTCTGTCACTCCGGAAATGATGGAGATTCTGAAAGCCTGTGTGCGGGCCAGGCTCAACATGATCATCTCGGGCGGTACGGGTTCCGGTAAGACGACGCTGTTGAATGCGCTGTCTTCGTTCATTCCGGAAACCGAACGTATTGTCACCATCGAAGACGCCGCCGAATTGCAGCTCAATCAGTGGCACGTGGCGCGATTGGAAACCAGACCTCCCAACGTGGAAGGAAAAGGCGCCATCCGGCAGCGCGAATTGGTCATCAACGCTCTGCGTATGCGTCCCGACCGCATTGTGGTTGGTGAAACGCGTGGCGAAGAAGCGATCGACATGTTGCAGGCGATGAATACGGGTCACGACGGTTCGTTGACCACCATCCACGCCAATACCCCGCGCGACGGCCTGGGACGTTTGGAAGTGATGGTGGGCATGTCGAATGCCAACATGGGAATCCGCGCCATCCGGCAGCAGATCGCTTCCGCTGTTGATGTCTTTGTTCAGGTTTCCCGTATGAGCGATGGCAGCCGCCGCATCACGCACATCACTGAGTGTGTAGGTATGGAAGGTGAGCAGGTCACGACGCAGGATCTGTTCAATTTTGTAAAGACGGGCATTTCCCAAGATGGACGCGTGTTAGGCCGTTTTCAGCCCACGGGCGTGCGTCCGAAATTTTACGAACGTCTGGTGGCTTCGGGAATCCGGCTACCGCAATCCGTATTCGAAACAGTCGTGGAAATCGTCTAAGGGATACGAACGAATATGCCTTCGGTTGTCATTCTGGTTTTCGTCGTCATTCTCATCGTGGTCTTTGCGATCACGATGTTTGGGTTGCATCTCGTCGAGAAGCAACGCGAAAAACGAGTGGTGGGCATGCTCAATACCCTCGCCGGTAAGAGCAACGAAAAGGTCAAATCCAAACGAACTTCAATCGAAAAGCAGGTTACGGGTGAATCCTCGCTTGAAAAACTAGCGGCTCAGCTTGGTGGCCTGAACTGGATCCAGGCCATGGTTCAACAGGCTGGGCTGAGTTGGACAAGTTCGTACTTCCTTTCGATGATGCTTGCCGGCGCCGTGGGTGGCGCCGTCATGGGGAAGCTTTTTGCTCCAGGCATGTTTCCGGCGCTGATTGAAATTGCTATCGCGGCTTTGATAGGCGCTCTCATTCCTGTGGGAATCCTTCGGTTTAAGGCAAAGAAGCGGCTTGCTGCCTTTGAGGAACAACTGCCGGACGCGCTTGAGTTTTTGGCGCGAAGCATGCGCGCGGGAAACGCTTTTTCCATGAGCCTGGAAATGCTTGGTCGGGATACACCGGATCCCATGGGGTTTGAGATTCGCCGTGTATACAACGAGCAGAACTTAGGCACCACCATGGATGTCGCGCTTCGTAACATGACCGTGCGTGTTCCCCTGGTCGATGCGCGGTTCTTCGTGTCGGCTGTGCTGCTTCAGCGCGAGACGGGTGGCAACCTCAGTGAAATTCTGACGAACCTCGCCTATATCATTCGTGAGCGCTTCAAACTGAAGGGTATGGTTCGGGCTATCAGTTCCCAGGGACGGTTTACCGCCTGGGTGCTAACCGCTGTGCCAATTGGGCTAGCCATTGGCCTCACCTTTATCGCACCCGCCTACCTGGACACGATGATCAAGGACCCAGAGGGGAAACTGATCTTGATTGCGGTCTTCGTGATGATCATCATGGCCTATTTCGTCATGGAAAAAATCATCGACATTAAGGTCTGAACTCTACCGGGAAACTCTCATGGTGTCTGTCGCAATTAGTCTAGGTCTATTTGTCGTCGTTGCCGGCTTAATCGTCGTATTCGGCTACTACTACTACGTGCGCCCCGGTCGGCTGATTCAGCAACTGAGTCAGGAGGCTGCTGCGCCTCGTTTGGAAACCATTGGTGTTCCGGCCAAGAAAGACACCACCGTTGTTAAGGTGATTCAGGAGATCGGCCAGAAAGTGCCCGCGTCTCCGAATGACGTCGGCGAACTCAAGAAGCGGCTCATGATGGCTGGCTTTCGTAGCGATTCGGCGGTCCCCATCTTTCGTGGAATGCAGATTGTGAGTGCTGCAGGTTTAGGGCTGATCGGAGCCACGATGAAGATTGGTCTGGAGAACATGAACGTTCTCTTCCCGATCATTGTTGCTGCTCTTGGTTGGATCGCGCCTACATTTGTCCTGGGTAAGCTTGTCTCGCGTCGTCACGAACGTCTGCGTCTGTCTCTGCCCGATGCGCTTGATCTGATGGTGATTTGCGTCGAGGCAGGCATGGGTCTGGACCAGGCAATCCAAAAAGTCGCGAAGGAACTCTCTTTTGCGCATGCGGAGATCTGCGACGAGTTGAGCTTGGTGGTGTTGGAAGCGCGAGCCGGCAAGCGGCGTATTGATGCGTTGCATAATCTGGCCGAGCGCACCGGGCAAGATGACGTGCGAAAACTTGTCCAGGTTCTGGCTCAGTCGGATCGCTTTGGCACCAGCGTGGCGGACGCTCTCCATGCACACTCTGATTTCATGAGAGTCAAACGGCGCCAGGATGCCCAAGAGCGAGCGGGTAAGGTGGGCGTGAAACTCATCTTTCCCATCTTCTTCTTCATTCTGCCCTCGATTGTTGCCATTTCGGCGGGCCCGGCTATGATCCAGGTGTTCAAGGTTCTCATTCCCATGATGAATGGCACTGCTCAATAGACAGGTGTGGCGGGTGCTTCTGCAAAATACGGTGGCTAGTGGTTTGAAATAAGGAGAAATTTTGGTGGAGAACTTCGACTACGTTGCAACGATCATCTGGGGCTTGGCTGCCGTAATTTCTGTTGCCTACCTGATCCGTCGCCGCCGTCGCAAGATTCTTGACTGATCAGTCTGTTGCCCTGCTCATGCTGCCATGCAGAAATGGCGGGGCGCCGACGAATGGCAGTGTCGCCACTCTTCGAAGCGCTGTGGTGTTTCAGCATCCTAGGTGTAGGCTGTGGAGTTTGTGCTCCAGCCGCTTATCTACGGTGAACGGCTCGGAATGACCGTCTCCCCTTCGGTTCTTCGTCGGAATCTCCAACTCGCTACCCTCGACGTTCTTCCGGGTCGAAGCGGCATTCGCAGTGTTCCTGTAACTGTCCTGTCTGCGTATTGATCGTTACCTCCGTGCTCCTTCCGATATTTCCTATCCGATTCTTGGGAGCCGATACTCGTATACGCACGCTGGACACTTCATTTTCCCGAATCATTCGTGCTTCCTCCCTGTGGCTCCCATAGCGCCATTCACGTTGTGTGTTCACATTACGAAGATCCAAACGAATCGAACTGAACGGTTCTAGCGTCCGCGTGTTCACGGTCAACTCAGGCGTTCCATCCGGATAGAGGTTGCGGTCTCGTATTTGGTCAAGGAAGAGCAGGCAACAATCGCTTTTCCATAACCACCTTCGCTGGCGTTGCAGGGATCGGAGAAGCGCGAGGGCAGTACTTCCGGATGGGTAGGCGATGGCGCCCGGGTTCAGCTCTCCATCCGATACCAGCGCGGAAACGAAGTCCACAATCACCAAGTCCACGCCTGAAACGGCCAAAGCGGTTGCCATTCCAAATGCCTGCTCGGCATGGCTCGGCTGCGACACCAGAAGCTCCTCACCCACAATGCCGAGGGTAAAGGCATATTGCCAGTCCAGTTGGCGCGCTGCATCAATGATGGCGACGGTAGCCCCACTCGCTTGGGCCTTTGCCGCAATCAGCAATGCCAGGGTCGTTTTGCCAGAGTTTTCTGGTCCCAAAATCTCAACGACATGTCCCCTGGGAAGCCCTCCAATGCCAGTGACCCAATCCAGTGCGGGGATCGGGCAGGGAAGAATACGATTCTCTGGTATCCAGGTATGGCATTCGTCGGGGTTCAGCAAAAAGGGGAGCAGATCGGGCGGGATCTGGTGAGGACGCTGACGGCGCGAGGCGGCTTGGGACACGAATGGAACGACCTCCCGACTTCTACCGGCGGGCATCGATCCAGAGCCTCATACTCACGCAAGTCACCATCTGCCCTCCCAGTAGACTTATCCGAAGAGTGCGTCACTGGTAGGCAGGCTCTCAAAGAAAATGTCGCCGACGTCTTACTTGGCCGCTAATTTATTTCGTGTGATGGTTCCACAATCACATCACCTTCGCCTGGAGCCAGGAATAGATTGCGCTCCAATTCGTGTTGCCGCGTATAAAGGTCGTGGTAGCGTCCACCCAATTGGATCAGTTCTGTATGCGTACCACGCTCGAAGATCTGGCCCTCTTCCACCACCAGAATCTGGTGGGCTTTTCGGATGGTCGAGAGCCTGTGGGCTATTACAAAGGTGGTGCGCTCCCGCATCAACCAATCCAGTCCCTCTTGAATCAGCGCTTCGCTTTCCGAATCGAGGCTGGATGTAGCCTCGTCCAGAATCAGAATACGTGGGTTGGCAAGAATGGCGCGCGCGATGGATACACGCTGCTTCTGTCCTCCGGATAGCTTCACCCCACGTTCGCCGACGATCGTGTCGTAGCCGTCATCGAAACCATCGACAAACACATCCACGCGGGCAATTCGGCAGGCCCGCAAGAACTCCTCTTCGGATGTTTCAGGGGATGCAAAAACGATGTTTTCCCGAATACTACCGTCAAATAGAAAAGTATCCTGCAGCACAACACCCAACTGCCGCCGATAGCTGGAAAGCAGCACTTTATCAATGGGGATTCCGTCGACCAATGCTTCTCCAGAATCTGGCGCGTAAAAGCCCGCAATCAAATTGATCAATGTGGATTTGCCAGAGCCGGAAGATCCGACAAAGGCGGTCATGGTCCCCGGCCTTGCCTCAAACGAGATTCCACGAATGACGGGTTTTCCTGGTTCGTAGGAGAACCGGACGTCGCGGAACACCACCTCGCCGCGAATGGGAGGCATCTCCAGAACGCGTGCTGGGTCTTCGTCTTCGGGACGCACGCTGAGTACCTCACGGGTTCTGTCCAGTCCGGCGAACGCTTCTGTAAGTTGCGTGCCGATGTTGACGATTTGAAAGACTGGCGCCACCAGGAACGCGACAAATGCGGTAAAGGTAACGAAATCCCCAACGGTGATTTCTTGCGCCGCCACCTGCCGAGCGCCCAAATACATTACCGTCGCCCCCACCATGCCCACAATGGCGGTAGATCCGAAGCTCATGGACGAGATCGCTGTCAGCGAGGCAAAGATGTTTTCCTGCAAGCGCAAAGCACCTTTCGCAAACACGCTAGCCTCACGCTCTTCCGCATGAAAGCCCTTCACTACGCGCACGCCGCTCAAGGATTCTGTCAACCGTCCGCTGACCTCAGCAAATATCTTCCGCCGTTCGCGAAAAATGGGGCGAATGTGCTGGAAGGCGCGGCTCAGGATGACTCCGAAAACCAAGATGAACAACAGCGCCACGGAAGTCATTTGCCAACTGATGCGAAAAAGCACCACCATGGCCAGCGCTGCGGTTAGCAGTCCACCGACAAATTCCACTAGACCCGTGCCAATTAGGTTACGCAGTCCTTCCACATCGGACATGATGCGAGAGACCAAGCTGCCCGTCTTGTTGGCGTTGAAGTAAGCAATGGGAAGGCGACCGACATGGTCTTGCACTTTGCGGCGCATCTCGGTAATCAACCGTTGTGCCTCTTTGGAGAGCAACTGGGTGAGGGAGAACGAGGTTGCGCCCTGAATGAGCGTTGCGCCCGCTACCGCGGCGATCAACGGTGTCAGCATGCCGAGGTCGCCGTTAATCAGAATGTCGTCAATCAGGAACTTTGTGGATGCGGGCAGCACCAAGCCGGAAACGCGATTGATGACCATCAGAAGAAAGCCAAGCGCAAGCAGCCCGCGCCGTGGTCGCACCAACGACCAGATCTCTGGCCATAGCGCCCGAAGACGCGCAGCGGAGAAATCACTTGCTTCGTTGGACCGATTACCCGGAGTCCGTTCGGATTGAATGCCTCTTGATCCCCTCACTCTTATAGTGATGTCACAATGTGGGCAATCGGTGTAAACACTTCTGCTAGCGCTGCCGTCCCGATACAATTTGTAGCGCTTGCTGTCCCTTCTCCCGGACGTGGAATGCTGCGGCAAGAACAGCCTTCTTTGACTCTATCGAGTGCTCCTTGCGAAAACGACAACAGCCCTGCCATCGGTCCAGACGTTTTTGGGAACGCCAGATCAACGACAGGGCTGTCGGGAAAACGGAAGGAATCAGGACTAGGCGCTAACCAGATCGTGCAGGTTCTGACCCACAATCATGCTGGCTTGGAACTTGTCGCCGCCTGGGCCGGGCCAGTGCGTCTCGATGCTGATGTAGCCCTTATAGCCATCGCGGATCAAATCGTCGATCTGCGCCTTCCAGTTGGTGTCTTTGGTGCCCAGCGGACCCCATTCTGGTGTGAAGCCGTCGCCCACCATCGTGCAATCCTTGGCGTGCACGTGGCCGATGCGTTCTTTCGGCAGCGCGTTGTACCCGTCAGGGTAACCGACGCCGCCCGCAACGACTGCGTTTGCCGGGTCCCACACCAACTTGATGTTCGGCTGCTGCAAGCGCGTCAGCACCTGCGCGGCTTCTTCGCCGGTCCCCACGTTGCAAGCGTGTTCGTTTTCCAACCCGATGATTAGGTTATCCTTTGCGGCACGCTCCGCCAATTGTTCCAGTGCCTCGACCACGCGATCATAGGTTTCCTGCGGACGGATCGTACGCCAATAGCTGAACACCCGGATGAATTTCGCTCCGGTGATGTTTGCCACTTCCACGGCGCGTTCCATCAGGCGTGGCTGATCGTCAATCGTATTCTGCGCGCCAAAAATATCCTGATGAAAACGTTCGTCCACCGGAGGAGCATCGGGCAGCACGCACTTCAGAATCGGCGTTGCTAAAGAGATCACTTGAATGCCGTGGTCGTGGCAGGCGTTGGTGAAATCTTTCAACTCGTCGTCGGTCATCTTCATGACATTTTTGCCAAACGCCATGCGTAGCTCGGCGCCCGTCATCCCCAAACCCTGCATCGCTTTCAGGGTAGTGGGAAGATCTGTGGCGAACTCATCGGTAATCGCGGCGATGGGTAGACGTAGGGACATAGGGGCTGCCTTTCCTTTTCGGTTCTCGACCGGCGCTCCGTCTGGCTAAACATGCGGAGGCCTTGCGTAAAAAAGGCGCAACACCGGGCGGGCGCTGCGCCTTCTATTGATTCTAAGCTGTTGTCACGAATTTTTACTTCGTTGTAGAACGCTGGCTCATCGGAATGAAATCGCGCTGTTCAGAACCCAAATACAACTGACGCGGACGGGCAATTTTCTGTTCTTTGTCGCCGAGCATCTCTTCCCACTGCGCCAACCAGCCCGGAGTCCGCGGAATGGCGAATAGCACCGTGAAGTAAGCAGGGTTGAAGCCCATGGCCTGGTAAATGATGCCTGAGTAGAAGTCGACGTTGGGGTACAGCTTGCGACCGACAAAGTACTCGTCCTGCAGGGCGATCTTTTCCAGTTCCATCGCGATGTCCAAGCGCGGATTGCGCCCAGTCACCTCGAACACTTCGTCTGCGATCCGCTTGATGATTTTCGCGCGAGGATCATAGTTCTTATACACGCGGTGGCCGAAGCCCATCAATCGGCGCTTCCCTTTCTTTACCTCTTCAATGAAGGAAGGGATGTTGCTGACGTTGCCGATTTCGTCCAGCATGCGAAGCACGGCCTCATTGGCTCCACCGTGGAGCGGGCCAGACAGTGCGGCAACTGCGGAAGCAGTGGTGACGTAGGGGTCCGCCAAAGCGCTGCCAGCGGTGCGCATCGTGGTCGACGAGCAATTCTGTTCGTGGTCGAGGTGAAGGATGAAGAGAACTTCCAGGGCGCGGGCCAGAACCGGGTGGGGTTTGTACTTGTGCTCGTTCTTTTTCCAGAGCATCTGCATCAGGTTCTCGACGTAGCCCATCTGGTCGTCGGGATAGTTGTAGGGAAGGCCCCGGCGGTGACGGTAACAATATGCGGCGAGTGTGGCCACTTGGCCAATGATGCGCTGGACCTGCTTCTTTCGATTTGCCGGGTCCTGCACGTCCGCAGATTCCGGGTAGTAGGTGGATAGCGCCGCCATGGTGCTCATCAACATACTCATGGGGTGGGCGTCATAGTTAAAGCCTTCCATGAACTTCTTCACGTTTTCGTGAATCATCGTTTCCTGCAGAACACCGTTGGAAAACTCCTCCAACTCAGTTTCTGTCGGGAGTTCGCCGTAAAGCACAAGATAAGCGCATTCCAGGAACGTACAGTCTTCGGCCAGTTGCTCAATGGGGTAGCCCCGGTAGCGCAGAATGCCCTTGTCGCCATCAATGTAGGTGATGGTGCTTTTGCAAGCAGCCGTGTTGCTATACGAAGGGTCGTAGCACATCAACCCGAAATCGTCGTCCGACTCCTTAATCTGCCGGAAATCAAGCGACCGCACGGCGCCATGTTCGATTGGGATTTCAAAGTTTTGGCCGGTTCGATTATCGGTCACACTAAGGGAATTTTTCTTCATCAGTATCCTGCTCGCAATGATTGCCGGGGTCGCTTTTTAGCGGGTATCCGCTCGCATGTTGGTCCCTACTAAATCAGATTCCGGCAGAAGGAATGCTGTGTCAAGAATCTGCGTTGTAGGTCCCGCGCTGACGGAGATGTCGTGCGGAACTGCCTTCCAGATGGGCGCCAACCGCAAAGCGGAAACCCTATTCTATCAGCGAACGCGGGGCCATTTCTGTGGCCCCTGGAAATCGCACAAATGGCCCCACAGCCCTTCCAGCCTGTGGAACGCCTGTGGCCCCAGCCGCCGCTGGGAGGAGGCCCGCGATACGATAGAGTGGGAGCTATCTCCAAAGAATCCAATTGTGTGCATGCAGCGGCCCCCCTGGGAGGATCGCTCTGCTTGTGCGAACAGGACGATATTGATGATGAGACTACGTAGATTTTCTGGAGCCGGGCCTTCTTGGGCATCTCGGCTTCTTGCGCCCCCGTTTGCTGCAATCGCACTTTTCTGCCTCGTCGGTATCACCTTGTCGGCGCAGCAGCAGGTCATCAACAATCTGCCACTCCGTGCGTACGGCGCCTCCTCGGCGGTCACCGTGGTGAATGCCAACCCGAATTTTGCGGACGGTCGCGGTCTCTTTCATCCGCTTGGCATTGCGGTAGATTCTGGCTCCGGCTATGTGTATGTGGCGGATACCCGGAACCATCGTGTTCTCGGTTTCGCCAACTACCAAGCGCTCGCCAATGGGCAGGACGCCAGCTTAGTGCTAGGCCAGTCCGATTTCAGCACCACCTTCAGTTCCACGCTGGCGACGCGTCCTGATGCCCTGCTTTATCCCGCGGGGGTCGCGGTCGACGGCAGCGGAAACGTCTACGTCGCAGATATCGGGAACAATCGCATCGTGCGCTACCCCCGACCTTCTCAGAATTGGGGCGGAGTAGGAACGCGTATTCTCCCCGACCTCGTTTTAGGACAAACGTCCTTTACAGCGAATGCGGCAAACCAAGGTGGGTCTGCTTCGGCCTCTTCGTTGCGTTTCCCGTTGGGCTCGAGCGTCATCAGCGCTACCGCGCCAGCCACGGTTGGTTTGACCTTCGATGGCAATGGAAACCTGTGGGTGACGGATACCTTGAACCATCGCGTGCTTCGGTTCCCGGCCGCCGTTCTGGGTTCCGGTTCTGGCAATGGCCCCAATGCGGACTTGGTGCTCGGTCAACCAAACTTCACCACGGTCACAGCGCCATCCACAAGCACGGCATTAGCCAATCGTCAGAACAAGACCTTTCTGAGCAATCCTCGCGGCATCGCCTATCTTTCCGGCAGCCAGCAGTTGGCGGTTGTTGATGGCCTGGGACGGGTTCTTGTGTATAGTAATCCGTCAGCCAACGGCCAAGCGGCCTTCCGTGTACTCGGGGTACCCACGCAGACTCAATTCAACGGTGCTGTTCAAGCAGCGGCGAATGTGTTCTCCACATCCTTCGGGGTGTTTGCTGCCGCGGACAATCGCATCGGCGTGGCCGACACCGCGAACCATCGCATCCTGATCTTCCCGAGCAGCGATGCCTGGGTGCAGGAAGCCACACAGTATTCTCCCAACGCGACGGTCTTGGCCGGACAGGTGAA
>Ga0182745_1000090_pt1 | contig 132479 bp, 115 predicted proteins | sample eDN3rd30CKraftBY_FD_128523 | JGI IMG/M metagenome (GOLD analysis project Ga0182745, IMG submission 128523) | Enriched backyard soil microbial communities from Emeryville, California, USA - eDNA 3rd pass 30_C Kraft BY (version 2) (version 2) | ecosystem: Environmental > Terrestrial > Soil >...
AGATTCAATGGGTGAAGGCAACCGCAAGAGGTTACCGCAACCAGCAGAACTTCATCAACGCCATTTACTTCCATTGCGGCGCTCTGGACCTGAACCCCTAGCCACTAGAATGCCGGAAGAGCCCCGAAGACAAAATCATCCGCACGAAACTCAGGGATGAGAAGGACCCCGACGGCAAAAGACGGAAGCTGTATCCATGTCAACGCCTGCATTGGTAGCGATGCAAAAATCTCCGGCCCACTGGGAAGATAGAAATCCCTCGTAATGTAAAACTGTTCGGCATCCAAAGTGTCTCCCGTGGGAACGATAGAGACAGGCTCAGCGATTGCCCCAACCCATACCCAGAAGAGGATCCAGAATCCGAAATTCGAGAGAACAAGGACTTTCCCCATGAACATCCCCTTACCGATGAGTGCCTCGTTTTGAACCCTCTGCCGCGCCGTAGGCGTGAGTGGTTCTTGCCAGCCAAAGAAGCTTTAACGTTTTCTGGCCACCAATCTCGTCCCCTGGCGACCTACCTGCGTACCACTTCAGCACAGACACTACCAAAGAGTTCCCAAGCGGACGTTAACCGAAGTTAGCGACCAGAAGCTGACCGACTCAGATACGCGGAGCGGAACGGGACTGCAAAAAGCGACGGGCCTTGGCAGGCACTGCGAACACACTCGCCCACCGAAACACCATCACCAAACTCATACTTTCCCAATGTGCTTTTCCGACAACCACTTAGCGATCGCACACGCTATTAGTCAACCCCTCCGCATTGCGACACACCTACAATCTTTTCCGAAGATGCGACAAGACACCAACACTCATTCAGATACGATCTTGCCGAAGGGAATTGACCGCTGTGAGAATCCTGACGAGGTAAGCTCGCGCCAATGGTCTCGTGCTTCGAACGCGCGCCTTCCCGATACTCCCCATTTGACGCACGATCACATCCATGGAACCCGTGAGTGCATTCGAAATACCGTTGAGAATGCACTCACCTGCACTCACTTGGTTCATTTCGGCACGCACGCATCACAAGCGGACGAAGCCACCAGCAACTAGGCTTGCCGAGTGCACGGAAATAGCTGAATGCGTCAGAAAAAACGTCAAAAGTGCACTCAGATGCACTCACCCGGCAGGTTCAGAGCAAACCACTAAGAGAAAAGCAGCAGTAAAGGCAAAGCCCCTAAGCAGGCTCGGAAAAGAACGGAAGGCACGAAGACGAAGGAGTGAATACAGAGAAGGCGAGGACATCAGGAAGCCACGGTTGCCGCAGCACCGACCGTAGCGTCCCTTCCGCACCAGAGATTGCTGGGAGGCACAAGCCCAATCTCTGCGTGCGGAAGGAACTACCAACAGGATCGCGTTATTCGTCGCGGCTCAGCCACGAATAAACCACGCCGCCAATGGCAGCGCCGATCAGCGGAGCCACCCAGAACAACCAAAGCTGTTCCAGCGCCCAACCGCCCACGAACAAGGCCGGACCCGTGCTGCGTGCCGGATTCACCGACGTATTCGTCACCGGAATGCTGATCAGGTGAATTAGGGTCAGACAGAAACCGATGGCGATCGGAGCCAGCCCTGCAGGCGCGCGACGGTCCGTGGAGCCCAGAATGACGAACAAAAAGAATGCCGTCAGCACCACTTCCGCAACAAAGGCCGCCAGCAGCGTGTAGCCGCCTGGCGAGTGTTCCGCGTAGCCGTTGGATGCAAATCCTCCAGCAAGACTGAAGGTGGCGCTTCCCGACGCGATCACATACAAAACGAAGGCTCCGGCAATGGCGCCCAACACCTGAGCAATCCAATACGGCAGAATCTCCTTTGAATTGAAGCGTCCCCCCACGGCCAAGCCGAGTGTGACGGCCGGGTTCAGATGGCACCCGGAAATATGGCCGATAGCATAGGCCATCGTCAGCACAGTAAGACCAAAAGCGAGCGATACGCCAAGTAGGCCGATGCCCACATCCGGGAATGCCGCGGCAAGCACAGCGCTACCGCAACCTCCGAACGTGAGCCAGAAGGTGCCGAAAAACTCAGCGGCACCACGTTTCAAAATTGGCATTTTGCCTCCCAGCATCGAAATATCGAGCGAAGGCAGAATACCAGAGTTTTACATAATCAACCTAGCCCAAAAACCGTTAGTTCCATTGGTTTAGCGGCCTCTTTGATACACTGAAGTCTTGGACATGACCTCTGCGGAACAGTTATCGGCCGACCAGTTCATCGAGCGCTACCGGCCCCAGCTCACCCCTCTAAACGACAAAATTCAGTGGTTTTCGGCCATTCCATTGGCCGAAGACGAGAGTTCCGTGGGTATCGTCGAACCCTTAAGCAGCCTGCCACCGCGCTTGGTGGAAGCCTTGCCCAGGCTCAGCATCTTCCTAGTACCGTACCTGCAAGGGAATGGGAAGGAACAGGACTTTGTCGTGCCCGAGGCTCCGGAACCAGAGACGCGCTCCGAAAGCTTCCAGGTAATAGGCCCCGGAAGCGCGAGCGTCCTAGTCGCCGCCCAGGAAATCTCCGGCAACGAACTGCACTACAGCTTGTTTGCCGCCATCAGTTCCTTGGCTTGGGAATGCGCCGCGCCGGAAATCCGCCAGGAGTGGCTGAAGGCGCTGAAGGATGAACTGCGCCGCGAAGTACACGGCGAAATCGACGAGATGAGCTGGGCAAAGAAGACAGCCCTTCTCGCAAAGCAAAGCTATCCGTTCCGCGAAACGAAGCTCTTCCGGGAATACGTACGCGCGTCATTCATCGATTCGATGACGCTGTTCCTGCATGGCATCTGTTGCGATATCGATGTAGAGCCCAGCCCCAGGCAGGCGCCCAGCCGCGAGATTCGTCGCCGCCTGGAACTGCTGCGGTCCCTCTATCCGCTTGGCGGAGACTATGTACTCTTCCCCGAAGAGCTTTCGGCCTCCCAAGGCGCTCGCAAGGGACGCCGTCGGCGCGCTGCCGCCGAAAACGGCAAGGGCGTGGAAACAGGCAGAAGTCTGGAAACGGGCAAAAGCTTAGACACAGGCAAGAGTGTGGACACCGGCAAAAGCCTGGATACTGGCATAAGCGTGGAAAGCGGGAAAGCAGCTGCAACGCCTGCGGCTGCACAGATCAGTCCCAAGGGAAATCAATCCACTGCGAATATCGGTGCGTCCCTGAAAGACGATCCGAAACCAGGGACCGAATCCTAGTCGCGGCACGCTCTCGCGGTCATTGATCTTGATGAAGTGGAATTGTTGCGCCAGGCAGCGACCTAGCCTCGCTGCAGAGTGCATCGCCGTCTTGCCCCATCCCGGCATTCGCTCTGCCGTCGTGGAACGGACATTCGTTATGATGCAGGGGTCATGTCGGAAGCTGTACGTGTTGCCGTTGTCGGCGTAGGTTCTTTTGGGCAGAACCATGTCCGGGTGTTGAAAGAGCTGCCCGGTGCGGAGTTGGTCGGCGTCTTTGACGAGTCGCCATCTCGAGCTGCCGAAATTGCACAAAAATCGGATGTTCCCGTTCTAGCCTCTCTTGCCGAGTTGACAGCAAAGGCCCAGGCCGCGATCATCGCCGTGCCGACCGTCTACCACGAAGCCATAGCCGGGCAATTGCTCAGCCAGGGTCTGGACGTGATGGTGGAAAAACCCATCGCCCCCACCGTGGAGGCAGGCCGACGCATGGTGGCCATCGCGGAACAGCATGGCCGTCTTCTGCAGGTAGGGCACTTGGAGCGTTATAACCCGGCCGTACGCGCATTGCAGAGCGAAATCACGCTCCCACTGTTCTTTGAAATTCACCGAATGAGCATCTTCACGCCGCGCAGTCTGGATGTCGACGTAGTGCTTGATCTGATGATCCACGACCTCGACATTGTCCTGTCGTGCGTCGGCGAGGAACCACAGGAAATTCATGCCTCGGGCATCCAGGTGCTCTCCAACAAAGTGGATATCGCCAATGTACGTCTGGGCTTCCCCGGCGGCTGTGTCGCCAACCTGACTGCCAGCCGCGTATCCACAGACAAGATCCGCAAACTGCGCCTCTTCCAACCGGATCAGTATTACTCCATGGACTACAGCAAGCAGGAAGGTGTGGTTTTTGAGACAGATCGCAATGATGCCCGCATCCGTTTTCGTAAACTGGACGTCCTATCCGCAGAACCTTTGAAACTGGAGCTGGAAGACTTTGTCCATGCGGTGCAAACCCGTCGTCAACCAACAGTGGATGGAATCGCTGCCTGCCGTGCGTTGGGTGTGGCGCAGGACATCCTTGCTAAGATCAAGGAACACGGGGATTTAGTGGCTGAACGTGTCGCTGCGTTTCGCGCGCGGACACAAACGCCTTCCACTTAGCATCGCCCTCGCCGATGAATCCGCTTGGGCTGTACACGGCACGATACCCATATTGTTCAATGCGATGATCGCCCTGGAACTAGAAGAATCCGCTGCCCTAGCCACGTTGCTTCGCGGGGAAAGCCCCCAAGCGACAAAGCAGCGTCGCGCCTTGGTGGCGACTTCTATTGTGGGTCACTTGATCGCCGTCCCCTTGTTGGGCTTGGTGACCCTGGAGGCGCCTCGGTTCCGAAATGCGCCGGAAATCATCATCCGTCGTCAGCAGGTGACGCCGCTAATTGCGCCGCGCATGGAACAGCTTACGCAACGGGAACCCAACCACGGCATCGTCAGCAAAGAAATCAACCTCGACAGCCTGCTGCCCAAACCGGAGATCCAGCAGAAGCCCGGGGCACAGGCAAAACCGCGCCAGATGGCGGCATTGCCAACCATGGGAGCCACCGTTGGAGGGGAAAAGCAGGATCTGATCGAAGCGCCAAAGATCGATGCCGCAGCCGTCGCGCCTACCCCTACCGCGCCGTTAGCCGCACTGGGGTCTCCCACGCCGCTGCAGCCCTCCATGCAGACCGCGCCAGCGCCTCCGCCGAAACCACAGATGCAGTTTGAAAGACCGGGCTCTGTCATCGGAACCAACACCGGAAGTTCCAGCGTCGCTCTGCCGAACACCAGCGTGTCAGAGGCCATGCGTGCGGTGTCGCAGGGACGTGGCGGCGGTGGCAATCAGGTGGTGGCCGATTTCAGCGTGCCTTCCGCCATGGGCGGGGCCTCCTCTAAAGGGGCCAAGCAGCGGGGTAGCGTCGAATTGCTAAGTGACCCTAACGGCATCGACTTCAAGCCTTATCTGGTACAGGTGCTCGCATCCGTAAAGCGCAACTGGTTCGCCGTCATGCCACAAAGCGCGCGCTACGGCAGCCGTGGCCAAGTGCAGATTCAGTTTGTGATTCGCCGTGATGGGTCCGTGCCCAAACTGGTGATCGCAAGCACCTCGGCGACGGAACCGCTGAACCGCGCGGCTGTGGCAGGCGTCAGCGCGTCCAACCCCTTTCCTCCGTTGCCCCGTGAGTTCAATGGAAACGAAGTCCGCCTGCAATTTACGTTCTCTTACAACGTAGATTAAGCAGCACTGACCGGCAACTGCAGCGTATCGCCGAAGACCCAGCGTTTAGGACTTCCCGTAGGCTTCCAGCACCCCAGGCAACCACCCCTGGAACCAGGCGCTAAACGCTTCCAACTTTTGCTGACGGTCAAAGCTAAGCGGTGTGGCCGCAGGTATTGGGATACGCATGCGCATCGCAAGCGCTTCCTTCACCGCAATCGCGTTGGGGAACTCGTCGAACCAGTCACAGAACTCCTGCAGGTAGGCATCCATCGTACGCGCCTTCTCATCGTTGGACGTGGAGAGCCCCTGCTGCAGCCCGATTAGCAACTCTGGCACGGCGCTGGCTACGCCAGAGATGGATCCCACGCCGGTGTGCTGCTTGGCCTCCAGCAACAAGCGGTCATCGCCAACCATCAGGTGGAACGGCTTGCGTTCGCGCAACTCCAGCAGGGCTCGTAACCGGTCCCGATCTCCGCTGGAATCTTTGACGCCCGCGACCACACCCTCCTCGATCAGACGAATGATAGTTTCCGTCTCGACAGGGCTGGTGAAGAAAGGAATGTTGTAAAGCAGAATGGGAACCCCGACACCGACACGGCGGGCAAACTCCCGGTAGAAGGTATCGATTTCCGGCTGGCCATAGCGGAAGTAGTAAGGAGGCATCACAGCCAGACCCGCGCAACCAATACCTACCGCATGCTGGGCTAGATCCACCGTCCCTTCGAAGGTCGAATGGGTCACCCCGGCGATCACTGGAATTTGAGCCCGCTTCTTGGCGAACTCTACAATCTTGATGCGTTCCGGCACATCGAAATGCACCATCTCCCCAGTGGTTCCCAGAATCACCAAGCCATCCAAAGGGAACTTCCCCAGAAAGTCTACGACTTCCAGGAATGCGGCTAGGTTGGATTCATAGCGGTCAGCGTGGCGGGGCGTGACAGCGGCAGCAGCTACACCATCAAAGAGAGACACAACGTTACCTCAATCGGATCTGCTAACAGCATATCTGAGATCCCTGCCTGCCGGTTCCTGGGTAGGCGGATATTCGGACGCACCGAGAAGTAACGGTCAGCTCTGGGGCTTCGCCGTCGCCGCAACGGACTTGGCCCGCTGCGATACATCACCAACGACGCCTCTTGCACAGCGGACGGGCAACCGCAGGCTCACCGTTGTTTCCTGCCCCGGCTTTGACAAGATCTGGACCTCGCCGCCATGCGCCTCCACTACCCATTTGGTGATGGCCAGGCCAAGCCCAACGCCACCGGTATCACGGCCACGAGCTTCATCCACGCGATAGAACCGGTCAAACACCCGGCCTAGTGAAGATTCGGGAATGCCAGGCCCTTCGTCCGCCACCGCAATGGCAATGTGTTCCTCGGCGGGAAATTGGGCCTCGACGCGAACCGTTGTTCCCGCGGGCGAGTACTTGATCGCGTTATGGATCACATTTACCAGCGCCTGACGCAGCAGCAGCCAATCCGCCTCGATTTGCAGGGACGCATCACAACTGACCCGAAGCTGCTGGCCTCGCTCTTCCGACAGCACTTCTAGTAGGGAAACACATTCGTCCATCAACTTGCGTACGGGGAACACAGAAGGATGCAAGACGATCTGTTGGGCATCCGCTCGTGAGATCGTCAGTAGACTGTCTACTAAATGAGTCAGTCGGTTAGCTTCCTCCAACATACTGCCGATGACGTCGCGATATTCAGCCGGGGTCGTGGCCCGTTGTAGTCCTACCTCGCCAACGCTACGAATAGAGGCCAGTGGCGTGCGCAGTTCATGCGAAGCATCCGAAGTAAAGCGACGCAATTGGTCAAAAGACTGTTCCAGGCGGGTAAGCATCCCGTTGAAGACACCGGCCAACTCCGCAAATTCTCCATCAGCATCATCGAGAGGCAACCGCTCGTGCAAACGCGCACCAGTGATTCGTTCGGTCGTGATTGCCATTTGATGTACCGGTAACAACAAACGTTTAGCCAGCAGGTATCCGGTTATCCCGGCAAACGCCAGAACAAAGGGAAGCGGCATCAGAAGGACCGCCATCTCATCCCGCATGTGTTGCCACAATGGAGCCTCGCTGTAGGCGAGGCGAATCACCAGAGGTGTGGCGCCCACCGTGTGCTTACGGCTAACAACCTGCACTGCTGTCCCATCTTCGAGCACGTGTTGCCGAGGGGAGTATCCGCCAACGCCTTCCCGATCATCAGGCGCACCGCCCAATGTGTTCTGGCCGAGCAGTGCGTTGCGGTAGAGAATAGCCCCGGCGGGCGAGCGGATCTCCAACATACGTTGCAGCACGTCCTTGGATGCCGGGGTGTTGTGGTAGTCCTCGTGTACGGCGACATCTCTGTCGACGGTGATGTAAACCAATCCTTCGACCGTCTCCAGTTCCTGGATCGCGTGCCTGATCAATTGCGTCCGCAAGTGGTAGAGCAGCAGAAACGAGGCGCTCGCCGTATAGAGGATGACAACACAGGCCACCGAGACCATGTGCAGCAGCATCAGCTTCGTGCGGATGTGACGGAAGAAACGAGGGATCACAGAGGGTCCTCGCGCAGCACAAAGCCCACGCCACGCACGGTATAGAGCAGCTTCTTATCGAAGCCATCATCCACCTTGCGGCGTAGCCTGGCTACATGTACGTCGATGACGTTGTCAAGAGGCGTGGCGCGCATGGTTTCCTTCCACACGTCACGCACCAGCATTTCTCGGGAGACCACCGCACCCTGGTTGCGCATCAGGTATTCGAGCAGTTCAAACTCTCTGCCTGTCAACTCAATCGCCCGGCCTCCGCGGCGCACGGTGCGGCTGGAGGATTCCACTTCAAGATCTGCCAAACGCATAGCCGGCGGCGGTTCCGGAAATCCCCGGCGTAGCAACGCGCGGACCCGCGCCTGCAACTCCGGAAAGGCAAAGGGCTTCACCAGGTAGTCATCCGCACCCGCATCCAGCCCCGTAACCCGATCTTCTACAGAATCCCTGGCAGTCAACAACAGAACCGGGATGCGCATGCCTTCAGCGCGCACCTGACGTAGTATCTCTACTCCATCTCTGCCTGGAAGCATACGGTCCAGCACTAGCAGATCGAAGGATTCGACGTGCAACAAATAGAAACCCTCTTCCCCTGTGCGCACAGTGACAATTTCAAAGGATTCCGACTGCAACCCTTCCTGCAACGCGGCGGCCAATTTCGGTTCGTCTTCAACAATCAGGATTCGCACGTCGCCCTCTCCGGAGGCTTTCCCAGAACGATGGATATTCCACAGACAGCTATCTATCTCAAATCTAGCGCGCTCCAGGGCAAAACGAGTGCTGAAGAATCCGTGACGACATTCTGAACCGGAGGTTAAGAACCCACGGAAACCTATACCTGACTGGGTCGTAATGGGAATTTCAGAGACTCTTCAGTAGGCATAACGACGCTTTCCCCTTACAAACAAAGATAACCCTCTACATCATGTTGACCGTCGGCCCAGCTAAAAAAGTAACTCTTCACCTGAACGAAGATACAGCCGGAAACAGCGACTACATCTACAACGAAGTGTTCGCATTGCTTTACGCTTCCGGCGTGTCGGGAGCCACGCTCGTGCGACCGTCGCGAGGATTCGGCTCCCATCATCACATTCACTCAACCCATCAGGCGCGCCCTGGCGAGGAAAGGCATATGCCGGTACGCATCGATTTTATTGAAAGCGCGGAAAGGGTGGAAGAGATTCTGCCCAAATTGGCAGGTCTGGTGACAGATGGACTGATCGAAGTGCAAGACACCACGATCTACCAGATCGTCAAAGACGGGAGAAGCGTCTCGTAATGCGTATTTCTATCGCGCAGCTCGCGCTTACTTGTCTGCTTTCCTTGGCTCTCTATTCGCAGCCAGTTACTGACCTCTCCCCAGCAGAACCGCTGAGCCTCGACCAAGCGGTCAGCCGCGCACTGGAGCAACACCCACAGTTGGCGTCAGCTGCTTTTCTGGCGGAAGCCTCCAAGACCGTGGTCAAGCAGACACGCGCGGCCTACTCCCCACTGCTCAACGTGAACGCCTCAGGAGTAGAGGCTAGTAATCAAACACAAATTGCCGCTGGAACACTGCAGGCGCAAGGTTTGGCCAGCCGCTTCGCCACGGGCTTTGGCGTGTCGCAGTTGGTAACGGATTTTGGACGCACGAACAAGCTTACCGATGCCGCAAGGTTGCGCGCGGAACTGGCAACAGAAACGATTCAAACCAAACGGCTGGAAGTCGTGCTGGGCGTCAAACGCGCCTATTACGCAGCCCAAGGCGCTAACGCCGTGTTGACCGTCGCGAAGGCCACGTTGCAATCCCGCCAAGTCATCCTGCGACAGGTGCAGCGTCTGACGGAGAACCAATTGCGCTCAACTCTGGATCAGAGCTTCGCGGAGGTCTCCGTATCCGAGGCAGAGCTACTGGTGCAGGAAGCGGAGAACTCGCTGACGGAAGCTTTCGCCGCGTTGGCCGCAGCTATGGGCAGCACGGAAACGAAGCGCTATGTGTTGGAGACTTCGCCCACCCTACCTGAGTTGCAAACCGACGTGCAAGCGCTAATCGACGAAGCAATCGAGCGGCGCCCAGAACTCAAGGTTGCCCGCTTGAAGCAATCGGCGGAACAGAAAAGCGCCGAAGCGGAACGTCGAGGGCGTTACCCAACCATTCGACTCGAAGGCACAGCCGGCATTGTGCCCGTCCATGCACATTCGTTGCGCGATCACTATGCCGCCGTGGGTGTGAATGTGAGTTTGCCCTTCCTAAATGGAGGCATCTATGCGGCGCGAGCCGCAGAGGCAGACTTGAAGGCCAAATCAACCGGTAAGGATGCGGAGCACACCGCTATTCAATTGACGCTTGCAGTGAAGACCACTTGGTTGCAGGCCGATACAGCTCGTCGGCGGGTAGTGGTCGCCGAAAAAATGGTTCAGCAAACACAGTTGGCGCACCGCTTGGCAAAGACGCGTTACGAGAGTGGACTGGGCGGGATTCTCGAAGTCACCCAGGCACAACTGGCGGAAACCTCCGCACAAATCGCGTTTGCCAACGCTCGCTTCGACTATCTCTCCCAAATCGCCAATCTCAACTTCGCCATGGGGACCCTGCAGTGACATCATCATTCCTAAGTCGCAAACGCCCAAGCTTCCAGAGCGCTGCTGTGGCTTGTATTCTGACATCCACCATCCTGTTCGGCTGCGCAACCTCCAAACCAGAGACATCCGCCCAAAAGGAGAACTCTCAACAGGAAGTTCTCGTTCCCGTGGTTCTGGCACAGAAAGCGGACCTCAGCAGTTCCGTGTCGCTCACCGGAGAGTTCGAGCCCTTTCAGGAAGTGGAGGTCATGGCGAAGGTTTCCGGCTATGTGCGGGAGATTCGGGTAGATATTGGCAGCAAAGTCCGGGCCGGGCAGGTGCTTGCGGTGCTAGAAGTCCCCGAACTTCAGGACGACCTAAACCGTGCTACCGCTAGCGTGGCCCAGAGCGAAGCCCAAGTGACTGCGGCAAACGACGAAGTGATGCGCGCCGAATCCGCGCATCAGATTGCTGGTCTTTCCTTCCGCAGGTTACGGGAGGTAACGAAGCGAGAGCCCGGCCTAATTGCGCAACAGGAAATCGACGAGGCGCAGTCCCGGGACTTGATGACCAACGCGCAGCTCTCCTCCGCCCGTTCCCGGCTACAAGTGGCCAAGCAGCAATTGGAAGTTTCGAAGGCTGAGGCATCCAAGCAGCGTACAGTACACCGGTACATCACCATCACCGCTCCGTTTTCGGGAACGGTGACCAAGCGTTACGCCAACCTCGGCGCAATGGTGCAGGCTGGCACGGCTTCCCAGTCCCAGGCGATGCCGGTGGTTCGTCTGTCACAGAACGAACTGCTGCGTCTTCGGCTTCCTGTTCCTGAATCCATGGTGCCCTCCGTGAAGATTGGCGCGCCGGTGGATGTACGCGTGGGAGCCCTGGGACGAAGCTTCGAAGGCAAGGTAGCTCGTTATACCGGAAAACTCGACGCTGGCACGCGCTCGATGATCACCGAAGTCGATGTCCCCAATCCGACTGGCATCATCGTTCCCGGTATGTTTGCGGAAGCGGACCTCGGGATTTCAGAACGCAAGCAGGTACTCTCGGCGCCTCTTGAAGCCATTGATCGCAGTGCCGGGGAACCCCGCATCTACGTGGTGGATGGCAAGGGCGCCGTCCACATCGCAACCGTCTCTCTGGGGATGGAAGACACACACCGCATCGAGATCAAACAAGGCATCGCCGAAGGCGACCAGATCATTGTCGGTCAGCGCAGCGGCCTGAAAGAGGGCCAGGTAGTCCGCGCGAAGTTGACGGAACTGAGTGTGAGCAGGAACTAGGCAATGTCCAAATTTGCGATCAAGACCCCTTACTTCATTGTTGTCGTCTGCCTGATCATCGCGCTGGTTGGCGCCGTCAGCATCGCTCGTATGCCGGTGGACATGTTTCCCAAGATCGATATTCCCGTCGTCGTGGTGGCGACCTTCTACTCCGGCATGCCCGCTGAGCAGGTGGAAACCAACATCACGTATCGCATGGAGCGATTCCTGACGCTTGGTAGTGGCATTGAGCATATGGAATCCCGCTCGCTCACCGGTGTCAGCATCATCAAGATATTCTTCCAGCCGGGTTCAGACCCGGATGCGGCGGCATCCAGCATGGCGACTCTGGCCATGGCGGAAATGAGCCGATTGCCACCCGGAACGCTACCACCCGTGGTGATGAAGTTTGATGCGTCCAACCTGCCTGTCTGCTTGGTGACATTAAAGGGCGAGGGACTATCCGAAACGAAGCTGAAGGACCTTGCGCAGAGCACCATGCGCAACCAACTGGCTGGCGTGCGTGGAGCCTCCGTGCCACAAGCATTCGGAGGCCGCATCCGGCAGATCATGCTGTATGCAAACCCCTTCAAACTGGAGGCGCATCGACTGAGCTTGATGGACGTGGTGCGGTCCATCGGCGAGTCGAATGTCATTCTTCCGGCGGGCCACGTGCAGCTTGGTAACTATGACTACAACATCTACACGAACGGCCTTCTGGAAACCATTGACGAGATCAACCGCGTGCCCGTCAAGGTGGAAGGGCATGCTCCCGTGCGTGTCGCGGATATTGGTCGGGCAGAAGACTCCAACAGCTTTCAGTTCAACAGCGTTCGCGTGAACGGACAACGTTCCGTGTACCTGCCGATCCTGAAGCAGGGTGGGGATTCCAATACCATCGCTGTGGTGGATGGCATCCGCGAGATGTTGGGCAAGCTGAGCGATGTGCCAGACTCTCTGGTTACCGAAGTCGTCTTCGATCAATCCCAGTTCGTAAAGACCGCCATTGATACCTTGCTGCATGAAGGCGCCCTGGGTCTCTTTCTGACATCGCTGATGATTCTGATCTTCCTGGGTAGCATGCGCGCCACCGTGGCGGTGTTCTTTTCTATTCCGCTCTCCGCCCTGGCCACCTTTATCATTTTGCAGTTGGGTGGAAGTTCCCTGAACACCATGGTGTTGGGTGGCTTGGCGTTGGCTCTCTCTCGCTTGATCGACAATTCGGTGGTGGTGTTGGAGAACATCTACCGTCACTTGGAGATGGGGGAACCACCAGCCGTCGCTGCGGAATTGGGCGGACGCGAGGTCGCCTTGCCTGTGCTTTCGGCAACCCTGGCCACAGCCGTGGTGTTCTTCCCGGTAACCATGTTGTTTGGCGTCAGCAAATACCTTTTCTCTTCGCTGGCGCTGGCCGTCGTTATCTCTCTGTTTGCTTCTTATGCCGTCGCCATGACCGTGGTGCCCTTGTTCTGTGCGCAGTTCATTAAGGCTCCGGCAGGACATGGGACCACACACCGCAAAGAGGACGATGAAGACCATCCTCCCGCAAAGCTGTCTTTCGGTGATCGCTTCAACGCCTGGTTCAACCAGCGCTTTGAGGGGTTTCTTGATCGTTATGACTCGCTGGTGCAACGCGTCGTCGATTGGCCCCGCGCCACCATCGTGCTGGGCTGCGCGGGATTCATTCTGAGTCTGGGACTCTTCCCACTGATTGGCATGGCGTTCTTTCCTTCCACGGACGCAGGCCAATTCGTCATCCGCGTGAAGGCGGTGTCCGGCACGCGTCTGCTGGAAACGGAGAAGAGTATCGCCAGCCTGGAGGAACTGATTCGGCGAGAGGTGGGTGAAGAGAACATCAAGATGATCGTTTCCAACATTGGTATCGATCCTGGTTTCTCCGCCATGTTTACGACAAATTCCGGCACCCATGCGGCAACCATACAGGTAGCGTTACAGAGCGAACGTCATGCGAGCAGCGCGGAGTACATGGAGCGCGTCCGCAACGCGATGCGGGAAGAGCTACCGCAGCTCTCTGCGTACTTTGCCTCCGGCAGCTTGGTGGAATCTGTGCTGAACATGGGATTGCCCGCCCCCATCAACCTGCAAATTGTGGGATCTGACCTGGAGGCGAACTACGCCATGGCACAGGAACTCGCAGCAAAGGTGCGCGCCTTGCCGGAAGTGGCAGAGGTATTCATTCCCCAGGATCTGGATCAGCCGGCACTGAAGCTGGAAGTGGATCGTGTACGGGCCCGAGAGTTGGGATTGAGCCAGCGCGAGGTGGTCACGAATGTCATTACGGCGCTGAATTCCAACCAGATGGTGGCGCCCAGCATGTGGGTAGATCCCAAGAACGGAAACAACTACTACCTCTCCGTGCAATACGAAGAAGAGCAAGTGAAAAGCATGAACGACTTGCGCTCCATTCCACTGCGCGGAGCGGCTTCGGTGAAGCCTACGCGATTGGATATGGTCAGTAGTGTGACGCGCCGGTCTGCGCCTACCGAATTGACCCACTACCAGATTCGCCGCACCATCGATGTCTACGTGCGACCGGTGGGTGAAGACTTGGGCATCGCTTCCCAGAAGATTGACGAAATCATCGCGGCGGCATCCGTACCGAAGGGTATGACCATCAACATGCGCGGCATGGTCGAATCCATGCGTGCTTCCTTCGATAGCTTTGCGGTTGGCCTTATCCTTTCCGTGGTGTTGCTCTTCCTGATTCTGGTTGCGCAGTTCCGCTCGTTTCTTGACCCGTTCATCATTCTGCTGGCGTTGCCCCCCGGCATCACCGGCGTATTGCTGACGCTTTGGCTTTCGGGCACTACGTTGAACGTGATGTCCCTGATGGGCGTGCTGATGCTCGTCGGTGTAGCGACATCGAACAGCATTTTGATCGTGGAATTCGCGCACAAGTTGATCTATGAAGGCGCTGGGGTACGCGATGCGATCATCACAGCCTGCCGCGTTCGTCTGCGTCCGGTGCTGATGACATCGCTCGCCACCATCATTGGCTTGCTACCGATGGCGTTGAAGCTGGGGGAAGGCAGTGAGTCCTACGCGCCCTTGGCACGCGCGCTACTGGGCGGCTTGGCGGTATCGGTGATCTTCACCGTATTCCTGGTTCCCGCAGGATTTTACCTGGTTTACGGATTTCGTGCGCAGGAACGCGCGGTGAGCAGCGAAACATCCGCGTAAGAAACGCTTCACAGTAGCAGCAAGGGTCTGACACTAGCGAGGTATCGTTCCGGCGTCTACGCGACGGCGGTTCGAGGCCTCGCTTTTTTATTCTGTCGCCACCAACAGCATTCCGTTCGGCAAAAACCACAACAGATGTGAAATGCTATCCCCCATGGCTTAAGCGAGCAGATGCCGATGGCGCGTGGACGCGGAAGCCGGAAAGGTTGGGGGAACATGCTGCTTACAGGTGCTACGTCGCAACGGAAAGAAGGGCTTGGTCGAAGCTGCTTCCGATTCTTGAGTAGGGTCGCTATGCTGGGATTGCTTATGCTCCCTGTCGTACATACTGCTCCGTCCCAAGACACGACCAACTTCCCCGCTATTGGGGAGATTCAACGTTTCTCTCCCGAGTTGGATCAATTGCTTCCCGCGAACGCGAAGATTGAAGTGATTGCATCCGGCTTTGATTGGACCGAGGGTCCGGTGTGGATCAAGGAAGATGGCGGCTATCTGTTGTTTTCCGACATCCCGCGGAACTCCATCTATCGCTGGAAGGAAAATGAGGGCATCAGCCTTTGGATGAAGCCTTCAGGGTATACCGGTGTAAAGGACTACGGCGAAGAACCGGGCTCGAACGGGCTGACGCTCGATAGCGAAGGCCGACTGACCTTGTGCGAACATGGTGACCGACGCATCTCTCAGTTGTTGAAGGATGGCGGCAAAAAAACCCTTGTGGACAACTACCAGGGCAAACGACTCAACAGCCCCAACGATCTCGTCTACAAGTCGGATGGCGCGCTCTACTTCACTGACCCCATCTATGGCTTGCCCAAGCGAGAAAATGACCCTCGGCGAGAACTATCCTTCTGCGGCGTCTACCGGTTGGGGAGCGATGGCGCTTTGCGTCTGCTGACTGACGGGATGACCCGCCCGAACGGCATTGCGTTCTCTCCGGATGAGAAGACGCTCTACGTCTCTAACTCTGACCAGCAGCGCGCCGTTTGGATGCAGTTCCCCGTGCTTAGCGATGGCGGCATCGGCGAAGGTAAGGTGCTATACGATGCCACCAAAGACGCCGGCAAACTTCCGGGAAGCCCCGATGGCTTCAAGTTGGACAAAGACGGCAACCTGTGGGCAACCGGACCCGGTGGCGTGCATGTGATCTCTCCACAAGGGAAGCTACTTGGCCGCCTCAGCACGGGGGAAGCAACGTCCAACATCGCCTGGGGCGACGACGGCAGCTTGTTGTACATTACCTCGGACATGTATCTCTGCCGGGTGCGCACCAACACCAAAGGCGCAGGTTGGTAGACAGACTACGCTTCTGAGCGGACAATCAAAGATGAATACGAAAGAATTGAATAGTGTGACGCTTGGGCAAGAACAAGCAGGAACGTAGGCATGTCTGAACGGATTGGGTTGACAGTGGAACTTCGCTCCCAGGTGGGGGCGCTTCACCAGATCACGGGTGTGATTGCGCGCCACAATGGCGATATCACATTGGTGGAGATCATTGACCGTCGCGAAGATCGCGAACGCACCTATTTGGAGGTCGATCTACCAGGGGACCCGCAGGCACTGATCGCGGATATTGAATCGCTGGACATCGTCGTTGGCCTGCTGCGTGAAAAGACGATGCAGCAGATCTATGGCAAGCGCATCATCATTCTGGGTGGTGGCGCGCAAGTAGGTCAGGTGGCGATTGGCGCTACATCAGAAGCAGACCGCCACAACATCCGCGGCGAACACATTTCGGTGGATACCCTACCCGTAGTGGGGGAGTTCCCACTTGCTGATGCGGTGCGCGCCGTGGCTCGTTTGCCTCGCGCCAAATTACTGGTGCTTGCAGGCGCGCTGATGGGCGGAGAAATAGAAAAGGCTGTCCGCGAAGTACGTGCTCGGGGCCTCATTGTCATTAGCTTGAACATGGCCGGCAGCGTGCCAGACGCTTCTGACTTGGTGGTCACTGACCCGGTGCAGGCAGGGGTGATGGCCGTGATGCTGATCGCCGACACGGCGAAGTTCCGTATTGATCGTCTGAAGCGCCGCGTATTCTAACTGGCGTTTCAGACCGGCTCTCTATCGGACAACTAGGCCTATAGCTAAAGGCGAGCCTCCCCGGCCGGGGAGACTCCTCAACTAGCGATAGGTGTAGGACGTCTCCGGTATACGCCCCATATCCCCACTGTCTTCAATCCACTTCTCCAGCTTCGCCGCCAATCCCTGCTTTACCTTCGCGAGCTTGGGATCATCGGCAAGGTTTTTCACTTCATAGCGATCATTCTGCAGATCGTAGAGCTCCCATTCCGGTTTGCGCGGCTGCATGAAGAGTTGCTGCACGGCGTTCAGCTTGCCTTCCGCATGTAGAGTCTTCATCACACCCAGCGTGGGATATTGCTTCTCTATGTATTCGTTGTATTGCGTATAGGGTCGTTCCGGCATGAAATTGCGGATGAGTTTGTAGCGGTGGTCGCGGATGGAACGGATGCGGTCTACCGTCATGTCACAGCGGTCTCGCGCGGCCATCACAACCTCGCGCGGCTTGTGATTGGCTCCGAATAGATTCTGCCCATGCAGTTCCCGTTCGGGCTGCACTCCGGCCAAGGCGAGGGTAGTGGCCGTCATGTCGAGCGAGAGCACCAGATCTTTGCGTACCTCACCTGCCTTCCATACACCGGGATACCAAGCCATCAACGGAACGCGAGTTCCGGCGTCATAGAGCCATTGCTTGCCGCGAATCAGGCATTGTCCGTGATCACCCATGAAGAAAATGGCGGTATTTTCCAGCAGGTTCTGCGTCTTCAGGTACTCCAGGAGTTGGCCGACCTGTCGGTCCAGCAAATTGGTGCATTCCAGATGGTTGGCATACTCATCGCGAACTACAGGGTGGTCGGGCCAGTAAGGAGGCAGGGGCAGCGATTCGGGAGGAATGCGAGCCATCTCCTTACGCGCCTGCACATAGGCTGGACCCTTATGAGTCGCGGAGAAGTTCACCTGTAGGTACAGTGGCTTGTCGAGTGGACGTCCATCCAGGCTACTGGAATCCCAAGGTTTGTCGACGTTGAAGTTCCAATCGTCCTTCCCTGCCCCACGCGCCCCCGGTGAGAACTCGCCTTTTAGATTGACCGTGTGATACCCCGCGCGCTGCAAATGCCGGGAAACGACATCGACACCCTGGGGAAGACGGTAGCCGTCTTCGCGATGGCTGCGATGGTTATGCGCCCCGATGGTGGTTTGAAAGAAGCCCGTATTGAAGGCCGAGCGGCTAGCTGAGCACACGGGCGCGGTGGTGAAGGCATGTTCGAAGCGCACACTTTCCGAGGCGAAGCGGTCCAATACCGGCGTGCGCACGATCCGGTTGCCGTAGCAGCCCAAATCAGGAGAGAAATCCTCCGCCAGAATCCAAATGATGTTGGGCCGTTTCGCGCTCTGCCCACTGAGGATGGCAGGTGCCCCCAGAGCTGCCGTGCTGAGCAGGAACTCCCGCCGGTTTGCCGAATATGGGTTTGCCGAATACGAGTTTACCGGATACCGTTTCGCCGAATACGGTGACCATGCGACGGTTGGGGATGTGGCGGGGCGGGGCTTCATGTCCTGAAATTCTACCAAAACGATAGACTACGGGAACATCCGCATGCAGGGCCAGCAGCAAGCGACGGAGGCCGCGCCTTAATGCCAGCGCAATGCGTCTTTCTTGTAGGCCCAAATGTAACCAGCAAACAGAATTGCCAGAAAAACCGTGATCTCCGCGACTCCAAACCAACCAAGTTGTTTGTAGCGTACAGCCCACGGGAAAAGAAAGATCGTCTCCACGTCAAAGACCACAAACAGGATGGCGATCAGGTAAAACCGAACGGGATGGCGGCCGCGCGCGCTGGACGAGACGGGAATGCCGCATTCGTAAATTTCCTGCTTCACCTGACTGGGGGCACTTGGCCGCAGCAACTTCGCCACAAACAACAGCGCCACCAGGAACACCAATGACATCAACAAAAAGATGAAAACGGGGATGTATTCGGTCGGCACAACCTCAGCATATCATAAACGGACTATTGAGTCTTAATTCATGCGACACTGTTGAGAATTGCAGCAAAGTGCGGGGTTTATTCATCCGTATCCATAAGAAATCGGTTGCAGCAACCGGGGACCGTGAATGCAAGCGGCGCGTAGAGGCTAGGATTAAGGTAAGGAGCCCCATGTTCCAGACAATCCGGGAACAGATACGGACAATTCGATTGGAAGACCCTGCAGTCAAAAGCGTGTGGGAAATCTTTTTCTGTTACCCCGGCTTTCAGGCTATTCTGTGCCACAAGACGTCGCATTGGCTCTATCGGCATCGCCGCTTCGTGCTGGCCCGGCTGGTGAGCCAGTTTGCCCGCTTCTTCACGGGCATCGAGATCCACCCTGGCGCCCGTATCGGGCATCGCCTGTTCATTGACCACGGCATGGGTATTGTTGTGGGCGAGACCGCCGAAATCGGCGACGACGTGCTGCTCTATCAAGGGGTCACCCTTGGCGGCACAGGCAACGAAAAGGGGAAGCGTCACCCGACGTTAGGTAATGGCGTAGTGGTAGGCGCGGGGGCCAAGGTTCTTGGGAACATCCATATTGGCGACTGCGTAAAAATCGGCGCGGGCTCTGTGGTTGTGAAGAGCGTTCCCTGTGACAGTACGGTGGTGGGCATTCCGGGCAAGGTAGTGCGGCGCGGCAAACAGCGTATTGATGTTCTGGAACACGGGGACCTGCCAGATCCGCAAGGCCAGAGCATTGAAGAGTTGATGCGCCGTGTTGAGCAGTTGGAAGCACGCCTGCGTGAACATGAGACTGGACAACCCGAACTCGCGGGGCACCCGGCACACCACCAGATAGAACGAGGTAGAGGCGAGGGATGACGATCCAGGAAAAGCCAGTAAAGACAATTTGTGTCTATTGCTCTTCCAGCCAGAACTTGGAACACACGTATGTGGATGCCGCGGTACAGGTAGGCCACTTGATCGCTAAACGTGGGCACGCGTTGGTCTACGGAGGCACACGCATCGGGTTGATGGGCGCGGTATCCCGCACGGCCAAGTCCGAAGGAGCCGCAGTCACCGGGATTGTACCCGCCTACATCCGTTCGAAGGTAGAGGATTGCGAAGACGCCGAAGCACTGATTGTGACGCCGGATATGCGCGCGCGGAAGGCGCAAATGGAGCAACTCGCCGACGCATTTCTGGCGCTGCCCGGCGGCTTCGGAACCCTGGAAGAGCTAATGGAAATCCTGACGTTGAAGCAGCTTGGGTTGGTCACCAAGCCGTTGGTGCTGCTAAACACCCAAGGGTTCTATCAGCCACTGCTTCAATTCTTCGACAAGATGTACCAGGAACGGTTCGCACGACGGCAATACGAGGGGCTCTACCAGATCGCGGACGAGCCGACAGAAGCGTTGGAAGCAATTGAAGCGCTTTGGGCTGACCAGAACGCCGTCGTGGTTTCCAAGTGGGGCTAGACGTTGCTTGCTGACAGACCAGGAGCCTCCGGCAGCCCACGACGCCGAGACTCCTCTGCAGCCTCACGATCAAAGGCAAAGCGAAAGCTATTCGCCGCAATCCCGTGCAGTTCCCCATCTGTGAAGCCTAGCTCCTGCTGCGCCACTTGATACTCCCGCACCAGGGAGGTGTGGAACATAGCTGGGTCATCGGTATTCAACACAATGGGCACGCCAGCGTCATAGAGCTGCCGCACCGGGTGAGCGCGCGGGCTCTCCACAGCTCCAGTCAGCACATTGCTCGAAATAGAAATTTCCAGCGGGATCTGATGCGTCGCGAGGTGCTGCACCAGAACGGGGTCGTCAATGGCGCGGATGCCATGCCCGATTCGCTCCGCTCCCCCTTCCAGTGCTTCCCAAATGGACGTTGGCCCGGTGGTCTCTCCACCATGCACCGTCAGCCGGAGTCCCGCCTGACTCGCGCGCTGGAACACATTGTGGAAGTCACGTGCTGGCCCTAATTCTTCATTGCCGCCAATTCCAAAGCCAATGACGCCTTTGTGCTGGAATTGCATTGCCAGGTCAAGCACCAACTCCGCATCATCAACCGGAAACTGCCGGATAGCGTCAAAGATCCAACGTACCGGGAAGCCTGCATCTTGGGCCGCCGCATCCACCGCCCGGAAAATCGCGGTCGCATCCTGCCCTTTCCAAAACATAACGCCCACGGAAAGCATCACTTCGGCGTAGCGTACATTCTGTTCGCGTAGGCGGCGGAACAAATCCTCGGCAACCCAGGCGTAGTGCTCCGGCCGGGAGAGGTGGCGAGCCACCCATTTGAAACTCTGCAGAAAGGCGGGGAAATCAGTATAACGGTATTGACTGCGAATCTCTTCCAGGCTCAGGGACGGGTTAATTCGTTGAATCACGTCTGGTTCGGCGGAACCTTCCAGGTGCAGGTGGAGTTCGGCTTTCGGTAACTGCTGAAGAAAACAACTCATCGGCGGTGTGTATAGGGAAATCCGAGTCTCCCTACCCCATTACTGAGATAATAAGGCGCAATGAAACCTGAAGTCATGGAAGCCATCGTCGGTGGCTATCACGCAGACCCCTTCGGCGTGTTGGGGCCCCACCAGGACAGTGGGATCAAAGGAAAGAAGGCATCCTGGAGCATCGCCACATTCCAGCCACAGGCGGAGAAAGTGGAAGTCCTGTTGGGCGAGAAATCAACCCCTATGGAGCGCGTGCATACGCACGGGCTGTATGAGGTCTCTCTCGCCGCTGACCCAGGCGCCTATCGTTTGCGTGTGACCGACTACCAGGGCAATGTCACGGTGATGGAGGATGCCTATCGCTTCTCTCCCGTGCTGAGCGACTTCGACATCCACCTGCACGGAGAGGGAACGGATTCCGAGACCTACCGCAAGATGGGTTCCCATTTGGTGGAAAAGGATGGCGTTCGGGGGGTAAGTTTCGTAGTTTGGGCGCCCAATGCAGAGATGGTTAGCGTGGTTGGGTCCTTCAACGATTGGGATACCCGCCGCTACCCGATGCGCGCCCGAGACGGTGGCCTTTGGGAGATCTTCATTCCCGGCGTGGAAAAGGGAAGCTCCTACAAATATTTCGTCCGCAGCAAGTTCAAGGGTTACCAGCAGTTGAAGTCCGACCCTTATGGCTTCTACATGGAGGTTCCTCCAAAATCCGCTTCCGTCGTTTGGGATATCGACCAATACGAATGGCAGGACAGCCAATGGATGGAACAACGCGCCCAGAAGAATTGGCTGAAAGAGCCAATGTCCATCTATGAAGTCCATTTGGAAAGCTGGCTGCGCAACCCGGATGGACAACCGCTCAGCTATCGCGAACTAGCGGCGAAACTGGTTCCGTATGTGAAGGACTTGGGCTTCACGCACATTGAGTTGTTGCCCATTGCGGAGCATCCCTTCAGCGGATCCTGGGGTTATCAGGTGGTGGGTTATTACGCCCCCACTTCCCGTTTTGGCGATCCGGACGATTTCATGTACTTCGTGGACGAGTGCCACCGTCACGGCATTGGGGTTTTCGTGGATTGGGTTCCCGGCCACTTCCCCAAGGACGCGCACGGCCTTGCCTATTTCGACGGCACGCACCTTTACGAGCACGAAGACCCACGCATGGGCGAGCACAAAGATTGGGGCACCCTGATCTTTAACTATGGCCGGAACGAGGTTCAGAGCTTTCTGATTTCGAACGCTCTGTTCTGGCTGAAGAAATACCATATTGACGGATTGCGCGTGGATGCCGTGGCGTCCATGCTGTACCTGGACTACTCCCGCAAAGAGGGAGAGTGGCTGCCCAACCGCTATGGCGGGAACGAAAACCTGGAAGCTATCGACTTGCTGCGGCGCTTCAATGAGCTCGCGCATCAGGTGCCCGGCGCTGTGACGGCAGCGGAAGAAAGTACGGCCTTCCCCGGCATTTCCCGACCGGTCTATCTGGGCGGCGTGGGCTTCACCTTCAAATGGAATATGGGCTGGATGCACGACATGCTCGCCTATTTCCAGAAAGATCCGTTCTTCCGGAAGTATCACCAGAACAACGTTACCTTCAGCCTGCTTTACGCGTTCTCGGAGAACTTCATTCTGCCGATCTCCCACGATGAAGTCGTGCACGGCAAGGGCTCATTACTCGGCAAAATGCCCGGCGACGAGTGGCAACGTTTTGCCAATGCTCGCGCCTTCCTCGGCTACATGTACACCCACCCGGGCAAGAAGTTGCTATTCATGGGCAGCGACACCGGACAGAACGAGGAATGGGACTATCAGTCCCAGGTGCGCTGGGACCTGTTGCAATATCCGCCCCACAGCGGCATGCAAAAAGCTCTGCGCCGCGTGAACGAGATGTACAAGCAGGAACCGGCCCTGCATCAAGTGGACTTCGAATGGACCGGCTTCGAGTGGGTGGATATCAACGACATCAATAATTCGGTGATTTCCTTCATTCGCCGCGCTACTGACCCCAACGACTTTTTGGTGGTGGCTTGTAACTTCACACCCACGGTGCGGAACCACTATGTCATCGGAACGCCGGAACCCGGAATCTACGATGAGATTCTCAACACAGATCACCCTGACTTCTGGGGAAGTGGTGTACTGAACGGGACAGTGGAAGCCCTACACCAGCAGACCCACGGTCGCCCCTACGGGCTGAGCCTGACATTGCCCCCCCTGGGCGTAGTGGTGATGAAACGCCGCCGTTAACGTTATAACGGGTGGCAGGTTAACAGATAACAAAAGCTGTCGTAACATACACCGCCCGCCAGGCATCTACAGTATCGAATGCCGAAGAACACGAAGCGGAAGTTTTTGATCGCGGCCAGCCTTCTGATGCTTGCAGGCATCGGGCTAGCCGCGCCCCAGTGGAAACCGTTAAAGCCCAACCCTGCCGATTCCGCAAAGACAACGCCGCCTGCTGGCCCGGATGGTCAAGAACCCATCGTCACTGATTCCGGCGCCATCATCTCTATGGATGTGCAGATCGTTAACGTACTCGCCAGCGTGCGGGATAAGAGTGGCCGCTTCATTCCCAATCTGAAGAAAGAAGACTTCATCGTAAAGGAAGACGGCAAGCAGCAGGACATTCGCTACTTCACGGCGGAGTCGAACTTGCCGCTGACACTTGGCCTCATCATAGACGTCAGCGTCAGCCAGGATGCCCTGATTGACGAGGAACGCCGATCCGCACAGAAGTTCATTGAGGAAGTGATTGACGAGAAAGATCTGGCTTTCGTCATCAGTTTCGGCCCGGATACGAGGTTGGAACAAGACCTGACATCCAGCCAACGCCTGCTCTCGAAGAGTCTCGAAAAACTACAAACTCGCGGCGCAGCTTACGTTCCGCTCAATACAGGGACCAACCCCAACGCGACGCCGAGGGGCACGGTGCTTTACGATGCGGTCTATCTAGCGGCAAAAGATATGCTACGTCCGGTAACCGGGCGCAAGGCGATCATTCTGATTACAGATGGCCTAGACCAAGGCAGCAAGGTCGACATTAAAGAGGCTTTGCGGGAAGCGCATCTCTCCGACGTCGTAGTCTACAGCATTCTGCACTATGATGCATCGTTCCATGGTCCATTCGGGCGTGGCACCGCGGACTACGACCTGGGCAAAATGGCCAAGGAAACCGGAGGCACGTTATTCAAGCCAAAGAGGGGGCAGCCGCTCTCGGAGATCTTTCAGGCCATTCAGGATGAACTGCGCAACCAGTATTCCATTGGCTACACGCCGACCAATCCGGCGCACGACAACACATTCCGCGAGATCAACGTGAGCACCACCGCCAAAGGCACCAAGGTGCAGACACGTCGCGGTTACTATGCTTCCAAGGACTGATAGACGATTCGCCATCAAAACCGAATCAGAAAAGGCCCCGCTAACGGCGGGGGCTTTTCCATTTGTGAGCCAGCGCACAGCAGAACCTGCGCCTTTGGCCGGTCAGACCTTAGCGGCGGTTACCCTCGCGCAGGGATTCTTCCCGGCGGTCGAAATAAGAGGTGAGGGCCTCGCGCAGGGATGGCATGGCGCCAAAGCCTTCCGCTTCCATCATCTGATTCGACAACGCCGAATAGACCGGCCTGGCAGCTGGAGAAACATATTCAGAACGAGTAGTGGGATGCAGATCCGCCGTCAATTGGCAAACCTCGAAGATTTCCTTCGCAAAGTCGTACCAGGAAACCGGAGCACCTCCGCCTACGTGGTAGAGTCCACTGCATCCAGCCGAAGCCATGGCCACGGACTTGGCCGCCAACGCGGGCGCATAGGTGGGCGATGCTATCGTATCGGTCACCACTCGCAGTTGCCTCCCGGAATGGGCATTGCGCAGCATGGTCTCCACAAAGTTCCCGTGCGACGTATGAATCCCTTCCGGCCCATACACACCGCAGGTACGGATGACCAGCGCATTGTCGAGGTAAGCGAAGGCGTAATGCTCTCCGCTGAGTTTCGACACACCATAAGCGTTGATGGGGTGTGGGCGATCTGACTCGGTGTAGGGAACCTCGGCTGCGCCATCGAACACGTAGTCCGTGGAAAAATGCAGGAGCTTGGCCTTCGCCTTACGACAAGCAGTCGCCAGATTGCGAACGGCCAGACCGTTGGCAAAGTAGGCCGCTGCCGGTTCCTGCTCCGCACGGTCAACTGTATTGTAGGCGGCGCAGTTGACCACAAGTTCCGGAATTTCTGACTCGATGAAGCTGGTGACCACGTCCGCCTGACGCACGTCAACCGTGGCGCGATCAAAGGCCACGGCGTCCCAGCCATTTCTTTTCAACTGCCGGGTGATTTCAATTCCAAGTTGTCCTCGGCTCCCGAAGACCAATGCCTTTTTACTCATAAATGTACAGCGTATCGAATTCCAAGGGGCACGTTGTGACAGAACGGCGACAAATGTGGAAGAACTGCGGGGTTCAACAAGCGTCTAGAGAGAGCGCAGGTAAAAGATCAGCAGACCAAATAGGACTAAAGAGAATAGCGCGAGCCACGGCGCTAATCGTCGACATGCGGCAAGCCATCGGGATACACGACGTTCACCACCCTCACCTGCGGTACTCAGCGGATATCCCGACGTCACAGTACCAGCCGCCGAGGAATGCGAAGATCGCTCGTCGCTGGGAAGCAGGCTGTGCAGCGGATGCTTGGGGTCCAACAGGCGGCTATCCGCCCAGATCATACGAGCCATATGGCCAGTACGAGCGCACTCGTGAATCCGACCGAGGAGTTGCGTCGCGTGCGCATCCACGTCTGAATGCACGGAATAGCCGACCTGTTGAGACACGAGTAGAACACGGTGCCGGTGAACTCGGGAGATTACCGATTTACCCGAGCCCCCTGCATCGTTGCTGGACGATCCGGAAGGTGGTTCTTGCGTCACAGTTATGCCCGCCTGGACTCTATGCCTACCGGGACGACGGATTAAGCCCTGGTCGTAACCGGAGTCGCCAAGTCTGGAGAGGGGACGGGAGCCGCTACCAACGAAGACTCTCCCGCATGCTCCAAAATTACCTGGATGAAACCCAACGCAGCCTTTGAAAGCGCCTTTTCTTTCTTATAGATGAGACCCAAACGGCGAATCATGGGCTCGGGCTCAATCGAAAGCGCGCGCAACGTACCGGATTCCACCTCTTCACGGCAGTGCGTATAGGCGAGGAAGCCCACACCCATATCCGCCAAGCAAAAGCGCTTGATCATCTCGGTGGAATCAAGCTCCATCGAAACCTGCAAATTGTCGCCCGCTGATTCCAGCCAGGCGGTGAGGCGCTTCCGTGTGGTGCCGTACTTGGGCAACAACACGGTATGGTTGGCCACTTCCTGCGCGGAGACACTCTCGCGGTCAGCCAGCGGGTGGTTTGGCGGCACAATCACCTTGATTTCGTCAGAGTGAATGCGGACCACCTGAACTTTCTTTTCCTGAACCGGCAACTGCGTGATGCCAAAATCCGCCAGATTGTCGACGACCGCTTCTACGACACGGGAGCCGTAGGAACGGTCGACCTGCAACTGTACGTTCGGGAACTGCTTTTTGTACTCGGAAAAAACACGGGGAAGGACGTGGATACAGGTAGCTTCGTTGGCGGCAATCACCAACTCGCCACGAGGCACACGATCCAACTCGTTGATGGTGTCCTGGGCACGACGACGCAAATCGAGAATCTGTTCCGCATAATCGGCGAAAATTTTACCCGCCGGGGTTAGACGAATACGCGTTCCCAACCTTTCGAAAAGAGCCGTATTCAGCTCCTGTTCTAACTGCCGCACCTGTGCGCTAATTGCCGGCTGCGTACGAAAGCAGGTCTGTGCAGCCTTAGAAAAGCTCTTGAGCCGGACAATCTCAAGAAAGGTATGTAGTTGATCCAGATCCATGACGCTTCGCCCTCCCTGGCAATGAAGGAGCCCGAATCACCCTGCCTGTAATTAACAAAGCAATCGTCTGTTAACGACATTAAGCGAAACAACTGCCGTCACTTTCCAGATGTACTTACGAGAAGCGTCTCATCTGGACGAACACTGTGACAACGAGCAAACGCAGTGCAGGAGCAAGAGCGGGGTCTAGTGTGGCATTCATGCAGCGAACCTGGCAACAGAGGGAGCCACACCCCAAGGTCTCCCGGGGTGTCTGTGCAATTGCATAGACAATTTACCCCAGTTTAGGGAATACCCTCCATAAAACTGAATTATAGCACTCCCCCAAGGGCTTCGCGCCCCGAGTGGAATGCGAAACGTACCACGGCGAGGCGGCTTGAAGCTGGAACCCAACAGGATCAGCACGTTAACGCTTGTCCCGAGCCCGTTTCTCGGGGTTGGGCAGCTCAAACGTAGATTCGGGTGTCGCCGGATTTATCGTGACTGTCGCCGTAAACATCTCGAACGACTTCTGCCCGCGGGATTCTCGCAACACGTACATTGGCCACTGGACGCCGGAAACTTCCCTAAACTTGTCCCATTCGGTCACTTCTTCAATGGGCAAATTGGTTTTCGGATCTCTGCGAACAAACTCCTGCCGCACTGGCAACTTGGTGGTCTGGTGTACCCAAAGCTCCGTGACCCGATCTTCCTGATCGATCAAACGAATGCCGACCAACTGTTGATTTCGCAGCAGTCGGGTGCCGATATATTCATACAGATACTTCTCGCGAGGTAGTCGCTGCAAGGCAATATAGAAGAAGTTGTGGAGTCGGCTTTCCTTCACTCGATCCGTGATTTCTTCTTCCGCCGGGACATAGCCGCGATAGGTGATGTCGAAGAGCTTGTCGTAAAGGACCAGCGAGGAAATCTCTTCGTCTTTTCCCAGATATTGGCGTTCCAGAACGACCGGATTTCGATCAGGAAATTCGGAAGGCTCTGGATATTTGGTGACTTGGCGAATCACAGCCAAACCAGAAAGGCGTCCGCGGCGAAAGGAGTAGGCGCGTCCGCGCTCTTCCGTTGTCCGGATCTTGTTCAACGCATCGCCGCCCAGAGCGGCAAGCGTCTCTTGCAGGATTTTTTCCGCTCTGGGGTTCGAGACTGCTTGTGCGGACAATTGCGGCTGCAACGAAACGAAGCCAAACAGAAGCGCGAAACCCACGAGAAAAGACCGGAAATTCCAGGCGCTCGTATGAGGTCGCCGACAAGCACTCGCGCTGACGATCAGAAACGAGCGAGCGCCCACAGGCACTTGCTCCAATCTCTCTTGCCCAGTCATGCTAGATCCCTTCGCGCTACCTGGAAAACTTGCTACCAGTGTAGGGGATGTGCAGACTGCACGAAAGGTTTCGGTAGGCGCGGAGGGACCGCGGGGCGGCCCCTCCATTCACTGTGTTTGAAACGGGTTCTGGGGATTGGCGTTACCGCCTTCCAGGCGCCCCAAACGAAGGCACACAGTGTGCGACATCAACAACACAAGGGGACCATCCGACCGACCGGAACATAGCGCTGGAACGATCTCTGCGGACGGACATGTAGGGCCCTATACTCGACTCGCCAGTGATACCCCTGCCTACTCCGGCTGTCCCGGAACCGTCGCATAGGCATTCTCCGGTTCCATACTTTCGGTCGACTTGCGACCGAGGTCTTCGGCAATGATGATGGCTTCAGCCAGATCACGCATGGGCTTACGCAAACGGCGGCTCTCGTTGCGCAGCTTCAGATAGGCTTCTTCTTCCGTAAGGTGATACTTGCGTTGCAAAATCCCCTTCGCTCGTTCCACGTACTTACGGGTTTCCAGTTGTTTCTTGAGCTCAAGTGCTTCTTCCATCAGCCTGGAGTTGGCTTCCACCAACTGACTCTTGGAAAGAGCGACCCCCATCTGTTCGCCCACAAAGGTCATGAGCGCGACCTGATCGGAATCATAGTTATGCTCATTTTTGTGGTGGGCGTTCAGAACACCAATCAGCGAACCACCGCTCACAAGAGGAACGGAGAGGAAGGCTTCATAGGTGTCTTCGATGAGATCGTTAAAGCGCTTGAAGCGCTTGTCTTCGGAGGAGTGCTGCGAGAGCGCCACAACCGACTTATGTTCGGCGACCCATCCCGTAACACCTTCACCCACTTTGATGCGGATGTGGCCCAATTCTTTGTCATGGGGCAGCTGAGAGGCACGCAGCACCATATCGCCCGTGTCGTCTTCGAGCAGATAGACCAGACAGGCGTCGCAGCCTGTGACGTCGACAGAGATTGAGATCAGCTCGTCCAGCATCTCGTCAATGGTTTGACCAGAGGAAACTACATTGCTGATCTTGTGGAGAATGGAGACTTGGCGTTGAACTTTTTCCATGGCATCCCCCTGAAGACCTAAGACTAAGCTGGAAAGAACAAACGAAGCAATTCAAAGTATTTATCCACGGGATGGTTCAAACCTGGGCACGCTGGACGTGGGCTGAAAAGTACAGAACGGATCAGAGCCAAAGGGGCTGCCAGTAGCGGCAAAAGCTCGTGCACGGGAACCACCGCACAACCCGTGATATTCACAACTTCCGCAATTTCCTTCGAAGGTTACAGACTGGTGGAGGCGTTCAAAGATAGGAGACGCACGATAGACATTCACCAGATGATCACGCCGGATATTGCCTACAGTAACTGGCAAGAATCCGGCTGGATAAATATCCCCGGTATTGGATACAAAAACGACGCCATGCCCATCGCGGATGCCAGCGCCGCGCATGGCCGGATGTCTCTGCACCTCGGCATTGCCCATCCCACGCTCGCGCATCCGTTCCAGAACAACACGGCGATAGGCCGGGGCCTCCGTCGTAACGACCATGAATGGGGCAATGAGGGATTGTTCGAAGGCCCATGCCATGACACGCTCCCCCTCTTCCGCGCTCAGCGGGGTCAGGGTTTTGCCGCGTCCTACAGAGACCAGAAAGAACAAGCTCCAACGAGCGATTTGCGTACGCGACAACAACTCGAAAATGGCCGGGAGATCGTCGGCGGTATCCTCAGAGACCAGCGTGTTGACCTGAACAGGAATGGTTAGGGCTTCCGCCCATTGAATCGCCTGCAGGGTGCGCAGAAAGGTGCCGGGAACCCCGCGGATGGCGTCGTGCCGTTGTGGCGAAGAGCCATCCAGACTGAGACCAAAAGCAGAGACGCCATGGTCGGCAAGTTGCTTCAATCGGTCATAGGTGACCAGCGTTGTGGCCGCAGGAGTGATCGCGGGCTCGATACCGCGTGACCTTGCGGCATCGAGCAGCGTCAACAGATTGGGGTGCTCCAACGGATCGCCGCCAGTCATCACCAGTTGGGGCAAGGGCTGGTCGAACGAGGCGATCTGATCAAGCAGGGAGATTCCTTCGTCCAGGGTCAGCTGATCCGGGTTTGGTTCCGGCATGGCCTCTGCGCGGCAGTGACGACAAGCGAGAGAGCAAGCTTGCGTCATTTCCCAGTAAACGTTCATGGGATTGCGGGCATAGTCTCTTGGCGTATGACCAGTTCCACGTTTGAACACCGACTGGCTGGGGTGTCCGTGCTGTCCGCCGGTTGCCTGTATGGGAGCGCTTCGGAATGGATCGAGTTTTGGCGGCTGGGACATCATGACGGGATACCTGCTCTCAGGCTACACCCAATTTCGGACTTGTGAGTCCATATTCCAACAAAACGTCTGGCTCGTGTTTCCTGAGAATGGGTATACAACGTGGGTGACAGATTGGCCCACAGCGTTAGGGATACGACAATGTAGCTATGGCCTGGACAAAAGCACTGCCCGCGTCGGAGTTACCTTCCGGAGAGGCCGCGCAAGTGGATATTGACGGCCAACAATATCTGCTTTGCCGCGACGACACGGGGGTTTACGCTTTGGACAACGAATGCCCGCATGCGGGAGCGCCGCTGGCGATGGGAAACTTCAGCAGTCCGCTGATCGTGTGTCCGTGGCATGCCTGGGAGTTTGATTGCCGTACCGGCGCGTGTGTGCATTCCAGCCATGCAAAGCTCCGCACCTACCCGGCGGAACTGCGTGAAGCAGAAGTGTGGATTGATGTGCCCGAAGCAGGTTAGCAGACTCACCGCGGGCGCCAGAAACAACAAGTAGGAAAGCGGAAGGAAACCCAAGTGCCGGAATTGCCTGAAGTAGAAACCGTGGTGCGTTCGGTGGAGCCGCGCGTGCGAGGCAAACTCATCCGCTCCGTCGTGACCAGCGCTTCCCGGGTATTTGGCGGACAGCAGACAGAGATCGAACGAGAGGCTCCGGGCCAGCGCATCCATGCTGTTACCCGTATCGGCAAGAACATTCTGTTCCAACTGGACCGACAGCAGCTACGGGTACACCTGGGAATGACAGGGCGTCTGCTGTTTTCAGAAGCCGTGATGACCCACCCACGGGCACGGCTGCTGCTTGAAGGAGATACGGGAGAGGGCGCCGACGGGGATGGAGCCCTGCAGATGATCTACGATGATGCGCGGCAGTTTGGCAGATTTCAGTTGGTGACCGGCGAGGTGGAGTCGCTAGGACTGGGGCCAGACGCATTGAGCATTACAGCGCAGGCATTCCAGGCCATCGTGCAACGACACCGAGGCTCAATCAAAAATCTGCTGATGAATCAGAAACTACTTAGCGGGATGGGCAACATCTATACCGACGAGGCACTATACCAGGCGAAGATCCACCCGCTAACACCTGGCGTGCTGGTTCCGACTCAAAAGCTGCAGGCCTTACATGCCGCCATGATTGCCCTGCTGCGGGAAGCCATTCAGCAGGGTGGCTCGTCCATTTCGGACTATATGGACGCCTGCGGAAACAAAGGCAGCTACCAGGAGCAGCATCAGGCCTATGGCAGAACTGGGCTACCCTGCCCCGGCTGCGGAACCCTCATCACGCGTATTGTGGTGGCTCAACGAGGGACACACTTCTGCCCGCAATGCCAACGGCTGCCACGCGGTTTAGGGAAATCGCCGCTGGCGAAATCCCTGTAGACGAAACGATGCCTGACGCGCGAAAAGGTGATGTCCGCCCTAGTCGGAAGTGCGGGGTCTGCGCGGACGCAACGGGGGCAGATTACCTCTGCGATTGGTGCTGCGCTGGTCCTCCGCCATACGTTCCAGTTGGGAAGCGCCGGCCTGTTCCTTAGCAGCAGCACGGCGCGCCTGGTGTTCGCGCATTTCCGCCTCAACCAGCATCAGGTTATCGACAACGTTGGCAGCGGCCCGAGCGGCAGCGGCGCTGTGCGAACGGACGCCATGCACCCCGGAGGTCAGCGCCCATACGGTGGCAGCGGTTTCCGCGGCTGCTTCGCCGCCTTCCGGCACTTCGCTGGTGAGCAGTTTGCCGCCGAAGGTCAACACCGTGGGGTATTCCAACTCATGCAGACGCTGTAACTGGGTAAGAATCTGGGTATTTTCTTCTTTACGCTTGCCGAGGCCCAGGCCCGCGTCCACCAGAATGCGGGTCGGCGGTACACCGGCGCGCAGAGCGCGCCCGATGTTGGCGCGGAGCACGATGAAGGCCTCGCCCAGCGGATCACGCAACGGAGCCAGAGTTCCCCAAACACGGGGTATTTCCCGCATGTGCGCGACGATAAGCGCGCCATCGTTTTTGCTGACTGCGGAGGCCACGCCCGGGTCGAGCTTCAGGCCACTGGGGTCATTGATAAAATCAGCGCCGGCTTGCAGGGACTTTTCCGCGACCAAAGCGTGGGTGGTGGTGACACAGATCCACGGCACGCCATCTTTGCGGAGCTTACGCACCATGGGAACGACGCTACGCGCTTCCACTTCCGGGCTGACCGGAAAAATGTTCGGCCGAAGGCTCATTGCAGAGACGTCAATGACATCGGCGCCCAAGGAGACCTCCCGGGCGGCCTGCGCAGCCAGCACGTCGAGATCGCTAAAGCGCTCATTCTCCCCGGTCAGTCGTGGCAATTTCAGCACGGAAAAAACCAGGGTACGGTCTCCGAGATGGATGGTCTCTCGTTTCAGTTCGAGGCGGAAGCGTTTTCGTTGCATGGGAAGTCTGGGCGAAGGGCCGCTCAGGCGGAGAAACTCCGGCGAAGAAACCCTACCAACAGCGGTTTATCTTCACTATTGTCCCACGAGCGGGCTACCATCTCGGCGGCTTCTGCATTGGAGATGAAAATCAACGCGAAATATCACCCGAAACGCTCCAGGAACGACGGGGAGAAGAGCGAATTTGCCCGGTTGTTAGCCATCCTTCAAGAAGAAAAAGCGAATATGCCGAAAAGCCGTGTAAAATCAAGCATTACGCAGAATAGGAAAACGCCGTTGAGCGAACAGGCTTCCCTGCTATAATCGAGCCAACTTGTAACTGAAACCTGTCATTCTTTGGTGAGTTCCAAGCTTTTGTTAAAGAGTTCTATGCCAGCAACAGGCATCCGTAGAGTCGAGGTATTAGGGCGTTCGCGCGCGACAGGAAAGTTGCGCACACGCAACGGATTTGGTCTGCACACCCTTCCCCTCAAATTGGCCATTACGTTTGCATTGCTCGCCCCTCTTTTGCAGGCGCAACATTTCCCAGGCATGCGTGGGACCTCAGCGCCAGAGCAGGCAGCCCGCGTCGTGGTTTCCTCAGGTCGTGTTGCCGTCAACAGTGCGGGCGACTATCGTACGCTCCTGCCCGGCGATTTGGTCAACCCTGGCTTGGAGATCGCTACGGGGGATGATGGCTATGCCGTCTTCCAGTTGCACGATGGAAGCACCTTTGAGGTCTTTTCCAACTCCCGTGTGGTCTTTCGGAACAATTGGGGAAACTGGACGGACATCTTTGATGTCTGGGTGGGGCGGATGAAGATAAAGATCGAGAAGCTGATGGGGAAACCCAATCCGCATCGCATCCACACACCCACCGCTGTCATTTCCGTAAGAGGCACGATCTTTTACGTCGAAGTGGTGGAGCATTCCGAAGCCACCGTTGTTGGTGTGGACGAGGGCGAAGTGCTGGTGGAACACCGCCTTCTGCCGAGCGGCCGCCCCGCGTCCCTGAAAGCGGGCGATCAGATTACGGTGGAAAAGAGCGAGCCCATCGCCAAAGCGCGCGTCGACAAAGAGGGCGTGCTGCGGGCAACGTTGCGTGCTCTTTCCGATGCGCTTTACGTAGCGGCGTCGGAAGCGCGGCGTAACGGCGGAACGGGGTCCACGGGTGGCGGTAGCGTCCCCGGTGGCGGCAGCACCCCACTTCCGGGCGAAGAAGGGCCAAGTTCCCCGCCACCACCGGCTCCGCCACCACCGGGCGCTTAAGCACTAGACCAACTGCTCCCGGTCTTTCCCTCGTGCGCCGAGGAGAGACCGCCGAAGCGTAGCAGCTTCATGCGAGACTGAAAGGCGTGATGCGCATTCCCAGCATTCTTTTGTTCTCTTTGCTTCTCGCTTGCCCGTTGTTACCGGCCCAGGCGCCGGGAGGCGTTGCCGCCGAATGGAACACCCGCGAAAATATCGCCGCCATGGGCAAGAAACTCCAGGAAGTTCGCCCCATCCTCGACCAACTGAAACCGCAACAGTGGGTGGAAAAGGGCGCGTCAGATGGCTATGTGCAGCAGTTTGAATCTGTTCTGGAAGAGTTGCGTGGGGTGGAATGGTCACTGGGCAACCTTTCCAAGTCCCCGGAAAAGCTGAGCTTTGCCGTCGATTCTTACCTGCGTGTGCAATCGATGCGCGGGAAGGTATCTTCCGTAAACGAAGCGGTGCGCCGCTACCAGAATGCAGCGATTGCTGAATTGATCGATGCCTACCTGGCTGATAGCTCGGGTAGCCAGAATGAGTTGATGGTTTATCTGCGGGAGCTTTCGGAGCAGAAAGAGGCGGAACTGGAAGTGATGGCGGAAGAGACCCAGCGCTGCCGCGTGGAACGCATCCAGCACCGCCCCGCTCCCAAGCAGTAGGCAGTCCGCGACAACCAACGAGAAGCGCGCAAGAATGGCGTCTTCACAAGGGAGAAGCCACCAAACGGAAACAGAAAGGGCGAACGCCGCAGCGTTCGCCCTTTCTCTATTTTTGAACAAACCGGGGGATATCCCAGCCGACGCCACCTAGATCTTGCGGAAGATCAGACAGCCGTTGGTGCCGCCAAACCCGAAGGAATTAGAAAGCACGTATTCCAGCTTGGCCTGACGGGCTTCGTTGGGAACGAAATCCAAGTCACAGCTATCATCCGGCTCTTCCATGTTGGTGGTTGGGGGCACGATCTGATCTTGCAGAGCCAGAACGCTGAAGCCTGCCTCAATGCCACCGGCGCCACCTAACAAGTGCCCGGTCATGGACTTGGTGGAACTGACCTGCATCTTGTAGGCATGATCGCCAAAGCAACGCTTGATCGCCTGTACTTCGATGCGATCACCGACTTCCGTAGAAGTGCCGTGGGCATTGATGTAGTCGATCTGCTCCGGGTTGAGCTTGGCATCGATCAGGGCGTTACGCATCACGCGGAAAGCACCTTCACCGTCAGCCGGGGGCGAAGTCATGTGGAAGGCATCACCACTCATGCCGTAACCAACCACTTCGGCGAGAATGGGAGCGCCACGGCGGACCGCGTGCTCATACTCTTCCAGCACCAGAATGCCCGCGCCTTCACCAACCACAAATCCATCACGCCCCTTATCCCAAGGACGGGAAGCATGCTGCGGATCGTCGTTGCGGGTGGAAAGCGCACGCATGGCGGCAAACCCACCCACGCCCATCGGCGTGATGGCCGCTTCAGCGCCGCCACAAATCATCACGTCGGCATCGCCACGCTGGATGATTTTGAACGAATCGCCAATGGCATGCGCGCCCGTGGTGCAAGCCGTAGCCACAGCCGAATTTGGCCCTTTTGCGCCAACTCGAATGGAGACCTGACCGGAAGCCAAATTCACGATCGTGGCGGGAATGAAGAAGGGGGAAATCTTACGGGGACCACCCTCCATCAGGTTCTGGTGTTCCCGTTCGATGATCTCGAACCCACCAATACCGCTGCCGATGTAGACACCGACACGCTCCGCATTGGCTTCATTAATTTCCAGGCCGGAAAGCCGCACAGCTTCATCGGAAGCGGCAACAGCGAAATGGATGAACCGGCCCATCTTGCGCGCTTCTTTCTTTTCAAGAAACCGCGTCGGATCGAATCCGGTAACTTCTCCAGCGATGTGACAGGCGAACTGGGAACAGTCAAAGGCAGTGATTTTGCCAATGCCGCTTTCCCCGCGCTGAATCGCGCTCCAGCTTGCTGCGGTGGTTTCCCCTACGGGAGTTACCAGCCCCAAACCGGTTACAACAACCCTGCGTACCAAAACAGGCTCCTTGAATCCAAACCATCCACCGCCGACAAGGCCACCTGCACGAAACGGAAGGGCTTTGCCGAGACGTCCGACGCGCCCGAGCCACAAAAGCCGCTGTCAGTCCCGATGCTTTTCGTGGTGGAATCGCGACGACCGAAGGCCATTCGCACCGAGGCTGTGATTACTTTTTCTTGGACGAAATGTAATCCACGGCGTTTTGTACGGTGGTGATTTTCTCGGTGTCTTCGTCTGGGATATTGATTTCGAATGCTTCTTCGAACGCCATCACCAGTTCGACGATGTCGAGGGAATCCGCGCCCAAGTCTTCGATAAAGGATGCTTTGCCCTCTACCTGGGCTTCATCAACGCCGAGTTGCTCGACAATGATCTCTTTTACTTTGCTTTCAACTTGCTCCGGGGCCATTCGATCCTCCAAAAGGGTCCACAAACTTCTGAATTCTAGCATGAAGGCGCTGCCTACGCTCGATCAGAACGCAGGAATCGCTTCATACGCCAAGACAAAGGCTGCAGCTAGAAGAAAATAAAGCGCTTCTTGGCGGCAGCTCGCTGGCGAATCACATCCGTTACGACGTTACGTTGGTGATTACGAAACGATGTCAGGATATCGGATTCGGGCACTCCTGCGATACGGCCAAGCAGAATATAAGCAGATTCCGCGTGTTCGGGCACCGTCCAGGAGGCCATCTGCCCCAGCTCGGAGAGGGAGCGTTCTTCCAGGGAGGACAGGACGGAAGCCTGCCGGGCCTCGGTCAGGCGCACCAGCATGTTCGCCGCCTCTACGCGGTCCGCAAACTCCACAGAATGCAGCATTTCGACAAACCAGGTGGGGGAGATAACCGGCGCGTCTTTGGGCGGCATCGGCGTACCATCGCCGAAATCGAGCGGCGGTGGAGGCGGATTGGCGATCTTGGAACGACGGATGAATTCCAGGCTACGAATGGCATTCTGACGCACGTCGGGATCGAAGTCGCGAAGCGCGTACTGCAGGTGAGATTCGGCAGCATCCCGTTCTTTGGTGTACGCAAGAATGTAGGCAGCAGCAATACGCGCCTGCTCATCGGCGGCGCGACGCAGAACCTGACCGACGTCGTCCACCAGAGGATCCACCAGCAGAGTCAGGGTTTCCTGGGCTCTACGGGCTTCGGGATCTTCGGATAGGGGATAGCCCTTATCGTAGGTTTCTTTAAGGAGTCCGCGTTCGTGAGCCCCTTCCAGGGCGCGCACCAGCCGTTGATAGACCAGATCCAGCTTCAGCGGGAGTTGCAGGTCTTCGGCGGGGGGAGAGTGGAGCCCGAAGGGACGGGCGCCGACTTCCAGCAGCCCCAGGTAGAGCACCACCCCATCGCCTACGCAGCAGTAACCTTGCACGTGAGCGCTGACGACACCATTTTCGCGCTCCAGCTTCTGTTCGACGTCCGCCTTCGCCATGGGAATGGGATCCCCCACTTTCACTCCAGCCGCGCGTGCAACCTGTTCTGGAGAAAGCTTCTGGTAGCCGTAATACTGCAGCAATCCGATTTTGGGGGCTTGGGCAAAAAGGCTGGTGGAAAGGAAAAGTCCGCAGACTATCGAGAGGATGCGTGCGCTACAGGCAGCAGTATGGAAGACACGCACAGGCTCTTGCTGCGCCACAGACGAAAGGTTAGACGGGTTCGGCACGGATGTAGAGACGCGGCGTAGCCAAATTCGGCTACGCCGCATACGGGAATGGTACCGGAATCCAGCAGTGGATGCCGACGAGCAGAGCAATTAAGCTTGCTTTTCAGCCTGTGCACCGACGACCGGAAGCACCACGCGCTGATTGTTGTAGGTCTTGTACATCATGAAGAGGTAGAGCACGAAGGCGCCACCCCAAATCACGAGAGAGACCAAGACAAGCAAGAGCCCACCGATCCAGCCGATTACCGGAACTAAGCCGAGAATCGTTCCCAGAATGGACAAGGCGATGCCAAGAATGACGGCGGCTACCGTGAGGAAAATGGACTGGAAGGCATGAAAACGGATCAGCCTGTTCTTGCTGTAGGGCTCAAGCACCAGAAATACGATGCTCGCGACCAACCCGAGCAGGAACGGCATGTAGCATAAAGCGCCCGCCAGATTGTCATCCAGCCCACTGGATGGAGCACTTGACGGTGGAGGATTGTAGCCTCCCTGATTCGGATATCCTCCGGGATTTGAACCCATATTCTTCCTCCAGACAACTTACAGAAAAGGATCGTTTGCGATGTAGGGAGCCGGAATCAGCACCCGATTTTCAGGAGGTAATGCCGCGCAATGCACCCCACCCAGCGATGTAACTAATTGGTCCCTATGGCATCGGTAGCGTGAAGCACCCCAGCAAGGGCTCAGATCAGAGAGAATAAAACTTTACTACGAATACCTGGATTTTGAAGGATTCAGCCATAGCAGCAGCGTGCCGCACCTGACGCGCGGGTATAGAACGCCCAGGAACCCCTGAATTTGCAACGTCCTGGAACGCTGAATCATCCGATAAGCTGTAGCCAGATTGCTACAATAAAGGCCCTGGAGAGCCGTGATGCCCGCCGTCGCAACCATTACCGAAGAAATTCTGGAACTCAAGCGTGATCGCCGCGCGATCATCCTTGCCCACCACTACCAAGACGCCGAAATCCAGGAAATGGCGGATAGCGTTGGCGACAGTCTGGAACTGGCGCGGGCGGCACAACGCTTTGAAGGCGACGTCATCGCCTTTTGTGGTGTGTGGTTCATGGCGGAAACGGCGAAAGTGCTGAACCCCCAACGCACGGTGATTGTGCCGGACGCGGATGCGGGATGCAGCCTGGTGGATAGCTGCCCGGTAGATCGCTTGCGGGCTTTCAAGAAGCTGCACCCGGACCACGTAGTGGTGAGTTACATCAACACCTCGGTGGATGTGAAGACCGAAAGCGACATCATCTGCACGTCGCGGAATGCCGTGGATGTGGTGAATTCCATTCCGGCCGACCAGCCCATTCTCTTTTGCCCTGATATCAACCTGGGTAACTTCGTAAAGAAAGAGACCGGCCGCGAGAACATGAAAATCTGGCAGGGCGCCTGCATTGTGCACGCCACCTTCCCTGCCCGGAAGCTGACCGAAACCAAGTTCGCACACCCCAACGCGCTGATAGCCGCCCACCCTGAGTGCCCCCCCGATGTGCTGCGCCTTGCGGACTACATCGGCTCCACCTCGGCCATCATTGACCACTGCGTAGCTTCTGAGGCCAATGAGTGGATCATCATGACGGAATCTGGCGTGCGATTCTCTCTGGAGCGCCGCGCTCCGCATAAGACTTTCCACTTTGTGGCGAACCAGATGTGCAACTGCAGCGAGTGTCCGTACATGAAGCGGAACAGCTTGGAGAAGCTGCGGGATTGCCTGCTGAATCTGGCGCCCCGAGTGGAACTCTCCCCGGAAACCATTGAGAGAGCCCGCCAGCCCATTGAACGCATGCTGGCCCTGCGGTGATCGGCATCGCCACAGCGCTAAGACAAAAGCGGGTTCTGGCGCATGCCAGAGGCCTGGTGGATGGCTATGGTCGCGTGCACGACAGCATGCGCATCAGCGTGACGGATCGCTGCAATATTCGTTGTTTCTATTGCATGCCGGAAGAAGGCATCCGCTTTCAGCCCCGCGAAGACATTCTGCGTTTTGAAGAGATTGCCCAGGTAGCGCGAGTAGCGGCTGGGCTGGGGATCCGCAAACTGCGCATCACGGGCGGCGAGCCACTGGTTCGAAAAGACCTGCCTGATCTAGTGGCCATGCTGGCAAATCTGCCCGGTGTGGACGACATCGCCCTGACCACCAACGCCGTGCTGCTAAAAGATCTGGCGCGTCCGTTACGCGACGCGGGGCTGCACCGGCTGAACATCCACCTGGACACGCTGAACCCCGAGAAGTTCCGTAAAATTACCAGACGCGACGACCTGGACCGCGCCATTGCAGGCATCGACGCCGCGCAGGCCGCCGGCTTCCCCATCAAACTGAACGCCGTGGCGGTAAAGGGGCTCGCCGAGGAAGATCTGGCCCCGTTGGCGCGCTTTGGACGGGAGCGCGGCATTACGGTGCGATTCATCGAATTCATGCCTCTGGACGCGCAGGGAATTTGGGGACAGGGCGAAGTGCTGGGCGCAGCGGAAATTCTGCGTAGGCTAGAAGACGAGGTTGGTCCGCTAAGGCTATCCGCAGGGGAAGACCCGAATGCGCCAGCTGTCGACTACGAATTCCTGGATGGCAAAGGTAGGGTAGGCATCATCGCGTCCGTCACCCGCCCCTTCTGTATGAAGTGCAACCGGATCAGACTGACAGCGGATGGAAAGCTGCTGTATTGCCTGTTTGCGGTGGATGATACCGACATCCGCGCGATTTTGCGAAACGAAGCCACGAATGGAGTGGTGGATGACGCTATCGCGCATGCCATTCGCACCAGTGTGCGAGCCAAGTGGAGGGGCCACGAGATCAACTCGTCCCATTTTGTGCCTCCACCGCGCCCCATGTATGCCATTGGCGGCTGATTTCTTCTACTCTGGGAACTAACGATGCCTTCCATTCGGAAGCTGTGGGTTCTTATTTTCGCCTTGGTGCTGGGTGCTTTTCCGTTGTGCGCGGTAACCACGTCCACCGACGTGCGGAAGGCCCTGGACCAGGTGGCAAGCCATGCCGCGTCGCGAATGGCGACGCGCGGTAGCCTTTCTGGCGCGGAATATGCAGCCCTGCTGAATGACCCGAGCGTCTACGGCGATCTGCGTAATTTACGTACGAAGACCCGCGACTATGCCATCGGCAGCGTGCTGGAAGCGACACGGTCCAGCAATAACCGGAAACAGGTGCTGACCAAGGCGCGGTCCCGTGTACGCAAGGCCGGATTTCCGTTGCGACGCAACATGAACGATGCCGTGGAGAGCTTCGAGCCCTTTGCCCGCATCGACTTTTTCCCTGTGGATTCCCCGACCCTCACCGCCGACGCCACGGCATCCACGACGGGATCTTGGATTGGCGCGAGGGTAAGCATCGGCATTCCGTGCGGCTCCGATGTATCCCTATACCTCTGGGAGTTGCAACCGTCTGCCACTGAGGATGCCCCCGTGAACGCCACGCTGCGTTTTGCGAGGGAAGGAGCCTTGAGCCGTAGCGGTGAAGGGGTGGACCGTCAGGAATTTGCCATACGCTGGCCCGAAGACGGTGGCGCGCCGGAAATTGCGAGTATCGAAACAGGCGCATGGTGCAGTTCGCTCTGGCGCACCGCCACGATGAGCGTTTTGCGAAGCGGAGAACATCCGTATCGCCCCGAAAGGTTGTTCCAACATCAGGAACCTGCCTTTCTGGATGAAGGTGTCCTGCCAACCGTGGCGCGGACCGCCCAGGGCTTCCGGTTTCATTTTTTGACGCATTACTGGCTGAATCCGAATCAGCCACGCCGCTTGAAGGACTTGGATGTGCAGGTGCAAAACGACCGCGCCAGCATCACGGCTCCGGCCTCCGAGGACCCCTTATTATTTTTGGACCAGTGGGTTTCGACTCCGTGGCAGGAAAGCCGTACGTGGACGACCGGCGAGCATGAAAACGCCTTGCGCACGTGGCACGAATCGCTATCGCCAGAAGCAGCGACGAAGCTGGAGGCTTCCGTGGTTGCGCGAGGGAATTGTGGCCGCGATACGAATACGGTGTGGGTCCAACTGCAGACGCAGCCGGGATCCGGGCTTTCTGCGCAACAGAACAATGGCATTTTCGGGATTTTGAAGTGGCAGGCTGGAGGCTTTCGGGTAGAGCGAATTGTGGAGCAATTACCGTCGGGGTGCCCACTTACTTCGGCGGAGCGGCAATAGCAAGCGCCCTGCCCCGGCCCCAGCCGGTTGCCAGATTCTGAGAGATTCGATCATGCAATACATTTATTTACATGGGTTTGCGTCGAGACCCGCATCCCGCAAAGCACAGTATTTTCGCGAACGCTTTCAGGAACGCGGTCTGCAGTTGGAAGTCCCCGCGCTGGATGGCGGCAATTTTGAGGGACTGACGGTTAGTGGCCAGCTCGCGGTCATTGATGCGGCTACGCAGGGTCGGCCGAGTGTGTTGATCGGGTCCAGTCTGGGAGGCTATCTGGCGGCGCTCTATGCGTCCCTACATCCGGAGGTAGAACGGACAGTACTACTTGCTCCGGCCTTTTGTTTTCCCAGCCGTTGGGGGGAAGCGCTGGGCGCCGACGCTTACGACACCTGGAAGCGTGAAGGCAGCCGACCGGTATTTCACTACGGCGAAGGACGGGAAACGCGGATCGGGTTTCAATTGATCGAAGACGGTCTGCAGTACCCTGACTATCCCGAAATGCGGCAACCGAGTCTTTTGCTTCATGGGCTTGGCGACACGGTGGTGCCGGTTGATTATTCCCGACACTTCGCGAAACAACACCCTGGCTCCGCCACTCTGATTGAGTTGGAGACCGACCACGAGATGGGCGATGTGTTGCCCGAACTGTGGGAGAGAAGCGCAACCTTCATCTTCCATTAGTGAAATGTTGGATTCCAAAAATAGAATTACCGGAGATGTAGAGCAACACCCCGTTCATTTTGGGCGTAAAATGACATACTAGATGGCTTATTCTGTCATCTAACAGAAAAGGTGTGTCGTCCCCATGCCCGAGGATGATCGCATCGCTTTCAAGATTTTGTAACTGCAAGCCCTCCTGCGGCGTCGGTTGTGTTAACGCAGGAATCTGTGGCCAGCTGTTGTCTGGAACTTCCAACCTTTGGAGCCGCTGTCGTTTCAGAGCTTCACCGTACGTCAGTTTAGAGATCCATAGACGAGTGTCACAATGAGCGAAGATCCCCGGAACTCAAGACCGCTGCAACCCGAGCAGGACCCGCTAGAGCTTCATCTCGAGCGATCCGCGCCCAAATCGATGTTCGCCAGCCTGTTCGAGAATCTACGCGATGCGTTCTCGGGCGACAAGGCGCCGCCACTAGATGTGACGTCGAAACCGGTCCAGGTAGCTGAGATCGGCGATTCCCGTCCGTTATGGCAGCGTTTTCGTGAAAATTTCCGGGAAGCTTTTGGTGACACGAAGCTGCCGGAAGGCATCACGTCGAGGCCTGTCGAGATCCATGATGAGCTGGACGAAGTGCGCATTCCATTCTGGAAAAGCCTCGCTCAGAACATCAAAGACACCGTCGCACCGGAAAAATTGCCTCCGCTGCAGGTGACTTCCAAGCCGGTCGCCGTGAAAAGCATGGAGACCAGTTCGGAATACTCCAGCAAATCCCGCGCCGTATCGATGGTGGTACACGTTGGCTTGGTGGTCTTGGCCCTGGTGATTGGCGGCAACAAAGAAATCCGTGAGGAAATTACGCAGCGCGCCGTGCTGATTGCGCCTGTGCTGGAAGCCTATGTCCCAACCCAGGCTCCGAAAAAGCAACTGAGCGGCGGTGGTGGAGGTGGCGGAAACAACAATCCGCTGCCCCCGAACAAGGGCAAGCTGCCACGGGCTGATGTGAAACAATTCACCCCGCCCACGCAGGAAGTGCTGAATCCCGATCCGAAGTTGGTGATGGAACCGACGGTGATCGCTCCCCCGGACATGCCGCTACCCAACGTCAATATGGCGAACTACGGCGATCCGCTCTCGAAGATTGTGGGCGGACCACCGTCGAACGGACCTGGATCTGGCGGGGGTATTGGTAGTGGCAAGGGCGGCGGCGTTGGCTCCGGTAAGGGCGGCGGTGTCGGACCTGGCGAAGGCGGCGGATTTGGCGGCGGCGTATTCCGCGTTGGCGGTGGCGTAACCAGCCCGGTGCCTGTCTATAAGATTGAACCAGAGTACTCGGAAGAAGCGCGCAAGGCGAAGTATCAAGGCACAGTGGTGCTTTCGGTGATTATCGACGCCACAGGCAAACCGACGAACCTGAAGGTGCTGCGTGAACTCGGTTTGGGCCTGGATCAGAAGGCCATCGAGGCGGTGCAGAAGTGGCGATTCCGCCCTGGCACCAAAGATGGCAAGCCGGTTGCCGTCTACGCGACTATCGAAGTGAACTTCCGCCTGCTGTAGTCAGCGGTGGGGAAGCCAATTAGGTGTTCAGTAGGGTGACCAAGTTGGTCATAAGGCGCTCCGAGAAAACGGAGCGCCTTTTTTTCGTTGTAGAACATGGGTTGGGCATACATTCGAGGTTCCGTTTTTAGTTACCCTCAGGAAAATGCGAGTCCTGATGATAGTCCCGTAAGCTAGTAGCGCGCGCGGCCTTGCCCCTCACCGGTTGAGGTAGCCCGTCATAACTTTCCGCCGGGATGGGAGCAAAGGCGGCGACCGCGTCCGGGAAATGATGATCTGTCTTCAGCCACCGCTGGCGTTTGCGACTGCGACGGGCCACGACATAGGCCCCCAGAGCTGCGGTGGTGGCGGCAAGATTCACCACGCAGCTGAGCAACATGCGGGGCAAAACGCCAACGGCAAGCTTCCCGCCGTAGGTTCGCCAAACGATGGCCATGCGCAAAGTGAGCCGTTCGACGGAAAGCAGCGTACAGGCGGTATAGAGCCACGATGAACCAGGCACAGACGAGGCCAGCCACAGCCAGGGCCCCAGGCCCGTCGTTTCCGGAGCCAGCCAGGCCGTAACGCTGATGCACAGAAAGACCACAGCTAGAACATTCAGATAGTTGCTAAGAAGCCCCCTGCGGTCACGCCAGAACCAGTAGAGCAGGCTCCAGGAAGAGGGCCAGCCGTTGCGCTCCCACGATTGCAGGCACTGGCCCGTGATCCAGCGCGTACGTTGTCGAATGGCGGCGGGCAGGGTTCGTGGGAAATACTCCCGGGTAGCCAACAATTCGCCATAGCATCGGGTTAGCGGGAGAAACAGCTGCCGACACCCTGTCAGGTGGAGCTTCAAGCCGATTTCATAGTCTTCGGTGAGGCATTCGTCCTCAAACAGCACCCCACCCTGCCGGATCCGCAGGTCTTCCAACACTTCCCGCCGAAACATAGTGCCCACGCCGTTGGAAGGGAGAAATGCCCGCTCGGCGGCACGAACGGGAAGGTCTCGCGTAAGAAACTCAGCGAACTCATCACAGTAGAGCCCGTGTAGCCAATCGGTGGCATCCGTAGCTACAGGAAGGACCGGAACCTGCACCATTTCGTAGCTGGCCGAATACCAATTGACCAGATGGAGCGAAAGCGGGTGGAGCATGTCTTCTGCATCGTGAAGCATGATGAGGGGGTGAGCGAGCCCACGTTCCCGCTGCAGACGCTGCACACCGTCAAAGAGATGGTTAAGACAGTCTGCCTTACTGGTGGGACCTGGACGGGAACATTCCACGAGGTCAACCCGCGCATGCCGGGCCGCAAGACGCGTGGCGACGGCGCGGGTGGCCGAGTCATTGGGATAGACCCCGAGGACGATGCGGAAGTTGGTATAGCGCAGGCGCCGGAGATTGGTTTCCACCATGCGCTCGATGACACTGGCTTCTTTCCAGAGCGGCACAAGAATGGCGATGCGTTGTTCAGGGATTGCGTCCAATTGTTCGATGGAAGGAAGCGAGCCCTGCACCCCTCCGAGACGGCGACGCCAAGCGTGGTGGAGTAGGCGCAAATCGAGAATAAGGTCGTCGAGCCCATTGACGAAGAAGTAAACCAACAGATAGAAGAGCAGCAATTGCGCCAGTTCGGTCATGCCAGGTTTGCCGGAAACCCAAGACGCCGCGACCGACCGACATATCGGCAGAGGGGTTCGCGTAGGTTGGGTCTGGGAGCTAAGTCGCAAAGTCGGGGAGGAAATCTCACAGAGCACTGCGGATTTCCGATTTGGAACGGCGCCAAGGCGCAGTCCAGGCAGATGCGATCAAAGTTAGGACCTGAAGCGGGTCCGTAACGAGGAGATTCGCGCCACGCATGGGAATTGATAGGATCGGTAGGTCCGTCGAGCTACGCGTGCCCTTTGATGTCGGGGAGCCGCCAACGATGGGCGGGAAAACGGGAAAGCCGGGGTAATGGGAATGCAAGTAAGCCGTAGAGCGCTGCTGAAACAGATCGGGTTCGCGACATTATTGCAATGGGCGCCTGTAGCGGCGTGGCCGGCTGGAGAGACGCTACGCTTCGGCATCATGGGAGACCGAACGGGCAAAGCAAAGCCAGGTGTTTATGAAGCAGCGGCTAAGCAGATTGTGACGGAGAAGCCCGAGTTCATTCTGAACATCGGCGATAGCATCGAAGGCCGTAACGATGCGACGGCTCGTCAGGAATGGGCCGAGATGCAGGCGATTTGGCGAGGCTATGGCAAGATTCCCCACTACTTCACGCCGGGCAACCACGACATCTGGTCCGATGGGTCTGCGGAGCTATATACGGAAATCACGGGTCGCCAGCCGAAATATTCCTTCAGCCACCGTTCCTGCCATGTGACCGTGCTCGACAATAGTCGGACCAACATTCTGGAGAATGACCAACTCGACTTTCTGCGCGATGACCTGCGTAAACATCGGGATGCGCCGCTGAAGTTGGTATCGTTCCACAGACCATATTGGCTGCCCTTTCTGGCAGTGGAAAGCGGCGAGTTTGCACTGCACCAGTTGTGCAAAGAGCATGGCGTAAAGATGGTGCTGAGCGGGCACATTCACCGACTGACCCACTTTCATCGCGATGACGTGACCTACGTCACCATCGGTAGCAGCGGCGGCAACATTGGGCAGGAAGCAGAGCCACGGTTGGCATTCCGAAAAGGCTGGTTTTATCAATACGGCATTCTGGAAGCGACCGCGAATGGCATCCAGTTGGCGATTCAGGAGCTGCCAGGCCCGCTAGGCGAAGGGCAACGCGTGCCGATTGAAAATTGGGAACGCGACCACATCAAGGGATTGCAAGGCTAGCATCCGCTCCGCACCGCGCTAATTCGCCGGTAGCTTCTCCAGGATGCCCAGGACGAGCCTGCCCACCGTGGTGAGACTCTCGGCAGAGAGCTTATCCATGGTGTCCTGGTCGGTATGCCAGTAGGCGTTGCGCGGGCCGTAGAAAAAATCGATGAGGTTCAGTGTGGGCACGCCGCGGCGGGCAAAAGGCACGTGATCGTCTTCAACGGGCATGTCAGGCCCCCAGAAGACCTTGGGTTTCCCGATGGAAGCGGCCACGCTCTTGGCGAGAGCACGCAGGGAAGGGTCAGAGAAATACTCGTTGACCAGATTCAGATCCTGGTCCCCGATCATATCGATATTGATGAGCGCGGCAATTTTGGTAAGATCGCCCTTCTTGTGAAGATCTGCCGCGAGATACCGGCTGCCATAGACGCTATCGGTCTCGGTCCATTCGCCCACAGCCTCTTCTCCGTCAAAAAAAACCACCCAGGTTTCCAACGTAGGGCGATTCTTCGCGAGCACGCGCACCAGTTCCAACAGCAGACCGGTAGAGGAGCCGCCATCGTTGGCGCCAACGAAGGTGCGATCTAGGAAACGTTTGGTGTCGTAGTGCCCCGTAAGAAGCACACGTTTGCCGGAACCTGGGGACGCTGGTTTGGAGGCAGCAGGAATCTTGACGATCAGATTCACCAAAGGAAGATTGCCGTTGGGGGATTTTGCTTCGAAGCTCTGCCGCTCTACACGGAGCCCGGCTGCGGCAACCTGCTTCTCGATATAGACACGGGTCTTTTCAATCTGCGCCGACCCGGAGGGACGTGGCCCGATCTTCACCACGGCCTCGACATCCCGCAAAGCGCGCGCCCCATCCACAACGCCAGATTGTGCTGGAAGAAGGGTTGTCAGCAAACACAGAGCAGCGACGCAGAAAAACGACCGTTGGAAAACGAAGATTGGCAGCATTCCTCACCTTTTGCCGTGGGGCTTTTACTAAGGATGTGACGGAAGCCAGAGGACCGGCCATCCGGAAACAGGGCGGACTCAGGCTTTCCGCTCGGCTTCTATCATCAGAACAGATCCCGCGTGGCAAAGCGATTCCACCAGCGCAAAGGGATAGAGAGCGAGAACCAGAAGCAGATAGAGCAAGACGGGCAGAACAGGCAGGGGACCGGAGTTGGAGGCCAAGCATGGGTCGAGACGGCGGTGGAGCCAGGGGGCTAGACTGCTGGCCCAAGCGAACGTGTTCAGCATGGGAAATGCGTGGGAACGGCGGGTGATGCGCAACCCGGAGAGGTCGAAGAGCACTTCCACATCTTCCCCGCGATAGGCGTAGTTGGCTAGAGAAGGCTCCAAGCCCACCCAGTGCGAACCACAAAGCAGGAAGGCCCAGGAGGAACAGTCGAAGACTTGCAGATAGATGCGGCCACCGGGACGGAGCTGCGTGGCAGCTGTTGACAGCCAAGCCGCCGGATCGGCTTCGCTGGTGAAGCCGCGAAAACGAACGATGGCGTCCACACAGCGGCTCCGCAAGGGAGAGCGCACGGGATCAGCGACCAGCGCGTCAATGCCGTGGCGATGCAGAGCACGGGATGCCCCAGCAATCGAAGGAGATGCCACCACCGGGCGCGCCTGCAGGCTCTGCTGCTGCACGCCGCGGCAGACTGTGCCATCGACAGCATCGACGTGGAAAACCCGAGCTCCCGTACGCTGCTTCCATTCGTCATTCATCAGGAAACGCAGGGGACCACCCGCCGCCGCTTCCCGGAAATAGGAAAGCAGGCGTTCGGGCCAACACCGGGCCGGGTCGCGGCGTTCGATGGCGTCAAAAAAACACGGAACGGCGGAGCGTTGGGCCGCGCCCAGGAAACGAAGCAATCCGCAACGCGAGCAGGACACCAGAGCACGCGGACCACCAGCCGTGGGCGCGGAGAGGACAGAGCGGAAAGCGGGCGAACCACAAGCCGGGCAGGGGGCAGCCGCCACGGAGGGGGATGTAAACCCGCTTGCAGTGGCAGAGCCAAGCGCACCCGCAGCCATGCCAGGGTGGGAGGAAGTCGTGCTGGGTGAAGCGATTTCCATACCTAGTTCAGGAACTTGCTCTTTGGGACATTATGCCGCATTCCGCGGGGCAGAATGGAGGCAGGTCCCAGGGCATATGTGCTAGCACCTGGACGGGCGGCCCTACAGAAAGCCAGTGAAGCCTTGCACCTAAACGCCCAGTTGCAGGATCTGATGCTGCACTTCGCCCGTGACTTCGGCGGCTCCGTTGCGCACAAAGACGTCAAACTCCAGGCGAATGCCAAAGTCGGGAAGATAGACGCCCGGCTCCACCGAAAAGCAGCTGTAGTCCTGGATGCCACGGGTATCGTGGGTCTCCAGGTTGTCCATGTTGGCGCCGGTCCCGTGAACGCTTGTGCCGATGGAATGGCCAGTGCGGTGCACGAAGTAGTCGGAGTAACCCGCATCGCGGATGGAGCCACGCACCACGTCGTCCACCTGATAGCCCATCAGCGCTTCACCAGCCGCAATACCTTGCTTGACGAAAGAAAAGCCCTTGTCCCGGGCCGTGCGCACCACTTCGAAGACCTCTTGGATTTTTTCCGGAATCTGCTGGCCGCAGTAACCAACCCAGGTGATGTCGTAGAAGATGGCGCCCTGCTCCTGCGACTTTGCCCACATGTCGATCAGCACCAAGTCACCCGGTCGAATGGGGCTGCTGCTTTCGGCCGTTGGTTCGTAGTGCGGATCGCTGGCGTGTGCATTTACGGCAACGATTGGACCATGATCGGTCACAAGGCCATAGCGCGCGAAGCCCTCACGGATAAATTCCGCCACGGCCCATTCGGTAAGCGACTCACCGGATTTCAAGCAATCACTGATGCGCTGGAAAGCCTCGGCGCGCAAGTGATCCATCAGCTTGCCACAGGCAATGTGGGACTGATACTGGGCCTCGGTGAGGCGTGCATGGAACAGTTGGACCAAGTTCGCAGAGCTTTGCACATCGACGCCGAAGGAGCGAATCAGATCGACCGTGCCCGCATCGACCATGGCCACATAAGGGATATCGCAAAGCGGAGAGTGCTGCATGGCGACCTTCGCGGCGCCGTCGAGAAGTTTGGGCAGCAATTCGCGCTGTTCGGCCCAACCGCTGTAAGGAAGCTTGTCGCCTGGAAGCACATCGAGATGGCGCGACTCGATGCGATGCACCATCCCGCGCGGTTCGCCCTTGGAGGGAATGAAGTAATACCAACGGCGGGAAGCACTCAAAGTTTCCGGCAATCCGAGAATGGAATAGGCCAAGGGGTCCCGGCGGTGATGATCATAGAACAACCAACCGTCCAAACCCTCTGCCTGCAAGGCGTCCTGAATTGCTGCGAGTTCCATAAGAATCCTTCCCGGCAAACCCCGCGTTGCATCGCAGAGCCCTCTTTCCACCATACTGGGTTGCCCCGGCTGGTGGAAGCGGGCAGAGGACCGGATGCGGGATGGTCGTCCGCCCGAACGACCTGTCGGGCTAGCCCGTTGCGCTGCTAGTTCAGTGGTTTGCCCTCGACGTTGGGAAGAGGATAGCCCAACAACTTCGCAACAGTCGGCGCCACATCGATCAGGCGTGCGTTGGGCAATGAATCGCAGGGCTTTACGCCAGCGCCATAGAGAATCATGGAGGCTTGGAGTTCCGGGTGGCGGGGGTCGAAGCCGTGGGTGCCCTTATAACCGGCGCGGGTGACGAGTTCGCCCGTTGTGCCGTCGCCAATTGTGAAACCCGGTGCGCCCTCAATGGCCAGGAAGGCTCCATCAAACGCCTTCAGTTCCGCAAGGTCGGGCTTGGTGTAAACACGGCCGATGCCGTTCTTGGGGTCTGCCGCCAGTTCCTTGATGCGAGCTGTTGTTTTCGCCATCGCGTCCTGGTCGGCGGGATCGCTGACATAGAACGCTGCCGCGCCTCCAGCGCCTTGCGTGAAGACACTCCATTTGGTGACCTTTCCCTGGCCACTGAGTGAGACCAAGCCAAGATCCGCCAAGGCCACACGCGGGTGAAACTGCTGACGAATGGGACGAAAGCCATGATCAGAGACGATGACAAAGGCGATGTTATCCTTGCCGACCAGAGCAGTAAACTCGGCGCGCATCTTACCGATCAGGCCATCCAGGCGGGTGAGCGTTTCGAAGGTTTCCGGCGTACCAGGGCCATAGGTGTGCTGGGCGCTATCGAGGTCAAAGATATGGAGCAGCAGCAAGTTTGGCCTGTGCTGTTTGAACAAAGCGATGGCCGCGTTAGCGCGCCAGTCGTCGTTCCAGACATCGGGAGCTAGCTTCGTGGTTGCCTTCTCTACGACATCAAACACGCCGGGCGTGGATAGGCCGCGCAGCAAGGAAACATCATCTTGGATGCGGATAGACCGGTATTCAGGGATGTTGTAGTCGATGGCCGCTCCAACCGTGACTGGCCAGGATACCGCCGCCGTTTTTCCGTTGTTGGCGCGCACGATGTCCCAAAGGGCTGGCACTTTGATGAGGTCAGCGTACCAATACCAACCGCCGTTGGTGCGATCAAAGGGATCGAAGCGGTTATTGCTGACGATGCCATGTGCAGCAGGGTTCTGGCCGGTCACCATGCTGGTGTGGCTGGGGTAGGTGACAGTGGGAAAGACACCACGCACGCCAGGAGCGGCGCAGCCTTCACGTTTCATGGCAAGCAGATTGGGGACATAGCGCCCGCCATCCACGGGCTGCGTGTAGGCGGCGGGCATCAATCCATCCACAGAGATCAGCACGACGTGTTTGGCTTGCGCCGCAAGGGCAAGGGGAAGTACGACGCTGGCCAGTGTGACCGCCAAGCCGGACACGAGGCGGGACCAGCGGGACAACCGTCGCGCGGTATGGCCGAACCCCGCTATGCGGAGGGCACCAACACGGAGAACTGGGGATGACATGGGGGCATCATAACAACCCGGCATGGGGAGCGGTGGACGATGCAACAAAGCGGTAACGGCCGCACAATTCGTCAACGGCATTGGCCTTCGACATCGGGGTAGTTTTACGGAGAAGGCATGGCTGCTGCTTCGCCCTCCAGTAGCTCCGCGCGCACGGTGGTATCGAGGTCGATGAGCCCGGCGATATCCCGCAGATTCGCCACGGAAAAGCGCAGGATGTCATCGCGCCAATCCTGACTGCGACCATCTTCGTATTGCGTAGCGACCGTGAGGGTGTATTCGTTGCGCGGAAGACGACAGGGAAAAGTGAAGTGCACGCGGAGACGGTCCCCTGCTTTGGCAGGGCTGCATGGGAAACCTTCTACCTTGGTATTGGTGCCGAAGACATCCAGACCGTTGCGGTTACGCAACAGGATTCCCACCATGGGGCTATCAACGTCACGGAGATATTCCACGTCCACGCGCACATGCAACAGGTCCCCGGCGCTGACCACACGAAGAGAGTTGCCTTCGGCGTCACAAAGCTCCGCCGCGCGGATGCGACTGGCACGGTCACCGTGACGGAAAGACTCCGACGTTTCCGGCTCGTCTGTCTCAGCTGTGAACGAAGCCGGGGGCGGCAATTGGCCGGGCGACGCGGTGGCGCCCAGGGATGCCATGGCCAACGGTTCACCTGTGTCGGCGTCTCGCGTTTCTTCCGGGGTCAGCACCATGCCGACGTAGCGGTTCACCACGTCCGACGGATTGCCTTCGGCGACCAATTCCCCCTTGTACAGAAACCAGGCGCGGTCGGCGAGCTGTTTCACCAGAGCCAGATCGTGGGAAACGAAGAGGATGGTGACCCCGCGCCTTCGGAATTCCTCGAACTTGCGAATACAGCGATTGGCAAAAACGGCATCACCGACCGCCAGGGCCTCGTCCACCACCAGAATTTCCGGCTCCACGTGAATGGCGGTGGCGAAGGCCAGACGCACATACATGCCGCTGGAATATTCCTTCACGGGACGGTAGAGGAAATCCCCGACTCCGGCAAAGGCAGCAATGTGCGGGAAGGCGCGATCAACCTCCGCACGGCTGAGGCCCATGACTTCGGCATTGATGCGGACGTTTTCGGCTCCGGTGAGTTCCGGGTTGAAACCAGCGCCCAGTTCCAGCAGAGAGGCGATACGCCCTTGGCTGAGCACGCGACCCGCCGTCGGCGAAAGCACACCACAGATCACCTGCAAAAGCGTGCTTTTACCACTTCCATTGGGCCCCACAAAGGCCGCAACTTCCCCACGTTCCACGCGCAAAGATATATTGCGCAAGGCATGAAAATCCGTATGCAGGCTCTGTCCGCCGACACCAAGCGCCTCCACCAAACGGTGGGCGGGTTTGGCGTAGAGTGGATAGACCTTAGAAACGTTCTGAACTTCGATCACGCTGGGCTCAGGATAGCGCGCGGCGGGATGGGAGCCAAGGGCGACCTCAGAGCTTGCAGGACGCGGACGTATGCGGCGGGATGCGGGTGGAAGAGGGGACGTGGCGCAGCGGCTCGGCTTCTGTTAACCAAACCTGGCCAGCGTTTGCCACATAGTGGGAGGCAAAATCGCGCCCGTTGCTTTGTTTGTAACTGTTGAATACGCACGCCTTGCACGCTCTACGATACACTAAATGTCACGGTCCCGAAGCGCGCGCAGCCAGTAAACGAGAGCACTAAAAACGTATGCAGGAGCTATTGCAACGAACGTGGTCAGGTCTTCCCAAGATGGACCTAACCGCGTCTCTTGATATCCTGCTGGTCGCGTTTCTGGTATATCAGTTCTTTTCTATCGTCCGCGGACGCCGTGCCGAACGCATCCTGGTCGGCATTGTGTTCGTCATCGCCGTCTACGCCGGGGCCATTTACTTCGGCTTTGAGTTGCTGCGGACCATCATTGGGCACGCAGTCCCTTACACCGCCTTCGCCCTGATTGTGGTGTTCCAATCGGAAATTCGCCGATTGCTGGCAAGGTTGGGAAAGACACGCCTGTTCAGTTTCGGATCGCGCCTTCAGAATCGTGAAGGCCTGGACGAAATTCTGCTGGCCTTGGACGTATTGCAGAAGAACCGAGTGGGCGCCTTGATTGTGCTGGAACGAGACATCGGCTTGCGCACGTTCGTGGAAAGCGGCGTGCAGCTGGATGCGTATGCGTCCCGCGATCTGATTCTGGCCATCTTCCAGTTTGGTGGCGCCTTGCATGACGGGGCCGCGATCATCCATCGGGATCGGATCGCGGCGGCATCTTGCTTCTTACCCCTCTCCATGAACCCGAACGTGTCCCGGCATTTGGGAACGCGTCACCGCGCCGCCCTGGGCGTTACTGAGGAAACAGACGCACTCGCCATCATCGTCTCGGAAGAAACCGGCAAAATCTCCATTGCTGCCTACGGCGAACTGGTGACCGGACTGACGTTGGCTGAGCTGGAAGCGCGCGTGTTGCATCACATGACCTCGCGCAATGCTCCGCGTCCGCAGGATATGAGCGGCACCCAGACGATTCCGGTAATCTCCGCGCACCCGCATCATCCCCCGATGGATGCCTCCGGCACGACGCAACGGGAGAAGAAAGCGTGAGACGACTTTTCGGAGACTTCTGGTGGAAGCTGCTCTCGCTGCTGATCGCCTTTGTTCTATGGTTCTCCCTGGTCGGCGACCAGGAGCGAGCAACGACCCTGGCCGTGCCCGTGGAGATGAAAGGAATCCCCCCTGAACTGGAAATATCCAGTGACGCACCAGACCGCGTCACACTGGAAGTACAGGGGCCCGCGTCCAAGGTAAGGGACCTTTCGGCCAGCCGCGTCGGCGTAATTCTGGATCTTTCGGAAGTGACGCAGCCAGGGCAACGCACCTTCACCGTAGACCCATCCAACGTGTTCCTGCCGACAGGCGTGCGGTTGAACCGGGCGATCCCTGGGCAGGTTCGCATCCGCTTTGAACGGCGCCTACGGAAAGATGTGCCGGTGCGGGTGAACTATTCCGCGATGCCGACGAATGGCGACCGGATTCTTTCTGAATCAGTCAATCCGGAGACGATTCGGGTGGAAGGCCCGGAAACCCGCATCCGGCGGGTAACCGAAGCCGAAACGGACCCCATTGATCTAAGCAGCGTGAACGGCGAGAAGGACTATCGCGTGAATCTTTACGTGAATGATCCCTTCGTCCGGCTGACGAATATCACGAACGTCCTGGTGCGTGTGAATGTGGGAAACGATCTGCCCGGGGACGGAGAACTCGCAGCGCCAGAAGACTCTAAACCGAGTACAGCCGGGGCAAAAACGAAACCCAAACGTTAGGACTGTCAGTGTCCGGAGTGGCGACAACCCACCGTGGCGGCGCTGAATGAGGAGCCCGTTGCAGAGTCCTTTGCAGGCGCACGCGGCCCAGCGACAGACATTTTAGGAAGTGGAATTTGGCAAGAAAACTATTCGGAACCGATGGAATTCGTGGTGTGGCGGGGGAAGCTCCGCTGGATGCGCGCACGGCCTACGCCGTGGGCGTGGCGCTGGGTGATTTTGCGCGTCATCTTGATCCCGACCCTGCGGTTCTGATTGGTATGGATACGCGGGAGAGTGGCCCATGGCTGGCAGCAAGCGTTGCTGGCGGCCTGCAATCGCAGGGAGTTCGTTGTGATTTCGCTGGCGTGCTAACGACGCCGGGCGTGGCTTATCTGACGCGCACCGGACGTTACGTTGCCGGGGTGATGATTTCGGCATCCCACAACCCCTTCAAGGACAATGGCATCAAGATCTTCAGTCACGCTGGGCTGAAATTCCCGGATGAGCGCGAAGAGGAATTAGAAAAGGTCATCTTCGCGTTTCTGGAATCAGACAAAGAAGCGTCGCCCGCCACGCTGGAAGAAGACCGTGCGTTTGACGAGCAGTACATGGGATTTCTGGCTTCGACGACCCCCGTGGGCCTAAAAGGGACCCGCATCGTCGTCGATGGAGGCAATGGAGCCGCTTACCAGATTGGCCCCGAGATTCTGCGCCGACTGGGGGCCGACGTAGTCGCCATCAACTGCGCTCCGAACGGGCGCAACATCAACCTGAACAGCGGCGCTCTTCACTTGGAAAGCGTGCAGGAAGCGGTGGTGCGCGAGGGAGCAGAACTGGGCGTGGCCTTTGATGGAGACGCCGACCGCGCGCTCTTTGTGGATGCCAACGGTCAGGTGGTGGATGGTGACGGGGTACTGTACGTGTGCGGCCTGCACTATAAAGAACGCAATCGCCTGCATGCGGCATCCGGTTTACAAGCGGTGGTCGCCACGGTAATGAGCAACCTCGGTCTGGAAGTGGCTCTCCGCGAGGCCGGTGTCGGTCTGCTTCGCACAGCGGTAGGCGACAAGTATGTGCTGCAGGAAATGCTGGCAAGCGACCTGCTGCTGGGCGGCGAACAATCTGGCCATCTGATCTTTCGCGAGTTCGCCACCACTGGAGATGGCATTCTGAGCGCATTACGCGTGCTGGAAGTGATGCGTGAAACGGGCAAGTCCTTGGCGGAGTTGGTTTCCGGATTCGCCGTATTTCCCCAAAAGCTGGTGAACATCCGCGTGCAGGAAAAACGCGCTTTCGAAACGATGGCGGCAGTCAGCAAAGAGATTCGCAAGGCGGAAGAGGAACTCGGGGACGCCGGGCGGGTGTTGGTGCGCTACAGCGGAACCGAACTGTTGGCACGCGTGATGATCGAGGCGCGCCGGTCAGAGGACGTGGAACGCCTTTGCGCAGCTATCTCTGACGAGATTCGCAAGGAGATTGGCGCCTAGCAGACTTACGAGAGCAACTCTTGAGTGTGGCGTTGCTTGCTTCCCGGAATAGCCCTTCTCCACCTGGCTTTATTAGTTCTTTAACGATCCGCGCTTTATCAAGAGAGGCCATCCAGATAGCCGCTCTTATTGCATTCCGGCCACGGTTTCTACGCCGTGTGGCTCCCGCTACATATGCGCTATCTATCGGTACCCGAGGTAGGGGCCGGCGGCAATGTCGGCACGGATCGGCAACGGTCTGCCACTCGACTTTCCAGCCGCAACTAGTACTAATCCTTAGTACGACTGTTACTTTTTTCTTGGCTTCGAGAGGGGGGAGATGCCAAACTGCAATTCGGAATTATATGAAATTAACGACATCATTCACCCTATTGACGGCTTTGCTCTTGACCCTTGCCCCCTTCAACACGGCGGCGCCCATCTATGTGGACGCCGACAATGTGGTGCTGAACCCCCAAGGCAACACTCCCAATTCGAGCGACAATGTAGGGCCTGGCGTTAGCACGGCAAATGGCGTGCTATATCTTCCGGACGATTTCTTGTCTGGTGACACCATCAACGGCCTCTACCAGTACACAAACAACGGCATGGGCACGATTGACTCCATTACTGCGGGGGGAGTGTTATTCCCAGACGGTGGACAGATATTAGCTAATGGTCTTCCTGCTCGTGCCGGAGATGCGAATGGCATCTACGTGGGCGTAGCTGGCGGTCCGGGCGGTTCCGAGTATGCACTTTACGGAACGCCTCTTGTTGTGACGCAGACAACAGTCTTTGCCTTCGGCTATCAGTGGGCAGCAGCGGGTGGAACGCTGGCCGATGGTACGGAACTTATCGTTGGGGATTTGATGGGTGTCGAGTTCTTCATTGATACTGATACCGATTACAGCAACGGCATCGCGGTATCTGAACTCTCCGGCCTGACGGCGTATGCGGGTGCTGGAAACCAGGTTTGGCAGAATGCATCGGGCCAAATCACACTGAATCCAGGGACTTACTATTGGGGGATCTCGTCGTATGGGAACTCTTCGATCGCGCACTATGTCACTGCCGACGGATTTTACTTGACGGCAGTACCGGAGCCATCCACAGCGATCTTCGTTGGAGTTGCCGGACTACTGCTTTTCCTGCGTCGCAAACGCACCAGCGAGCAATAAACTTCGCACAGGGTTATAGACAAAAGGCGGCCGTCGATCGACGGCCGCCTTTTGTTGTTTGGTATGGGGACTTTAGACGTAGGAGCCACACATGCGGCAAGGAAGATGCAAACGGCCACCGAAATAAATGACAGCCGATGCATTACGTGCGTGGAGATAGCAACTGAAGCACGCTGTCACAGGTAGCTACCCCTCAATACGCACCCAGAAACTCTCTTTCCAAACGCCGTGTGCGGGAGCAACAGGGAGTGCTGGGTATTTTCCTTCTGCAGCCAAGTTCAGTTGGTTGGTGACACCGGTCATCGGCTCGAAGCAGATGAAGTCCTGTCCCTTCGGGGCATACACCACGGCGACAGGATAGCGAGGGCCATAAACCACCGACAGCTTGCGGGCGCCACCAGCGACAGAGAAGGTGGTCTGCTGCTTTTCGTCTCGCACCAGGTCTTCGAAAACGTTGTCGAGTACATGCTCCCGGAGCGCCAACGGCTTGACCGCATCGAACGGCTTCTTTTCGCCAGTGGGCGTAAAGCGATCGTTCAGGATGGCGAGTTGCTTGGCCGGAACCGTGGCATGCCATTCATCGCGAGGCACACCGGGAAGCTGGAAGTAGGGATGATAACCAATGGCAATCGGCATAGGCTCCAGGGCATAGTTTTCGACGACCGTTTCCACTTCCAAAGCGCCGCCCTGCAACCGGTAGGTCATAAAAAGACTGTGTGCGAAGGGCCATTGAGCCATCAGGGCAGGATGCCGCCAGAATTCCAGCCTGCAGGTGACCTCCGCTCGATTTTCGAGCGCTTCGGTGTGCATCACTTCCCAGGCATCGCTGAAAGCCAGCAAACCATGAATGGGGAGACCGTTGCCATCCTTGCGCAGGTTACCGACGGTCTCGCTTAGTTCGTAGATCTTCCCGTTCGCCGGAAATGACGAGGGAAGCAGACGGTTGGCCCAGGGCGCCAAAAGCGGGTTCCCGACAAGTTTGTGCTTGTCGCGGATCTCCGGAACGGAGAGCCCGCCGGTGTACATATAGTTGTCGCCGCGCAACGAGAACTCGATCGCGTTGCAACCCACGGAGGGAACAACGGTCACCTGTAGAGATCGTTCCTGGTCGCGCATACGGACGACTTCGACGCCGTCAAGGGTAGTGGTTTCAATCGCAAATCCGGCCATTGCGCACGATTATCTCAAACCTGCGGGGGCTATGAACCAATGCGTCGCCAGAGATATCGCAATTTTCAGGCCAACCTTTTGGGAAGCACGCTCGGTCAGAGTCAGGAAAGAGAGGTTGTCGCGAAGATTGCCGCTACCAGATGCAGGAGTCTTGCATCTATATTCAGTGAAGCGACATGCCCGTTTCGGTACGGCCGCTCCCTTACCGGAATCCAGATATGCTGGTCGCCGCTGGGAGCCGCATTACGGTACAGTAAGAATTGGGCGAAACTATTCGCGGGAGTACATAAATGATCACGTTGACCGATACGGCAATTGATAAGGTGCGCTCGATCATCGAAACCCAGGATCCGAAGCCCGCTGGACTGCGTATCTCTGTGGTCGGTGGCGGCTGCTCCGGTTTTTCCTATTCCATGGCTTTCGAAAGCACGCCGGGCATGTTGGATAAAACCTACGACTTCTCCGGACTTCGCGTGTTCGTAGACCAAGCCAGCCTTCTTTACTTGGAAGGCGCGCGTGTGGACTACGTGGAAACCATGGAAGGATCGGGCTTCAAGTTCGAAAATCCCAATGTGAAGTCCACTTGCGGCTGCGGCAGCTCATTCAGCGCCTAAGCGGCAAGCACGACGCTGCGATTGCGGCGCATCTTTGATTTCAAACGGCCCCACATCCGGCGCAAGCCAGGGTGCGGGGTCGTTTTTGCATTCGCATGTCTGCCTATTCGCGTGGCCTGCCCCGAAGTACTCATCCATAGCCGGAAAAGCTGCGCTTAACCCGGCGCCTGCCGCCAATCTGGCCCTTCCTGCCCGCCCCTTCGCCTCGACAACGCTACATGTACGGTGATTAACCGGAATAGTTTGCTGCTGCCCTTCGCATCGCGAGTGCAAGGTGTCAGAATGTCCCCTTGGAGGACTGTTTCATGGCGGAACCCGTCGTACTGATTGCAAGTGGTGACTTGAGATTGAGCGCCAACCTAGTGTGTTGGCCGGCGCAAGAAGCAGCCGAAGCAGCTGTGACCGCGGCCATACAGAATTTGGGCTACCAGGTGGAACGCGGACACGCGGCAGATGCTGGCAAAGGGCATGGATTCATCGATAGCCAGAAGTATGGGATGGAGGTGTTCCGCAACATTTCTCCGACAGCCCCGCTGGTGGTCTGCGAAGCGGTTTGGCAGTACAGCCATCATGTGCTTTCCGGGTTGATGACCCATCAGGGCCCCATTCTGACTGTGGCCAATTGGAGCGGCCAGTGGCCAGGCCTGGTGGGCATGCTGAACTTGAACGGCAGCCTCAGCAAGGCGGGCGTGAAGTACTCCAGCCTGTGGAGCGTCGATTTCACAGATGAGTTTTTCCTGAAGGGGCTGCGTTCGTGGCTGGAAACCGGCGCGGTGGAACATGATCTGTCCCACGTGCGGGCCTTGGCTTCCGTGAAGCTGCCAGAGGATGGAGCGGGAATTGGACGCAAGATTGCTGGCGAGCTGAAGAAGAACAAGGCCATTATGGGCGTGTTCGACGAAGGATGCATGGGCATGTACAACGCCATCATCCCGGACGAACTACTGCACCCGACCGGAATCTTCAAAGAGCGGCTGAGCCAGAGCGCCCTGTTTGCGGCGATGCGCAACGTGTCTGACGCAGAAGCGCAGGCTGTGCGGGATTGGTATGACAGCCACGGTCTGAAGTTTTCCATCGGCACAGATCCGAGTAAAGATCTGACCGACGACCAGATTCTTTCTCAGTGCAAGATGTACGTTGCCGCGGTGCGTATTGCCGATGATTTCGGCTGCGATACCATCGGCATTCAGTATCAGCAGGGTTTGAAAGACATCTGCCCGGCTAGCGATCTGGTGGAAGGCACCCTGAACAACGTGGAGCGTCCGCCGGTGCTGCATGCCGCCACGGGCGAAGAGCTGTACGCTGGCGAGGCTCTGCCACACTTCAACGAAGTGGACGAGTGCGCGGGACTCGATGGCCTGCTGACCTATCGCATCTGGCGCGAACTTGGTTTCGACCCGGAGAATACGCTGCATGACCTGCGCTATGGCGAAGACTACGAAATCGACGGCAAAAACGAGTTTGTGTGGCTGTTCCTGATCTCTGGCGCGGCTCCCCCGGCCCACTTCATTGGCGGCTGGCAGGGCGCGTCGAGTGATCGGCAGCCGTCCATGTACTTCCCGTTGGGCGGTGGCACGCTGAAGGGTATTTCTAAGGCCGGAGAACTGGTCTGGAGCCGTGTTTACGTCGAGAATGGTCAGTTGAACGCGGATATCGGCGTTGGCAAGGCCGTGGAGTTGCCTGCGGAAGAGAACAAACGTCGCTGGAACGCGACGACACCGCAATGGCCAATCATGCACGCGGTGACCTATGGCGTATCTCGCGATCAGATGATGGCTAAGCACAAGGCCAACCACATTCAGGTCGCCTATGCGCCGGATTTGGCGGGAGCGCAACGCGCGTTAGCGGCCAAGGCTGCTGCATTCGCGGAACTGGGTATCGCGGTAAACATCTGCGGCGCGAAGACGGGGCTCGCCTAGAAGCAGGGATGGGGTGCGATGCCCCCTGGATAGAAAAAGAGAAGGCCGGAATCGGTCCCCATGGGGACCGATTCCGGCCTTCTCTTTTGTGGTCTAGACGGCTGGAAGACCGCCGTGAATCCAGTCAGCTAGCGCAAGCCCATCTGCTGGAGTTGCACCTTCGCCTTGGGGGCGTACTCATCGTTGGGGAACTTCTTTGCCAAGGCTCGGAACTCATCCGCCCCCTTGGTGCGCTGCCCCATCTTCACGAGAGTCATGCCTTTCATATACATGCCCAGCGGTGTGGTGGAATTCTCCGGGAAGCGTTCCAGCATACCGTCAAAGGCGTTCAGAGCCTTCTCGTAGTCTTTCCGAATGTAATGAATCTCGCCCACTTGGTAGAGTGCGTTGGGAGCGGAGTCAGAACCGGGAAAGTTCTTCAGATATTCCTCGAACTGCATGACCGCAAGGTCAAAGTTTCCACGAGCTTTGTCGCGGCGCGCGTTTTCAAAGAGGGAGGCCGCAGAAACACCGGTATTGGCTGCGGGAGCCGCGGGCTGCGTCCCGGAAGAACCCATTGCAGAAGGGCGACCGAGCGGTTTCGCCGCTGTGGTGGCAGTGGAGGCACTGCTGCGATCATCCTGCGGTGCATAGCTGGGCGCCGGAGAATTGGAGGCCGCGCCAGATGGTGGTGGCGGCATGGTGGTAACCGCAGAGGAAACGTCCAGCAAGGTACGCTCCATTGCGGTCATACGCCGGTTGACGTCCGCCATGGTCTCACGAAGATACTGCAGCTCAGAACCGAGCTGATCCACCTTGTTATTCAAGTTCGCGAGCGGGGTGCCCATGTTGCGCTGCATTTCACGCACGCGTTCTTGCAGAGTGGTATCCATCACCGTCACAGCCGTGTTCTGGCTGTTGGAGGTATCCAGATTCTTCTGCGTAATGGCAACGAGGTTATCGAGCTTCTCATCCAGCGAACGCTGCAGCACACGAATGGAATCCTGCAGTAACAGCACGTCACGCTGAAGTTCCGCGATCTCTTTGCGCTGCGCGAATAGAAGGCCGGGAGACAAAAGCAACAGGCAGACTAGGATCGGCTTCATCATTTGAGCATACTCCAAACTGATAAAAGAACTGGGGCCCTGGCCGCTATCGACCAGGGCCCCAGCCCATTTCCAGAATTACTGTGTGCCAGATCTTCCGTAGCGATTCCTAACTCAAACAGAGAACTAAACTAGTTACCCGTTGAGAAGTGCACACGACGATTGCGCTGGTAGCAACCTTCGTTGGATTCGCTGCAGACCTGGACTTCTTCACCGTAGCTGACCGGACGCAGCTTACCGGTATCCACTCCGAGGTTGGAGAGGAAGTCGATAGCGGCGCGGGCGCGACGGTCACCGAGGCCGAGGTTGTACTCAGCAGAACCGCGAGGATCGCAGTAGCCGCCCAGAATCAGACGGGCGCTCGGGAAGTCCTGGAAGATCGACTTCAATAGTTCGGCGTCGCGAGTAAGATCGCTAGCGGCATCCGAACGGATGCTGAACTTATCAAAGTCAAAGTAGGCATCAACGAGCTGGTTGACACGTTCGTCAAGGGATGCCTTCGGCGCTTCCGGTTTCGGAGCGGGCGGCTGGGGCACATTGACGTTTACCGTGGCAGAACGGGTTACAGAACCACCAGCGTTGCGGGCCGTCAACGTATAGGTGGTGGTGTTGCTCGGGAACACCTGACGGCTACCAGAAGCCATCACAGTTCCAATGCCTTGGTTAATGGAAATTTCATCCGCACCTTCCACCACCCAACGCAGGGTAGAGGACTGGCCACGATCGATCGTCGACGGCTCAGCAACAAGTGTTGCGATGGTCGGCGGGTCAACAGTCACCTTCGTTTCTGGGGGTGGCATGGGAGCGGGAGCGGGGATCTTTTTCGAACATCCCGCGGCAACAAGGATCAGAGCCAGGCCCAAAAGGCTCGATGCGACAAGTCGTTTAGTCATTTCTTCGAATTCGCCTCCTGATGATCTCAGCACAAGTGCATTCGGGCTGCCTAACCCATCTATCCTAACGCACGGGAGCGGCAGGTTTCAGCAAGTGTCTGAAAAGACGGAACGCTCTCATTATTTCACACTCCAGACAGGCATGCGATTCCTACCTGCCGAAGTGAGCTGTTGAACGCTGGTTCCGTCGGCAAGCATCGTGTAGATTTGCGACTGCCGTGTGCGGCTGGATCCGAAAACAATCCGGCGACCGTCGGGGGAAAAGCACGGATTTTCGTTGCGTTCCGTCCCATAAGTCAGCTGATTGTACTGCTTGCTGATCGTATCCATGATGAAAATATTGAAGTTACCGGGCTCAAAGCCCCGCGACCAGGCGAAAGTCATAAATTCGCCCTCCGGGTGCCAGGAGGGGTTATGCGCCTCGCCTTCGCCCGAAGTCAACATTTCCGCATTCGCTCCATCGATGCTCATTTTATAAATCTGCGGAGTACCACGACGTCCGGAAACGAATAGTACGTCCGCGCCAGTTTTCGGGTTTATCCGCGGAGAAACCTCAACGGCGCCCGAAAACGTTAGACGCTTGAAACCGGCCCCATTGATTCCCGCCGAGTAAATTTGGGAGCTTTTTCCGTCCGCGGTGGACGCAAACAGGATCTGATTTCGGTCCGGCGTGAATTCGGGAGTGGCGTTCATGGAGGCAACCGGGTTTACAAATGTCATGCGGCGCTGCGTTTCCGCCGAGTAGACCATGATGGCGGGCGAGCCATCCTTGAATGTCGTGAAGGCAAGCAAACCGCCATCCGCGGAAACCGCTGGACTTAGGGTAATGGAGCGGAAAGACGTGAACTGCTTTTGGTCGGTGCCGTCGTAGTTCATGGTCCACACTTCATCGTTTCCGGTGCGATTGCTGATGAAATAGATGCGGCTGCCCGCAAGGGTCTTCGCGCCGAACTGCTTCAGAATGTCGGCAGCAAACTCGTGGGCGACATCACGCGCCCCGGCATCGCTCAGCGCCCCAAAGTACATTTTGCCGAATACTTCCGCATTCGCGACGTCATCGGCGTTCACGTTGTAGAGATAGCCGAAGAGCGCGAGACGCCCGTTCTGCTCCGACGCATAACCGATAGCGAGCCAATTGGCTTCCACGGGAGGCTGGCTCCAGTCGCGGAGGAAAAGGCCGTTGCCGTAGCGCTGACCGCCGCTTGGCGTTTTGAAATCTTCGCGGCGCTGCGGGACCTGCAGCGGGTACATGCTCTTGGGCTTCACTTCAAAGATGCCCGAAAGCTCAATGTCGGAATAAAGCGTCTGGTTGAGGACCGGCATCAGGTCCACAGCGGCTCCGGTGCCCTTCAGATCGGGTAAGGCGATCTTGGGAACTTCGGTTCCCGTCACTCGCCCCTTGAAGTCGACTTGCGCTGTAGCGACTCCAAGAATGACCAGAAGCGACGCGATTGCGGCAAAGACAATGTGTTTTAGTTTCATCGGCGGAACTCAAATGCAATCTCTACTCGGGCCTCATTGCGTTCAAAGCCATTAGGAAGAGGTGGGAATTGCCCAGCGTCTTGAATGGCACGCAAAATTGACAAATCAACCGGATTCACTCCGCTAGGAAAATCCATACGGATATCCGTTACTGTCCCGTCTCGGCGGATTGTGAAACTCGCGGTGGCGACAGGAGCAGAACGGATGTTGGCGGGTAGTCGATCTGTATGCCAATTCCTTTGCAACCTATCGCGAATGAGCTGGGCATAGTACCCGAAACGGTTGCCAAAAGGAGTGGAAACGCCCACACCACCACCGTCACCACCCTTACCGCCAAATAACGGCGACACAATGCGGTCTCCGGTTGTGCTGAACACCTGGTTGTCCGGGGTCTCTGCCGGATTCCGTCGGCGCGTGGTGGTTTCCTTTGCTGCGGGTTTCCCTTTCAGGGAAATGGTGGTTTCTTCCGGTTCCGGGGTCTTCACCTGCTCTTTGGGCGCAGGTTTCGGGGCTTGCGGCACCTGCGACTGCGTATCGTTTGCTACTGGGTTGGGTCGTCCAGTGCGGGCTGGCAACGGTATCGTACTGACTGATGACACGCTGACCGAGCCACCCATGGTGGGGTTGGGATCACCGAAGGGATCGATCTTTGGAGCAAAAATACCCAATTGCAATACGACAACAAGGGCCACAATCGACCCGTGCAGCAGCATGGAATTCAGGAAGGCGGAGCCCATGGGTTGCGGTCTATCCAGAACATCAGTCTGTGTTGGCATGGCTCCCTCCTTTCCTGCAATTACGTTTGCCGCGTGCGTAAAGGTACGCACACAATCCATTACTTCGGGTTAGCGCCGCCCCGGGGTCTCGTCAATAGGCTGTGTGACAAGGCGGACATTCAGTTTGCCCGCACCCAACATGCTGATGACGTTAGCCAATGGCTCGTAAACGACGCTCTTGTCCGCGCGAATGTAAACCGCCTGTTGGCCTGGAAACTGACGCTGAATCTGGGAGGCTAGCTCATTGATGTTCACCGGCTTCTCGTTCAGATACACTTCGCCGTTCTTGCTTAGCGTGACAATAGGCAGTTCTTCGGCCGTATTCTTGACGGTGCGCACCTTGGGCACTTCGACTTCCAGCCCGAATTCCATGACGTGCGCGGTGATCATAAAGATGATGAGCAGCACCAGCACCACGTCGACAAGCGGCACGATGTTCATTTCCGACATCACGCCACCGCTTGCCCGGCGACGGCGAAACGAACCGCCAGCTAGTTGACGCCCGCCGCTCGAATTTCCCGTGTTGATTCCCATCGCTTCGTTCCCGTTTCCGGACTAACCCTCGAAGGTGCGCTCAGCCAGATTCATGAATTCCAGAGCGAAGTCATCAAGGCGAGCACCCACATGCTGCAACTGGGCGTTGAAGTAGTTGTAGGCAACCGCCGCAGGAATAGCCGCGCCGAGACCAAGAGCCGTAGCAACCAACGCTTCCGAAATACCAGGGGCCACGAAGCGCAAACTCGCGCTACCAGCGGACGCCAGACCCTGGAATGCGTTGATGATGCCCCAAACCGTACCGAATAGACCGATGAACGGCGTAACGGAGGCCGTGGTGGCAAGCCAACTGAGGTTCTTTTCCAGACGGCCGACTTCCGCGTTGATCCCGAGGGTCAAGCTACGTTCCACAGCCGGCTGATTGGTGAGCGTACCGCGAGACCGGGCCTGTCGGGCGACTTCGTCATATCCAAATTCAAAGACGGTCACCACGGGGGCCGGTCGAAACTGTTCGCTAGCCATGGCCATCGCTTCCAAACCAGGCGATTTGCGGAAGGCGCGCAGAAAACGGTCATTGGATGCGGAAACAGCGCGTAGCTCTTTCCACTTGTTGAAAATGATGGTCCAGGAAAAAATCGAAAACAGAACCAGAATGACGTCGACCGTCAGCGCAAGCGGACTGGCAGCCATCACCAGTTCCAGCAAGCCTTTCTGGGGCAAATCAGCGACAGTCTCCGGCGCGGGTAGCGATTCCGATACCACCTGTCCAGCTTGGAAAAAGAACGCAATCGGCACTATCACGCTACAAGGCTACCTTTCCTACCCGTTTATGATAAAACCAAATCGCCATAAAATGGTTTTATTGCAGACAGATGCACCTGCCTCCCAAGGCTTGGGGCTCTGGGGGATACTGCAGGAAGGCTCACCTTCGGTGCGTTTTCAGGCGCACCCCTGCTCTTCTTAGTATGACGCGCCGCAGAGATAAATAGTCGAAGCGCCGCCGAATGAGAGTTGCCGGACAACGGAAATCGGCGGAGAGCGGCAAAAAACGGCGAGGAAAGGTTCCCCAAGACGATGAAATTCGGCGTGATCGCGGGCAATGGAGAATTTCCCAAACTGGCCCTGCGCGCAGCACGGGAAGCGGGGGACGAGGCCGTCGCTTTCGGGATTCGGGAAGAAGCCGCGCCTGAGATCGAGGAGCTGGCGGCGCGCACGCACTGGATTTCCCTGGGACAACTGGGCAAGCTGATCAAGCTTTGCCACGAAGAGGGCATTCAGCAGGTGATGATGGCCGGACAGGTGAAACATGGCCAGATATTTTCCCGCATTCGCCCGGATTGGAAGCTGGTGAAGGTGTTGGCGACATTGGCCAGCCAGAACACGGACTCCCTGATCGGCGGCGTCATTGCGGCGTTGCGCGAAGAAGGCATCGAACTGGTTGATTCCACGCTGCTTCTGAAATCGATGTTGGCAACGACTGGCGTGATGACGCGGCGTGCTCCGAATAAAGAGGAGCAACGAGATTTGGACTACGGCAGGCGCATCGCGGCAGCACTTTCGGGGATTGACGTCGGGCAAAGCGCCGCCATCTGTGACCGCGCCTGCGTAGCGTTGGAGGCGATGGAGGGTACGGATGCCATGCTGCGAAGAGCCGCTGGTTTAGTGGATGGCCGCCCCCTGCGACTGGTGAAGGGATCGCGCCGACGCAAGCATCTTTTATTTGACGTACCCGTATTGGGCCGACGTTCCGTTCCGGTTCTGCAGGAGACGCAGACCACGGCCATCGCGGTGGATGCGGGGCGCACCCTGCTGCTGGAAAAGGACCTATTTCTGGCGGACTTGAACAGCGCGGGGATCGCAATGGTTGGCGTGGCTGCGGAAGAAAACGCCTAAAGTTCAAGAATTTACAGGTATTCTTGCCAGGAATTTATCCATACGACCGCTTCGGCTAAAGCCTAGGTCGCCAAGCGTCGATAGGATAGTCAAATATGGAGACGGCGCCCAACCACAGCCACCCGGACCCGCGAACTTCCGCTCCGGAGACTGCCCCCGACAACCAGGCCCCTGCAGACACGAGCCATGCAGAAGAGAAGGGCGCATCTAGCTGCGCAGCTCAGGACCAATCCAGAGATGAAGCCATAGAGATGGCGACAGAGATGGCGACTGGGAACTCGGCCGAGTCTTCGTCTGCGGACGGCACGGCCGCAGCCCCTGCCGAGACACCGGAAGGGCTGACACTCGAACAGGTAGCGGCCTTGTTGCTTGGGGATCATGCGCACGCCCCCGGAAATACGGATAAAGTGGAGCAACAAACTACGGATTCCGACGTGTTCCGCCTGCACCAACCGTTTCCCATCAATCAGCGCGTGGAGCGAACGTTGTGCTCCGAACTTGTGGAAATCGAGTGCTCGGCGGCCGCAGAACTCCGTGTCACCGCCAACCTCGAAGAGATCTGGCAAAGCGGCGCCACCCTGGAGACAGAGTCCTGCTTGCCTGAGAACGAAAGCATTGTCCTGGTGCGCGGTGATGTAAGATTGGCGGGCCGCGTTTTGTACTGCCAGCCAACCATCACGAGCTACAGCGTCGGCATACAATTTCAGCCGCATTCCTACTGGCGACCCAGCCTCTTCATGCCAGATCATGCCTTGTCCCTGAGGACTTCCGTGGAGATTCAACGGGAAGAAACGGCAGCGGACGCTCCCAGTGAAATACAGGGGACGCTGGGCCCGGAGGAGCGCCTGGAACGAGACCTGCTGCTGGAACTGCCTTCGAGCGTTCGCGGTAGTCGTTCTACAAGTGCCAGCCATTCCTCCAACGAACGCCATGAGTTGGACAAAGTCCCCCACACGTTAGGCCCCGATGGAGATACGCAAATCGCATCACGAGAGCCGGAATCCTCGGGAAACGCCAACCCGACGGACGTGCAGAGCGCACAGAGAAGAGCGGAAGCTGGGCAAGCGCCATCGAGACTACGTATCACGCTGGATGACCTTTCTCCGTTGATCACGAGAGGCTCGCTCATCAAGTTACGTTCCCAGATGACCGTACGTTGATCAAAACGGTACGTGGAAGACATACGTAGTGGCCGATGGCCCGCGGATCCAGCGGTGCGTCCATCGATATCGACGAGTGACTTAGGGGCAAGGAGAAAAGGAAGTCGAACGAAATAGAGATTGGCGCGGAACGTTTCGACGAGCCCGAAATCCTATCCTGAGGAGAATTTTCGGAATAGAGCATCAATTGTCAAAAGAGAGCAATCGATGCCCGTTTTCCGTGGTAAACTGAAAGATCGCGCCGAGACTTGAGAGATTGTGGAGTGCATCCACACTTTCTGAAGTAAATGTCATGCGGAGAGATGGCCGAGCGGTTGAAGGCGCACGCTTGGAAAGCGTGTATAGGGGAAACCTTATCGAGGGTTCGAATCCCTCTCTCTCCGCCATTTTCTCTTTGTTCCTCTCCCCGTTCCCTGCCGTTTCGACCTCTACCTTCTTATGGCTTTCGTGCCCATGTCCTAGACCACATGTTCTATTTTCTCTGAGGTTCCGCAGTAAGAGCGCCCGTCCTCCGAACCACTTTCTCGTCCGCACTGCACCGCTCTTGCGGGTGTAGGATGGAACCGACAGCATCTGACAGGTGAAGTTGCAGGTAAAGATGGGGGCCCGGCATAAACGTGGTGCAGTCCAGCTCCATCGCTTCCGAAAGTGTCGATCCCGATGCAAGACCCTGGGGCTACACTAGGCAAGACACAGGGACGGAAGAGCAAAATCCTTGAGTGATCGTCTTTGGAGCAAGCGGACTACGGACGTGGCGGCTTGACGATACTATCCCCGCCTCCTTGTCGGCTTCGCCATGTGCTTCGCGAGGTGTGTGATGAGTGATCTACAGACCCTGCCGAATATCGGCGCGGTATTGGCAGAGCGGCTGCGGCAAGCAGGCATCGAATCGGCAGAAGCGTTGCTGTCTCTCGGTGATACCGAGGCATTCCGAAGACTGCGTGTGACTCTGCCCGACGACGCCTGCCTGAGCACGCGCTTTGCGCTCGCTGGAGCCGTGCGCGGAATGCGTTGGCATGCATTGGATGCCACCTTGCGTAAAAACCTTACAAGGGAATTCAAGAAGTAGCTTCCGCGGCATCGTTCTTTGGGGGGCGCTAATTGAGGTCTCCGAGCAACAGACTGGACGACGGATTAACGCAGCGCATCAAGCTACTCCGCAAGACTTGTCCGCGAGGCCCGGCCCTGCAGACCGCGCAGGATGCGCGCAAGCGGAGTCTCCTCGACTGGCTGAGGTTCCGGCGCTTCCCCGAGCACTTTCCACTTTTCGCAGATGGCTTCACTACATTCCCGCGCAAAACAGAGCAACATACCCAAACTTGTTTGCCTATCTGCAATTACCATCAGAACCAGACTCTCTTGCAGACAGGGCACAGACAACAAAATCATGTTGCTGTTGGCGCCTTCCAACATCACGTTGTGACAACTAGTCAGTGAGCACTCCGTGGCTATGGAGTTTCCCAGCGCCTGCAGCGTTCCAGCCATCACGGGGAGCCGTAGGCTGATTTTTCCCGGAGGATAGTCGGCGACAGTCATACCATCCCTTGTGGAGACACAGACCTCGAACGGGGTATCCAGTCGTTTGACTAGCGCATCCAATTCTTCGTGAACGATCCGAACAAGGGAATCGGGGATCTTTCGTTTCAGCACAACGTTTCCTCAGCTAAGGTGTCGGCTCCAGGATGGCAAGGAGACAATGGAACACCTCAATTATTTCTTTAGGGCTGCGTGCATCCAGTCGGACGACGGGGACCTCGGCATCCCAGCCGTCTAGCGCAAGCGCTTCCAGATACATATCCAACGACTCGTTCAGGGTCTGGTCGGTATGAGTGACACCCACCATAAACGGAGTCGTTTCCAGTAGTTCTCTGTAGAGGGAGGTGAAATAACGAAGGTCAGCAACGGGATCAACAGAAGTGTGGTCGATGAGAATAATCAGACCCATCGCGCCTCTGGCAAGAATGCTGCACATGAAGTCATAGCGTGACTGCCCGGGCGTTCCGATGATCATCAAAACGCGGCCATCCTGGAGAGTCAGCTCGCCATAGTCCAGAGCGATAGTGGTCGTTAGCTTTTCGAGATGGTGGGAGGTTTCTCGAAACGCAGAGGCTTCGGTGGAGACCACGGGAACAGCACTTACCGCTTGAATGACCGAAGTCTTCCCAGCGCCACTCGGTCCGGTGATAACCAGTTTCAGAGCTTCCATACTTCGCCCTTTGCACATGGCAACAGATACAGCAGCGTCACGCTCCCGGAACGACATGCGCAGTCGAGGCGCGGAGTATACCGCAGGTCACCCACGTGCAGACGCAAGACTTTCAAAGTCGCGAAACAATCTTCGTCGTTACGGCCATGCAGTTTTCCGCAGCCAGCGTTCCCGCAGGATTGTGCATATGGCGAATTTGCGGCTGCCCCAGATCCATTGCAGTCTCAGAACAAAAGGACAGAACAGATCTAGTCAGCCGCCTGCAACCGACACCGTACTAGATGCTGAAGTCTTTCTCTATCGCCGCAAGTTTGTGGCGAGCCATCGCCAAGTTACTGGTCGCCCGGTTGAGAACGAGATACAGGAAGAGCGTTTCCGCAGAAGCAAGCGGACGGATAATGTGATACTGATCGCTTAGCGTGATCAGAATATCCTCTAGAGATGCTCGCAGCTTGAGGCTGGCGATCGTCTTCATCTTGGCGCGAACCACATCGGAGTTTCCTGCCGCGGCGACGTCAAGATTGATACCCGCGCCACCTTCACTCCCCAAGAGCATCCCGCTCTCGTAGTCGACGAGCGCGACGGCCGTCGCCCCTTCAATTTTCATCGCCTCGCCGAGGGTGATTGCAACAGTACCTATGCTCATTGGTGAGTTCTCCTAATCCTGCATTCTTGAATTGCAGGCCCACCCCAGCGGCGAGTGGCAGATATTCAAGAAAGCGAGGCCCTTCAGTAATGGATATGGCCCAATGTAAATAGTTTGTCTTCAGAAGGTCAATATCATTGTGTTTAGCCCGAGCCCATCAAACGGAGCGCTAGGTGTTGGAATTTCTAGAACTTAGAATTTTCTAGAACCCACAGGTGGACAACCTGGAGCGATCAGTGGACACCAAAATCGACGTCACACAAGAAGATGTCGCCACCAAGAAAGGAATTCCCATCCAAAATTATAAATTCTAACTTCAACCTCCCTCATATATTTCGGAATAAATACGCCGAATACGGAGAAAACAAATGGGGCCCCAACGGTGTGCCGACGGTCACTTATAAACCTCCTTCTGATGTATTTCCAAGCAATATTTAAAGATGGCTTTCTCCGCTTCATAACATCATTTACTCCTTATGTTAGGACATAAATGGACAAATATGCGTGCAACAGATTCCATTTGTGAATAGAGCAATTCATGCTTCCATCGTGAGACAAGGACACCGGTGAGCGCGTACTCATTCCTGTCAAGCACACTTGGAATTTGATCAAAAAGCCCAATCCAGGTACAATTGTGGCGCCTTAATCGGCTAACGCCGCAATAGTACTTCGTCTCTCGGGCCGACTGAATCCCAGGATTTCGGTATATGAGTTCTCGCGCCGAACACAGGCATCCGACACACCTCGCCGGCCTTCGGAGAAGATTGAACTACTTTGTGTTTTCTTAGAGGCCGGTTTGGTACTGCAATCTTCCCCCGCTGCGTCGCAAAAACAAGTGACAATGGCCGGTCGACGCGGATCATTTACGGAAAGAGCAAGACAGCGACTCTGCATCATTTCGTCGCAGAGTGTTGTGATAGCGTCACTCTATGACAGAAGCACAGACGCGGCGCGGATTTCTCTATAGAGCGGCGGTAGGTACAGCAACGCTGGGCGCGGCGGCTCTGACGAACTCGGGATGCTCTGGGAACAAGCCGCCGACTCCCCGACGCCCCAACATTCTGTTCATTCTCGCGGACGACTGGTCGTTCCCGCATGCCGGAGCTTACGGGGATGCTGCGGTGAAGACGCCCGCGTTCGATCGCATCGCTAGGGAGGGCGCACTCTTCACACATTCCTTTTGCGCGTCGCCTTCCTGCACTCCATCGCGAACGTCCATCCTATCGGGGCGGCCTATCTATAAGGCAGGTGAGGCAGGCGTGCTTTATGGAACATTCCCAAAAGATCTATCGCTATTTACGCACGCGTTGGAGGATAGCGGTTACTGTGTGGGACATACCGCCAAGGGCTGGCTACCCGGGAACCCAACGGCAGGCGGGATGACACGTCCGCCCATTGGGAAGCCGTTCCAGGATAGAAAACACCAGGAGCCGGTCCGCGTTGGCATTGATGAACGGGACTATGCGGCTAACTTCAATGACTTTTTGGCAGCGCGTCCACAGAACGCTCCGTTTTTCTTCTGGTTGGGTTCCACCGAACCACATCGCATTTATGCAAAGGGGGCAGGCATTGCGAATGGAAAGAAGCTGACAGATGCCAAAGTCCCCGCTTACTGGCCGGACGTGGAAGAGATCCGTAGCGACATTCTGGACTACTACATGGAAATTGAGTGGTTCGATCAGCAGGTCGCCCGCACGCTGGACATTCTGGAAAGATCAGGTGAGTTGGAAAACACCCTGGTTGTGATGACCAGCGACAATGGCTTGCCGTTCCCGCGCGCCAAGGTGAACCTCTACGATGCTGGCGTTCGCATGCCTCTGGCAATCCGCTGGCCTGGCAGGGTCGCCCCTGGCCGTACGGTTCATGACTTCGTCAGCCACACAGATTTTGCCGCCACCTTTCTGGAAGCTGCGGGCTTGCCTACCCAGCTTCCGGGGTCTACAGGCCAGAGTCTGCTTCCCATCCTCACGTCCGCCAAGTCTGGCACTGTCGAGGCCCACCGCGATTTCGTCGTCACGGCCCTCGAACGACACACCATTTGTCGACCCGACGGCGGCACGTATCCGATGCGCGCTCTACGGACTCGCGACTATCTGTATATCCGCAACTTTGAGCCAGAACGATGGCCAACAGGTGGACCCGACTTCGTGTCCTCCAACAAGACATTTCACGGCGATGTGGACGCCTGCCCGACCAAGGATTTCTTCCTGGAGCCCGCAACAAAGGAGACGCACACCCGGGAATACGAGTTGTGCTTTGGAAAACGTCCGGCAGAAGAGTTTTATCATGTGCCCTCCGACCCCGATCAAGTGCGTAATCTTGTACACGCAGACACCGCCGCCGCCGAACTGTCTAGACATCGCGATCGGCTGGAAGCGATATTGAAGGGCGATGGAGACCCACGCATCGAAGGCAAGGATCCCTGGAAAGACTACATTTATTATCAGACCACTGGGTATGGAGCGAGTTTCAACCTGAGCCTGTCGGAAGAAGAAAGAAACCAGGCTGCTGGCAGAGGGTCTCATAAGCCGGAGTAGTCATAAGAAGACCGCGCGGACCTATTGAGCTCCCCAAAAGGGCCAACGGATCTGATGAGCCCACGACTTTCCCCGCCGGGAACAGAAAGCCATGACAAAACTGGAAACCATTCACATGCGAGGTCCAGATCCGATTGGCGACATCTTGATCGTTACGCAGGCCGACGTCGTAGTCGCCATTACCTTTGGGCTGGCAGACGAGCGCATACTACGGAACTTGCGAACCCGCTTTGGCGAGGATGTGCAGCTAACCGCATGCGCCGACTATAACCATGACGCACATGCTGCCCTGCGCGCCTACTTTGACGGCGATCTATATGCGCTCCAAAACCTGCGTGCCGATGGAGGAGGCTCGGCGTTCCAGCGGAGAGTTTGGGCTGAGCTGCGCAGAATTCCCCCAGGGGAGACGCGTAGCTATGGGGAACTGGCCCGCAACCTGGGTAATTCCGGGGCTTCGCGTGCCGTGGGCTTAGCAAACGGCAGCAATCCCATCAATTTGGTGGTGCCCTGTCATCGTGTGATCGGATCCAATGGCAAACTTACCGGGTATGGACCAGGGCTAGCGCTGAAAGAATGGTTGTTGGATTTTGAAGCCAGGCACGCTGGCAAGCAACCAACCCTATTCCCGCGCTATCGGACGTAGCCAGAGCGGAGGCGTCACGATTGATGTGACTCGCGCTTCCCCGCTTTGTTGCCCCACATCCTCACCGCTTACCTGCCGCCCCATTATTTACTGCTGGCAACGAGAGCTGATCGTCGTCTAAAAATGCCGAATCTGGAAGTAGTCTCCGGATACGCTCTGGATACCCGCCTCATACTTGGCGAGAAAGGCCATGAATGGCTCGGTATACCGACGTCCGCCATCTGGATCGATGATCTGCATCCGCGTAGACTCGGGCTTACCTGTTCCAATAATTGCCTCCAGCATCCGTGAGTGCAGAAAACGCAGAGTAGTGAGCGGCATAAGATCCTTCCTGTAAGGCTATGGGCGATGGGCTGCACTGGAAAGAACGTAGGTCAGAAGCAAAACCAATCATGATCAGCGGAACGTTTCGACAGATCGGTGCGAAAGCGAGGGAAACACGCCGTAGCCTATCGGGGACGCTATAGAAGGGGCGGGGCGCCAGATAACGCTAGTGGACGGAAAGCTTAAGGACAAAATGACAAGAGGCCCGGCGAAATCGCTGGGCCTCTTTGTGTAAAACGAGCCGCGTCAGAGGCCGAAGCCGCGTGACAGCTTAGCTGCGGGCAGCGCGCTTGCGGTAGGCCAGAGCCACCAGGCCAAGACCCAAACCGATCATGCTGATCGTGCCGGGCTCGGGAACTTCAGCGTTGGCAGCCACAGTGGCGATACGGAGTTCGCCGATGTCGAAACCGTCAGAAGGACGGGACAGGGTGTAGCTCCCGGGGTCGGTGGTATCGGTAATCACAACCTTCGTGAATTCGAATGCACCGGCCAAAGTGATCTTCCAGATCGTCGAGTTGGAAGTCTGGGAAGCCACGCAGGTGAGTCCCGAAGCGCTTCCGCAGGAAGACACATTGGCTCCGTTGTTAAAAAGTTCCACGCTGGCCTGAACACCGTTTGCGTCAAAGAACTCAAGCTTTGCAGATTCAGGGTAGGTAGTGCTTACAGTTCCGAAGGTAATTTCGATGATGTCGACTTCGGGATCGAACTGCAGACCGGTCTGCGCCTCACCAGTTACGGAGCCACCCATACCCAGCGAGTAGAAGGTGTTGCTGTTGCCGTCGAAAGCAGCGGTTAAATCAGAGCGATCAGCGGCAACGGCGGAACCGTTGGTCTGGAGCCCTTGGTTAGCGGTATAGCTCACACCGTTGTGGTCGATAGGAGCCGCAAAAGCTGCGCCAGCAAGCAGAGCCACGGAGCAAATGGCAGAGAAGAGCGTTTTCATCTGTTGTTTATCCTTAAATCTATTACTCGAACGTCAGTAGCCTCACTGACGATCTGCCGAGACCTTCTCAGTGTGCCTCATTCACTTTGGTTTGCATAGACTTAATCGCAATTCCAGTCGATATTGAGAAGTATAGTACTACCATTGAATTATCTCGTCGTACCGAAACGTCTTCGATATTTCTTTCCTGCATAAGAGCAACTAAATGACCGCAAAAGAATGACTTACAGCCGGGTCGCCGAAGCAAGATGAGGCAGAAACAACATGGAACGGGGACATGGAAAGCGAGCTGTCCCCATTCGTCCCTTCCGTGTTTTTCTCTGGCTTTTTCGGCAGAAGGGCTTACGCAAGGACCAGAAAGGCCACATGGAGGGCCTAAAGTCAGGCGACAATCTGTCGATCTCTATCCGTGATGGCCAAGGAGAGAACCGCAAATTCACGGAACGTGTCTACGGAACAAAATCGCGCGCGACCGCCAATCAGGCACCGGGACCGGAAAGCGTGTGGGACGCCACCAGCGGCAGTAGAGGCAGCCAGACGGGCCCCTCTCCCCCCGAAACACGCGGGACTCCTGACAGACATACCTGCGAGCAACGCGAAGCCACTTGTTTCAGTAGTTGTTGTGACCTACAACTCAGAGCGACACATCCCCGACCTCGTCCAGTCTCTGAAGGCACAAACACTGCGAGATTTCGAACTGATCCACATCGACAGCGCGTCGAGCGATGAAAGCCCCGATCTGTTGAAGAGAAGCTTCCCAATGGCCAGAGTGATCTGCGCCAAAGAGAACCTGGGTTATCGGAAGGGGAATCAGAAGGGAATTGACCTGGCGTTGGGCAAATACATACTCGTCCTCAACGACGACGTCGAATTGCACCCATTTCTGCTGGAGCGGCTAGTCATCGTGGCCGAGCGTGACGAGCGCATCGCACTGGTAGCACCGGCGATCCTGCTACACGGCTCGGGAATGATACTGAACGCGGCAGGTAGCGACTTGGCGCCAAACGGATTCTACGCGGCTAGGGCCAAGCGACATCCCTTGGATGCGTTTCAGAAACAGGCTGAAGTCGCGGCAGCATCGGGCTGTTGCTTCTTGGTTCGGCGTTCCTTTATCCACTCGCATGGAGGGTTCGATTCCGTGTTCGACTCGCTCGCAACGGAATGGCACGCGTCTGCCGAAGACCTGGACCTAAGTTGGAAAGCGTGGACGAGCGGACGCCGCGTTGTCTATGAACCGAGAGCCATCCTTTGGCACAAATATCAGCAAAAGCCGATCACCCCAGGGCGTTTCGCCAGCCTCATATCGGGAAGGTTGGCCTTTGTTCTAATGAACTACTCGCGGTCAACTCTACTGCGATTTTCTCCGCTACTCCTAATGACCGAATTGGGGCTGTTGGCCTATTCGATGATGCGCGGCCCCAGTTACCTGCATGCATGGCTGCAGTCCTGGCGATGGGCGTGGCGAAATCGACGCCGTTTGGCGGAATTGCGGGCGAAGCGCGCGTCAATCCGACGAGCAAACGACGCCTCTCTATTTCGACATATGAAGCCAGCCTTGATACTGGCTCCAGAGATGCGCCGGAATCCTCTGTCCCTGATCGGCTCTTTTGTCTGTGCTGGCTTGAACGCACTATGTCTGGTTAAGACTTCCTGAAGCGCCAGATGGTCGGCTGGAACGTGTAGCCGCTTGCTACGTCCCAAGATCGATGGCGACGTTCATGGGAATTGGACATTCGAAGAACCACATACCGAGATCCGGACGAAAGGACGCGGACACCGGAAATGCCGAGTCGTTGCTGTGGGCGAACCTCAGACTGAGATCTCTAGGAGTGGGATGAAGGGGACAACACCTCCGACGATGTCGATAGTGTCAACAACGGCGTCAAGGACGCACAGGATAGGCAAGGAGATGAGGCAAACCAGGGAGCCGCAGGGGAACGACGTCAGAATCTGGCTAGAAAGGCAGCAGCCTTGACAGGAATCTTATGGAAGCGCAGAATGCCGTAGACATTCGACAACTAGAAGCACCGGGCTCGACATCCTATCGCTTGGGAAAGCGGATTCTGGATATAGGGGCGGCAGCGTCTTTGTTGTTTTTGCTTTCCCCCCTTCTTGCGATGGTAGCCATAGTGGTCTTGTTGAACCTCGGCAGGCCCATCATCTTCCGACAACTACGCATCGGTCGTTTGGACCGTCCATTCGTGCTGTACAAATTCCGAACGATGAGACGCTGCGCTGCGGACGCCCCACCACGACAAATGGTCCCACCCCAGCGAAACATCGAAGCTCAGGAGAACACGATTCAGCAGAGCATGATTCTGCAGCAGCGTACAGATGACATCGACCAGCCACTGCATCCGATGTCCGCTAGGCTGGGCAAGCGCACGACGAAGCGTCTGGAGCGCCCAATCGCGCGACACGCTGACACAGGGGATGCCCTGTCCGCCGAGAGAAACGACACCCATGGATATGCGTCCAGCGAAAAAATACAGAGTCCGCAACAAAACGCCCCTGTCATGACGAATGCAGTGGTGACACGCCCATCGGCAGATCCAACGCCTGCGACTGAGACGGATGCGGCTCGGATGACTCCGTTGGGAACATGGCTTCGCTCATGGAGCCTGGACGAACTCCCGCAGTTGTGGAACATTCTGCGCGGCGACATGAGTTTCATCGGGCCACGCCCCTTGCTTCCCGAATACCTCCCTCGCTATTCAACCATCCACCGCTTACGGCACTTGGCGCCTCCCGGACTGAGTGGATGGGCGCAGATACATGGAAGAAACGCATGCAGTTGGCAGACACGGCTCGATCTGGACGTTCAGTATGTCCGACAGGCGAGCTTTGCCCTAGACTTCAAAATCGCCAGACTGACCATGCTCCGGGTTCTGCGCCGCGAAGGCATCACCCAACCAGGAAGCGCCACCATGCCCGTCTTTCAAGGACTAGATCCCAATGCCTAGTCTCCGCATTCTTCTTTATGGCTGCGGCACGCAAGGCCAGTCAATCATCGAGTGGATGAAAGCAGATCCGCTGCTGCTTTCGACTTGCACCGCCAACCATCGATTACACACGGTCTCCTCACCGTCCTCGCAAGGTAGGAATTCAGATGCCGAACACGGCGACATTGGAGCGACAGGGATCACTAGAGTGAATGCCAACACGCGATGCAGTGATAACCACAAGACTCTACAGACGGCAGATCCGGCATCCGCCTGTAACGTAGCCCCCCAGTTCCTTCTGGTAGATGACAATCCGGCGCTCTGGGGCTCCAGCATTTGCGGATACACGGTACATCCACCAGAATCGACGATTGGTAGAGATCCGCTGCCAGCCCTGTGTTTGATCGGCAACAACGAGATCCGCTGGTGCGTGCTCCAGCACTTGAAGGCAATGGGACACCCATGGTTTGAGTGGCGACACCCCGATGCATTGGTAGCGCCTTCCAGCCAGATCGGGGCAGGCACCGTGGTGCTACAGAGAGCGGTATTAGACACCGCCACCCGTGTAGGCGAGGGGTGTTTGCTGAACGTGGGGAGTATGGTCGGCCACCATTCCCAGATTGGCAATGCGGTCCATCTCGCGGCCAACGTGACACTTGGCGGCGGTTCGCACATTGAGGATGGAGCCTTTCTCGGCTTGGGCGCCATCGTATTGCCGGGGATTCGCGTCGGAAAACACGCCACGGTAGGCGCCGGTTCCGTCGTCGTTCGTGATGTTCCCGATGGGGCGGTGGTTGTCGGCTCTCCTGCCCATCCCATTCGCAGACGCGAAAAACAAATAGAGTAGTGGTCTATAAGGGCTGAAGGACCAGCGATGCCACGAAGTGCCCCCTGACCTCGTCGCTGTCCGCTTTCGCACTACGTACTAAGGCGGTATTTTTTCCAACCGAGAAGGCGCTGTGGTCTCGGAAAATGCCTACGCAGCATACGTGACTAAGCATGAAGTTTACGAGGAGGAATGGGGCATGCGAACGATATAGGCCCTTGACGATATAGGCCCGTAACGAAGCAGAGTCGTAACGATATAGTGAAGTATGGCTGAGACACGCCACTCCGTTTGCGCGCTCGACTGCCCGGATTGCTGCTCGATCCATGTCCAGGTGGAGGGCGACATCGCCACGCGTCTAAAGGGCGACCCAACCCATCCCATCACCAAAGGCTTTCTCTGCGCGAAAGTCACGCGCTATCTGGACCGTCAATATCATCCCGACCGCCTTCTATTTCCGCAGCGCCGCGTTGGCGGGAAAGGCGAATCCCGTTTCGAGCGAACGTCCTGGGACGAGGCCATAGGCGAAATTGCACAACGCCTGCGTATGATTTCTGATGAGTTCGGACCCGAATCTGTACTTCCCTACAGCTACGCCGGCACCATGGGATTGCTGAACGGCTCAGGGATGGACAGACGTTTCTTTCATCGTCTCGGCGCTTCCCGGCTGGATCGGACAATCTGTGCTTCCTCGGGAGCGGCAGCCTTGAACCTGACGCTCGGACGGCGCACCGGCGCCGAACCAGAGCAATTTACGCAATCGAAGTGCATCATTGCCTGGGGAGCGAACATTCTTGCCACCAACGTACATCTGTGGCCATTCATTGTCGAGGCACGTCGAAAGGGCGCCAAATTCTACGTCATCGACCCCTTACGCACCAAAACAGCGCGCGTGGCCGATGTCCACCTCTCCATCAATCCGGGTAGCGACGCGGCGCTTGCCCTAGGCATGATGCACATCATCTTCCGCGACAAGTTGGCTGACTACGCCTATCTGGACGAACACTGCATCGGATGGAAGGAGATCGCAGAGAAAGCGACCGCTTACACTCCAGAGCACACGTCTTCTGTGACGGGGCTTAGTGTGGAGAGCATCGTACAACTCGCACATGACTATGCCACGATCCGGCCCGCCGTCATTCGAATGAATTACGGGATTCAGCGCAGTGAACGTGGGGGGCTCTCGGCTCACGCGGTTAGCCTGCTACCTGCTGTTGTGGGAGCTTGGAAGGAAGTTGGCGGCGGGCTCCAAATGACCACCTCCGGAGCCTTTAATTTCAATCGGATGGCGTTAGAGCGACCGGACCTGCAAAGGCACTCGCCACTCGGGCGGGAAACCATGATCCGGAATATGTCGGAGATTGGAAAAATCCTTACGGCATCCCCGGATCATCCGGTGAAAGCACTGGTGGTATACAACTCAAACCCCGTCGCCATCGCCCCAAACCAGAATCGGGTCCGGGATGGCTTCGCCCGCGAGGATCTATTTACGGTGGTGCTGGAACAGTTTATGACAGACACCGCAGCCTATGCGGATTTCGTCCTGCCCGCCACGACCTTTTTGGAACATACAGATCTCTACCTAGCCTACGGACACTATTATCTGCAGTTGGCCCGCCCTGCTTTGCCTGCCGCCGGAGAGTGTAAATCGAACGTGCAGGTCTTCCGGCTGTTGGCGCACGCCATGGGATTTCAGGACCCCTGCTTCCAGGATTCCGAAGATGACATGATACGGCAGGCCCTGGATACGGCAGATCCCGCGTTGTCCGGCATCTCCTTGGATGATCTGGAAACCAAGCGATCCATACGTTTGGCTGTCAGCGAGCCGGGTACCCCTTTTCTCCCACACCAATTCGGCAATTTTGGTACGCCGAGCGGTAAGTGTGAGTTTCACCCGGAGCGCCTGGACTACGCCCCCCCAGCAGAAAGCCGACAAGGCGCCAAACTCATCAAGGCAAATTACCCTCTGGAGTTGATTTCCAGCAAGCTGGAAAACGGCATGAATTCCACCTTCGGACATCGACCTGACTTTCAGCGGGAGTGCGGCTATCTGCGCATCCACCCGGAAGACGTGGTTCCGCGGGGCATTCAGCATCACGACAGGGTACGTGTTTTCAATGCCCGGGGAAGCGTCAACTTGATTGCCGCAGTCACCACGGACGTAAAGCCCGGAGTTGTGGCGGCAAATGCGGTACCATGGATAGGTTCCGGCCCGAATCGAAGCAGTATTAATGCGCTAACAAGCGATATATTGAACGATTTGGGCGGCGGCCCCGCGTTCTTCAGTTGCCTCGTTCAAGTGGAGAAAGTGTTGTATTCTCCGCAAGATACACAAAGCAATACCGGCCTGACCGGTTGCTGAGAGTACCGCTCTTTTTCGAACTGAGATAGCCCCCGAACTGCCCCGGCCTGCGGCGCAGGACAAAATAACAGCCTGCTTGCACGATCAGCGATCCACCAAATCTGCTGGACTTCTTGCTCTGCCCTCGACAAACACCTGTTTCAGATGGCACATGCAAGCTGCTAATTCCACGTGGCAAACTCGCCCTCGTGGTGCGCCATGCCCATGACACCCGGCGCCTGGTGACAACCAGTGAATCCGGTACCGATGCACTTGGTTAGATCTTAAGTTCTGGCTCAGACATCCGATAGACAAGCATTGGGCCGAGCAGCGGTTTCGACCGACGTTGGAAGCAGTTTGAAGAGCGGCGCTCCGTGGCTTGGCTTCGCAGAGCAAAGTGAATTTCTCGGATGATCCGAAACCGGAATAATCTTCGCGTTGTCTCCGTAGTCGATTGCGTAGCCAAAGATAACTTGGCGCGTCAGTACTTGAGGACAGCGCATTCGAGGACACAGCCGAGAGGCACTGCTGAAGCTGAACTCCGTGGCGCCGGGCGAAATAGGAGCTTGACTTGGCAAGTAAGTTTGCTATAATCGCCAGCCTTGGGCTCTCATTTCAGGCTTGATAGTCTGGATTATGGGCCTGTTAAAAAACTTTTTTCTGCACAAAGACGGGTAACCAACCCTAGTTTGTGAAACTTTGGTCAAAAAAAACCGTCTATACGGTGTGGCAAAGAGACGGCAAAAATAAAATAAAGATAAAAGGAGTTGAGGCCATGACGAAGCAACAACTTGACCGCTTTCGGGAAATCCTTCAGGAGAAGGAAACCGACCTCTTACAGGTAGTTCGAAAGCGCGACGAAATCGCAATTGAGAAAACGCCTGACGCCCTGGACGAAGTACAACGCGCCGCAGAGCGTGAACTCGCCATCCGCAACCTTGACCGCGAATCGCGCCTGTTGCGTGAAGTACGAGCCGCTCTCCGCCGTATCGAAGATGGCAGCTATGGTATCTGCATCTACACCGGGGAAGAAATCAGCATGAAACGGCTGGAAGCCGTGCCGTGGACAGCCTTCTGTCTGAAGGCACAAGAGTTATTTGACAAGAACGAAGTCGAGGCCGTGGAGTCTTTCGAAGACGCAATGGCAAGCGCCGCCTAACTGGATCCCGCCCTCAACTTCATTCCTTCTATTCACAGAAAAGCCCCGCCGGATGGCGGGGCTTTTCTGTATTCTTTGATATATCTCAGCACGCCCAAAGTTCTGACACAAGGGTGAACCGCACTCACGCATCAAACGCAAACTGCGCGGCCCGACGTAAGCCAACCTCAACGACACATAACCGCAAGGAAACCGCACCCCTGCGCAGAAATCATCAGTTCTGCCCACGACAGAAACCTGCTGGCACAGACCTAGCTGGCTGCGGGCGCTTGCCAGGCTGGCGACTTGCCACCCAAGAAGTCCGCGAGTGAATCCGCAGCGAACCGAAGCCCCACGTAGAAATCGCCAAACAAGCCATACATGGCGCTCACTTCGTCAAAGCGCATCTCGTAAATCAAACGCTTAAATACCATTGGGTCGTCGGCGAACAGATCCACGCCCCATTCCCAGTTGTCGAAACCGATAGAGCCGGAAATAATTTGCTTCACTTCGCCCGAGTAGCGACGGCCAATCATGCCGTGGTCGTGCATCATACGCTGCCGGTCAGCGAGCGGCAGCATATACCAATTCTTCTCTTCCCCGCGCAGGCGATCCATCGGATAGAAGCAGCAGTAACGATGCGGGGGCACATCGGGCCACAGCCGGGGAGCCATGGCCTGCCGCTGTCGCGCCATCACTTCCTCGACGCCCGCATTCCATTCGTCGGAATGCGGGGCTAGGCCCTTCTCGCTCAGGTCGTGATGAATCTTCGAAGTCGACGCATACAGCCCTAGCTCCACCACGGATAAATAGGAGTACGATACCTCAAAGAAATCTCGGAAACGCAGACCGTTCAGCTGTGCTTCCACTTCACCAATGGCGTCGAACGAATCCCGGAAATGCACCAGCATCAGGTCGCCGCGATGCCCTAACAGAGAAAACAGGGCCGTCTTGCCGGTCTCTTCCAATGGCTGCAATGCCGCTATGGCCTCGGAGGCAATCGCCTGTTGGGCGTCAGCAGGCAGGGCATGCCAGCGATCCCATTGCAGACGAAGCATCTGATGCAGTACGGCGGCACCATCAAGAGTGTAAGGAACAGGAGGCATTTGCATGGTTGGTCGATCCTCGACGGGATGGAGCTTCCGTTGCGATTCGGGATGAGTTGGTCTATCCATGGGCAAAATCCTCACCCGCCGACGGCCAAGAAACCGGGGGGCAAGGCACTCTTTCAGTGTAGCGGCCCGGGCTGACCGGCTGGAACTTTTCCCGCTTTCCCCAGCAAAGAAGGCGCCGCGTTGGTAGCGCGTTGTAGCATGCGCGACACGGAACCCGCCCGGCACAGCGACGAACACATCAGAACTTATGCAACAATGACCCAGACAGTGCCCCAGACGCATCTCCCTTCCATGCCCCGCCAGCAATCATCGGATAAGAAAGCAGGTCAGCCGCTGGAGACCAGACCTACTGTCAGCCATGTGCTCTACGGGTTGATGGCACACCCGTACGACTGCCTGATCGCGAAATGGAATTGGAAGAGCGCTTTCACCAGCGCCGTTATTCGCGGACTCCTTTTCTTTGCCACAAATTTGACGGCTGGCTTCAAGGCCGCCACATGGGCGTTGTTGCTGCAATTTCTTTATCGCGCCGCGACCTCCGGATTCTGGGGAGCAGCCACGCAGGCGCTACGTCATGCCGAACCGCGCTGGCTGGCGAACCTAACCGTCGGCGTCGGATTCACGGCGCTGGCGCACATCCTGGAATTCCTTGTTCACTGGCTGGGCGGGACCGTGGAACTGAAGCGAAGCATCGTGGTGTCGCTAAGCTTTACGGTGATCTCGAATTTGTTCAACCTCTACGTGATGCAAAGAAACGCTCTAGTTGTTGGAAAGAACGAGGCGTCGCTGTGGTCGGATATGCGCCGGATGCCGGGGCTGGTTGTGGGATTTGTCGCTTGGCCCTTCGTCTCGCTGCGGAATCGGCAGAAGTCGGAAACGACAGGGGTGTGAACCAACGCAGCGCAAAACAAGCCGGGCGTGAAACAGCAACTGGGCTCACAGGCTTCGTAGAAATAGGAAGGAAGTTATGGCTAAACCGATTGTGATTCTGGCGGAGCAGATGTACCAGGAGATGGAGATCTGGTATCCGCTCTATCGTCTGCGCGAAGCGGGCTACACCGTAGTGGTTGCAGGGACCGAGGCGGGAAAAACCTATCCCAGCAAGCTTGGCTACCCTTGCAAATCTGAAATTGCCTTCGCCGATCTAAAGGCGGATGACTACGATGGCGTCGTAGTGCCGGGCGGTATGGCTCCGGATTATATCCGCCGCGACGACAGCGCCAATCGTTTCGTGAAAGCCATTGACGACCAGGGCAAGCTGGTGGCGTCCATCTGCCATGGCCCCTGGGTGCTTTGCTCCGCATACGGATTGCTGCGTGGTCGGAAAGCCACCTGCTTCTTCGCGATCAAGGACGATGTTGTCAACGCCGGAGCAGAGTACACCGACGCCGACGTCGTCGTGGATCGAAACTTAGTGACATCGCGGAAGCCGGACGATCTGCCTGCCTTCATGAAGGCGACGTTGGACGTGCTGGCAAGGCAAGCCAAGTAGCCGAATCTGTACCATTTGAAACAAACCACGGACAGGGTCCGGTGATGCCGACGAACAGGGGAAACTCTGAGCGCGCATCCCGGACCCTGCCTTGCATATGGGCCCAAACACGCATTGTTCCCGCCGGGTTCCTGTGATACCGTGAAAAATCGTAAGAAGACTCATAGTGACATGGCAGGTTTACGCATGGAAGCCCTTGGAATGATAGAAACAAAAGGCTTTATCGGTGCCATTGAGGCAGCCGACGCGATGGTGAAGGCCGCCAACGTGGTTCTGGTTGGAAAAGAATATGTCGGGGCAGGCCTGGTCGCCATCACTGTCCGTGGAGACGTTGGCGCCGTGAAAGCGGCCACCGATGCGGGCGCTGCGGCTGCGCGCCGCGTGGGAGAACTCGTCGGAGTCCACGTCATTCCCCGTCCGCACGACGATGTGGAACGATTCGTGCCCGGCGCTCCGAAGGAACCGGCCAAAGAAACTGCCAAGAAATAACGTACCGGTTCTCTTCATTCCTCTGCCCTTTGCGCTACGGTCAGCCCTGTCCGGCAGCCGGGCAGATCCTGCCGCACAGGAAAGTCCCCAGCAATAATGGCGCGGACTAGGGAAATGACGATCAGCACTCGGCGTTAGAAAGGATTGCCCCTTGGTGTCACTTGTTCTCGACGCGAGAGAACAACGCGCAAGTGGCTTGGCGGGTCATGAATCTGGACAGTGATCTGCTCTCCATCCAGGAGCTACGGTCAAAAGTAGAGCTTGCGCATCAAGCCTTCCAGCAGTATCGCCGCTTCACCCAGGAGCAGGTGGACCGCATCGTGGAAGCCATGGCGGAAGCTGCGCGTCAACATGCGCGCCGTCTGGCCGAACTGGCGGTTCAGGAAACCGGCTACGGAAACGCTACTGACAAACTCGCGAAGAACCTGCTGACTGCTGACCTGCTTCCACGAACCATTCGGGGGATGAAGACGATCGGCGTCTTGCGCGAAGACACCGACCGGAAGATTGTGGAAGTGGCAACGCCCATGGGCGTTGTCGGCGCGATTCTGCCCACCACCAACCCCACATCCACGGCGATCTTCAAAAGCATCATTGCGCTCAAATCTGGCAATGCTATCGTGCATAGTCCGCATCCGTACGCGCGGCAATGCACCTGCGAGACCATCGACCTGCTGCACCGCGCCGCAGTAGCGGCAGGGGCCCCGGAAGGCATCATCCAGTGCCTTACGCTCACGTCGCAGGAAACCACCCAGCAGTTGATGAAGCACCCCAAGATTGCCGTCATTCTGGCAACGGGGGGAGCCGGCTTGGTGCGTGCCGCTTACGCAAGTGGAAAACCAGCCTTCGGTGTCGGACCGGGCAATGTCCCCGTTCTGTTGGATACCACGGCCAACATCCCGGAAGCGGTCGGGCTGGTGGTGGATGGTAAATCCTTTGATTACGGCACCGTCTGTTCCAGTGAACAGTCGTTGGTGTGCGAAGAGGCGCTACGTGCAACGGTTCTTTCTGAGTTGCGCGCGCGAAATGCTCACCTTTGCAGCGAATCAGAATCGAAAGCGCTGGAAAGCGTATTGATCGGCCAGAACGGTCGCATCAATCCGCAATGTGTGGGCAAGAGTCCCCAAACGATCGCAGCCCTGGCTGGGTTTACAGTCGCCCCGCAGACCCGAATTCTAGCCTGCGAGATTCAAGGCGTCGGCAAGGAGCATCCGCTTTCGGCGGAAAAGCTGTCCCCGGTGCTGTCTTTGCTCTTTGTGCGGGACTTCGCCACGGCGGTCGACACCTGTGAGCAAATTTTGCGTTTTGGAGGCCTAGGCCACACCTGCTCCATATTCTCTAAGGACGAATCTCGTATTCGTGAGTACGGCCTGCGCATGCCCGCCTTTCGCGTGCTGGTAAATACCGCATCGCCACAGGGTTCCACGGGCATCACCACCAACCTGCCGCCTTCCATGACACTCGGGTGTGGAGCGGTGGCCGGCAATATCACTTCAGACAACGTGGGCCCGCAGCACCTGATCAATGTGAAGCGCATCGCCTACGTTGCGCGGAAAGTTTCGGAGGCATTCACCGTGCCAGCAGACACCGTGCCAGCAACATCGACTTCGGCTTCACCCAGCTCAGGCAGTACCTGTTCCACGACAGGCGCCGCAACAGGATCTTCGTGCGGCTGCCAAGGCGGCCCCGCGAAAACGCAGCCCACCGCAGCATCCCCTCGCATCACGGGAGCCACACAGCGCGAAGCGGTGGCTGAGGCCGTCGAACAATATCTACGCAGCCGGAATATCGCGGTCTCCTTAGGAGGCCAAACCTCCGCTCCGTCCGCCAGCGCCCCCACAGCAAGTTCTGCCGGCGCCCGTCAGGCAGCGCCACCATCAGCGGCGGTAGGTGTAGCTTCTGTCGTTGACCGTTTTCTGACGACCCGGAAACCAGCCGCGCCCAAAGCTCCTCTGAATTGTGGCTGCCCGCTCCCGTCCAAAGACGCCCCAAGCGCTTCTGCCCCCGCGTCGTGCGGCGTCGGAAACAATCGCCCCAGCCAGGCAGCGACGGGCGCTGGCGCCGGAAATGACCCTAAACAGGCCCTCCCCAAAGTGGAAATGGAGCCTGCCGTCGACTTCGTGTGCGAAGATGACGTGCGGCGCGCTATGTTGGCCAACCGGAAAATCCGGCTGAAGTCCAACGCGATTCTCACCCCGTCGGCCAGAGATTTGGGAGAGTCGAATGGCGTATTTGTAAGAGAGGGGCAATAAAGTCCATGGAAGATAGTCTCGATTCTTTAAAGCAGGCGATCCTTGCGGAACTGGAAGAAGGCGGATTTGCGGTTTTTCTGGGAGAAAGCCGTTCGGCCAATGAGGATTCCTCCATCTTCTGGGACGTGGATAGCCACCCAGACTTCCGCGCCTTCCTGCGTTGCGCAACAAAGCTGCGCGTGCCCCTGGTTGTGTTGCATTCCCGCACTTTCAAGGAAGACGAAGTGGAAGACGCGCTGCAGGACCTGGACGAAAGCGTCATTGAAGGCGACGAGTTGCAAGAGATGACCAACAGCTTGCGCGAAATGAACGCCTTTGCGGGCCTGGTTGGCACAGTGGATTTGTCTTACGACTTTGAGGGCCGCACCTACTTCTACTATGTGGAAGCGGACTGGTATCGGGAATTCCTGGACCTGCGAGACGAAATCGACGTGATGACCTTCCGCGCCCCCTACAACGATGATGAATCCGGCGAATCCATGGGGGGCTACTTCTCTCGAAACTGAGAAGCCCGCCCGGCATGGAATTTGTATCGAACTGGATTTTTCCTGAACTAGCGACGGACGAGGTACAGCAACTCGCCCGTGCGTTATCCATCAGTTACCCTGTGGCGGCGGTGCTTTGGCGCCGGGGCTACAAGAATGAGTCCTCCGCCCGGCTGCACCTGAATCCTTCGCTCGACAATTTACACCCGCCAACAGCCATGAAAGACATGGACGCGGCGGTGGCACGGATACTGCGCGCCATCTCCCGGCAGGAACGGATTCTGCTCTATGGCGACTATGACGTAGACGGCATCACCTCCGTCACCATCCTGGCCTCAGCCCTTCGCATGTTGGGCGCAGATCCGCATTACCATGTTCCCCACCGTCTACTGGATGGTTATGGCATTCATGCTGGCATTGTGGAGCGGGAAGCCGCACTGGGAACCAAGCTGATTATCAGCGTCGATACGGGCATTCGGGCATCCGACGAAGTGGAACTTGCCACTCGCCTGGGCATCGACATGGTGATCACCGATCATCACCTCCCTGAGGCGGTACTTCCACCGGCTCTGGCCGTGCTCAACCCCAACCGAGCCGATGGTGGCTACCCGGAGCAAGTTCTGTGTGGCGCCGGGGTCACACTGAAGCTGGTGCAGGCGCTCTTCCAGGCTACGGGCTGGACGGCGGAAAAGCAGCGCCGCATGACGCTGTCTCTGATGAAACTTGCCGCCATTGGCACGATTGCTGATGTCGTCCCACTCACCGGCGAGAATCGCATTCTGGTCTGGCACGGTTTGCGTGGACTGGCGGACACCCGTAGCCCAGGCTTATCCGCGCTGTTGCAGGCGGGGGGACTCAAACCCGGCGAAACGCCTACCGCGGGACAGATCGCCTTTCGTATTGCTCCTCGTGTAAACGCTGCGGGCCGCATGGCCGACGCGCGCGAAGCGGTGGAAATGCTGCTCACGCAGGATGCGACCCGGGCTGCCGCGGTCGCCGAGCAACTGAACCAGTTCAATACCGAGCGACAAGCTGCCGAGCAGGCAATCATCCAACAGATTGTGGACCGATGCACGGCTTGCCCCCCCACAATGGAACAACTAGCGATGGTTTTCCATCATGGAGACTGGCATCGGGGTGTCGTGGGTATCGTGGCCAGCCGCATCGTGGAACGGTATCGACGTCCCACCTTCGTGCTGGGTATCGACGCCACAACCGGCCTTGCCCAGGGATCGGGACGAAGCATCCATGGGTTTTCCCTGGTAGAAGCCCTGGAATCCATGCCGGAACTCTTTGAGCGTTTCGGTGGACATCATATGGCGGCGGGGGTAACCCTAAAGCCGCAAAACCTGTCAGCCTTCGCGGAACGGATGAACGCCTATGCCGTGCAGCGTCTGCAACCCGCTGACCTGATCCCCAATCTGCATATTGACAGCGTGCTGGAACCAGAGCATCTCTGCGAACAAACGACACGGGAAGTGGAGCAACTCGGGCCCTTCGGATTCGCCAACCCCACCCCGGTTTTCGCTCTGCGCAACGTGCGTTTCACAGAGCCCCCTGTGGTCTTCGCGGAACGGCATCTACGCCTGCGCATCCGGGGAAAAGGACGTAGTTGCGGCATCCGGGCATGGGGTTTCGCGGACAGAATTAAAGAGTTTTCCATGGATACGCCTATGGATCTGGCCGTTACTTTGGAGCTGGATCCACGTAGTGCGGAAAAAGGCTATCCGGGATGGGCTGTTACGTTACGAGACCTTCGTAAATCCCCTGTTTAAGCGCTGAGATGTATGCGTTTTCGAACTTTTAAAAATATCTGGAAATTGTATCCAAACTCTGCTAGACTCACGAAGTCGATTGTAGCCGCCAACAGCGTCCGAATTGTGTGAGTACCTGCACTAGGTTTTTTTCCTCGACTTGGTCTGTTCTTTGGTTCCTACGCGACGAATTTCAAATTGCAGGAGTATTGCCATGACCAAGTTATTTGTTGGCAATCTTAGTTTCCGCACCACACAGGAAGAGTTGCACGACGTGTTCGCGCCCTTCGGAACCGTGGAAAGCGTAAGCATCATCAACGACCGTGAAACCGGTCAGCCCCGTGGTTTCGCCTTCGTTGAAATGGCGAATGCCGGCGAAGCCGAACAGGCTATCGCAGCGCTGAACGGCACCGAGCTCGGTGGCCGCGCCATCAACGTCAACGAAGCGCGTCCCCGTCCTGAGGGCGGCGGAAGCCGTGGCGGATTTGGTGGCGGTGGAAACCGCGGTGGCGGCGGCGGCGGCCGTGGCGGCAACCGTGGCGGTGGCGGCGGCGGTGGCCGCGGCGGATCCCGCTGGTAATAAGGACTTCTTCTCGAAGTGGTCTGCGGGAGACAAGGGCGCAAGCTCTTGTCTCCCGCTTTTATTTTTTATTCCAACAGGTTAGCTCGATTGACCTAGTTGCGCTGACCGGTCCAAGCGCCTAGACTTCCGGGCCCTCCGAAGTCTCTCTGCCACGCTTCTTGCGGCGTGCCCAACAGATGCCTCGCTTGCTGTTGCGGATAAAGGCAGCAATCTCCTGCGTAATGGCATCGGCATCTTCGCCGGTCTCCAGGTGTTCCAGCGCTTCAGCGCGCTGCAGGCCACTCCAATAGAGCACGCGAAACGCTCGTTTTACGCTACGCACATCGGCAATGCTCATTCCCGCCCGCTTCATCCCCACCAGGTTAGGCCCAACGGCTTCCACGTTAAACCCGACACCCAAAAAATAGGGAGGGACGTCCATGTTAATTCGAGTATTGCCGCCAATCATGGCAAGTTTGCCAATTTTCGAATATTGATGAATAACCACTCCGCCGGATATAAATGCACGATCTCCCACTTCCACATATCCGGAAACCAACGAACAGCTGGCAATCACCGTATCGCTCCCAACAACGGCATTGTGCGCTATATGACCTGAGGTCATGATGTAGTTCCCGTCGCCTAAAATGGTGCAAGATTCCGGTTGTGTGCCACGTGAAATTGTAAAATATTCACGGATTCGATTGCGGGATCCAATACGCAGATAGGAACGCTCGCCGCTGAAGTTCTTGTCCAAGGGATCAGTCCCCAACGCTGTGCCTGCGGAGATCTCATTTTCGTCCCCCAACGTGGTGAACCGTTTTACGTAAACGTGCGGTTCCAGGCGGCACTGGCGACCAATCACCACGTCCCGTTCAATGACGCAATATTCGCCAATATGACACTGGGGACCAATGTGGGAGTCGGGATGGACAACGGCGGTGGACGCCACGTATGAGGAAGGATCTACAGACACAACCAAGTATCATACAAACATTGCCGCATAGCTTCTCTAGCCATTCCGCGGACTGGCCGGAACAGGATGGACTCCGCAGCTTCAGCGCGGAACGACATGAACACGCGGCGGCAATGGGAGCATATGCCCTACCCTGCCCTTCGGATTGCCGCACGGCTACTTCGAGCTAAGGGTTGTTCCATTTAGGAACAGAGTTGAGCCCGGCGAACGCCGTCAGCAACACGCTGACCGCAACAAGGACAAACGATGGAACTACGACGGATTGCAGAGAGTTTGGGGCTGACCCACGAAGGCGATGGAGAACGCGAAGTGCTGGATGTAGCCGACCTGCGTACGGCGGGCAGTACAGACATCGCGTTCGCGGCCGGAAAGAAAGCACTGGAGCAGGTGGCGCAGTCCGCTGCTGGCGCCATCATTGTCCCCCTCGACTTCCCCAATTCAGAAGGTCGAACGGTGCTTCGATCTCGGAATCCTCGCGTGGATTTTGCGCGCTGCATCCGCATTTTCCATCCGCTGCCAGCCGTGAAGCCAGGCGTACACCCTTCCGCTACCGTGGCGGAGGACGCTGTACTAGGCGAAGGTGTCAGCTTGGGCGCCCAGGTGGTGATCGGGGCTGGTTCACGTATTGGCGACAATACGAAAATTGCTGCGGGGACCGTCGTGGGCGAACGCGTCACGATCGGCGATAACTGCACACTACACCCCAATGTCACCATTTATGACGATGTGGAGATTGGGAACCGCGTCATTCTTCATTCCGGCTGCATTCTGGGAGCCGACGGTTTTGGCTTTGTGATGGTACAGGGCCGCTATGAGCAGTTCCCGCAGATCGGCAAAGTGGTTCTGGAAGATGCGGTGGAACTCGGAGCAAACACCTGTGTGGACCGTGCTGCCCTCGGCGTTACCTGGATCGGGGAGGGCGCCAAGATCGACAACATGGTGCACGTGGGGCACAACTGCCGCATTGGCAGACACGTGGTGGTGGCGGCACAGACCGGCTTTTCCGGCGGTGTGGTGGTGGAAGACTACGCCGTTATCGGTGGCCAGGTGGGAATCGGCGACAAGGTTCGCATCGAGACCAAGGCGGTTCTGGGCTCTGGCTGCGGCGTTCTGACCTCCAAGGTTATACGGTCGGGCGAGGTCGTGTGGGGCACGCCTGCCCGGCCGCTCAAGGAGTATCTGAAGCAGCTGGCCAACATGGCGCGACTCGACAAGCTGCGAGAGCAGGTAACGGAGCTACGCAAAAAAGTCGAGCAACTGGAAAGCAAGGGGTCCTAGAGCTATAGGCACTCATCCCTTCTGCGCCGAAACCCCAATCCTGGCTCCAGACTGGATCTCCGCGATCACCTGATCGCAGTTCAACACCTTTTCCAGCAGGTCGATGGGCGTGTAGTAGTAGTGGTTGGAAGCTTCGTAGCCGATCAACGATTCGGCGGAAGCGACCGCGAACTGCGCTTGCGCCAGCGCCTTTTCCCGCTGGGCAATGGCAATCAGGCGAGTACGGATAACGCCTTGGCGTTCTGGGTTGGCGTTCGAAAATTCGGCACGCAACAGATAGAACGCCAGTTGATTCGCGACACTTTCAAAATGGTGCAGACAGGTCTGCGCGACCGCCAGTTCCAGGCGGGCCTCGCCGCCGGGTGCTGGCGCCAGTTGCTCCAGCACCGTCACCCCTTCGGACCAGCGCTTAGCGAGCTTCGCCATCTGACTCTGCACCACCGAGGGAGGGTAGGCCCCTTTCCAGGATTGGTAAGCGTCATAGGGAAACAGGATCATCCCCGGACGCAGCCCGGTTGGCTGCAAACGCAAGAGGTTCGCCGGACCATGTTGCAACGGAAGCACGTAAATCGAGACGCCATACGGAAACTCCTGGAATGCGTCGCTGAAGATATGCCAGGCCTGGATGGCGGCATCCGCCTGCCCTTCCCCGTACATCCGTCTGGCTTCGTTTCGTAAAATCGCCTCTTTGGGTGGCCGCGGCTCCGTACCGAATGCTGCTGCAGCACGCAAATTCGGCGAAGGGAACCCTCCACAGGTCCAGGACGCCATCACGCCGGATAGCCCGAGCTTCGCGAGATTCTCACAATGGTCCAGCACCAGGGGCAGCACTGGAATGTAGGGGACAGCTGAGATTTCCCAGGTATTGTTGAACTGGGTCTTGGCAATAGAGGCCACCCCATGTTTCCGCGCCAGTTCCCAGTTCTGCGTGGCGCGAGGCCCAGGCCCGACAACAGACATGGAATACTCACCCACCTCTGTGGAGACACCGCCGCGAGTTACGGGTTTCGACCACTCACTGATGCTGATGATGCTGGTGTCTTTAGGAAGCCGGGGAAGGATTCCTGCGGCCAGGGGCGTACCCCATCCCCAGTCATAGGCCATGATCTCGGCGTCGGCGCTGTGCTCCCTCACCCCATCCCGGATACACTGCAGCAGCTCGGCAATCGTCTCCGCCCCGCTCCGCTGAGAGCAGCGTGGGCATCCTTTTGCTACGGGGTCGCGATCTCCCCAGCCACCGCCGTTCGAAAAGCAGTTAGTCTGGTTCTCCGACATGGTGATGGTAAAGAGCCCACCCAGACCCGGAGTTTCCCGAAATACATGCGCCACGCTCTCCTGCAGCCAGTCCCGCACCTGCTGGGTGGACGTGCACATGGAATAGACATCGCCACTCTTCGTGCCTCGAATCCCGGACCGGTTTTGATAGAACGCCTCTGGCATCGCGCGGGGTTCGTTCAGGTAGAGGTAGACACGCAGGCCAAAACGCTGTGCCCTCTCCACCAAATCTCGCAGCATGGCCAGCCGGGTCTGCCAACCTTTGCCAAACTCGGGGAATTGTCTGGACGGAGCCAGATTGTTCAGCAGGCCCTGAATCCAAACACCATTCATCCCGTTCGCGGCGGCGCGGTCCAGGTAACCATCCGGCAACCCAGCGGCGTCCCCCTCCATCAACGGATCTCCGTAGAGTGCGAAGTAGGAATACAGGAAGCGGTGCGGCCAGATCTCGCGATAAACCGCTTCTTCCGTGGGTAAGGCGGAAAGGCCACGCAGTTGATACAGCGCTCGAATCGCAGCCCGCTCTGACGCGGCGGTTATGATCGCACGCTTTGTCCCCTCTGGCTTGATGACAAAGCTGCCGCTATCTCGCGCGACATCGGCATCGGGCGCCATCGCCAACACTGCGGCACGGACACGGTCAGGGTCGATGCGGATATCGATTTCCCGCTGCGTCGCGCCTCGGGCACGAAAACGCGCCGCTGCCTGCCTTAACGCCGTTGCGCCGCGCGGCGTTTGCACCGTCCATGACGGGAGTGATTCCACCCGATCGAAGTCCCGAACAAACGAAAACCGCTCGACGCCCAGACCGGGAAGCGCGTCTCCCGGGGCAACGTGCAATCGCTTCCGAATGTCCGAGGCAGCGCGTCGCTCCGCGCGAGTCGGCGTAGCATACCGCAATGGCTCACAGGCGGGCTTCACCTTCCCAAGCTTGTGATCGAGAAAGTCATCTTCCTTCAGCGCAAAGTCAAAGGCTTCCTGCGTCCACCCGAGCATCTGGATGATCTGTTGTTCCGGCAGCAGATGCCAGTTCTGCCGAATGAGCGTGATGTAGATCCGCTTGCGGTAATCTTCACTGAGAACGCGCTTCGCGGGAAGACCCATCTCAGCGCCGATCTCGACCAGTTGCTCCAGGTGAGCACCCACCACCTCCGCCATGCGATTGAGGTTTGCGAGTTCCCAGTTGCGCCAAACGAATTGATAGAGCCGACTGGGAAAGTGCGGTTCCTGGACCGCCACAACGGGAGGAAAAGCTGCACCCCCAGCCTGAGTCTGCATAGAGCCAAGCCCCAGGGCCACCATCAGGGACGCAGGAATCCCTTGCAGCAAGAGCCGTCGGTTCATACGGTACTCGTCAGAACACCATTTCGAGATATATGGACCTGGAGTAGAGAACGGACCAGACACAGACATGCACCACCATCCCGACACTCCCACCCAGGACCGCAACGGTCGCCGAATGCCACCAGAGACGCTGCCCCCCCAGAGACACCGCCAAGGGATGGGCAATAGCGGGAATGAAGCAATGATCTTAACAGCAACCACAGCCACGCGACCGGAGCTACTCGAAACGTATGGTCAACCGGTTCGATGACTGCCAGGGAGAATCCGATGAACTCCGCACCCACACGTAGAAATCCAGGTCCTGCCCGGTACGAACGTCGTCCGGTACACGCAAATTGAGCTGGGATAAACCGACAAACTGGCTGTTGGCCCCCACGTAGGCAACGGGGACATCTTTACCATCGAGCAACACCCGAATGTCCGCAGACGCCACCGTGCTGAAGCCCGTCCCATAGAGTTCCAGATAGAGCGCCTCTCCAGGCTGACGACGCAGCGTCTTCACAGAACAAGCGCCTCCCGCACAGGAAGCGAGTTCCTCTCGTCGCTGGGTTCCATCCGCCAGCGCCCATACGGCCATTCCGGCAGCAGGACCAAGCCCCGAGGAATTCGCGGTGAACAACGAAACCGTTTGGGCCTCCAACTTGAGAGAAATCGCTTTCGCAGTTTGAAATCCTGCGGCACTCGCGGTACAGGCAATACGCCCGAATGCATCGGCGGCCTTCCAGCCTTCCGGAATCTGGAAGTTTACCTGCCCCGGCCCCACGTAGAACAGCGGAACGAAGCCACCTGGAGCTCCGGTACAGGAGACAGCAGTCCCGGCCAACTGGGTGGGAAGAGGTAGGGAGGGCGCTTGTGCCGCGTCCGATGCCAACCGCGAACCGAATAGCGTCAGGATGGAACCGGGCGAGGTGGACATTGCCTGACGAAAACCGCCAGCATCGGTAATCGCGTCAACGATCGTATAACGTTCCGGAAATACCAAGTCTTGCGTATAGGGAGTTACATCCAGCTTTAAACGACCCGGACGAGCACCGTCCGAATGCACATACACGAATGCGGAACGATCCCCGAGGCGTCCAAGGAACTTCCACTCTGGTGCGTTCGCACTCAGTTTGACTTCCAGAACCGAGGCCGAGGCAACGTGCCCAGAAAGTCTCGTTTGCAGCCAATCTGGCGCATCTTCGCTGGCCGTTGCGTAGTGGACAAAAATCTCTGCTGGACCCGGTAAGTCCAGGCCGTCAGAGGTTACGGGAAAAGCCAATGGGTTCCCGTTCTTCACTTCTTCCTGGAAGCGCAAGGTATAGGTGGATGGAACGACCAAAGACGGTTTGTTCGTAGCATTCTCATCTTTCTGCTGAAATTCAGCAATCACGCGCAGGGGACGATCCACCGTAATCGAGAGCAGCCCCCTAGACGATGTGGTGGTCTCAGATTGCCCGCCCAGGAACTGGATCTGATACCCAGTAAAAGTGGTAGACGCGTCCTCCACCGAGAGAACCTGCATCTGCAGTCCTTTGGGATAAAAATATGTTCTTTCGCCCAAGCCCATCTGCTGCCGCCAGATCGGGTCGACGGCGACTCCGAAGTAAGTGGGAACGAGACCTGTGTTGGAACTACTGACCTCTCCGTTCACGCGGCTCTCCAGAACCAGCGGCGCAAGATCGCGATATTCCGCGCGCAATACCGCCTCAGAGCCTGGGACGGTGTAGCTGCGTTCCTGATCTTTGCTCCCGTCCTGCCATTGCCGAAACTGCCAAAGACCAAACTCGCCATTCCGCAGGAACTTTGCGGGAGCAATCATATGCGTGCTGCCTGGCAACCAAAAAGCTCGGTAGGGAGCACTGCGTTCCTGCCCATCCACAACCACTGTCGACCCAGCCACCGTGCTCACAATGTCCACTGGCACAGCCCCTTGCTGTTGGGATTGCCGGATCGTAATGGTGTGGCTGTTCACCGCGACAAGCAAAGTACGGAATGCACTTCCTTCCAGCGCAGAGACGTTAAGGACCCGAACGGCAGAACCCACACCAGAAAGAGCCCCATCCGCAGAGATGCCCGTCTGTGGCAACACAATGGTCCAAGGCGTCGTAGCGCTTGCCTGTATGTCGATGCGCACCTGCCCACCGGCCGCCGGAACATCCGCCGTGCTGGGTGTGACAACGAATGCAGTAGCATCTCCATTCCCAGCCTGTGTCACCGGAATGACCGTACCCGCCACGTAGAGATATCCCGTACGCGGCTCTGAGGACGGATTCTCTCGGAATCGCAGACCGAGTTGCGAAGTCCCTTGATAGTGGCGCTTATCCGGCAGTTCGATCCAGTACGAAGATGCCCCGACCGCCCACGGGCAGTGGGACGCCGTATTCAGACCGATCCCCGCAGTTTCACCAGAAGAAGGAACAGCGAGGTTCAAGGAACTGGGACTATAGCTGCAGTCCGCTGGAACTGGAATCGTGCGGCGCAAGGTTTGGTAGGGCGTGCCGCCCGAGACCCAGGCGATCCCGCTGTCTGGCAACAGAACGGCTTGGCTGGAGCCGACTCCGAGGTTCCCGTAGACGCGCAGCCCATCCGCCCAAGCGATTCCTTCATTGGAACTGTGCCAGATCGTCACTTTGCCGTCCGCCACGTACTCCGAAAGCGTATCCACGTTCCTCACCAGAAACTTACCGGGAGCGTGCGTGGTAACCGACCCTTGGAAGTAACTGGGGGCACTAACCGTCGGCTCTCCGTCCACGGTTGCGCGATCACCGGAACCATAATTCACAACACTCCGAATGAGTCCCTCGCCGTCGATTCGATAGAATGCCCAGCCACTGGACACAAATTCGAAGTAGAGCACCCCTGCGTCATCCACAGTAAGCCTGCCTAAACGGGGCAAATCGGTTTCCCTGGCGAGTTTCCCCTCTTCGAGTGGGCCGCTACCCCAGTAGGGTCCCGCCCCCGCAATGCGGGTAATCTTCCCGTCCAGTCCAAGTTTCCAAATAAAGCCGGCTCCGTCTCTATCGCTCGTCAAAAAATACACTTCCCCCGATGGACTGGAAACGACTCGTTCAACACCTCGAGTAAAGTCGACGGAAAGGGCGTCTATGCCATCCCAGCCATCACTGAGCGTTCCGCCGCCAGCAATCGTCTTGAGCATTCCCTGGGCGTCGATCCGTCGAATCACTGTTCTCGTCCGACCACCTACGGAGACGCTGGACGAGAAGTAGATATTCCCCAACTTGTCGTAACTGAGCCCGGATGCACTCAAGCCTTGCTGTAACGCTGGACCACCATCGCCGGATGGAAGTTGGCCATTCCCCGCGATATGCGACAGCGTTCCGTTGGGGGTGAATCGATAGACCTTCGCGGACTGCCCGAGAAAGGTAAGAACACCGTTTGCGTCAACGCCGAGAGAGCTTATCGTCGAGGTCGCCATTCGCGGGTTTGCCCCGGTCTCGACGAAGTAGTTCTCATCGAAGGCGCCAACGAATCGTTCGGGCTGGCCGCTCTGCGGAATGCGGAAGATTGCCTGGGTCTTGGAATCCTGCACGAATAGATCACCGGATGGATGAAACCGTAGCCGGACCGGCAAAATGTACGAATTCCCCACTTTTCCCGTCGGCTTGGAATTGTAGCCATCTCCAGCGAACAACACAGAGTAGTTCCCATTGGCTGCCACCAGACCCAATTGCTGGACGTCGCGGTAGTTGTTCGACTCGTAGAGCGTTTTCGGTACGTTAGCAATCGCCATCCGTCCGTCAGAGGCCACCGCCACCGACTGGATGCTGAGCAGCATCATCTCCGCCAGCGGTCCTTCGCGCTGGCTGGAAGTTCCTCGTCCAGACAAGACTTGCGCCAGCACGCCTTCGGAATCCCTGCGGAACAGGATTCGTTGTCCCTGATACATGGCCGTAAAGAACAGATTTCCTTCAGAGTCGACGTTCAAATCTCGAACGTCGTGGAAAGTGAAGCCATCACCGGCAGCGACAGTTATACGCCTATCCACGCCCAAGCGGTATACCATTTGGCAGGAAGTAGGGGCAAAATAAACATTCCCTGCCGCATCGGCCGCCAGACTGGATCCAAGTCCCACTGCAGTTTCTGTCGCTAAAGCTCCCACCGTCGCACAGCCATGGTTATTGCCGTTTCCGCCCAGTGTTTGGATCGTTCCGTCCGCAGAAACCTTGCGAATGACCCCATCCGCCTGGTGAATGTAAGCAGCTCCCGTAGAAGAAACCGCCACCAACATCGGCTCCAGCACGCCCGCCTCTTGGGCAGGACCTCCATCCCCGCTGCTAGTGTTCGTTCCATTGCCAGCGAAGGGACGCAGCAAGCCATCGGTTCCAATCCGAAAGACCCGGCTAGACCCAACAATCGCGATCATGTCGCCGGATGGTAGGAATCCATAGTCGTCGATCGTGCCAAGCTGCTCTTCCAGACGTGAGTCGCCGATAGCTTGTCGGATATCCGAGCCCAATAACGTCGTCACGAAATGATTGCGGATGGGACTGTTAGGCGCTCGTGATGCACCCGGCCGCGCTTGAGCAACAGCAGAACCGGGAAGACAATGCAGCACCACGGAGAGAAGGGTGACAAACAGGAACTTAATACGCACGTAGATCTACACCTTAAATACGGCTACGCGGATCGCACCGCATGTATCCGCAACAATATCGATAGTCATATCGTGCCACACCTGGGCGACTCCACAAGACCAGGGGGAGTCACTGAGGAGAGGGAGTGGGTGGCGATGCGCGTGGGAGTCAGCTGGCAGGTTGCTCGACAAGACGAAGAGGGCTCCGCAACAAAGCGCGAAGCCCTCTTCGTTTTCTGTGATGGTTGCCCGACTATGGGAAGCGCAGCGTTAGCCGGTTCGAGGGCTGCCAAGGGGCGTTTTCGGAACTCCTTACCCAGACGTAGAGATCAACGTCGCCCTCCAGTGTCGCCGGATTGGACACAGTCACGTTCAACTGCGTCAGTCCCACAAACTGCGTGTGCGGGCCTACATAGGCCAAACCCGAGGCCCGTCCGCCCACGTAGACAAGAATATTCTCCGGAGCCACACTCTGGAAGCCGGTGCCATAGAGTTCCAGGAATAGTTGCTTTCGATTGTCGGTAACCCGGATGGTCCTCGGTTGGCAGGTTCCTCCGTCACACTGGAAGAGATCGAAGCGTTCTTGCTCGCCGTCCTGCGCTACCCAAATGCCGAAGCCAGCCGCTGCACCAAGTCCCGAGGAGTCTGCCGAAAACAACGACGCCGTCTGCGGAGTGACAAGCAAATCGAAACTGGTCACGGACCCATTCTGCGCACGCACCGTAAAGGTAACCACCTGTCCAGCGCCAGGAACCACCAAATCCGTGGGCAGCATCAGATTGACCTGCTGGGGGCTGACGAAGAAGAGCGGCGCTTCCACCGTTTGCGCAGTATCGGGACGTGTATACTGCACCCGCAACCCGCCAAGTACTGTCGGCAGCGGTACAGACTGCGCATTGAGCGTTTGATTGGAGAACTGCACCCCGAACAACGTGAGAATCGAACCTGGCGATGCGCTCTGCGCCTGCCGGAAGCCCCCGCCATCGGTTACTGCGTGGACCTGCACCTGGGATTCCGACGCATCTTCATCACCCACAAAGGTATCAACGGTCAGAACTACCGCCGTTGGCTTTGCATTCGGAGTCTGCAGATAGACTACTGCCTTGTGCTGTGTAGACCCGCTCTGCTTCAACGAAGATGCATTCGGATCGACCTTTAGCTCCAACACAAAAGGCGCATGCCCACTGTTGCTAACACGCGTTTGCAGCCACGTAGGCTCAGACTGCGAATATCCTTCGTATGCGACGAAGAGCCCAGGAGGAACGGGCGTTTGCTCCGCATCCAATGCTGTGACCGGCACGGAGAGCGGGTTGCCTTCCGTTACTGGCCCTGGGAATCGCAGCCGTTGCGACGCTGGAGCCCGGAATGCCGGTTGAAGCGTGGAGCTGGACCGGAATTCCGCGCGTACCGTCAGCGCCTGAGAAATGGAAATGCTGGTCAAGCTGGAGGTGTCGCTGGTAGGTGCGCCGCCCGCCCCGAGAGGAGTAATCAAAAACCGGACGAACTCAAAGCCTTCCCCCGGAGCCGCCAGCACACGAATGCTCTCCGCCTTTGGATAGAAGCGAACCGCCGGACTTAGCCCCAGTTGCTGCTTCCATTGATCGCTGATCTCTACACCTTCGTAGGTCTTTGCGATGACACTGGAATTGGCTTGTGGCGCCGCTCCATTTTCGCGCACGTTAAACTCGACGGCTTGCAGTTCGCGATACGTTGCCTGTATGGCCGTGGCCTCTACCGGCATTACGATTTCCCGTTCTGCCGTGAAGACACTATCGTTCCAACCGACAAACTGGGAAAGCGAGTAGCCCGTTCCCGGCAAGATTGCAGGCAAGGCAACAGTGTGCTTGGAGCCTGGTGTCCACTTTGCTTCGAAAGGCAAAGGCTGCTCGACGCCATCGATCAGAGCTTTCACGCCAGCCAGACTCGTGCTGACACGCATGGTTGCGGCAGGGAGCACCTGGGCCTGACGAATCGTAACGGTCTCATCGTTCACGCGGACGACCAGCGTGCGCGAAGGAACAGTAGGCATCGCGCCGACAGTCAGGCTACGCGTCGCGGAGCCCGTGCCGGTCAATGACCCGTTGATGGTCACGCCATCCGCCGGTAAGAAAAATTGCCAATTCCGGCTGGGGCCCGCCATGATATTCACGTTGAACGTACCGCCGGCCGCAGGAACATCCACCTCTCGCGGGCTGATGGAGAAGACCTCGGCTTCGTCGTTACCAGCCTGTGTCACCGTAATGCGATGACCGGCGACGTAGAGGAAACCTTCGCGCGGTTGCGCCGAGGGGTTCGCCTTGAAGCGTAAGGGAATGTTGGCCGAACTTTTGCCCGAAGTTTTTCCTGATAATCCAATCCAATGAGAGGACGAACCGATGGCCCAGGTACAGGACTCGGCGGTATTCAGGCTGATCTCCGTGATGCCCCCTGTGGCGTACACATTCAGGGAAGACACGCTCGGAATGAACTGGCACCCGGCAGGAACCGGAATGCTGCGGCGCACATGGGAATAGGGTAATCGATTCTCGATCCACGCAATGCTGCCGTCGGCCAACGGAACGGTGCCATAGGTACCCACCTTCGCGTTTTCAGAAAGGCGCAGGCCTTCATTCCAAACTCGACCGTCCGCAGCATCGGCCCACACCGTGGTCGCTCCATCCGCAATGTACTGTGCAAGACCTGCATTCGCGTGGGATGCCAGGAAGCGTTTGGCGCCCGTGAAGGCCACGCCAGACAGTAGTCCAGGGGCTGTGCGCGTAGGACTACCATCACTGAACGCTACGGAAAGGTTCGGATCAATCACGCTCCGCACCAACCCTTCGTCATCGATCCGATACATCCCATACCCGCCGGTGAACGCCGCTTGGAAATAGAGATTAGATTCCGTGTCGACGGACAGCCTGGTGATGTTGGGGAGAGCTATCTCCAGTGCGGGTTTCCCCGTTTCCAGCGAAGCACTCGTCGCGCTGGAGCCTTTGCCTGCGACTTGGACCAACTTGCCGTCCAGACCACGTTTCCAGATTGTATAAACGCCGGATAGTGAGCGATGGGTGAAGTAGATGACACCCGCAGGAGACACCGCGTAGACATCCGCGTAGCGCCCAAGGTCAACGGCTAGTCCGTCCAGTCCATCCCACTCTCCAGCAATTTCTCCTCCGCCGAGCACAACAGCAATGACGCCGTCGGCGCTAATCTTTCGGAAGACCGTGGTGAGGGAAGCGCCTCCTTTCTGTCGAAGCTCGGACAGGTAGATGTTCCCGTCGGCATCTTGCGCAAAAGCGCCGGAGGCCAGGCGCGCGGCAATTGCCGGTCCGCCATCTCCGTATCCCGTAGCGGAAGCATTGCCCGCGACCACGGCCAAGGAGCCCGCCGAGTCGAGACGAAAGAGCTTGGCAAAGTCTGATGAACCCACGGTAATGCGATTCTGCGCATCGACAGCCAAATTGGAAAGAAAGGAAGAAGACAATACCGGCGTAGAACCTTCGGTCACTCCGTACGTACGTTCGAATTGCCCCATGTAGGGTGCCGCCAGGTCATTACTTTGCAGTTGTAAAAGCGCTTGAGAAATCCGGTCTTTGAAGAAGACTTGTCCACCCTGTCCCAACCGGATACGCGTAGGGGCTACAAAAGTTGTGCCTATTGTCCCGGTCGGATTCCCGGCATATCCATCGGTCGCAAGCAGAATGCTGTACTTTCGGCTGGTATCGACAACACCTAATTCATACGGTGTGAATTCCGATGGAGTCATAGATGTCGCACTGGGACCTGAAGCGATGTAGGTTCTGCCGTCTGGTCCCACGACAATGGATTGGATATTGGCGATCTGTATTGCATCGATGGAACCTTCCCGCTGTCCCGTATAGTTGCGCGGGTTCATCGCCACGGAAACGACGCCATCCGCCGCGATGCGATAGAGCATGCGCAGCGAATCGGTAACAGCAGAAAAATACACCACGCCTAGTTCGTTCACCGTGATGTCATCGACGCTGGATATCGAGGCATCGACGCCGGTCATGCGACGCACTCTCCCATCCGCTTCCACCCGATGTACACCGCAAGACGAGGGCGCAAAGTAAAGCCGTCCCTGTGCATCGACGCTTAAGCTATTACTGACACCCACCGGCGTTTGACTAAACAAAGCGCCATCCGTCGGACACGCAGTGGTGCTGCCTGTACCGCCCACCGTGCGAATGATTCCATCTACCGCAATTTCCCGAATATAGCCATCCTGCTGCTGCACGTAAACGATCCCATTGGGACTGACCGCAAGCCGATGCGGAATCTGCAGACCTGCGCTTAGTGCCGCACCGCTATCGCCGCTACGACGCAGGTCGCCATTCCCCGCAAAAGGACGCAGTAGACCGTCTGCACCCACACGGAAAATGCGGCTTGTTCCCGAATCGAGCACTAGCATTTCGCCATTGGGAAGAAACCCGTAGTCCGCAAGCGAAGTAATCGTCGCATCCAGGCGCCAGTCATTCAGACTAACTCGCTGTGTGGGACCGAGCAGGGTCGTTACCCAATGATTCGAAATTGGGCTATTGGGTGCGGCGAGGCGAGCAGAATCCAGAAAACCCGGCTTTTCCTCGCTGGCGGCCCAAGCAGATCCCAAAACAAGACAAGACAAGACTGTTACAACAATTGTCGACAAAGATGTACGGTACATAGAACCTCGTTGCGATACGTTTTCAATCATACTTGGTGCCGACGCTTCTGTGTCTGATCGGCAGCGGTCACGTCACGTCTCAGGGCGATGCCACGAAGACTAGAGCATCTACCCAAGGCTTCGCGGCAATGGGGATTGCTGGTATTTTCAACAAATTTAAAGGAGCAATGAGAGACAACTTGAAATCCGCAGAGATACTTAGCCTTTGTAAATTTTCGTTTCCTGCTCTGGAATTATTGCGTGTAGATAATCTGCTACCTTTACGTCTCTGCTCGATCTGCGCTTTATCAGACAGAGGCATATTTGGCGCCGCTACACAGTGCGCATGAGGAAGAGCGCCATCTCTAGGTGGTGCGTTTGACTGCACATGCCGCGCTATTGATCGCAGTCATGGAGGAGGCCGACATGTTGACTCCGCTTGATTACGCCGAACGTTATCGCACCCTTCTCGTTCAGCATGGCACACAGTCGAAACAGGTGAGGGTCGAAATCTACCGCATTGGCAAACCAGACGACGAACAAGGCAAGCTCTGGCAGGCATTGAAATCGCACTTCGCGGTTAACCAGAAGAAAAACGCTGGCTATACATTGACTCTATCCGTCAACGGTTCGATGGTGCAGTTTCCAAACCCGGCCACGATGCTCCGCCACGTTGTGAATCCGTTCTATGGGAAGGGATCGCCCGAAGACTGCCAGATCACATTGGAGGTGGCCGTGTTACTTGGGCGCAGTTCTCTGGACAAGCTGCAGTCGTATGCCAGGAAACACATCGGACTGGACTGCAATGGATTTGTGGGCAACTACATCTGGCACGTTTGGCAGCAGAATGCGTGGAAAGATCATCCCAAAGATGGGAAGTCTCCAGGCCCTTCTGCGGATATCGCCACGATTATGAAATACGCGCAGGACAAGGCCAAGGATAACGGAACCGTGGTGGCATCCGCCTCCGATATGAGCCCGGAGAATACCTACATTTTTGCCCAAGTCGACAAGGACCTGAAGATCATAGCGGGCGGTCCAAATAGCAGGTCTGGCCACATAGTCATCACGCAACCCAAACGGTTCATGGCGCAATCTTTTGTCTACGACACGATGGGGTTCTATGACATGAACCTTGCCAGGAAAAACGCGTACGGACATCCAGCCTTCTATGTGTTGGAATCGACTGGACCGGAATACGCAGTTGGGCTCAAAGAATCCTGGTACGCCATCCGCCCTCATCTCAACGCGAAAAAGAAGCCCATCGACGGGGTGTTTAATGTGTTCCGGGGATGTAAGGGGCAATCCATGTCCGTGCGCATTGCGCCACTGCCCTGAACCGTACTCGAAGTGATTGCGTGCCACGACCACCCCCTGGATTCGAAATAGCGAAAGCAGACCCGTCACAGCGATTGGTCATCACGTGGCAATACAGCTCTTTCCAGACACAAAATGGAGCACTGGCAAATGGCCCCGGAAGGATGAAAGAATGTCCGGAGGCCGGGCGCGACTTCTGACTAGAAGAGCGCATGCGGAGCCAAGAAGGAAGTCCATGCTCTCACCTCTGTCCAGACGTTCTTTGCTCTCCTCGACACTGGCCGCAGGAATGACGCTAGCCGTGTCCTGCAAAGGCCCGGGCCTGCATTCCGCGAATCCGCACGATATTCGCATTGAGGATGTGCGCTACGAATTCGAAGATCACAAGTATCGCTTCCCCCATGTTTTTGGTGGATTCACGACAGACCGATGCACGCTGTTGAACGTGACGGTTCGCGTATCAGACCGGAACGGAAAGACGGCTGAGGGCTTCGGCTCCATGACCATGGGGAACATCTGGAGTTGGAAGACGCAGCGTTATGGATATGAAGAAACGCTGGCAGTGATGAAAGAACTCGCGGGGCGCGCACGGGGCATCATGGCCCAGTATCGCGACTTCGGGCACCCCATCGAGATGAACGCGGAATTGGAGCCAGCTTGGTTGCGCGATGCCGTGGCTCTTGGTCAAGAAAAGAAGCTCGAAGAGCCCATCCCTAAACTCTGCACGCTCGTGACGACCAGCCCGTTCGACGCCGCTCTGCATGACGCCTATGGTAAAGTTCACGGTCGCAGCGCGTGGGCATGCTGCGGCAAGGAATTTCTGAACCGCGATTTATCTGCGTATCTCGGGGATGCTTTTCGCGGGCAGTATCCCGATAAATACGTGACGGCGGCGCCCAAAGAAGTAATGCCCATCTTTCACAATGTTGGGCTTGGCGACCCTGTGTTACCGGCGGAACGAAAGACGGTTTTGAATGATGGCCTGCCCGAATTGCTGGAGGAATGGATCATTGCCGATGGCATCACACACATCAAGATCAAGATGCGTGGCGGCGATGAGACCTGGGATCTGGAACGGGTGCTGAATGTGGACCGTGTCGCCACGGCAGCAAAGAAGGGGATTGAGAATCCGAAGCTATACTACTCGCTCGATTTCAACGAACAGGCACGCGACGCCGAATATGTCGTGGGCTTTCTGCGCAAGCTGAAGGAGCGCAATGTCATGGCGTTCGAGCGAGTACAGTATTTGGAGCAGCCGACAAGCCGCTACCTGGAACAGGATCGGCAGAACAAGATGCACGAAGCGGCCAAACTGCGCCCGGTAGTGATTGACGAGGCCCTGACCGATATCGACACCCTACGCATGGCCGAGGAAATGGGATACACCGGCTGCGCGCTGAAGGCCTGTAAGGGGCAATCGCACACACTAATCACGGCGTCTTATGCCCGAGCCCAGAAGCTCTTCCTGACGGTACAGGATCTGACATGCCCGGGAGCTTCCTTCATCCACTCCGCATCCATTGCGGCGCACGTTCCTGGCGTTGCGGCGATTGAGGCGAACGGCCGCCAATATGTGCCCTCAGCCAACGCCACATGGGCGAAACGTTTTCCAGGATTGTTCACGGTGTTGCGAGGCGAAATCAATACGGGCGAAATCAAAGGTCCCGGCTTAGGCGCTGTTTCCTAGACGATTCCTGGTCCGGCCAACGCGCCAGCAATTCTGACGGGTTGGCCGGACGGAGTAGCCAGCCGATACGATTCGACGATGGCCAAAACCTGGAAACAGCGAAAAATTCCATACACAAGCTAAACCTGGTCCCCCACGGCTCCGATAAGAACATCAGCGAGAGCATGGGGTACTACCACAATGACGTCCAACGTTCTGATCGTCGATGACTCCGCGGCTATCCGCAAGATCCTGGCACGCGTATTACATCAGACGGAAATTATAAGCGGCACCATCTATGAGGCTGGAGACGGCCTTCAGGCTCTAGAAGTCATGAGGAACAACCCCGTCTCTCTGGTGCTATCCGATATCAACATGCCTAACATGGATGGGCTTGAGTTCTTGAAAGCGCTTTGCGCCAACACGGACTGGGCCAAGGTGCCCGTTCTGATGATTACGACGGAAGGCAGCCAGACCATGGTGATGGAAGCGGTGCAGGCTGGTGCGTCCGGCTACGTCCGCAAACCATTCACTGCTGAACAGATCCGCGAAAAATTAACCTCGCTTCTCTAGAGGCCCCGCACTGCACGTAGGAGTGCTCCGCCACGTGTGCGGATGCCAGGCGACACGTGCACTCGTCTGCTCGACGAACGGCGCAGCAACAATCGCGCGGAAAACGCCGGCACGAGTAGAACCATCCCCGATAGGACCGGCCAACTGGAGAGTCCTTCGGATAGAGGTTGACCATCGGCCTACGTTCTCGTGCCAGCGCAACTCGGTGTTGCCGTGCACCCTGTTTGGCATTTCAGAAAATGAGGAACCCGCAGTCTTATGCTTGAAGCCACCAAGCCATTGGCGCCCGAGACGGTTGTTGCGGTGGTAAGGGCAGCAACCCGAACGCTGTTCGATACGATGATCGGCGGCGTTGCGGAGGAGCTTCCCGAATACCGCACCAGTACGGTCGTGGAAGACGAGGAGAGCATATTCTGCCTGATTGGCTTTAGTGGGCAGATGGTAGGGAGCGGCAGTCTGCATTGCTCTCGGAAATGCGCACTCCAGCTAGCCTCCGCATTGCTGCTGACGCCCTACGAAGAAGTCGACGCCGAAGTGCTGGATGCGGTGGCGGAGATCACCAACATGATTGTTGGCAACTTCAAGACCGCGATGGAAGACGACTACGGCGTGCTGGGTATCAGCACGCCCACAGTCATCTACGGGCAACGCTACGCCGCACGAAACTTTGGTTCCTGCGAGTGGGTGGTGGTGCCATTCCGGTACGAAGAGCAGGATTTTGATATTCGCATTAGCTTGCAGCCAGACCGAACTCTACAGAAACAGATAGAACGATTCCTGAAACATCAGAATACGCCGGAAACCCACCAATGATGGCGCCTAGGACCTTGTTGGCAGACACGCTCAGCACCTTACGCACGCCCAAACGCGGAGGCAGAAAATGTATCTCGGTCGACTTCGGGCGTGCTGCGGTCCATCTGCGAGGATGAAAGTGCTGACCGTCGTGTTGGAACACAGCTGCTTCTGAATTCCTTCAACAAGGGCCTAGAAAGTGCTGTTCGGCATACTGCCCAACAAGTCCCCGAGGTCCACGGCCTCGGGGCGCTCCGCACGGCATCGATAGGTCCGTGTCACACCGATAGGTCCACACTATGACGACAGGAGAGTCATCCGTTGCTCCATTTTTCCTTGTCCACCTATTCCGGCGATCCCAGCTTCTTTTGTCATACAACCGGTTGGCAGTTGAGATATGCTGTGCAGTTATAAATCGGATCCTTGAGGAGTTCGTACTATGGCGGATCAGGAAGCGGTCGGCACATCCCGGCGTAGCCTTTTGACGAGTACAGGCAAAATTCTGGGTGCTTCCGCACTCTCTGGGGTCTTGCTCCCGCAAGTACATGCGGCGGAGAGCAATACCATTCAGATCGCTCTGGTCGGCTGTGGCGGCAGGGGCACCGGAGCCGCACTCAACGCGCTGGCCGTAACGAATGGGCCGACAAAGTTGGTGGCGATGGCGGATGTCGTGGCCGACAAACTGAATCGGAGCTATGACCGTTTGAAGACGGAAATGGGGGCTCAGGTCGATGTTCCCAATGATCGGCGATTTCTGAGCTTCGATGGGTACAAGAGCGCCATGGACGCGTTGAAACCGGGGGATGTGGTGATTTTGGGAACACCTCCGGCATTCCGCTGGGTGCAGTTCAAATATGCCATCGACAAGGGCCTACACTGCTTCATGGAAAAGCCAGTTACGGTGGATGGCCCCACAACTAAGCGGATGCTGGCGCTGGGTGAGGAATCAGAGAAGAAAAACCTGAAGGTCGGGGTAGGCCTGATGGTGCGCCATTGCCGTGAACGCATGGAATTGCTGCGCCGCATTCAAGATGGTCAGATCGGAGAGATTATCGCCATGCGCGCCTATCGCATGGGACAGGGCGGGGGCACCGCGCCACCGAAGCCCGATGGCGTCAGCGAGCTGACCTATCAAATTCAGAAATTCCACGCCTTCCTCTGGGCGAGCGGCGGCGTCTTCAGCGACTACTACATTCACCAGATTGACGAGTGTAGCTGGATGAAGGGCGCTTGGCCCGTCGAGGCCCACGGTATAGGCGGCAGGCACTATCGCGGAGACTCCCTGGATCAGAACTTCGATACCTACTCCGTACAGTTTGTGTATCCCGACGGCACGAGGCTCTACTTTGACGGACGCAATATGAAGGGCGCACGCGATGAGTTCGCCAGCTATGCCCATGGTTCTAAGGGATCCGCCGTAGTCTCGACGATCAGCCATGCGCCCGGTCTGTGCCGCATTTATAACGGGCAACAGATTCCACGCGTCAATACGCGATCAGAACTCCCACTACCACCAGATGCGAATCTGGCATGGGCATATCCACAACCGGTGAAGAGTCCCTATCAGTATGAGTGGGATGACCTGATGGAGGCCATCCGACAGGACAAGCCCTACAACGAAGTCCGCCGGGGATGCATGGCCAGTCTGGTAACCAGTATGGGCCGTATGGCTGCCCACACCGGGCGCATTGTCACCTATGAACAGATGCTGAACTGTCCACACGAATTCGCGCCGAACGTCGACAAATTGACCATGGATGGCCCGGCTCCCCTCCAGATGGGGCCAGACGGCAAATATCCCGTGCCGGAACCCGGAATCAAGATCGACCGCGAATACTGACGGAGCCAGCTCAGTTCCTCGCTTAGGGAGGCCCTTCCGCATCTGGAGGGGGCTTCCCTTTTCTTTTTTACGCACGTTCCTACCCAAACGGATGTCGAATACCGATGGACGAAGAGCAGTAGCAATAGCGCAAGTAGCCCCTGGATCTGCAGGGAACCGATACGCGCGGCAGCGCCATTGAAGACTTCCACACCAAGCGAAAGGCCGGGCAAATGCGGAAATGTTCCAAGGAAGGAAAACACAACCTACGTGTGGCAACACCCTCATTTGGCGCATCGAGTCCCATGCAATACGTAGCAAGCGGCTACGGAAACGGTCCTTGGTCCCAGACCTACACATCAGGTTGCCATGTGGTCTTCAAGCTAAACGGTTCCGCCATGCTAACCTAACCGACGGCGTGTATGAGTAAGCATTCGGCGACAGCAACACTTCTGATCAATTGCCCGGACCAGCGCGGCCTAGTGGCCGCCGTTTCCGGATTTCTATTCCGTATTGGAGCCAACATTCTCCATGCAGATCAGCATCAAGACAATGAACTCGGTCTGTTCTTCATGCGTGTGGAATGGACTTTGGAAGGAGTAGCCCTCCAGGGCGAAGCGTTCGCGGAAGCATTCCGGCTCGAGGTCGCTGAACCAATGGGGATGCGATGGCGTGTAGAAGAATCCATCCGCCGCAAACGAGTCGGCGTCATGGTGTCTCACTACGACCATTGTCTGTTGGACTTGCTACACCGGCAGCGCAGCGGGGAATTGCGCTGTGACATCCCGGTCGTGATTGGCAATCACGACGCATGCCGGGGACTTGCCCAATACTATGGCGCCGAGTTTCACCACGTACCCGTCACCGCGGCAACCAAAGCAGAAGCGGAACGGCGGCAGGCTGAGATATTCCAGGCACATGACGTGGACTTGATCGTACTAGCGCGCTACATGCAAATTCTGTCTCCGTCCCTGCTTGCGCTATACCCGGATCGCATCATCAACGTCCATCATTCGTTTCTGCCTGCCTTTGTGGGTGCCCGCCCCTATCATGCGGCGTTCGAACGAGGCGTTAAGTTGATTGGCGCAACCAGCCACTACGTCACGGAAGATTTGGACGAAGGCCCCATCATTGAACAGGACGTTGTTCGCATCTCCCATCGAGATCAACTGACAGACTTGGTGCAAAAGGGGAGAGATCTGGAGCGGACGGTGTTGTCACGGGCAGTACGTTGGCACCTCGATCACCGCATTCTGCTTTACGGACGCAAGACCGTGGTCTTTGATTGAGGAGCCGTGACCTTCTATTGAGAAGCCGTAGTCTGCTATTGAGAAGGCAGCTTTCGGGGATACGAACACAACATCAAACTGGCAGCGAGTGCCGGACTTGCAAGATGAAGGCGCTTGAGAAGGTACGCGTAGGTGGCGAGCAGGGTGAAGTTACCAGGAACCCTGTGAGGCATCAATATCCGATGGGTCTTCCATCGTATCCATCATGCGCAGGACCTTTGCCCGGTAGGTGGCGCGACGGTTGTAGGCTTGCAACTTCTGGCGGGTGTTCTTGCCAGCATAATGCGGAGCCAGGCGAAGGCGCTGGGCCACATGGTGGATGGCCTGCTCAATACTTGCAAAGGGCTTTCGTCCATTGGCCCAACCGAAAAGGTTGTTATTTTTCGTCAGGCGTCCGCATCCCGTCTCCAGTACAGCCAGGGTGGGGAGCAAGCGGTAGTCCAGGCGGTTCAAGTCCGCAGCAAGCACAAATTCCGCAGCATGTTCATCAATGGGACAGGAATGACTGCGCAGAAAGCTGCGTACCTCACGAGTGCGCCGGTCCCCGGCAACCTCAGACTGGGCAAGGTACAGGCACGTCGCGCCATCCACTGGCACTTGCCGAACGGCATCCAGAAGGGTAGATCTTTGCGTGTCGACCTTTACGGTTTCTTCTGCTTGCGGGCTCTTCGTATCGTCAGACGCGAAGAGAGAACCGGTCGCCAAAAGTACCGATAGCCCGAGTGCTGCTTTCAGGAAGCCCTGGGTCATTGTCATAGATTACCACTCCAGGTTTGGCCTTGTTGGGCACTGCAAGGTGGAAATGGACAGTTCCAACGCACGAGTTGCGGCATTAATGCCCCTATTTCAGCCAATTTGCCACAGCTGTTACCACAGCCGCATTGGTGAAGTCGATCAGGAACGCGCCGGTAATCGACACAATGATAAGCGCTCGCGGCGCGCTGCCGTACTTCGTGGTGAGCACTTCCATGGATGACAGCGCATTAGCGGTGGTCCCCAACATAAAGCCGCAAAAACCACCACTTGCCACGGCCGCATCATAGTCGCGACCCATGGCTGGAAAGATCAAATACTTCGCCATCAAGAACACCAGAATCAATTGGACGAAGATGACCACAAGGATGGGCAGAGCCAAATCGAAGAGTTTCCACAACTCCAAAGTCAACAGCGCCATCACGATAAAAACGTTCAGAGCAAGATTGCCAAGCTCGTCCACTTGGTCCTGCGAAATTCGCAACCATCCGAAAACATCATCCAGGTTTCGAATCAGGGCAGCAGCCAGCATGGCGCCGATATACTCCGGTAAGATCAGTTGGATTCCCGAAGCTGCCGCGCCCTCGGTGATTCCTCTACTGACAATCGTGCCAAGTCCCATGGCGACCGCGATCACGATGCCATTCATCAGAATCGAGTCATTGGTGGGAATCTGCCCAGAGCCCTCGAATTCCGCCAGTCCTTTTTCGAGTCGCTCATCGACCTTCACTGCTTCCTTGGGCGGCTGGATGTTGTTCTTTTTGATCAATCCACCCCCGACATAGCCACCGATCAATCCGCCAGCCACAATCCCAGCCATAGCCGATGCGACACCTAACACGGTGGCATCGGGAACGCCCCATTCTTCGAATGTGGGACCGAATGCCAGGGCCGTGGCAGGTCCGCCGGTGAGCGCCACCGATCCCGTCACAATTCCAATCAGAGGGCTCAACCCGAACATCTGGCAGAGCGCGATGCCCGCTCCGTTCTGCACCAAAATTCCCGCAGTGGCGATGGCGAAGAAGTAAAGCATCAGCTTCCCGCCTACCTTCAACAACTTCAGGCTGGCGCCCATGCCCACGGTGGTGAAAAACGCCACCATCAACAGGGAACGAATGGTGAGCTCCATTTCAAAATTCACCACACGATCACGCAGCGCCAGAATTAATAGCGAATAGAACAGCCCCCCTACCACCGAGGCCGGAATATTCAGGCTTTCGAGTATCGGGATAAAGCGTTTGAAGAAGTGGCCAATGGCCACGCCGAAGCCGGAAAGCGCTAGAACCTGGATGGTGTTTAGTTCAACTGTGGTCATGGAGTTCAGATGGATAGCTTATAGGAGTCTCCATCGCTACGTCTGCAACCGGAGTGTTGGACGTGAAGCGGTGAGGACACTTTCAAGGTCTCGATAGGGAACGCGGGAACGTCGAACGCAACTGGCAATCGAAGCCGGGACAGCGACAGGGCCCGAGGAATCCAGGTAGGGACGGGGCTGGATCAGGAATGGATTCAGGGTAACGCAATCACGATAGACGTAACAACTGACGGGCAGGCCGAGCATCCAAGCGACGGAAGGACATGCGCATCCCCTGAAAACAGATCTGTCCCCAATTGTTCTGAGCGGCTATACTGAGAGCGTCTCATGGAAAGCCTCTGGTTGCCGCTCTGGACCAGCTTGCGGGTAGCCTGTTTTTCCACTCTGCTGGCATTGCCCGTCGGAATCGGCGTGGCGTGGCTGGCAGCGCAGAGGAAGACCCGCCAGACCAAGTGGCTCGACGTTCTGATCTTGTTTCCGCTCTTACTGCCTACGCCTGTGTTGGGCTACTATCTGCTGCTCGCTTTTCGATTTGGCCCGGTTTCCTCTTTATACGATCTGCTCTGGGGAAACCCAGTGGTGTTTAACGAAACCGCCGCGACGGTTGCCTCCACCATCTATACCTTTCCGATAGCCGCCCTGCTGGCTCATCGTGTGTTTCAGGGCATTCCGGCAAGCTACGTTCTTCTGGCGCAGAGCCTTGGCGCGACCGACTGGCAGACCTTCCGCCAGATAGCCGTTCCGCTTGTGGCTAAACCACTCGCCGCCATTGGCGTACTGACTCTGGCCCGATCTCTCGGCGATTTCGGAATTACTTTGCTGGTGGCTGGCTCAGTGGATGGCGGATCGGTCACGATGCCCACGGCCCTCTATCTCAGCCTGCATGCGGGACAAGCCGGAACCGCAGCGCTCTTTGCGATACTACTTACCCTGTTGATCGTCGCGTTTCTTTTTGCGGCGCAGATGCTATCTGGTGGACGGTTATTGCGATGATTGACGCCCGCATACAGCATCGTGTCCCGATGGCCGGACGCGATCAGTCCTTATCGCTGGATCTGCACTTGCGCATGGAGCCGGGCATCAGCACGCTGCTGGGCGCACATGCTTCGGGAAAGACCCTGCTTTTCGAGTGCCTGACCGGCATACAGATGATGAAAAGCGGGCGGATTCTGGTAGACGACCAGATTCTTTTTGATTCAGGCGCACAGGTAAACCTACCTGTGGGCAGACGACCGGTCAGCCTGGTTCCACAGGCAAACTGTTTGTTTCCCCACCTTACCTTGCGGCAAAATCTGCAATTTGCGGCGCAGGTGCTTCCCGCTCGGGAGGCGGCATTGCGCGTTGCGGAACTGCTTGATCACTTTGGTCTGAAAGAAGTGGCGGAAAGACGGCCAGATGCGTTGCATACTGCGGAACATCGCGTGGGCATGATCGCGCAAGCGCTGGTGCGCTCCCCGCGGGCGCTGCTGGTAGACACCATTCCAGACGAATGGGATTCCGCCATCCGTCTACAACTGTTCGACATTCTGCGGGAACTGGCGAAGGAGCAGCGTATTCCGATTTTGGTCGCCACGCGGCGGCTGGAAGACTGTTTTGAGGTCGGCGGGTCCATGATGGTGCTACATGAGGGACAAATTCTGCAACAGGGTTCGCCTTCTGATGTGGTGCGAAAACCAGCGTCCATCACGGTGGCCGAGTTGTTTGGGGAGGATCTATTGATTCCAGCCGAAATCGTCTTTCAGGACCCTCAGAACAAACTTAGCCGCCTCAGTGTCCTTGGCGCTGAAATTCCCGGGCCCTATTTCGCCGGCCACTTCAAAGGGAGCCATGTCACCCTGTGCGTCGCGCCGCGGGCGGTGGAGTGCCTGCCTCGCGTAGGAGAGATTTGCTTCCCCGGGCACGTTCCTCTGGTACTAAGACGCGCTGTGCATCGCGCCCAGGGAGTACGGTTGTATTTTGAAGAAGGGGTAACCCTGGAACTTCCCGAAGCTCCCCAGCAGGCCGTTCAGCCCGGAAAACGTTGGCAGATGGGAATTCCACCCTCCGCGATCCGCATTCTCTAGGAAATACCATCGTGGAGGCACGGGAAGGATACCGGCCCATCGACCCGCGTTTCTTTCTGATCATGCTTCGGTACTACATCACAGATCGACATCAGGCGGGCGGCGCTGACGCGCTATTGCTGCTGATTGAACGCGCACTACAGCAAGGCATCGAACTGATTCAGATTCGCGAAAAGGACTGGGAGACCAAGGTGTTGGCCCACTTCGTTTCCCACGTTTTGGAGCTTCCAAACCCACATGGTACGCGGATTCTGGTAAATGGCAGAGCCGACGTCGCCTTGGCTTGCGGCGCCCACGGGATACATCTTCCATCTCGCAGCATCTCCCCCGCCCAGCTGCGCCCATTAGTTCCAGAACGGTTTATCATCGGAGTCTCCTGTCATTCCCGGCAAGATATGGACGCAGCCCTCGCGGGGGATGCAGACTATATCCTCATCAGCCCGGTCTTTCATCCCTTATCCAAGCAGGATGGGCGGGTTCCGCTGGGGATCGCAGGACTGCGGGATGCCGTGCAAGGATTCCCCATCCCATCGTTTGCCTTAGGTGGCATCACGCGCGAAATGATGCCGCTCTGCGTGGAAGCTGGCGCACCTGGAGTTGCGGGAATTAGCCTGTTTCAGCAGGATCTATTGCGGCAAACGCCATAGAGAATGGCATTCTATTTGTTACTGATGCGCTGATATACCTAGAACTTGTTGTGTATTATTTATCCGTTTATCGAAGGAAATCGTCGCTTTCATCAGAAACGCATCACATATAAAGAGTTGGTCCCACCGATAAGCATTGGAGGGGAAGGGTACTGTGCGTTAAGCTCAGGACTACCGAGTGACATTAGATACTTCCCTGCACTCTTTATCAAAGGAAGCATTAGTTACTCAGGTTACTGGAGATTGCTTCCCAGCCCTCCTTACGTCGTGCCGGCCAAACTGGGCTCGCCGGTATTGACGTTGGCGACCGAGTTTACTGCCAAGTAGGGATCGACGATGCGGAATCTCCTTGTCAACGGAGTCAAGCATAGATTGGCCGAGCTAAGTGGGCTGCTCGGCAGCCTCAGGCTGATTGTGTGTGCGCTCCAGAATTCCCCGCTAGCTGGCTTGACGAAAAAACTCATCATTCCATCTCGCCGCGGATGTATTGGCCGCGCCAGTATTCACCGCCTTACCCGTGGCCTTGTTCTCTTCGGCATTCTTTTTCTAGCCGCTCCCCCCTTCACTCACGCACTGGACCCCAACAAACGCATTAAGCACTATGCGAGGCGTGGTTGGACGAGTGACCAGGGCTTGGTCTCCAGCGCCACCCTTCGCGTACGGCAGGCAAGCGACGGATACATTTGGATTGGAACCAGAGATGGATTAAGCCGCTTTGACGGCAACCGTTTCACCAACTTCTTGCCTGGTATTACACCCGGGTATGCGGGAGTCCCGGTCCGTTGGATCCTACCCACGGACGACGGTAAGGTTTGGATTGCTACCGACGACGGAGTTTCGATCTTCCACAATGGCACGTGGCAGGGATTCAGTTCTGAGTTGGGCGTGTTGGGCAGCCATACCACCGCTATCGCCCCGGGCCGCAATGGACTTTGGGTTTGTGGCAGAAACGGACTGGGGCAGATCAGAGATGGAAAGGTCGTACTCTCCTCCTGGCAATCGAGTTTTCCGCGGGTTTCCATACATCAGTTAGTGGAAGACCGTCACGGCGTGCTTTGGGGTGCGACCGTTGAGGGGTTAATTCGCGTCGAAAACGACAAAGCCGAGTTCGTAAAGATTGGGGACAGAAAAGACAACGTATCGATCTCCGCAGTGTATGAAGACAGCGAAGGAGGAATCTGGGTCGGAGGCTGGAATGGATTGGCAGCCCGGTTTCACAACGGCAAATGGCAAGAGTTTCCGCTTGCTCCTTGGTTAAAACTGGAAGCACCCACCGCACCTCACGGATTCGCGGAAGATCTGGATGGGAATATATGGATCGCCGTCTATTTCGGTGGGCTGGTGCGCATCAGCAAAGACGGCTCCATCGACACCTTCACGACGAAGGATGGTCTCCCTAACAACGAAGCCTATGACGTTTCCGTTGATCGCGAAGGAAATATGTGGGTAGCCGTCGCAAGTGGGGGAGGCATTTGGCGGTTTTCGGACAGCAAGTTCACCAGCTACGGAGTCACCGAGGGACTTCCGGAAGACACGGTAAACCAGATTAGCGGACTTCCAAACGGCGCCATACTGATGGCAACCAGGCGTTCGGGCGTTATTGAGATGACTCCCGGCAAAAGCGTCAGGCGCATCTCCAAGGATGAAGGGCTACCGGTTTCCATGGTGCGGTCTGTCCTGGGGGCCAGTGACGGCTCTATTTGGGCTGGCTCCGTACAAGCGCAGGTGTACCGATATTTCAATGGAAAATCGAAACTATTTGCAATGCCCGATGCCGCATCCAGTGGCGTCAACGTATTGCTGGAGGGACGGGATCGGTCCATTTGGGTAGGGCTGGGCTCAGCAGGTCTTGCTCGAATCAAGGGAGAGCAATATGAGCAGGTCCCCCTTCCCGGAGTCAACGGAAGCCTGTCTATCCATCACCTTGCCGAAACTGCGGATGGGGCCTTACTAATTGGCACAGCAGGAAGCGGTGTCATCCGCTATCGCCCTGGCAAGGCAACCGTGCTGAAAGGGTCGGCCGAAGAACAAATTACGTTCGTAGGTGAAGGCTCCAATGGAGACATCTGGGCGGGTACAGCCAGCAGCGGATTGCTCTGTTGGAGGGGCGATAATCTTTTCCGCTGGACTACGGAAAACGGACTCCCTGACAACACCATTCATAGTTTTGACCGAGATGACAATGGAGTCTTCTGGTTACAGACCTACAGCGGGGTTGTTCGGTTAGAGGAACGGTCCTTATGGGAGCAAGCCGACGGAAAACGCAGGCAGGTTGAGGCGGAACTCCTACGCAACGTCGGGGGAAGCCTCTATCGCGATACCGTGACTGGACCACTCTATCGGGATCCACAGGGCGGACTTTGGTTTCCGCGCATCGTGGGGGGACTGCATCTGGACCCTCATCGTATACGTCGCAATATTGTTCCTCCCCATGTCGTCATTGAAACGGTGCTTATCAATGAGCAAGAGGCGCCCAATAGCGGGGTCGTTGTGGCAGGCCCTGGGCGTGGAAATCTGCATCTCGAATACACGGCCCTCAGCCTGACGGAACCGGAATCGAACCGCTTCCAGTATCGTTTGGTTGGCTTCGATGACGATTGGGTAGAGGCAGGATCACGGCGGACCGCTATCTATACCAACGTTCCCCCTGGTAACTACCAATTTTTGGTGAGGGCCAGCAATAACGACGGCGTGTGGAACCAGATAGCACAGCCGCTGGAAATCCAGTTTCTTCCGCACTTCTACCAAACATGGTGGTTCTATGTGCTCTGCGCGATCGGCGCCAGTTTGCTTGGTTGGGCAATTCACGCTTGGCGCATCCGTCATTTGCGTGCGCAACGGGACAGTTTGGAACACGAAATTACTGAACGAACATCCGATTTGCGACAAGCAAAGGAAGCAGCCGAAGTCGCGGCCCAGGCAAAGGGAGAGTTTCTGGCCAGCATGAGCCACGAGATACGCACCCCGATGAACGCGGTAGTCGGCATGGCACAGTTGCTGGCGGCAAAACCCCTTGACGACGAATCCCGCGAATACTTGCGCACCATCACCTCGGCAGGCGAGGCGCTTCTGACTCTACTGAACGACATCCTGGATACGTCCCGCATTGAATCGGGCAAACTCCAACTTCTCAATGAAAGCTTTGATCTGCCGCGCTGCGTGCGAGACGCTGTTACCTTGTTGGAACAGACCGCGATAGGGAAAGGCATCACCTTAAATTGTGAGCTAGATCCTACCCTGCCCCAGTGGGTGACAGGGGATGCGTCCCGTTTGCGTCAGGTGCTGATCAACTTGATTGGCAATGCCGTGAAATTCACTGAACGCGGCGCCGTCGTGGTCAGGGTGGAGACTCACGCTGATGGGGAGTCTCGCAAACTGCGCTTCTGTGTGCGGGATACCGGTATCGGCATCCCGCAGAAAGACCTCCGCAACTTGTTTCAGGCCTTCAGCCAAATCGACTCGTCCTCCACGCGAAAATATGGGGGTACGGGTCTGGGACTGGCAATATCGCAGAAACTCGTTACGCTGATGGGTGGAGAAATCAGCGTAACCAGCCAGCCAGGTTTGGGGTCCACGTTCCAGTTCTCTCTGCCCGAGCGTCTGTCGACGCCCCCTCTTCATTTGGACCCCCACACGATTTCCGCGATGTCCAGCGGATTGCAGGGCATGCGCGTGCTGGTAGCAGAAGACAACCGGGTCAACCAGCGCATCATACGCGGCTACCTGCAACAGTTGGGATGTAAATCAACCATTGTGGAATCAGGAACATTGGCCTTGTATGAAATGCAGCAGAACCGTTTTGACGTGATTCTGCTGGACGTACATATGCCGGAAATGGATGGGCTATCCGTCGCGCGTTGGGTAGGCGTAACGTTTTCCGGGGAAGATCGCCCATTCCTGATTGCACTTACCGCAAGTACGCTGCCCCAGGACCGCGAAGCTTGCAAAGCGGCTGGCATGGATGAGTTTCTTGGGAAGCCGCTCCGCTTGGCTGATCTGGCCTCCACCTTAGCCCGCGTGCCCTTCCTACACGACGAGGCGAACTCTGGAGGGGTGAGCCACAGCACATAGATTCGGAAGGGCGGGCCAGGTAGGCAGGAAATTGGCGGGGCCGCATCCCAATACCAACCACTTGCGTCTAATAAAATGCGTTCCGCGGAACGCTTGCGAAAACTTCGCCCTCGCGTGGCCTCAGAGTCGCGTGTGTTCTGGCGAGGTTACACTGAGATAAGAATTCACATCGCATTTCCCAGGGTTCCATCGAATGCAAGCGCCCCTACACCCTGTACATAGCAGGTGTCTGCTAGGGCTCGGACGGTGAACGTGGGATGCTATGATACCGGATAGTCACGGGATGATTGTAAGCACCCAAGTCGTAGAAATTCCTGAATTTCGCATGGATTGCGGCGTCACTTTGACGCAGGTTTCAATCGCTTACGAAATGTACGGAACCATGAATGCGGACGCCTCGAACGTCATTCTGGTGGAACACGCTTTCACCGGCGACGCCCATGCCGCAGGCATCAGCGACGAAGATGGTAGACCCGGCTGGTGGGATCTGATGATTGGGCCTGGAAAGGCCTTTGACACTGATCGATTCTGCGTCATCTGCTCCAACGTGCTCTCCGGCTGCAAAGGCACCACGGGCCCAGCGTCCATTAACCCGGAGACGGGCAGACCCTACGGCATGAGTTTTCCGGTGACGACCATCAGCGATATGGTTCGTCTGCAACGGGCCTTGCTGGACGTGCTGGGCGTTAAGAAATTATTGTGCGTCGCCGGTGGGTCGATGGGTGGCATGCAGGTTCTGGAATGGGCCGTCAGCTATCCGGAGGATGTGCATTCGGCCATCCCCATCGCCACTACGGCACGGCACAGCGCGCAGCAGATTGCGTTCAATGAGGTAGCCCGGCAATCCATCATGGTCGACCCGGCATGGAACCAGGGCGACTACTACGGCAGCGAAGCGCCTAAACGCGGATTAGCAGTAGCACGCATGGTAGGCCACATCACTTACATGAGCGACGAATCCATGCGCGAGAAGTTTGGGCGCCGTCTACGTGGGCAGGGCATGGTGGATGCGAATGAGGAATACATCTTTGAGGTGGAAAGCTACTTGCGCTACCGCGGCAGCCAGTTCGTGGGGCGCTTTGACGCAAATTCCTACATTTACATCACGCGGGCCCTGGATACCTTTGACCTCTTCGAAAGCCAGAAGCTGGTTCGATTAGACCCGTCATCCACGCGGTTTCTGGTGATTAGCTTCACCTCAGACTGGCTATACCCCAGCTATCAGTCTCAGGAAGTGGTCAACCTGTTGCGCGCCGCCAACCACGACATCGCCTATGTGGAGTTGACCTCCAACTATGGGCATGATGCCTTTCTGGTGGACGTTGCCCAGCAGACCGACGTAATACGCGGATTCCTGAACAGCGTCAGCCGCAACCTCGGCATCTCAAACTACGCTCTCCGTGAGGGAGTGCATTGATGGCAACAGCGGAACTAGTACATACCTCGATCGCACCATCCTTGCTCGGGCGCGAGGACTTCGCGCTCATCAGCGAGTTGGTTCCCGAGGGTTCTCGGGTGCTTGACGTCGGTTGTGGCGAAGGCCAATTACTGCATTGGCTGGTAGAGAACAAGAACGTCAAGGGACGCGGGATCGAATTGGAATCCGACAAGGTTTACCGCGCCATTGCGCGTGGACTTTCGGTCTATCAGGGGGACATTAATCAGGGGCTTCAGGCCTATTCCGACCAAGCCTTTGATGTCGTCATTCTGAGCCAGACCCTGCAGGAAACCAAAGCGCCCCTGGACGTCATGCGCGAGATGTTACGCATCGGCGCCAAGGTGGTGGTGACCTTCCCCAACTTCGCCCATTGGCAGGTACGCTTATCTTTGATGCTGCAGGGGCGCGCCCCACAGACCAAGCTGCTGCCCTATGCTTGGTACAACAGTCCGAATATTCGCGTGCTTTCCATCTGCGACTTCAACATGATGGTGAAGGAGCAGGGTTGGCGTGTGGAACGAGAGCTCTTTCTGGCCGGTAAGCGTCATGTACGCTACTTCCCCAACCTGTTCGCGGAAGTCGCTATCTGCTTGGTGACGCGGTAAGCTGAGCGACTGCGCAGCAATCTGGAAGAGGGAATAAGAGGGGCAGCCGCAGGTTGCCCTTTCCCGCGTTTGCAATTTTCCGCGAATCCCCTGAAACCAGCGCGGAAAAGCCTGCGTCCTGAAGGACAAGGTAATTTGGGTGATTCTTACAGGAATCCTCCCGCATTACTCCCGAACTATTATCCTGTCCACTCCCTAAGAATGTGGCGGCGCCCCAAAGGCAGCCGCCTTTTTTTTTACCTGGAACTACTCCTAACGCTTGGCAGGAAAGCCAAAGCACTTCAGAAGAAACGCATACTCAAAGGCCGTTTCCTTCCAGGCATCGTAGCGCCCCGAGGGGCCAAAATGCCCGGCTCCCAGTTCGGTCTTCAGCAGCAACAAGCCGTCATTCGTTCTGGTCTCACGTAACTTCGCAACGAACTTCGCAGGCTCCCAATACGATACACGCGGGTCGTTCAGGCCACCGGTTACCAGCATATGCGGATAGTCCGCCTTACGAACGTTGTCATAGGGAGAGTAAGACCGAATCAGTTCGAAGTACTCCTGTTCCTGAGGATTACCCCATTCCTCATACTCGCCCACGGTCAGAGGCAGGGTCGGGTCGAGCATCGTATTCAGCACGTCCACGAAAGGCACGCTCGCCACAACGGCGCCAAAGAGATCAGGTCGCTGGTTGACAACGGCCCCGACGAGCAGCCCGCCCGCGCTGCGACCCAGAATTGCCAACTGGGCAGACGAGGTATAGCCACCGGCAATCAGCGTTTCGGCGCAAGCAATGAAATCAGAGAAGGTGTTGGTCTTCTGCTTCATCTTGCCGGCATCATGCCAGGTCTCGCCTAAATCGCCGCCACCACGAATATGAGCAAGAGCGTAGACAACACCGCGTTCCAGCAGACTAAATCGATCTGCCGAGAATCCGGGCTCTACCGTCAGGCCGTAAGCGCCATAGCCGTAGAGCAGGGCCGGAGCGCTGCCGTCCCGCTTCAACCCCTTCCGGTAAACCAGACTGATGGGAACCGATACGCCATCCGGAGCGGTGGCATGCAGACGCTCCACCACATAGTCTGAGGGTTTAAAATCCCCTAAAACCTGTTTCTGCTTCACCACAGCCCATTCGCGGGACGCCATTCCGTAGTCAACAGCCATAGGCGGACTGGCCAGCGAGGAATAGGAGATCCTCAGGGTGGTGGAGACATATTCCGCGTTCCGACCTACCGCCGCCGTATACACAGCTTCCGGAAAGAGCAGGTGATGTCCCGTCCCCGAAGACGGGTGGTGAATGCATAGACGGGGGAGCCCGTTTGCGCGCTCAGACACCACCAGGTACTCTGCAAAGCCATCCAGGCCTTCCAGACAGACATCCGTACGATGCGCAACGACCTCTTGCCAAACACTGGCATCTGCCCAATCTGCGTCGAGAGGCACCCGCATCAGGCGAAAGTTACGTCCCGTGTCGTTGATCGTGAACCAGAAGAAGTCGCCCTGGTGCTCTACGGAGTACTCAATTTCACGCTTGCGTGGAAGAAACACGCGGAATTCGCCCTCCGGGTCATCGCTGGGAAGAATGCGAACTTCAGACGTCGTAAGGCTACCGACTTCCAAGAGAAAGTACTTTTCGCTCCGAGTTTTACCGATATCCAGATGAAACGATTGGTCCGGCTCCTCGAAAATCAGCGTGTCTGCACTGGCGCTCTCGCCGAGACAATGCCGCCAGAGACGATAAGGACGAAGTGTGTCGTCCAGGGTGGTGTAGAACAGAAAACGGCCGCAGGCAGACCATTCCACGGAGTAGGAGATATCCTCAACACTATCCGACAGCAGTTCCCCGGTTTCGAGATTTCGTATGTGTAGCCGAAACTTTTCGTCACCTGCGTAGTCCACCGAATAGGCGAGCAGGTTGTGGTCGGGGCTCACGGAGTAAGCGCCGATCTCCAGATAGTCTTGCCCGTCGGCGAGCAGGTTGCCATCTAGCAGCACTTCCTCCGTGGTTTGGTGCGTTCCATTGGAACCGGTGACGCGAGGACGGCGGCAATAGATGGAATAGTTCTTTCCCAGTTCAGTGCGGGAGTAGTAAACGTAAGGCCCATCTGGAACCGGAGCACTCATATCGGCTTCTGGCATGCGGCCCTTCAATTCCTCGAAAAGCTGCGACTGAAGGTCTACGGTGTCGGCCATCACGGTGTTGGTGTACTGGTTCTCCTCGCGTAGGTATTCCAGTACTTCGGGACGATCTTTCTCGCGTAGCCAAGCGTATTCGTCACGAATCTCTACACCATGGGTGATGGTAATCTGCTCGCTACGAAGCGCTTTGGGGGACGAGATGGTTGAGTTCATTTGAATCTTCCAGTATCACCTGTTCCCTGTTCGAACCGTCTACTTGTTCGTAAAGGTGATCCAAACGGACACTATTTCCGCAACGGTGAAGGGGTTGTGGTACGGCGGGGTAGATTTTGCTCTTGCGTCGCTCCCGCCACTTGCGTTATTCGGTAGTTCCGAGAGGATTTTTTCTGCAAAGTAGCGCGACTTGCGCGACGGCAAGCGCAATCTCGTTTCCGGGAAACCCGATTGCGCTAGAGGAGACTGAGTAATGTTTCAATGCACAGAATGCAATTCCGATATTGATGTCGATATGGATGAAGTTGACGAGGGCGACATCATCTCCTGCGATGAGTGTGGAGCCGTGCTGCGAGTTGTCAGCATTACACCGCCGGAGTTGGAACTGGAAGAAGAAGGCGACGACTTTGAAGACGATGAAGAAGATGAGGAAGAGGGCTGGTAACCCACTCGCCAGGCGACAGTGGCTGCAGGAGCTAGGTACTGGCATGCTGATCGGCTCTGTGGCGTGCACAGGCCTCCTTCCCGTGTATGCGGCCCCTTCTCGGAAGAAGGACAAGGAAAAGAAGGCTGCGGGCGTGCAGGACACGCTCATTCTGGTAACGGCTTTCGCCGAGACGGGGCAGACGTTGCGTGGCGCCCGCGTCTGGCTCTATCCCGGTGATGCGGCCGGTAACATTATTAAGGGAAAGTCCGTCGATGGCCAAACCAACAACATGGGAGAGATCCCCTTCCATGTACCGAAGACCGAAGCTCACTACGTCTTAGTAGCAGAGGAGAAGGGCTTTGAGCGGACGCAGAAGCAGGTATCTGTACGTGGAGAAGATCAATTGGATGTTTTCCTGCAGTTACCGCCTTCGCGTTAAGCTGGTTACGGGTGTAGGGGCTTTGCCTGCACCTTGGGCTCTTGAAAGGACATGCAATGAAACTAGCACGGCAGACCTTGCGATTCGCATCGGCCTTGGCGGTGCTATGCATTCTGGCCCTGGCGCAGTCTGGGGACAGTTTGCGCGCTGTGGAGGGCACCGTCCAAGATGGTTCGGGCTCTCCAGTCAATGGCGCCATCGTACAGTTGAAAGACACGAAGACGCTGCAGATCCGCTCTTTCATTACGAGAGAGAACGGGGCCTTTGTTTTCCAAGGCATCAAAAAGTCCGTGGAATACGAATTGAAGGCCAAGTTCAAGGATAAGGAAAGCAAACCTCGGGTTCTGACGATTTTCGATGATCGCCAACGCGCGACCATTGATCTGAAGATCGAATAAGGTCGACCACGCAGCCAGTTGGGAATGAGCGATATTGGACAGAAAAGGCGTCCAGCAACTATCTGCTGGACGCCTTTTCCATTTAACATGACCCCGGATGGGCGGATTCGCACCCCGCAAAGGGGTGAACGGAGCGCGTAGACACCAGAGCTACTCGAGTTCCACCACCACCTGATTACCTTGCACAGCCTGCCCCATTGCCACGGTCACATTTTTCACCACTCCATCGACGGGGGCTGTGATATTCGTTTCCATCTTCATCGCTTCGAGAACAACCAGCGGGTCGTTCATCTTGATCTGCTGTCCGTGATGCACGTTGATGCGTACAACAATGCCCGAAATGGGACTACGACAGACCTTGTCGCTGAATACCGTGGGGCCTGCGACGGGTGGTGGAGACGCAACAGCCGGTGCGAAAGGGATGGACGAGATCGGTAAGGCTCTCGGGGAGCTTCGAGCGCTCTCGGCGGCGCCGCCGTCATCTTCCACTTCGACATCAACTTCGTAGACTTCCTCGTCGATCCGGATCTTGAGTTTCACCTGACCCTCCTAAGGTCTGTCGTCACGGGACCAACCCCGCACACACCACGTACCTGAGCCGCTAGCGGTCAAATCTCGTTTAGCGCAACCCGCTGTGAGAAGCCTGCACGGCGGCACGTCCCTGCTGGCTCCAGACATTCGATCCGCCGCCTAACATGATGCGGCGCGCGCTACGGACTTTCGCCCTCTTGCCGAAGTGACAAGCGATAATCGCGCCAATGATCATCAGGTGATCTTCATTGATTTTTTCCGAGTGTTTGGCGGCTGGGTTTGCACGAACTGTCGGCGCCACGGAAGCCAGTTGTTCCTCCAGCATCTGGCGCACTTCCTTCAATAGAAGCGCTCGATGATCCGCCAAAGCCTGTTCCACCTCAGCCTTCGTCAGGGCGTGTTGATCCCGCAACGCTGCAAGTACGCTTTCATAATCTCCGAGAGGCTCCATTGTCGTCCCCAATCCTCTGAGTTGTTTTAGTCGCGCCGCCCTGGTCAAACGCCGACGCTCCGGGTCACGCGGCTTGTTATGGTGCTCAACTACTCCCCAGGCTCCACCGTAACCGTATGGATAGCGCCTCGGTGGGTCACCCGATAGGTGACCGGATGCTTCAAGGCGGGTACGGGCTGGCCGGTCGGAGCGGTAGCGGCGGTCTGCACTGGCGTTTCGGGCTGCAGATCGCGGCCCACGTTCTTTGGCCCCTCATCGCGCGTCGAAAAAAACTTCGGACCAACCTTCGGAAACATTGCGAAGGTAAGCACATCCTCATCGGAGCCGTTGCAGCCCGGCAAACCGAGGGCCTCCGCTCGCAGAGCTTCCCACTCTGGCTTCAGAAGGTCGGCGGGTCTAGTGGTAATCGCGGCCTTCTTGGCATGCGCTTCGCAGGCCTTCAAGACTTCCGGTTCTTTCTCGCCCGGTGTCGCACCGTAGTAACCGAGCATCAGATCAGCGAACTCACCCGTGATTACCTTATAGCGCCCCATGATCACGTTGAACACGGCTTGTGTGCCCACGATCTGGCTACTTGGCGTAACAAGTGGCGGATAGCCGCAGTCTTTCCGTACGCGAGGCACTTCTTCCAGAACCTCTTTCATTCGGTCCGCAGCTCCCTGCTGGGCAAGCTGACTTTCCATATTAGAAAGCATGCCACCGGGAATCTGACTCTGGAAAATGCCAGTCTCCACACCGGTAAAGGCCGTAAGAAATTCTTTGTACCGCGGACGCACCTTCAAGAAGTGTTCGTTTGCCTGGTAGACTCGCTTCATATCGAGCTTGGTGGTGTACCCGGTGCCTTCCAGCATCTCCACCAGACTTTCGGTTGGATTGTGACCCGACCCGAGGCTTAATGCACTCAGCGAGGTATCCACCGCATCAGCACCCGCCTCAATGGCCTTCATCAAACTGACGAGTGTGACACCCGTGGTGGCATGCACGTGCACATGTACACGCATGGCATCTCCGCACGCTTGTTTGATGCCTTTGACGAGATCATAGGCCGGTTGCGGCTTCAGAAGTGCCGCCATGTCTTTGATACAGATCGAATCCGCGCCAAACTTGGCGAGTTCTTCGGCAAGCTGCACGAAATCAGCAACTGTGTGTTTGGGGCTGACGGTGTAACATAGCGTCGCCTGCGCGTGCTTCCCCGTATCCTTCACGGCTTGAAGCGCCGTCCCCATGTTTCGCACGTCGTTTAGTGCATCGAAAACGCGAAATACATCCATGCCGTTAACGGCGCACTTTTCCACAAACCGCTGGACCACGCCATCTTCATAGTGGCGATACCCCAACAGGTTCTGGCCACGCAACAGCATCTGCAGCTTTGTATTCGGCAGGAGTTTGCGAAACGTGCGCAGGCGTTCCCATGGATCTTCATTCAGATAACGGATGCAAGCGTCGTAAGTCGCTCCGCCCCAGCACTCGAGACTCCAGTAGCCAGCGGCATCAAGATCTCCACACGCAGGAATCATATCGTCGATTCCCATGCGCGTAGCCAGCAGGCTCTGGTGGGCGTCTCGCAGAATTACATCCGTAACATCGATCACACGTTCCACGGCGTCCTCATTTCTGCAGAGCGCCAATTACGGACTAAATACTCTGCAACTATCTTTATGCTAACGCGCGGAACCTATACCGACAATGGTTCTATTGCCGAAACTGGCAGTCGTTCCGACTTTTCTATCTCATTTCGACTGCGCTGTGTAGATTCCTTCAGTTCCACTGCCTGATTTCTGGCTGCCCATCACACTCAGGCTCTTCTTTCCGTCTTTGCTTTCCGCCTGAAGAATGATGGCCTTTTCGGAACCGGAATCGGCGATCGTCCGGTTCTTCATCTCCAAGCCTTGCTGTCCTGCTGTTTTGGTGAACCAGTCAGCAAAGGCATCCGCAGACAACGTAGACGTTAGCTGCATCACATAGGATTCCGTACCCTGGGAGGCCACAAAGGACGTGCTGGTGATTTCCCCCTCTGGCATTGGAATCCAGCTGGGTAGAGCGACGTCGGACCCAGACTTGATGCTAAAGCTCCCCGTCCCGTCATCCGTCTTCAGACTGAATGTGCCTTCTTTTTCGGACCCTTCGATACTCAGCGTACTCTCTTTACCATCTTGGTCGGAGAAGCTGATCTTGCCGTTCTTTAGCTCGTCGAGCGTGATGCTAATGGTCTTTCCTGAAGATTTCTCCCGAACCGTGATCCGTTGCGTGGCCTCATCCGCATCCACCAATTCCACTTCCGAGTTCAGTGCGACCAACAGCTTGGCTGCAGCGAAGGTAGGTCGGTCCTCCATATCTGCAATCGTGGATTGCGCCGCTTTGTAACCAAAGTAGCCCAGCACAGCGAACCCGAGGCCACCGAGTAACACGATTCCCAGACAGCCTCCTATCACCCACATCCACACACCACCGCTTTTCTTGGCCGGCGGCAGAGATGGCTGGCTCCAGGGTTGCTGACCCGCGTTAGGTTGACGGAAATCGCCGCCGTTGGGAGGTAGATGAGAAGGGGTGCTCACGGAAACTCCTGACTCAGCCAGTCACTGGCAGTATAGGTGAAGAACGGAAAGTCTTAAGAAGTAAAGCGAAACCGAAGGGATGAAAGGCGCAGGGAATCGCGTCTTACCTGGCCTCCTCATTGCTGATATGGGGAATGTCCTAGGGCATCAACGAGAGAGAGGGCGATGGGAAGGCAGGAGAGAAGGGGGAAGTCGGTGCGGGATTTGCGCGCAAGGGAAGATTCGCGCGTTAGGGTTTGCTGAGGGCAGACACGCGAAAGCCCGCCTTGTGGGCGGGCTTTCCGAGGGCTCCTTGTTGGGGAGCGATAAATTAAATGGGCGACGACCTACTCTCCCACACACTTACGCATGCAGTACCATCGGGGCTGAGGGGCTTA
>Ga0182745_1000091_pt1 | contig 132393 bp, 104 predicted proteins | sample eDN3rd30CKraftBY_FD_128523 | JGI IMG/M metagenome (GOLD analysis project Ga0182745, IMG submission 128523) | Enriched backyard soil microbial communities from Emeryville, California, USA - eDNA 3rd pass 30_C Kraft BY (version 2) (version 2) | ecosystem: Environmental > Terrestrial > Soil >...
GCGAGGGCGCAACGCTGATGTGCGGCGGGGCTCGTCATCCTGATTTCCTTCATGGTTATTTTGTGCAGCCGACCGTGTTCGACGCGGTACCGCTCGACTCCTCCGTGTGGCGTGAGGAAGTGTTCGGTCCCTTGCTGTCGGTTCGCTCGTTTTCATCCGAAGCCGAAGCGGTGCACATCGCGAACGACAGCGATTTTGGACTTGCCGCCGCAGTACTGTCCGCAGAGAGCGACCGTGCGCAACGCGTCGCCGAGTCGCTGGATGCAGGTTGCGTCTGGATCAACTGCAGTGGACCTGCATTCGTGCAGGGGCCTTGGGGTGGATTCAAGCGCAGCGGTGTCGGGCGTGAACTCGGGCGCTGGGGTCTTGAAAGTTTCCTCGAAGTAAAGCAGGTCACGCGCTATCGATCGAGCAAGCCATGGGGCTGGTACCTCACCTCTTGATTGCGGACCAATGGAGTCGCCCGCGGGGTGGTGATTCGTTCTCAGTGGGTAGCGGGGTAGACGACCGTCCGGTCGGATTGAATGACAGCACCGGGGGTGAGATGGGCTGGCTCAAGGCGGCCCCGTGCCATGATGTGAAAAACGGTCTCGCCATGGGCGATCAGATGATCGGTGACGATGCGCCGGTGACAGCGCCACCATACGGCTTCCGAGCACATGATGGCACAGCGCTGTTCGCGTCCTGCTTCGATGAGGTGCTGCAGGCCGACGCGGAATTGCTCCGAAAGCGCATAGTCAGCGTAGTTGTGAAAGTTCTGGTTGGTCCAGAAGCCATTGATCTCCTGCGCCAGACTTCGATTCTTGCCGCGAAGGCCGCCGAGGGCGGCTATGTGCTCATATGAAATGCCGAAGCCCGTCAGCGCCTTGGGCAGTGTATCCAGGTTGAACTGCGGATTGGCCCTCGACCTGGGAACCGTACGGATGTCCACCAGACGATCGACATCTGGTTCGTTCAGCAGCTGGACCAGTTCCGCGACGCTTCGATTGGAATGGCCAATGGTGAAGAATGGCAGCGCCACGCGTCGTCTCATGACATGAGATGGAGGGCGCTACCCTTGTGAGCTGCGATGTGGTCGGTTCCGTCGCTCTTGATCTCGTACTGGGGGTCTTCTTTCGAGGCGTGGTGGGTATGGCCCTTGTAGTCGAAGTCCCGGGTGTGGATCGCGACGATCTTGCCCGATACTCGGCCTGCCTCGGAGTTCCAGCCGACGTGATCGCCGATCTTGAATCGCCTGCTCATCTTTCTCTCCGAAAAACCTGATGATGCGCTTGGCTGCATCTGGATGAAAGCAGTAGCGCTAGCGTCGCTTCGGCGTACCACAGGTTTGTGCCACTTTCTCGGTTTCGCGCATTACGCGAAGCAGGTTGCCACCCCAGATCTTACGGATGTCTTCCGTGCTGTAGCCGCGACGCAGCAGTTCCTCGGTGATGTGAGCGTTGGAGCCGACATCCATCCAGCCAGCGAGACCGCCACTTGCCGCGCCACCGCCTGCGTAGAAGTCGGAGCCAACGCCGACATGGTCGATACCGGCCAGCTTGACGATGTGGTCGATATGATCGACGTAATCCGAGACATTCGCGCGTGGCCAGCGTTTGTCGAGTTCGGTCAGGCGATGCCCGTAGTTCACCAGGGTCTCGTTCGATGCCGTAGCCCATGCCATGGAGCCACCCAGTCCAAGTTTCTCGCTGACCTTCGCAATGGCACGCTCCTTTTCCGCGGAGTTGAGCTTGATGTAGTTGCTGTATCCGACGACCTGCACGACACCGCCGCGGCGAGCGAGCAATCGTAGTTGCTCATCGTCCATGTTCCGTGGGGAGTTTGCAACTGCGCGCGCGGCCGAGTGAGATGCAATCACTGGCGCCGCACTCGCCTCGATTGCCTGTAAGGTGGTCTTCCGAGACGTGTGTGATACGTCGACCATCATACCGAGACAGTTCATCTCGCGGATGAGATCGCGGCCGAGCGGGCTCAATCCGCCGTGCTCCTCGTCGGCATCGCCCAGCTCCTTGATCGGCACCGACGAGTCGGCGAACGCGTTGTGACCGACGTGTGTCAAGGTGATGTAGCGCACGCCCAAATCGAACAGTGTGCCAAGTCGCCGCAGGTCGGGTCCGAGCGCGTACGCATTCTCGAGTCCAATCAGTGCCGCATGGCGGCCTTCGCCGCTGATCCGTTCAACGTCATCGGCGTTGAGCGCGATGACGATACGCTGCGGGTATTGCTGCGTCATCCGATGTATGCCGGCGATCATCTTCTGCATTTCATTCCATACGCGTTGGTACTCGGCGGCAGTCCGGCGATTCTGCCCGACCGCGGCGACGAAGAAGGCGGCATCGAGACAGCCGCGATCCATCTTCGGGAGCGTCAGCTGTGCCTCACCGTTGGTGCCGGGATCGACTTCGGCGGTAGTGAAGTTGTTGGGCACGTCGATATGCGAATCGATCGCGATAACGGAGCAATGGATCGACCGCGCGTTCTGTGCCGCAGGTGCCGACGCAGCCACAGGCAAGGGGCCGGGTACCATGGCTGCAAGTACAGCGATGAGGGTGCCCGATGACATTGCTTTCGTTCTCATGATGACACTCGGGAATGGACAAGCATGAAAGTGCATATGTTATCACTTGCCTGATTGCGTCATTGTTCGCGCCGCGATCCGGAATTAAATTTGCATTTATATGTATTATCATCTATATTTTTATCGGTAAAAATTCGGATACGGGTGCCGATCAGGCGCCGCGCGCAGGTCATGGGCCGTAAGAGTTCAAGTCTGGGGAGTACGCACATGTCCGCATTCAAACGTCGACTGGTTTCCGCGGTGACTCTGACATCCGCGGCACAAGCGTTATTGATGGTGGGCCCGGCACTTGCCCAGAATGCAAGTCAGGGTACGACCGCTACGCTCGAAGAAATCGTCGTCAGCGCTCAGCGCCGCGAAGAGTCCGTGACCAAGGTGCCGATCAGCATCGCTGCATTCACCGAGGCGACGATCGAAAACAACCAGATCCAGAACGTGGAGGACTACGTATCGAAAGCCTCCAACCTCAGCATCAGCCAGGGCGCAACGCGTTCCGGTAATGTGTCCACCTCCAGCCACGGTCTCGCGATCCGCGGCATCAGCAATGTGGGCGGCGATTCTTCATCGTACGGCTTCTACATCGATGACTTCAACGTTACGCGGGCCACGGTCAACCCGCAGCTGGTCGACGTCGCGCTGATCGAAGTGTTGCGCGGCCCGCAGGGCACATTCTTCGGCCGCAACGCGTCCGCTGGTGTGATCAGCCTGACCACGAACAAACCGAACGACCGGCTCGGTGGCAATGTGGCTGTTCAATACGGACGTTTCAATGAGTGGGAGACGGCAGGCACGATCAATGTGCCGGTATCCGATCGCGTGATGCTGCGTGCCAGCGGCAAGTACGCGCAAGGCGATGGCTATGCCAAGAATACCAACGCCATCGGCGGCGATTCCGGCTATGAGCACAAGTTCGGCCGGGTCGCGATGCGGATCCTGCCGACTGACGCTCTAACGATCGATTTGGCGGCCACGCTCAGCAATGAGCAGCAGGATGACCTGCCGCTGATCCCGACCGGCGTATATGTGCCCGGAGCGATCGGTGGTTTCCTGTGCTCGGTGGTCTCGCCGGTCTGCCCGCACGATACGGCGGATGGCATCTATCCGCGCAACCGCAACCGCTACAACCACAACAATCCGCTCGATGTCGAGGATGAGTTTCAGCTGTATACGGCGAACATTGTCTGGAAAGGCGAGGCAGTTACGTTCACCAGTGTCACTGGCTACATCAAGACCGACTTTCACCGCGATGGCGAGCTTGACATGGGCAGTCTCGACATCGTCAACGAGGACTTCGAGGACATCCAGAAATCATCGATCAGTCAGGAGTTCCGCCTGCAGTCCTCCGGTGACGGCGCTTTCAGCTGGATCGTTGGCGGCATCTGGGCCAAGGACAAGCATAATGAGATCGAGTCGATCAACTTCGGCACCGACCAGGCGACCCTCGATGCGTTTGGTGTGTTCCCGCACTTCATCATCGAGTTGAGTACGCTCGATCGGGAGATCACCAGCAAGGCACTGTTTGCCGAGGGAAGTTGGCGTGCCACTGACCGGCTGACGCTTACGGCCGGCGCGCGCTGGTCCGAGGACGAGATCAGGGCCAGCGAGACCAAGATCGACTTCGAGACACCGCTCGCTCCGCAGTCGGGGCGAGACTCCTGGAACGACGTGTCGCCGCGCTTCGCCGCCACCTACCAGGTGAACGACGATGTGAATGTGTACGCGACCATCGCCAAAGGCTGGAAGTCGGGTGGCATCAATCTAGAGCTGACGACTCCGGAAGCGCCGGTCAACAAGTTCAACGCCGAAAAGCTGTGGAACTATGAGCTCGGCATCAAGGCAACCATGTTGGACAAACGGTTGCGTTTGAGTGCGGCGGTGTTCCACATCGACTGGACGGACGTGCAGGTCAACGCCAGTCGCCTCATTCGCCGTGAGGACGGTTCGCTGGCGAGCGTGCAGGGCGTGAGTAACGGTGCGAAGGCGTCGAGCCAGGGCGTCGAACTGTCGATCGAGGCTCGCCCGGTTACTCAACTCGAATTGGGGCTCAGTGCCGGCTACCTCGACACGAACTGGGACGATTTCAAGGTGGCGCAGACCGGCTATGGTCCGATGGATCTCACCGATCAGCCGTTACCGAAGGCCCCGAAGCTGACGGTGAGCGCGGACGCGCAGTACAACGTGCAATTCGGTCCCGAGTGGGAAGGCTTCCTGCGCGCCGAGTTCAATCACCAGGATAAGCAGTACTACGATGTCAACGGTACGGCCGGCGCGCTGCTCGGTTTCCGCTTCCCATTCGAGATACCGTCTCGCGATGTGGTGAACTTGCGCGTCGGTGTGCACAACGACAAGTACCGGGTCGTCGCCTACGTCGACAATGCGTTCGACGACAAGTACTACACCTCGACCTATGACTTTGGTTTCACCAACGGCGCTGGCGTCGTCGCAAGCTATCGGACCTACGGCATCCGGTTCCTGGCGAATTTCGGAGAACAATGAGGCTGGCGCGCCCGCGCACGAAAAGCGAGCAAAGCCCCGCGGCGATGCGGGGCTTTGCTTTTGACCAGATGGACTTGTGGGTTATCGATGATTCGCCACTGAGCGGGCTCCCGGGGTCATGGCTGTGCGCCGCCGCTTTGACCATGGCAGCAGCATCGGCACGCGTCGCTGGTAATCGCGATAGGTATCGCCGTAGAGCGCGACCAGATCACGTTCCTCGAGGAACTTCACCGCGACCAGGATATAGCCCGTGGTCATTGCGGCGAACAGCAGATGACCCAGCGTCATCATCGGCGTGGCCCAGAATGCGATCAGGAAACCCAGCATCAATGGGTGGCGCACGATACGGTAGAACGCGCGGGTGACGAATGGCTCGTCCATTGCCTTGCGCTGGCGCGCGTGAAACCACACCTGGCGCAAGCCGAACAGGTCGAAGTGGTTGATGAGGAAGGTGCTGGACAGCACCAGCAGCCAGCCCAGCGCGGACAGGGCTAGCAGCGTCCACCGCGCGGCGACGGCATCGACATGCCAGACCAGTTGCGGCAAGGGCCGCCACTGCCAGAACAGCAGGGCCAGCATCAGGCTGCTGACCAGCACGAAGGTGCTGCGTTCAATCGGCGCGGGCACGTAACGCGTCCACCACCGCTTGAACGCGGGCCGTGCCATGCCACTGTGCTGCACTGCGAACAGCCCGAGCAGGACTAGATCGATGCCGAGCGCGGCCAGGAGCGGCGTGTCGACGCCGTTATCGATGTGCTTGGGCACGCCGATACCAGCGACGAAGGCGATGGCGTACAGGAACGTCGCCAGGAATGCCGCGTAGGACGCGGCGCCATAGAGCAGGGCAAGCAGGCGGGACATGGCGCGGACCTCCGGTGACTATCGGTAGAAGTACGGGTCGAGCACGCTCACCTCGGTGATGCGTTCGACGGGCAGGTTGTTGCTGCCGGCCGCGCGGCGGATCGCCTCGGGGTCGGGGCCGTCGTAGACACAGAAGGAGCGGGTCTTGTCCGCACTCACGTAGGAATGCACCCAGGTGACACCTTCGCGGGCATTGGCGTCGACGACGCCGCAGCAGGCCTTGGCGCCTTCGTCGTTCACCGGGATGTGCAGGCCGGCGGGGAAATTGCGTTCGATTACATAGCGGGGCATGACGATATCTCCTGCAAGAGGGTTGCGCGCGGCCACCCGGCCGCGCGGCATGTCGTGGGATTTACTTGGCTTCCAGCGTGACCGGGACTTCGGTGACGGCATCCACCGGAAGGTGGTTCGCCGCCGCCGCCGCACGGATCGCAGCTTCGGTCGGACCTTCGTAGACACAGAAAGTCGTGGTTTTGTCGCCGTTGGCAAACGACATCAGCCATTTCACGCCGAAACGGGCATTGGTCTGGTTGACCTTGGCCTTGGTGGCTGCGTCCAGACCAGCGAGGGCGCCTTGGGGAAACGTGCGCTGGATGATGTAGCGGTGGTTGGTGGTCTCGGCTGCTGTGCCGGCAGCGATGGCGAGGCCGGACAAGACGCCGCACACGGCAACGTAGGCCAGCAGGCGCATGGATATGGATTTCATGGGGAGGTCTCCTTAGGTTCGGCAGCGGTATTGCTGCGACCCATAGGCTACGGAGACGGGAATGGCGCGGCGTCGGCAGGCTTGCCTAGATTGCGCGCGGCGGTTACCTATTTTTCGGGTGGATGCCGGCGACCAGTGCGGCGGCCATCGCCTCGGTCCTGGTGGTCACGCCGAGCTTGGCGAAGATCGCGGCAACGTGATGGTCCACGGTGCGCACCGAGCGGCTAAGGTGCTCGGCGATCTGTGCGTTGCGCATTCCGTCGCAGAGCAACTGGAGTACCTCGATTTCGCGGACGGTCAGTGCGTGCGGATTGGATTGGGTCGAAGCGCGCTGCCCCCGCGGCACGCCGCGCACGCCGGCCTCGCGCAGCTCGCGGCGCAGTCGCACCACTATCGGGTCTGCGCCGAGACGCTCGAATATGGCGAGGGCGCTGCGTTGTGCATCCGGGTCGCCCTCAGCAAGCGCACACGCTTGCTCGTACGGGCAGCTCAAGGACTGCCACGCGTTCGCGGCCTCGCGCCATTGGCCGGCGAACTGCAGCGCGTAGGGTTGCGGGCAATCATCGGGAACCTCATGGTGGATCCCCGCGAGCCGCAGCTGGTAGGCGATTTCCGCCAATACCCTGTTGCGGTATTGCGACTGCTTCCGCAGTGGCGCGATCGCCGCGACCGCCTCGATGCAGGCCGCGTGGTCGTCCCGCAGGCGCGCGGCTTCTACGCGTGCGGCGACCACCGGGCCGACCCGCAGCAGAGAACAGGTCGGTAGGGCGAGCTGCAGGGCTTCGTCGAGCAGCGACAGCGCATCGGGATCGCCGCGACGAACGCGAACATGCCCGAGAACCGTGAGCGCCACGATGCGGTTGATGGGGGCGAGGTCGCGCGCACGTAGGATCCGTGCCGCCTGGTCCGCGGCCCGGCTCCACTGGCCCATCGCGAACCACGTCGCAGCCTGGTAGGAGGACATGTAGCGGGCCCATGCATCGAGGTCGCGTGCGTCGCAGTAGGGTACGCCGCGCTCGAACCATGTGAGCGCCGCGGGAAAGCGCATCATCGTGACGGCGTCGAAGGCGAGGTTGACATATGCGCGCGCGGCGTGTTCCTCGAGGCCCTCTGTCAGAGAAATTGCGAGACTTTGCTCGAGGTCGGCGCGGCCGGACTCATCGCCGGCCTCGAGCCGCGCGCTACCGATGTTGTTGAGCGCGTGGACCCGGATCTCGTGGTCGCCGAGCGCCGCAGCCAGGTCCAGCGCCCGCGTTCCCCAGTCGACGGCGTTCCGACTCTCGCCCTGCAACATGTGCAGCTGCGCGCGGTTGCTGTACGCCATCGCGAGTTCGTGGCCTGGAGGCAGCGCGCCGAGCACTGAAATGGCTTCATCCGCGTACGCTTCACCGGCGGCTGTCTGTCCGTTGTACCAGGACAGGCGCGACAGCCAGCGGATCGCGTCACCTTCCTTCAGCCGGTCGCCCATACGCGACCACAACTCGCGCGCTTCGTTGCACGCCGCGAGCGCATCCTCGATTCGGTCGGTAAGGTAGTTTTCATGGGCCAGGCGGTCCAGTAGCTCCGCGCGCACGCGATCGGGCTGTGCCGCGGCGTAGGCAAGCGCGGTACGAAGATGCGATGCCGCTTCCAGATGCGCGCCGCGCTGCTGCGCTTCGTGCGCGGCTTCCGGCGCGAGGCGCAGCACGGCGTTGGCGTCGTTGGCGCGATCGGCATGGTGGACGCGCCACGCCAGCGACGCACGCGCTAAATCGTCCTGCTCCAGTGCGGCCAGGACCTGGGCGTGCAGGTCGTGCGCACGCAGGCCCGACAGCGACTGCTCGATTGCCACGCGCGCCAGTTCATGCCGGAAGGCCAGCGCATTCCGCTCAGCGACGAGCAGGCCCGCATCCAGGCATTCCTCGATCGCGGCCAGCGGCGGCGCCAGCACTTTCTGCATCAACCGGCCATCGATGCGCCGCGGCACGATCGACGCCAGTTGCACCACCCGCTGCGCCATCGGGCTCAGGCGAGTGAATCGCGCCAGGATGAGGTCCTGCACGCCGCTGGGCACACCGTCGATACCATGCTGGAGCAGTTCGCTGACGAAGAAGGGGTTGCCCTGCGTCATGGCGTGCAATCCCTCGTGCGATCGCAGCGCGCCCCGTGCCATGGCTTCGACAGCTTCGGCTGAAAGACGCGGCACTTGCACCCTGGTCACGAGCGTTGCAGGCAATTCGCCCATCAGCCGGCGCAGCGGGTGGTGAGCCGTGACCTCGTCATCACGATAGGTGACCAGCAGCAGGCAGGGCACGTGCTCCAAGCGCCGGCCCAGGAACTTCAGCAGGTCCAGGGTCGCTTCATCGGCCCAGTGTGCGTCTTCGACCACGAACAGCGTCGCGGTCGAAGTTGACTGTAGTTCGGACAGCACGGCTTCAAACAGTTGCGCGCGCCCCGTCTGATCCGACAGCAGCGGCTTGAAGCGGACGGCATTGGCACGCGCGATGTCGTGCAGGGGCGCGAGCGGGTGCGGGGTCTGTAATGCATCGCAGGCGCCCCACCACACGCTGGCCGTGCCACGCCGATCACGCAAGGCTGCAGTCAAGCTGGTCTTGCCGACGCCGGCTTCACCGCCGACCAGTGCCACACGGCCTGCGCTATCGGTCGCCTTGCGTAGTAGCGTCTGTAAGGAGTCCAGCAGCGAATCGCGTTCGAACAGATTCATCGTGCCAGTCCGGAGGGCGGCGCGGTCATGCTAGCCCGCGCTGTGAGGCGCTTTTTGCTGATGCTGGCGCGCTGGTTTTTCAAAGACTTAGCGAATTCTATACTTCGCTTGAACCCGCCGCAATCGGCCTATTCAGGCGCCTTTTGAATTGCCCGATCCGTATACCGACCATCCCGGAGTCATCATTTTCGCTTGCCAGCAACAAGTGCCACCGTGCCCGGGCTGCGGTCGATCGCCGACAAGCCGTAAGAGAGTTTCAAGGCATCGATAAAGCCACGATAGTCATCCGTGCGGAATACTCCGGTCACATGGATGGATCGCAGGCTGTCGTCACCGATGACGATCTTGTCGGTCGTGTAACGGTTGAATTCGGCGATGGCTGAAGGCAATGGCGCATCGTCGAACACGAGCTTGCCGGAAAGCCACGCGGTGACCGTATTGGCCTGGGCAGCCTCCAACCGGGGTGTGGGGTAGCCCTTGCCCATCAGGAGGCGCTGGCCTGCACGCATGGCAATCACGTCGCTGTGCTGGTTCGCATGGTTGTGGGGCGTGACGATCACATGGCCTTCGACCAGGGTGACCTCAACGGCATCATTGTGCTCGTAGACGCTGAATTGGGTACCCGTTGCACGCACGATGCCGTCCGGTGTAGTCACCAGGAACGGGCGCTCCTGCTCCTTGGCGACATGGAAGAAAGCACGGCCATGAACCAGCGTCAGTTGGCGCGTTCGTGGGGAGAAGGCAATCGACAATCGCGTATCGGTATCCAAGGTAACGTGCGATCCATCTTGCAACAGTAGCGTGCGCCGCTCGCCTATGCCCGTGATGTACAGGTGGGACGTTGTTCGCCATGTAGACCAGAAGACCCAGCCCGTGACCAGCGTGGTGATCAGCAATAACGCCGCCACGCTCCATGCGGCAATACGGCGCCTTGGGGGGCGATGGCTGGCTGCCCTGAGTGGCCTCGCGGAGATTGCATGGAGTCGCGTGGTGATTTCCTGTCTCCCCGCATGTGCGCCGAGATCGGACCACAGTATCTCGAGGTGCTCGTAGACCGTCCGATGGTGCGGTTTTTCGGCCAGCCAACGCTGGAATTCCCTTCTCTCGTGCTCGCTGACATCGTCGGAGCGCATTCGTGCGAACCATGCAGCCGCCGTGTGCTGCGCCGGATCGTTCGTGCTTGCGATGTGTAGTTTGCCCACGGTCATGTCGGCTTCAACTGCGTGCCGAGGTGCAGCAAGGCCTTCATCATGTGCTTTTCCACCATGCTGACGCTGATGCCCAACCGTTGCGCGATGGCGCTGTAGGTCAATCCTTCATAGCGCTGCAGCAGGAACACGTCGCGGCATTCTGGTGGCAGTTCGTCCAGCGCGCGGAGGAATGTCCGCAATCTCTCCTGCTCTTCGTAGACGCGTTCCTCCGATGGCGCCTCACCCAGCAGTTCTTCGGCGCACTCGTTGACGGGGAGGTGCTGGAGCACGTGATGTGTCAGGTTACGGCGAAAGCGGTCCCGCAGCAGGTTGGAGGCAATGCGAAAGAGATAGGCCTCGTGGTTCGTGATCGCCGGCGGCGCATCGATCTGTGCGAAACGTGCGAAGACTTCCTGTGTGAGGTCTTCGGCGTCCTCCGGGTGGCCAAGGTTGTGTTGGAAATACCTCAACAGCGCATTGCGATGGCGCCGTGCCAAGGTGTCCAGACTCACGGACTCGCTGGCGGGGTTCTTTGCGCCCATGTCGGTGGTTCGGTGGAGGAAGTTCGGCATGGCGCACATCGCGGAAACCTCCGATGAAACTACGCCAATGCCAAGGTTGCCGCAAGTGGATTTCGATGGGAGCAAATATTTTCGACAACCTGCCGTGCGGCGATGAGGAGCGCACGGCCCGTTGCGTCTACGGGGTAATGCGGCCTCAAACGACACAGGAACACTTCGAGGGAGACATCCAAGGGAGGGGAGACAAGGGCGCCGTCAACCAACAACGTCATGGGGAGAAGCCAGATGATGAATCGGTGTGCATTACTTGAGACGCCATGCCGTAAACGATCTGGATCGGGGATGAAGTGGCGTGGTATTGCGCTGGCCATGTCTCTGGTCATGCTGGGGCCAACGCCGATTTTTGCGCAGCAGGCGGCCGTGCTCAGCTATGCGATGCCGAGCCAGCCGCTGAGCGCAGCGCTCAACCAGCTTGCGTTGTCCAGCGACAGGCAAATTCTCGTGCCCCCCGAGCTGGTACGCGGACGCACCGCACCCGCGCTCGATGGTCAATACACGCTGGATGCCGCACTCCGGAAGCTTCTAGCGGGGACTGGCCTCACGTATGAGGTGACAAGCGCCGCCACGATAGTGATCAAGCGCACCCCATCCACAAAGGAACCACAGGGTACGAAAGCGCAGAAGCAGCCACTTGCCGAAGAAACCATGCTACCGAGGCAACTGGAACAGATCACGGTGACTGGTTCGCGTCTGCCGGCCGCTGCAACCGAGGGACCGCAGAAAGTCCAGATCTATTCCAACGCGGACATCGTCAGGAGCGGTCAGCAGACGATGGCGGATTTCCTGAACAATCTTCCGCAGGTTTCCACGGTCGTCGATGATGCCGGCAACGAGACTTATGGCGGTGCGCAAACCGTGCGATTGCGGGGTCTGCCCGTCGGGTCGACGCTGGTGCTGCTGGATGGACGCACGGTGGGTGGATCTTCCCCCAACCAATATCACGGCAATCCGTTCAACCTCAATTTCATTCCCATCTCGGCGGTCGAACGCATCGAAGTGGTGCCGGAAGCCGCTTCCGCGGTGTACGGAAGCGACGCCATCGGTGGCGTGGTCAACGTGATCTTGCGCAGCAACCTGGACGGCGGTGATTTCAACGTCACCACCGGACGGCCGACGCAAGACGGGTACAGCGATACCACCGCGAGTTTCGCCTGGGGCAAGAACTTCAGTCGCGGCAACCTCACTATTGTGGGCAGCTACCAGAATCGCGGCGAGCTACCCGTCGACGAACGCGAGCTCACGGCCAACCAGGATTATCGACGATTCGGCGGACCGGACAATCGCGTGACCACTTGCGAACCAGGCAATGTGTATTCCATCGATGGCACGAACCTTCCTGGCCTGAATGCACCTTTCGCGGGAATTCCGAACAGTTCGATAGGATTGTTGACACCATCCGATTTCCTGGCAACGGAAGGCGTACCGAACAAGTGCAGTGCGCGAGCCACCGGAGCCGTTCTGATTCCCAAGACACGGCGCGCTAACCTGCTGGTCAACGGACATTTCGACCTGACCGATACCACCCAGGCCTTCATGCAGGTGATGGGATCGCGGGTGGAACAGTACATGTCCCTCTCGGCCGCTGGCATGTCGCAGATTCCAGTGTCGGCCGACAATCCCTTCAATCCATTTGGTGTGCCGGTGCTGGTGGACTACCGATTCGTCAGTCATGGCCCGCGCACAAACGGCACGGGCACGGATTATTTCTCGCGCATCCTCGGCGGTTTCCGCGGCCGTTGGGCCAACCGTTGGAATTGGGAGGCGTCCGCTTGGCAAACTTATGACCACACGCACCTTCAAGAGACGGTTCTTGATTACGGTGCGCTGTTCGCGGCGGCCGGTAATCCGGACCCCGTGCAGGCGCTCAACCTGTTCTCGTCGGGAAATCCCGCTTCCAGGGCGGTGATGAATTCCATTCTTGTGGAATGGCCTGTTTCACAGGCCAGCAAATTGCAAACCGTCAATGCCTTCGTCCGCGGGACCTTGATCGATTTGCCGACCGGTCCGCTGGATGTGGTGTTCGGTGGCGAATACAACCACGAGACGCAGGATTCCTTCGCACCGGGGGAAGGCCAGGCTGTCCCGGATTCCTATTCTCGAAGCGTCCGCTCGCTGTTCGCCGAAGCACGTATTCCCCTGTGGGCTGCGGGCGCACAGTCGCAGGTTGGCGACCACTTGGCGCTCACGCTGGCGGGCCGCTATGACCGCTACAGCGACTTTGGCGACAAGTTCACGCCGGAAGCGGGATTGGAATTGCGTCCGACCGAGACGCTGCTTCTGCGTGCCAGTTACGGCAAGTCCTTCAAGGCGCCAGACCTCTCAAACGTTTATTCACCCTCCTTGTTTTTGCCAAGTATCGATTTGCCGCCTGATCCGTTGCGGGGTGGAGAAATGGGAATTGCGACAGTTGAAGTCGGGGGTAATCCGGACATTGACCCGCAGACCGGCAGTTCGCGCACGGTAGGCCTGGTGTGGTCCAGCAAGGCCATTCCGAACCTGCAGGTCAGCCTGACCAACTTCCGGGTCACACAGGCCGATCGCATCGTCGCGCCCAACATCTTCTTTGGCTTCGACACGATTCCGGCCAACCTGGTCGTGCGCGCGGCACCCACGCCAGAAGACATCGCCAAAGGCTATGCCGGCAAGGTTCTGCTGGTGGACATGCGTTACACCAACTTTGGCGCGCTGCTGGTCGAGGGCAACGATCTGGATGTCCGCTACCAGTTTGATACCGCGCTTGGCACGTTCAGCCCATCGCTGAGCGTCACCGGCTATTACAAGTACCAGTCGGCGACTTTCGGTGCGTTGGAAGACCGGCTTGGGTATGCGAGCGAGGATGCTTTCGCGCCCCGCTGGAAGGGCACCCTTGCCATGGAATGGACAAAGGGCGCATGGTCGGCGCGTGCCGCGGGTCGCTATCTGGGCAGTTATGTCGACTACGACGGCGCGCGCACTCTGGGTGATTACTGGCTGTTCGATGCATCGGCGCATTACGATTTCGGAGAACTGTTCGGAACCGACAATCCGCTGCTTTCAAACGCGTTTGCCGCGTTGAGCGTGGTGAACCTGTTGGATCGGCGTGCGCAATTCTCGAACTACTACGGCACCGGCTACGACCCGCGCGAAGCGGATATTCGAGGACGTTTCGTGTCGCTCACCCTCGGTACCCGCTGGTAGCCGTTTCCCGTCAGTTCATTTCCGGAGAACGATCATGCGTTGTCCATTGTCGTCGCGCGCGCTTGTGTATGGTCTGATGTTTGGCGTTGTCGCTGGCGCTACCGCTACCGCCGCGGAACACCGCTGGACGGTTCGGGATTCGATCGAGCTGTCGCTGTTTCTGCGGTCCGGTAACCAATTCCGGCAGTCGCCCCATGTCATGTTCTCTCGGGACCGCAAGCACTTCATCGTCGCGACCATGCGTGGCGATCTCGAAAGCGGAAAGCGCGTCGCGACGATCCGTCTGTTCGACAGCAAGCAGGTCGATGCATACCTGAAGGGTGCCGGGGCGACAGATCGCTTCGATGGCGGGCGCGAACTGCTCACCAGCGAAAGCGCATCCAACCGGGACCCCATCAACGACTGGCGCTTCAGTTCGGATTCGCGCAGCCTTTTGTACCTGGCGGCCGACGACGATGGAGTGCGTCGCCTGTATCGCGCCAGCATCGGCGGCGACAAGCCGATTGCACTGAGCCGACTGGACCAGGACGTCAGTCGCTTCGATGAGCGGGGCGGTGTGATCGTGTACTTCGCGCACAAGCCCATCCGCGCGAACGATTTGTACCAGACCGCGGGGCCTTCGCTACCGGATATCGTCGAGGCGACCGGGGAAAATAGCCTGCCGTTGATGTTCCCGAACTGGATGGATGCGCAGTTCGAGCGCAGCAATGACGAGCTTTGGCGGGTCGAGCGTGGAAACACGGCGCCGATATTGGCTGACAATCGGCGATCGCCTGTCAGGCTGAAAGACTCCAAGCTGTTGCTGTCGCCGGATGGATCCAAAGCGCTGGTGACCACGTTTGTTCATCAAATTCCGAAGACTTGGGAACGGTACAAGCCACTGATTCCTTATCCGGGATTGCAGATTGTTGCAGATACGCCGGAAACCGTAGGCAGCACTGGTAATTATCGGCCGAAACAGTATTCCATCGTGGATCTCAAGACGGGCTCCGTTTCGCTGCTTACCGATTCCCCGATCGACTTGATGATGGGAATCCCGGATGCAGTGACCGCCGCCTGGGCCGATGATGGTTCTCGCGTCGCACTGCCAGGTGCTTATCCCCCGCTTGCCAATGTAACGGGATTCGACTCGATTTATCCGTGCACGATTGCAGTTGTCACTCTCTCGTCGAAACATTTTTCCTGCCTCTCGCCGCAGGCGCCGGTCGACACCGCCAAGCAGTCGTACAGCAGTCGTGAGCAGATCGTTTCGTTGAAGTGGCTTGGTACGGGGTTGGTTGCCAAATTCGCGTCGCCGCGTTCACCGGACAAGAAGCGCAAGGTCATCTACACCCAGGGAGATAGCGGAAAGTGGATTGCCAAAGATGCCGGCTTGGAGCCGCACCAAAGCCTGAAGATAGAGGTGAAGCAGGCACTCGATGCACCACCGGTCCTTGTGGCGACCGATGCCCAGGGCCGTTCGAAAGACCTGTTGGACCCGAATCCCGAGCTCGAACGCATCGCGCGCGGGACCGCTGCGCTGTACCACTGGCGCGATGCGGAGGGTAATGCCTGGACTGGCGCCTTGGTCAAGCCGCCTGATTTCAAGACCGGTCACCGTTATCCGTTGGTGATCCAGACTCATCAACTCGACCGTGCCAGCTTTTTGGTCGACGGCCCCTCGGCAACCGGTTTCGCGGCGCGTGCGCTGGCCGCGCGCGACATGCTGGTGCTGCAAGTCGACGAGATCAGCAAGAACGGTGGAACGCCGAAAGAATCGGAGACGGGCGCTGCCGGCTACCGTGCGGCCATCAAGCAATTGGTAAGCGAAGGGCTGGCCGATCCCGACAAGATCGGCATTGTCACCTGGAGTCACATGGGGCCGTATGTCTATCAGGGACTGATCGACCAGCCGAGCTTGTACAAGGCCGCGACGATTGCCGAAGCCGACTCCAACAGCTATCCCGAGTATCTGCAGAACATCGACTATATGGGCACCGAGCGCGAGAAGATGTTTCGCGCACAACTCGGAGGCGAAAAACCCTTCGGCAAGGGTCTGCAGATGTGGATCAAGAATTCGCCGGGGTTCCATTTCGATCGTATCTGCACACCAATCCTGATGATGGCCAACAGTCCGGTCGCATTGCAATACGGTTGGGGCGACTATGCAGCACTGCGCGCGCAGGACAAACCTGTCGATCTGCTTTACATCCGCAATGGCGACCACGTGCTGGTCAACCCGTTGCAACGGATGGCTGAGCAGGGCCGCAACGTCGATTGGTTCGACTACTGGCTCAGCGGTCGCACGGACTCCGATCCCGCGAAGGCGGCGCGGTACAAGCTCTGGGATCGCATGAAGGAAAATTTACCGGTTTGCCAGAATGATGCGATTCCCGTCCTCTGATCGAAGAAGCAACATCGGTGAAGCTATATGAAGATTGCGGAGCGAGCGAGTTTGCCGGCTTTCGTGCGGATGACTGCCTTCCTCCTTGGGTTGTTGGCGACGTCGATGGCCCATGCGACAAAGCCGATCATCACGATGGACGACATGCTGAATGCCGAGGACATCGGCAGGACGGCATCGTTTTCCCCAGACGGCCGGGCGTTTGCCTTCGTACGGACTATTCCGATTGCGCGGCAAACCACATGGGGCTACGACGATGCAGAACTAGTGAGATCGCGCATATTCGTGATGCAACGCGAGGCATCAGTCGCGAAGGAGATAGCCAATACCCAGAACGTTCACTACAGCCTCGCGCCGGATCGCGCATGGTCTCCCGATGGACGCGGGTTGCTTTTGATCGCCGCGACACGTGAAGGATATGGACTGGCGGTGTACGACGTCGCCACCGGCAAGATCGCTGCACTGCCTGGCTATATCGACAACTTCTTCCCGACGTTCGAGTGGACGGATGATGGTCGCATTGTTTATTTCGCGCAGACGGAAAGCGCGGGCCAGCGCGGCAACAACAACCAGGTGCTGGAGAGCGTCAATGCGCGTTGGCGTGGCGCGTGGAACGGCGACGCCCCACAGGTCACCGTGAGTTCGACAAGCCAGGTATTCGAGACGTCCGAACCGCCTGAAGGCACCCTGATGCTGGCCGATCCCCATCGCGGTACTTCGCTGAAGCTTTCGACTGGCAACTATTACTCTGTGTCCATTGCGCCAAGCCAGCGGTACATCGCTGCTGTTCGCGGCGCGGAACGCGAGCCGGATTCCCTGAATTTCCACGGCCGCCGCGGCGAGTTGCAGTTGTTCACCTTGAACAGATCCATGAACGGCGCGCGCCTGTTGCACAAGTACGGGGAGCTCGACGTGTCTGCCAACTCCGCGGCAGGCAATAGTCTGGCGTGGTCTCCTTCGGGTACGCGGCTTCTTGCGGTGGCAGCCAAGTCCGACGACAAGACGGGCGCAAAGCTGTATGTCTTCGACGCGGGCACCGGTGACACGCGCAAGATTGCCTCACCCGGACTCTCGTTCGTGAACCCGAACGCCTCTGATTGGGGCATGACGCTGCCGACCGGCTGGGTTGGGGAACAGCCTGCAGCTATTGCGACCAGCGCTGCGAAATTCGGCGCGCCAGTACCGCGCGATCCCGGAAAAGCTGGTGCACACCTGGAGTACGGCGAAACGCAGAACAAGCGCTTCGACCTGTATGTGTTCGGAAGCGACGCTCCACAGAATCTCACCGGATACGCCAAGGCGTCCATCGACGCGTATCTGGTTCCACCCGGTGCGGGATACGCGATGGTCACCGCTGACGGGGCGCTTTGGAAGGTCGCGCCGGGACGGGACCCGAAACGACTTTCGCCGACCAATGCACCGCGGATAGTGGGATTCGGCGTCGATCGGCGTTATCCCGAGCCGTCCTATCGGTCGGCCTACTTTCGCATCGGATCGCAAGAACGGGTCAGCCTGTACGCCCTGGTTTCAGGAAAGCCGCAGCGCGTCGTGTTGGATGTGGCCTCGGGCAGAATTACTCCGATCAAGGTGCGCGGCAGGATCATCGCTACCACATCCGATCAACTCGGCACGTTGAGCAGGAGCGATGAAGGATGGAGTTCATCCTTACTGCTCAATGATCGCGGTGAGCGGGTTGTGTTGACCGTAAACGCGGCGCTGAAAGATCGCGCGGAAGCGCAGGTCAAGGCGTTCCACTTCACTTACGAGGGCAAGAAACTCAACGGATGGGTTGTGTTGCCACCAGAGACCAAGCCGGGATCGCGATTGCCTGCAGTGATTTCCGTCTACGGCGGCACCGTGTACGGTGCCGAGCCAGCGGCGCAGGCGAAAGCGGAAATCTCGATCTTCAGCGGACAGCTGCTGGCGGCGCAAGGTTACGCGGTGGTGTATCCGAGCACGCCTTTGGGCCAGGGCGCCAACAGCGACGTGATGGGCACGCTGGCCGGCGAGCTGGTCGCTGCCATCGACGCCTTGGCGGCTGACGGCATAGTAGACCCGAAGCGCGTCGGCGTCATCGGGCAGAGCTTCGGGGGATTCTCCACGGCGGCAGTGCTGGCCAAGCGATCCGACCGGTTTCGTGCGGGCATTGCGATGGCCGGCATCTACGACTGGATGTTCGGCTACGGTCTGGTCTCGGTCGGCCACATGTTTAGCAGCAACGGCGACATCTACACTCCGGAGATCAAGATGATCGAAAACGGTCAAATCCAGTTGCAGAAGCCATTCTGGGAAGCGTCCGATGCGTATCGTCGCAACAGCCCCATCTTCGATATCCAGAACATCCATTCGCCGTTGCTGTTCCTACACGGCGATCTGGACTTTGCCACGACCGGCTTGCCAGGGGCCATGCGCATGTACAACGCGATGGTGCGCGCCGGCAAGACCACGGCGCTGGTGCGCTACTGGGGACAGGGCCATGTCGCGGAATCGGCTTCCGCGGTTCGCGATCAATGGGCGAGGATCACGACTTGGTTTGGGCACTATTTGAATAATCCGGTCCACGCGATGTCCCCGGAATAGTCTGTAAAGGATGTCCCCAGTACAGACCCTATATGTGCTGGCGCGCCCGGAGGGATTGCGCCTTCACCATCCCTGGCCGGCGCCCTGCGGGCCAGCTGGGCTGTCCAAAATCGTTCCGTACGATTTTGTCGAACCCCCGGCCGTCGGGGGTTCCATCTCCCCAGGGGCTGATGCAAACAAAATAGCCCCTTAAGAAGGGGCCATTTCGTTTGCACTGGCGCGCCCGGAGGGATTCGAACCCCCGACCACCTGGTTCGAAGCCAGGTACTCTATCCAACTGAGCTACAGGCGCGGAATAGTCGCGAAGCGGACATTATACCGTCCCGTCCCCCCATTCGGGGATAGGGGTGACCTGGCGATCCCGAATCACCATTCCCCGTATGACAGACCGGATTTGACAGAACGCTCTCCCGCCCCGGCCGCCAGGAGCTGCCCCTCCTGCCGATGCCTTCCGCCGCCAGTTCTTGGTAGGCTGGCGCCCCAAAGCCCGCCGCTGGGCGGGAACGAGGTTGGGGTTGGAATGGACCGAAATGCAGCATTGGCCCGCCTGGGACTGACCGGGGCGGAGGATTCAGCGGCGGTGACGCGTGCCTATGGCCAGCGGCTTTCGGTAGTGCAGGAACAGCTGGTGGCTGCGCAAACCGATACGGAGCGCGAACAGCATCAGACCGCGCTGTCCGGCCTGGTGGAGGCGTACCAATTCCTGACCCTGCCCGGCGTGCGCGGCACGGCGGTGAACGATTCCAGCGCCACCATGATGCGCAGCCCGGCCCAGGCGGCGCACGACACCTACATTCGCATGGAGACCGGGGCGGTGCTCGCGGATCGCCTGGAAGTGGGCGACCTCCTGGGGCAGGGTGGCATGGGCGACGTCTTCGCGGCGCGCGACCGGCTCAGGGAAGAGGACGTGGCCATCAAGGTGCTGCGCCAGGACCTGGTGTTCAGCACCATGGCCAAGGAGCGTTTCCTGGCCGAAGCCAAGGTCTCTTGCAACCTGTCGCACCCGAACATCGTGCGGGTCTACGACGTGGGGATGAGCGGCAACAACTATTACCTTTCCATGGAGCGGCTCAAGGGTCAGACGCTGCGCCAGCGCATCGCCCAATACAACCAGGATCATCGCGACTTCACCGTGGCCGAGGTCACCGAGATCGCGCGGCAACTGGTCGATGCCTTGCGTTACGCGCATCGCTACATCGTGCATCGTGACATCAAGCCGGAGAACATCTGGCTGTCCGAGGATGGCACGGTGAAGCTGATGGACTTCGGCATCGCCCGCGCCTACAGCAACTCGCAGTTGACACAGACGGGCATGACGCTGGGCACGGCCTACTACATGGCGCCGGAACAGCGCCTTGCGGCCAAGGAAGTGGATTGGCGCGCCGATCAATACGCGCTGGGCGTGGTCATGTACGAACTGCTCACCGGCACCATTCCGATGGGGGCGGTGAAGCCGCTCGACCAGGCGCGGCGCGACGTGCCGAAGCGGTATGCCGCGGCGGTGATGCGTGCCATGGCGCCGAAACCGGAGGATCGCTGGCAGTCGCTCAACGAATGGTGGGCGGAAATCGAAGCCCCACCCGCCAAATCCAGCAAGGCGGCGCTGATCCCGGTCCTGATGGGAGTCACGGCGGCGATCGCGGCGGCGGCCGGCTACGCGATAGTGAAGAATCGCGCCGCGGCGCCCACCGTCCCAGTGGCATCGACTGCGAACCCGACGTCCGGGAGCACTCCCCAGTCGGGTGTCGTCCAGTCGCCCGGGCCGGCATCCGCACCGACGACTCCCCAGGTTGCCGACGCGACGGGGGCTGTGGCGGGTGCCAATCCCTCCGCTGGCTCGGCGGCGGGGACACCGCCTCCAGGCGGTCCGTCGGGGCCTGCGGGATCGTCGGCCACGTCGCCAGCCACTCCGGCGGCCGGAACCGCCGCCCTGGTTGCGGCCTCGGTCACCGCGGCCGCGGCGAAGGCTCAAGAACAGGCTTCGAAACCCGCGCGGTCCGATTCTGCGACCTCGGATTCCAGCCGCGTTGCCACGGCTGTCCGTTCCGAAGCGTCGCGTCGTCAGGCCTGTATCGCACAGTGCGAGCGCGATGACGGCCAGTGCCGCAGCATCAGCCGTCGCGGCAAGCAGGAATGCATGCGAGCAGTGGGGTTCGGCGGCTCGGGGCGCATCAGCTCCATGCCGAGCGCCCGCAACGCCGCGGCCGAGTGCGCCTATTTCGGTACCACGCGTTGCGAATTCGCCGGGAATCGCGCAGCGTGTTCATCGCGGGCCGCCTCTCGCTACAGCGAGTGCGTCAGCATGCTGAACGGCTCGGTCGCCTCGCGCCGTGCCGATTGTGACAACAACGCGCGCCAGGCCGACCAAACCTGCCTGGCGCAGCTGCGCGAGTGCCGCAGCTATTGCGAGTGACCTGATATCGGATCGAGCCTGACGCCTGGTTGAGCCAGGCGTCAGCGCACCGGTGCGCCGCTGGCTACGCCAGGTGCCAAGGCTACGCCAGTGTGTGATACACCTTCTGCACGTCCTCGTCCTGCTCCAGCTTGTCGATCAGCTCCAGGGCCTCGTTGGCCTCGGCTTCGGGCAACTCGGTGGGCGTCAGGCAGATGTATTCGTGCTCGGCCGAGATGGGGGTGATCTTGCGGTCTTCCAGCGCCTTCTGCATCTGGCCGAAGTCGGGGAAGTTGCAACGGATCACCAGCTGCGGTTCGCCTTTCTCGCCGGTGCTTTCACCCATCTCTTCCAGCCCGTGGTCGATCAGGTCCAGCTCCAGGTCGTCCTGCACGATGCCTTCCGGGTTGAGGCGGAACACACCCATCTTCTTGAACTGGAAGCTGACGCTGCCCGAGGTCGCGAAATTGCCGCCGTTGTTGTCGAACACGTTACGGACATTGGCCACGGTCCGCGTAGGGTTATCGGTAGCCGCCTCGACCAGCACCGCCACGCCATGCGGGGCATAGCCTTCGTAAATGATTTCCTGATAGTTGGTCGCGTCCTTGCCCGAGGCGCGCTTGATGGCGGACACCACGTTGTCCTTGGGCATGTTGACGGCGCGGGCGTTCTGCATGGCACGCCGCAGGGCCGGATTGGAGTTCGGGTCAGGGCCGCCGGCGCGCACGGCGATGGCGATTTCCTTGCCGACGCGGGCGAACTGCTTCGCCATGCGGTTCCAGCGGGCGAACATGGCGTGCTTTCTGACTTCGAATATGCGGCCCATGCGTGACTCGAGTGAGGAGAAGTACACAATTATGCCGTGCCGCGGGTATCGCGGTCACGGGTGACGCCTGATTTTGGCCGGCGTCAGCCTCCCTGTTCCCAGATCACCTCGGCCCGTGCCGCCGCCGCACGCTGCAGCAAGTCGATCAGTGGCAGAGCACGCGTCGCCAGCTGCACGGGTGGTTCCTGGTCCCGTTCCTCCTCGCCCTGATCCTGCTCCGACCAATCCTCGTTGACCGCCGGAGGCGCGGCGGTGGGTTGGGTCTCGAGCCGCGCCAGGCCTGCCCGGAGCTGTTGCAGTGCGTTCGGCACGTCCTCGGCTTTGAAGGCGCCGGGCACCCGGCCGGAGGCACCCATCAGGCGCAGCAGCTGGCTGGCCGTGTCGCCGAACAAGGTGATGGAATCGGTGGCGGTGGAGCGAAACGTAACCAGCATGGGAGGGCTTCCGGAGGCGGCGAGAGCGGGCATTATGCGCCGGATCGCCCAGCCGGGTTCATGACCCCGCTTTATGACCCAACTTTATGACCTAGGGCGCTCAAGTACATGGAGCGGGCGCCTTCCCGGTCGGCTCCCTGGCCCATCAGCAGGGCCAGCGCCAGGTTCTGGTTGTAGGCGCCACGGGCGCTCAGCAGCGCCAGATTGCCGCACAGGTCGCCGAAATAGACGCAGCGGCCGAGCGAACTCATTTGCAACGGGGAGAGCTGCTGCTGCTGCTCGGTGAACGCCGTGATCGACGTGTTACTGAGTTGCCACGCCTGCGCGATGAGGCTGGCCGTACAAGCCCGATGCTGGTGAATGGCCTGGATGAACACCTCCGCTCGCATCAGTACGCCCGGATGGTCACGGTACTTGTCCATGGTCAGCCGGAACAGCACGATGTTGGCCAGCACGCTGACCAGCCCGAGCAGTCGAGCCACGATGGGCTCCACGTCACCATTCACCTTGGCACAAGCCTCGGCGGCACAAGAGGTACGCTCGGCCAGTTCCCAGGTGATATTGGGGAAGTCCTCGAAATAGCCGGGCGGAATCCGGAACACCGGCAGCAGGATGGCTTCCGCCAGCAGCCCGCGCAGCCCGTCCGTCCCCAGCAGGTACAACGCACGGTCGATGCTTTCCACCGGGCCGGGCGCGATCCGGTGATAGGCGCTGTTGGCTCGTTGCAGCACCGCCCCGGTCAGCGTCGGGTCCTCCATGATCAACCTGACCAGTGCCTGGCGCGAACTGTCGTTGTCGTTGATGGCTTGCAGCAGTTTGGGCAGCAGCAGGGGGCGGCGTGGGAAGTAGTCGCGTTCATGGACCGATTCGTCCAGTGCCTTGCCGACGCTCTCCAGCACGGCGGCATGCTCGCCGCTGATCTGATAATCGAACCGGGCGACGCTGAACGAGAGCCGGAACCCCTGGTGGACCGCCTGCTCGATTTCCTCGTTGCTGAACGTCACAGGCTCGTCGGGCGGGTCCTGCTCGGCCTGATCCTCCTGCGCGGGGGGCGGCAAGACCGGCTCGGTCTGCGGCGCCGGCCGGCGCGGCGCGGCCACTTTCACCAGCACTGCCGCCAGTCCCACGATCAGGACGATCAGAATCACGATCCACATGCGTTCGCCGGCCTCTTATTGTTGATCCATGATAGCGCCCCCGCAGCGCGGTCATCCCGGAATTTCACCTATCCCAAGGATTCATTTATGCCCGGGGCCGGCAATGGTAGAAAACCAGTATGAACACCGTACCTCACACCCGTTTGCCGGCGCTGTTCATCGGCCACGGCAGCCCGATGAACGCACTTGAGACCAATCGCCATACCCAGGCTTGGCGCCAGTTGGGCCACGCGCTCTCCGGCACAGCGGCTGGCGTGCCTCGCCCGAAGGCCGTGTTGGCGGTGTCGGCACACTGGTATACGCGCGGAACAGCCGTGACAGTGGCGTCTCGGCCCGAGACCATCCATGATTTCCATGGCTTCCCGCCGGAGTTGTTCGCGGTGCGCTATCCGGCCCCCGGGGATCCGGCACTGGCGCAGCGAGTGCAGGCGTTGTTGCAACCCACCGTGGTGGTCCCGGATCGGCCAGATAAGCAGGATCAGCAATGGGGACTGGACCACGGCACCTGGTCGGTGTTGACCCATGTGTTTCCTCAGGCGGATGTCCCGGTGGTCCAGCTGAGCATCGATGCGACACAGCCCGCCGAATACCACTATGAGCTGGGGCGCCGCCTGGCGCCGCTGCGCGAGGAGGGCGTGTTGATCCTGGGTAGCGGCAATGTGGTGCACAATCTGCGCGTCATCAAGTGGGGCAGCGATGCGGAGCCCTACCCATGGGCGACGGACTTCAACGACCGGCTGCGCTCGGCGCTGGCTGGCGGCGACCACCAGGCGGCCATCGACTACCAGCGCTTCGAGTCGGCCGCGCTGTCAGTCCCCACGCCGGAGCATTATCTGCCGCTACTGTACGTGCTGGGCGCGGCGGCCGGGCGGGAGAACCGGCCCACTTCGATACAATTTCCCACCGATGGTATCGAACTGGGATCCATCAGTATGCTGACGGTGTGCGCGGGCGATTTGACTGAGGAGGGGTAGCGATGAGTGTGAGCCTGGTGAGCGGCCAGTTGGATGAGATCGCGCCCGGCGTGCGCCGGCTGGTGGCCAATAACCCAGGCTTCATGACGGGGCCAGGCACCAACAGCTACCTGGTGGGGCGTGAGCGTTACGTGGTGATCGATCCAGGGCCATTGGGGAAGGCGCACATCCAGCGCATCCTGGAGCTGACCGGCGCTCGTATCGACGCGGTGCTGGTGACGCATACGCATCCAGACCATTCACCCGCCGCCCAGGCGCTGGCGGCAGCCACGGGTGCCGAGTTGCTCGGCCGGCCGCCTCCCGGAGACGGCCGCCAGGACCTGTCGTTCGAGCCGGCCCGGGTGGTGCAGGACGGCGAGATCTTCACGGTGGACGAGTTGCGGTTGCGGGCGATTCATACGCCGGGTCATGCGTCCAATCATCTTTGCTACCTGCTCGACGGCACCGGCCTGATCTTCACCGGCGATCATTTGATGCAGGGCTCCACCGTGGTGATCGCGCCGCCCGATGGCGATATGGGACAGTACCTGCAGTCGCTGCGGCGTCTGCAAAATGAGCCGGTCACCCGCATCGCACCGGGGCACGGCCTGGTCATCGAAACCGCCCAGCAGGAGATTGCCCACATCATCGCCCATCGCCTGCAGCGCGAGGCCAAGGTGCTGAACCGGCTCGCCGCGCTGGGTCAGGTCAGGCTGGAGGTGCTGGTGGCGAGTGTCTACGACGACGTGGATGCCCGCCTGCATCCGCTGGCGCAATCCTCCTTGCTGGCGCACTTGATCAAGCTGCGGGACGAGGGGCGGGTGGACGTCGAGCAGGACCAGTGGCGCGTAGCGTGATCCTATTCTGGCTCCCCGCTACAATGGCCGACGTCATCAGTGTCATTGCATCCTTATTGTGGCTACTCGCTCGCGCTCCCTCGCCGCTCCCTCCGTTGTCTCGTCGCCCCGGCGCCCGTTGCACCTGACTCCCGGCGCGCCCCTGATCGAACTCGAGGACTGTTCGTTGATTCTCGACGATCATGCGGTGCTGGACCGCGTGAGCTTCACGCTGCGCCATGGCGAGCGCTGGGCGCTGATCGGGGCGAACGGCTCCGGCAAGTCCATGCTGCTGAAGCTGCTACGCGGAGACATCTGGCCCACGCCCACCGGGAGCGAGCAGCGCGTCTACCATTTCGAGGCAGCGCCGAGCCGCCAACCGGCCGGCAACAAGGAATGGATCGCCTACGTCGGGCCGGAGCGTCAGGACAAATACGTGCGCTATGGTTGGGACTTGAGCGTGACCGAGGTGGTGACCACCGGGCTGTTCGACGAGGACATTCCGCTCACCCGGCCCAGCAGCGCCCAGCGCCGGAAAGTGGAGCGGCTGCTGCGGCGTTTCAGTCTGTGGGGACTGCGCCAGCGCCGTATCCTGTCCTTGTCGTATGGTCAACGGCGCCTCGCATTGGTGGCGCGCGCCTTCGCCAGCAAGGCACAGGTGTTGCTGCTGGACGAGGTCTTCAACGGTCTCGACGCCCGTGCCAAAGACAAGCTGCGGCGTGCGCTCGAACAGCCTCGCGGCGGCCACGACTGGATCGTGACTTCGCATCGGCCGGCCGAGCTGCCGGCCAACCTGACGCACCTGGCCAGAATCAGCGGCGGCAGCTTGGTCGAAGCCGGGCCGGTGCGTCGCGGGCGCGCCTCACCGATGGCTTGCGGACCTGCCGAGCGTCAGCGCCCGCCGGCCGTGCCGGGGCTTCCACCGCGGGGCAAGGGCACCGCGGTTACTCGTGGCGCCGGACGTCAGCCGCTGGTGACCATCACCAAGGCGTCCATCTATCGTGATTATCGTCCGGTGATTCGCGATCTGAACTGGATGCTGCGGCGTGGTGAGAACTGGGCGCTGTTGGGAGGCAACGGGTCGGGTAAATCCACGCTGCTGAGCATGATCTACGGCGACTTGCATCCCGCGCTGGGCGGCCGCATCGAGCGGCAGGGGGTGCCGCCCGGTACCCACATCGAGACCTGGAAACGCCGTGTCGGCTGGTTGTCGCCCGAGCTGCAGGCCAATTATTTCGCCGCCGGGTCGGTCGAGGAAATCGTCATCTCGGGTCGCTATGCCAGCATCGGCTTGAACGATCCGGCGACGCGGGCCGACCGGGCGGCGGCGGGGCGCTGGCTGAAATTCCTCGGCATCTCGCATCTGCGCGAGCGCAAGCCACGCCAGCTGTCTTATGGCCAGATGCGGCTGGCGCTGATCGCGCGCGCCATGGTCAACGATCCGGAACTGCTGTTGCTGGACGAGCCCTGCACCGGTCTGGATGGCGATGTGCGCGACCAGGTCCTCGGACTGATCGAGCGTCTGGCGCGCGGCGGTACGCAGATCGTGATGGCGGTGCACGATGCCGAGGACATCGTGCCCGCGGTCCGCAATGTGTTGACGATAGGGAAGGGCGGGAAAGTCCGGGCTCAGACTTTCACTTCGGCTTCGTAGACGATCACGGCGTCGCCGACGATCTGCACGCTTTGCGCCACCTTGCCGCTGCATTCGACTTCGACATGGACGATGCCCGGCCGGCGCACCCATTCGCCCTGGCGACCACGAAACACGACGCGGCCCTGGTCGGGTTGCAGCAAGCCGTGGCTCACCATGTACACGCCGAGCATGCCATGCGCGTTGCCGCTCACCGGATCCTCCGGGATGCCGAGCGCTGGACAGAACATGCGGGATTCGGTGCCCGCTCCCTGCTCGGTCGGGCTCAAGGCGAAGACGAAGTAGCCTTCCGCGCCGACGTGCGGCGTCAGGCGGGTGAGTTCCTCGAAATCGGGTTTCAATGAATCCAGCAGTTCGGGCGAGCGCAAACCGATGAGCAGGCGCGAGGTGCCCTTGGTGAGGATCTGCAGCGGACAGTCGCTGTGCAGGCTGGGGCTGGAAATCCCCAAGGCATCCAGCACCTGCCGGCGATGATGGTCGGGAATGATCGGGCCCAGCGAGGGCGGGCTCTGGGTGATGGCGATGCGCAGATCGCCCTCGACCTCGGTGACCAGGATCTCCACCACCCCGGCGCCGGTGCGCTGGCGCAACCGGCCGGCGGACCGGCCGTCGACCTTGGCGCGCACATATTGCGCGGCGATGGTGGCATGTCCGACGAACGGAATAGGATGCCGCGGAGTGAAATACTTGACCTGCATGTCGTGATCGCCGCTCTCGGCTTCGAGCACGAACGCGGTCTCGCCGTTGACCTCGGCGGCGATGGTCTGCATTTCCTGGTCGGACAGGTGGTCCGCGTCCAGTACCACGTTGGCGGGATTGCCGCAGAAACGCTGGCGCGTGAAGGTATCGACGTGAAACAGCCGGCAGCGGCGACTCGACATGGAATCCTGAGGCCTCGCGAATTATTCCCTGCCCCCTTATGGCGGAACTGCGCCAGAAGGTCAAATGGTCCCGTGGCCCAAATGACCCCATGGCCCAGATGACCCCATAGCTTGGCGTGCTGGATGCGGCTACAATGCGCCCCGCCTTGGGGTGGCCCTGACTGGGGCCTGAGATGCCGACCGCGATCCTGACGACCAGACGATCGCTCATCGGTGGACCCGTTGAACCTGATCCGGTTAGTACCGGCGTAGGGAGCAGGTCTTGCGATCTTTATTCGCTACTCGAGCTGAAAGCGACTGCTTGCGCCTTGCCGCGAACCCGGATCTTCGCACTGGAGGATCGGGTCATGCGTATTGGAACCTTGTTGTTGTCGGCCGGCCTGGCATTGCCAGCCGCCGGTGCCTGGGCGGCGGAACAGACTCTGGAAGAGGTCGTGGTGACCGCAACATTGCGTAGTCAGTCGCTGCGCGAAACCCCCGCCAGCGTCACGCTGCTCGACGAGCAGACACTGCGGGATGCCGGGCGTCAGCATTTCGAGGACGTGTTGACCGCGGTGCCCAACCTGCATTGGGCGGGTGGAACTTCGCGGCCGCGGTTCTTCCAATTGCGGGGGATCGGCGAGCGTGAGCAGTGGGAGGGCGCTCCCAACCCATCGGTCGGCTTCCTGATCGACGACATCGATTTCAGCGGCATCGGCATGGCCGCGACCCTGTTCGACATCGATCGTGTCGAAGTGCTGCGCGGCCCGCAGGGCATGGTGTACGGGGCCAATGCGCTCGCCGGCCTGATCGTCATGCGCAGCGCCGAACCGGCCAAGCAGTTCGGCTTCTCCACCGAAGCCTCGTATGGCGAGTACGACAGCGGCTCGCTCGGCGCGGTTGCCACCGGCCCGGTCGAGTCGTTGAACTCCGCCTGGCGGGTGGCGGTGCAGCGCTTTCGCAGCGACGGCTTCCGCACCGATCCTTATCTGCAGCGCGACGATACCAACGGTCGCGATGAACTGACGGCGCGCGCGAAGTGGCGCTGGCAGCCCAGCGACCAGACGACGGTGGACCTGACCTGGTTGCACACCGACCTGGACAACGGCTACGACGCCTGGTCGATCGACAATTCGCGCCGCTCGCTCGCGGACCGGCCGGGCAAGGACTCGCAACAGGCCGATGCGGGCTCGTTGCGGCTACAGACTCGCGCCGGATCCATCGGCACCGCGACGGTCATCGCCACGCTGTCGAAAGCGGATGGCGAGTACAGCTATGACGAGGACTGGGGCAATCCCCAGAGCTGGGCGCCGTACGTCTACGACTATTTCTACAAGGCGTTGAGCGAGCGCAAGGCGTACAGCCTGGAGGCGCGTTTGGCTTCGGATCCGGCCCGGGAGGCCGGCGACATCGCCTGGCTGGTTGGCGCCTACGGACTCGATGTCGACTATCGGCTCAGGGAAGCGCGCGATGGCGTATTCATCGATCCGGCGTTTCCGCAGGAGGCCAGTGCCACCCATGACCGGCTGAGCAGCCGCTATGACGCGCGCAATCTGGCCGTATTCGGCCAGTTGGACGGCAAGCTGAGCGCTCGTTGGGGCTGGTCGTTCGGCCTGCGCGCCGAGCAGCGCGATGCAAAATACAAGGATGGGGGCTTGTGGAGCGACGAGGCGCGCGCCACCGATGCCCGCCAGCGCAATGACATGGTGGGGGGGCAGGCGTCCGTGTACGTCGACGCGCAGCCGAATTTGCGTCTGTTCACGACCCTATCGAGAGGCTACAAGGCCGGTGGTTTCAACTTGGGACGTGCCGCGGCGCTGCGCGAACGCTTTGCGCCGGAATACCTGTGGAGCCTGGAGGTGGGTGCCAAGGGAGAATGGTTCGAGCGCCGGCTGTACGCCGATGTCACGGCGTTCTACATGAAGCGCGAAGACATGCAGGTATCCACCGGTATCCAGGAAGACGGGGTGGCTGGCGGCTACCTGTTCGTGACCGACAATGCCTCCGGCGGCCGCAACCTGGGCCTGGAGAGCAGCGTGCGTTGGCGGGTCACCTCGCAGCTCGAACTGGGCGGCGCGCTGGGTTTGTTGCATACCCGCTATTCCGGCTATCGCCCTACGGGCGTGGACGTGAGCGATCGCGACCAGGCTTATGCGCCCGAATACCAGCTGTCGCTCAATGCCACCTGGCGCAGCCCGCGCGGTCTGATGGCGCGAGTGGACTTCGTGGCCATCGACGACTATTACTTCGACGTGCCGCCCGCCAATCAGCAGGCCCCTGCCTATTCGCTCACTCACCTGAAGGTGGGCTACGAAACCGACCACTGGGGCGTGTACGCCTGGGGGCGCAACGTGTTCGACCGGGACTACCTGGTGCGCGGCTACTTTTTCGCCAACGAGCCGCCGGATTGGGCACCCAAGCGTTACACCCAACTGGGTGAGCCGCGCCAGTTCGGCGTCAGTTTCCGCTGGTCATATTGATTAAAGGAGAATGTATGCGCACCGCGATCGAAATCAGTCTGTATCCGTTGTCCGCGGACTATATCCCGCCCATCAAGGGTTTCATCGACCGGCTCAACACCTACCCCGAGCTGCAGGTCACCACCAACGCCATGAGCACCCAGGTCGCGGGCGAGCACGCGCGGCTGTTCGAGATTCTGGCCAAGGAGACCGCCATCACGTTCGCCGAGGCCGGACGCAAGGTGTTCGTAATGAAAGTGCTTGGCGGCGAGGCCTGATGGTGAGGTCTGATGCTGAGGCTTGATGGCGCGTCATGCATGAATTGATGGAGCAATTGCGTGCGACCAGCGCCGCCGAGGCGGTGGCCGCGGCACTGGGGTTGGCCTATCTGTTGCTGGCGGTACGGCGCAATCTGCTGTGCTGGTTGTGCGCCTTCGTCAGCACCGCCATCTACCTGGTGCTGTTCGCCCGCGCGGCGCTGTACATGCAGTCGCTGCTGCAGGTGTTCTACCTGGTCATGGCGGTGTACGGCTTCATCGAATGGCGCAAGGGCCGCTCGGCGGCGGGCGAGGTGCTGATCCGATCCTGGGGAGGGCGCGAACACATCGTCGCAGCCGTGCTGATCGCGGTGGCGACTGTGCTCAATGGCTGGCTGCTGGCGGGTCATACCGATGCGGCGGCGCCTTACACGGATTCGTTCGTGACCTGGAGCAGTGTGGTCACCACTTGGATGGTGGCGCGCCGGGTGATCGAGAATTGGCTTTACTGGTTGGTGGTCGATGCGGTAGCCGCGTGGCTGTATTTCTCCCAGGGACTGCTGGTCACCACCTTGCTGTTCGTGATCTATCTCTACATCGTGGTGCGCGGCTACCTGGCCTGGCGGCGGGAACTCGCTCAGCAGAGGGCTGTTTCCGATCCAGGCGCCGATGCGGGCGGTACCGCACGTGCCTGAGCGACAAAGCATCCTGTCGCTGGCTGAGGTGTCGGCCGTTCTCGCCGCCAGCGGCGTCGAGGTGGGCCACCCCGCCAGCGTCGAACGCATCAAGCATGGGCTGACCAATGCCAGTTGGCGGGTGCGCGGTCCCGCCAGCGACGTGGTGGTACGGCTCAGCAATACCGATGAGGATTCGCTGCAGATCGATCGCGCCAGCGAGGCGAGGATAATGGCGTTGGTCGCCGGGGAAGGAATCGGACCCGAGGTCATTCACAGCGATCCAGCGCGGCACATCTTGGTCACTCGTTACGCTGGGATGACCTGGAGTGACGCCGATGCCGTGGAGCCGTCGAACGTCGAGCGCATCGCTACTCTATTGTGCAAGTTGCACGCTCTGCGGCCGCCCGCCGGTATTCGGCGCGTCGATCTGCGGACAGTCATCGACGGCTACCTTGATACGTTGGATGGGCATGGTGTGGCGTGCGAGGCCAGTGCTTCAAAATTGCGTACGCGCGCTCATGAAGTAGCGGCCTTGCTGCAACAACAACCTGAGCTACGGCTTTGCCACAATGATGTCCACGCTTTCAACATCGTCGACGACGGCGCGCTGCGCCTGATCGACTGGGAATACGCCGGGCTGGGCGAGCGCTTCTTCGACCTGGCTTCGATCTGCGTCTACCAGAAATACGACAAGGTGCAGCGCGAGCGGCTGCTGCGTGCCTACGAGGTTGCGAGCGCTGCAGGAGCCAGCACCCTGGCCGGGCAGTCGTGGCACCGCCTGGAACTATGCTGCTGGCTGTTCGATTATGTGCGCGACCTGTGGACCGCGGTGCGGGAAATCCGCTGATATCCCTCCCCGGCTCTGCCACCCGACCTGTTCTACCGTCGACGTCCGCGATGCTTCATTCTGCGGGCGTTGGTGGGGGCTCCCGATTGGGCATCCCTAGCTCGCCTTATCGATCCATCCTTCGTGGCGCGGCACGCGCAGACCATTTCCTTTTCATGTTTCGTCGTCTCCCTGACTAGCCCGGGATGCGCAATCGGGAGTCCTCGCCGGCGCTTTTCTTTGGCGTCGGCGAGCGACGTGCGTGTCTACTTCTTGCCTTCCGTCTGCCGCGCGACAGCGTCGGCCGCTGCCTTGATGGCTGCGGGGTCGCCGAGGAAGCGCCGCGACAGCGGCTTCAGGTTGCCGTCCAACTCGTAGTGGATGGGCACACCGGTGGGAATGTTGAACTCGACGATTTCCTCGTTCGACATGTTGTCGAGCATTTTCACCAGCGCGCGCAGGCTGTTGCCGTGCGCCACCACCAGCACATTGCGGCCGGCCCGCAGTTCGGGGGCGAGCCGGTTGTTCCAGTACGGCAGCACGCGATCGAGCGTGGTCTTGAGCGATTCGGTGGCGGGCAGCTCTTCAGGCTTGAGGTTGGCGTAGCGCCGCTCGAAGCGGGGGTGGCGCTGATCGTCGAGCGACAGCGGGGGAGGCGGAATGTCGTAGCTGCGGCGCCAGATTTTTACCTGGTCGGCGCCGTGCTGCTCCACCGTCTGTGCCTTGTTCAGTCCCTGCAGCGCGCCATAGTGCCGTTCGTTGAGCCGCCAGCTGCGTTCCACCGGTAGCCACATCAGGTCCATTTCATCCAGCGTGATCCACAGGGTGCGGATGGCGCGCTTGAGCAGCGAAGTGAAGGCCAGGTCGAACTGGAAGCCTTCGGCTTTGAGCAGGCGGCCCGCCTCTCGCGCTTCGTTGCGGCCCTGATCGGTCAGGTCGACGTCGACCCAGCCGGTGAACAGATTCTCCAGATTCCAGACGCTTTGGCCGTGACGGACCAGGACTAATTTGCCAGGCATGATGAACTCGGGAAGTGAACGGATTGCCAAGGATGCATGATTTTGAAGGAACGCAAAACACGCCGGCGCTGGGTCGATACTGGGTCGACACTGGGCCGGTCGCCGCCGATGGCGGCGGGGGTACTTCCTTGTACCCGATTTCCTGCCAGGTTGCCGCTAACCTTCGGAGATGGCGCGTACCGCCTGCAGGGCCACCGAAAGCGTGGCGAAGTCCAGCTGCGACAGGCTGCGCATGTCGTTCAGGGTCTGGCGCACATGAGCGACCGCGGTCGCCTTGCGCTCCAGCCAGGCATCGACGGCACCGGCCGCCGGGACCCGCTTGGATTTGCCGAGCACGTGCAGGCACAGCTTGCGCTGCATGTCGTAGATATTGTCGCGCAGCGTGGAACGGGCCACCGCCTGCCAATGACCCCTGACACCCAGCTGTTCGATCTGCTCGCGAATCCAGTCCAGCGACAGCGCCGTGCCGATGCCGAAGTACACGGCCGCCACCGCCTCGATGGCTACACCGGTCTGGTCGGAGATGTCGACGATGTCCGGGCCGGAGCGCAATGCCGCGAGGCTGGCCATCCGCTTGCTGAGCCCGTCCGGCACCTTGGCCGCCTTGCAGGCTTCATGCTTGCGCTGGAAACCCTCCAGGTCCGCGCCCGACAGCACGCGGGGCAGGGCCTGGTCGAGCTTGGCCAGCCCGGCGCGCAGGCGGCTGACCTGCTGTTCGATGTGCAGCCCGCCACGATGCCGATGCAGCAGCCAGTAAGTGCTGAAGCGCAGCAGCCGGGTGGTTTCGAACATCATTTCGTACTGGGTCTTGGCATCGATGCGCGCGTCCAGCGCTTCGATGTCGCTCCAGGTGGTGCGCATGTCGAACGCTTCGCGGGCAATCGCGTAGGCACGCACGATGCTTGCCGCATTGGCGCCGGTGTCCTCCTGCGCGCGGCGCGCAAACGACGCGCCCATGCGATTCACCATGCTGTTGGTGGTCGCCGTGGCGATGATCTCGCGCCGCAACCGATGCTGGCTCAGATACCTGGCGAAGCGCTTCTGCATCTGCGGCGGGAAATAACGCTCCAACTCGTGCGCCAGGTACGGATCCTCGGGCACGTCCGAATCGATCAGCAGCGTATACAGCGCCATCTTGGCATACGCCAGGACGATGGCCAGTTCCGGCCGGGTCAGGCCGCGGCCAGCCTTGTTGCGCTCGTCGATCTCCTCGCTGTTGGGCAGGAACTCCAGGGTCCGATCCAGGCCGCCGGACAGTTCCAGCGAACGGATGGTGTGCACGTGTTCGAGCAGATCCTTGGATGCGCGCGCCTCCATCATCGACAGGGCCTGGCTCTGCAGGTAGTTGTCGCGCAGTACCAGGAAGGCGACGTCCTCGGTCATGTCGGCCAGCAGCTTGTTGCGCTTGGCCAGCGTCAGGCCGGTGCGCTTGGGCAGGTTGTTGAGCAGGATCTTGATGTTGACTTCATGGTCGGAGCAATCGACGCCGCCGGAGTTGTCGACGAAGTCGGTGTTCAAGCGGCCGCCGTTGAGCGCGTACTCGATACGGCCGCGCTGCGACAGACCGAGGTTGCCGCCTTCGCCGATCACCTTGCAGCGCAGATCCTTGCCATTGACGCGTACCGCGTCGTTGGCGCGGTCACCGACGTCGCTGTTGGCTTCATCGCTGGCCTTGACGTAGGTGCCGATGCCGCCGTTCCACAACAGGTCCACCTGCATGCACAGCACGGCGCGGATCAGCTCGGTCGGCGTCAGGGTATCCCGGTCGAGGCCCAGCATGGCCTGCGCCTGCGAAGAAATCTTCACCGACTTGGCGCTGCGCGGATAGATGCCGCCGCCCTTGGAGATCAGCTTGCTGTTGTAGTCCTCCCAGCTGGAGCGCGGCAGCACGAACATACGTTTGCGTTCGGCGTAGCTGCGGGCCGCGTCCGGTTCCGGATCGAGGAAGATGTGCTGGTGGTTGAATGCCGCCAGCAGCCGCGTGTGCGGCGATTGCAGCATGCCGTTGCCGAATACGTCGCCGGCCATGTCACCGATGCCGACGGCGGTGAAGTTCTGGGTCTGGGTATCGACACCCAGTTCGCGGAAGTGACGCTTGACGCACTCCCAGGCGCCACGGGCGGTGATGCCCATCTTCTTATGATCGTAACCGGCCGAACCGCCGGAGGCGAAGGCGTCGCCGAGCCAGAAATTGTATTCGGCGGCGATGCGGTTGGCGATGTCGGAGAATGAGGCCGTGCCCTTGTCGGCGGCGACCACCAGGTAGGCGTCGTTGCCGTCGCGGCGCACCACCTGGGGCGGCGGTACGATGTGGCCGTCGACGATATTGTCGGTGATGTCGAGCAGGCCGCGGATGAAGGTGCGATAGCATTCCACGCCCTCACGCTGCACGTCCTCGCGGCTGGCGTTGACCGGTAGCCGTTTCGGCACGAAGCCGCCCTTGGCGCCCACCGGGACGATCAACGTGTTCTTGACGTTCTGGGCTTTCATCAGGCCCAGCACCTCGGTACGGAAGTCCTCGCGGCGATCGGACCAGCGGATGCCGCCGCGCGCCACATGGCCCATGCGCAGATGGACGCCCTCGACGCGCGGCGAATACACGAACACTTCGAATGCGGGCCGCGGTTGCGGCAGGTCCGTGATGTTGCGCGAGTCGAGCTTGAACGACACGTATGATTTCCAGGGTTCCGGGTCGTCGCGATGCGGTTCGTCGACCTGGTAGTAGTTGGTACGCAGGGTCGCGGCGATGGCTCCGGCGAAGCGGCGCAGGATGCGATCCTCGTCCGGCGAGGTCACGGCATCCAGCTGTTTGGTCAACTGGTGCTTCAGGCGTGTGACCTCCGCGGCGCTGCGGGCGGGTTTGAGCGCCGGGTCGAACTGAGCTTCGAAAATGCCCGACAGGGTGGCGGTGATGCCGGCGTTGGAGGCCAGCACTTCCTCCATGTAGGACTGGCTGAAGGCCACGCCGCCTTGCAGCACGAAGCGGCAGTAGGCGCGCAGCACCATGGCCTGGCGCCAGGTCAGGTCGGCGGCCACGATCAGCCGATTGAAACCGTCGTTCTCGGCGCGCCCGCTCCAGACGGCGGTGAAGGTATCGGTGAAGCGCCTTCCCAGCTTGTCGGGATCGGCCACCGCGCCATCGCGCCGCTGCATTTCGAAGTCCTGCAGCCAGACGGCATGGCTGGCGGCCGAAGACTCGGTGCGCGGCGGTTCGATATGGTACGGACGTTCGCTCAGTACGGTGAAGCCGAGATTCTCCAGGATCGGCAGGGCGCGCGACAGGGGAATCGGGGCGGCAGAACGCACCAGCCGCAGATGCACGGCGTGGCCTTCGCCACGTACCAGGCGCATCGAAATGCGATCGGCGTCGCGCAGCACGGCATCGATGTGGGTGGCGTCTTCCACCGCCATGTCGGTGGACGCGTCTTCCTCGTAGGCGGCGGAGAACGCGCCGGCCAGGCGCTCGGCCAGCTCCACGCCGGCCAGTTCGCCGTGCCTGGCAATCAAGGCTTCGCGCAGGCGATCATCCCAGGTGCGAATGGCCTCGGCGATCTCCTGTTCCAGACCGTCCACGTCGATGGCCGACACGCCGTCCTGGGGCAGCCGCACGATCATGTGCACGCGGGCCAGGGCCGAGTCGGACAGCTGGACCTGCGATTCGATGCCGACCGCACGCAGCCGGTCGCGCACCAGCGCTTCGATCTTGTTGCGCACCTGGGTGTTGTAGCGGTCGCGCGGTACGAAGATCATGCCCGAGTAGAAGCGGCCGAAGGCGTCCAGCCGCATGAACACACGCACCCGGTGGCGTTCGTACAGGTTGACGATGCCACGCACGATGCGGATCAGATCGGCCACCCGCGCCTGGAACAATTCGTCGCGCGGATAGGTCTCCAGCACATGCATGACCGCCTTGCCGTCATGGCTGGTGGGGTCGAGCCCGAAATGGTCCACTACGCGCTCGATCTTATGGCGCAGCAACGGGATTTCGCGCGGGCTGCGGCTGTACACCGATGAAGTGAACAGGCCGAGGAAGCGCCGTTCGCCGGTGACGCGGCCGCCGCTGTCGAAGGTCTTGATGCCGATGTAGTCGAGATAGGTCGACCGGTGCACGGTGGACACCGAATTGGCCTTGGTGATGGTGAGCAGGTCGGGTTCACGTGCGTGCTCACGCAGCTTGCCCGTCAGCACGGTCGGTTCGAGCTTCTGACCCGGGCGTTCGCGCAGTATGCCGAGACCAGAGCCCGGCAGCGCTTCCAGTACGTCCTCGGAACGGCCCCGCTTCAGGCGGTACTCGCGGTAGCCGAGGAAGGTGAAATGGTTGGCTTGCATCCAGTCGAGCAGCGCGCTCACTTCACGCGCTTCGCTGGCGGCGGCGGGCGGCGGGCGGCTGCCGATGTCCTGGGCCACTTCCTGGGCGCGCTGCCGCATGGCCGGCCAGTCGGTCACGGCCAGGCGTACGTCCTCGATCACCCGCAGAATCTTGCGCTCCAGCTCCTTCAACTGCGCCGGGTCGTTGATCCGGTCGATTTCGATGTGCTGCCAGGATTCGGCCACGAACTTGCCACCGTGCGCGCCGTCCTCTTCTATCTCCAGCAGGCGCCCGGTGGCGTCGCGGCGCACACCGATGATGGGATGCACCATCAGATGGATGGTGAGACCGGCCCGGGTCAGGATCAGGCCGAGCGAGTCCACCAGGAACGGCATGTCGTTGGCCACGATCTCGACGATGGAATGGTTCGAGGACCAGCCGTCGCGCTGCTCGTCCGTATTGAACACCCGGACCGCCGCACGGCCGCTTTTGCGGGTGGCGGCGAAGCGCATCTGTCCGAGGGCTGCCCCCGCCAGGACGGCGTTGTCATACAAGCTCAGGTCTTCCTCGCCGACCCCTCGGTAGTACTGCCGGATGAAGTTCTGGGCTGCGATCGGATCGCGACGATGACGTGCGCGAGCGGCGATGGCAGCGATACGTTCGATGATTTTCTTGCGGGCCGCGGGAATGGTGCCGTACATGATGTGAGTTCGAGACCTGTGAGTTCGATACCAGGGTGGACGTTATGTAGCGGGTCGACGCTGTAACTGCAATGCGTAAAACCAATGGTTGACGCGATTGCCGCTTGCTGGGCGGCAATCGCGTTAGGCAGGCTGGATGAGATCGGCGATCACCGCCGCCAGGAACCGGCACGCTTCGCCGCCGGTGATGCATCGATGGTCGAAAGTCAACGACAAGGGAATGCGGACATGAATCTCGGGGGCGCTGGCACCCGCCACCACGTCGCGTTGCAGTTTGCCGGCGCCGAGAATGGCCACGGTCGGTGGCACCACCAGTGGCGTGGCGTAGCGGCCCGCCAGGGTGCCGAAGTTCGACAGGGTGAAGCTGTAGTTGCGCATTTCCTCGGCAGTGACGCTCCGCGAGCGGGTGCGTTCCTTGAGATCGTCCAGCGCCGCGCGCAATTGGCCGGCCGAGCGGGCGCCGGCATCTTTCAGTACCGGTACGATCAATCCTTCGCTGGTGTCCACGGCGATGGCCAGGTCCACCTGCGGCAACAGCTTGCGTGCCGGCCCCGCCGGGTCGAACCAGGCGTTGAGACCGGGTTCGGCTTTGACGCCCGCCACGATGGCGCGGATCAGCCGGGGGGTGATGGCGCCGCGCTCGGCCCAGGCGTCGATGTCGGCATCATCGAAGATGGTGCACATGGCGATTGCATCGCGCGACAGCGACATGCTCGCCGACATGGCTTTGCGAGGGCCGCGCAGCCGCTCCGCATCTTGCATGGCCGGGAAGGCCGCGGTCAGCGCCTGGCCCCGGGCGCCGAGATTGGCTGCCGCCAGCACGTCATCCACGCTGATGAGTCCATGCCGGCCGCTGGCGCGGCAGCCCGCCAGGTCCACTTTCAGACGCTTGGCAAGCATGCGCACGGCGGGTGCGGCCCGGACTCGATCTCGCGATCCGGGTCGTGCGCCGCCGGCAATGGCCCGGTCGATGAACTCACGGTCGCTCGATGCCATGTGGCCGACCACCATGCCTTGAGCGTGCTGCGGTTGCGCGGTGCTGTTTGAGCCCGCGGCGGTGGTTTGCGCCGGCAGATCGAAATCGACCAGGGGCTTGCCGGTCTGCACCGTGTCGCCGGGCTGCGCATGCAGCCTGACGATGCGGCCGGCATAAGGGCTGGGCACCTCGACCACCGCCTTGGCGGTTTCCACCGACACCAGCGGCTGATCCACCGCGACGCTGTCGCCTTCCTGGACATGCCAGGAGACGATGTCGGCTTCGGGCAGACCCTCGCCCAGGTCGGGAAGCTTGAATGTAATCACGACTGCTCCAACGTCGCGTGCACCGCATCGACGATGCGCGTGACGCTCGGAATGAATTCATTCTCCAGCCGGTACAGTGGCATGACGGTGTCGTAGCCGGTGACGCGTTTGATCGGCGCGACCAGGTCGTACAGGCCTTCGTCGGCGACGAGGGCGGCGATTTCGGCGCCCACCGCGCAGTTGCGTGCGGCTTCGTGCACGATGACCAGACGGCCGGTGCGCGCCACCGACTCGAGAATGGTGCTGGCGTCGATGGGACTGATGGTGGCGAGATCGATGACCTCGGCGCTCACTCCTTGCGCCGCCAGTTGGTCGGCGGCCTGCAGCACCTCCACGGTCATGGCGCCCCAGGTCACCATGGTCACGTCCTCGCCCTCGCGCAGGGTGTAGCAGACATCCAGCGGCAACGCCGTGCCGTCGTCGGCGACTTCCTGCTTCACATAGCGATAGATGCGGGTGGGCTCGAGAAAGATCACCGGATCGGGTTCGCGGATGGCGGCCAGCAGCAATCCGTAGGCCCGCCCCGGCGAGGACGGACAGACGACGCGAATGCCCGGGATGTGCGCCAGCATGGATTCGACCGCCTCGGAATGATGCTCCGGGGCGTGAATGCCGCCACCGTGTGGCATACGCATGACGACCGGGCAGCTCAGACGGCCGCGCGTGCGATGCCGCAACCGGCTAATGTGGTTCACGATCTGGTCCAGCGCCGGGTAGACGAACCCCATGAACTGGATTTCGGCGACCGGCTTCATGCCTTGCGCGGCCAGGCCGACGCACATGCCGCCGATCATGTTCTCCGCCAGCGGCGTGTCCTGGACCCGGTCGGCGCCGAAACGCTCCATCAACCCGGCAGTGGCGCGGAACACGCCTCCGCTGCGCCCGACATCCTCGCCAAGCACGATGACGCTCGGGTCGTGGGCCAGCTCCCACGCCTGGGCCATGGCAATGGCCTCGATCATGGTGACCTTGGGCATCAGCGCTGCGGCCTCGAACGGCTGGTCGACCCGCGGTGGGCAATCCGGTCTGTGGATATCACGATCACGGCGTGGCTCAGTGCGATGGCCGACCGGTGCCGGCGTAACGTCGCGCCTGGGCTTGCTGGGTTTCGATATAGGGCGGCGGATTGGCGAATAAATACTCGAACATGCTGTCGGTCGACGCCTTGGGCGTGTTCAGGTACTCCGTCACGGCCGCTGCCACTTCGCGCATGAATTCCGCCTGCATGGCTTGTTCGCGTGTTGCGTCGAGGACGCCCTGTGCGGTCAGGAATTTGCGCAGCCGGATCATGGGTTCGAGCTCCCAGGCGGCGGCTACTTCGGCGGCCGGGCGATAACGGCTCGCGTCGTCGGCCGTGGTGTGGTCGCTGAGCCGGTAGCTCAGCGCCTCGATCACGGTCGGGCCCCCACCGGCACGGGCGCGGGCCAACGCTTGTTCCGTCGCGGCGCGCACCGCAATCACGTCATTGCCGTCCACCTGCAGTCCGGGGATACCGGCGGCGATGGCCTTTTGCGCCAAGGTGCGCGCTGCGGTCTGTTCTTCGATGGGCACTGAAATGGCCCACTTGTTGTTCACCACCATGAACACCACCGGCAGTTGTTTGGCGCCGGCCAGGTTGATGGCCTCGTAGAACGAGCCCTCCGAGGTGCCGCCGTCGCCGATATAGGCCAGTGCGCAGCGCGGTTCCTTGCGCACCTTGAACGCCATGGCGGCGCCGGCGGCGTGCAAGGTCTGGGTGGCGATGGGGACGCACCAGGGGAAATCATGGCGCGGACCGGCGAAGTCGTTGCCCCGTTCGTCGCCGCCCCAGTACAGCAGGACCTCGGTCATGCGCACGCCGCGCCAGAGCAGGGTGCCCACTTCACGATAGACGATGGAAACGCAATCTTCCGGGCGCAGCGCGGCGGCGACGCCCACATGGGTGGCCTCCTGGCCCAGGCAGGACGCGTAGGTGCCCAGCTTGCCGGTGCGCTGCAGATTGACGGCCTTGGCGTCGAACAGGCGGGCACGCAGCATGGCGGCGAACAGGCTCCGCAGTTCGCCAGGATCATGGGCAAAACCAGGCAATTCACCGACTACACCGCCCTGCGCGTCCAGATGTTGCAGATACTGGACGCGAAACTCGGCCACCGTTCTCACCCGGCTGTGTCTCCTTATCGGGACGACCAGAATTTGGTCATCACCTAAGCGATTGACCAATTATAGCCAGGCTTGTGCCCGGTTTTGTAATTCGTCGGTCACGGCGGCGGCGATTTCAGGGCCGGGCGACGTCACGCGAGCTGGTGGGCGCGGGCCAGCAGCTTGGTCAGCAGCAAGTCGAGACCGCGGCGTTCGGCGGGATCCAGGGCGTCGAGCAACTGCTGCTCGTATTGCAGCGTCAGCGGCGCCACCTTGGTGTATACAGCCTGGCCCGAACTCGATAGCCGCAATACCGAGCGGCGGCGGTCGTGCTTGTCGTAGCTGCGTTTGAGGCGGCGGTCGGCGATCAGACCCTGCACGGCGCGGCTCACCGCGACCTTGTCCATGGCGGTGCGCTCGGCGACTTCACCCGCCGACAGGTCCGGGTAACGGGCCAGCACGGCCATGATGCGCCATTCCGGGATGGACAGACCGAACTGGCGTTCATAGGCGCGCGCGATGCTCATGCTGACCACGTTGGTCAGCACCGACAGCCGGTAGGGCACGAACCGTTCCAGGTGCATCTGGTCGATGCTCATCGTGTCGTTGCCGGCCGGGTGGGGGGGCGGGGAAGCGGTCCGGCCGCCGCCCGGGGTGTTGCCGGGGGCACTCTGGTCCTTGGAAGGGGTCTTACTCATGGCGCTCTTGACGGAGGTTCTTGACGGACGGGAAATAAATAGTTTCAATTGTAACTATTGCTGCATGGCCGAGGGTTGCGATCATGAATTCGGATACTGTCATCAATCCCATGGGCACGGACGGGTTCGAGTTCGTCGAATACACCGCTGCCGACCCTGAACTGCTGCGTACCCTGTTCGAGCGCCTGGGATTTCCCGCCACGGCGCGGCATCGCAGCAAGAACGTCACGCTGCATCGGCAGGGCGACATCAATTTCATCATCAATGCCGAACGCGACAGCTTCGCGCAACGCTTCGCCCGCGAGCATGGCCCGTCGGCCTGCGCCATGGCATTTCGCGTCAAGGACGCCTCGTATGCCTACCGGCGCTGCATCGAACTGGGCGCCAAGCCGGTGCAGGGGGCGGTCGGGCCGATGGAGCTGCAGATTCCGGCCATCGAGGGCATCGGCGGCAGCCTGATCTATCTGGTGGACCGCTACGGCGAACGTACCATCTACGACGTGGATTTCGTGCCCGTGCCGGGAGCCGGTGCCACGCGCACCGCCGGGCTGACCTACATCGACCATCTCACCCACAACGTGGCGCGCGGCAACATGGACAAGTGGGCGGGTTTCTATGAAAAGCTGTTCAACTTCCGTGAAATCCGCTACTTCGACATCGAAGGCAAGAAGACCGGACTGTTCAGCCGCGCTATGACCAGCCCGTGCGGTAAAATTCGCATCCCGATCAACGAGTCGCAGGACGACAAGTCCCAGATCGAGGAGTACCTGCGGGAGTATCACGGCGAAGGCATTCAACATATTGCATTGGGAACCGGCGATATTTTCTCGACCGTGGATGTGCTGCGCGGCCAGGGAGTGCAGTTCCAGGACACTCCCGATACATATTATGAAGGCGTGGACGCGCGCGTCACCGGTCACCGCGAAAATCTGGTGGAGCTGGCCAAGCGCCGCATCCTGATCGACGGCAATCCGGACCAGGGCGAGGGGCTGCTGCTGCAGATTTTCACCCAGAACGTGATCGGCCCGATCTTTTTCGAGATCATTCAACGCAAGGGCAACGACGGTTTCGGCGAGGGCAATTTCAAGGCCCTGTTCGAGTCCATCGAGCTGGACCAGATGCGGCGTGGCGTGATCTAGACGAAACGACAGCGCGGGTGGCAGCCAATGAAACAGCGTATCTCCTTTCCCCGCGTCGAAGGCCAGGCCTCGCGCCAGGCGCATGCCGACCTTCCGGCGGGCACTTACGAGCGTGAGATCAGCAAGGACGGCTTCTTCGGTCCGGCGGCCATGCTGTATCACCAGCATCCACCCACCGGCTGGACCAGCTTCGAGGGTCCACTGCGTCCGCACGCGTTCGATCTGAACCGCCTGCCGGCTGATCAGTATTCGCCGTGGCAGGCGACGGAGGTCCTGCGCAATACCCACGTGCGGGTGCGCTTCTGGACCTTGCGGCAGTCCATGGACCACCTGGCGCGCAACGCGGACGGCGACGACCTGCTGTTCGTACACAGCGGTGCCGGTGAGCTGTTCTGCGACTATGGCCACCTCAGCATCGCCGCCGGCGACTACGTGCTGGTGCCCCGCGGTACCATGTGGCGCATCGAAGTGCGCGAGCCGTTGTCGGCGCTGCTGATCGAAGCGGTCAATGCGAGCTACGAATTGCCGGACAAGGGGCTGCTGGGCGGGCATGCCATTTTCGATCCGGCCATGCTGGACACCCCGGCGATGGATGAAGCGTTCGTCGCGCAGCGCAGCGACGAACGTCCCTGGCGGGTGCTGATCAAGCGTCATCAGGAGGTGTCGATCGCGACCTTTCCGTTCAACCCGCTGGATGCCGTGGGCTGGCACGGCGATCTGTGCGTGGTGCGCATCAATGTGAAGGACATCCGTCCGGTGATGAGCCATCGCTATCATCTGCCACCCTCGGCGCATACCACCTTCGTCGGTCAGCGCTTCGTGGTCTGCACTTTCGTGCCGCGGCCGTTCGAGTCCGACCCGGGCGCGATCAAGGTGCCGTTCTTCCATAACAACGACGATTACGACGAAGTCATTTTCTATCACGCCGGCAATTTCTTCTCACGCGACAATATCGCGCCGGGCATGATGACGCTGCATCCCAGCGGCTTCACGCATGGCCCGCATCCCAAGGCATTGAAGAACATGCTGAACCAGACCAAGTCGGCCACCGACGAATACGCGGTCATGATCGATGCGCGCGATGCGCTGGAGGTGACCGATGCCGCGCGCCAGGTGGAATGGGCCGGCTACGTGGATTCCTGGAAGGGATGATGCGGGCCGGCGGTCCAGGCGAGGATGACGCCTGGGCGGGCCGGCCAACCATGCCGATTGTCGCTGGATTACTGCTGAATTATTGGGGCGGTTCCGCGCCAGGATGTGAGTCTTCCATCGGGTGAGTGGTGAGCTGGTCATCCTTGGCCGGCAGCGGTGTGGTGACCGCGCCCGGGCTGGCGGATTCGCCGGTCACCGGGGTCCCGGTAGCTGGCTGCTGCTGGGGGGCGGCAGCGACATTCGCGTTCGAGGGGCTGGCGGTCGAATGCGCGATGGCGGCCAGGAAATGCTGAGCGGGCGCCGCTGTCGTCGGCTCGGCGCGGATGATTTCGCTCGCCAGGATGCCGGGACGACCATAGAAGCTTTCGTTGGAACTGCTGTCGATCGTCAGGGCCGAGCCGTCGAGCGCGACTCCGGCAAACAGGCCGCTGGAGCGCGAGTAGGAATAGACCTGGGCGGTGAGGCCGATGTCGGTGGCCGCCGAACTCTGGCGCCCGACCGGGCCGGCGGCCACGGCCGCGTCGGCGCCCAGGGTGATCTTGCCACCGACGATGCCTTCGATGCCCTGGCGCGACGTGAACACTAGCACCACGTCGGTGGCTTGCACCCCGACCTGGAAGCCGAAACTGCCGCCGGTGAGGTTGACGAACACCGGATTGCTCCAGGAGCCGTTGTCGCGGCGTACCACCAGCACGCCCTTGCCGCGCCGGCCGCCGATACCCAGGCCCACCTTGATGACACTGGGAACCACGGCCACCGCATAGGCTCGTTCCAGCAGCCAGGTGGGAATGTTCTGCTCCGGCATCTGCAGCGATTCCTCCAGGACCTTGGTGGCGGTGAGCAACCGCGCATCCTGTCGTTCGCCTGCGACGGCGCCACCCGCCGTGAACAGAGTCAGAGCCGTCAGTGTGAAACCGGCCAGCAATGATTGCGCTCGCATCGTTTGCCTGCACCTCAGTAATAGTTTTGGCCCGACTGTCGGGGCGGTCGTATGGTGTGGCCGCTCCGCCAGCTCCGCGCCCGCGTGACGACCCTGTATCCAACCATGCACCGGGGTTGGACTTTAGCAGATACGATTCGTTCGGGAGAGGCGGATGCGCTGTGGCGGCGCAATGACGGGCCGCTGGCTCGAGGTTTCAGTTCGGCCGCTTGTCGGTGGCATTCAGGTCGGGCTGGTTGGTAACGAGCTTGTACTCGATCAGCTTGTGGCGCTCGCCGCGATCGGAAAAGAAACGCGCCAGGCGTTCGCGGGCCCGTTGCCGGGAAATCTGATCCGCGCCGCTGTCGCCATTGAGTTCCTCGAAGCTTTGAACCAGGTATTTCTCCGCGTCCCGATTGCGGCCTTCGCGGTGCAGCGCCTCGCCCAGCGCGCTGGCCGAGCGCGCGGCGCGCCAGGCGGGAGCATCGGTGCGCTTCCATCGATTCATCGATGCGGTCAAGATTGCTTCGGCGTCGGCCAGCCGATGGGTGGCCAGCAATACCTCGCCCAGCACGTATTCCGCCGAGGCTACGTATTGGTGATCGGGGGGCAAGGTCGCGTTGTAGATCTCCAGCGCTTCGCGCAGCTCGGGCTCGGCTTCCTTGTATTTGCCCTGGCGAGTCAGGATCTGCGCCAGATCGGTACGCAAATAGCCTGTCGTGAAGCTCTTGGCGCCGCGCGCCGCGCTGTTGATTTCGACGGCTTCGCGCGTCAGTTGTTCGGCTTCCTTGGGGTTGTTCTGCGCCAGTCGAACTTGCGCCAGCGAATCCAGGGTATCGGCCACCTTGCCGCTGGAGTTGCCGTACAGGATGCGCTGCACCCGCAGCGCCCGTTCGTACAGCGTGCTGGCGTCGCTCATCTGGCCTTTCAGGAACAGCACGTCGGCCAGTCGCATATCGGCCATGATCCGGTCGGGATGCATCTCCGGCACGTTGCGATAGATGCTGACCGCCTCGCGCGCGGCGCGTTCGGCTCCCGCCAGGTCGTCGCGCCAGGACCGCGCGTTGGATATGTCGGTGAGGATAACCGCCACCTCCGGGTGGCTCGCTCCCTCCAGTTCCTTGGTGAGTGTCAGCCCTTCGCTCAAGTACTTCTCGGCCGCTTCGGGATTGCTGCGTTGAAGCTCGAGGCGGCCGAGGTCGACCAGCAGCCGGGCCTGCATCACCGACTTCTCGCCTTTGCCGGCGACCGAGACTCGCATGGCCTGCTGGAATGCGCTGTCGGATTCATCGAACTTACCGGCGTCACGCAGTGCCACCGCCAACTCGCTCAGTACCTGGCCATACTCCGCGTTGTGCGGCAGGCCGACCTGGTCGCGAATGCGCACCGCGTCTTGCAGGTACAGGATGGCGCTCTCCGACAGACCCTGGCGCCGATAGGCGCGACCGATGGCTTCCAGCAACTGGGCGCGCACTTCGGGCTGCTCGTCGAGATCGGCCTTGATACTGCGTCCGGCGGTGTCCAGCAGTTCCCGCGCCGTCGCTTCCTTGCCGCCGTTGTTGGCCTGCGAGTAGGGATCGGCCGCGGTGAATACGTTCAGCATGAAATCGCGCACTTTCTCGGCACGCTGGGTCTGCTGGGTGGCGCGGTCGCGCTCCTCGGCTATCCTCTGCCGCTGCACCGACATCACCACGGCGAACGCCAGCACGAACACTACGAAGCCCGCCGTTACGCTGACGCCAAAGGCATGTCGGCGCATGAAGCGCTGCGAGTAATAGACCCAGTTGCCCTGGCGGGCCTGCACCGGTTCACGATTCAGGTAGCGGCGAATGTCGGCCGTGAATTGTTCGACCGAGCCATAGCGATGCTGCGGTTCCTTGCGCAGCGCGCGCATGACGATGGCATCGATGTCGCCCTGCAGCCGGCGCTGCAGCTTGTCAGGCGTGAGGCCCCTGGCGGCGGCAATGGCCGGCATCGGCGAATCGCCCGCGACCGCATCTTTTTCGAGGGCGCTGCGCAATACAGCCACGCTGGGGCGTTGCGGGTCGGTTACGCAGATGGAGCGTTCGAGTTCGAGCTGGCTGGCCGAACCGGGCACCACGTAGGGGCGCAGTCCGGTCAGCAGCTCGTACAGCACCACTCCCAGGGCATAGACGTCGCTGGCGGTGGTCACCACGCGTCCCAGGATTTGCTCCGGGCTGGCGTATTCCGGGGTCAGCAGCCGGTCGTTCATGCGCGTCAGTGCCAGCACGGCCGCGGCGTCGCCTACGTCCAGCAGCTTGGCAATACCGAAGTCCAGCAGCTTGGGCTGGCCTTCGGCGGTCACCAGGATATTGGCGGGCTTGAGATCGCGATGAATGACCAGGTTCTGGTGGGCGTATTGCACCGCGGTGCAGATATCCAGGAACAGTTCCAGCCGCTCCCGCACTCCCAGCTTGGCCGTGTCGCAATAGCGGTCGACCGGCTCGCCGTGGACATATTCCATGACCAGGTAAGGCTGTGCGCTGTCGGTTTCGCCGGCGTCGATCAAGCGCGCGATGTTGGGGTGGTTGAGGCTGGCCAGAATCTGCCGTTCGGCACGGAATCGCAGGCCCAGGTCACCCTGCACGGTGGCGCTGTCCACGATCTTGATCGCCACTTGCGCCGAATACTGCCGATCGGCGCGTTCGCCCAGATAGACGGTGCCGGTGCCGCCGTGGCCGAGTACGGAGACCAGGCGATAATTACCGATCACTTGGCCGATCAGGGCGCGACGCCGATCGCGGGTCGTGGCATCCAGGGCGGCGCCCAGGGCATGGGTCAGCGGACCGGTGACCTGGCCGGTGTCGCAGGCCAGCAGTTCGAGCAGTTCATCCCGCAGTTCGGCGTCGTCGGCGGATTGGGTGATGAAGGCTTCACGTTCCTGTTCCGGCAGGTCGAGGGCGGCCGCGAACAAGTCCTGCAGGCGCTGCCAGCGCGGGCTCACGGTTTTGCGCCCTTCGAACGGGCCTGCCAATGTCGTCCCTGAACCGCTTGTCATAAGACCTCGGGGTCGATCTGCGGCTGGTATGGCCGGATCTTGCGCAGGATCCATGCCTTGGCCAGGCGCAGATCGCGATCGATGGTGGCCTCGGACACCTTGAGGGTCTCAGCCAGCTCGGGGTAGGTCAAGCCCCCGAAATAATGCAATTCGACGATCTCGGCCAGGCGCGGATTGTTCGCTGCCAGCCGGTGCAACGCCTCGTCGATTTCCAATACGTCGATGCCGCCCACGGGCAGCGGCCGGACCGGTACCGTCGGGGAGTCCGACGAGCCAGCCACGCCCGGCGTCTCGCTCGCGACTCCGGTCGTGCCGGATCCCCGTTTGGTGCGGTAGCGGGCCTTGGCATGGTCCACCAGGATGCGTCGCATCTGCCGGGCCGCGACCGCGAAGAAATGGGTCCGGTCACGCCAGGGCACGTTCATGTCCACCAGCTTGACGAAAGCCTCGTGGACCACCGCCGTGGCTTGCAGCGTATGGCCTGGCCGCTCCTGCTTCATGAAGCGCCGTGCCCTGAGCCGTAATTCCTCGTAAATCAAGGGAGTAAGGCGTTCCAAGGCCCGCGAATCCCCGGACTGCCAGGCAGACAGGAGCCGGGTCACGGCCTGCCGCTCGGACTGGGGAATCGCCGCTGCGATGGTGTTACTCAGAGAACTGCACTCCAGTACCGGCTATGTCCGGGATTCGATTGAATTTAATGGAATCCGAGACCACCCGCCATTGTGGCACGGAGGGCCTGCGGCCAGCGTCGAGCCAGGTCCCAAAATGGTGTTAGACCCGCCCTGAATTCGTTCTGCCGACCTTGCGTAGGGGATTCCCCTCACGACCATATCAGCCCTGCACTGATTTTGGCACGTTTTGCCCCAAATACCCCTTTTCTCTGTGACGGGATTCACAAGGAAACGTCGCTTATGTCAACGAACCGACAGATTATGTCGGGACAGCTTTGATCCTTTCATTACGGAGAATTTTTGCAATGCGTAACGTCGTCCTCGCTTCTTTCGTCGCTGCCGCCTTGTTGAGCACCGGGGCTGCCCTGGCTGACGGCGCCGGCAACGCCAAGCGCCCGCAGGTCCAGTTGGCCGACGGCGCCGGCAACGCCAAGCGTCCGCAGATCCAGTTGGCCGACGGTGCCGGCAATGCCAAGCGTCCGCAGATCCAGTTGGCCGACGGTGCCGGCAATGCCAAGCGTCCGCAGATCCAGCTGGCCGACGGCGCCGGCAACGCCAAGCGCCCGCAGGTCCAGTTGGCCGACGGCGCCGGCAACGCCAAGCGCCCGCAGGTCCAGTTGGCCGACGGCGCCGGCAATGCCAAGCGTCCGCAGATCCAGTTGGCCGACGGTGCCGGCAATGCCAAGCGTCCGCAGATCCAGCTGGCCGACGGTGCCGGCAATGCCAAGCGTCCGCAGATCCTCGTCTGATTGCCGGGCCGTCTGAATCGTGAATTGCGGGAGAATCTCATGAGAACCCGAATAGCCGTAGGCGCCACACTACTGCTGACGATCGGGTCGGCCGTTGCAGGCTCGATACTGTATGGCCAGAGCCGTCTGGTCACGGCCGCGCCGGGTGCGGTCGTACCAGCCTCCACCACGGAAGTCACTCCAGAAGTGATTGCCATGTGGAAGGTGAAGGCGTCGTCGTCGGAGTACGTCGCCCCACGGCTGCCGATCTGATCCTGCGCGGACCTTTACCTGCCCGGCGAACATGGTTGCCGGGCAGGCGGGTCCGCCGTCATGCCGCAGGTGCGGTCTCCCATGCCGCACCCCATGTCTGTGTCCGCAGACATGCATCGAAGTGTGCGCACAGTCACACAGCGCCTCGCGGCGCCTCTGTCAGACTTTTGAATGACACGTTGCGAACGTTGGTTTCGTTGCCGGTCTCATTCATCCTCATGTTTCATTCATTCAGGACACGTCCGCCACGCTCGATGGCCAGCACAAGTCGCTCGGTCGTGTCGTTCGCCATGGCCTTGCTGGCCGTCTCGCTGCAGACATTGGCTGCGCCGGAGTTCGAGCCAGCAGGAGCCCACGCCGACCTGGTGGGCAAGCCCGCCCCCGATTTCACGCTGCGTGCGCTGAGCAACGAAAACCGACGCCTGTCCGAGCACCTGGGCGAAGTGGTGCTGATCAATTTCTGGGGCAGCTGGTGCGGCTCATGCCGCCAGCAGATGCCACAACTCGACCAGTTGTATCAGAAATACCGCCTGGCCGGCCTGACGCTGCTCAGCGTCAACCTCGACGAAAGCGCCGCGCGCGCGGCCGAAATGGTGCGGGCATTGAAGATTTCCTATCCGGTGTTGATGGACGAGCGCAAACAGGTCAGTCGCGCTTATCGGATCGACACTCTGCCCGTGACTGTGCTGGTAGATCGTGAGGGCGTCGTGCGCTACGTCGGCGCTGGTTACCAGCCAGGGCAAGCACAGCGTGATGCCGAGCAGCTGCGCAAGTTGCTGAATGAATGAGCCCGCCGGGGGACACAATCGCGCCGGTCGCCCACCCCTTCGAGTGTCACATGTATCGAGGCAAGCCATGGTTTGCAGAATTCGTTCGCTGATGTCGGTCGCCATGACCTGCTGCCTGGCCACCTGGTTCATGGCGTCAGATGTTGCCTTGTCGTCAGAGGTTCAGCCTGCGGCTCAGCCGCAGGCTCAGACCGAATTCAAGAGCCTGGACCAGGACGTACAGGCGCTCAAGAAGGAAGTGCTGGACCTGAACCGCGAGCTGTTCGTGCTCGAGGAGGAGTTGCTGTTTCCGGCCAACACCCAGGTGGCGGTGTTCGTGTCCATGGATGTCGGCGAGTTCTTCGCGCTGGATTCAGTGACCTTGAAACTCGACGACAAGGAGGTCGCCAATTATCTGTATACCGAGCGCGAGGCGCAGGCTTTGCTCAAGGGCGGCGTGCATCGCGTGTTCGTCGGCAATCTCAAGGCTGGCGACCATGAGCTGGTGGCGTTGTTCACCGGACAAGGTCCGCACACGCGCGACTACCGGCGTGCTACCACCCTCCATATCAACAAGGGGGTGGGCGCCAAGTATGTCGAACTCAAGATCAGCGACCGGGCGGCCAAGGCGCAGCCCGAGTTCGTGGCGAAGGAATGGGAGTGACCGGAGCTCCCGCTCATCCCTGGGTCAAGGCGGCATCACCGGTGGCGCGGGTACATTGCAAGATCGCCGGACTGGTGTTCGCCGTATTGGCGACGGCAGCGGTGTGTGCACGCGAGCCCGAACCGGTACGGTCACCCGTGGTGGGCGAGCCGCAGGTAGTGCAGGACCTGCATTGGGGCGACGTGCTGTTCCATTTCTACCAGGGCGACTATTTGCAGTCGTTGACCCGCCTGGGAGCCGCGCAACATTTTCACCGGCTCGAACACCATGGCGTCGAAGCCGAGCTGCTCAAAGGCGGCCTGTACCTGTCGCTTGGACAGCATGAGCAGGCCGGTCGCATTTTCCAGGCGCTGCTCGACGGCAACGTGCCGCTGGACGTGCGTAATAGAGCCTGGTTCTACCTCGCCAAGGTCTGGTATCAACGCAACTATCTGCGTGAGGCCGAGACCGCGCTGAACTCCATCCAAGGCGCCTTGCCGGGGGATCTGGAACCGCAGCGGCATCTGCTGCAGGCCCAGGTGCTCATGTACCTGGATCGTTATGACGAAGCCATCGCCGTACTGACACGCTGGCAGCCGGTGGGCGACCAGACCGACATCTGGTCCGCCTACGCACGTTTCAACATAGGAGTGGCGCTGGTACGCAAGGAGCGGGTTGCCGAGGCCGCGCAGCTACTCGATGCCGTGGGGCAGATGCCGGCGGCCAGTGACGGGCCGGGCGACGAGCGAGCGGCACTGCGTGACAAGGCCAATCTCGCGTTGGGCTTTGCCTGGCTGAAGGCCGATCGCCCGGGGGACGCCAAGCGGGTGCTGCAGCGTATTCGGCTGCAGGGGCCGCAATCCAACAAGGCGCTGCTCGGGGTAGGCTGGGCGGACTCGGCGCAACAGCAGTTCGAGCAGGCGCTGGTGCCATGGCTCGAACTGCGTGATCGCAACATGCTCGATGCCGCGGTTCAGGAATCTTATCTGGCGATTCCCTACGCCTATGCTCAGCTGGCGGCCAACCGCCAGGCGGTTGAGCAATACACGCTTGCCGTCGATGCGTTCCAGAAAGAGGCGGCGCGCATCGATCAGTCCATCGCCGCGATTCGCGGTGGACGATTGTTGGATGTCATCCTGGAGCAGGACAAGGGCGAGCGAGCGGGCTGGTATTGGCAGTTGCGGGAACTGCCCGATGCGCCCGAAACGCGTTATCTGTACCACTTGCTGGCGTCCAACGAATTCCAGGAGGGATTGAAGAACTATCGCGATCTGCGTTTGATGGAGCGCAACCTGGCCAGCTGGCAGCTCAGTATCGCCGCATTCGATGACATGGTTGGCAACCGACGTGAGGCCTACGCGCGCCGTATGCCGTTGCTGCAGCAGTCACTCGACGCCGTAAACCTGAGTCAGTTGGAGGCGCGCCGCACCGAACTCGAGTCGCGACTGGCGGCCATCGAGCGCGATGGCAACGCCGCCGCATTGGCCACCGGTCGTGAACAGGAGCAGTGGCAGAAGATACGGCGTATCGAGCAGGCGTTGCAGCGTAGCGACCCCAATGATCCCGTTGCGGAGGAAATGCGCCAGAAGGTGCGGTTGTTGCGCGGCACCCTGCAATGGGATTTCTCCGCGGGCTACAAGGCGCGCCTGTGGAAGGCACACAAGGAGTTGCGTGAACTGGATGTGGCATGCAAGGAAGCCCGTCGGCGCTCCGTGCTGATCGAGCGTGCCCGCAAAGATTATCCCGCGCGTACCGAAGAGTTCGCTCGGCGCGTGCAGGGTCTTCAGCCGCGCCTGGCCAGCCTCGCGACCCGCCTGGCGGTGGCGGCGAATGCACAGAATCGCTATTTGGGCGCGATCGCGATCCGCGAACTCACGGCGCAGAAGGAACGATTGGCGGCGTATTCATTGCAGGCGCGTTTCGCACTGGCTTCCATCTACGATCGGGCCGCCGTCGCACCTGCCGACACCCAGGGAGCCAGGCAATGAGTTTGCCGCCGGGGGAACGCGTTGCCGTTGGGCGCACGCTCAGCCGGGTTGGCGTCAAGGCGGTCGTGATGTCGATTGCCCTGATGGCGCAGCTCGGAGCAGCTGGCGCGGCGGACCAAAAGCGCCCACCCAGCCCCACCATCAAGGACCTGGAAAGGCGGGAGTTGCATATCGAGCGCGATGCTCCGGCCAACGCGCAGCCGCAGCAGGCCATCGAACAATACCGGCGTTTCTTGGAACTGCCGGCCGGGAACGAAAAAATGCGCGCCGAGGCCATGCGCCGCCTTGGCGATCTGCAGGTGGAAGTGGACGAGGCCGCCCGCGCCGGGAGCGCGCCCGGGTTCCAGGGGCTGCAGACCCGGCAGGCGATCGAGCTTTACGAATCGCTGCTGAGGGACCACCCCAAATTCGAGCGCAATGACACCGTGCTGTATCAGTTGTCGCGTGCCTACGAGACGGAAGCACAGCCGCAAAAGGCGCTGGCGGCTCTCGACCAACTGGTGGCGCAATATCCCACCAGCCAGTGGGCCGGCGAAGCACAGTTCAGGCGCGGTGAAATGCTGTTCAGCAGCGCCCGTTACCGGGAGGCCGAGAGTGCCTATGCCGCCGTAGTGGCCGCCGGCCCGGGTAGTGGCTACTACGAGCAAAGTCTGTACAAGCATGGCTGGGCCTTGTTCAAGCAAGGGCTCGGTGAGGAAAGCGTCGCGTCGTTCCTGAAGATCATCGATCGTGTATTGGTGGCCGATGGCAGCCTGCGCGCGCAGGATTCCCTGGCGCGCCCGGCACGCGAACTCACCGACGATGCGTTCCGGACCGTGGCGATCACGTTCTACGATCTGGATGGGGCGGCGTCGCTGGATGCCTTTCTGCAGCAGCGCGGCGACCCCGTCTATGCGCACCTGTTGTACCAGGCGCTGGGCGATCTCTACATTGAGAAGGAGCGTTATCAGGATGCCGCGTTGGCGTACGAGGCGTTCGCCAAGCGCCGGCCCGACGACCGGTTTGCGCCTTCGCTGCAAGTGCGCAGCATCGAGGCGTACCGGCAAGGCGGTTTCGCCTCGCTGGTGTTGGAGGGCAAACAGGCCTTCGTCGAGCGTTATGCCTTCGGTTCACCGTTCTGGGCGCACCGCACGGTGCCGGACGCCCCCGAAGTGGCCGCGCAATTGCAGGCCAATCAACAGGATCTGGCCGGCTACTATCATGCCCAGGCGCAGCGAACCCGCAAACCCGAGGACTACTCGAGCGCCGGCCGCTGGTATCGCGCTCTGCTGGACTCGTTTCCAAAGGATCCGCAGGCGCCCGCGACGCGCTATCTATTAGGAGAAGTGCTGTTCGAATCGGGCAGTTTCGCGGCGGCGGCCAAGGAGTACGAGCGTACCGCTTACGAATACCCGGTTCATCCCAAGGCCGCGGCGGCGGGCTATGCCGCCCTGATTGCCTACCAGAAGCACGAGGCCACCTTGGACGGCGAGCCACGCGCGCAGTGGCACAGGCAGGGCATAGAAAGCGAACTCAAGTTTGCTACCGGCTTTCCCGAGCACGCCGAGGCGGCCCGCGTCTTGACCAAAGCGGACGAAGAATTGTTCGCGTTGGGCGAGTCCGAGCGCGTGATCGAGGTGTCACGGCGGATATTGGAACGAGAGCCCGCGGTGGCTGCCGTGTATCAGCGGACCGCGGCTACCTTGTTGGCGCATTCTCTGTTCGATCGCGGGCGTTACGGCGAGGCGGAACACGCCTACATACGTGTCCAGGCCCTGTTGCCGGGCAACGACCCTGAACGTGCCGCGATCGAGGAGCGCATCGCCGCGTCCATCTACAAGCAGGGTGAAGCCAAGCAGAGCAGTGGCGATGCCAACGGTGCGGTCGACGATTTCCTGCGCGTCGCATTGTTGGCGCCCAACGCCAAGACCAGTGCCAATGCGCAGTTCGACGCCGCCGCCATCCTCATCGAGCACCAGCAGTGGCAGCGTGCTTCACAGGTGCTCGAGGAATTCCGACGCAAGTACCCCGATCATGAGCTGAGTCCGTCGGTGACGCGCTCGCTGGCAGTGGCGTACCTGAAAACCGGGCGTGCCACCGATTCCGCCGCCGAGTTCGAACGCGTCGGCGCGCGTATGCAGGAGCCAGCCGAGGTACGTCGCGAGGCGTTGTGGCAGGCGGCAACGCTCTATGAACAAGCCAATTCCGCCGCGGGCACGGCGCGCGCCTATGCAAGCTATGTGAAGCAATTTCCGGCGCCGCTGGATCAAGCACAGAATGCGCGTCAGCGCCTGGCGGACCTGGCCAGGACCCAGGGTGACGTTACGGAACGGGGGCGGTGGCTCGAGCAGATCATTGCCGCCGACCAGGGGGCGGGGGCAGCTCGCACCGAGCGCAGCAAATACCTGGCCGCCAACGCCACGCTGGAAACCGCCGAACCCAAGATTGCGTTGTTCAACTCCATCGCGCTGGCAGTGCCCTTGGATAAATCGCTCAAGGCCAAGCGGACGGCGATGCAAGGGGCCCTGGCCGCCTACGGCCAGGCGCTCGATTATGGTGTGGCCCCGGTCACGACCGCGGCCACCTACGGCATGGCCGAGCTGTACCGTAAACTGGCCGCGGACCTGTTGGCTTCGGAGCGGCCCGGCGGCCTGGACCCGCAAGCGCGTGAGCAATACGACGTGCTGCTCGAGGAACAGGCCTTCCCGTTCGAGGAGCAGGCCATCGCATTGCACGAGACCAACGCTGGTCGTGCTGCCACCGGACTGTACGATGGCCCGGTACGACGCAGTTTCGAGGCTCTGGCCAAGCTCAAGCCGGCACGCTATGCCAAGACCGAGAGCGTGGAAAGTTCCGTGGAACAGGGGCTGGAGTTGCCCGTATCAGCCGCCGTGCCATTGCTCAATCTGGGCATCCTGCAGACCCAGGCAGGACGGTTGGAGCAGGCCGAGCGAAACATTCGCGACTCACTGGAACGCAATGCCGACAGTGCCGCAGCCTACGATCAACTCGGCATCGTGTATCGCCGACTCGGCCGCTTCAGGGATGCCGAAGAGGCTTACCGGCGAGCACTGCAAATCGATCCCAATCATGCGCTCGCGCATTTGAATCTCGGCGTATTGTACGACCTGTACCTGCAGCAGCCGCAGCAGGCGTTGGCGGCCTACGAGCGATACGTCGCACTGGCCGCGGCGCCCGACGCCAAGGTGACTGGCTGGATCACCGAGTTGAAGGCGCGGTTGGACAATGGGCAACGCAGTGCGAGGGCTTCCTGATGATCCACGCGATGAGCGACATGTTGCGCCACGGCAGATCGTTGCTGCTGGTCGCGCTGATTCTGATCGCCGCTACGGGAGGATGGACAGTTTCGCTGGCGGCCGAGGATGCCGCGGCGCAGCAGTCTGCGGCGGACCAGCCGACCCCTGCCAAGACAACCCCGGCCCAAACAACGCAGGTCAATACGACCCAGGTCAATACGACCCAGGTCAATACGACTCAGGTCAATACGACTCAGGTCAATACGACTCAGGCCAAGACCGGGGCTGAGGCGCAGGTTCCCAGCAAGCGGGACCGGCTCGAGCTGGACCCCAGCGTGGTGACCGGCAATCGCGAGCTGCCCAAAGTCATGTACATCGTGCCGTGGAAGAAAGCCGGACCGGGTGATTTGCCCGCGCAGCCGTTCAATACCTTGCTCGACGAAGCGTTGACTCCGGTCGATCGTGACGTTTTTCGTCGGGAAGTGACCTACTACGGCGCAGTGTCGGCCACCGCCAACAGTGCCGATGACAGCTCCCCGCCAGTGGCACGGCGTCCTGAGAAGTAGTTCTCAGCACGGCTGCGGACATAAGTGGACGCTGCGATCCGTTGGTGGGTGTGGCCAAGCGGTGCGCGTGGGCAGATGGCCCCATCGATCGGGTCGATCAGAGGGTGCTAGCGGAGGATATGTCGATGGAGTTCTATCACTTCATGGTGAATTTTTTCCGGGAGGGGGGGTTCTTCCTCTACCCCCTGGCGTTCATCTTCGTGGTGGGCGTGGCCATCTCGATCGAGCGCTTCATCTATCTGACCGGTGAAACCAGCGCCAACCGGCGCATCTGGAAGGAAGTGGCGCAACTGATCCACAGTGCCAACTTCCAGCAGGTGGCGTCCATCACCGCCGACTCGAAAGCATCCATTGCCACGGTGTTGAACTATGGCATTGCCCGCCTCAGGCACGCGCGGCGCCGCGATGACGTGGAGAAGGCCATGGACGAGAGCCTGCTCGAAATCATTCCTCGCATGGAGAAGCGTACCCATTATCTGTCGGCGCTGGCCAATATCGGCATGCTGACCGGTCTGCTCGGCACGGTGGTCGGTCTGATCTCGGCGTTCGCTTCCATTGCCACCGCCAATCCGGCCGAGAAGGCCAGTCTGCTGGCCGCCAGCATCTCGGTGGCCATGAACAACACCGCGTCGGGCCTGTTCGTGGCGATCACGCTGTTGCTGACCCATATGTTCCTGGAGGCCAAGACCACCAAGCTGATCGACAGCCTGGAAATCGCCAGCGTCAAGTTCCTGAATTCAGTGACCGAGCGGCATCAGGACGAACTCGTGCAGGACGCCACAGCCGCCGCCGCGCAGCCACCACGTGGCCGAGCGGCTGGGCAGGGCGCCGTTCGCGGCTGAGCTTCGGCCCAGACGCCGCCACGACGGAAAAGCCACCATGTCGCAGTCGAAGGTCGCACGACGGGTCAGGCGCAACCATGCCCGTTATCGCGGGCGGCACGAAATCAATGTCGTGCCCATGATCGACATGATGATCATCCTGGTGTTCTTCCTGATCTTCACCGCGGTGTTCACCAAGACCCATGTGCTGGAATTGAATCTGCCGGCCACCGACAATACGGTGCCGGAGCTGCCGCAGGGCCTGAATCTCGAAGTGATCGTGCGCCAGCAGGCCATCGAGATCGCCGACCGGGGCACGGGTGTGTTGCGTACGCTGCCGATGAATGCGGGCGGCTATGATCTGCAGGGATTGTCGGAGTATCTGCGCATGCTCAAGTCCCGGTTTCCGGATCGGCACAACGCCACCATCCTGCTGGAGCCCCAGGTGCAGTACGACGCGCTGGTGCAGGTCATGGACGCGGTGCGCGTGTTCCAGGTGCCCGGGTCGCAATGGGATTTCGCCGAGCTGTTTCCCGACATCTCCGTCGGGGATGCGCCGTTGGTGCAGGAACGGCCGACATGAGGCCCTATCGCATAACACGGCATCGCCAGCGTCAGCCCAGGCAGACCGGCGGTCACATGACGCTGGTACCGTTCATCGACATGCTCATGATCTTGGTGGTGTTCCTGCTGGTGCACACTTCGGACGTGGAGGTGCTGCCCAATACCAAGAACATCGCCATTCCCGAATCGGTGTCGGATCGCACGCCGCGCCCCAGCGTGGTGGTGATGATCACCAAGGACAGCCTGCTGGTCGACGGCCGGTCCGTGGCCTCGGTCGCCGAGGTGGTCAACGGCACGGATCCGGTGATCGCACCGCTCAAACGGGCGTTGCAGGCGCAGGCGGCCACGGTGCTGCAGGGTCCCGCCCGGGGTGACGCCCAGGGTGCTGCCCGGAGTGCCGCGGCCGATCGTGAGGTAACCATTCTCGGCGACCGGCATACGCCCTATAGCGTGTTGCGCAAGGTCATGGCCACTTGTACCGAAGCGCAGTACGGCAAAGTTTCGCTGGCCGTGGTGGAACGCGAACAGCGAACCTCGGCAGTGTCGTTGGGCAGCTAGCGGCGTGATGCAATGAGCGGCGCCACACTCGCACCTTATTACCGCCTGTACGAACTGCCTTGGTCGCCCACCGAGGAGATCGAGCGCCGCTTCCGGCGCGTGCTGCGAAATGTGTTCATCGTGTTTGCGGTGACCGCGCTGGTGATTCCATGGCTGCCAGTGCCGGAAAAGCCCCGGCACGCCGCGCCGGCAATCCCGGACCGTGTGGTCAGACTGGCGATCGAAAAGCAGCCGCCGCCACCGCCACCACCGGTTCGCAAGGCCGAACCCGAGCCGGCGCCCAAACCGGTGGACCAGGTGGTGCAGCCCAGGCCGGTGTCAGCCGCACGACCTCTGGATGCACGTGCCAAGGCGCAAAACAGCGGCTTGCTGAAACTCCAGGACCAGCTTGCGGATCTGCGTGACAACGCGATACTGGATAAGGCTGTGGCTGCCAGGAATCTCACCGGCAAGGTGGCTGAGAGCGCCAGCGCCGAGCGCTCCTACCTCACTGCCAGTGTCGGCGTGAGCAGCGGCGGCATCGATACCGCGGCCTTGAGTCGAGGGTATGGCGGCGGCGCAGGCTCATTGACCGGCCATGAGACCACCCAAGTGGCGTCCTCATCCCTGGCCGCCAAGGCCAACGACGGCGTGCAGCGTGGTGCCGGCAGCACCAAGGCGTCGCGCAGCCGGGAGGAGATCGAGCTGGTCTTCGACCGCAACAAGTCGTCGATCTACGCCCTGTACAGCCGGGCGCTGCGCGACAAGCCCGACCTCAAGGGCAAGCTGGTGCTGGAACTGACCATCGCGCCCGGCGGCGAGGTGACCCAGTGCCGCATCGTGTCCAGCGAGCTCAACGATCCCGACTTGGAGCGCAAGCTGGTGGCGCGGGTGCGATCGTTTCGCTTCGAGGCGCGCGACGTGGCCAGCATCACCACCACCAAGCCCATTGATTTCTTTCCGGCGTGAGGGCTGCCCCGCATGAACATCGAATCGGAGATTCGGAATTTCATCGACCTGTCGTCCGTCGACAAGGCCCGCTTCCTGGCGCGGTTCATGTATGAGTTGACGCTCGAGGGGCGGGGGTTCTACAGCTCGGCCGGGGAGCGGGCCATAGACGCCAACCGGCTGCGCTTCATCAACGAAGTACAGCATCGCGTGACCCGTTTCATCGAGCAGATCCTGATCGATGATCCGGGGCGTCCGGCCGACGATGTCATGCTGCGTCTGCTGTTGGCACCGCGCAGCGAGAAGGCGATCGAGGCGCTGGTGCACGCCGCCTATACCCGTACCGTGCAGGCTACCGGATAAAGGGGTCAGCCACCGCTCGTCCCGCTCCTGCTGCTGGCCAGTTCGCCGGCCAGATCATCCGCCGACTGGTCGCTGCGGGTATCGGCTTCGAACAGCTGTTCCAGTTCTCTGGCGGCCTGTTGGGCGGATTGAATCAGTTTCTGCTCGTCATCGCGCAACTCGCGTTGCAGCTGCAGCGTCTTCTGGTCATGTTCATCGAAGCGCTGAATGCTCAGCTTGGCATCGGCGCGCGACATCCCCAGCCCTTCCAGGGTATGTCGGGCCAGGTCCAGGCTCGACAGGTAAGTCTCGCGCACGATGTAGCGAATCCCCAGATCCATCAGGTGTTGCGCGTGCTGACGATTGCGGGCACGGGCCAGTATCTTCACGTGCGGAAAGTGGGCGCGTACCAACTCGGCGCTGCGCACCGAGGCATCGATATCGTCGATGGCCAGCACGAATATTTCAGCGCGTTCGAGGCCGGCGGCGGTGAGCAATTCGAGGCGCGAGGCGTCGCCGTAGTAGACCTGATTGCCGAAGCGCCGCACGAAATCCACCTGCGACACGCTGGATTCGAGCGCGGTGAAGCGAATCTTGCGCATGCGCAGCACCCGGCCGACGATCTGGCCGAAACGGCCGAAGCCGGCAATGATGACCCGGCTGTCCTGCTGTTCGGGGCGATCGAACTCGCGCTTGTTACGGGGTTTGAACTGCGGCTCGATGGCACTTTGCAGCATCATGAGCAGAGGACTGGCGATCATGGACAGGGTCACCACGATCACCAGGGTGTCGGCCAGCGATTGCTGCATGACGCCGTGGCTCACCGCTATGGAGAACAGCACGAAGCCGAACTCACCCGCCTGGGGCAGGGCGAATGCCAGGCCGCGCGAACTCTCCGTGGAATGACCCGTTGCGCGTCCCAATGCCCATAGCACGATGAATTTGACCACCAGCAGCCCGAGCACCAGGGCAGCGATCTGCAGCGGTTGGCTGGCCAGCAGGCCGATGTTGGCGGTCATACCCACCGAGATGAAGAACAGGCCCAGCAACAAGCCCTTGAACGGCTCGATGTCGGCTTCCAACTCGTGGCGATATTCACTGTCGGCCAGCAACAGGCCGGCGACGAAGGCGCCCAGCGCCATCGACAGGCCGACGCTGTCGACCAGCAAGGCGGTACCGATCACCACCAGCAGGGCCACGGCCGTGAACGCCTCCTTGACCTGGGTTTCGGCCACCATGCGCAGCAGCGGGCGCAGCACGAAGCGTCCGCCGAATACCAGCAATGCCACCACCACCAGGGCCTTGCCGGCGCCGGTCAAAGTTTCCAGCAGGCTGGCATGGCCGCGTGCGCCAAGCAGCGGCAGCAGTGCCAGCATGGGCATCACGGCGATGTCCTGGAACAGCAGGATGGCGAACGAGGAGCGGCCATGCTGGGTGTTGAGCTGCTTGCGCTCGGCCAGCAACTGCAATACCAGGGGGGTGGAGGACAGTGACAACGCGAAACCGACCACGATGGCGGTGCCGGGCGCCAAGCCGAGGCAGTATCCCAGCAGGGTGAACAGGATCGAGGTGACCAGCACCTGGGCCAGTCCCAGTCCGAACACCGCCTTGCGCATCGCGCTCAGGCGCGATGGCTGCAGTTCGAGGCCGATCACGAACAGCAGCAGCACCACGCCGAACTCGGCGATATGCAGCACTTCTTCACCATCCTTGATGATGCGCAGCCCCCAGGGGCCGAGCGCGATACCCGCCGCCAGGTAACCCAGCACCGAACCCAGGCCCAGCTTGCGCGACAGGGGAATGGCCAGCACAGTGGCCCCGAGGAACACGGCGATGTAGGCGAGCTGGCTCATAATGAATGTGTCGAGCTGGGGATGATTGTCGCGGCTGCTGCTATCCTAGCAAACCGATGCCGCCGCCTGATTGTTCATCATGCCCCGTCAAGATCTGATTTTTCCAGTCAAGGACGCCGAACTGCGCGAGGACGTGCACACGCTCGGTGTGCTGGTGGGTGAAGTCATCCGCGAACAGGGCGGCGATCAGCTGTTCGAGGCGGTGGAAGCCGACCGCCAGGCTGCCATCGGGCAGCGCGAAGGGCAGGCGGACTGCGCGGTCCAGCTGGTGATGCGCACGCGCGATGTGCCGGCCGAGCAGGCCCGTGACCTGGTGCGGGCGTTTTCCACTTGGTTCGAAATGGTCAACATGGCGGAGAAGGTGCATCGTATCCGCCGGCGCCGTCAGTATTTCAACGAAGGCGTCATCCAGCCGGGCGGTATCGAGGAAGCCCTGGTCACGCTGCACCGCAACGGCACGAGCCTGGCCGAACTGCGCAACCTGATGCTGCAGATGTGGGTGGAGCCGGTGTTCACCGCGCACCCCACCGAATCCACCCGCCGCACCATCCTGCGCAAGCAGCAGAAAATCGCGCAGTTGTTGCTGAGCAGACTCGGTTTGTCACGTTCGGCCGCGGAAACCCAGCGGATCTGGCAGCGTGTCCGCACCGAGATCACCACCGGCTGGCAGACCGCCGACAATTCCCGGGAGCGGCTCACCATCGCCGATGAGCGCGAACATGTGTTGTTCTTCGTGGTCGAGGTGTTGTTCCAGATCGTCCCGGTGTTCTACGAAGAGATCGCGGGCGCGTTGGCAAAGGTTTACGGTCCCGCGGCGGGGGATTTCGAAATACCGGAAATCCTGCGCTTCGGTTCCTGGGTGGGCGGAGACATGGACGGCAACCCGGATGTGCACGCCAAGACCATTCGCGAGACCATGGCGCGCCAGCAGGCATTGATCGTCAATCGTTACTTCCTCGAGTGCCAGGACCTGGCTGAGCTGCTGTCGCAAAGCGCTGCGCGCATCGGCGTCTCCGCCGCCCTGCAGGCGCGCATCGAGCATTACCAGGCATTTCTGTCGTCGGCCCACGGCTTGTCCCCGGCGCGTCATGACCGCATGCCCTACCGGGTCTTTCTCGGGCAGGTCATGGAGCGGCTGCGCGCCACCTACGATGGCCGGCAGGGCAACTACGAATCAGCCAGTCATTTCCTGGCCGACCTGACCCTGATCCTGGACAGCCTGCTGGCCAACAAGGGTGAACATGCCGGAGCATTTCAAGTGCGGCGCCTGATCAGGCGCGTGCGTACCTTCGGCTTTCACCTGGCGACCCTGGACATACGCCAGAACTCGGGGGTGCACCGCACCGTGGTGGGGCAGGGACTCGGCGACGCTGGCTGGGCGGAGCGCAGTATCGATGAGCGCAGCGAGCGGTTGCGCTTGGCGCTGGAGCGGGATGAAAGCCCGGCGGCGCTGCTCGATCCCACCGGCAAGCGCAGCTTGTGGGTGTTCGAGGCATTGGCCCACTGCCGGCATCGCCATGGTCCCAACGCAGTCGGTCTATATGTGGTGAGCGGCACCCGCGGTGTGGACGATATCCTGTCGGTGCTGTTGCTGGCGCGCTGGGCGGACGCCGTGGACCGTCGTTCCGGCGACGTGCCGGTGGATGTAGCACCCTTGTTCGAGTCCGCCGAAGCGCTCGGCCGGTGCGGCGAGGTCATGCGGCAATTATTCAATGAGCCGCTGTATCGTCGCCATCTGCAAGGTCGCGGCAATCATCAGTACGTCATGATCGGCTATTCCGCCAGCAGCAAGGATTCCGGCATCCTGATGTCGCGCTGGCTGGTGCGCAAGGCGCAAGAGGCGGCGGTGGAGGCGGCGCGGGACGCCGGCGTAGAGCTGACGGTGTTCCACGGCCAGTTTCATGGTCAGGGGGATATCGTCGGACGAGCCGGGGGGCGTACCGAGGAATTGATTCGCAGTGCCCCGGACGGCGCCCGCCGCAGCCGCTTGCGTCTGACCGAAGCGGGCGAATTGATCAACGAAAAATACGGGCTGCGGCCCATTGCCCTGCGGGTGTTCGAGCAGGCCTTCAATGCCCTGGCATTGGTCGGCGCCGGAGTGTCGCCGGCGGAAAATGTCGATCCCCGCTGGCGCGATGCCATGGCCCTGCTGGGCCAGGAGAGCGCGCGGGTGTATCGGGGGATGGTGTTCGACGATCCCGAGTTTCACGACTTCTTCCGCCAGCTCACCCCGCTCGATGTGATCGAGCGCATGCAGATCGGTTCGCGCCAGTCCGTCCGAACCCTGCGTGCCGACGGTGGCGGTATCGCCGCCATGCGTTCCACCCCTTGGAGCTATGCCTGGTCCCAATGCCGTTACAAGGTGCCGGGCTGGTTCGGCGTGGGCTCGGCGCTCGCCACCGCGAACCAGGCGCTCGGCGAGCCGCTGTTGCGGCAGATGTATCAGCAGTGGTTCTTTTTCCGCAACATCATCGATGGTGTCGAACTTTCCCTGGCGCGTGCCGATTTGGGGATAGCCGCGTATTACGATGCGCTGGTCGATGAGCGCTATCGCCGCTTCATCCCGATAATTCGCGACGAATATGCGCTCACCCGCGGGGCGGTGCTGCAGCTCAAACAGGCCAGCGGCCTGCTCGAGCACGAGCCCACGGTGCAGCGATCGATTCGGTTGCGTAATCCCTACATCGACCCCCTGCACCTGCTGCAGATCGATCTGTTGAAGCGCTGGCGCAGCGGCGGCTGCGAGGATCCGCAGTTGCTGGAGGCCATTCGCTCCTCGATCACCGGTATCGCGCACGCGCTGCAGGGCGCATGACGGCGCTTCCGACCTGCAGCACTGTATGGTGGCCGCCGCTGACGTTTTTCCTGAATTTAAGTGAATATGACTATCCATACATCGGCTCGATGCGGCAAAATGCGCGCCCCTTTGACTGACCCACGGGCGCGGCCCACGAGACCTTCTTGAAAAAGCGAACCTCGAAAACTTCCACCCGGGCTTCTTGCCCCTGGGTATCGTTGTCACGCAACGGCACGAACCTCAATGCCGAGGACTTTCCGACGTTCCGGCTGACGCGGTTGTCGAATGCGCTGCGCACCAACCTGACCCGGCGCTATCTCGAGGAATTCGAGCTGAGCCTGCCGGAATGGCGCCTGCTGGCGCTGGTGACCCGCTTCTCGCCGTTGCGCTTTTCCGAGCTCACGGCACGCAGCGCCATGGACAAGGGCCAGGTCAGCCGGACGCTGCGCGTCATGGGTGAGCGCGGCCTGACCAAGACCAAGGCCATCGCGCACCGCGCACGCGTCGCTGAAGCATTGGCGGCCCCTGTCAGCGTTTCTGTTACGGCAAAGGGCAAGGCGCTGTACAAGAAAGTTTTGCCCGTGGCGCAGCAGCGCCAGGTGGAACTGCTCAGCGTGTTGACCGAGAACGAGCGGCTGTCGCTGTATCAGACCCTCGACAAGCTGTATGCCACTGTCGGCGACGAGACCGGCGACGACGGCATGTAATGCCTGACCGGGCAGCGGCCTTCGGTCGCTGCCCGGCCTCGAGTCAGCGCACTCCCGCCGTCGAGTCCGGACATTTGCGCCCGGCTCCAGGAGGTGCGAATCGTTGCCAGGGGCAGTAAGCTGCGCCTATGAACTCTCCCCCTGCAGCCCGTCATTGCGAACTCGAGGCCGCCGAGCTGGCGGTCATCGATGCGGCCCTGGCCCAGTACCAGGGACACCCTGGACCCTTGCTTCAGGTATTGCACACCATCCAGAACGGCCTGGGTCATATTCCGGCCCCCGCGCTGGCCTTGGTGGCCGAAGCTCTCAATCTTTCGCGTGCGGAAGTCTACGGTGTCGTCACTTTCTATCATTATTTCCGGCTGGAGCCGCCGGGCCGGCGCGTGCTGCAGCTCTGCCAGGCTGAAGCTTGCCGCTCCATGCACTGCGAGACCCTGACGGCGTACGCCAAACAGCGTCTGGGCATCGACTTTCATCAAACCACGGCCGACGGGCTGGTCACCTTGGAGCCGGTGTACTGCCTGGGTAACTGCGCCTGTGCGCCGGCCGTCATGCTGGATGGCGAATTGCACGGCCGTGTGACTCCCGAGCGGCTGGATGAGCTGCTGGCGTCGCCAGGAGCGCCGCGATGACTTTGACCATATACGTGCCGGGTGACGCGACGGCGCTGTCGCTCGGAGCCCAATCCGTGGCGGATGCCATCGTTGCCGAAGCAGCGCAGCGGCGGCTCGACGTCAGGGTAATCCGCAACGGTTCGCGTGGCCTGTTCTGGCTGGAGCCGTTGGTGGAAGTGGCAACCGCCGCCGGACGCCATGCCTTCGGCCCGGTCGCCGCCCGGGATGCGTCACGACTGGTGGCTGCATGGGTCGCCGCCGGCGATGACGCTCCTGCAGCCTGGCGTGGCGAGGCGCTGTACCTGGGGCCGACGCAAGCCATTCCGGCCTTGCAGAGTCAGCAGCGCCTGACTTTTGCGCGCGTGGGCGTGGTCGATCCGGCCAGCGTCGAGGACTACGTGGAGCACGGTGGTTACGCAGGGCTGCGTCGGGCATTGGGCATGGCGCCCGCCGACATCGTGGCTGCCGTGACCGAGTCGGGCCTGCGGGGGCGGGGCGGGGCGGCGTTCCCCACCGGTATCAAGTGGCAGACGGTGCTGGAACAGCCGCCACAACAGAAGTACGTGACCTGTAACGCGGACGAGGGCGATTCGGGGACCTTTGCCGACCGGCTGTTGATGGAAGGCGACCCGCTGGGGCTCATCGAAGGGATGACCATCGCGGGCGTGGCGGTCGGCGCCACGCACGGGTTCATCTACCTGCGTGCCGAGTATCCCCATGCGCACCGTGCATTGAACCGTGCCATCGAGGCGGCTTACCGTACCGGTTATCTTGGCGATGACATCCTCGGCAGCGGCAAACGTTTCGACCTGGAGGTGCGGCTGGGTGCCGGTGCCTATATTTGCGGTGAAGAGACCTCCATGCTGGAGAGCCTCGAGGGTCGACGCGGCGAGGTGCGCGTGCGTCCGCCACTGCCGGCCATCAAGGGGCTGTTCGGCCAGCCCACCATCGTCAACAACGTGATTTCACTGGCTTCCGTACCCATCATCCTGGAGCGCGGCGCCGAGTTTTATCGCAACTTCGGCATGGGCAGATCGCGTGGCACCATTCCGCTGCAGCTGGCTGGCAACGTCAAGCGCGGCGGCTTGTTCGAGCGCGCCTTTGGCCTGACGCTGCGGGAATTGATCGAAGGCTATGGCGGTGGCACCGCGAGCGGCCGCCCGGTGCGTGCCGTGCAGGTGGGCGGTCCGCTGGGTGCCTACATTCCGGCCTCCCAGTTCGACACACCCATCGACTACGAAGCGCTGGCCGGCATCGGTGCCTTGCTGGGACACGGCGGCGTAGTGGTGTTCGACGATACGGTGGACATGGCCGGCATGGCCCGCTACGCCATGGAGTTTTGCGCCAAGGAGTCCTGCGGTAAATGCACGCCATGCCGCATCGGCTCGACCCGGGGCGTGGAACTCATGGATCGCATCATGGCCAACGTGGACCGGGACAGGAACGTGGCGCTGGTGGAGGAGCTGTGCGACACCATGCTGCATGGTTCGCTATGCGGGCTCGGCAGCATGACACCCTATCCGGTGCAGAGCGCCTTGCAGCATTTCCGTGAAGATTTCTTCACCGAGGGCACGGCGCGGCGCCGCTAGAGCGGCATTCGCACGCTTATTTCAATTATATCGCCTGAAGTCAAAGCCATGTACGCCATTGACACCCTTGATCCCGGTACCCCCGCCAGCCAACAGGATGGCCAGGTCAGCGTTGAAATCGACGGCCGTTGCGTCACCGTGCCCGCCGGTACCTCCATCATGCGAGCGGCTTCGACGCTGGGTAACCAGATTCCCAAGCTGTGCGCCACCGGATCGCTCAAGGCGTTCGGTTCGTGCCGTCTGTGCCTGGTGGAGGTCGAGGGACGCAAGGGCTATCCCGCCTCGTGCACCACTACCGTGAGCGAGGGGATGAAGATTCGGACTCAGAGCGCCAAGCTCGATCAGTTGCGCCGCGGGGTGGTGGAGCTGTACGTGTCCGATCACCCACTGGACTGCGACACCTGTCCCGGCAACGGCCACTGCGAATTGCAGAACGTGGCCGAAGTGGTGGGGGTCAGGCAGTCGCGCTACCAGCTCGGTGGCAAGACCCACGTTGCGCGCCTGGGTGCGACGCAGCCTCCGCAGCCGGATCTCAGCAATCCCTACTTCGCCTTCGACCCCGAGCTGTGCATCGTCTGTTCACGCTGTGTGCGTGCTTGCGATGAGACCCAGAGCACATTGGCGCTGACCATCGAGGGCCGTGGTTTCGATTCCAAGGTGTCGGCCAGCCAGGCCGAAGCATTCATCGATTCGGAATGCGTCTCCTGTGGCGCCTGTGTCGAGGCCTGTCCGACCGCGGCGTTGTCGGAGAAGTCGCTGATTGCCCTCGGGCAACCGGAGCGGGCCGTGACCACCACCTGCGCCTATTGCGGCGTGGGCTGTTCGTTCAAAGCGGAAATGCAGGGCGAGACGGTGGTGCGCATGGTGCCCAACCGCGACGGCCACGCCAATCACGGTCATGCCTGCGTCAAGGGACGTTTTGCCTACGGGTATGCCACTCACGCGGATCGTGTCACCAAACCCATGATCCGCGAAAAGATCACCGATCCGTGGCGCGAGGTGAGCTGGGACGAGGCGCTTGGCTATGCGGCCGCGCAGTTCAAGCGTATCCAGGCGACGCATGGCCAGGATGCGGTGGGCGGCATTACCTCATCCCGCTGTACCAACGAAGAGACCTTCCTGGTCCAGAAGCTGGTGCGCGCCGCGTTCGGCAACAACAACGTCGACACCTGTGCCCGCGTGTGCCATTCGCCGACCGGCTATGGCCTGAAGCATACGCTGGGCGAGTCGGCCGGCACCCAGGAGTTCGCTTCGGTGGCGCAGGCCGATGTCATCATGCTGATCGGCGCCAATCCCACCGAGGCCCATCCGGTATTCGGTTCGCAGCTGAAGCGTCGCTTGCGGGAGGGTGCGAAGCTGATCGTCCTCGACCCCCGCGCCATCGAACTGGTGCGCACCGCGCACATCGAGGCCGACTATCACTTGCAGTTGCGGCCCGGCACCAACGTGGCGCTCATCAACTCGATCGCGCATGTGGTGGTTACCGAGGGGTTGGCCAAGGAACAGTACATCACCGAGCGCTGCGAGATCGACTCGTGGCACCGATGGCGTGATTTCGTCAGCGACCCGAAGAATTCGCCGGAAGCCATGCAGGAAGTCACCGGCGTACCGGCTGCGCTGGTACGTGGAGCCGCGCGACTGTATGCCGGTGGGCGCAACGGCGCCATTTATTACGGGCTGGGAGTCACCGAGCACAGCCAGGGCACCACCATGGTGATGGGGATCGCCAATCTGGCCATGGCCACCGGCAATCTCGGCCGCGAGGGCGTGGGTGTCAATCCGCTGCGTGGCCAGAACAACGTGCAAGGCTCGTGCGACATGGGGTCGTTCCCGCACGAATTCAGTGGCTACCGCCACGTGTCCGACGGGGCGGTGCGGGCCATGTTCGAGTCGGCCTGGGGCGTCAAGCTGCAGGCGGAGCCTGGCTTGCGCATTCCGAACATGTTCGAGGCGGCGCTCGACGGCAGCTTCCGGGCGCTCTACATCCAGGGCGAGGACATGGTGCAATCCGATCCCAACACGCAGCACGTACAGGCCGCGCTGGCGGCAATGGAATGCGTGGTGCTGCAGGACCTGTTCCTGAACGAGACCGCCAAGTATGCCCATGTGTTCCTGCCGGGCTCGTCCTTCCTGGAGAAGGATGGCACGTTCACCAACGCCGAACGCCGCATCTCGCGGGTCCGCAGGGTGATGCAGCCGCTCGGCGGGCTGGCGGATTGGGAAGTGACGCAGCGCTTCGCCAACGTGCTGGGCTATCCCATGGGTTACAACCATCCGTCCGAGATCATGGATGAGATCGCGGCGCTGACACCGACGTTCGCCGGCGTGACCTACGAGAAGCTGGACCGGTTGGGCAGCATCCAATGGCCGTGCAATGCCGAGGCGCCCAACGGCACTCCGACCATGCACATCGATGAGTTCGTGCGTGGCAAGGGCAGGTTCTACCGCACCGAATACGTGCCGACCCCGGAACGCGCCAGCAGCCGCTTCCCGCTGTTGCTGACCACCGGGCGGGTGCTCAGCCAGTACAACGTGGGAGCGCAGACCCGGCGCACCCACAACGTGGTCTGGTACAGCGAGGATCGGCTCGAAATCCATCCGCACGACGCCGATGTGCGTGGCATCGCGCAGGACGACTGGGTTGGCATTGCGAGCCGCGCCGGTGAGACCGTGCTGCGTGCCGAAGTGACCGAGCGAGTGCAGCCCGGGGTGATCTACACCACTTTCCATTTCCCAGAAAGCGGCGCGAATGTCGTCACCACCGACAATTCCGACTGGGCCACCAGTTGCCCCGAATACAAGGTGACCGCGGTGCAAGTGACCAAGGTGAACCAGCCCTCGCAATGGCAGCAGCGCCATCGCGAGCAAGTGCGCCAGCAGCGCATCCAGGGGCGTGCGAAAGCCGGTCATGTCTGAAAAGGCCGAAGCGGGCCTGGCCGCGGCCACGGTGAGTGCCACGGTGAGTGAAGTTACCGTGCGGCGCTGGCGTGACGGTGTCTCCCATGACGTCATCGACCATGTGGCCGAGGAGGCGCCTGTCGCGTTGACCTATCATGGCGTACCGCATGTAGTCATGCTGGCCACGCCCGCGGATCTGGCAGACCTGGCGGTTGGTTTCACGCTGAGCGAGCAGGTGGTGGCCGATCCGGCTGAAATCCGTTCGGTGGAGGCCGCGCGACGCGAGGACGGCGAACTCGAGGTGCGCATCGGTATCGCTGCGGCGCGATTCTCAGAGCTGCTGCGACGGCAGCGTAATCTCACCGGGCGTACCGGGTGCGGCCTGTGCGGTGTACAGACCATCGAAGAGGCCATCCGCACGCCAGCGGCAGTGCCCGACAGCTATACGGTTGACGTCGACGAACTGCATGCGGCGTTGCGTGAGTTGACCGGCCGACAACAGATCAATGCCCGGACCGGCAGCGTGCATGCGGCCGCCTGGGCTGTGCCGGGCAAGGGGATTCAGGTGGTGCGTGAGGACGTGGGCCGCCATAACGCGCTTGACAAAGTCATCGGCGCGATCGCTCGCGCCGGGATCGATATGGGCACCGGCTATCTGCTGGTAACCAGCCGTGCCAGCTACGAAATGGTGCAGAAGGCGGCCACTGTCGGCGTCGCCATGCTGGCGGCCGTGTCCGCACCCACGGGTTTGGCGATTCGATTGGCACAGTCCGCCGGACTGACGCTGGTCGGGTTCGCGCGAGAGCGGCAACACGTGGTTTACGCCCATTCACAGCGGCTGCTGCAGAGTGGCCGACCCTCGACGGCTGGCGGATAATCGCAATCGAGCTTGCAAGGATTCCCAATCGCATGAATTCCGACCTGCTGGTGCGCATGGCCAACGAGATTGGCGCTTTCTTCGACGGAGAGGTGGGGGAGGAGACGCCGCAAGCGGTGCTGGCGCACATCAAGCGCTACTGGGATCCCCGCATGCGTGTACGCATCGTCGAGCACTTGCGTGCTGGTGGCGCTGGCCTGACTGAGCATGCCCGCGCCGCGATCGAATTGCTGGCGCGGGAGACCAGCGAAAATCGTTCGTCACCCCGCGACTGACGGGCCAGTCTGACGTTGCAGCGCAGCAGCCAGGTCGATAATTCAGGGCCGATAATCAAGAGTGCGCGCGCCGGGGCGGCATCAGCAACCTGTCAGTTGCCCTCGGGCATGATGCCCTGGCCTGCCACCACCATATCTTGGCCCGCTATCGCATCCCTCGCACCGCGGCCCCCGGGTATGCTGCCATTGGGGCAGGCTACCTTCGACCTTGCCATCGCTGGCCGGGACTCGAGGCTTGTCACTGACCTTCATTCGTTCGAGAGCAACGCGCGATGCCTACGGTAAAGATCTTTCATCGCTATATCAGCCTGGCCCTGCTGGTGTTCTGGACCCTGCAGGTACTCACCGGCATCCTGCTGGTATTCCGCTGGGAGATCGAGGACTCCATGGTCCCCGGCGCCAGCGCATCCGCACCGGCGGTCGATCCGGGCGCAATTGGCTCGCGGCTCGATGCTATCGTCCACGATGGCGGTACGGTGACCCAGATGTGGGCATCCACCATTGCCTCCCGGCGTTTCGATGTCGGCTACGTCGACGCCGGGGGGACCGAACGCTCCATGCGTATCGATGGAGCGGGACATGTGCTGCGCGATCGGGATCCTGCCACCTTGTTTGCCGGTAGCGGCATCTTCGACACCTTGACCGGACTGCACGTCGACTTGCTCGCCGGCGACGTGGGCCATTGGATCGTGCGCATCAGCGGCATTTTCCTGTTCACCAACCTGGTACTGGGATTGAAGCTCGCCTGGCCGCGCGTAGGGACCTGGCGGCGCAGCTTGTTGACACGACCCAAGGGCGCACCCGTGGCGCGCTGGTATGGTTGGCATCGAGTGCTGGGCCTGTGGGTGGTGCCGCTGGTGCTGGTGACCATTGGTGCAGGCGCCTTGCTGAGCTTCGAGCATCCGCTGCAGGATGCGCTCGACACCCCGATTCCCGAGCCGGTGGGTATCGAGCCGGCCGCCGCCGTTACCACTCCGACAGCTGCCATGACGACAGCCTTGGCCCGTTTCCCCGGCGCCACTCTGTCCGCCGTCATCATGCCGAGCGAACAGGCGCCTTGGTACCGGGTACGCTTGCGCACAGCGCAGGAGATGCTGAATAACTGGGGCAAGACCACGGTATTCGTCAGCGCGGCCGATGGGAGCATCCTGTCCGATCACGATGCGCGCCAGGCCAGCGCCGGTCAGAGTTTCATGTACGCCTTGTACCCGCTGCACACCGGCCAGGTGGCCGGCACGGTCGGCCGCGTGGTGGTGTTGCTCACCGGGATCTGGTTCATCACCATGGGCGTGTTTGGCGTGCGCTTGTGGCTGGGACGCCGGCGTCGCGCTTCAGCGGCGCAGGCGGCCAATGTCCAGTCCACCCAGGTCAGCACCAGCGAGGCGTAATTCAAAAAAGTGGCGCCGTGTGAATCCACACGACGCCATACTTACCTTATCGTCGCCGGTATCCGTTAGAAATTAACCAGGAAATACAGGCGCACACGCTCCAGCCAGTCGCTGGCGTCGTTGGCGCCCGAGTACCGGGCATCTTCCGGACGGTAGTGATACCAGATGGCGCCGATGATGGTCTTCGCCATCGGCGTGTACTCCGCCGTCAGGGAGTGCAGCCGGTAGTTGCTGCCGATCGAAATATTGTCGTGCGAGAACGCCCCGAACACGGCATCGACTTCCGCCATCGAATAGCCGTAGGTGATGCGCCAGTCGCCGGGTTGGCTGGCGCGGCCGGCGATGAAGTCCACGCCATAGCCGGTGTTGGCGTTGTGGGCGGCGCCGAAGTTGTGCACGTAGTCGCCGACGATGCGCAGCGGCCAGCGATCGTTCACGCCCTTCCAGGTCGCACCGACGATCACGTCGCCGAGGTTGAAGTCGGACAGATAGTTGAGGCCATCGGGGGTGAGCAGATTGTTGCGCCAGTCGCTGGAGGTGGCGGCCCTCAGGCTGCCGATCTGGTAGTTGTAATAGGCTGCGGAGACATCGAACTTCCACGCTCCCAGGTCAGCCGAGTCATAGCCCAGCTGCGCGCCCCACATGGTGCTGTCGCGCGCCACGGCCTGTTCATCGATGATGAAGCCCAGCGCGTTGGCGCGAAACGCCGAGCCGTCGCTGAAGCCGTGCTTGTAGGTGGCCGCCAGACCTTGTGGGTTGACGTCGCCGTCCCACACCAGGTCGGTGCGGGTGAACGGCTGCGGCAGCTTGCCGCCGTACAGCTTCAGGTCGCCCAGGTTGAGTTGCACGTAGGCCAGGTCGAGGCTGACCTTCAGATCGTTGTCGAAATTCGACAGCTGTACGTCGGTGCTGTTGGGATCGTCGTCGTCGCCGGTCACCAGGCGCGCACCGAGCGTGACGCGATCGTTGACGGAATAGGTGGCACCGAAGCGGGCGCGAATCTGGGCGCTGTTGCGGTTGGCGAGATCGTTGTCGCCATAATCGCCCTGGCCGCGCAGGCGGACGTCGCCGCTGATCTTCAGTTTGGAAGCGCCGCTCTGATTGGCCGCGACGGCCGGGGTCGCCGCCGGGCTGGCGGGCGCCGCGGTCGAGCCCGCTGCTGTGCTGGCGCCCAATTTGGCTTCCAGGGAGCGCAGAGTTTCATCGGTGCGCCGCTGCATGTCGGCAATGCGGGCTTGCTCGGCGCGCAGCGCCTCGATCTGGGCACGCAGAGCATCCGATTCGGCGTCCGCGTGGGCGAATCCTGGAACTACGGCGCATAGTGCCGCCGCGAGGCACAGGCCGGCGGTACCCGACTTGACGGCGCCTTTGGCGTCCGCCCGCCGGAGGAGGCGATTCGAAACGGTCATGAAGTCATCCTTTGATGAGAACGATAGCAATGTGGACCTTGGGTGACCTGGCATCGGGTCAGCCTGACTGCCAGTCGGTTTGGGTCGCGCGCGCGAGTATGTCGGCGGCTAGCTGATATCCCGCTGACGTTGAATGTTTCCCGCAACTCCCCGCGTTGCCTGTTCGCCGATGGCTGCCGGCGCTTGTTGCGGAAAAGCTCACGACCGGAGCCCACGGCCGGAGCCATGCACTTGCCTCCCGGCGCATAACCCACTAGCTTGATGTCTGGTAGGCAGGCTGGTAGTCGATGAGTAATCCGGGTCAGTCGAACAAAGACGAACGCGAAGGCCGCCGGCTCGATGCTCAGCTGCTCTCCGATTTGTGGATCTTCAGGGCGGTGGCACGCGCCGGCAGCATGGCCGCCGCGGCCACCCAACTGAGCGTGACTGCCGGAGCGGTGAGTCAGCGCGTGCTGCGGCTCGAGGCACGCCTGCAAACCAAGCTGTTTCAACGCGACAAGGGCAGGATCGCGCTCACCGAAGCCGGCAGTTCCGTGCTGGAGGCGATGAATGGCGCGGCGCTGGCATTGAACGGCGCCCTGACCAAGCTGGAGGGGCCGCAGAACGCCGGCCTGGTGGTCAGTTGCGCGCCGTCGCTTGCCATGGAATGGTTGATGCCCAATCTACAGGAATTCTACCGCGAGTGTCCGGGCATCGAACTGCAGGTGCGTTCGGAAACCATCCAACCCTCGGCCGCCTGGATGGCCGGCGAACGAATCGATGTCCTCATCAGCTACATGCACGTGCGGCCCAACGATCTGGTGGAGCTGGCCTCGCTGCAGGAATTGACGTTGCCGGTCTGTTCTCGCGCCTATCGCGGCAGGCTGCAGGCATTGCCACCCGAGCAGCGTACCGTGGTGGCCATGCATGATGATGATCCCTGGCGTGAGGGGGAGGCGCCGCGAGCCGAGTGGCAGGAATGGCTGGCGGGTGCCGGCGCGGATCCCGGTTTCAAGTTGAGCGGCGACCAGCATTTCAATCAGGCCTATCTGGCGTACCAGGCGGCCATGTATGGCCAGGGGGTGGCCATGGGGCGGGCGGTGAGCGTCAATGGCCTGCTCAAGTCGGGCAAGCTGGTGCCACTGGTGGACAGGTCGCCGGTAAGCAGTGCGCACTACAGAATTTTCGCCCGCACGGAGCAGGCTCCAGACTCCGCGTGCGCCCGCTTCGCTGCCTGGCTGGCGGGCGGGCTGGCGCGCACCCAGAAAGAAACGCTCACCTTGGTGACTCCCGGACCTTGAGAATCGCAATGCCGTGTGCCATCGGCCGATACGGTGCGCAATGGGCGTTGCATTGTGGAGTCGAAGACGCATCCGTCATTCCGTTATTTGAATTACAAAATTTCACATTTCCGGGTGTTGTGTAGAATTTCTAACGGCCCTGGATAGAAAACGTGCCTTGCCGATGGCGCATGGGGCTGGCTATAACGACGCTGCCCGCCGCATTTGCGGCGTCACGACGAAGAGCCAACATGACCATGAGCTGCGAACGCATCGCGCCGGACAGCATGCCTGCGGTGATGTGTCTGGATGCGGAGGGGGCCACCCTCTTTGCAACGGTCAGTGCTCGTAATCTGTGCGAGCAATGGAACCGGGGATTGACGGACCGCGAGCAACCGCTGGACGGTCAGGATTTCCGGTTGCCCGCCAGCCTTGGTGACTTGTTGCGCGATGCCGCGGGCAAGGGACTGGATGTGAATGCCGGCGGCATCCGCGTGCGCCATCCGCATCTGCCCGAACTGGCGGTCACCATCCAGATGGGTGGCTCGCTGCCTGAAATGCAGACGCGTCCGTACTGCGTGCTGATGTTCGTCGCCGGTGCCGGCGCGCCCGCCGAGATCGACTCCGATGCCGAACGCACTTTGCGGCAGCTCACTCCGAGCGAGCGCCGTGTCGCCTTGCTGGTGGCTGAAGGCCTGCGTAACGAAGAAATTGCGCAGCGGCTGCAGCGTTCGCGCCGCACCATCGAGTACCAGCTCAACGCCATCTTCCGCAAACTGGACATGACCCGTCGTACGCAATTGGTTCGCGTGCTGGTCTGAAGGTCCGATGAAAGCAATGGATAGTCTTTCGGCGACCCAGTCGCCGCCCGATCTGTTGGATGGGTTGCGCCACGGCAAGCCAACCACTTGGCTGCGCCCCGAGAGCGCGCCGGCCGTCATCACCATGGCCGACGTGGCCGCTGCGCAAGCGCGTTTCCGGCGTTTCGAGCCGGTGCTGCGCCGGCTGTTCCCCGAATCGGGATGGGACGGACGCATCCGCTCGCCGCTGGTCGATTTCGCTCCGGCGCAACCGGCGGCGCTGCATCGGCTGCTGGTCAAGTCGGACCATGCCTTGCCCATGACGGGTTCGATCAAGGCGCGCGGCGGGGTGCATGAGCTCTTGTGCCAGATCGAGCGGATCGGGGTGGCTGAGGGGCTGCTGCCCGACGGCGTGTCCTACGAGGCACTGACGACCTCCACGGCGCGCGACTGTCTCAGCCGTCACTTGGTCGTGGTCGCCAGCACCGGCAATCTGGGATTCAGCATCGGGCTGGTGGCTCGGGCCTTCGGGCTCAGCGCCGAAGTCCACATGTCGCACGATGCCAAGGCGTGGAAGAAGGAGCGGCTGCGCAAGCTGGGCGCTACCGTGGTCGAGCATGATTGCGACTTCAATGAGACCGTGGATCGTGCGCGCCGCGCATCCGTGGGACGTGCCCGCACTCATTTCGTCGACGACGAGACTTCGCGCGAACTGTTCCTTGGCTATGCCGCCGCGGGCCATGAATTGGCCGAGCAACTGCTCGACCGTGGCATCCGGGTCAGTGCCGAACGCCCGTTGTTCGTCTATCTGCCGTGCGGGGTGGGCGGCGCACCCGGTGGTGTGACATTTGCCTTGAAGCAGTTGTTCGGCAGCGCCTGCGTGTGCGTCTTCGCCGAGCCGGTGGGTGCCGCATCCATGCTGGCGGCTTTGAGCACCGGGGCGAGCGCGCCGGTGCACGTGTCCAAGCTGGGACTGGGTACCGATACCATCGCCGACGGTCTGGCGGTACACAGTGCCTCGCCTCTGGTGCTCGGCACGGTGGGGCACATGATCGATGCCGCGGTAGCGGTGACCGACGAGTCCATGGTGTCGTGGATTCGCCGTGCCTGGCATGACGCCGGCCTGCGTCTGGAGCCGGCTGCGGCCGCCGGCTTTGCCGCGCTCGAGCCGTTCATCGAAGCGGCGCAGGGGGCTTCGTCTCACAGCACCTTGTCGCATTGGCAGAATGCGGTCCATGTGGTCTGGACCACGGGTGGCTCGCTGTTGCCTGATCACGAGTTCCTCGCGCTGCTGGAGCGCAGCGCGGCCTGATCCGGCCAGGCATGGATCGCCGCTCATTCATGCCGTTCACAGCCAGCACGCGCCCGACGCTGCTGGCTCTGAACGGTGTTCGCCATATCTGGTAATTGCACAGATGTCTGTTTCCGGCGTCATGTTTATGGTGGCCGGCGTTATTCTCGAAGAAAATCCTTCATGCTCAAGACTTCTGGAGCACGCAAACTAAAGCTCGCGCTGATCGTGATCGGTTTGTTCGCCGTCGCCGTATGGGCGTTGCGTGGCGACAAGGCGTCGCTGGAGACCGTGACCGTGGGGCGCGGCGACATCCAGAATAGCGTGACGGCCGTCGGTACCTTGCAGCCTCGCCGCTATGTCGACGTGGGCGTGCAGGTCTCGGGCCAGATCCGCAAGATTCATGTTCAGCCGGGCGACACGGTGGAGCAGAACAAGCTGCTGGCCGAGATCGATCCCAGTGTGGCGCAGGCCAAAGTCGATGCCGGCCGAGCCGCGCTCGCCGGACTGAAGGCACAACTCACCGAGCAGGAGGCGCTGCTGGAACTGGCGCGCCAGCAGGCCAATCGCCAGGAACGCATGGCGGCCGAAGGCTCCACTCGCGAAGAGGATGTCCAGATCGCGCAGGCCACGCTGCGCACCGCCCTGGCGCGCATCGATAATCTGAAGGCGCAGATCGAACAGACCCAGTCGACCTTGAAGGGAGATGAGGCGCAACTGGGTTATACGCGCATCTATGCGCCCATGGCCGGGACGGTAGTGTCGTTGGATGCCCGTGAAGGCCAGACTTTGAATGCGACGCAACAGGCACCGCTGATTCTGCGCATCGCCGATCTTACCGCCATGACCGTGTGGGCCGAGGTGTCGGAAGCCGATATCAAACGGGTCAAGCCCGGCATGCGCGTGTATTTCTCCACCTTGGGGATGGAGAACCGCACCTGGGAAGGCAAAGTGCGCCAGATCCTGCCGTCACCACCCGGCACGGCGACCCAGGGTGCCCAGGCGGCCACGACGACGCCGGCGACTGGCAAGGTGGTGCTGTACACGGTGCTGTTCGACGTCGAGAACAAAGACGGCGAGTTGATGCCGCAGATGACCGCGCAAGTGTTCTTCGTGGTCGCGCAGGCCAGTAACGTGGTCACCGTGCCCATGGCTGCGTTGCAGCCGATACACAATTCACCCAGCATGTACCTGGCTCGCGTGCGCGGCGCGGAGGGCACGATCAGTTCGCGCGAAGTCAAGATCGGTGCCACCGACCGTCTCACCGGCGAGGTGCTGTCGGGCCTGTCCGAAGGCGAGGAACTGGTGCTCGGAGTAGCCGAGAAGCCCGTCAAGGCGCGCTGGTTCAAGTGGTGAGCGATCCGGTCCCGCTGCTGACGCTGCAGCAAATCCGCAAATCCTACGGCGGTGGCGACGCCCCCCAGGTCGATGTGCTACGCGGGGTCTCGCTGAGCATCCACGCCGGCGAATTCGTCGCTATCGTCGGAGCCTCCGGCTCCGGCAAGTCGACGCTGATGAACATTCTGGGCTGCCTGGATCGCCCCAGCGCCGGCCAATACTTGTTCTGTGGCCATGACGTTTCGAACCTGGACGCGGACCAGCTGGCCTGGCTGCGCCGCGAAGCCTTCGGCTTCGTATTCCAGGGCTACCACCTGATCCGTACCGAGTCGGCATTGGAGAACGTGGAAATCCCGGCGGTGTACGCGGGAGTGCCCGCGGAGGAGCGGCATCGGCGTGGCGCAGCCTTGCTGGAGCGGTTGGGATTGGAGGACCGGTTGCATCATCGGCCTTCACAGCTCTCCGGCGGCCAGCAGCAGCGGGTTTCCATCGCGCGGGCGTTGATGAACGGTGGGCGCATCATCCTGGCCGATGAGCCCACCGGCGCGTTGGACACCCGCAGCGGCAAGGAGGTCATGGAACTGCTGGACGAGCTGTCGCAGCAGGGTCATACCATCATCCTGATCACCCACGACCGCGAAGTCGCGGCTCGCGCGCGCCGCATCATCGAGATTCGCGACGGAGAGATCATCAGTGATTCTGCGACGCAGGCCACTGCCGCGGCGGCACCCACTGCCACGCAAACACATGACGACGTCCTGAATTCGAGCGCGCTGATGTCGCAAATGGCGGCTGGCGCCCAGCGAGGCGCGTCGTTGCTTACCGATGCGTTGGAGGCCTGTCGAGCCGCCTGGCGGGTGATGTGGATTCACCGCTTTCGCACCGCATTGACCCTGTTGGGCATCGTGATCGGCGTCGCTTCGGTGATTGTCATGCTCGGTGTAGGCGAGGGTGCGAAAGAAAAGGTCATCGCGCAGCTGGGCGCGTTCGGTTCGAACCTGATCTATGTGTACGGCCAGCGCGGCAACCCACGTACCCCGGGTGGAATAATCACCCGTGAGGATGTGCATGCGCTGTCGCAGTTGCGGGAGCTTTCCAACGTCATGCCCTCGATGAAAGGCTCGGTCACCGTGCGGCGCGGCAACGTGGATCATCAGACCAGCGCGCAAGGTGTCGGTGTCGCCATGACCCAGATCCAGCGTTGGCCGGTACGGGAGGGCGTGTTCTTTTCCGCTCAGGACGAGAATCGTCTGGCTCCTGTGGTGGTGTTGGGGCAGGGCGTCAGGAAGATCTTGTTCGCCGATCACGAGGAACCGATCGGCAGCTATGTGCTGCTGGGTTCGATGCCATTTCGCGTGATTGGTATCCTGAGCGAGAAAGGCGCCAGCTCCGGCTACGAGGACGCCGATGACGTGGTGGTGATTCCATTCACCACCGCCAGTGCGCGAGTGTTCGGCCGCCGCAACCCGGATTCCGTGGTCGTCGCGGTAGCCGACGTGAACAATGTGGACACGGCGGAGAAGTCGATCCAGGCGTTGTTGATGGACCGGCATCGCATCGAGGATTTCCGCATCCGGAATCGAGCGGCGATGATCGAGGCGGAGGCGGCGGCGCAGGACACCATGTCCCAGTTGTTGGCCATGATCGCGGCGATTTCGCTGCTGGTCGGCGGCATCGGTGTCATGAACGTGATGCTGATGACGGTGAAAGAGCGCACCCGTGAAATCGGCATCCGCATCGCGACCGGCGCCCGCCAGAGTGATGTGTTGCGCCAGTTCCTGACCGAGGCCGTGCTGGTATCCACGGTAGGGGGTGCCGCGGGTGTCCTGATTGGCCTGGTGATGGGCGTGGCACTGATCGTGGCCGGTGTGCCGGTGGTGTTTTCATTGACCGCCATCGGTACGGCGTTCGGCTGTGCCGTCATCACCGGCCTGGTATTCGGTTTCATGCCGGCACAGAAGGCGGCGCGCCTGGACCCGGTGGTCGCGCTCACCAGTGATTGAGAGCATGCTGTCCATGCACATCAAAGGTTGTTTGCGTCGCGTGCCGTTCCGGGCTCGTGGGCGCACCATTTTCATGGCGCTCGCCGCGGTCTGTGTCCTGGTGACGGGTTGCGCCGTGCAGACCCCGTCGCATGACGAACTCGGTGTGCCGATCCCAGGCTCCTGGGACAGTCGCAGTACTGCAAGGACCGCGACGCTGCCGGCGCCCACGCCCGATTGGTGGCGGGCATTCGGCTCGCCGGAACTGGAACAGTTGATCGACCAGGCCCAGGCCGGCAGCTTCGATATCGCCGCCGCGATCACCGGAGTGCGGCAAGCACGCCTGTTGGCTGAGATCGCCGGCGCGGCGCTGCTGCCTGAAGTGTCCGGCTCATTGAATGCGAGCCGGCCCGCCAACTTTGGCGCCGGCCTGCAGGCCAGCTACGAGGTGGACTTCTGGGGGCGCAATCGTGCGATTCGCGATGGCGCCTTGGCCGAACTGCGCGCCAGCGAATACGATCGCGCCACCGTCGGATTGATGGCCATCTCCAGTGTCGCCGATGCTTATGTGCAGACCTTGTGGCTGCGACAACAGCAAGCGCTGCTGCTGGACAACTTGCAACTGGCGGAACAGATCATGAAGGTGGTCGAATCCCGGCGGCGTGCGGGTGCGGCAACCCAGCTCGAAGTGGCGCAACAACAGGGGGTCCTTGTCAGCTTGCAGCGCAGTTTGATTTCCGTGCGGCAACAAGAGCATGACAGCATAGCCACGTTGGCGGTATTGCTGGGCAAACCACCCCAGGACTTCAAGGTCGTGGGCGACAGTCTGGATGCGCTGACCTGGCCATTGCTCGACGCCGGGTTGCCATCCGATCTCCTGGCCCGCCGTCCCGACATTGCGCGGCTGGAGGCCCGGCTCACCGCGGCCGACGCCAACATCGTGGTGGCGCGGGCCGCAATGTTTCCGAGCCTGTCGCTCGGTGGTGGCGTATCGACTGGCGGCAACCATTTGCAAGAGGCGTTCGACAATCCGGTTTACAGCCTGGCTGCCGGACTGGCGGCGCCGATTTTCAACGGTCGCCGCCTGGCGGCCAGTCACGAACTGGCGCAGGTGCAGAAGGAAGCATTGCTGGTGTCCTATCGAGCCGGCATCGTCGCCGCCTTTGCCGACGTGGAGATCGCGCTGAACGCGATCGACAGCAACGATCGCCAGCGCAGCTACCACGCCCAGGAAGAACAGCTCGCCGAGCAGGCGTTGCGCCTGTCCGAATCACGCTATCGCGCCGGTGCCGAGGATTTGTTGACTGTCCTCGACGCGCAGCGCACTTTGTATTCCGCGCGGGAAACTTCCTTACGCCTGCACCGTGATCGCCTGCAGGCTTCCATCGGCCTGTTCAAGGCGCTCGGTGGCGGGTGGTCGGTGTCCAACTGATATCGGGCGCCGGGCCCTCACTTGAGTGTTGCCCCCCCCAGTACGATGTCCGGTTCTTACTCCGGCTGTGCCGCTTCGAGCTCGGGCGGCTGGCGGCGACGCACCCGGGTGACGGCCCAGTAAGCGGCGGCCGCGATAACGAAGCAGGCTGCGCTGGCGTAGACCTGCGAAGCAAGGTCCTTGTTGAGCGCCATGGCCAGCATTACCGCGCCGATCACAGCGATGACGGCGTAGCTCGACCAAGGGAACCACCAGGTCTTGAGCTGCAGGCGTTCGGGTGCCGAGCGCTCCAGGTTGTAGCGATTGCGAATCTGCGCGAACGCCACCATCAGGTAGATGACCAGCATGACCGAGCCGGTGGCGTTCACCAGGAAGGCCAATACGCCACCCGGGTGAAAGGCGGCCAGCACCACACCGATCATTCCGCCCGCCATACAGAGCAGGATGGCGCGATCAGGCACGCCACGACGATTGGCCTGCGTGAGCCACTTCGGCGCCTCGCCCCGATTCGACAGCGTGTGCAGCACGCGCGAGGATACATACACGCCCGAGTTCAGGCACGACAAGGTGGCGGTGACCACGACCGCGTTCATGATGTCTGGCGCCAATGGCACCTGCATGGCGCTCAGCGCCATGGCGAACGGCGAATTGCCCGACTGGATGGTGTTCCAGGGCACCAGGCACACGATGACGAACATCGAGGCCACGAAAAAAATGGAGATACGTACGATCAGCGTGGTGGTGAGCTGGGCGATCGCGGTGGTCGGTGTCTTGGACTCGGCCGCGGCCACGGTCACGATTTCCGCACCGACCAGCGCCAGCATCACGGAGGTGGTGCCTGAGAACACCGACATCGGGCCGAACGGTGCGAAGCCCCCATGCTGATACAGATTGGCGGGCCAGCCACCCGCTTGGCGTGCCGCCCCGAAAACGAATATGCCGCCGACGATGATGAAGGCCACGATGGCCACCACCTTGATCAACGACAGCCAGAACTCCGATTCACCGTAGGTGCGGGTGGACAGCAGGTTCAAGGCCGACATGGCCACCAGCAGCACCAGGCCGATCTGCCACACCGGTACGTTTATGTACGGCGCGATGATGCTCGCGCCGGCAATGGCTTCGAGCGCGATGGCCAGCACCCAGAAACCCCAGTACAGCCAGCCTGCGATGAAGCCGGCCCAATTGCCAAGGCCCAAGCGGATGTATTCGGTAAACGAACCGGCGCCGGGTGTGGCCACCGCCATCTCGCCCAGCATGCGCATGATGAACAGCATCACCACGCCGGCCAGCAGGTAGCTGATCAGGATGACCGGGCCGGTGGCGGCGATCGCGGCACTGCTGCCGACGAACAGGCCGGAGCCGATGATGCCGCCGATGGAAATCATCGCCACGTGCCGCGCCTCCAAGGATTTCGGCAAGCTGGTGGCGATCGGTTCGGGCGCTGATGCACTCATGGCAATTGTCCTGGGCAGTCGTCCGGGGCCGGGGGGCTGACGCGTGTCAAACGGACCGGATCCGGGATTTCGCGGCTCGCAATGCCCGTGCCAGGCGTTGCGCCCAGTCTTCGACATCGCGCTCGTTCAGCAGCCCGTCGTTACGGATCTCGATCAATACGGCCTCCAGGCCGCGGACGTCGCCATGGATTGGAATGGCATAGTCCGAGTCCGGCGAAACGCTGTAAGGCACGTTTGCGTCCACGCTGGGTTCACCGTCGGCGCGCAGCAGCTCGACCAGCGATTCACCTGGAAGCCTGGCCTGGTCGAACAGAATGCCGGCGCGCCAGGGACGGGCCTTGCCCAGATAAACGGGTGTGAAACTGTGCACCGAGATCAGGAGGGTCGGGCGCCGCTGTTGCTGGCGCTGGTCCAGATGCTCGGCCACGCGGCCGTGAAACGGTAGGAACATTTTCTCGATGCGCCGTTGGCGATCGGCCGGCGACAATTCGAGATTGCCGGTGATGTCGGTCGCTTCCGAACGCTGTGGAATGAGCGACGCGGCGTTCAGCGGCCGATTCAAGTCGATCAGCAGGCGCGAATAGGCCGCGAGGAAAGCGGGTGCGTCCAGCAACGCCGACAGCCGGCGCGTCAACGCGTCGGCGCCGATGTCCCAGGCTATGTGGCGACCCAACTCCGCCTGCGGCAGGCCCAGGCCGGCGTACTCCGAAGGGATGTGGTTCGAGGCATGCTCGCACAACAACACGATATCACTGGCGCCGCGCTCATTGAGGACTTCAACAGGTTCGGGCCAATCGCCACGCAAGGGGGCTTGCATCAATATAGATTCCGGTAAGTGTCGCAGACGGCTTCGGGCGCCAGCTTGGCCAGCTGCGCGATCTCGGCACGCCGCACGCCGATCAGGGTTTCGATGAACTTATCGGAGAACCAGCTGCGTACCACCGTGTCGGCCTGCAGCGCCTCGATAGCGGCTTCCAGGCTTTGTGGCAGCCGGCGCAGGCCGTACTGCTGTTGCTGTTCTTCGCTGAAGTCAGTGGGATGACCATCGAACAACGGCGGTGCCGGCAGTTTTGCTTCGATGCCGGCCAGGCCCGCGCGCAGGATGGCGGTCAACGCCAGGTAGGGATTGCCGGTGGCGTCGGCGGCGCGGTATTCGATGTTGTACTGCTTGTCCGGAGTGCGGCCACCGATGGTGGTGGTGGGGCAGATGCGCAGCGTTGCCTCACGGTCGCGGTCGGCGAGCCAAGTGTACGACGAACTCCAGCTGTGCGGCTTGAGCCGATAGTAGGATGGCACACTCGGCGCCGTCAGCAAGGTGAGCGCGGGCAGGTGGCGCAAGACGCCGGCACAGAAGGCTCCGCCGATCTTCGACAGGCCTGCGGGCATACTGGCGTCGTACATCGCGGGCCGGCCGGCGTCATCGCGCAAGCTGAAATGAATGTGCACTCCATTGCCTACGCTGTTCAGCGCGGTCTTGGGCGCGAAGCTGGCCTTCCAGCCCAGATTACGGGCGATTTCACGAGTGATCTCGCGTAACGCCACGGCCCGGTCGGCGGCGATCACTGGAGCGGCCGGAGCATTCGTCACTTCGAACTGGTCGGTGCCGAATTCGGCGATCATGACTTCCGGTTCGACCCCCGCTTCCTGCAGCGCGGTCACTATTTGTGAGCCGAACGGGTCGGCGCGCCGCAGGGCGGCGAACGACAATGCCTGCTCCGGCGGGAAGGGGGCACCGAACACCTGGAACTCATGCTCGAAGCTGGCCACCACACGCAAGCCGCTGGCCCGGTGCAACGCGTCGGCAGCCTGGATGAGCTGAGTGCGGGTGCAGCCTGACCAGGGCGACCCATCCAGTTCCACGATATTGCCCATGACCATGTCGAAGGGCGTGGCGGAGCCGGTGGCCGCGGTGCGATACCGAGCCGCTACGTCCGGCAGCACACGCAGGTCACCGCTCGAACCCCACGGATTGGGATTGGCGATGGAATTGAAAGCGGTCAGGCTCAGGTTGGCCGGCAGCCAGCCGATGCCGGTGGCAGTGAGTTCTTCCAGGCTGTGCGCGGCGAAAGAGCGGCCACGGGTGATTGCTGCCAGGTCCGTGGTGACGATGGCCGTGAGAGGGATGATTGCGTTGGCGGTCATCGGCGGCACTGTAGACGCGCCCCTGGGTGAAATGAATCGGTGAAAACACCAGCCGGTCGCGCTGCCCGTGAGGCGGTTTCCGCGGTCTCGGGTGGTCGGCGGAAGCAGGGGACGCGGTCGCCGACGTCCCCCAAATCACCTTAGCGCGCGGCTTGCAGAGCGTTGAAGCGCTTGACGATCTCCCCGGTGTTGGTAGTCCAACAGTAACCTCCGAAGGCGCCGAGGGCGTTGTCATGACGTTCCTGGGTCTTCGCCGCACAGGCATCGCCCACGCAGATCACGCGATAACCGAGATCGGCACCGTCGCGCACCGCCATGTCCACGCACTGATCGGTCATGATGCCCGCCACCACCAGCTGCTGTATGCCGAGGTTGCGCAGCAGGTAGTGGATGTTGGTGGAGTTGAACACGCCCGAGGACGTCTTGGGCAGCAGGATTTCGTCGTCAGCGGGTACCAGCGGCGCCACCGGCAGACCCAGCGGGTCGCGCGGCGAGACGTGGAGGGGCGTGAGCTTGTGATCGAGCGAGCGGTCGCGGCCGTCCACGGTCAAGCTTTGGATGATGGTATGCAGCACTTCCACCCCGGCCGCGCGAGCCGCCTGCAGCAGCTTGATCTGGTTCGGGATGGCCCGCTGGGCGGTCTCGCGATAGAAATAATGATCGGGGCTCCAGTCGGGATGAGCGGGAGTGCCGGGCTCCAGCCAGATGCGCTGCATGTCGATGAGCAGCAAGGCGGTTTGTCCGGCGACGAACGGGGCGTCGCGGCGATCGGGGGCTTGGGTGGTCATAGAAACCTTCGAAATGAGTTACACGCGCGTACCCTTGCGGCACCGCTCGGGTACGGATCACAATGCCCGGCAGGTCGCGCGGGAGCGCCAGAGCCGGGCTCATCGGCAGCCGACATCAAATATCATCAAGAGTCTGCCAGACAGGGTCTGCCAGAGCGGGACTTTAGCCAGCCGGGTGGGGGGGATCATCGGTGAAAACACCGTCCTGGGCCCGATCTCGATATAGCCTGGCACTAACCCCGCTTGACCTGATGACCGTCAACCCGGATCTTGTCGTCCCGAATGGTTTTGCCAGGGCTGTCTCGTCCAGGTGGTTGCGCCGAAGACCTGCCAGCTCGATGGATGACGATCATGGGTCTCTTTGTCACGCTTATCGAGGAGCAGTCGATGCTTGTGAAATCGCGCAGCCGTTTGGGTGCAATAGTGGCGCTGAGTGTGGCGGGCACGTTGTGTGCGCACGCCGGAGACGATCAGCGGCTTGCGACCATCGATCGCATCATCGACGAGGGTTTCAATCACAGCGAACTGGCCGAGACCGCCGCCTATCTGACCGACCGCATCGGCGGCCGGCTCACCAATTCGCCGCAAATGCGGGCCGCGGAACAATGGACTCAGCAGCAGTTCAGCGCCTGGGGCCTGAAGAACGTGCACACCGAGGGATTCGATTTCGGCCGCGGCTGGTCTATAGAGCAGGCCAGTGCCCGGTTGGTCGTACCCCGCGTGAAACAATACCGCACCATCCCCATCGCCTGGACGCCCGGCACCAACGGGGTGCTGCGTTCCACCATCGTCGTGGCGCCGTTGTCCAAGGAGAGCGACTTCGCGCAATGGCGCGGCAAGCTCAAAGGCCAGATCGTCCTGATCACCCAGCCCGACGATGGCAGCGAGCCGACCGAAGCGCCGTTCAAGCGTCTGACCGATCAGCAGCTGGCCAAGCTGGATGAGTACCGCCAGCCCAATCAGCCGCCGCAGTCGGAGATCGAGAAGCGCCTGCAGGAGGCCTTCTTCGAGACCCAGCGTGATGAATTCCTGGCAGCCGAGGGCGCTGCGGCCTGGGTGCGCAAATCCTACCGTGACGGTGGGTTGTTGCACGGCGACGGTTATATGCACAGGCTGGATCAGCAGGCCAAGGTGCCGGGGTTCGAGCTGGCCGCCGAGGACTATCGGCAGCTGGCGCGCCTGGCCAAGGCGGGGGTCGCGCCGGAGCTGGAACTCAACAGCGTGGTGAAGTTCTATGACGACGACCACAATGCCTACAACATCCTGGCCGACATTCCCGGTCGTGATGCCAAGGCGGGTTATGTCATGTCAGGCGCACACCTGGACAGCTGGGTGGCTTCCGACGGCGCACAGGACAACGCCGCCGGTTCGGCGGTGGTGATGGAAGCGGCACGCATCCTGTCCAAGCTGAATTTGAAACCCAAGCGCACCATTCGCTTCGCGCTCTGGTCCGGCGAGGAACAGGGCATCTACGGCTCGGCCAACTACGTCGAACGGCATCTGGTCGAGCGTGCGCCGCTGCCGGCCGAGTACAAGAAGTATCCCGCCTATAACACCTGGAACCTGCGCTGGCCGCTCAAGCCCGGTCCGGACTACGACAAGCTGAGCGTTTATTTCAATATCGACAACGGTTCCGGCAAGGTGCGTGGCATCCATGCCGAAGGCAACGTCGCCGCTGTGCCGCTGTTCCGTGAATGGCTGGCGCCGTTCGCCAGCATGGGAGCCACCGCCGTGGTTTCCACGCCCACCAGCGGCACCGACCACGTGCCCATGCAGATGGTCGGCATTCCCGGCTTCCAGTTCGTGCAGGATCCGCTCGACTACGACAGCCGTATCCATCACAGCAGCGTGGACGCCTATGACCACCTGAAGATGGCGGACCTGAAACAGGCGGCGGTCATCCTGGCCTCGCTGCTGTGGCAGTCGGCCGAGCACGAAACGGCGTTCCCGAAAATGCCGCTGCCGCGCCAGCCCAAGCAGACCGACCCGTTCTCGTACGGCAAGCAAGCAGCGGACAGCGACGAGTAGTTCTGGCCGTTCCTCCCTGGCGTCGATCGCGACGCCAGGGATCAGATCGTGCGCAGGTAGCTGCGTGGCGAGACGCCGAAGGTGCGGCGGAACATGGCGGTGAAGGCGCTGGCGCTGCCATAGCCGACGTCGAAAGCGACGGTACCGATGGATTGGCCGAGCGCGAGCCGCGACACGGCTTCCATCAGGCGCGCGTTCTGACGCCAGGTGGCAAAGCTGACCCCGGTTTCGCGCCGAAACGTTCGGGTGAAAGTGCGCGGCGGCATGCCGACGGTGGTAGCCCACTCTTCCAGCACGTCATTGCACGCGGGATCGCGCAGGATGGCACGGCAAACCTTCACCAGCCGGTCGTTGCGTGGCATGGGCAGGTGCAGATCGGCGCGATGCTGCGAGGCCAGCTCCTTGAGCAGCAGCTGCATGACCAGGCCGTCGCGACCCTCAGCGTCGTATTCAGCCGGTGCCTTGGCCGCCTCGATGATCAGTTCACGCATGAACGGGGAAACTTCGGTCGCACGACAGCTCTGCGGCAGGTCACGGCTGACGCTTGGGCTGACGTACAGGCAGCGTGTGGACGCCTGGTAGCGGGTGAACACTTCGTGTTCGACGCCGGGTGGAATCCACAACGCACGCTGCGGCTGAACCACGAAACTGGCGCTGTCGGTGGTCACGAGCATGACGCCGGTGCAGGCATACAGCAGTTGCGCCCGTGAGTGATGATGGCGGGGCTCGTGATGCCCGGCCGGATACTCGCCGATCGTGGCGACGATGGGCCGCGTCGTGCCGTGCTGGTCAATGCAAGGGCTGCGTCGGCCCATACTCACGGTGGCGTGCTGCAGATTCATGAAGTTCAGTCCAGGATTCGTTGCGTGACCGCGTCGAGCGAATCTTTGAGCGGGTCGAAACAGGGCAGCTGCATGCGGGCCTCGATTTCACCCAGCACGCGGGCGCGTTGTTCCTTGGAGAGCGCCGAGGTGTTCAAGCTGATACCCGCCAGGCGTACCGCCGGGTTGGTGAGGCGGGCCACCATCAGGTTGAGTTCGGCGGCCTGCTCCAGGGTCGGCAACGGATAGTTGTCGACCGACTTGATGTGCGTGCGGCTGGGATCGTGACACATGATCAGCACGTCGGGCTGCGAGCCGTGGATCAGGCCGGTGGTCACGCCGGCATAGGCCGGATGGAACAGCGAGCCCTGTCCTTCGACGATGTCCCAATGATCGGCCGCGGCATCGGGCGAGAGCTGTTCGGCAGCACCGGCGATGAAGTCGGCCACCACCGCGTCGATGGCGACTCCGCTGCCGCTGATCATGACGCCGGTTTGGCCGGTGGCGCGAAAATCGGCGGCTACGCCGCGTTTGCGCAGAGCGGCGGTGAGGGCCAATGCCGTGTACTTCTTGCCCAGGGCGCAGTCCGTGCCGACCGTCAGCAGGCGCTTGCCGGTGCGGCGGCGGCCGGTGGCGGTGGGGAAGGTCTGTCGGGGATGACGGACGTCGACCAGTGCGACCCCGTGACGTTGCGCTTCGGCCGCAAGGCCGGGAACGTCGGCCAGGCGGGTGTGCATGCCGCTCACGATGTCGAGTCCGGTGCGTACCGCATCGAGCAAAGTGGCGGTCCATTCCGGCGGAATCGCGCCGCCTGCCGGAGCCACACCGAGCAGCAGGGAACCGGCGCCGGCCGCCGCCGCCGCGGCTGGAGTCATGTCCGGCAGACCGAGATCGACTTTGCAGCCGGGCAGGCGCAATTGGGCCACACAGCGCTCCGGAGTCCAGTCGCGGACGCCAAAGGCGGTCTTGGCCATGGGATCGCTGTCGGCCGAGCCCAGGAACAGCAGATAAGGGGTGCGTAGTTGCAATATGCCGGAGGTGTTCATGGCGACAAGAGTATCGACCTCCGGCCACGCCGGCATCGGTGAAAACGCCGGTTACCGTCTAGATCGGGTCATTTTGCGGTTGCCGCGCCCGCGGTGAGGCGTGACGCGGCTCAAGTCAGGTGCTTACACCGATGGCCTTGGCGGGGCGCCCGGATAACTTGTCATGGCTGCTCACGCCAGCGCGATGAGGCCAGTCCATTGCCGGATAGCGCATCTCCAACCGTCGAGTCGGCCAGCGATACCAAGCACATCGGGACCCTGGCGCGGGCAGGCTTTGACCTGGCCTTGCTGGAGCGGCTGCGGTCATCGTTGTTGCGATTCTTTCAACGCCGCTCGCGCAGCACCTCGGATGCCGAGGACCTGGTTCAGGAAGTATTCGTCCACCTGGCGCGTCATGCCGGCGACGAGCCTATCCGCCACCCCGAACGCTACGTATTCCGTATCGCCACCAATGTGCTGCGCGACGGTATACGCCGCGGTGCCGTCCGGCACAGCGGCGACCATGTACCATTGCAGGATGTCGATGCCGAGGGTGAGGCGCCGTCCGCCGAACGCGTCTATCACGGGGAGAAGCTGCTGGAACAGGTGTTGGCCGTGTTGGACGAACTGACCCCGAAATGTCGTACCACGTTTCTATTGCAGCGTTTCGAGGGCTTGAGCTATTCGCAGATCGCGCGGCGCATGGGAGTCAGCCGCAGCGCCATCGAGAAACAGATGATGCACGTGATCCAGGTCTTGTCGGATCGGTTTCCTGAATGAGCGCGCGGCGACCAGATGACGGTGCGCGCAGCCTGGCGGTGCAGTGGTTTGCACGCATGCAGGACAGCGAGCGCACGGCGGGCGATGAAGCCGACTTCCAGCGTTGGTTGGCGCAAGATCCCGCCAATGAGCGGGCCTACCGGCGGCTCGAGCGGCTGTGGACGGATCTGAATCAGCTGCACAGCGCACCCCGGATACAGCAGGCCCGCGAGGCGGCGGTCGCGCAAGCGCAGCATACCGCTCAGACCTTGGCTGGCGCCGCCCGGCGCCGTGGCCTTGGCTGGCTCGCCGGCATCGCCGCAAGCGCGATCGTGGCGCTCGCCATCGTTGCCAATCAGGTCCTGGTGCAGGACAACGTCTACCAGACCGCGGTGGGTGATCGCCGCACCATCCAGCTGGCGGATGGCACGGAGTTGACCTTGAACACCGACAGCCGCATCGCCGTCCATTACGGTTGGCGCAGCCGCAATGTATTCCTGGAGCGCGGCCAGGCGCGCTTCAAGGTGGCGCACAGCGCACTGCGCCCCTTCTGGGTCGATACCGGTCGGGGCCTGATCCGCTCGGTCGGCACCGAGTTCGATGTGTATCGCAGGGCCGATCAGGTGCAGGTGGCGCTGATCGAAGGGCGCATCGAGGTAACGTCGAACGAAGCTCTGTCGTCGGACCCGGGACCGGTGGGTGGGATGCAACCTCGGGCACCCAGTGGCAAATCTGGCGGCAAGTCGGGCGGAAGCGGGGCACCGCGGGTTCTGCAGATGACGGCGGGCCAGCGAACCTCGTTGTCGGCGCAGGGCATTGCTCCGGTGCAGCGCATCGACGTGGCGCAGGCCGCCGCCTGGCTCGACGGCAAGCTGGTATTCGACAATGTACGACTGCTGGATGCAGTCGAGGATGTGAATCGTTACTCGACCCGCAAGATCCATGTGCTGGATGCCGGGCTGGGCGATCTGCGCGTCAATGGCGTGTTTCGTACCGACCGCACCGACGCCTTCATCGAAGCGGTGCGGCGTTCGCTGCCGGTGATCATCCAGCCTACCGCCGACGGCTCATTGGTAATAACGCCACGCTGACCGCGATTCGCGCCTGCGACCTGAGCTGTTTCGATTGGCATGCGTCAATCGAAAGGCAACCCGTCTGACGGGACGTATAACGAAGGGGGCGCACGTGACGAGAGAAATCCGCAGGGGAGTGGTGCTGGCGATTGCCGCGCTGTTGCCATTGGCGCAGGCCTGCGCCGACGAAATCAGGCATTACGACCTGGATTCGCAGGACGCCGCACTTGGATTGCGCGCGCTGGCCTTACAGGGTGATTTTCAGGTCTTCTTTCCCAGTGCACAGATTCAAGGGCGCCAAGTTCGCCCGGTGCACGGAAAGTATGACGCGGCTGGCGCCTTGCAGACGGCGTTGCGGGGTACGGGTTTGACCTACCGGCTGGCGGATGCGGGTACCTACGTGGTCGAAGTGGACCACATGTCGGGTGGCGGTGCCGGCGATGCACCCGCTGTCTCGACGTATTCTTCCGCGTATGACTCGGCCGCCGTTCGTCTGGCGCAGACCGATGGGACCCAGTCGCAAGCCATATCCGGTAGCAGCAATGGCGGCGCCACCGGCGCAGCGCCGACCGATGGCTCCAAGGTCGAGGAGATCTTCGTCACCGGCAGCCGTATCGTCCGCAAGGATATCGAGGCGGTCAGTCCAGTGAGTGTGATCTCCAGCAAGGAGATCGCTGAACGCGGTTATATCCGCTTCGAGGAAATGCTCAACCATGTGCCACAGCTGGTGACTTATCAGGCCGAATCGGGCCGCCCGTTCATCGACCTGCGCGGCCTGGAGGCGAAACGTACCCTGGTGCTGGTCAATGGCCGCCGGCTGGCGCCGGGCGGCTATGACTCCAGTGCAGCGGATCCGAGCCTGATTCCGCCGGGATTGATCAAGAATGTCGAGATCCTGACCGGGGGTGCCTCTTCGGTGTACGGCGCGGATGCCGTGGCTGGCGTGGTCAATTTCATCCTCGACAAGGATTTCGAGGGTTTCGAGATTTCCACCGGCGCCTCGGTGTTTCAGCACAATAATCGTAACAAGTTGATTCCCCCGCTCATGGATGCCAGAGGCGAGAATTGGTACGCCAAGGGCAATTCGTTCGATGGACCGCAGTACACGTTCGATATGATGGCCGGCGGCAAGTTCGACAGCGGGCGGGGACATATCACCGCCTACCTCGGCTGGGATGAAAGTACCTTGCTGCGCATGAAGGATCGCGACTACACCTCGTGCGCCCTCGACGACACGGGTCAGTGCAGCGGCTCCTTTGAAGCGGGGCGCCCGAATTTCTACTTCCCCGGCCTCGAAATGGACGCCACCTTGCAGGACGACGGCAGCCTCACCCCATGGAACGGCAATCTCGCCAACTGGGGCTCCCAGTTGTCCATGCGACATCCTTCCCAGCGGCTGCGTGCCGGCGCCTTCGTCAACTACGACTTGAATGAGCATGCTCAGCCCTATTTCGAGCTGAATTTCATGCGCGCCAAGAACACCAATTATTACGACCAGACCGCCACGTTTGGTCTGCCGGCATCGATCAGCTGTTCGAGTCCGCTGCTGAGTACCGCACAGCAAGCCGAGATCTGCGGCCCCGGTGGCTTGAACCTGGGCCCCGACGACAGCTTCGACGTCGGCATCTACAAGCGCAGCGTCGAGAGTCCGACTCGCAGCTGGGAGAAGCACTACAATGCTTCGCGCATCGTGGCCGGCGTGCAGGGTGAGATCACCGGTAGTTGGCGCTACGATGTCTCGTTCCTGTACGGCAACACCAGCAGCTCGGAGCGCGGCACCAACGTGTTCAGCCGCTCGCGCATGCTCAATGCCTTGAACGTGACGCGCGACACCAACGGCGACATCGTCTGCGTCTCCGGCGGCAATTGCGTGCCGTACATGGTCTTTACGCCTGGCGGTATCACCCAGGCGGCGCTCGACTATCTGACCACCGATCACTTCATCGAGGGCAAGGCCAGCGAGTACGTGGTCAACGGCTACCTGGCCGGCGACTTGCCGCTCACCCTGCCCAGCGCCAGCAGCCCGATCGCCTTCGTGTTCGGCGCCGAATACCGCAAGGAGACCTTCGAGGCCCTGTTCGACGACAGTCAGCGCCAAGGTGACATTCTCGGGCGCACGCAGCAGTCCGACACCATGGGCAGCTACAACGTCAAGGATGTGTTCACCGAAGCGGTCGTGCCACTGGTAGAGGGTTGGACCTTGGTGGACAGCCTGTCGGCCGAGCTTGGGTATCGCCATTCCGAGTACGACCGTTCCGGGTCGCACGACACCTGGAAGATCGGGCTCAATTACCGGCCGATCCAGCAGCTGAAGCTGCGTGGTGGCTTCAATCGCGCGGTGCGTTCGCCCAACGTGGAGGAACTGTTCTCGCCACAATCCGCCAGTTTGTGGAACGGTGCGGATCCGTGTGCCGGCGCCAACCCGGTTCTCACCGCGGAGCAATGCGCACGCACCGGTGTCCGGCCGGAGCGTTACGGACTGGTCAGCGCCAACCCGGTGGGCCAGTTCAACATGGTGGTCGGCGGCAATCCGCAGCTGCAGCCGGAAGCGGCCGACACCTGGACCGTGGGCCTGGTTGCTTCACCGCTCGAGCGCATGAACGTCAGCGTCGACTATTGGGACATCCAGATCGATGACGTGATCGGTCTGATCGATCCGCAGACGGCACTGAGCCAATGCGGTGTGACCGGCGAGGCGGCACTGTGTTCGCTGATTCACCGCGCCGCTGACGGCAATCTGTGGCACGATGCCCAGAGTGGCGCCGGCGGCTATGTCACGGCCACCAACGCCAATCTCGGCATCTGGCATTTCCGAGGCATCGACACCGCGTTCGACTATTGGCTGCCGCTGCCCAAGGGCGAGCTGCAGTTCAGGCTCACCGGCAGCGTGTTCCTGGAAAAATTCTATGAGAACGTCAAGGGTGTGGCCGACTCCCGCTACACTTGCGAGGGCAAGTACAGCACCAACTGCAGTTTCCCAACGCCGCGCTGGCGACACACGCTCGTCACCACCTACGCGTCCAACAGCAACTGGACGGCCTCGTTGAGCTGGCGCTATTTCAGTGCGGTTGACAATCCGGAGGTCGCGACCGGGCTCGACAGCGGCATCGGCTCGCAGAGCTATTTCGATCTGACCGGCACGTTCAGCTTGGGCGACCACTGGCAGTTCGTTACGGGTGTCAACAATATTCTCGACAAGGAACCGCCGCTGGTGAGCCTCAATCTGTCCACCAACTACTTCAATACGGTGGATGGCTATTACGACATGTTGGGACGTTACCTGCACGCCAGCGTCAAAGTGCGATTCTGAAGTACCACGAAATACCGGCCAGGGACGGCCGGGGATCCCCGGCTGCCCCTGGCCGGGGATCCAGGGCGGTGCCGCCACCTCCACAGCCCGACTCCAGCATTTCCACCGATGCTTTGCCGCCGCCAGCGTGTAGGCTGCGGGCATGACCCTTACCAAGATGAATCTTGCCCGACGCGCACTTTGCTGTTGGGCCGGCGCGGCCATGCTCGCCAGTGTGCTGCCGTGGAGTGTCCAGGCGGCGACCGCCGGGCCGGAACTCGACGTGCTCATCACGCACGCGCGCATCGTCGACGGCAGCGGCAATCCCTGGTATCGCGGCAGCTTGGGACTTCGCGACGGCCGGATCGTCGAGATCGGCGTACCGGCGGCGCGACGGCCGGCCAAACGGGTCATCGACGCCAAGGACCGGGTGGTGGCGCCGGGCTTCATCGATTTGATGGGGCAGGACACCTTCGTCTACCTGAAGGATCCAGCTGCGGCGCAAAGCCGCCTGTACCAAGGGATCACCACTCACGTCAGCGGCGAAGGCTCATCACTCGCGCCGCAGAACGAGCGTACTCAGCCGAAGCCGAGAGTGCTGGGCGCCGAGCAATTGCGCTGGCGCAGCTATGCCGAGTACTTCCGCATTCTTGAAACCCACGGGCTACCCATCAATGTCGCGCACAATGTCGGCGCGGCGCAGGTGCGTTCGGTGGTGATGGGGGACCAGGATCGGGCGCCCACGGCCGCCGAGTTGCAGCAGATGAAGGAGTTGGTCGCCCAGGCCATGCGCGATGGCGCTTTCGGTCTTTCCACGGCGCTGATCTATCCACCGGGCGCCTATGCGACCACCGCGGAACTGGTCGAATTGGCGCGGGTCGCCGGTGAGTATGGCGGTGTCTACACTTCTCACATGCGCAACGAGAGCGGCGGTCTGCTCGGCGCCATCGATGAAACCCTGCGGATCGGCGCGCAGGCGCATCTGCCGGTCCATATCTATCACCTCAAAGCGGCCGGCCGCGCCAACTGGCCGCTCATGGCCAAGGCCATCGAACACATCGACGCCGCCCGTCGGCGCGGTGTGGACGTCACCGCCGATATCTATCCCTACATTCGCAATGGCATCGATCTGGCGTCGTTCCTGCCACCGGCGTTCTATGCGCAGGGTCACGAAGCGGCCTTCAAGCAGCTCAAGAGGCCGGCGGTGCGTGCGCAACTGCGGGCCGAACTGGAACGCACCGATGGCGACTGGGAGAACTGGTATCAACATGTCGGCGCCGATTGGAGCAAGGTGCTGATCACCGATTCCAGCGGCTATCCGCGCGATGTGACCGGTTTGTCCGTGGCCGGTGTGGCCGAGAAGGAGGGGCGCGACATCTGGGAGACGTTCTTCGACCTGGCCGCCGCCTACGTGGACGTGGCTCCGGAGAGCATGAACGAGGAGCAGAAGCACCAGGCGCTGCGTGCGCCCTGGGTCATGATCGAAACCGATACGCCGCCGGTCAATATCGCCACGGCCAAGAGCACTCACCCGCGCGCACTCGGTGCCTTCCCGAGGGTATTTGCCAAGTACGTGCGCGAAGACGGGGTGCTGGCCATGGAAGACGCCGTGCGCCGCATGACTTCCCTGGTGGCCAATCGTCTCGGCATGCACGATCGCGGCCGCATCGCGCTCGGCATGGCCGCCGATCTGGTGATCTTCGATCCGGCCACCATCCAGGACCAGGCGACTTTCGAGAAGCCGCTGCAGCTTTCCACCGGGGTGGAGTACTTGTTGATCAACGGACAACTGAGTATCGATGGAGGCCGCGCCACCGGGGCTCTGGTGGGCCGCGTACTCCGGCACGGGCAATAGCCATAACTAATGACCTGGGGCCAAGGTTTCCTTAGTCGCGCGCGCTCCGGTGTTTCCGCGGATGCGGCTCCAGGCATCATGGGCAATATTCCAGGCCGTTTCAATTCCGCTCCCTGGTGCGAAAGATCGTGAAAGTGTCGTTGAGGAATGCCGTTCTGGCGGCTGTCGCCGCTTGCGCCTGGCCAGTCGGCGGGGCGATCGCCGGCCAGGCGCCGACTGATGCCCCGCCCGTCGCGGGCGAGCCTGCTGTTGCAGACAATGCTGATTTCAACGCCATCCGGGCCTCGATCCGCCGACAGATGACACAGGACGGCGTGCCGGCCATCTCGCTGGCCGTGTGGCGTGACGGCAAGATCATCTGGGAGGAGGGGTTTGGCTGGGCCGACCGCGAGAACCGGGTAACGGCCACCGAGCACACCATGTTTTGCCTGGCCTCGTTGTCCAAGACCATGACGGCGGCCGCGGTGATGACCTTGGTGCAGGCCGGCAAGATGCAGCTGGATGCGCCCATCAATGATTACCTGGGCGATGACAAGTTGCGCTCGCCGTTCGGCGATGCACGGGGTGCAACGGTGCGCCGCGTGGCCAATCACAGTTCGGGATTGCCTGCCGCCGATCAGTTTTTCTACGGCGGCGAGGCGGCCCAGCTGCCATCGATGAGCCAGACCATTCAGCGTTACGGCTTTCTCGAAGCGCCGCCGGGCGAACGTTTCGAGTACTCGAATCTCGGCTACGGCATCCTGGGCCACGCGGCAGCGCACGCGGCGGGCAAGAGCTACACGGATCTCATGCGCGAGAATGTGTTCCTGCCGCTGGGTATGACGCACTCCTCGGTCGACGTGCCGCCGGAGCTGCAGCAATACCAGGCGCAGCGCTATGACTACACCGGCAAACGCATCCCGTACTACTGGTCGGCGGAGCCGGCCTCGGCGTCGGTTTACGCGAGTGCGCACGACCTGGCGCGTTTCGGCATGGCGCTGCTCGGCAACCGGTTAGACGACCAGCAGGAAATCCTGACGCAGGCGGCGCGTGACCAGATGGTCAGCGCTCCGTACCGGGAGAGCGCCACCGTCGGTTATGGCCTCGGCCTCGAGATCCTGGAACACGGCGGCTATCGGATGATCCAGCATGGTGGCTCCACTTCGGGCGTGCGTTCGATCCTGACGGTGGTGCCGGCGGAGAATTTCGGCGTGGTGGTGCTGGCCAACAAGGACACCCAGATTCACACCGAAATTCGCGACGCAGTGTTCAAGGCCATGTTGTCCAACTGGCGTGAACCCGAGCCCAAGCCCAAGGCGTCAGCCGCCGCCGGTAAGGCGGAGCAGCCTGGCTTCCGGCCCGACGCGGCATGGCAAGGGACTTGGCGCGGCACCGTACACACCTATGAGGGCGAGCTGCCCATGGAGCTGCGGATCCAGCCTTCCGGTGACGTGCATGTGCGCGTCGGCATCGAGGCCATGCCGAGCCGCAGCAATGCGCAATTGATGTCGCTGCTGGATCACATCGAGTTCAAGGACGGCGTATTGACCGGTCGCGCCCTGAGCCAGATCCAGAATTCCGATACCAAACGCAGCCCGCACACGGTTTCGCTGGCGCTGAAGTTGCGCGGCAAGACGCTCAGTGGCAGGGTTTCCGCGGTTTCGCTCTACGACGGGCTGTGGATCTACAACCTGCCGTATTGGACTGAATTGACTCGTTCCCGCTAGCAGACAGGACTGGCCGATGAAAACCCGCGCACCGTTCGCTGTTTCACTTCTCCCGCTATTCATCGTCTGGGTGGGTTCGTTCACCTTGCTGCTCGGCGGCCAGGCCATCGCCCAGGGACAGACAAGGGCCAGCCCGTCGAACGAGGCCGAAGTCGTTGCGCAGTACAATGTCATGGTGCCGATGCGCGACGGCGTGCGTCTGTCCACCGACGTGTACCGGCCGAAAGGCGAGGGGCGTTATCCCACCGTCCTGACGCGCAACCCCTACAGCAACGGCTCCGGCGGCATCAAGGGCGCCAAGCATTGGGCCGCGCGCGGCTACGCGCTCGTCATTCAGGACGTGCGTGGGCGCTACGATTCCGACGGCAAGTTCTATCCCTATGTGAACGATGCCAACGACGGCCATGACCTGCTGGAGTGGATCGCCCGCCAGCCCTGGTCCAACGGCAAAGTGGGCATGACCGGCGGTTCGTACATGGGGTCGGTCCAGTGGCTGGCCGCGCTGCAGAAATCGCCGGCGCTGGTGACCATCATTCCGGAGGTGGCGCCATTCGATTATTACAAGGATGCGGTGTATCCCGGCGGCGCGTTCTCGCTCGCCGCGCGCCTGGAATGGATCAGCTACATGGGGGGACGCACCGCCCAGGAAGGGCCGTTCGACCTGGATCGCCTGCACTGGCATCTGCCGCTCAAGACCATGGGCATGGACGCGGGGATGGATTTACCGGTATTCCGCGACTGGGTCGCTCATCCCAGCCATGACGACTATTGGCGCCGTTTCGACGTCCAGGCCCAGGTCGGCAATATCGACCTGCCGGTGCTGCACATCGGCGGCTGGTTCGATGCCTTCCTGAGCGGCACCCTGTCCAGCTACCAGGCCATGCGTACCAGCTCGCCCAGCGCGGCTTCGCGGGCGCACCAGCAACTGCTCATCGGTCCCTGGCATCATCGTCTCAATCGCGGTTCCAAGACCGGCGACATCGAATTCGGCGCGCAGGCGACCATCGATCTGAGCAAGGTGCAGGTGCCCTGGCTGGATCATTGGCTGCAGGGCAAGGACAACGGCGTTATGGAACAGGCGCCGGTGCGTATCTTCGTCATGGGCGACAATCGCTGGCGCGATGAACAGGAATGGCCGCTGGCACGCACTCGCTACACCAAGTACTACCTGCACGCGGGCGGTGACAAATCCGCCGCCGGCGGTGCCCTGGATACCAGCCAGCCGCGCGGCGGCAAGGCCAGTGCCAGCTACGTCTACGATCCGAACAACCCGGTGCCGACCCTCGGGGGTGGCTTGCTGCCCATCGCGCTGGGCCCCGGTCCGCGCGACCAGTCGCCGCTCAGCCAGCGTACCGACATCTTGAGTTTCAGCACCGCGCCGCTGGAGCGGGACACCGAAGTTACCGGACCGCTGCAGGTCACGCTGTATGCCAGCTCGTCCGCCCCGGATACCGACTTCACCGCCAAGCTGATCGACGTGCATCCGGATGGCAAAGCCTATAATTTCGCGGATGGCATCATTCGCGCGCGTTATCGTGAATCGTTCAAGGAGCCGCGCCTGATCGAGCCCGGTAAGGTTTACGAGTACACCATCAACCTGGTGGCCACCAGCAACGTGTTCAAGCGCGGGCACCGTATCCGGGTCGACATTTCCAGCAGCAACTTCCCGCGCTTCGACCGCAATCCCAACACCGGGCATGCGTTCGGCGAGGACGCTGAGCTCAAGCCGGCCACGCAAACAATTTTTTACACTCGCAAGTACCCTTCGCACATCACGCTGCCTATCATTCCGCGCGATGCCACCTGAGGAGTTTTCATGATGTTGCGTTCTCGTCTGCTCATCGCCGGCGCCGCGGCGTGCCTGGTCGCGGCCATTCCCGCCCAGGCCGGTAATCTGTCCGGTAATTTACTATATACGCTGGAGGCGACGGCGACCCTGCCCAGCACCGATACGGGCTGGGATTACGCCAAGATGCAGCCGAACAGCAATCGCCTGTTCATTGCGCGCGCCAAGGACGGGCTGACGGTTTTCAACGTGGACACCAACAAGGCGATCGCCACGGTGGAGAACTCGATCGGCGCCAACGGTCCGCTGCTGTTGCCCGAGTACAATCGCGGCTACGTGGCCATGACCGACGGCTCGCTGCTGAGCCTCGACCTGAAGACGCTCAAGCCCATCGAGCGCCTGAAGCTGGACAGCAATGGCGGTTTGAACAGCGGCATCCTCGATCCGCTGACCAAGCGCATTCACTTCATCGTCGGCACCCGCCCCAAGGAATCGACCTGGTACACGCTGGATGCCGCCAGCGGCAAACTGCTGAGCACCAAGACTTTCCCGTTCCGCAAAATGGATGACCCGGCCACCGACGGCAAGGGGCGCATCTTCGCCCCGGCGCGCAAGGACAACCTGATCCTGGTGCTGGATTCGAAGACGCTGCAGGAAAAGGCCCGCTGGCCGGTGGAGTGCAACGTCTCCAAGGTGCGCTACCAGGCGCATACCAATCGCATCCTGGCGGCCTGCGGCGGTGACAACCCGATGTTCTTCGCGGTCGATCCCGATACCGGCCGCACCGTGGCCAAGCTGCCGATCGGCAAGGGCATCGATGGCTTCGTGGTCGACGAGCAGCGCAAGCGCATCGTGACCTCGAACTACGAGGGCACTTTGACGGTGATTCGCCAGGACGGCGCCGACAAGTACGTGCCGCTGGGTACGGTGTCCACCCGTCCCGGTGCCCGCATGATGCACATGGACGAGCGCACCGGCCGACTGTTCGTGGTCAATGCCGACTACACCGAAAGTGCGCCGGACGCCAATGGCGAGGTCGACACCGTCTATCACCCCAACAGCTTCGTGGTCCTCACCTATAAACCGTTGTAAGCCCCGGGCTTCACTTCGGTAATTCCTCCGATGCGCCCGCGGTCCCGCGGGCGCATCGTTTCCGGGCGATGGAGCACCCCGACCCCGATTTCCCCGCCACTGCGGCAGCATTGAGCCTGAATGACCCGAGCCGGCCGCGCTTGGAGGTCCCGGGCGTGGCCGAGCTTTATCGCAAATACCGTAGCGAGCTGTGCCGCTATGTCACCAGGACCTTCGGTCGCGGACCGCCCGAGCCGGAGGATGTCGTGCAATCCGCTTTCGCCCGCTACGCGGCCCTGGTGGATCCGGGGGCAGTAGAGAACCCGCGCGCCTTTTTGTATCGCACCGCGCACAACGTCGCGGTGGAGCATTTCCGGCACGAAGCGACCCGTTCGCGCCATGACAGCAGTATTGTCATCGACAGCGGTTTTACCGATGAACTGGATGGCGAGCGCGTGCTGCTGGCCCGTGAGCGCTACCGTATCCTGCACGATACCATCGAGAGGATGGACACCAGGCGCCGCACGCTGCTGATCATGAATCGTGTCCACGAGCTGTCGTTCGCGGAGATCGCGCGCCGCACCGGCATGTCGCAAACCCAGGTAAAGCGGTTGGTGGCCGATGCCATCGTCCAGTGCAACGAGGTGCTGGAACGCGCCTTGCCGGGTGGCTGCAACTGACGCTCATGGCAGGCCCCGATCTCATTCCCGAGCCGATTCTGCGCGCCGCCAGTGACTGGCTGGTAGCGCGTTGCGATGGCGGCATGTCGCTCGAGGACCAACGCCAGTTCGAGCAATGGCTGCGGGCCGACCCGCTGCATGCCGCCGCCTATGCGAAGTTGCAGCGGGTGTGGGGCGATGTGAGCGAGCTTGCAGAACTCGCTCCATTGGCTTCTCTCGACGATCTCGAGGCCATCAGGACCTCATCCCTCGAAGCCCGTCAGGAGCGTGCGCGCCGCTGGCGGCGCCCCCTGGCGCTGGCCGCCAGCCTGGTCGCAGCCGTTGCCGCGACCCTGGTGTTCACCCAGCTGCGTACCCCCGACATCATGCGGACCGAACTGGCCGAGGTGCGCGAGTTCGAACTGTCCGATGGCAGCGTGGTGACGCTGGGAGCTCGTTCGACCCTGGACCTGGAGTTCACCGATGCCGAGCGCCGCGTGGTATTGCGCGACGGTGAAGCGTTCTTCCGTGTGGCGAAGGATGCTGTCCGTCCGTTCATTGTCGAGGCGGGCGGCACTCAGGCGCGTGCGGTGGGCACGCAGTTCGATGTGCGGCGTGGTGCGCAGGGCGTTACGGTGGCGGTGGTGGAGGGCGTCGTAGCGGTTTCGGATCGTCTGGTGCGCGCTGGAGCAGCCGGCGCGGCCGAGCCCCGGCAACATATGCTTACCGCTGGACAGCGCACCGAGATTCGTAAAGCCACGCCGGCGAACACTGATCCGGGGTTCGAGCCACGCCCTGTTGAGATCACGCCGGTCTCGATCGAGACGGCCAGTGCCTGGCGCTACGGCCGCCTGGTGTACGAAGACCGGCCGCTGGAAGAACTGGTGGCGGACGTCAACCGTTACTACACCCCGGGGGTCGAGCTCTCGACTCCCAGTCTTGGCGCGCTGCCGGTCACGGCGGCATTTCGCGTGGATGAAATTCCGCAGACCTTCGCCGCGCTGGCGCAGGTTCTGCCGGTGACCGCCGCGCTCGGGCCCGATGGCCGGATCGTGTTGCACGCGAAGGTCACTCCGCCATAACCGGTTGCTGATGTGGTGTCGATGCGACATTGGTTCAGGCGCCAATGCGCAGGCTTTTTTCACCCGTGGTTTTTTTGGACGATTGCCCGCGGCCAATCGTCTCAAGCACAGGACCGGACTGTCACCCCGGTCGTCCTACCACAAGCACGGGAGTCATGAATCGAATGGCTGTTTCGTTTTCTCGCTATCTGAATGCGGCTGCCGCTTGCAGTCTGCTGGTGTTGGCCCAGGTCGGCGCCGCGCAGTCGGCTGAATCGTTCGACATTCCAGCGCAGACCTTGTCCAAGTCGCTGCTCGAATTGTCGCGCCAGTCCGGTGTCAATATCGTGGTCGATCCCAGTGTCGTGGCCGGCAAGCAGGCTCCCGCGTTGCGCGGCGAAACCTCGGTTGATGAATCTCTGCAACGTTTGTTGCAGGGTACCGGCCTGACCGCCGAGCGCACCTCTGACAATACGGTGTTGATCAAGCGGAGCCCGAGTGCGGGTTCGGGTGACGCGCAGACGCGCGATGCGGGCGATGTGCTCGAGACCGTCAGCGTGTTTGCCAGGATGGAAGACCAGCTGAGCATCGGTTCGAAGACCGGTGAAGCGCTGCGCGACATCCCCAAGTCGGTCACCATGGTGACCAGTGCGCAGATCGAGGCGCAGAACCTGACGACCCTGGTCGATGCGCTCAACCAGTCCACCGGCGTGACCCTGGCCAGCTACAGCCCGGTCGATCCGTTCTATTTCTCGCGCGGCTTTCGCATGAACACCGTTCAGGTCGATGGCGGCGCGCCGGCATACACCGGTTCGTTCGGCTCGTTCTGGACGCCCGACATGGCGGTCTACGATCACATCGAAGTGCTGCGCGGCGTGGACGGCATGTTCACCGGCGCCGGCGAGCCCGGCGGCATCGTCAATCTGGTGCGCAAGCGCGCCAAGGCCGCACCGCAGGTGGCGCTCAGCGCTTCGGCCGGCAGCTGGGACAACTATCGCGCTGAACTCGATGTGACCGGCGGGCTGGCGCTGGACGGCCGCCTGCGTGGCCGCTTCGTCGGCGCGTATGAGGATCGCGGTTATTTCTGGAAGGGCTCCAACACCGAAAAGAGCATTGCCTACGCCACCGGCGAGTTCGATCTGACCGAATCGACTCTGCTGGTGTTCGGTGGCAGCTACGAGAAACGCGACGAGAGCGGCTACAACGGCGGCCGTGGCCTGCCGCGCTACCTCGACGGCGGCGACCTCGGCCTGAAGCGCAGCAGCAATTTCGTGCCCGACTGGGCCCATTGGAACTTCGAAACCAAGCAGTACTTCGCGCGTGTCGAACAGCAGTACGGCGTTACCGGCGTGGTCAAGCTGAACTACACCCGCATCGACCAGACCAGCGATCTGCGTTACATGTACCCTTACGGGCCGATCGATCCCGCCACCGGCACCGGCACCATCGGGCTGGGCTATGGCGGCGACTATCAGTCCAAGCAGGATCTGATCGATCTGTCGGCCAGCGGCAAGTTCGAGCTGTTCGGCCGCGAACACTCCTACACCGTGGGTACCGACTACGCCAGGATCGACGGCAGCGGCCAGCGTGACTACAACCTCGACGGCTACGTGTACCCGAACGGCCCGGCGATCGACGTGTTCGATTTCAATCCGGGCGCATACGCCAAGCCCGGTGACATTCTCACCGCGCTGTACCCGAAGAACGGTCAGACCCAGAAGGGCGTGTATGCCACGCTGGGATTCCAGCTCACCGAGCCGCTGCGCCTGACCCTGGGGGCACGCTACAGCGAGTTCGAATACGAACAGACCTATCAGCCGGTGGCCGGGGACGGCAGCTATGGTGTGGCCAACGTGGACCATTACACCGACAACAAGATCATTCCGAGCATCGCGTTGAACTACAAGCTCAATGCCGATTGGTCGGCCTACGCGAGCTACTCGGAGACCTTCAAGTCGCAGTCCAACCTGCGCGGCGTGCCGGGCGGCTATGATCCGGGCGCGGCCCTGCCATGGCCCAAGCCGACTTCGGCCGATGCCAGCTCGCCGCTCAAGCCGGTCACCGGTGCCGGTTACGAATTGGGCATCAAAGGCGAAGTCTTCGGCATGTTGAATGTGTCCGCGGCCATCTATCGTGTCGAGCGCAATGGTGAGGGCGTGACCGACACCCGCTTCGACCAGTCGATGCAGAACACCGGCGTCAACTGCTGCTTCGTCGACACCGCCGACGTCACCAGCCAGGGCTTCGACACCGAAGTCAGCGGCACGGTGCTGCCGGGCTGGCAATTGTTCGCGGGCTACACCTACAACGAAACCGACTTCGAGGGCGGGTCGGCGGGACCCGTGTACTTCCTGGGATTGACGCCGCGGCACATGTTCAAGGCCTGGACCAGCTACCAGTTGCCGGGAGCATGGTCGCGTGTGACGTTGAGCGGCGGCCTCAATGCCCAGTCGAAGAGTTACGTCAACTCGTACAGCTTCCCGGGTCGTCGTTTCATCCAGAGCGGCTACGCGTTGGCCAATGCGGCCATCAGCTACCAGGTGACCGATAACTGGACGGTGAGCCTGCACGGCGACAACCTGTTCGACAAGCGTTACTACCAGGTGCTGGGTGACATCTACAACGAGAACGTCTACGGCACCCCGGCGAATTTCGTACTGTCGATCCGCGGCCGCTGGTAAGCGTTCGAGCCGGCCGCACGATGCCAGGGCGCAATGCCCTGGCATCGGTCTTTTTCGGTATTTCCGCGGATGCCAGTTTGCCCGCCGCGAGAGATATTCGACCGCTTCGCCTAGGAGCTGGTCGGCCATAAGCACTGCGTTGTGCGGTGGTTACGCCGCTTGAAACAACGAAAATGCGTATACGCTCGATCGCAGCCCTGGCTGTTGCGTTGAGTTTGCTGGCAACGCAGCCGGTGCCGACCGAGGCAGCGGCCGCACCGGCGCACGGTGGCGCCATTGCATTGGATGCAGCCACCATCGCCGATCTCGATGCCGCGTTCGAGGCCCGCAAACTGACCTCCGAGCGGCTGGTACGCATGTACCTGGAGCGCATCGCGGCATACGACAAGCAGGGGCCCGCCATCAATAGCGTGCTGGTGCTGAATCCCAAGGCGTTGCAGACCGCGCGCGAGCTGGACGCTGAGCGTCGCAAACAAGGGCCGCGTTCCAAGCTGCACGGCATCCCGGTGCTGCTCAAGGACAACTTCGACACCTTCGACCTGCCGACCACGGCCGGCTCGCTGATGCTGGAAGGCTCGATTCCGCCCGATGACGCGTACGTGGTGCGCCGCTTGCGCGAAGCCGGCGCCGTCATTCTGGGTAAGGTCAACATGTCTGAATTTGCCTATGGCGATGCACACAGTTCGCTGGGCGGCCGGATACTGAATCCCCACGATCCAGCGCGTTCGCCTTCAGGTTCGTCGGGCGGTACGGCAGCCGCGATTGCCGCGGCTTTCGCCAGTGTCGGACTGGGTACCGATACCAGCGGCTCGGTACGTGATCCCGCCGCGGTCACCGGCATCGTGGGGCTGCGGCCCACGACGGGGCTGCTGAGCCGCGATGGCATCGTTCCCCTGGCCCTGTCGTTCGATACGCCCGGTCCCATGACGCGCAGCGTCTATGACGCCGCCGCGACCCTGGAAGCCATGACGGGAGTGGATCCGGCCGATCCGGCCACCCAGGCCAGCGCCGGCAAACTGCGGACCGACTACACTTCCGCGCTTGACGCCAAGGCGCTGGCGGGAGCGCGCATCGGCGTGGCCCGTCAGTTCATGGGGGGCGACGGCGATGTCGATTGGGTCATCGAGGCCGCGCTGCGCACCATGACCGACGCCGGCGCCACCGTGGTGGAAGTGAAGTTCCCGAACTGGTTGGTGGAGTCCACCCAGAGTTTCGACCGCGCCCTGCATTTCCCGGAGTTCAAGGAGCAGATCGCGCGCTACCTGGCGACCACCGGGCCGACTTATCCCAAGACCCTCGCGGACTTGATCGCGCGAGCCGAGAAAATCGCCGTGCCGCGCGCGGATGGAGCCGGCCCAAGCCCGTGGCGCTGGGGTGTGTTCAAGGCGGAGGCGGCTAGCGGCTCCACCAGCGACTACGACTACCTGGCGGTCCGCGATCACGGCATTCCAATGGTGCGCGCCACGATCGAGGGCTTGATGGCAAAGCATGAATTGGACGCGGTGGTCTATCCAACCTCGGCGACCCCGGCCTGGACCTGGCTGCCGCATGAGGGCCGCAGGAGCAAGACTCAATCGCCCATCCTGTTGTCCAGCGTCAGCGGCTTTCCCGAGCTGAGCGTGCCCGCGGGTTTCACCAGCGGCCGCCTGCCGGTGGGAATTTCGTTCCTTGGACTGAGGTTCACCGAACCGAGGTTGCTCGCGCTGGGTTACAGTTTCGAGCAATTGCAGCAGGCGCGTCGTTTGCCACGATACACCCCATTGCTGCCGGATGAGAGCATAGCGCGACGTTGAAGGGGAGCGAGTGTCACAGCGAGATAAATTCCAGCGGTTGTCGCCAACGGCATCGATGCTCGTAGCGGCGAGTGGGGCGGTGCTGCTGGCGGCGGGTGCCGCCTTGGCCGGTCCACTTCAGTCATCGCTCAAGGTTGCAGCCAACCAGATTGCAGCCAATCAAGCCGATCGGGCGACCGCGAAGCGGTTGCGTGCGTTGAACGCCGACCGGCGTGTCAAGGCGGCATTGGCGCAAATCAAAGCGCAAGCGCCACGCACCCTCGAGGAGCAGATTGAAATTTCCCAGATAGCGTCGCCCTCCTTCAAGGAGGCGGTGCGCGCCGCCGACTATCTGCGCCGGCTGCGTGAACTGGGCTTGAGCGATGCGGCCATCGATGCCGAAGGCAACGTCGTGGCGCGTCGCAAGGGGACGGGCCGCGGTCCGACGCTGGTACTGGCGGCGCATCTGGATACGGTCTTCCCCGAGGGAACGGATGTCACGGTCACCGAGAAGGATGGCAAATACTACGGCCGCGGCTTGCAGGATGATGCCCGGGGCCTGACCGTATTGCTGACGGTGCTGCGCGCCATGCAGGACAATCGCCTCGAGACCGTCGGCGACGTGCTGTTCGTCGGTACGGTGGGCGAGGAAGGCCTCGGCAATCTGCGCGGCGTGAAAGCTTTGTTTCGCGATCATGCTGCTTTCACCGATCATCGGCGCATCGCCGGCTTCATCTCAGTGGACAGCGTCGACGATCCCGATTCCGCCGACGGTCCCAACGCCATCATCAGCCAGGCCACGGGCAGCCGGCGCTGGTCGTTCACGTTCCAGGGACCGGGCGGGCATAGTTTCGAGAATTTCGGCCTGCCCAGCGCCACGCACGCCATGGGGCGAGCCATCGCCGCAATCGCCGAATTGCGTCCGCCCGCACAACCCAAGACCACCTTTACCGTCGGCGTCGTCTCGGGCGGCAGCGCCATCAATGCCATTGCCGCCGAGGCGCAGATGCAGATCGACATACGTTCCAACGATGCCGCCGCGTTGACGGCGCTGGAGCAGAAAATTTTCGCCGCGACCGATGCCGCGGTAGTCGCCGAGAATCGGCGCTGGAACAGCGACAAGATGCAAGTGGTCAAGAAGCTGCTGGGAGATCGCCCGGCTGGCGTGGCGCATGACGACACCGCGGTGGTGGCGGCAGCGCAATGGGCTGCTGCTGCTTTGAAGTTGCCGCCGCCGCCGCTGGTCGCTGCCAGCACCGACAGCAATGTGCCGCTGTCGCTGGGAATCCCGGCTGCCACGGTGAGTGGCGGCGGGCAGGGCGGCAAGGCGCATTCGCCGGACGAGTGGTACCGGCCTGTCGATGCCTGGCTCGGCCCGCAAAGCGTACTGTTGACCACTTTGGCGCTGGTCGGGCTGGAGGGCGTCAGCGCGCCCACGTTGCGATCCGTCGCCAACTGACTTTTGACCAGCGCAATCAGGGCAACACGATGAACGGCGACGCGGCAGTGAGTTTCGAGGCGGTGCAGGCGGCGAGCCGGCGGCTGGCGGGCCAGGCAGTGGTGACCCCATTGCTGCGCTGCGCGGAGCTGGATCAGCGCACCGGTGGCAGGGTTTTCGTGAAAGCGGAGAATCTGCAAGTCGCCGGGGCGTTCAAGTTCCGCGGTGCCTACAACCGGCTGGTGCAACTCGACGAGCGGCAGCGCAAGCAAGGCGTGGTGGCCTGGTCGTCGGGCAATCATGCGCAGGGAGTCGCCGCGGCGGGTTCCCGCCTGGGAGTGTCCACCACCATCATCATGCCCGCGGACGCGCCGGCCATCAAAGTCGACAATACACGCCGCATGGGTGCTGAAGTGATCTTCTACGATCGCCACACCGAGAGCCGCGAAACCCTCGGGCATCGGCTCGCCACTGAGCGTGGCGCGACGCTCGTGCCGTCCTACGACGACCCCCACATCATCGCCGGTCAAGGCACTGCGGGGCTGGAAATGGCGGCGCAGGTCAGGGAACTCCACGCTGCCGGATTCGATGCGGTCCTGGTGCCGTGCGGCGGCGGCGGCCTGGTCGGCGGTTGCGCAATCGCCCTGCAAGGGGTCAGTCCGGGGACCAAGGTCTATGCGGTGGAGCCGGACGGTTACGACGATACTGCGCGATCGCTGGCGAGCGGCGAGCGTCAGCAGGTGCGTCCCGGCGCGAAGACGCTGTGTGATGCGCTGATGGCTCCCACGCCAGGTGACTTGACCTTCCCGATCAACCGCCGGCTGTTGGCGGGTGGTTATGCGGTGACCGATGAAATGGTACTGGCGGCCATGGCGTTCGCCTGGCGCGAGCTGAAGCTGGTGGTCGAGCCCGGTGGCGCGGTGGCGCTGGCCGCGGTGCTGCACGGCCTGCTCGATTGCCAAGGCAAGACGGTGGGGGTGGTGCTGAGCGGCGGCAACGTCGACGCCGCCGTGTACCGGCAGGCGCTGCGCTGAATGATGGTACGATGTTGAAACAAGTTGCTACGAGCTTTCGGGGAGGATCAGAAGTCCGCTCCCGAGCTTCTACGAGGTGATTCCCATGAGTTCCGTGATGAGTTCCGCACTGAATACCCAGGTGAACGCTCTCATATCGACGGAGTCGCGCCTCGGGGCGAGCAACTACAAGCCACTCGATGTCGTGTTGTCACGCGGCGAAGGCGTCTGGGTCTGGGACACCGAGGGCCGGCGCTACCTGGACTGCCTGTCGGCCTATTCGGCGGTCAACCAGGGGCATTGCCATCCGAAAATCCTGGCGGCGATGGTCGAGCAGGCCAAGCGGCTGACCCTCACCTCGCGGGCCTTCCGCAACGATCAACTGGCCGGTTTCTACGAGGACCTGGCGCGTCTGACCGGTTCGCACAAGATCCTTCCCATGAACAGCGGCGCGGAAGCGGTCGAATCCGCGATCAAGGTGGTGCGCAAGTGGGGCTATGAGACCAAGGGTGTGCCGGCCGACCGCGCCGAGATCATCGTCTGCGCCAACAATTTCCATGGCCGCACCTTGGCCATCGTCGGTTTCAGCACCGATCCGACCGCCAATGGCGGTTATGGCCCGTTCGCGCCCGGCTTTCGCATCGTGCCTTTCGGCGACTACGAGGCGTTCGCCGCGGCGGTCAACGACAACACGGTAGCTTTTCTGGTCGAGCCCATCCAGGGCGAGGCCGGGGTGCTGATCCCGCCGGCGGGTTATTTCACTAAGGTGCGTGAACTGTGCACCAAGCGTAACGTGACGCTGATCCTCGATGAAATCCAGACTGGCCTGGGCCGCACCGGCAAACTGCTGGCCGAGCAGCACGAAGGTATCGAGGCCGATGTCACGTTGATCGGCAAGGCGTTGTCCGGCGGCTTCTATCCAGTCTCGGCGGTGCTGTCGAACGCCGAGGTACTGGGGGTGCTGAAACCCGGCCAGCATGGCAGTACGTTCGGCGGCAATCCGCTGGCTTGCGCAGTGGCGAGAGCGGCGCTGCGCGTGCTCACCGAAGAAGGCATGATCGAGAATGCCGAGCGGCAGGGCGAACGCTTCAAGCGGAATTTGTCCACCATCCGCAGTCGGGTGATTCGCGAAGTGCGCGGCCGTGGCCTGATGCTGGCGATTGAATTGCATCCCGAAGCCGGCGGCGCGCGCCGCTACTGTGAGCAGTTGCGTGAGCGCGGGTTGCTGGCCAAGGACACTCACGATCACACCATCCGCGTTGCGCCACCGCTGGTCATTGCCGACTCGGAAGTCGATTGGGCCTGTGAGCAGATCGACGCGGTGCTGTCACAAGCCTGAGTGAGGTTGCCGTGAGCGAGTCACAATCTCTGACGCTGGTACAACCCGCGGGCCGGCCGGCTCCCGCCGGGCATTATTCGCCGGGCGTGGTGCACGGCGGCGTGGTGTACGTTTCCGGTCAGCTCGGTCGCGGGCCCGACATGTCCGATGCAGTGGCGGGGGACATCGCGCAGCAGACGCAGCGTGCTTTGGCCGGCGTGGCGGAGGTGCTGCGTGCGGCCGGCAGCGACATGTCGAAGCTGCTCAAGGTCAATCTTTACCTCAGCGACGTCGCCTTGTGGGGCGCGGTCAACGCGACTTACCGGCAGGTGCTGGGCGAGCATCGTCCCGCCCGCGCCATCGTTCCCACCGGCCAGCTGCACTACAACGCGCTGATCGAGATCGACGCGATTGCGGCAGTCTGACTTCAGATCGTAAACCCTGCGCTGCGCAACGGCAGCGTGCGCACACGATGTCCGGTGGCGCTGAAGATTGCGTTACAGACCGCTGGCGCCAGCGGCGGCAGCGCCGGCTCGCCGGCCCCGGTCGGCGGATAGTCGCTCTGGATGAAATGCACTTCGACCTGCGGCGCGTTGGGCATGCGCAGCAGCGCATAGCGGTCGAAATTGGTTTCCTGGACGCGGCCGTTCTCGATCGATAATTCCTGGCCGAACGCGGCGCTCAAGCCGTCGATCACCGAACCCTGGCACTGATTCTCGGCGCCGCTCAGGTTCACGATAGGACCGATATCGCCCGCCACCACGACACGGTGCACGGTGAGCTTCTTGTCGGCGGTCACGCTCACCTCGGCGACCTCGGCGAAATGGCCGGCATGGCTGAAATGGAACGCCAGTCCGAGCGCCCGGCCCTGTGGCAATGGCTTGCCCCAGCCGGCTTTGCTCGCCGCCAGTTGCAACACGTCACGGGCACGCCCGGTATTGAGCGAGAACTCGTTGCCGGGAGTCAGCCAGCGTGGCTCGCCCATCAGTTCCAGAAGAAATTCCAGATGATCGCGTTGCGCGGCGCTGGACAGTTCGTGCAGGAAGCTCTGGACCACGAAGGCGACCGAATTGGAGCGCGGCGCCCGCCACCAGCCGGTGGGAATTTTCAGCGGCAGCTGGGTTTGCAACAGGCGGAAGTTCGGTACCAGCAGGCCGGGAAACTCCTCGGCCGGCAGATCGCCGCCAATGACGGGTTTTTCGCCGTCGTGGCTGAAAGTGATGAAATGATCGTGCCAGGCCGTCAGTTTGCCGGCCTGATCCAGGCCGCCTTTCAGGCTGTGGAAGCCGCCCACCCGGTAGAAGTCGTGCTGCATGTCGTCTTCGCGCGTCCATTGCAGCTTCACCGGCACACCGGCCTGCTTGGAGATTTGCGCGGCCTCGCACATGTAGTCATTCATCAACCGGCGGCCGAAAGCGCCGCCGACGCGTGTTTGATGGATGGTGACTTTTTCCGGCGCGATGCCCAGCACGCCGGCTACCAGCTTCAAGGCGGCGTCCGGGGTCTGGGTCGGCGCCCAGATTTCCACCGCGCCGTCGGCGTAGGCCGCCGTGCAGTTCTGCGGCTCGAGCGGCGCATGGGCCAGGAACGGATAGCTGTAGAACGCTTCGACGGTCCTGGTGTTGCCGAGGACCTGGTCGAATTCGGGCGTGGTCTTGAGGATCGCCGCGCCGGGCTGATTGGCCAGTTTCCGGGCTTCGGCCGTGGCCTTGGTCCAGCTGTCCTTGGATGCCGAACTCTCGTCCCACTGCACTTTAAGTTTGCGCCGTGCGCTGAGCGCGGCCCAGGTCGAGGTGGCGACGATGGCCACACCCGGCATCACTTCCGTGGGCTTGCCCGTGCCTTCGACCACGAACGCCTGGGTAACGCCCGGCAGTTTCCTGACCGCGGCCAGATTGGCCGAGCGCACCTTGCCGCCCACCGCCGGGCATTTCTCGAACACGGCGTATTGCATGTCCGGCACCACCTGGTCGATGCCGAACAGTGGCCGACCGGTGACCAGCGCAAGGTTGTCGACGCCGCTGACGCGGGTGCCCAGCAGTTTGAAATCCTTGCGGTCCTTCAGCGGCACGGATTGCGGGTCGGGTATGGGCTGCGCGGCCGCCAATTGCGCAAACGCACCGTAGTTGGCTGACCTGCCGACGGTCTTGTGCGTCAGCACGCCATTCGCGGTGGTGATGCCGGTCGCCGCCACGTTCCACTCCTTGGCTGCCGCCGCGATCAACATGACGCGTGCCACTGCACCGGCGCGCCGCAGCTGCTCCCAGGCCATGGGGATGGAGCGGGAACCGCCGGCGCTTTGCCGGCCATAGACGGCCGGGTTCACGGCGGCCTGTTCGACCTTGACGTGCGACCAGTTCGCGTCCAGTTCCTCCGCCACGATCATCGGGAACGCGGTCTTGATGCCTTGACCGAGTTCCGGACCCTTGGCGTAAATGGTGACCGTGTCGTCCGGGGCGATGCGCAGGAAGGCGTTGGGTGCGAATGTGCCGTCACCGGTTGCTGTGGCACCGGTCGCCTGCGATGCGTCGCCCACATAGAAGCCCAGCACCAGGCCACCACCGGCGCAGCCCGCCAGCTTGAGGAACGAACGGCGGGTCACTTTGCCCAGCAGCGGCGGCGTGGGGGTTTCCAGCAGGCGCGTCACCGCGGTGGTGTATTCGTCCGTGGTGGCGGGAGGGGTGACTGAAGCGTTCATTCGTGGGTGGCCTCAGCGGTGGTCTTGGTCGCTTGCGCGGCGGCGTGGATGGCCTGGCGAATACGGAGGTAAGTGCCGCAGCGGCAAATGTTCCCGGCCATGGCGGCATCGATGTCGGCGTCGCTGGGGGCGGGATTGGCTTGCAGCAGGGCGCTGGCGGCCATGATCTGGCCGGCCTGGCAGTAGCCGCACTGCGCCACGTCGTGTTCGATCCAGGCGGCCTGCACGGCGTTCAATTTGCCATCGGCCCCGGCCAGGCCTTCGATGGTGGTGATGTTCTGTCCGGTCACGGCTGATACCGGGATGGCACAGGAGCGGGTGGGACTGCCGTTGAGATGCACGGTGCAGGCGCCGCACTGGGCTACGCCGCAGCCGTATTTGGTGCCTGGCAGGCTCAGATGATCCCGCAACACCCACAGCAGCGGCGTGGCCGGATCGACGCCGGTGAGCGTGTGTTCCCTGCCGTTGACGGTCAATTGCATGGCGGCTGCCCTCGAGGTCGCGAAATGCCGGTAAAATGCCTGCGTGGCGGCCGGCATCGTGTTGGTCCGGTAGCCGCCCCGATTGTTCCATGCCGGAGCCACCCCCACAACGCCGTCCCCCTCGTATAGAATCCTCTTGCGCTGCGGCAGCCATGCCGCAGCCGTGCCGCGTATAACGCATAAATTCATGCGTTGCGCGCTCCCTGTTTGCCTCCGGAGAGCTTCAGCCTTGAGCGAAACCCCTTCCGCCGTGGTCGACGGCGCCATTCAGGCCGACGTGGTCATCGTCGGCGCCGGCCCTTGCGGGCTGTTCCAGGTGTTCGAGCTGGGCCTGCTCGGCATTCATGCCCATCTGGTCGACTCGCTCAAGCATCCGGGCGGACAATGCAGCGAGCTGTATCCCGAGAAGCCCATCTATGACATCCCGGCGCTGCCGGTGTGCGGGGCGCAGGAGCTGATCGACCGGCTGCTCGAACAGATCAAGCCGTTCAATGCTCAGTTCCACCTGGGCGAGGAAGTGGTCGAACTGCAGCGGCGTGCCGACGACACGTTCCTGCTGCGCACCTCGCTCGACACCCGCTTCCATGCCAAGGCGGTCATCATCGCCGGCGGCCTCGGTTCGTTTCAGCCGCGCCGCCTCGGTGTGGAAGGCATCGAGGCGTTCGAGGGTTCGCGCATTCATTACAAGGTGAAGAGCGCCGCGGAATTCACCGGCAAGCGCCTGGTGATTTTTGGTGGTGGCGACTCGGCCCTGGACTGGACGCTGGAGTTCGCGGGCAAGGCGCGGAGCGTCACGCTGGTGCATCGTCGCGCGGAGTTTCGGGCGGCACCGGCTTCCGTGGCCAAGATGCGGGATCTCGCGGCGCACGGCAGCATCCAGTATGTCGAGGCCATTGCGCAGTCGCTGCTGGCCGAAAATGGCGAGTTCCGCGGCGTGCGGGTGAAGCGATTGGACGGCCAGTTGCAGGACCTCGAGGCGGATCACGCGCTGGTGTTCTTCGGGCTGCACCCCAAGCTCGGGCCCATCGCCGAATGGGGCCTGAACATCGACAAGCGCGCCATCACCGTCGATACCGAGAAGTTCCAGACCAATGTGCCGGGTATCTATGCCATCGGCGACATCAACACTTATCCGGGCAAGAAGAAGCTGATTCTGTCGGGCTTCCATGAGGCGGCGCTGGCTGCGTTCGCGGTGGCGGCACGGCTCAACCCGGCCAAGAAGATTCCGCTGCAGTACACCACCACCAGTCCGATCATGCACAAGCGCCTCGGCGTTCCGGACTGACCCGGGCAACCGGCGCGGGACAGGGAACCGCCATGAAGCCAATGCTCGCCGATGTGCTGCAGGTCCTGCAGCTGGAGCGCCTGGAGCTGAATTTGTTTCGCGGCGAAAGCCGCGATCCGGGCCATCATCGCGTATTCGGCGGCCAGGTGCTGGGCCAGGCGTTGATGGCGGCCAGCGCCACGGTCGAGCCGGAGCGGGAGCCGGCCGGCAAGCAGCGGATCGTGCATTCGCTGCACGCCTACTTCCTGCGCGCCGGCGATCCCGACCATCCCATCATCTACGAAGTCGATCGCAGCCGCGATGGCAGCAGCTTCACCAGCCGCCGGGTGGTGGCGATCCAGCACGGCGCCCAGATCTTTCACCTGTCGGCGTCGTTTCACCGGCCCGAGGCCGGAGCCGATCGCCAGGGCGGGATGCCGCAGGTGCCCGGTCCGGAACAACTGCCGGACATGGCGGTGGCGGTGGAGGAGATGAAGCGCCGGGCGCCGCACCGGCCGCGCCCATTCGTGCTCAGCGACCTGCCGTTCGAGTTTCGCATCGCCGAGTTTCCGGATCCCGAGGCCGAGATCCCGGTTCAGCCAAGTATGAAAATGTGGTTCAAGACGGTGGACCGGTTGCCGGACGAGGAGGTACTGCATCGCGGCTTGCTGGCCTATGCCTCCGACTACTATCTGCTGCTCACGGCCGTGCTGGGCGAGCAGCTGAAAGTGGGGCCTCGGCATCTGCAACTGGCCAGCATCGATCATGCCATGTGGTTCCATCGGCCGGTGCGGGTGGACCAGTGGCTGCTGTACGTGCTGGACAGCCCGACAGCGGTCAGTTCGAGAGGTTTCGCCCGGGGCAGCATTTTCAGCCGTGATGGCATCCTGGTGGCTTCCACTGCCCAGGAAGGTCTGCTACGCCGCCGGCCGCCGCCTGTCGAGTAGAGGCACCAGGCACATGGATGTGCCCGCCGCCGCCCCCCGTCGGGGGTTCCGCAGCGTCGCAGGTGGCGTTGCCGCATTCTGCAAAAACCACGTTTTTTGCAGAATGCTGCGAGGGTCGTGGCACGGAGCCCGATCCCTCGCTTTGGATGCTGGCCGCATTGCTATCAGCTCATACCCAAAGCTTATTTCATGGCTGGGAACGGCGCGGCTACAGTCGGTCCATGAGTATGCGCCATCTCATCAAGCAGCGTGACTCCCAGCCTCGTGGCTGGGTGGCCGATGAATGGCGCTATGCGAACGAGGATCCGGTAGGCCGTGAGCGCGCGCTGATCCTGCCGTTCGCGCGCTGGCAGGAAGAACGCGGGCGCTGGTGGCTGTGGGACGGCCGGCTGGGCGTGAAGCTCGGGCCCAACGACCCAGTGGCGGGGCTGGAACATGATTTCCTGCGGGTTTCGCTGGTCGCCATCGAGTTCGACGGCCTGGATCCGGAGCGCAGCTACAGCCAGGCGCGACTGCTGCGCAATCGTTACAAGTTCACTGGTGAGCTGCGCGCGGTGGGCAAGATTCACCGCGACCAGCTGTTTCTCATGGCACGCAGCGGTTTCGACGCTTTCGAACTGCCGGATGCCGCCAACGTCAGCGAAGCCCTGGCTGCGTTCGACGACTTCACCGTTCCCTGCCAGCCCACCCTCGACCGCGGCCTGACCTTACAACGCCGCGTCGGCTGAAACACTCTCCCCCTGCGCGAATTGCAGCGCCGCCAGGCGCGCATAGAGCGGATTGGTTGCCAATAGTTGCGCGTGCGTGCCGATGGCGGCGATGCGCCCGTGTTCCAGCACCACGATGCGATCGGCTTTCAGGATGGTGGCCAGGCGGTGCGCGATGATGATGGTGGTGCGGTGCTCCATCAGTTGTTCGAGCGCCTGCTGCACCGAGCGCTCGCTCTCGGCGTCGAGCGAACTGGTGGCCTCGTCCAGCAGCAGGATGGGCGGGTCTTTCAGCAGCGCCCGGGCAATGGCGATGCGTTGACGCTGGCCGCCGGACAGGCGCGTGCCGCGTTCACCGAGGAAGGTGTCATAGCCGTCGGGCAGCTGCCGGATGAATTCGTCGGCGCCCGCTGCCCGGGCCGCTGCCTCTATCTCGGCATCGGTGGCCGAAGGGCGTCCATAGCGAATGTTTTCCCGGGCGCTGGCGCCGAACAGCACGGTCTCCTGCGGCACCAGGCCGATCCGTCCCCGCACCTCCTCCGGCCTGGCATGCGCGATGTCCACACCGTCGAGCAGGATCCGGCCGGAGGCGGGGTCGTAGAAGCGCAGCAGCAGTTGGAACGTGGTGCTCTTGCCCGCCCCCGACGGCCCCACGAACGCGATGTTTTCCCCCGGTGCGATGTCCAGGACGAAGTCGTCGAGCGCCTTGGAGTCCGGTCGTGACGGATAGCGGAAGCTGACGTGGTCGAAACGAATCTGACCGCGCGGCGGAGTAGGGAAGTCGCGGGGGGCCGATGGCGCGACGATGTTCGGAGTGGCGTTCTTCAGTTCGACCAGGCGCTCCATGGCGCCCGCCGCGCGTTGTACTTCGCCCCACATTTCACTCAGGGACGCCGCGGAGATGGCGACATACAGGGCGTAGATCAGGAACTGACTCAGTTCGCCGGCCGACATTTCGTGCGCCAGCACGCGGTGCGCACCTTGCCACAGCACGAAGGTGACGGCGCCGAACACCATCATGGTGCCGATCGCGGTCAGTGCGGCGCGCACCTTGGTGCGCCGCACTGCGACCACGAACGAAGTCTCGACCGCTTGGGCGAAGCGTTCGCTGTGCAGCTTTTCCAGCGTGAAGGCCTGTACCGTCTGCATGGCATTGAGCGTTTCGCCCGCCAGCCCGCTGGTGTCCGCGATCTTGTCCTGCGCATTGCGCGACAAGGTACGCAGCTTGCGGCCGGTCACGATCAGCGGAGCGATGACCAGCGGAATCAGCAGCACCATCATGCCGGCCAGCGAAGGACTGGTGGCGATGAGCAGCACCAGGGCGCCGATCAGTTGAATGATGGAGCGCAAGGTGATGGACAGGTTCACGCCGGCAATCGACTGGACCAGCGTGGTGTCGGTGGTCAGGCGCGACAAGACCTCGCCGGTGCGGGTGACCTCGAAGAAGGTCGGGTCCATCCGCACCACACTGCGGTACACATCCGAGCGCAAATCCGCCACCACGCGTTCGCCCAGCCAGCTCACGAAATAGAAGCGCAGGGCCGCGAACAGGCCGAACACGACCGCGGCGGTCAGGAACGCCACGAAGTAGCGGTCGATGGTGGTGCTGTCGCGCACCGCCATGCCCTGGTCGATCACGTTGCGGAACGCCATCGGCAGCACCAGCATGGCGCCCGAGGCGATCAGCAGTGCCAGCAGCGCCAATACCAGGATGCCGCGATACTTGCGCAGGTAGGGCCAAAGCGCGCGCAGCGGTTGCAGCGAACGGGACTTGGGACGATCCGCCGAATCTCTGGGCATGGCCGCGCTTACCGGTACATCGGCAGTTCGATGTCCGCGAACAGGGCCTCCACGTCGCCGGCGCTGGCCGCGTTGCCGGCTCGATCGACCAGTCGGCGCGTCAGGTGCGGCGCGAACAGCTGCAGGAAGTCGTACATATAGCCACGCAGCAGCGCACCCTGGTGGAACCCCGCCCAGGTGGTGTGCGCCGGGAACAGATGCGACGCATCGATCGACACCAGGTCGGCGTCTTCGCGTGGATCCACTGCCATGCTGGCGACGATACCCACTCCCATGCCCAGCCGGACATAAGTTTTGATGACATCGGCGTCACGAGCCGTCAGCGCCACATGCGGGGTCACGCCGGCGCGCGCAAAGATCTGCTGCAGCGACGACGGCCCGCTGAAGCCGAACACGTAGGTCACGATGGGATATTTGCTCAGGCTCTCGACGCTGATCCTGGGTTCGTTGGCCAGCGGATGGCCGAACGGCACCACGATGCGCCGGTGCCAATGATAGGCGGGCAGCAGCACCAGGTTGGCGAACAGTTCCTGGGACCCGGTGTTGATGGCGAAATCGATACGGTCGCGCGCCGCCATGTCGGCGATCTGTTCGGCCGTCCCCTGGTGCAGGTGCAGTTCCACTTCCGGGTAGCGTTCGCGGAACTTGCGGATCACCGGCGGCAGCACGTAGCGGGCCTGCGAATGGGTGGTGCCAATGGACAGCGAGCCCCGGCCGTCGCCTTTCTGCTCGTCGGCCAGGCGCTTGATGCTCTGGACTTCCTTGAGGATTTTTTGCGCCCGTTCGATCACCCGCTTGCCGGCCGGGGTGACCCGGGTCAGGTTGCGGCCCTGGCGCAGGAAGATGGGAAACCCCAACTCGTCCTCCAGCTGTTTGAGCTGCTTGGACACGCCGGGTTGGGAGGTATGCAGCTTTTCCGCCGCCGCGGTGATGTTCAGGTCGTTTTCGGCAATCGCCGCCAAATAACGTAATTGCTGCAATTTCATGGACTTGAGTCTAGCGCACAGGGTCGGGCGAAGTCATAACGCGGCCGCATCATGACAGAACAAAAGGGTCTTTCCCTGGTTATAAGCCGGTTAGATACAGTGGACGCAACTGCATAAGGAATTCTGGCTCTTCACCCCATGACTTCGTCCGCCACTTCCGCCGCCAGCCCCGTCGCCAGCCAGGCACTGGGCCAGGAACCCTTGTCACCGCGCCTGCAGGCGCTGGTGCAGGGTACGACTGCCCTGCTGGACAAGGCGGTGCAGGACTACCAGGACGTGGTGTACTCCAACAGCCTGGGCGCCGAAGCCATGGTGCTGACGGACATCATTGCCGCCAACGTGCCGGAGATCGAGATTTTCACGCTCGACACCGGCCGCTTGCATGAGGAGACCCGTACCCTGCTGGATCGGCTGGAGCGCCGCTATCAGCGCCGCATCCAGGTGTTCTCGCCCGATGCCGCCGCGGTGGAGCAGTATGTGCGGGACAATGGTATCAATGGGTTCTACCTGGGCTTGGAAGAGCGCCAGTCCTGCTGCGGCATTCGCAAGATCGAGCCTTTCAAGCGCGCCATCGCCGGGCACAAGGCCTGGGTGACGGGTGTGCGCAAGGAGCAGTCGGCCGAACGCGCCCACGGCGAGGCGGTGTCCTGGGACGATCGCTACGACCTGTGGAAAATCAGCCCCATGCTGGATTGGACCGAGGCCGATGTGTGGGAGTACATCAAGGCCCGCAACCTGCCGTACAACCCGCTGCATGACAAGGGCTATCCCAGCATCGGCTGCGCGCCCTGCACCCGTGCGGTGGAAGAGGGGGCCGATCCGCGCTCCGGCCGTTGGTGGTGGGAGAATCCCGAATCGCGTGAATGCGGCTTGCAGCCCCGCCGCCGTGTCATTCCCATCAAGGTCGAGCCGCGTCGTGCGGCCGGGCAATAAGCCCGTGCTGGCGCACCGGCTCGTGACGTCACCGTAATCGCCATGGATTACCTGCCGATCTTTCTTCGCCTGGCCGACGAACCGGTGCTGGTCGTCGGCGGCGGCGAGGTTGCGGCCCGCAAGATCGAGCTGTTGCTGCGTGCGGGCGCCAGGGTCACCGTGGTCGCGCCTGAATTGAGCGCCTCATTGGCCTCGCTGGCTGCCGCCGGCCGGCTGACCCATCTAGCCGGCGAATTTCAGCCGCAGCATCTCGACGGTGTGCGCCTGGCCATTGCCGCGACCGATCGGCATGCGGTGAATGCCTGGGTGGCGCACCAGGCCGAGCGGCGCAACGTCCCGGTCAATGTCGTCGACGATCGCGAACTGTCGCGCTTCATCATGCCCGCCATCGTCGATCGTTCGCCGGTGGTGGTGGCGGTGGGCAGCAGCGGCGATGCGCCGGTGTTGACCCGGCGGTTGCGTGAGCAGCTCGAGTCCTGGTTGCCGTGCCAGCTCGGTACGCTGGCGGCGCTGGCGGGCAAATTGCGGCCGCTGGTCAAAGCCCGCCTCGACCAGCCTGGCGTCCGCCGCCGCTTCTGGGAACGGTTCTTCGACGGCCCGGTGGCCGCCGACGTGCTGGCCGGGCGGGTCCAGGCCGCGCAGGTGCTGGCCGAACTCGACATCGAAGGGGTGATGCGGGATGCGCGCCATGGCTTGCAGGACACGGCTGGCAAGGCCATGAATGGCGACGAATTCCCGGGCGAAGTCGTCCTGGTGGGCGCGGGGCCCGGCGATCCGGATCTGCTGACGCTGCGCGGCCTGCGTGCTTTGCAGAACGCCGACGTCGTCCTATATGACCGGCTGGTCTCGGACCAGGTACTCGACCTGGCGCGACGCGACGCGGAGCGCATCTATGTCGGCAAGGCGGCGGGCCAGGCGCACCTGACCCAGGAACAAATCAACGAACTGCTGGTCCGGCTGGCGCTGGCCGGCAAGCGAGTGTGCCGTCTGAAGGGCGGCGATCCGTTCATTTTCGGCCGTGGTGGCGAGGAATTGGAGACGCTGGCGGCGCACGGCATCCGGTTCGAAGTCGTGCCCGGCATTACCGCCGCCGCCGGCTGCGCCGCCTATGCGGGCATCCCGCTCACGCACCGGGATTTCGCCCAGTCGCTGACCTTGGTGACCGGTCAGGCCAAAGCCGACGCGGTCCAGGACCCGGCCCCGGATGCCGTCAGTCCTGTCAGTCCCGGTATTGACTGGGCCGCGCTGGCGCGCCCGAACCACACCGTGGTGTTCTACATGGGCTTGAGCCGGATGGAAGACATCGTGGTCAACTTGTGTCGCCACGGCGCGCCTGCCGATCGCGCCGTAGCCGTGATCGAACACGGCACGCGCCCGGAGCAGCGCGTGGTGACGGCAACGCTCGCGGACTTGTGCGCCAAGGTGCGGGCCGAACGCATCACCTCGCCGGCCCTGCTGATCGTCGGCGAAGTTACCCGTCTGCACGCCACGTTGCGCTGGTTCAACGCCGGCGCCGGCGGTCAGGTCGCACAAGGTTTGTTGGCATCGGCTCACCCATCACAGGGGAGGCTCTCGGCATGAGCAGCCATGATAGTAGTAATCCCGCGGGCGAGCTTCGCCCAGGCGGCATTCGGCAGGGCTTTGCCGACAGCATCGGCAACACGCCGCTGATCCGCCTGAATCATTTCAGCGAGCTCACCGGCTGTGAAATTCTCGGCAAGGCCGAATTCATGAACCCGGGCGGTTCGGTGAAGGATCGCGCCGCGCGTTCCATCATCGAGGACGCCGAGCGCAGCGGCCGACTCAAGCCGGGCGGCACCGTGGTCGAAGGCACCGCCGGCAACACCGGCATCGGCCTGGCGCATGTCTGCAATACGCGCGGCTATCGCTGCGTCATCGTGATGCCCGACAACCAGTCGGCCGAGAAATACCAGATGATCGAAACGCTCGGCGCCGAGGTGCTGCGCGTCAAGACCGTGCCGTATTCGGACCCGAATCATTACCAGAAGATTGCCGGGCGGCTGGCTGACGAGTTGCCGGACGCCATCTGGGCCAATCAGTTCGACAACACCGCCAACCGTGACGCGCACGAGCGGACCACTGGTCCGGAAATCTGGCAACAGACCGCGGGCCGGCTGGATGCTTTCGTCGCCGCGACCGGCACTGGCGGCACGCTGGGCGGCATTGCGCGTTATCTGAAGCGCCAGACCAACGATCGTGGCAGCCGGCCGCTGATCGTCCTGGCCGACCCGCAGGGCAGTGCGCTGTATCACTGGGTGCGGCACGGCGAATTGAAGGCCACTGGTCCGGGCTCCATCACCGAAGGTATCGGCATCGGCCGCGTCACCGCCAACCTCGAAGGCGCACCCCTCGACGACGCGCTGCATGTCACCGACGTGGAGTGTGTGAGCACGGTCTACAAGCTGCTGCGCGAAGAGGGTTTGTTCCTTGGCAGCACCAGCGGAGTCAACGTGGCGGCGGCGGTACAGATCGCGCAGCGTCTCGGTCCGGGCCACACCATCGTGACCGTGCTGTGCGACAATGGCGCCAAGTATCAGTCGCGCTTGTTCAACCGGAAGTGGCTGGCGGAGAAAGGGCTGCTCGAGGCGGCCGGCCTGAGCGCCTCGCTGGGGCAGCAGCCCATAGACCCCTCGCGGGTCTTCGCGGGGGGGCCACGGCGGCTCAGCGCTTGAGATCGGACACCCGCAATCCGGGCTGAGGCATCCACGGCCCGCGCCAGATCCGCGGGCTGATCGTCGGGCGATGGGATTTGCGGCAGGGCAGGCGTACCATCGGGCGCATGTCGTACCGTATGCCTGCTACCGCTGCGCGTAACGTTGCCGTCGCGCTACTGTTGAGCGCGCTGGCTGCCTGCCAGGCGCCGGGGCCGGTCCGTCCGGCAACTCCTCCCACCCTGCAATTGCTAGGCGCCGCGCCGCTCGAAGTGCCGGCCTCCTGCCAGGCCAGCGGCAGTGTCATCGTGGCCTTCGCGGTCGATCCCGAGGGTGGCACCAGCCAGATTCAGCCCGCCGCCGCTCCGGCCTGCCTGCAGCAGGCGTTGACCGCCTGGGTGGCTTCCTTCCGTTACGCGCCGCCAGCAATCCCGACCCGCACCAGTGTCGAATGGCTGATGGTCGAGGCGCGACGACTTTAGCTCGGGATCGGGCTCCCGTTTATTTGCTGGGCAGGTAGGTGAGTCCCAACTGGATGCCGATGTCGGGCGTGTTGTCCTGATTCTGGATGTTCTCGGTCAGCCCGAAGCTCCACAGAAAGTGTTTGGCGCGTGACTGTACGCCGAGGCTGACCAGGTACTTGTCGGCCTTGAGTTGCCGCAGGTGGGTGTCCTGGATGGCGCTGCGGCTCAGGTATCCCTGCAGTATCAAGCTGGTGTTCGAAGTCACGCCAAAACTGTAACCGGCCAGCAGCGTCGGAATGACCAGGGAGCGGTCGCCCGGGACTTCGGGACCGCTGGTGTAATAGACGGCGCTGCCGCCGAGATAGACGGCATGGCGTCCGGTGGTGCCCAGAGTGCGTTGCAGCGTCACCTGGACGCCATAGTCATTGTGCCCGGTCGACAGCAGCTCGCGTTCGCCCCCGACGGCGAGCTTGGCGGCGAACTCGGCCACCACGTCCCAGCCCAGGCGCGGTTCGGGGAAGGAATAACGCAGCCCCAGCACCGGATCGGCAAATCCGCCATCGGTCTGGCGGTCCAGGGCGGTGTAGTGATTGCCGGCCAGGTTGGCGACGATCTGGAATTGATTCTTCGCCACCAGCGGGCGCCCCTGCTGGCCCAGGCCAAAGACGCTGTGGAACGATTCGATGGTGCTGTCCAGCACGCCCGATCCGTAGCGCAGGTAGGAAACGGTCAGGTAAGTGCTCCAGTAGGGCGTGAGCTTGCGTTGCACGATCAAGTCGTACAGGCCGATCTCGCCATCGACATAGTACGAGTCCCCGGGCAATGCCATGATGGCGGCGACGTCCTGCGGACGCAGCGGCACCCGGCCCGCGTTGCGTCGTTCGAGATATTTGCGCACGTTGTCGCTGAGTACGAAAGTATTCTGGTAGCCCATCTGCAGCTCGAAGGTCCACGGACTTTCCAGTGCGTCGGCGGTGTGCGCCGGCAGCATGTCCAGGCGCAGGATGCCGAATGGCGTCATGTCGCGAGCGCGCAGCAGCCCCGGGTGGTTCCAGGAGGTGCGCTCGCCCGGGGCCTCCGGTTGGGCAGCCGGTTGGTCAACCGGCAGAGGCGGTGCCTCACTCGGCGCAGCGGCGGGTTGTTGCTGTGCATTAATTGACGACGCAACACCGAGCAGGATGGCCGCGAGGATGCTGCGTCGGCGATGTCGTGGGCGGGTCATATGGAATGAGTGGGCCTTACAGCACTTTGCCCGGGTTCATGATGCCGCGCGGGTCCAGCGCTTGCTTGATGGTGCGCATTACGCTCATGGCGACCGGGCTCTTGTAACGCGCCAGTTCGTCTCGTTTCAACTGTCCGATGCCGTGCTCGGCGCTGAAGCTGCCGCCGTAGCGCGCCACCAGGTCATGCACCGAGCGATTGATGCTCGGGGCCAGGGCTGCGAACGCGGCCGCGTCGCCCCCCAACGGTTGGCTGGCATTGAAATGCAGATTGCCGTCGCCGAGATGGCCGTACGACACGATCCGTGCCCGCGGCTCGATCCGCAAGATCGCCGCCGACGCTTCAGTCATGAAACGCGGCAGCTCGCTGGTGGTGACCGAGATGTCATGCTTGATGCTGGCGCCCTCGCGGCTTTGCGCCTCCGGAATGGTTTCGCGCAGCCGCCAGAACATTTCCCGCTGCGCCTCGCTGTTGGCCAGCACCGCGTCCAGGGCTTCGCCCGCCTCGATGGCCGCGGCGAGTTCGTTCTCCATGCCCTCCCGCAGGCTGGCATGCCGGCCGCTGCCGACTTCCAGCAGCACATACCAGGGATGCACGGCGTCGAACGGGTCCTGGGTGCGGTCGATGTGCTCGAGCACCAGTTCGAGTGCCAGGCGGGGGATCAGTTCGAACGTGCTGACGGCGTCGCTGGTGGCGGCGCGCAGCCGGGACAGCAGCGTGACCGCCGCTTGCGGCTCGGGCACCGCGAGCAATGCGGTGACCACGGTGGCGGGCCGCGAAAACAATTTGCACGATGCCGCGGTGATGATGCCTAGCGTGCCTTCGGCGCCGATGAACAAATCCCGTAAATCATAGCCGGTGTTGTCCTTGCGCAGCGGACTCAGCCCTTCCAGGATGCGTCCGTCCGGCAATACCACTTCCAGACCCAGGATCAGGTCGCGCATCATGCCGTAGCGCAGCACCGCGGTGCCGCCTGCATTCGTGGACAGATTGCCCCCGATCTGGCAGGAACCTTCCGATCCCAGGCTCAAAGGGAACAGCCGATCCGCTTCGGCGGCCGCGGCTTGCGCCTGCGCCAGCGTACAGCCCGCTTCGAGCGTCATGGTGAAGTTGAACGGATCGATCTTGCGCACCCGGCGCATGCGCGCCAGCGATACCACCACTTGCGAACCGTCCGCGCTCGGGGTGGCGCCGCCGCAGTAGCTGGTGTTGCCTCCCACCGGAACCACTCCGATTCCCGCCTCGTGGCAATAACCCAGGATGGCGGCCACCTGGTCGGTGCTGTCGGGGCGCAGCACGAGGGCAGTGGCGCCGCGATAAAGCCGGCGATGGTCGACCGTATAGGGTTCGAGGTCGCCGGGCTGATCCAGATAGCCCGCGGGGCCGACGAGAGTGCGCAGCCGATCGAGAGACGCTACGGAAAGCGGCTCACGCGGCGTGGGGGGAACGGCGGTCATGTCCGCATTCTAGCTGGATGGCCCGCCGCATTGGGGGTCGGCGGGCGCTTGACCTGCTTGTAGGCCAAGCGCCCTGCCTCGAGCTTGTGGGTCGGGAGTTGGGTGGGGCGCCGTCCGGTCAGGCAGCGGCGTTGCGCAATGCCGCGATGCGCTCGTCCAGCGGCGGATGCGTCATGAACAGGCGCTTGAGTCCGTCACCCAGTCCGCCGTTGATGCCGAAAGCCGCCATCTTGTCCGGCAGCGGCTCGCCATGGCCGAGCTTCAGGCGTTCCAGCGCCCCGATCATGGCTTCGCGGCCCGCCAGCTTGGCGCCACCGGCATCGGCGCGGAACTCGCGTTGGCGCGAGAACCACATGACGATCATGCTCGCCAGAATGCCAAGCACCAGCTGAGCCACGATCACGGTGATCATGAAGGCGGGGCCGTGGCCGCGCTCAGTCTTGAACACCACCCGGTCGATGGTGTAACCGATCACCCGCGACAGGAACACCACGAAGGTGTTGACCACGCCCTGGATCAGGGCCAGCGTGACCATGTCACCGTTGGCCACATGGCTCACCTCGTGCGCCAGCACCGCTTCGGCCTGTTGCTGCGACATCCCGTTGAGCAGCCCGGTGCTGACCGCCACCAGGGCACTGTTACGCCGGGCGCCGGTGGCGAACGCGTTCATTTCAGGGGAATCGAACACACCCACTTCGGGCATGCCGATGCCCGCCGCCTGTGCCTGGCGGCGTACCGTCTCCACCAGCCAGGTCTCAGCGGCGTTGCGCGGCTGTTCGATGACCTGCACGCCCATCATGCGCTTGGCGCTCCATTTGGAGATGGCCAGCGAAAACAGCGAGCCGGTGAAGCCCAGCACCACGGACAGGATGAGCAGGTTGTTGAAGTCCAGTCCGGTCCCCTGCTGGTCGAGAATGCGGTCCACGCCCAGCAGGCGCAAGGTCACGCTCAGCACCAGCAGGATGGCCACGTTGGTGGCCAGGAACAGCAGGATACGTTTCATCGACAGCCTCTCCAGTTTCACAGCCGCTAGCATATGCGGTCCGGGGCCCCGGGATTCAAGCACTTGGGGCCCGCTTAAGCCCAAAGTCATCTGGAGTATGCACCAGGATGCTGAGCGGGTAGCGGCCGTCGGAAGGGGGGAGGGGCGGGCCGGGGCTGAGGGATCGGGTGCCGGGCCGAATGATGCCGGGCGGAATAGCTCCGCCCGCAGCAGGAAGGGGATGTCGAGTAGCGTTGCGCCGGGTCAGTTGTCGTCCCGGTCGTTGTAGTCGTCGTCCATGTCGTCCTCGTCTTCGTCCCAGTCCTCGTCTTCGTCGTCCTCGTCCCAGTCGTCCTCGTCTTCATCCTCGTCGTCTTCGAACTCGACGTCGTCGTCATCCTCGTCGTCGTCGTCGCTTTCTTTCACCCAGCCTTCCGGCTCGCTGGAGCGCTCGAGGTCCAGCTCATGCCAGGTGTCGAGATCGATCTCCTCGATGTCGCCGTTCTCATATTGGATTTCGATCACTTCCTCGTCAGGATCGACCGACAACACCTGAAAGATTTCGTTCTCTTCCAGATCTTCAAACCACTGCCCCTTGACCGGGTCGTAGTCTCTGCCCACGTGACACCTCAAAACGAAACCGGGATATGCTGAAGGAAATTATTACAGCCCGTGCCGGAGCACGGACGGGAACCGGAATACTAGAGGGTCGCCGGGGGGACAGGCAACTTGCGTCGCGCTCATCCGGTGTCGGCGCCCGGACTGACCCGTCTGGGCCAGTCCGCCCGGTCCGGCCCAGCCCAGTCTGCTAGACTGCCAAGCATTCCCGTCGTTCCCGATTTTTGGCCCGTCGTTCCCGCCTTGTGGTCAAGTGCATGACTTCCCGAGAGCTAACAACCCCCGGCTCCCAGTCGTCCGGTGTGCCCGCGGCTGCGGGCGTGATTCAGGACCCCCGGTCGGGGCAGGAGCAGCCTGGTGCTTCGCCCGCCACTTCGCCATTGAGCGGTGCGCGCCGTGTGGTGGTCAAAGTAGGCTCGGCGCTACTGGTCGATGCGGCCAGCGGTCAGCTGAATCGAGCCTGGCTCGAGACCTTGGCCGCAGACGTGGCCCGGCTGCGGGCCCGTGGCCAGGATGTGCTGCTGGTGTCGTCCGGAGCCATTGCGCTCGGGCGCCGCGGCCTGGGGCTGGAGCCGGGCAAGCTGAAGCTGGAGGAAAGCCAGGCCGCGGCGGCGGTCGGCCAGATTCGCCTGGCGCACGCCTGGAAGGAAGTGCTGGAACAGCACCAGCTCACGGTGGCACAGATCTTGTTGACGTTCGGGGACACCGAGGAACGGCGGCGCTATCTGAATGCCCGCAGCACGCTGGCCACGCTGTTGCGGCTGGGGGCCATCCCGGTCATCAACGAGAACGACACGGTGGCCACCGCCGAAATCCGCTATGGCGACAACGACCGGCTGGCGGCGCGCGTCGCCCAGATGATCAGCGCCGACTGCCTCGTGCTGCTGTCCGACGTCGATGGTCTTTATACGGCCGATCCCACCAAGGAGCCCAGCGCCCGTTTCATCCCCGCAATCCAGCGCATCACGCCGGAAATCGAGCGGATGGCCGGGGGTGCCGCTTCGGCCGTGGGCTCAGGCGGCATGGCGACCAAGGTGGCCGCCGCCAAAATCGCGGTCACGGCCGGGTGCCACATGTGCGTGGCGGCCGGGCGTGAATTGCATCCGCTCGAACGCATCGAACAGGGGGCGCGCTGCAGCTGGTTCTACCCGGCCGCCACACCCGCCACCGTACGCAAGCAATGGATAGCAGGAACCCTCAAACCGGCCGGGGAGGTCCAGGTGGATGCGGGCGCCGCTGCCGCGCTCAGAAGCGGCAAGAGCCTGCTGCCGGCCGGAGTGCTGCGTGTGACAGGCGCCTTCGAGCGTGGTGATGCGGTGATAGTACGTGACAGCGAGGGCCTGGAAATCGGCCGCGGCCTGTCCGCCTATTCGAACGTCGACGCCGAGCGCCTGAAAGGGCGCCGCTCGGCTGAGATCGAGGCGTTGCTGGGTTTCCGCGGCCGCGACGAACTCATTCATCGCGACGACCTGGTGGTCATCGTTCGCGAATAAGTTTCAAGCGGGCTGCGGCGTGGCGCGGCGCGCGACAGTGTCGATGGCGTCGACGAAAGTATCGAACAGCTGTGGCGGCAGCTCGTGTCCCATGCCGGGAATGATCCGCAGTTCGGCGTCGGCGATATGCTCCGCCGTGTCGCGTGCCGCTGCCACCGGTACCAACGGATCGTCCGCGCCGTGGATCACCATCGTGGGTATCTCTATGCGCCGCAAGCTGCCGCGACGATCGCCGCTGGCAGCCACCGCAGCGAATTGCCGGGCGTATCCCGCGGGGTAGTAGCAACGTGCCAGGTCAGTGAGGATGAGCCGCCGCCGCGCTGCCTCGTCGAATGGATAGGCCGGGCTGGCGAGGATGCGCTGAGTGTTGA